>Ga0187833_10000079_pt1 | contig 94027 bp, 99 predicted proteins | sample ETNtaG_37_FD_167968 | JGI IMG/M metagenome (GOLD analysis project Ga0187833, IMG submission 167968) | Marine microbial and viral communities from oxygen minimum zone, Eastern Pacific Ocean - ETNP2014_SV_400_PacBio MetaG (Illumina Assembly) | ecosystem: Environmental > Aquatic > Marine > Hypoxic... | reverse complement strand
TGCGGCCGCTCCGACCCCGGGTAAGACAACCAACTGGGCAGCCAAAAGCTCCGCCGCTCGGTTGGTGACCTTGGGTTGATAGCCCAGCCGACTAATGGCGTTAACCACGCTGCGTAAATTCCCTGCGCCGTAATCAATTATCGCAATTACTTTTTGTTCTGCCATCTAGGTTTCTCCGGCTAATTTTTAGTCTTTACGTCTGCGAGGACCAGAGCCTCATTGGGGCAGTTGGCGACACAGGCAGGTATGTCTCGCCCGGCGCACAGGTCGCACTTGACTATTCGGCCATGTTCCATATCCTGCCGAATGGTGCCAAATGGACAGGCCAGCATGCAAGTCCAGCAACCAATACATTTTTCTTCATCCACAGTGACCCTACCGGTTTCCGGGTCTTTCTGTATCGCACCGGTGAGGCAGGCATAGACGCAGTCTGGCTCATCGCAATGACGACATTGTAGTGAAAAGGATATCGGTCTCTTTTCTTCGATTCGTAATCTCGGTAGTGGTGGTGATTTTAGCTGGAAGGTCTTAATCAGGTCGTTCACTGGCGAGTGCTCCAACTGGCAATAAATCTCGCAAAGGTGGCAGGCCATGCAAACCTCTTCTTTTATATGAATTCTCTTCATCGGCGAGTCCTCTGATAAGCGGTAGTCTGTTTCCGCTCAATAGTAGACTTACTATAGCATATTCTTTTTTTCTTTGTCAATACCGTATGACGCTTGCATGAGTTTCGTGTATCTGTTTGTTTTCTGGCGGTAACGGTATGCAGCTTGTGGTTTAAAGCGGAAAAATACGAGCTATATTTGCCGTATTATCCTCGTTCTCCTTAATTATTTGGACTTTTTCTCTGTAAGCACCTGTTTTATTGCGTTGATTTTCTGGTGCAGTCTTACCTGCCGACCGGACAGAAAGAGCAGGTAGGCAAAAACTCCAGCCCAGACTGCGGTAAAAGCCGCCAGCAGATAATACCCATTCTCCATTTTATTTATCCTCCTAGTCAAATTCTACGACTATTCGTCTAATTCCTTTAATGTTCCTAGTTCAGCCTCACTCTGCCGTAGTGAAATTCGGAATCTAAGTAAAACGATATAGAGGACAGTGAAGGCAATTACGCTCATCAGGACTGTGAACCTCATCTTTGGGTCGAGGCCACCTTCTTGGAAGATTAAGGGTGGTGGATGTAGTCCTTGCCAGAGGGTGGTCGCTAGGATGATAATAGGAATGTCGGCGAGGCCGATAATGGCTACGACGGCGGCAAAGGTGGCGCCACGGTATTCTTCGGTGGCTAAATTACGCGCTAGGAAGTAAGCCAGGTAGATGAACCAGAGAATTAAGGTGGACGTCAGCCGGGGCGTTCCCCAGTCCCACCATACTCCCCAGACCGGTTTGGCCCAAATTGAGCCGGTGACTAGCGCTAACGTGGTAAAAACGACCCCGACTTCACATGAAGAGTGGGCGAGGGCGTCCCATTTGTCGCTCTTTTTTGTTAGATAGAGGATACTCCCAGTAGCGGTAACGATAAAAGCCAGCATGGCTATCCAGCCCATCGGTACCATAAGATAGAAAATCCTCTGTACAACGCCCATCTTACTTTCGGTAGGGACATAGATGAAGATAAGGTAAAGGGCGGCTACCATCAGGATAAAACTCAACATCAACAGGGCATTTCTTTTCATAAGCTCCCTTTGTGCTTTCTATTCTGCAATGACGGAATCAAAGATTAATAATGAGACGACCAAGAAAATAACATTGAAGGCCACGATTATTTGGAGCCATAAGGCTAAGTCGTTCCATGATTGGCCGGCGAGAGTCAATTCAGAAGCCTTGACGGCGCCGATGAGAATGGGGATAACGATAGGCAGGAAGAGGATGGGTAGAACCATTTCTCTCGCCTTGGTATTAACGGCTAAGGCCGAGAACAGCGTACCGACGGTAACAAAGCCGATAGTTGTGACCACGGCAATAACGATGATTTGTGGCGAGAGAACTGGAAGGTTGAAGAGGAAGGCGAAGATGGGTAGCGCGATGGACTCGACGATTAGCATGAAAAATAGATTACTCATTACTTTGCCGGTGTAGATTACTTCACGATTGACCGGACAGGCCATTAGCCCTTCGAGGCAGCCCTGTTCCTTCTCGGGGATAAAGGCGCGGTTGAGGCTCAAGACGCCGGCAAAGACGAAAGTTGTCCAGAGGATGCCCGGGGCGACCACGGTCATCACCTCTTGATTGGCGCCAAAGGCAAAGTTGAAAATGACGATTACCAAAAGCGTAAAAACCAGCACTGCAGAAATAGTTTCCTTGGTGCGCATTTCGGAAAGGGCATCTTTCCAGGCAATGGTTATAACCTTGCTCCAGAATTTCATGTGCTCACTCTCGTGCTGTTTCGGTAGGCTTTCTTGAGACTGGCTATGTTGAGAACTTCTCGCGCCTCTTCATAGACGATCTTGCCCTTGTCGAGGATAAATAGGCGCTCGCCCAGCTCGAGGCCTCGTTCTAGGTTGTGGGTAGTCAGCACAACGGTATGTTTTCTCCCTGCTTCGTTAGGTAAAGCGTCCCAGAGTAGCGGAATGGCTTCTGGGTCTAGGCCAGTTTCCGGTTCATCCAGGAGTATAATGGTCGGCTTATGCAATAGAGCTCGAGCGATGGAGAGTCGTTGTTGCATACCCCGAGAGAGAGTCGCTACTCGGTCGTGCAGGCGCGCTGTCATGCCTACTAAGCTAATTATCTCGTGAACCCTTTCCTTGAGGTTGGGGACATCGAACATCCGTCCGTAGAATTCTAAGTTTTCATAAGCGGTGAGGTTATTGTAGAGGAAAGTTTGGTGCGTGACGACACCGATTCGGTGGCGAATTTCCTTGGCATGGCTCTTTATATTCAGTCCGTCGACGGTGATTGTGCCTGACGAGGGATTCATAATGGTGGCTAGTATCTTTATGAGGGTGGTTTTGCCGGCGCCATTGGGTCCGAAGATGACCACCGATTTCCCAGGTTCTATCTCGAGATTTAGACCGCGTAGCGCCGGATAAGCACCGAAGGATTTGGTCAGCCCTTCAGTCTTGATAGCCCACGGTCGACCCGGCGAATCCCGTTCCCCTATCATCGATGATTACTAGCCTCTCTCGACACGTTACTGAACCTGACTAATTGTGCGACAGGATACTTCATCTTGTTGGTAAAACTATAAGTCCTGTCACTATAAGGTACTGTGTAACTATAGACTATCTCCCTATCTGTCGGCAATACCGGGGCATGGCATCAATGAAGTTTTCCTGATTGGGGCGGACATAGTGTTCTATCGGCCCGTAGTTAATCTGGATTCCAGTCGTTTCAACGAGTAGGAGAAGATCCAGGTTTCTCTCTTGTCGCGTCTGTCTCGGTATCTTTTGGTAGATTGTTAATTTCCTTAAGAATGGAAACGCCTTTTCTTTTATATTTGGCTTCGAGGGCATGGTAATCTTCCTCGTTCAGGATACCCGATTGGTAGTCGAACTCCAGTTCTTTGAGTACAGAATAAGTGGTATCCCGCTTGAACAATAGCTCTTGTGATTTCTCATCGGTTACGGTAGAAATCGGGTGTGACCCTTGCCGGAAAAACGGTAAGAGGACAACAGCGGTGGTCAGTATTGCCAAGACTAAAGCCACAAGAATAATCATCTTAATCCTATTCCAATATCCTCTTTAGTCGAGCCGTGCCGGAGCTAGTGACTGGCGTCTTTCCGGCCAGAAAGCAATCAGCCCTCCTAGTACTAGGATTATCCCCCCCATCCATATCCAGCTGACCAGTGGGTTGACCAAAACCTTGAAGGCCGCGGTGCCGTCTTCCTCTGAACTGATCAAAATGATGTATAGGTCTTCACGAAGAGTAGAGCGAATGGCGACTTTACTTACCCATTGTTGAGAGTTGCGGTAAAAAGTTTTTTGTGGAGCTAGTTGGCCAATAGGTTTTCCCGCATTAGATACCGAGATAGTAGCTGTGGTTATATTTGCGTTCTGGGTTATAAGCTGGTCCGTATTCTCATAAAGGAGGTCATACTGCTTGATTATCATCGATTCACCTGGTTTGAGTGAGGCCTCCTTGCTGACATCGAAGAGAGATGAGCCAGTGACACCAATAGCGAGGAGAATAATGCCGATATGAACGATATAGCCACCATAGCGTGGTCGATTAGCCATAATTAATTCCCAGAAGGCTTCGAGATAATTTTCGGCTCTCATTCGATGGCGCGCCCGTGTTCCACGGAACCATTCGTAGAGTATGGTGAGCAGGACAAAGCTACTTATAGTGAAGGCGATCATAGCTCCCCATCCCCTTATCCCGGATAGGAAAAGGGCTATTCCGATAATGAGTGTAAGTACTAGTGGCCAGAGGAAACTGCGTCGTAGGTTTTTGACCGAGGTCTGTCGCCAGCCGATAAGAGTACAAATACCGGCGAGAAGGATTATGGCTAAGAAAATTGGCGTGTTTACCTGATTAAAGAAGGGTGGCCCGACGCTAATCTTGACCCCGCGTACTACCTCCGACAGCACTGGGAAAAAGGTGCCGACGAAGACGGCGAAAGTCGCCCCTACTAAGAGCAGATTATTGAGCAGGAAAGTGCTTTCCCGAGAGACTAAGGACTCCATCTCAGCTTCGCTCTTTAAGTCTTGACTGCGATAGTAGAGTAAGCCAAAGGCACTGATGAGGATAAGTCCGATAAATATTAAGAATATGGTGCCCAATAGTGGCGACTCAGCAAAGGTATGTACCGAGGACAAAATACCGCTTCGGGTCAGGAAAGTGCCCAATATTGATAAGGTAAAGGCAATAATGACCAGAATCATATTCCAGACCTTAAGCATCCCTCGTCGTCTCTGCATCATGATGGAATGGAGGAAGGCGGTGGTTACTAGCCAGGGCATGAAGCTGGCATTTTCTACCGGGTCCCAGGCCCAATAACCGCCCCAGCCTAGTACAACGTAGGCCCACCAGGCACCGAGAAGGTTACCGACACCGAGAAAGAGCCAGGCAATCAGCGTCCATCGTCTGATGGTGATGAGCCACTCATCACCGAGCCGGCGGGTCAGCATGGCGGATATGGCGAAGGCAAAGGGAATAGTTAAGCCAACATAGCCTGCCAGTAGCATTGGTGGATGGGAAAGCATCCCTGGATTCTTTAGTAGGGGATTAAGACCATACCCATCGGCGTAAATTTGCACATAATTAAACAGTCCAGGATTGACTGCATAAGAGAGTTTCTGGAAGGGGTTGGCAATGAAGAGCAATAGAATAAGGAAGAAAATCTGAGTGAACATGATAATCGCCGCAGCGTAGGGGACGAGCTCTTTACCAACGTTTCGTCTCTGCAGTACCGTCACGGTGGCAAATATCGAGAGGAGCCAGGCCCAGAACAGTAGCGAGCCGTCGTTACCGGCCCATAAGGCGCTGAGTAGGTAGCTAATGGATAGATCGCGGCTAGAATAAGCGGCAACATATTCTATTTGGAAATTATGAGTTACCAAGGCGTAGATTAGCACAGCTACTGATATCGATACCAGCCCGCAGCTCGCCAACAGACCGTTTCGAGCGCTGGCCAGAAGTACCGGGTCTCTGCTCTTCCCGCCGAGGATATAAGTGATTACTGAGTAAAACGAAACTGCCAGTGCCAGAAATAGAGCGGTGTAGCCTATGTCTGCCATGAAGTAATGTCCTTGATGGGCGGCGTCGTACCTTTCGGCTCATACTTGGAGGGACACTTTGGCATTAAGATCTTGGCTTGGAAAACGCCGCCGGCGTCAAGGCTACCTTCGATGACAATATCACCACCTGGCTGAAAACTATCGGGAACGACTCCCCGGTAGACTACGGGTAGGCTTTGTCCGTCCTTGGCAATGGTAAACTTTAAGCTAAGGTCGTCGGTCTTTTGTTCTACCGAACCTGGGACAACCTGTCCATTTACCCGCACCGTTTGGCCGTTGACTGAGGTGCCCTGTGCAAGAAATTCGCTGACTGTGTAGTAGTAAGACGCCGAACTACGAAAACCTGTAAAACCGAGATAGCCGATGGCGATAAATAGAACCAAACCACCAATGATGAACTTCCTTTTCATTACCGGTCACATCTCCACGTTCGGTTGTTTATTATAGCACTGGAATTATGCACAAGAAAAGGGAGGTTCAATTAGAGTCATAATCTTGAATCAGATTCGTATCCCGAAGTAGAACCATCTTGAGGAGGACGGACTTTTCTATGGTGCTACTCACTGCGTATCTATTATGGACTGAGTTTTTCTCATTTGATAGTTTAACTTTTTAACAATGGGCTTGACAAAGGGTAATGTTCATAGTATATTGCGGCAACGGTAGTCCGAGTAATATTAGATAGGGCAGATATTTTGTATGGCGGATAAGAACAAGGACTTAAGCAGGCGTGGTTTTATTAAGAAATCCCTTGGTTTAGCTGGTTTGCTGGGGGTTATGTACTTACCAGTACCCCAGTTAATGAAGCTACGTAAAGATTCGATTGTCGGTCGTGGTCTAACATCAAAAAACCCAGCTAACCAGGCTCAGCTTGAGGGAAAAGCGCGGGCTTGGGGTATGGTTATCGATCTCAAGAAGTGCGATGGCTGTGTTGGCATTGAAACACCACCGCAGTGTACTCAGGCTTGTATCAATGGGCATTATGGCCCCAATGGACAGCAGTGGATTGAAGTTTTTGAAAAGGAGCTGGCTGGCGGGGGACATTATTTTATGCCTGTTCCTTGTTACCAGTGTGAGAATGCTCCTTGCGCTAACGTCTGTCCGGTAGCGGCCACTTATCATGACGAAGATGGCGTTGTCCTTATCGACCATAACCGCTGTATTGGCTGCCGTATGTGTATGGCCGCCTGCCCCTACCAGCGGCGTTTCTTCAACTGGGGGACTCCCAAATTACCGGCTGCGGCTGCCTTAAGCCACTACTCTCCCTTGTATCCTGTCCCGGCAGTGAAGGGTACTGTCATTAAATGTATGTTCTGTGCTCATTTTCTGCACGATGGTAAGTTACCTTATTGTGTAAAAGGGTGCCCGACGAAGGCCCTCTACATCGGCGACTTGAATGAGGATATTGCCACTAATGGGGCCGAAGTGGTGCAATTTTCGAAGTTCCTTGATGAAAATAGTGCTTACCGATATAAGGAAGAACTGGGTACTCAGCCACGGGTGTGGTACCTGCCTGGTTATGGTCAGCTTGCTGGTCGGACACCCAGAGATCATCGTCCGTTAATGCCACCGCAGTGGTTGTGGGGTGATGACGACTCTAATCGCCGTGTTGGCATCTGGCCTTGGGGGGAGGATTTCTAGATGAAAGCAGGAGATATCGGGGGGTACCGAGAGCGCCTAGAGCGTACTATATTCAATCCTCTGACTCAAACTAGCGTTGGTTTTTATCTCCTCGTCTTGGTTCTGCTTGGGGTCGTTGGCTGGGGTCTTTACGCTTATATCGTCCAGCTACGGTTTGGTCTCCTCGCTACCGGCTTACGCGACCAGGTAATGTGGGGAGTATATATTCTTAACTTTGTTTTCTTTTTGGGTATTGCCATGGCGGGAACGGTTATTTCCGCCATTCTCCGGCTGACTCATGCTGGCTGGCGTACGCCCATCACCCGTATGGCTGAAATTATTACCGTCGCCGCGCTGATGATTGGCGGTTTGATGCCCGTTATCGACATGGGCCGCCCTGAGCGCGTCTGGGAGATATTTGTCTACGGACGTTTCCAGTCAGCTATTGTCTGGGATATCTTAGTCATTACAACCTACTTGATCGGTAGTCTCATTTACCTCTACTTGCCGTTAATCCCGGATTTTGCGTTGATGCGCGACCGATTGAGCGATGGGGCCTCCACCATTAAGAGAAAAGTCATCAATCTGCTGGCTCTCGGCTGGCAAAATACCGTGGAGCAAAAACACCGGCTGGAGAAGGCCATCGGTATCATGGCGATAGCGGTCGTGCCTATGGCGGTGATGACCCATACCGTCGCCTCTTTTATCTTTGCCTGGATGCTGCGTCCCGGATGGGACAGCACCATTTATGGCATTTACTTCGTCGTCGGAGCGCTCTTCTCCGGCTTGGCTACGGTTCTTATTGTTATGGCCATCACGCGTAGGGTCTTCCACCTGGAGGAATATATCACCGAGAAACATTTCCGCTATCTCAGCTATCTGCTACTCACATCGCTCTTACTTTACCTTTATCTCGTGGTCACCGAATTCCTGGCCATTGGTTATAAATTAAAACTGGAAGAGAAAGAGCTGCTTAACCTTCTTTTCACTGGTCAGGCCGCTCCTTGGTTCTGGTTCTTTATCATCGCCGGTTTTGTCATACCCGCCTTTCTGCTTGTTTTCCGCGTTGGGCAGACTATCCACAGGATTATAACCGCCGCCATATTCATTAATATGGCCATGTGGGTCTCCCGGCTCCTCATAATCGTCCCCACCCTCCAGGTGCCTCAGATATCCGAAAGTTTGGGTGTTTATACACCGAGCTGGGTGGAATGGTCGATTACTGCTGCTGCTTTCGCCGGATTTATCCTCATCTTCACCGTGGCGAGTAAGTTAATACCTCTAGTCTCCATCTGGGAGCTAGCTGAAGAAGCAGAAACCGAGGCTCACTCAGAATCGACAGGGGAGGTAGCTGAGGCGGGATGAAAATGAAGTTATGGCTTGGGATAATATCGGCCGTGTTTCTTTTTGCTACCACGGCGGCCGCCGTTTTGGCTCAAGAGACAGAAACACCTCCACCTCCCTATACTGGGTTAGAAAACCCGCTTCCTTGGGATGATACATCGGCCCAAGCGAAGGGGAAAACAATATACGGAATGTTCTGTTTAAGTTGCCATGGCCTCAAAGGTGATGAAATGTGGCCTTCAGAGACACCGACTCCCACGAGCCTAGAAAATGCGGCAGACTATTATTTCTGGGTTGTGAGCGAAGGTAGATTGGACAGGGTACCGGCCGAGGGAGGGGAGAAGGGGATGTCGACTTATAAAGACAGCCTCTCTGAAGAGCAACGGTGGCAGGTGCTGACCTACATATGGTCTCTTGTAGGAGCGGCTCCGGCGGTAGAGGCCCCCGTAGAGGCTGCCGCAGAGGCTGCCGCCCCCGCGCCAGAAGTAGTAGAGATTCCTCCAAGCTTGAGTTTGGCTGTGGGAGACATAGCGTCCCCGGACCAGAGGGGTCAAGTTGGCGAGCCACTGACCTTTACCGCGGTCCTTGAGGATGGACAGGGTGATCCGATTACTGGGGAGACGGTACAGTTTTTGCTCGGAGTGAGTTTCTTGACTTTGGACGATGGCTTAATGGAGATCGGCGAAGCCGTCACTGATGAGCAGGGAGAGGCTCACGTTAGATATACCCCGCGGTTTTCCGGGGCTGTTCAGGTCATCGCTAAGTACCGCGCAAGGTCAGGATTATTGGAAACTGTCTCCGCACTCACTTTGGCTGAGGCAACGGCTCCTTTTTATAATACTGAGGCTGGCATTAAGCTACCGGTTCTCGGTCCAGAAATTGTTATCGGCCCTGAATCATCTCAGCAACTCGGTGAGATGGGGACTGCCCCGGGGATGGCCTTCCGTCTGCCCGGTGGTACCTTTTCCTGGCTTTTGCTCCCGACCATTGCTGTAATGATAGTTTGGTTTACCTATTTCCGTGTTATGTGTCAAATGTTGCGTATCCCGATAGTTGGCAAAACAGACACTAATATCAAGCTTATCCCAATGGTAGGGATAGTCATGGTGCTTGGTTTAGGCGCAATGTTGCTGTTGGTACTCCTCACTGGTGCCTATAGCCACTGGCATCTAGCTCACTAATACTGTGTTGGAAACCCCCTTTACTGGCCGAAACAACTATTCCCCGTCTCTCTCCGTACCGGTCATTAGATCTCTTTGGCATCAACTGTAGGGTAAAATGGTGGCGTCATCCGGTTAGCCGTCGTTAGGTTCGGTTGAAGTGTTCCTTAGCTAAGGCGACGGCGGCATCCATGAATAATGGGGAAGTGGTAGAGACCGAATACCTTACGGCAGCATAAGAAACCAATGAAGATAATGATAACGCCGAGTTTACGTAAACTCGGCGTTATCATTAGTTGTAATCTGTAACTCTTCGTAAACTGTTTACACAGTTACTTCTTTGTCGCTGGTTATCGGCAGAAAGCGGTGAGCTAGCCAGACAACGAGTAAGGCCCAGGCGACGAGTCCCGCCGAGATAGCGACCTCCATCCAATGAGGGAAGTAAGCGTAGCCCGGTCGTATAGCTAGAGCCAGCATGCTTACGTTGAAGCGGTTAAGCATTAGTCCTAAGACAACCAGTAGCGCTCCCAAGAACACTCCGCGTCTGTTTTGGCGTATGCTTGGTATGGAGAGAAGGATTATTGGCAGAACTACCCCGATGATAATTTCTCCTAACCACAGTAGGTTCTGTGGATATGCGGAGAAGATTAAGCCTAGGTTCCCCCTTACTATTAAGTCTACCAATTTCAGTAGCAGGTAGACGCCGAGGATGTAGGGAATTGCCTTACCCAAGCCACTCAGGACATTAAGTTCTAACTTATTACCGAAGACCTTGGTGCTGAGCGTTGACTCGAGGATTACCACGGCTGGCCCTACGGCCACTGCTGATGAAAGGAACAGTATTGGCAGTATCGGTGTGTACCATAGAGGATGTAATGCTTGCGTTGCCATCAGCAACATTGTGCCCAGCGAGGACTGATGTCCTACTGAGATAGTAATACCGGCAATCACCAGTGGGATCTGTATCGCTCTGATGGCCCGTAAGGGGACATGCCAGTTTAAACGTTCGAAGACGGCGGGGCTGAGTTCGAGAGCCAGTACTATGTGATAGGTCATCACAGCGAGGGCCACCTCGAACAGCGGGGAATGGATGTTTCTGTAGATGAGGGGGTGCCAGATGTACCAGGGTGCTCCGATGTCTATCAGTAGAGCAAGAATTACCAGCGTATAGCCTAGGAAGGCAGTCAGGACAGCTGGTCTCACAACAGAATGGTATTTTTTTAGGTTAAAGATGTAGACCGCCCCTGCCATAGTGAACCCGCCGGCAGCCAGAGCGACGCCGCTATAAAGGTCGAAGCTTATCCAGAATCCCCAAGGACGGCCATCGCTCAGGTTGCTCACCGCGCCGAGTCCGTTGATGAAGCGAATAACTACCAACACGAGGCCAAGAATAGCAAGGGAACTCAGGATGGAGGTGCCGATGGGGAACGATCGTTTCCTTTCTATCATTTCGTCACCTCTTTCTTAGCAGCATTCTCCTGTCTCATTTTGTCCCGCCGTTGGATGACCCAATAAACCCCGGCCATCACTGTTGCTACGCCTATCAGTACCGGTGGGACGGCGATCATAGCGCGGTCAACATTGGCAGCCACCGGGTCTGTTGAGCCAAAGGTTGGTAATCCCCATTTCTCAAAAGGGAGAGAGAAAGATGAGAGAAACAGCCAGGATGTGCCACCCGCTTCTTTTTCCCCATAGATATGGTTCACATATTTGTCTGGTGAATCGGCAATCATTTTTCTGGCCTTTGCTAGTTGCTCTTCTCGTTCACCTAGCGTAAGGCTACTAGTGCGTTTTGCACAGGCCTGCACACAGGCTGGTTCCTTTCCCTCACTTAACCAGTCCGAACAAAAAGTACACTTACGGATGTAAGGTACTGGCTTATCCCACTGATAGGTTGGTATTCCAAAGGGACAGCCTATCATGCAGAAGCGGCAGCCGATGCACTTGTTATCGTCGTAGACTACTGGCCCTTCGGAAGTCTTCTGTAGAGCGCCTACTGGACAGGCTGCTGCACAGCCTGGATGCTCGCAGTGCATACACTTGCGCATGCTGTAGACCGTAAGGGGGCCGATAGCATCTCTGCCCTCATGGAAGCCTACCTTGAGAAAGGTATAGGCGGATAATTCCGGTGGTTTCGTGTAGGTTCCATCGTTGCTGGTTGTCTCTGCGGGTAGAGCATCAAGCTGTTTGGTCAAGTCGAACATGGGTAACCCATGCTTCTCCTTGCAAGCAAGCTCGCAGGCTCGGCAGCCGATACATGCCTCTGCATCAAAGAGTACTGCTTTACCCATCTTATGTCCTCCTTATATTTTCTATATTGTATTTCATCACACAGAAGGGGTAGTTAATCGGGAGAATATGTTCTCATCTGTTCACAGTGATAGGTTACTCAGTCTTTGTTGCCGCCTTCTCTCCCCGTCTCCGGACGGCTGGTCTTTCTCGTGCTTCGTTATGACGCTTGAACTTCAGATGCAATACGAGCGCCACCGGAGTCAGGAGAACAGGTATCATTACAGCTAGTACTACTATTATTTGCCATTCCATCTTGTTGATCCTCCTTCTAGCATACTGGCCTCCTTCTTTCAGTGATGTGGCTACTTAGCCTGAATTACTACCGCTCTAGTGCTTCAATTTATATTTTATCATAGTTTGGCTTTTTTAAGCCTTTGACTCGCAGTGTATCACTCCCCTAGAGACTGGTCAAGGGTTGTTAAAGTGATGCCGTTGACTCTATTTATTTGATTATGATATCGTGTATTTTATCGGGGAAAAAACCGATTTGAATAAAGAATAGGACGACTATCTTGTTTGGGACTCTGAGAGATGATATCCGTACGGTATTCGACAAAGACCCATCGGCCAGAAGTGTGATTGAGGTTATCTTCTGCTATCCTGGTTTGCACGCCTTGTGGTTACATCGTCCGGCTCATTATCTGTGGCAACGCAAGCTTTACTTTTTGGCTCGGTGGCTTGCCCACGTTAATCGTTTCTTGACAAATATTGAAATTCACCCTGGGGCAAGAATCGGGCGAAGGTTCTTTATTGACCATGGCGCCGGGGTTGTCATCGGTGAGACCTCCGATATTGGTGATGATGTTCTTCTGTATCAGGGGGTAGTTCTTGGCGGCACGACTTTGGAGAAAAAGAAACGACATCCCACCGTGGGTAATGATGTCATCATTGGTACTGCGGCCGTAGCCTTAGGTCCAATTGTCATTAGCGATGGTGCTAGGATTGGTTCGGGTTCGGTGGTTGTCGATTCAGTACCGCCGGGGACGACTGTGGTTGGTATCCCCGGTCGAGTTGTGGAAGACCACCACAAACCAGTTTTTGATTTGGAACACGGGAAATTACCTGATCCGGTTGCTGAGGCAATCCGGCTGGTTTTACGGGGGCAGAACAAGTTGAGTGAGCGCCTGATAAAGCTCGAGGATTTAAGTGGATTGGTTACTCCGGAAGATGAGCTGGAAGAGGAAAAGAAGCATATCATGCGGGAGTTTAGCCAAGGAGCGGGAATATGAAATTCGAGACTATAGCTGTTCACGCGGGAGATAGGCCCGATGCCCGTTTTGGGGCCATCTCGGTACCTATCTATCAAACATCGACCTTTGTCTTTGAGGACGTCGGCAAGACACGGGGGTTCGATTACTCACGCGTGGCTAATCCTACCCGGAAGGTTTTGGAGGATACGATTGCTCAGCTTGAGGGTGGTAAGGCAGGGTTTGCATTTGCCACTGGTATGGCTGCCGAAACTACCGTGATGCATCTGCTTAAGGCTGGTGACCATGTCATCTCAGGGGATGATGTTTATGGGGGTACCTATCGGCTATTTCAGTATGTGATGAAGGACTTTGGGATTGACTTTACCTTATTAAGAATGGACGACCGAAGGAAGCTTGAAAGTGCCATCCGACCCAATACTAAAATGTTGTGGCTGGAGACCCCGTCTAATCCGCTATTGAATATCACCGATATTGAGATGGCGGTTGACGTTGCTCGGCGGCATAATCTGCTGACCGTACTCGACAATACTTTCGCCACGCCTTATTTACTGAAGCCGATTGAATTTGGCGTTGACCTAGTGGTTCATTCGACGACCAAGTATCTTAATGGGCATTGCGATGTTGTTGGTGGGGCGGTGGTCACTACCACTGAGGAGCTGACGGAGCGGGTGCAGTTTCTGCTTAATGCTATGGGTACTTGTGCCGCGCCATTTGATTGTTGGCTTGTGTTGCGGGGGATTGAAACTCTGGCGGTGCGGATGAAGCAACATGAAGAGAATACCCGGGTGGTGGCTGATTATCTCAGTCGGCACTCAGTGGTGAAGCGGGTGTTTTACCCCGGGCTTGAGTCTCATCCGGGGCACGAAATTGCCCGGCGGCAGATGAAGGGGTTTGGCGGAATGGTATCCGTTGAATTAAAAGGTGGAATGGCCGCGGTCAATCGTTTCTTTAGGAGCATGAAGGTCTTTTCTTTAGCTGAGTCATTGGGTGGGGTGGCATCTCTCGCTGAGCACCCAGCGACGATGAGCCACGCTTCGATGGATAAAGACCACAGAGAAAAAGTTGGTATTACCGACGAATTGGTTCGTCTTTCGATTGGGCTGGAAAGTGTCGATGATTTGATTGAGGATCTTGAGCAAGCGCTTAAGCGCCGTTAGGTCTTTCTTGGAAGGACTCTTCGAGGAGAAAAGTGGGTTACGCCAGAACTTTGCGCTGCCGAAAATGCGGGCAGGAGTATCCCCTGAAACCGCTAAACTTATGTGAATTTTGTCTTAGTCCTCTGGACGTTAGCTACGACTATAAAGCGATGGCTAGTGCCGTTAGCCGGGAGAAAATTGTCCGCGGACCGGTCAGCATGTGGCGGTACCGCGATTTATTGCCGGTGAAAAGCGCGGTGGTTGACTTAGGTACCGGCTTTACTCCTCTGGTCAAAGCCGATAATCTTGGTGGTGAATTGGGGTTGGACCAGCTTTATATAAAGAATGACTGCCTTACTCCTACCTACTCGTTTAAAGACCGGGCTGTTTCCGTAGCCATTACTAAGGCTCGTGAGTTTGGCTTTGATACCGTTGCCTGTGCCTCGACCGGTAACCTGGCGGCTAGTGTCGCTGCCCATGCTGCCAAGGCGAAGATGAAGGCTTATGTTTTTGTGCCGGCGGGTATGGAAACAGGCAAGCTGGTGGGGCTCGCTATTTATAATCCGGTGGTTGTGACTGTTGAAGGTAGCTATGATGATGTCAACCGTCTCTGTGGTAAGCTGGTGGAGCAGTACAAGTGGGGTTTCATCAATGTCAATCTACGGCCATATTATGCCGAAGGGAGTAAGACCTTAGGTTATGAGGTGGCCGAGCAATTGGGTTGGCGTGCCCCCGATTGCGCGGTGGCGCCGTCAGCTTCCGGGCTACTCTTTACGCGAATTTGGAAGGGGTTGGACGAGCTATCGATACTTGGGCTCATTGACCCGGTTAAAACCCGTATGTTTGTTACTCAGGCGGCGGGTAGCTCACCGATTGTTAGCGCTTTTCAGGCTGGGGCACTCCATGTGCATCCGGTTAAACCGGATACTGTCGCCAAGTCTATCGCCATTGGTAATCCAGCCGATGGTTATTATGCCCTGAGCACTGCCCGGCAATCCGGGGGGGGCGCCTGTGCCGTCGCGGATGATGAAATCATCGCCGGCATGAAATTACTGGCACAAACGGAGGGTATCTTTGCCGAGCCAGCCGGTGGAGTCGTTATCGCGTCATTGAAAAAGTTGGTGGCTTCGGGGGAGATTAAGCGGCATGAGGTGACGGTCGCTTTTATCACCGGCGCGGGGCCAAGAAATCAGGAATCGGTCAGTGATATGGTTCAGTCCTTTACTGTCCAGCCGAATTTGGAATCGTTTAACAAAGTCCTCGGTTTGCCTTGACACCCTGGCTAATTTGCAGACTATGAACCTCTCACCTTTTATAGTTATCTTATTCTCGGCCCCTACATAATTCTCCGATTCTTTCCTCGTATGGTGACCTTACTATTCCGAGCTCGGTAATTATGGCGGCGATGTAGTTGGCCGGGGTGACATCGAAGGCGGGGTTGGCAACTTTATTTCCTTCATGGGTAATACTTACCCCCTGAATATGGGTTACTTCCGCCGGATTCCGTTGCTCAATAGAGATTTCCTTACCGGAAGCCAGAGACAAGTCAATGGTGGTGGTGGGGGCGGCAACATAGAAGGGGATGCCGTTTTCTTTCGCCAGCACCGCCAGAGTGTAGGTGCCAATCTTGTTGGCGGTATCGCCGTTGGCGGTAATACGGTCAGCGCCGACAATAACACTGTTAATTCCTCCGAGGCTCATAAAGTAGCCTGCCATGGAGTCGGTGATGAGAGTGAAGGGGATGCTTGCCCTCTTTAATTCCCAGGTAGTAAGCCGTGCCCCCTGGAGGAGGGGGCGTGTCTCGGGGGTAATCACCTTTATTTTTTTGCCCTGTTCTTTTGCCCGGATAATTACGCCTAGAGCTGTGCCGTAGCCGGTGGTGGCGAGTGGGCCCGCGTTACAGTGAGTTAGGATGGTCGAACCGTCCTTAATTAATTTGGCGCCGAACTGGCTTAGCTTTCGGGTGGCTTCTATTTCGTCCCGATGTATCTTGATAGCCTCCTCGATAAGGGCGGTTTTGATTTCAGTTATACTCTTATTCGATTTGGTACTGATAAGTCGGGACATTCTCTCTACGGCGTAGAAAAGGTTGCGGGCAGTGGGGCGGGTGGTGGCGATGGTCTGGCTGATGGTCCGGAGCTTCTCTAGGAAGTTGTCCTTGGACCTTACCTGGATTTTTCGCGCGCCTAGGGCAATGCCATAGGCACCGGCGACGCCGATAGCCGGTGCCCCCCTCACTTTCAATTCTTTGATAGCGGAGGCGATATCCTGGTAGCGGCTAAGCTCCAGATAGACTTCCTCTCGTGGTAATTTGGTCTGGTCGATGATTTTCAACCGGTCGCCGAGCCACTCTATGGGTTGGTAGTTTAGATTCTTCAATCTTATCCCCTGTGTCCCACTCTCTTTAATTTTCTACCTAATTATATTTGTTCATCGTCGTGGTCAGGCCTTCGGTGAGGAAACAGTGGATGGCTTCACTCACCTTAGGTATGGTCTGGGCGATGATTTTACTCTCTTCCGAGGTAAAGTCGCTGAGTACATAGGCGATAATAGTACCTTCGTGGGTAGGGATATCGCTTTTGGTTACGTCGGGATGCCCAATACCCACCCTAATGCGGAGAAAATCTTGGCTGCCTAATTCTGTAATAATGGACTCAATACCACGGTGCCCCGCCGCGCTACTATCTCGCCGAATGCGGATTCTACCTGCGGGAAGATCGAGGTCATCGTGGATAACGATGAGATCATCAAGGCCGATGTTAAATCTCTTAACCAGACGACTGACCGCCTGTCCGCTTTGGTTCATGTAGGTCTGCGGTCGGGCCACGACCACTGTCTCGGCGGTGATTTCACCGGTGCCGACCCGAGCTTGCCCCTGTTTTTTATCAAGCTTTATGCGATGTATTTTGGCAAAATGACTGACACACATAAAGCCGAGGTTATGGCGGTTATGGGCATAACGCTGTTCCGGATTGCCTAGGCCGACGATTAGTTTCATGTTATTGAGTTTTATCCTCCAGCAGGCGGAGAAATTCCGTCTCACTGAGTTGTTTGATGCCCAGAGTCTGGGCACGGGCGAGCTTGGCCCCAGGTTCCTCGCCGACGACCAGATAGGTGGTTTGCCGGGTGATATTGTCTTTGGTCGTACCACCGAGAGTTCTTATTTTAGCCTCACCTTCCTCCCGGGAGAAAGCTTTCAGCCGGCCGGTGATAATAAATTCCTGTCCGGCCAGGGGTAATGCCTCGGCTTTCATCTCTTCCTTTTTCAGCTTGATCCCGGCTCTTCTCAGCTTCTCGAGAATGTGTCGGTTCTCTTCTTGCCGGAAAAAGGTGGTAACGCTCTCGGTAATCTTAGGGCCGATAGAGGGGATGGACATGAGATTCTCTTTGGTGGCGTTAGCCATCTCGTCAAGACTGTTGAAGTGCTCGGCGAGGGTTCGAGCCATCTCCTCGCCGATATGGCGGACGCCTAAAGCATAGATAACCCTGGCAAGTGGCCTATTTCTGCTTCTCTCGATGGCTTTAATGATGTTACTCGCGCTTTTCTCCCCCATTCTTTCGAGTTGGATAAGCTGTTCCTTAGTAAGATAATACAGGTCAGCGGCGTCTTTGACCAGCTTTTCCTTCAGGAGTAGGGTGCTTTGGGATTCACCAACCCCTCGGATATCCATTGCGCTTCGGGAGGCAAAGTGCTCGATCAACCCTTTGACCTGGGCTGGACAGGATGCGTTGGAGCAGTAATACATAACTTCGGCTTCGGGTCTAAATATTTCAGCCCCACAGGTCGGACAGGCCGGGCGCTTCTTGTCCTTGTCAAAGAGCTTCTCTAGGAGGTTGAACTCCTTTTCCTCTCCGGTGCGTCGGCCTTTAAGCGGTCCGAGGATTTCTGGAATCACCTCGCCGGCTCGCTGGATATAGACCCAGTCGCCCTCACGAATGTCTTTGCGCCGGACGTTATCCTCATTGTGCAGGGCGGCTTGGCGGATGGTTACACCACCGACGGCTACCGGTTCCAAAACAGCGTAGGGATTTATGGTACCGGTTCGGCCAACACTGACTCTAATTTCTCTTAATCGGGTAGTGGCCTGAACTGCGGGAAACTTATATGCAATCGCCCATCGAGGTTCATGACCCGCGGAGCCTAGTCGTTCCTGGAAGGCAAGTAAATCTACCTTGATGACGATGCCATCAGCTTCATAGGGTAAGCTGGCCCTTCTCTCTGCCCAGGTTCGGTAAAAATCCTCGGCTTCTTCGATGCTTTTGGCCAGAGTGTTTTCCGGGTTTATCTTAAAGCCGAGCGATTTGAGGTAGCTCATTGTTTCCCAATGTGTTTCGGGTAGTGTCTCGTCCTCAGACCAGCCTAAACCGTAAATATAAATGTCTAGCGGACGTTTGGCGGTGATACTTGGGTTAAGCTGGCGTACCGAGCCTGCTGCCGCATTCCGAGGATTGGCAAAAAGGGGTAGCCCTTCTGACGCTCGTTCCTTATTTAGCTTATGAAAACCGGTTTTGGGTAGAAACACCTCGCCTCGTACCTCGAAGCAGGATGGAGCTTCTTTTGGTACGGAAAGGGGAATGCTTCGGATTGTTCTCAGGTTCTGGATAATATTCTCGCCGCAGAAGCCATCGCCCCGGGTGGCCCCGGTAGCTAATTGGCCATTGAAATAAGTTAGGGCGACTGCCAATCCATCAATTTTGTGCTCACAGGCCATGGTGAATTTTTGCCCACCAACTAGTCTTGAGACGCGGTTGTACCAAGCTGATAACTCGTCTTGAGAGAAGGCATTGGCCAGGGATAACAGGGGGTATGGGTGTTCTACCACGCCGAAGCCTTCAACCGGAGTGGCTCCTACCCGCTGAGTAGGTGAGTCGGGAGTCGAGAACTGAGGGTACTTCTCCTCCAGTAGTCTCAGTTCTCGTATCAGTTCATCATATTCGGCATCACTGACTTCTGGGTTATCCAGTATATAGTAAAGGTGATTGTGCCGGTTAAGCTCGGCACAGAGCTTCTCGATTCGTTCTTTTACTTTGTCGAGATTATTCATACAATAATTTTCCAGCAACAGCTACTGGGTTCTTCAAGAGCAGCATAAGATGGCTTCAAGAGCTTGTCTTTGGAGTTCCAGAAAATCTTGCTGATATTTAACATCTGGGGGATAAGTAATTACTTGAGCATGACCAGAGGTAATAAGGGCGGCATTGACCATAGTGTCGTCTACCCAAACGTAGCGTAACAACCTGCCGTATCGGTCAGTTTCAGAGACATCTTTCTCAAGTTGAACAACTTTACCCGTGACGAGTCCAGCGTTGAAGGAAGTAGCTTCTGCTCCACCAGGTTGCCCAACTTCAGGCGTATCCATGCCTATATAACGTACTTTATGTAGCTTACCTTTAATATTAACTTCAATTGTGTCACCATCAATAACACGAACGACAGTTGCTTCCGTGATCTGTGGTGGTGGCACCTCTGGTGTTGGTACTGACGCGGGTATGCAGCTTGTGATGCATGCAGCTAGAATTAATAATACTGCAACGATTGCAAGTGGTCTTCTCATTAAATCCTTATCCACACTCGGCTATTTCTTCAAGCCATCTAAATCAGGTGGGCTTAATTATATTCTTTCTCCTGTGGTTGTCAATGCGGAGAATGAGAACGTGACCCGAATAAACACCAGACCGTCCAGGATCGATTTCCGGGTGTATTACAGGCAGGACCAAGAGGATAAGGTCCGGCGGCCACGGTTCCCTCTTTATTTTTGTTTCCAGCTTAAGGCTAAGTGATGTTTGGTTCGGGTGGTTTTATAATCCTGATAAGTTTCCACACCATTAAAAAAGATGTAACAACCAGGATTGCTAGCGTAATTAAGGTGAATGCTGTCCCACCCATACTGCTAGTCTTCTCTAAAGCTACTTCTATGGATGTGTAGAGAAGATAAAGCATTAAACTCTGAATAACTATTTTGAGAGCAAAAAGGTAGCGGTTTAGTATTACTCGTAGTTCTTCGGCTTGCGGATCACTTAGAGAATCCTTCCATTTATTCGGCATATTTATCAATGATTTGGGGTTCTTAGTTACCGCAAACCAGATATTAAGAGTAGTAAAGCCAAGGTAAATAAAGATGCCCAAGCTGGGATAAAGGAAAATCATATTCTTATTGGCCCATTCTTCAGGAATACCTTGGCTATTAAAATCAATTGGGATTCTTTCAGGAAGTGATGAGTAATTATTGAATGCTATATAGATAGCTAATACTAAAAGGAGTATAGAGATAAGCTCAAGTATTGGTGGGTAGCATTTGCTTAACTTCTGCCACATGATAATGTATTACTAATCCTTGCATGTAATAGGAAAACTACTTCGATTTAAGCCTATTATATACCGGCTTGCACATTCTGACGGAGAGTTACCTTGCTATTTCACCACTTGGTAGAAAGGTAGATTGTTAACTGTATCTATTCTAAAAGTGTATCACAGTCATATAATTTGTCATACTAATGAATAGAGAGCGATTCGAGTAGTTGGTAGTTGCAGCAGTGGAATCTCTACCAGGGAATTGGCCGGTGGAATACCTTTTGATAATGCGGATAATGAGAACGAGACCCAAATAAACACCAGACCGTACAGGATCGATTTCCAAGTGTATTATAGGGGCAGGACTGAATGTATGATAATATGTATTGTAAAAAGGTCTTAAAATGACAAGAGTTTTTTTAGTTTACGGCCATTATAATGATAAATCTTTTAATGCTTCAATAAAAAACACCTTTATTAAGGTTGCTAAAGAAAATGGACATGAAGTTGATTGCGTTGATTTGTATAAAGAAAACTTCAACCCGGTTTATGCGGGCGAAGATCCAACTCCCGAGGTATTAAATCACAGAGAAAGAATTGAAAAAAGTGACATAATAGCTTTAATTGCTCCTATATGGAATTTCAGGATGCCAGCTATTGTTGAAGGCTGGATAGATAAAGTATTAGCTCCGCCTTGGGCATTTACGTTTAAACGACTTGTTGGCAACTATGGTTATCCATTGGGGAATTTAAAAGATAAAAAAGCTATTATTTTTTGCACCTACGGTTCGCCGAGACTAGCAATAACAACATTCTTCCTTAATTTACCTATAAGAAGATTAAAGAGGGGTGTTTTTCATATTTGCGGAATAAAAAAAATAAGTTATCGAAGATACTTTGCAGTACCTTTTGTTTCAGAAAAGAAAAGAAGATCTTTTTTGGAAGATGTCAAGAAAACAGCAAGGAATATCGGTTAAAATATTTTTATAGAAAAAATATTTGAGCACCACATAAGTACCGCAGACTTAATTTTTCTTAACAGAATCACGGCCAGGATTTAAGTAGGGTACTTGACAACTGATTGTTTTTTTGTTAAAGTTTTTGCAAATGCGAACTACTTGCAAAAACTGTAAGACAGGGTGATTGGCGTCCGGTTATTTTTTTGTTACAGTTATTGCAAACGCGAAGCATTTGTAATAACTGTGAGGAATAAGAGCAGTCTAAGCCGGGTGGGTTAGATCTAGCTCTCAAAATGTAGACAGTTAATGGAAATATGGAGGTAGTCGTTAGTGAAGATACAGCAAAGAATACTCAGTGTTTTAGGACTGAGTCATACTCATCATCACGGACATGGAACGCATATTGATGGTGGCGGTTTCAGAAAGATAGGTATTGTCGGTAACCCAAACGTAGGCAAAAGCATGGTATTTAACAGGCTTACCGGTCTCTATGCCACTGTTTCTAATTATCCAGGTACAACTGTAGATGTGCCGCGAGGAAAAACAGTCATTGAGGGTGAGGAATTCGAGGTGGTAGATACTCCGGGAATGTATTCCCTGCTGCCAATTACCGAGGAGGAACGGGTGGCAAAATCAATAATATTAGATGAGAAACCCCATATTATTCTACATGTTGTAGATGCTAAGAATTTGGAAAGAATGTTACCCCTCACTCTCCAGTTCATTGAAGCAAGATTTTCTACTATCCTGGAACTCAATATGATGGATGAGGCTGAAGCTGCCGGCATTAAAATTGATACTACCAAGCTTGAAAAGGAATTAGGTATCCCCGTAGTTGCCACAACCGCCACTACTGGCTGCGGGATGGATGCATTGCGGAGGGTGTTAGCAGAATATGTTCCCTACTAATACTAGACAGCTAGAGTATGACGAGTCACTAGAGTCGGCCCTAGCCAGGATTGATAATTTGCTTAGAGGTAATTACGGTATCTCCAAAAGAACCGTCGGGCTGTTGCTTCTCCAGGGAGACGCTCAGATGGAGAAACAGCTCAGAGAGCAAGAAACTTTGGGCTATGAGTTAATCCAGGAAATCGTATCTCAAACCAGGTCCAGCTACAGCCAACCCATAAGTTACATTATTGCCTTGAGGCAGCAGCAAGAAGTAAAACGTATTCTGGAGACAGTAGTAAGCTCAAAAGAGAAGTCGTCCGGATCATTTGCCGAACGGTTAAGCCGTGTCATGATGAATCCTCTAAGTGGTATTCCTATTCTCTTCATCGTTCTTTACTTCGGTCTCTATCAATTTGTTGGGGTTTTCGGAGCCGGTACGATGGTTGACTTGATTGAAAGTACTGTTTTCGGAGAGTGGATTAACCCTTGGGTCACCAATCTGCTTACCACCATTATTCCATGGAAGGTTCTTCAGGATTTATTTGTTGGTGAATACGGTGTAATTACTCTGGGTCTTAGTTATGCCTTTGCCATAATTCTGCCTATCGTGACCACCTTCTTCATTGTCTTCTCCATCATTGAAGATAGTGGTTACTTGCCTAGATTGGCGATGCTTATTGACCGGGTCTTTAAGGGGATCGGACTTAACGGTCGGGCGGTGATACCAATGGTACTGGGGTTCGGTTGTGACACTATGGCCACCATTGTTACCAGGACTCAGGAGACAAGGCGGGAAAGGGTTATCACCACCCTTCTCTTGGCTTTAGTTATTCCCTGTTCAGCACAATTGGGCGTTATTTTTGCCATTCTATCAGGTAGTGCCCTATCTTTACTTATCTGGGGAGGGGTATTAGTCCTGGTACTATTACTCGTTGGCTACCTGGCAGCTCAGGTCATTCCTGGCAGGAGAGCCAGCTTTTACATGGAAGTACCACCGCTTAGATTACCGAAAATATCTAATGTGTTGACAAAAACTTATACCCGGTTGCAATGGTACTTTACCGAGGTTCTGCCTTTCTTTATCCTGGCGAGCGTCTTACTCTGGTTGGGAGAACTAACCGGGGTTTTTGCTCTTGTCATAAATGTGCTTGAGCCCTTGGTTAGATTCATGGGGCTTCCTGAGGAGACCTCTATTGCCTTTCTTTATGGCTTCTTCAGACGGGATTTTGGAGCCGCCGGGTTGTACGACCTGCACAGTGCAGGAATACTAACAGGGATCCCGCTGGTGGTGTCGGCAGTTACTCTTACTCTCTTCATCCCCTGTGTGGCACAGATCATGGTGATGCTTAAAGAAAGAGGATTAAGAACAGCACTAGCCATCTCTCTCTTTATCCTCCCGTTTGCTTTTTTCGTTGGCTACATTCTTAACCTGATACTCACCACCTTGGGGGTGGTACTATGAAATGTTCCCTTTGCAGTTATGAATTCCAGGAGACAGAAGCAGAAATTGCCTGTCAGGGTTGTCTCTTGACTAAGGATTGTCACTTGATAAAGTGTCCTAATTGTAACTATGAGATGCCTAAGGAACCAAAACTAATAAAAGTCTTGAGAACTTGGAGGAGACGAAATAATGGAACTTGAAGAAAAAGCTGAAGAAATACTGGAGACACTCTGGATACGTACCGAGGAGAAAGAAGAAGGAGCCGTTGCTCTAGATAATTTAGGCATCAAGGGAAAGAGGCCAATAGACCAATTACTTAAGGGTGACTATATATCTATTTCAGGTGACCGCCGGGTAAGGCTGACCGAGACCGGGCGGCCTGAGGCAAGGAACGTGGTCAGAAGACATCGTCTGGCCGAACGGCTATTGGCTGATGTCCTGGGGACACGGGATATGCTGATACATGAGAAAGCCTGTAAGTTTGAGCATCTGCTTGACCGGGGGCTGGATGAGAACATCTGTGTTTTACTGGGGCATCCTAAGGTCTGTCCCCATGGTAAATCAATACCGTCCGGGGGATGCTGCCAACGAGAGCAGACGCAGACGTCAAAGGTGGTGGCTCCCCTTTCGCAGCTAACTCGAGGGCAAAAAGGTAGAGTAGCCTACATCTACACGCTGGAATCAGACAAGCTCCAGACGTTACTGTCAATGGGTATTCTTCCCGGAACACCGGTCAGCCTTGTCCAGAGCTTCCCATCTTTTGTTCTTCAAACTCACCAAACACAGTTTGCTGTAGACAAAGGGATAGCCGAGGCTATCTACGTCCGTTTGGTGGCAACTGGGACTAATAATTAGGGAAGATTACAGATAAATATCAGGACTAATAATAAGGGTATTGTCGTTCCGGTCTATTTCTGCCCTTATAGATCGGAACGACAATACCCTTATTCCGTTTCGTCAGATCAGCGAACTTATAAGATGTATTTATTACGACCGCATATAAAATGGTTGCGCCTGTTTGGTGGTATGAGATAAACTAGACGGGCAGTAAACCAAATTCGCTGGTTGGGCGAGAAATGGATTGGAAACATGGCTGAGGTTCGTCCCTTTCGGGGCTTGCATTATAATCAGGCACTTCTTAACCATTGGGCAGATGATGGCTGTCCAGTCTATGACATTATCAGCCCACAGCAACAGGAAGAACTCTATTTACGAAGTGAGTATAACTTTGTCCGTCTCGAATACGGTCGGGAATTACCTCAGGATACTACCACTGACAACAGATATACCCGGGCCAGGACCACTCTGGAGCGATGGCTGGAAAAAAGTGTGCTAGTGGCTGATAAAACGCCAGCCATCTACCTCTATGACCAGTATTTCACCCACCGTGGAAGAGAATACAAGCGGCGCGGTCTGATTGCTCGTGTTCGATTGGAAGAATGGGACAAGATGGTCATCCGTCCACACGAAGGGACGATGACCGAACCTAGGGCCGACCGCTTAAATTTATTGAGGGCGCTCCAGACTAATACCAGCTCAATTCTGACTTTGTTTGAAGACCGTGGCAGACACATTGCTTCGTTATTGGCGGCTCAGGAGCAAGGTGAACCTCTTCTTAATTTAAGAAAGATCGATGGAGAAGGCCATCGGGTTTGGGCGATCACTGACCCCGAGGTGATCGGGCAAATCCAGAGCTATCTGGCCGAAGAATCGCTTTATGTTGCTGACGGGCATCATCGTTATGAGAGCGCTCTGGCTTATCAGCGCCAGCAGATGGTCTCTTCGTCCTCAAGCTCGGGAGAGGCGGGTTTTAATTTTGTCATGATGACATTGGTTGAGTTTACTGACCCTGGGTTGTTGGTTCTGCCGCCTCATCGACTGGTTCGTGGTATTGCTAAACCAACTCTGCGTGAATTGATGTCCAATCTCAAGATTTTCTTCGATATAGAAGAGTTACCGCTAAATGTTTCTGCCGTCTGGGAGCAGGTCGATAGTCGTTTTAACGAGGCGAATGGAGTTAGATTAATCGTCGGTGGGTTGGGGGTGGGGCGGCTGTTTCTCTTGAGTCTGCGCGACCCGGCCGCTATTAGTTCGATGGTGCCCTATTTCCACTCTGATCTATACAAAAATCTGGATGTTAGCGTACTTGACCATGTTATTCTGGAAAAATTCCTTGGGATTAGTGGTGACACGCAGAGTCAACTGCTTGGGTATAGTTATGATAGGGAGGACGCGATTAACCGGGTCCTAGCCCAGGAATACCAACTCGCTTTTCTCCTTAAGCCGATTAAAATTGAGACGATCAAGGCAATTGCCGATATCCGTGAGCGTATGCCAAGGAAGTCAACGCATTTTTATCCTAAGCTTCCCGCTGGGCTGGTCATCAATCGGCTGATATAGTTGAGATTGTCTCGCGCCACATGGCCAGTAGTTCAAAAATCTTACAAGAGCTCTCTGTTGTTCTGTTTTACTAGTTTAGGTTACTGCTTTCTTACTAATTTAATCTCGAATAACTGGGGCCATAACTTCCCGGTTACAAATAGACGGTCGTTTTTAGTGTCATACGCGATGCCATTGAGAGCATCCGCTGGCGCACCACCGATTTGCGGTGGTAAAATTCCAGATAAATCTATCCATCCAGTCACACGGCCGCTATAGGGGTCAATAATGGCTATACTGTCTGTGAGCCACACATTTGCGTATATTTGGCCGTCTATATATTCCAGTTCGTTCAGATTGCCTACTGGCTTGTCATTGTCATTAACTTGGATATGACCAACAGGTCTGAAGGTATCGGGGTCCAGAAAATATAGGGTTGAAGTACCGTCGCTCATGATCAAGCATGTGCCGTTGTGTGTAATACCCCACCCTTCCGTCTCATAGGTGAAATCATACAATAACTCAAAACTATTCTTGTCATAAACGAAACCTTTATTGGATTGCCAGGTTAGCTGGATGATAGTGTCTCTGAAAATAGTAATGCCCTCACCAAAATACTCTGAGGGAAGTAGATGAGCCTGTAACACATCGCCAGTTCCTAGGTTTACTCTTCGTAAAGATGACTTGCCGTGTAACCCAGTCCCCTCATATAAGGTACCATTTTCGAAAGCTAATCCCTGTGTAAAGGCATCTCTGTCATGGGTGTAGAAGTTGAGTATCGTAAACGTATAGATTGGGACTGATTGCGGTTTTATTTTGTGCTTGTCGTCCTCGGTTGTAGGGTGGGTGGCGCAGGAGACAGTAGTAACCACCATTGTCAGTAAAAGATATCCGAGGGTAAATTTACTAAATAGTCTACCTGTAATCACCGGTGCGTAACCCCGTAGTTTCCCGTCGACCACACATAATATCAGATTTACCGCGTTAAGCAAATCTAAGTGGTAGATTCTCTCTTTCTTCTGAAACTGATTTCATTATATTTTGTTCCCATATTGCAAATCCTATACATCTGCAAAGAAATGCTGTGTTAATCAAATGTAAATAGCACTAAAATTATTGATTGTCTCTGGTGGATAGGATTACCTGAATGGAGCGGGTGATGGGATTCGAACCCACGGCTCCTTGCTTGGGAAGCAAGCACTCTACCGCTGAGTTACACCCGCTTATAGGTTCATTGTAGGTTATTTGAATGATTTTTTCTAGTAAGTTCGGATTATCGAGTTTATTTCCCCTTGTTGAAGCGGTAAGTTAATATTCCTTGAGTCAAAACCGGACGAGTGGCGTAGACGTGTAATGAATGATAGAATATTTGATGGATAACCGCTATAGCTGGGATAAGAGAGGATAGTGTAACGATGGATATTGCCGACATACACAAGAACTCCAAACTCCTTATCGACGGCGTTCCTTACAATGTGGTCGAGGCTGATTTTATGAAACCGGGAAAAGGTCGTGCCATCTATCGGCTGAGACTGAAGAATCTGTTTGATGGCAGTGCTCTTGACCGTACCTTCCATTCCGGAGAGAAGGTTGACGAAGCCAATATTAGAGCCGAGGAGAAGCAATACCTCTATAAGGACGGCGATTACTATATCTTTATGAGCACCGATACTTTCGAACAATCCTTTATCGCTGAAGAACAACTTGGTGATAAGAAATCTTTCCTTAAGGATGGTGACGTCGTGAACGTGTTGATGTTAGATGATAGAGCCATCGATGTTACGATAAATACCTTCGTTGAACTTAAAGTGGTGAAAACTGAGGTAAGCAGTCGGAGTGATACCATTACTGCCCAAAACAAGCAGGCAGTATTGGAAACTGGTTATATTATCAATGTCCCCCCGTTTATTAAAGAAGGCGATATCCTTAAGGTTGATACCCGTACCGGAACCTACGTGGAACGAGTCACTACGAAGAAGTGAAGTATGGCGGACGCGGAATACCGGCGACTGGTTCATCTGAAGCCTAATCTGGAACGACGGGCATTAATTTATCAATTCACCCGTGATTTCTTTCGGGAACGGGGGTTTCTTGAGGTAGAGACGCCGGTTCGTGTGTCTGAGGTCGCTCCGGAGCAGCATATTACTCCCTTTGCAAGTGAAGATTGGTTTCTCTCAACCTCTCCAGAACTCCATATGAAGCGGGTGCTTGCCGCTGGATATGACAAAATATTTCAGTTTAGCCACTGTTTCCGTAAAGGTGAGCAGGGTCGCGGGCATAACCCAGAGTTTACTATGCTGGAGTGGTATCGTAGTCGGGCTAATTACCAACAGATGATTCATGATACGGAACAGTTAATCGTGATGTTGGCTAATGAACTCCAGTTCGGTCATCATATTCAATATCAAAATCAGGATGTTGACCTGACTTTACCTTGGCCAAAGGTTACGGTACGCAATGCTTTCCGCTACGCCGCCGGCTGGGATCCGCTCGCTGAATTTGATCCCGAGCGGTTCGATATTGACTTGGTGACTAAAGTTATACCTAGCTTCCCGCCCTGTCGGCCGATTGTTCTCCTTGATTATCCGGCGGTGCTGGCTTCACTGGCTTGCCTCAAACCTAGCGAGCCGGTAGTAGCCGAGCGGGCGGAAGTTTTTATTGGTGGGCTGGAGTTGGCCAATGCTTACAGTGAGTTGAGAGATCAGAGGGAACAGGTAAGACGTTTCCGAGAGGAGATACGGCAAATCCAGCGTGAGACGGGACGTGAGATGGTCATCCCGCGAAAGTTTCTCAAGGAGCTGGTTCGTCTTCCTGAATGTGGCGGTATTGCCTTGGGTATTGATCGGCTAGTAATGTTTTTCTGTGATGCTGGCTCAATTGATGAAGTTATGCTGTTTACGGTAGATAGGATATAAGGGTATGCGTTTGCCTAAGAATATGTGTTATTTTTTTGATAACGTATTCTTTCCCACTCCTGAGCCATCGAATCGACGTATTGTCTTTCTCTCACTTCGTAAAGTATAATTGTCAAAAAGAGGAAGATATGAAGGTTATCTTTTTGCAGGATGTGTCTCGTGTCGCTAGGGTGGGTGAGGTGAAGGAGGTGGCTGATGGCTATGGCCGGAATTTCCTCCTTCCGCAAAAGTTGGCTGTGCTTGCCAGTCCCGGGGCCGTAAAGGATATGGGAGCGATGATAAGACGGGAAGCTAGCCATCGGGCAAAAACGGAAGCCGAGTTAGCTGAATTAGCCAATCAATTGGACGGCAAAGAGATTTTTTTGAAGGCTAAAGTCGGGGAGAAGGACAAGCTCTATGGCTCGATAACACTGGCAGATATTGCCGTTGAATTGGAGCGTGCTACCGGTTTAGTTGTGGACAAACGGAAGATTGAGTTAGCGGAACCAATCCGGCAGGTGGGTAACTACGAGGTAGCCATTAAATTGGGTAAGGATCTGGTCTCTCAGGTAAAAGTGACGGTAGCGGAAGAAGCAGCCTAGATCGAAGGCTTTTGGAGCTGGCGAAGGAGGTGGGTGAGGGTGACGGACATAAAATTACCCCCTCATGATATTGATGCTGAGGAAGCGGTCATTGGTTCTCTGTTAATCGATGGTACGGCTATCTATAAGATTACCACTTTTCTGCAATCACCAGATTTTTACCAGGAACAAAACCAGTGGCTGTATGTCGCTTGTCTGGAACTTTATCAACGTAATGAGGCCATTAACCAGATTACGGTAGCTCAGGAGCTTAATCGGCAGGGTAAGCTGACAACGTGCGGGGGTGCGGCCTATCTCAGCCAGTTAATCGCTAATTGTCCTACGCCGCTGGATATCGAACATTATGCGCGTATTGTCTATCGTCTGGCCGTTAGCCGTCGATTGGTTGAGGCGGCGCGACGAATTGAAACTATTGGCTATGAAGCTAACCCTGATGCCGATGATAGCCTGAACAGGGCGGAAGATGTTCTCTTTAGATTGCGTCATGGACAAAGCCTTCGAGACTTTACCCATATTCGTCAGGTATTAGATAAATATTTCGACCCGACTCCCCCTGATGGTGAAGCTGGCCAGGCTGAGCTAATCACACAGGTACTTTCTAGTTATACCGGACTGGATGAGTTTCTCGGCGGTTTCCAGCGCTCCGACCTTATCATTGTGGCTGGTCGGCCGAGCATGGGTAAAACTAGCTTTGCTCTTAGTCTTGCCGCTAATGCCGCCATGAAGCAGGCGGCTTGTGTGGCGTTATTCAGTCTGGAGATGGCCCGTGAGCCGTTGGTCTTGCGTATACTCGCTAGTGAAGCCGATGTCGATTCTCGGAGGGTTCAACTCGGTCGGCACACTACCGAGGATGAAGAAAAAAGAATTATGAATGCCATCGGTGTTCTGTCGGAGGCTTCGATTTACATTGACGATTCGCCACAACTCCGTGTTGTTGAGATGCGGAGTAAGGCTCGGCGCCTTTATTTTGAGCATGGTATTGATCTTATTATCGTTGACTATTTGCAATTGGTGCAGGGGGAGGGACGGGGCGAAAACCGGGTTCAGGAAATTGGTTATATCTCTCGTTCCCTCAAGGCATTGGCGCGCGAACTTAACGTGCCGGTGGTAGCGGTATCACAACTCAGTCGGGCGGTGGAGTGGCGTGCATCACATAAACCGCAACTGTCTGACCTGCGGGAAAGCGGTAGCATCGAGCAGGATGCTGATATTGTTATGTTTATCTATCGGGATGATTACTACTATACGGAGAAAGAGTGGCAAACCCAGCACTCGGATGAAGAGTACCCGGCCGGCGTTGCCGATATTATTATTGCTAAGCATCGTAATGGTCCGACGGGTGAAATTAAGCTCCATTTTATTTCTCGGTCGGCTAAATTTAAGGATATTGCTAGTCAGGAGCCATCTCTGTTATGAAGACCTTCGGCCATGTTCAGGACAAGTCGTTCAGTGGTTTTCCTGAGATGCAGTTTACACCAGTGCCGGACATTTTTTTTAGTCGTTTACTGGCGGAAATTAGTGATATGGCCGAGCTAAAGATACTTCTTCACATCTTTTGGGTAATCTACGGTAAACGTGGGTATCCTCGTTTTGCTACTTACCATGACCTAGTTGGTAACGTTCGTCTGATAAATAGTCTGGGTGGCGGCGAAAAATCGCCTGAAGTGTTACGTGGGGCATTAGTGATGGCGGAGAAACGAGGAACAATCCTCCATCTGGTCCTTGACTGGGAGGGGGCCCCAGAAGATATTTATTTTCTCAATACTCAATCAGAGCGGCAGATTGTAGCCAAAATAAAGAATGGTGAGCTAAATCTGCCTGGATTGATGTCTAAGGAGCAGACTTGTCTTGAGACGGCGGCGGAGCCACCGGATATTTTCACCCTTTATGAAGAGAATATTGGACTGCTAACGCCTATGATTGCTGATGAGCTGCGCGCGGCCGAGAGACTTTATCCTATAGTTTGGCTTAGAGATGCTATCAAAAGGGCGGTGGAGGAAAACAAACATAAATGGAGCTACATTCAGGCTATTCTGGAACGTTGGGTAGCAGAAGGTAAGGGTGATGGAACATATAAGGGAGATTCTAGAGCAGGCCCGGCTAAATACTTTAAGCAAAGATACGACCACATGGTCAAGCGGTGACCCTCCCGAGGTCGTACCAGAGGGGCCTGTCCTGAGCGAATCGAAGGAAACTTGTCCTGTTTGCCATGGGGTAAAGTTCGTTTATCCGCTTCTATCTTCGGGGAAACCGGATTATAGTCGTGTGGTCACCTGTCGTTGTGTTCAGATAACCTTAAGCGAAGAACATCGTTCTCGTTTGCGGAATTATAGTAACTTGGGCTCGATGACTCGCTTGACCTTTGTTAATTTGAATCCTCAAGGTCGAAGCGAAGAGCCGGATAGACGGGAGAGATTCAATCGGGCTTATCGGGCAGCTCGAGCTTTTGCCGCCGAGCCTAAAGGCTGGCTCGTCTTGGTTGGCCCAAGCGGTTGTGGTAAGACCCATTTAGCCGCGGCCACTGCTAACTATTGTCTCGGAAAAGATTACCCGGTGTTCTACGTTACCGTCCCTGATCTGCTTGACTATTTGCGCTCAACTTTTAGTCCCAGCGGTGTGATGCCCTACGACGAATTTTTTGAGCAGGTTCGTAATGCTCCTTTGCTTACCCTAGACGATTTAGGCGTTCAATCCAGTACCCCATGGGCTAAGGAAAAGTTAGACCAATTACTCAATCATCGTTTCAATAATCAGTTGCCGACGGTGATTGTTTCCATCGTTCCTATTACCGAATTGGAGGAAAGAATACGTACCCGTCTTCTCGCCTCTAATTTTTGTCAGGTATACGAACTTGGTGAAGAAACTCAGACTTTGTTTACCTACAGTTGGGGGTCTGAGTTTGAACTGCAGAAGAAGATGATCTTTGACAGCTTTGATTCGGAGCGGGTTAATTTGCCGCCGGAGCAGCGTGAGAATTTGACCGAAGCCTACCGTTTAGCTCTTGACTTTGCCAAATCGCCCGATGGTTGGCGGGTGTTTCAGGGCGTTAATGGTTGTGGTAAGACTCATTTGGCGTCGGCCATTGTCAACTATCGTTATCAGACCAACCAACCAGCCTTGTTCGTCGTCGTTCCTGATTTCCTCGACCATCTGCGTTCAACCTTTAGTCCGGAGAGCAAGACATCCTATGATCAGCTCTTTGAAAGTGTTAAGAGCGCGCCACTACTGGTTCTGGATGATTTCGGCCAGCAATCGACTACACCCTGGGCTCAGGAAAAGCTCTATCAGGTGATTAACCACCGGTATAATTCTCGGTTACCGACCGTCATTACTACCACCTGTTCCACAGAAGAGCTAGATAGACCGATAAGTTCTCGGTTTGTCGACCCTAAGCTTAGCCTGATATTCCACATTATGGCGCCGGATTACCGGGGGGATGCGACTAGTCAGAAGAGACAGCACCATAATGGTCAAAGGGGCCGACGGGGCTAGACCACCAAGCGTAAAGTTTGTGTCCCATGACGTTTTTTCAGTAAAATGGGGAAACTTTAATGATTACCAACCTGCCTGTTCTGGTGTTAAACCAAAGTTATGAGCCACTGAACATCTGTCGGGTCCGGCGAGCGGTTGTGTTGATCTATGAGGATAAGGCGGAGATGCTGGAAAATGGCTCGGGCTTTATTCATTCAGCCAATTTTGATTTCCCGGTACCTTCAGTCATTCGCCTGGCGGTGATGATTAGGCGTCCGCCCCGGTCAGAAAAAACCCTGACCCGGTTTGAGATCTTTAAACGTGACCATTACACTTGCCAGTATTGTGGCAGGGAAATCCAACAGCTTACCCTTGATCATATCATTCCGCGTTACCGTGGTGGGCAACATAGCTGGGAAAATGTGGTTAGCGCCTGTATGCCGTGTAATCGTCATAAGGCTGGCAGAACCCCACGGGAGGCGAGGATGAAATTAGGTCGCCTACCAGCACGTCCACGTCATAATGGTCTTTTTTATCTTCCCGCTCACTATCAGCACATTCGGCATGAGTGGCAAAAATATCTGCTTCAGTGAGGCTACTCTGGAACTTTACCGGATACCGGACGGGGAAGCAGACCAGCCTTACTGACAATATCTGGAATAATCTCTTCCCAACCGACGGCCATGATATGAATGCCATGAACTCCGGGGAGCGTTCTTATGTGCTCGATAATTTCGAGGGTTATCTTTAATCCTTCTTCTTTGGTATTCTTGGCACCTCCAAGCCGGCTTGTAATGGACTGCGGGACACTTATACCTGGGACCGAGTCTCTCATATAGCGAGCCATGCCGGCAGCTTTGATAGGGAGCACGCCTGCTAGGATGTGTACTTGCTTATCTAGTCCGCGGTCCGTGACCATTTCCATCCACTTGGTAAACCGGACTAAGTCATAGACTGCCTGAGTTTGAATAAAATCGGCTCCGGCCTTAATTTTCTTAGCCAGACGGTTTACCCGGAATTCAAAAGGGTCGGCAAAAGGATTCTCTACTGCACCGATAAAGAGCGGTACCTCTCCAGAGATATCTTCCCCACAGATAAATTTCTTTTCGTCACGCATATTCTTCAGTACGCGGATTAGTTGAATTGAGTCCATATCAAAGACACCTTTGGCGGCAGGGTGATTACCAAATCCCTGATGGTCGCCGGTGAGGCAGAGGATGTTGTTAATGCCCAAGACGATGGCTCCTAACACATCACTCTGGAGGGCGATTCTATTCCGGTCTCGGGTGACCATTTGCATCACGGGTTCGACATCCTGTTGCTTCAGTAGCACGCAACCTGCCAGGCTTGACATACGTACGACGGCGGTCTGATTATCGGTGATGTTAACGGCATCACAGCAAGGACGCAGGATCTCCGCTTTCTGCTGAACTACCCGGGCGCTGGTGCCTTTGGGTGGGCCGGCTTCAGCGGTAACGGCAAACTGGCCACTGGTCAGGACTTTCTCAAGATTTGTGCCTGCTTTCATTTTTGCTCTTAGGATTCGAGAATAATCTGTCGTGGCCCCCCCGAGAGACTGGTGCTCCAGTCTTTGAGTGGCTCAATTTCGTCTAACTGGTCTAGCCGGTCTTGGGCGGTAAGGCGGTCGATAATCTGTTGCCAGCCGCAGGGAGTATTGGGGTTAACTTCACACTTGCCATTGATTGACCCACCACAAGGACCATTGAATAAGCTTTTGGCGCATCTGGTGATGGGGCAAATGGTGGCGGTTTTGCCCAGAACACAACCGCCGCATTGTATACAGTCTTCGGTAAAATTTCCTGGACTCTGCTCCTTACCGATAAACATGGTGTCCAGAGCGGGGTAGACCGGTTTGCTGGTATAAAGAGCGATTGTTAAGATGCCGAAGGAACAGGGCATCGCTAGTATACTGTCGGCTGCCTCGATCTCCCGGGCATTTAACGCTAAGGCCTGCTGAGTTAGCGGGTCGCAGGCTGTCGGAATAACCATCCAGCCAGTGACTTTCTTTCCCGCCGTCTCCAGCTTCTCTTTCATGGCTAGAACTTCGGCTTTACCACCGGTATGCTGAGTGGTGGTGCAGGTGCCGCATCCGACCAGATAGATTTTCTGGTCCCGGCTAATAGATTTCAGTACTTCTTCGAACGGTTTTGGTTGTGTAATTGATATCATACCGCTACCTCACCTTATGTTTATTTGATGCGGCTTTCGTAATCATGCCAAAAATACTGCAGACTGTCTATTACTGGGAAAGGAGCTGCCTGCCCTAAGCCACATAAAGAGGCAAGCATCATTGTGCTCGAGAGCTCTTCCAATAATCCTATATCCTTCGGCGTGCCTCGGCCACCGGCGAATTTCTGTAAAATCTTAACCATGGCTTCGGTGCCTTCCCGGCAGGGAGAGCATTTTCCACAGGACTCTTTATTGAGGAACTCCATGGTTCTCAAGACGATATCGATGGTATCCCGGCTCTCATTATAGACGATAACCCCGCCTGCTCCGAGAATAGTTTCGAAAGACAGGGGGGTATCGAGCATAGTAGAGGATACGATTCGTCCCATGGCGCCACCGATTTGCACCATCTTCACTGTCTCCGCCCCGGCTAAGTCGATAACTAGTTCCCTGAGTTTACTGCCTAAAACTAGTTCGTAGACGCCGGGTTTCGCCACATCGCCGCTGACTGAGAAGACCTTAGTACCTTTGCTCTGCTCGGTACCTGTCTGGCTGAATTGTTGAGCTCCGTTCAAAATGATGTTGGGGATATTCATCAGAGTTTCGACATTATTGATTACGGTCGGTTTTCCCCACAGTCCTTTTGTCGTTGGGAAGGGAGGTCGGTAGCGAGGTTCACCGCGCTTACCTTCAATAGAATCCATCAATGCTGTTTCCTCACCACAAATATAAGCGCCGGCCCCCTCTCTTATGTCAATCTTAACATGTTTCAGGAAACCTTTGTCTTTAGCTTGGCTGATGGTATTTTCAAGCAAGTTCCGTAGACGGTGGTATTCCGATCGTAGGTAGATATAACTCTGCTTTGAGCCGATAGCATAGGCGGCAATAGTGATGCCCTCGATAAAGGTGAATGGGTCATTTTCAATTATGTATCTGTCCTTAAAAGTACCGACCTCGCCTTCGTCGGCATTACCGACAAGATACTTCTCATCCCCCGGCTCGTTCCGTGCCGCTTCCCATTTGGAGCCACAGGGGAAGCCCGCCCCACCTCGCCCTCGTAGTCCGGAGGCCTTAACCTCACTGATAATTTCGTCCGGCTCCATTATCTGAGCTTTGGCTAATGCCTTGAAGTCATGCCTTGCCAAGTAGGCACTTATATCTCTGGGGTTAATCATTTGGCAGTTTTTCAGCACAATCTGTTTCTCTGGCATGAATTATCCACCCAGACTTCACTTATATAATTTCAGAATCTGTGATATTTTATTCGGGGTTAAATTACCATGAAGGTCGTGGTTAATCAACATGGCTGGGGCATAATCACAGGCGCCGATACAGTTAGTTAATTTTAAGGAAAATTTGTTATCGCTAGTAGTCTCGCCGGGTTTGATTCCAAGAATTCTTTCTAAGTTGTCGATGGTTGTCTCGGCGTGTTTGAGATGGCAGGGTAGATTCTGACAAACCCAGATGACATTTCGGCCTAAAGGCTTGGTAGCGAGGAAAGAATAGAAGGTGGCTACCCCATAGATCTCGCTTATCGGTAAATCTAAGGATTGAGCGACCTCGGTAATGGACTCCTCCGGTATGTAGCCGAATTGGCTCTCTACCCTCTTCAGCTGGATAAGTATATTTTCGTTCTGTGGTGAGATGGTTTGAGTTTTAATTTTAGTCACCTTTGTTCACGGTTAGTACTAGTTTAACAGATGATCAGCGGCTTTTCTGTTTTCGTCGCGGATAATTTTTTTGGTTTGCTCAAACATCCGGTGGGACAAACAGAGATGCAAATATCGCAATCCCGGCAGGTATCCTGAGCGAGTGGCTGGTCATTATCAATCACAATCTTGGTATCAAAGCTACGATAGGCGATACCTAGGATGCCATTCCCGGCGATTTCACGGCAAGCTCGGACGCACTTACGGCAGAGAATACATTGGGTGCGATCTATCTGGATGTAGGGATTGTCTTCGATGGGATAAAAGCGTTTCCGCGTCTGAAACGGAGAAAGTCCGACATCGAGGTCAGCCGCTAGTTCGCGTAAGTTGCAGACATTAGCCTTATTGCAGAGCATACAGAAACCGCAGTGACTGGCGAACAGAAGTTCTATGATAACCTTACGTGTTGCCAAAACCTTTGGTGAATGGGTCTGGATGATCATTCCCGGTGTGATGGGAGTATGACAGGAACCAACCAGCGTTCGCGAGCCTTCTACTTCAACGATGCAAATGCGACAGGCGCCGGTAGGCGATAGTTCAGCTAGATAACATAGGGTGGGGATTTTAATACCGTTTTCTTGAGCGAGTTCAAGGATAGTTACACCTTCACGACCGCTTGTCTGAGCTCCATTTATGGTTACCTTAACTTCGGCCATCTCTATGGCTAATCCTACAATTTATCTAGTTTAGCGTCAAGTGTCCTTCGGTAATTATTAAATTGGATGTAATGAGGAAGTGGTAACACCCGCTTGTCAACAGCGATTTCTTCATGTATACTGAATAAAATTTATTTTGGTTGGGAGGTGGGACCCCGTGGAACAAGTAAGTTTTCCAAAATGTCAAAAATGTAAGGTAGGAGAGTTGGTACCCCTATCTGATTTTGGCAGCCAAGGAGCCAGTATTCATTATAAGGCTTGGGTTTGCATTAATCCTGAGTGCGGCTTCAATTTGAAGATCAGGAATGGTGATGTCTATATCGATGAACCTATTATGAGTGGGGTGTTGCATAGTAGTAACCGCTCTCGATGAAGGTTCTGCTTTAACGGAGTCATGTGCTAGGCTATTTAAGAACTGAAATACCGTAACATCTGTGCTTTTGTCGCGGTTTTGGCTTGGCTAATTAACGACTATCAGATGGCCAACTGCTTACCTGGGGGATACTGGTGCTAGTGTCTTTGTGGTGGAAGTGGCTATGGGGGCTGGGGCATAATCAGTCTGGCTTATTGACTAGGGAACTGGGTGGACTGACTAATTTGCCGGTGGGTTGGTCAGATAAAGCTAAACTGTTCTTCAGGTCCAAGTTATGATTGTCGCCGGAAGGTAGAATAATGTCGTCGAGGTTTCTGTCTACTCTGCCTTGATGGAGTGTGGTAAACCGGTGCTGTTGGGTGATGGTATTATGAATTCCTGGGCGACTCTTGATGCCGGAGTCGTAGTCATGATATCTGTTGATGTTTCGTCAGTATGGAGTTTGGTGCGGGCGAGAGGGATTTGAGTAGGTTCACTATCTATTTGTGTCCTGAGATGATGGAGGTTGATGGTGAAGGTAATTGGTTTGACTGGTGGTATCGGTAGTGGTAAGAGTGCGGTTGCCCAACTTCTGGTAGAACTGGGTGCAGTTGTTATTGATGCCGATGAACTCGGACATGAAGTCTTTCCGCGGGGTACGGAAACCTGGTGTGAAGTATTGGCTACTTTCGGTCGGCAGATTCTCGCCCCCAGTGGTGAGATCGACCGGACCAAATTGGGGGGAATTGTCTTTAACAATCCTAGCTCCTTATTTAAGTTGAATCAGATTATGCACCCGCGGATGTACGAAATGGCTAAGGCTAGGATTGATAAATACCGGCAGCGAAGGGTAGCCGTACTGGCTCTGGAAGCTACTCTCCTTATTGAAGCAAAATGGACGGCCCTTGTCGATGAAGTTTGGGTAATCATCACCCCCGAACCTAAAGTCTTTGAGCGTCTCCAGAAACAACGCGGACTGGTCCGTAAAGAAATCTTAGCTCGCCTTCGTTCTCAGCTACCTATCGAAGAGCGGCTCAAACATGCTAATGTTGTCATCGATAATGAGGATGGGTTCGATGAGCTAAAAGCCAGGGTCACCGAATTGTGGGCAAGTCTTGCCTCAAGCATTAAGTGATGGTAGGTATTTTATCCTCTTTTCACCCATAGTCCGTAAAGGGTGACTGACACAGAACCCACGGATTATGCTAACAAAGTGATCTGCCCTTACAAGGGATACTACTTCTTGAGTTAGTGTTACCGGTGTTATGATTGTCTCGAGAGCAGGTGATCAGTAACCTAGAGAGCTATGATGGCGTACCTGATTGTGATCCTTCCGTCACCGCGTCACGAATTGCCTGAAGATTGGCTTCGGGAGTTTCCGGTGGGAAGGTGCAACCGGGACCTAACATCCATCCCTTGTCCCCCATAGCCACCCTCATACCCTCTATTCCCGTGGCTAACTGTATCGGGGTCGTCTCAACAAGGCTCTTGTCTTGGGTAATACCACCAATTACGGTTCGTCCCCCCACCATCGCTTTCCCCTCGGCTAAAGAAGGATTTCCCTTACCTTGCGGGTTCCAACTGAAGGCATGGACCGGATAATCTTTCACAACGCGCAGTAAATTTTGTTCCCGACAGACATGTAGCACATGAAATTCGGCTGTCGGTAACGTATTAAGTAATCGTAGGTCGTAGGGTCGCGCGAAAGTTAAGTATTCTTTTTCAGTCAGGCGGTTAGTAGTTGCCCAGGCAGTGGTTGCGTAGAACAGTCCGCTGACACCGCGTTCTAGGCAGGCTTTTGCGAAGTTACTAAAGGTCTCTGTGATAACTTCTAGAGCATGGTTTACTTTGGCCGTGTGCTCACGAAGATGTTGCAAGAAGAGCTCTTCTGAGCCAGTTAGCCAACCGGCAATCGAAAGTGGGGTAAACATCGTCATAATAAATGGTAGTTCTCCTTTTAGTCCGTGAGCGATCAGTTCTAGGCTGGTCAGATGTTCTTTTAGCACACCTTGGTTAACATCCAATACTTTAAGTCTTAGCCAGTCATCGGGGGTTTTAACCGGTGTTTCAACCACTCTAGGTGAACTGTCGCCATCGTATGCCGTCTTTACTCCCCAGTCCTCGACATGGTAAGAGGCACGAGGGTTAATCTTCATAAAGTCCCAGTCGAACCGGTTCTGAAAACCGAGCATGGCTTCCGCCAATAAATCCGCAGAAGTCTCTCTTGCGAAGAAGTGTCGCCACATACTTATGGGTAAACGGTCGATACATTCTCCTTTAAGTGCGGCCCGGACACGTTCCCAGTGGGTCATTTCTGTTGCCATACATTATGGTCCTTTCTTATCGGTATAGAAGCTCGTCCGAATTTATCTTTAGTTTATTCCATCCGGGTAATGTTTTCAACTTGCGTTTGGTTCGAGGATAAGATAAATTATTTTAGTGATCGATGGCGGTGGAGTAAAGTATGGGTAAACAGAAGACTTTGGTTTTCTTCGGGGCCCACCCGGACGACGAAGCATTTGGTGTTGGTGGTACTCTAGCACAGTACGCTGCTGCTGGCGTCAAAGTCTACTATGCCTGTGCTACGCGTGGGGAAGCGGGTGATGTGGCCCCTGAACATATTAAAGGATACGACACCATTGGTGACATGCGCTGGGCCGAACTGAAGTGTTCGGCCCAGGTTCTTGGTCTAGCCGGTATTATCCACCTTGGCTACCGGGATTCTGGTATGCCTAATTCGAGGGCCAACAAACACCCGAAAGCTCTAGTTGCCGCCTTGCCTGAGCAGGTGGTTGGTTGTGTGGTCCAAGTCATCCGTGAGTTAAAGCCAGAGGTGGTCATCACCTTCGACCCTATCGGCGGGTACCGGCACCCCGATCACATTGCTATTAATAATGCCACGGTTAAGGCATTCTATGTGGCCGGCGACCCAAAGCAATATCCCGAAGCCGGCCCAGCGTTCCAACCTCAAAAACTCTACTTCTCCGTTTTTTCACGTAGATTTCTGAAGGTTGCGGTAAAATTATTGCCGCTCTTTGGGCAAGATCCCCATCGTTTAGGGAGTAACAAAGACATCGACGTCACGAGTTTGGCCGAAATAGAATTTCCAATACATGCCACAATAAGCCTCACGAAACAAGCTATTGAGACTAGGGGTAGGGCCGTGATCTGCTATGTGAGTCAGCGACCGCGGCGTGCAACTCTGTTCAGAATTATTGAGAGGTTACCTGGACAGCGCGATTTATATATGCGAGCTTATCCACCTCCTGATACTCGGCGACGTGAGCGCGATTTGTTTGAAGGGGTGCAGTGATAAGTAGGGCTTGAGTTGGAGTAGAGTCTTTACTACCCGTCGTTACTATAGATTTGGTACGCTTTAGTTTCTTCCTTATCTTTGTTAGGTAGTCTGTTGATAAAACCAAAAGAACTAATTATGTAGTATAATATAAGCGCGTATTCGCTTGTATCTCTCGATAGGTATTTTCAGAAGACGATGAAGGCGGAAGACAAGGATGGTTGAGCGGTTGTTTGGAGAATTGACTTTAGGAGAGATATTAGTCCCAGTATTGGTCTTCGGAGCTTCTATTGGTCTTGCCTGGTTTTTCCAAGTTTTCTTAGTGAGAGCCGCTAGGAGACTCACACAAAAGACCAAAATAAAGTTGGATGACGCAATACTATCGGTACTTAGAAAACCGGTAGCGGGTGTTATTGTCCTGGGTGGGCTATACATTGCGAGCCTATTAATTCCTCTGGAAGCTGTGGTGCGTTCTTACCTATCCAAAGGATTCAACATACTGTTCAGCTTGTTAGGTATTTACGTTGTCGCGGCCCTGATACACGCTCTAACAAGGTGGATCGAAAGAGATCTCATCGCCCAAAAAGGCACCCGAAGTCGTCTCGAAGACATCTTTGCTGATGGCCCAATTCTCCACGTGTTCCAGGTAGCTACGTTTCTCGTTGCAGTATCTCTCGGTATTATCGCCGTACTGACTAACCTAGGAATTGATATGTCACTGTTAACCGGTTGGCTGGGAGAGCAGGGTTGGCGCATTGGTCTTATAGTTCTTCTTTCTGGGATAGGCATTGTTGCGGTGGGTGAGTTTGTTCCTAGGTTGGTAGTCGGGGCGCTGGCCCGCCGTGCTGACGAGCCTAAAGCAGAGATCACTAAGAGGGGCAATACTTTATCAAGAGTGCTTGTCGGCGTGGGAAAGGTGACCGTACTTTTTGTCGGAGCCTTTATGGTTCTCTCCGAATTGGAAATAAACATCACCCCTATCCTGGCTGGTGCTGGCATACTTGGTATTGCTATCGGCTTCGGTGCTCAGAGTTTGGTAAGGGATGTGGTTACCGGGTTGTTCATAATTCTGGAGAATCAGTACCGGGTGGGTGATTGGGTAAGAATCGCTGATGTTGCCGGACTGGTCGAAGACATAAATTTGAAGAGGACAGTCCTCCGGGATTTTGATGGTACTGTCCATAGTGTGCCAAACGGAGAGGTTCGAGTGTCCAGTAATTTTACTAAGGAATGGTCAAGAATCAACATGAGTGTGAGTGTTGCTTATGGGGAAGACCTTGACCATGTTATCTCGGTGATAAATAGAGTCGGTAAGGAGTTGGCTGAGGACCCGCAGTGGGTGGCGGGAATTCTCGCACCACCACAAGCTTTAGGGGTAGACAAGCTGGGCGACTCAGGTATTGAGATTAGGATATTAGGGGAGGCCAAAGCTATGCGCCCGTGGGCTATCATGAGAGAGCTTCGTCTGAGGTTGAAGAAAGCCTTTGATAAAGACGGTATAGAGATTCCTTGGCCCCATATGAAGGTATATTTTGGTAATTCATCACCTTCTGGTTGAGGGGGTTGGGGCCATGGGTAATGCTAGATATGGCTGCGGATTGGATTAGTAGAAACTAACATTGTACTGACTAATGGCTAGGTAAGTAGTAAACCAGCGAACACCAGTGCCTCGAGTATGACAGGGTTCCTGTCAAAAAATCAGCATGGCGTCACCGAAGCTGTAGAAGCGATACTGTTGGGTGATGGCTTCTTGGTAGGCTTGATGAATTAAGTCTCTACCGGCAAAGGCGGTAGCCATCATCAGTGTCGTTGACCGGGGCAGATGAAAATTAGTAATCATGGCATCGACTATGTGGAACCGGTGCCCTGGCACAATAAGCAGACTGACCCAGTCGGCAAAGGGTGCCACTCGAGCTGGGTTACTGGCTTGAGCTGCCGCTTCGACTAATCTGACGGTCGTTGTGCCAACACAGATAATCCTTCGGCCCTCGGCTTTGGCTTGGGCTAGTTCCTCGGCTACTTCTTGACTGATTATACCGTATTCTTGGTGTATGGGGTGTTCCATTGGATTCTCAACCCGTACCGGTCGAAAGGTATCCAGTCCGATGTGTAGTGTCACCGATAGACAGCGCACCTTCTTTTTTTCTGTTTTAGTCATAAGTTCGGGGGTAAAGTGTAGTCCGGCCGTCGGTGCGGCGATACTGCCCGCTACCTGAGCATAGACTGTCTGGTAGCGCTCCGGATTTGGTAATGGTATCTGGATGTAGGGCGGCAGCGGAATCTGTCCCAGCTCGAGGAGACGGGTTTCGTCGGAGAAGCTAAGCACTCGTTTCCCACATTCATTTGACCCAATGACTTTAGCCGTTACCGGGAGCCCTGGTTTATCGTCTGTCATCGAATCATTAGCTATCTCGATTTTGGTGCCAATCCTGACGCGATTAGCTGGTCTGACTAAAGTTTCCCAGATGTTCGGACAGAGCCGGCGGAGCAGTAAGACTTCGAGATGACTTCCGCCATCAACTTTTCGGGCGCTGAGCCGGGCGGGAATAACCCGGCTGTTATTTAGTACCAGAATATCTCCCGCCCGAAGGTAATCAATAATTTCAAAGAAACGGTGATGTTTCAGGGAACCATTGTTTCGGTCGAGAACCATCAGACGGGAATGGTCTCTCGGCTCTATAGGGGTTTGGGCAATAAATTCTGGAGGTAAAATATAATCAAAATCGCTAGTTTTCATAATGCTGTTCGACTTTTCTATTGGCCTACCTATCGTATCTTCGCGACTATGATAGGAGGGGTGATGGTGTCTGTGTTATCCGCGTTATTGTAACTCTTGGCGGCGGATTCGGGCAATACGTATGTTCGATTTGGCAAAATACCTACTTTTAGGTTAGAATAGTAATAGCATATTGGACCAACCGGGGTAAAATGAAGAAACAAATCGCGACTTTAATCTCTAACATTTTGAATCCTTTCTTGGTTGGCTTAGCGGTAATCCTGCTACTTTCCTTCACCTCAGCCGCTAATCCAATTGATGCCCTGAAGTGGGCTTTGGTGGCTAGTGCCCTGAGTATTCTGCCGATTTTTGTGGTTGTTGTTTACCTGCTTAAGACCAGGCGCCTCGATACCTTCTTTGCCAACGTTCGTGAGCAAAGAACTAAGATTTATCTGGTAACTAGTCTTTGCACTATCGTCGGTTGTATCCTCCTCGCTTATTTCGGTGCGCCAATAACATTGGTTGCGACCTTTGCTGTTGCCGTATCTCTAACTCTCATCTTTATGTGCATTAATTTCTGGTGGAAGATAAGTTTGCATACGGCCTTTATTGCCGGTTCAGCAATGGTACTGGTTATACTTTATGGCTGGGGTGGTATGGTAACAATGACGTTGGTTCCCCTAACGGCTTGGGCTAGAATCGAATTAGAGTCCCATTCCCTCGCTCAGGCTGCTACTGGTGCTTTGCTTGCCGCCGTGGTCGTTGTTGCCGTATTTTATCCGCTGGTTGTGGCTTGAAGAGTGAAGGATGAAAGCTGTTATCCTGGTGGGTGGTAAAGCAACCAGATTATTGCCGCTGACCAGTAAACTCCCTAAAGCCCTGGTGCCGGTATTGAATATACCGTTTTTGGAGTATGTTATCTGTCATCTTCGCCGGCACCGGATAACGGAAATAATTCTGGCTCTTGGTAATCTAGCCGAGCCAATCGAGAGCTATTTTGGTGACGGTAGCCGGTTTGGTGTCAAGCTTAGCTATACCGTTGAAAAGACTCCTTATGGCACAGCTGGTGGGATAAAGAATGCGGAGAAATTTCTAGACGAGTCCTTTATCGTGCTGAACGGTGACGTTTTCACCGACCTTGATATTACTGCCATGATGACTTTCCACTACCGGAAGAAAGCCTTGGTTACTATTGCCCTGGCTTGTGTGGATGATCCTACTAGCTATGGCGTTATCGCAACTGATGCCGAGGGGAGAGTCTCGTTTTTCCGTGAGAAACCTGGATCGGGTGAGGTAACCAGTAATATGATTAATGCCGGTACTTATATTCTGGAGCCGAGTGTTCTGGCTCAGATCTCTCCCGGAATTGAAGTCAGCATTGAGCGTGAGGTATTCCCTAGCCTCTTGGCTCAAGGAGCACCGATCTATGCTTATACCTCTTCAGCTTACTGGCTAGATATTGGTACTCATGAGAAATATCTCCAGCTGCATCGGGATCTGCTGAATGGTAAGTGTCATCAGCACGTGCTCGACCTGCGTCATGATGTGTTGATTGGGGCTGAGAGTAATCTCCATCCTTCCGCCCAGATAATGGGGCCGGTAGTCATCGGAGATAGCTGCTTTATTGGGCGTGAAGTGAAGCTGATTGGGCCTTCGGTTATCGGCTCTGGGGGTAATATAATGGCGAATAGTGTGGTCGATGGGTCTATCATCTGGCCGAATACATGGATAGGGCCTGGGGTTAACGTGAAAAACTCGATTCTGGCTAATCGTTGCTTCCTTCATGCTAACAGTGTTGTCGAAGAGTCTGTTCTCGGTGATAATGTCATTGTTTGTGATAGCTGTCGCTTAAAGCTGGACAGCCGAATTTTTCCCGGGACAATCGTGGGAGCTGAAACGTAGGAGTTTTCTAGCTCTTATCGATGGTTAGCCTTTCTCTTTTGGGTGTCTGTCTGTGCCCATGCTATAATTTTTAGGGATGAATTGGTATGTGGGATAAATTGGAACAGATAGATAAGCATTATCAAGAACTGGAAGAGCAGATCGCTACTCCTGAGATAGCGATCGTCCCGAAGCAGGTTGAGAAATTGGCTCGGGAGAGGGCATCTATGGAAGTGGTGGTAACGAAGTATCGGCGGTACAAGACGTCGGTTAAGTCGCTTGAGGAAACTAGAGCCATGCTAAGTGAGGGTCTGGACGAGGAAATGAAAACTCTTGTTAAGCAGGAAATAGATGGTCTTGAGGCACAATTGTCTCGGCTTCAGGAAGAACTTAAGATTGCCCTGTTGCCTAGGGATGAGAATGATAAGCGGGACATCATTATGGAGGTTCGAGGGGGAACTGGTGGTGAAGAAGCGGCTCTATTTGCCGCCGATCTCTTCCGTATGTATAGTCGCTATGCTCAAGTTAAAGGTTGGGCAGTGGATATTATGAGTATGAGCGAGGCGACCGGTGGCGGCTTTAAGGAAATCATCTTCGAGGTAAGAGGTAGTGGGGCTTTCAGCCGGTTTAAATACGAGAGTGGTGTGCATCGGGTGCAGAGAGTACCTCTTACCGAGGCTTCCGGTCGAATTCATACTTCTACGGCGACGGTGGCAGTGCTTCCTGAAGCAGATGAGGTAGAGGTGAATATTGATCCGGACAATCTCAGAATTGATATTTTTCACAGCGGTGGTGCCGGTGGTCAGAATGTTAACAAGGTTGCCACTGCTGTGCGCATCACCCACTTGTCAAGTGGTATGGTTGTTATTTGCCAGGATGAGCGCTCTCAATTAAAAAATAAGACAAAAGCGATGGCCGTACTCCGTGCCCGGCTTCGGGACATGGAGATGCGGAAACAAGAAGAGGCGATAGGTAAAGAGCGTCAGTCTCAGGTTGGTACTGGTGAGCGCTCGGAAAAGATACGAACCTATAATTTTCCGCAAGATCGCCTTACCGATCATCGTATTGGTCTCACTCTGCACAATCTGCCGCGGATCTTAGCCGGGGATCTTGACCTGCTGATTGATGCTCTGGCTACCAGCGAACAGGCGAAACAACTTCAAGGGCAACTAGCGTGAAGGTCAGGGAGGTATTAAGTCAGGGCAGAGAAGCTCTGATCACTGCCAAGATTGATGATGCCAGTCTAGAAGCCGAAGTGTTATTGAGATATGCCTTGGGTCTCAAGCGTGTTCAGCTCTATCTGCAGCTCGACCGCGAACTTAGCTTTGAAGAAAGCGAAAATTTCTGGCAGTTGATTCGGCTCCGTCTTAGTAATGAGCCAACGGCTTATACCACCGGGCATCGTGAGTTTTACGGGTTGGATTTTGATGTTGATGGTAATGTCCTTATCCCCCGACCGGAAAGTGAGCTTTTGGTCGAAACCGCGCTGGGATTAGCGCTGAAGTATCCGATGTATACTATTGCCGATGTCGGTACGGGTAGTGGTGCCCTAGCCATCAGTTTGGCGGTAACTTTGCCTCGGGTAAAAATCTATGCCACCGATATTTCATCTTCAGCGCTCGGGGTCGCTCAGTCAAATTGCCAGAAACATGGTGTCCTGAATCGGATTTCGCTGCTTCAAGGAGATTTGCTTGAACCATTACCAGAGCCGGTTAATCTGATTGTGGCTAATTTACCCTATGTTCGGGAAGAAGCATTGTCTCAGGTAAATACACGGTATTTTGAGCCTCATCTGGCACTAGATGGCGGCCCTGATGGACTGGAGGCGATACGTCGGCTTGGTACTCAAGTGGGTGCTAAGCTTCGGTTGGGAGGGGGCTTACTTTTGGAGATTGGATTAGACCAAGGCGAAGCCGTGGTGGTTTTCTTTCGTCACCTCTTCCCTTCGGCCGAGATTAAACTTATCCCTGACGGGTGTGGTGTTGACCGGGTTATGAGGTTACTTCTGCCTTCGGCCATCTCACTTACCGAATCGGGTGTCAGTAACGCGGTAATGCTTAGTTAATTTCCTCTAAGGCTCAGCGGGCCGACTGTCCTTTGGCCTAAGTCTTCTCGGCTTGTCTTTCCGCTACGATTTTCTGGATCACATTTGGCGGCGTTTCTTGATAATGGCTAAACTCTACAGTGAAGCGGCCGCGCCCTTGGGTTATTGACTTCAGGTCAATGGCGTAACGCTGAATCTCAGCTAGAGGTATCTGGGCTTGAATCATATTAGCGTCATCTTCAGGATTCATTCCCTGTAATTGCGCTCGTTTGGTGTTGAGGTCACCGATAATTTCGCCGGTGTATTCCTCGGGGACTCTCACTGTAAGATTTACTATCGGTTCGAGAATAGTTGGCTGTCCCTGAGAAAGCCCCTTCTTTATGGCGCCGGCGCTGGCGATCTTGAAGCAAATTTCGGAGGAATCAACTGGGTGATAGCTGCCGTCAACAACGGTAACCCTGATATCGGTTACTGGGTAGTGGGCAAGTGCCCCCTCTAGCACAGCCTCATGGAATCCTTTCTCTACTGCCGGGATATAGTTAGTGGGGATTCTGCCGCCGACTACCTTGTTGACAAATTCAATACCGCTGCTACGGGGTAAGGGTTTTATTTCCAGGATAACATGCCCGTATTGACCATGCCCACCGGTCTGCTTCTTATGTTTATATTCGGCCGTAGTACTAGTTGTGATTGTCTCTCTGTAGGGAACCTTTGGAGTCTTCAGATCAATGCCGACGCTGAATTTGCGTAACATTTTCTCTGCAGCTACATTGAGTTGAGTCTCACCTAGTCCGGAGAGAATCGTTTCACCGGTATCACTGTCGCGGCGCATATGTAGTGTAGGGTCTTCCTCAACAAGCCGTGTTAGGGCAGAGCTCAGCTTGTCTAGGTCTAACTTGGTCTTGGGGGAAACAGCTTCACTGAAAGACGGTTTGGGGAAGACAATCGGGGCTAGTTTTACTGGTTTATCGTGTGTGCACAAAGTATCGCCACTATTGGTCAGGCTTAATTTGGCTACAGCCCCGATGTCACCAGCTCTAACCTGTGGTATAGGCTCTTGAGTTTTGCCACGGATGAGATATAATTGGCCGATGCGCTCCGGCTCGCCCCGTGTCGAATTCCACACTGACGAGTTGCTCTCGATGACTCCGTGGTAAATGCGAAAGTAGGTTAACTTGCCTACGTAAGGGTCGGCAGTGGTCTTAAATACTAGGGCGGCTAGTGGCGCATCCTGGACAGGTTCAACCGTCTCCAGTTTGTCTGCTTCACCAACTACGGCTACGCCGCGCTCCTTAGGCGAGGGTAAATAACGGACTATGGTATCCAGTAGCAAGCCTACTCCGGTGTTTTGCAAGGCGGAGCCAACAAGGATGGGCACAATTTTGCCCGTTATTACCGCCTGTCGTAAACCTTTATTGAGTTCCTCTAGGCTGAGTTCCTCACCGCCCAGATACCTCTCTAATAGTGTGTCATCAACTTCGGCTACGGCTTCTATTAGATTTTCGCGGAGAGAATTGACTTCGTTTTGCAGTTCTGCCGGGACTTCGTCCTCCTTGGTGGCAGTACCGGTGTAGCTTTTCTGGGGCAGCAGGTCGATAATCCCTTGAAAGGTAGTGTGGGCACCGATGGGTAGTTGTATCGGTAGACATTTTGCCCCAAAATTAGCCTGAAGTTCTTTAACCGTACGGTTGAAGTCGGCATTCTCGCGGTCCATCTTATTGACCAGTATCAAGCGTGGCAGATTGGCCTCTTTGCTGTAGGCCCAAACTTGTTCAGTCCCGACTTCAACGCCGGAAGCGGCACAGACGGCAATCAAAGCTCCGTCGCTCACCCTTATAGCCGCCTTAACCTCAGCGGCAAAGTCCGAATAACCAGGGGTGTCCAGTAAATTAATCTTGGTTTTCTGCCATTGACAAGGGAGCACCGAAAGGTTAATGCTAATCCGTCTTTTTACTTCAATCGGGTCATAGTCTGATGTCGTTGTTCCTTCATCTACTTTACCCAGCCGGTTGACTGTTCCAGTAGTAAGCAGGATGGCTTCGGCCAAAGACGTTTTACCGGCGCCGGCGTGAGAGAGTAAAGCTATGTTGCGAATATTCTCTAACCCGTATTGCTCCATCTCATTACTACCCCCCAATTTTATTTTACCCTATTATAATCGATGGGAATGGATGCGGCAAACGAATAATTCTAACTTGTCGGTGCCGCAGGCTGTATGTTACTATTCCTCCCGACCGACAACCTTACGTAAAAGGAGCCAGCATGAAAGAACGAACTGACTGTATTTTTTGCCGAATCGCCGCCGGCGAAATAGGGTCTGATTTACTTTATCAAGACAACGGGGTAATTGCCTTCCGCGATATTAATCCGCTTGCTCCAACGCACATACTCATTGTTCCCCGGAAACATATTTCGTCTCTAGCCGAGTTGTCCGAAGATGAGGCTACCCTGATAGAGACCATGGTTAATGTCGCCAACTGCATGGCGAGAAGTGAAGGTATTGTCGAAAAGGGATATCGTTTGGTGATAAATTGTGGTCGGGAAGGTGGTCAGGGAGTAGCCCATCTCCACATGCATCTCTTGGGGGGGCGTCAGCTCGGTAATCAGCTGGGCTAGCTTTTCCTATACTTCAGGAAGGTAAGTAGTCCGGCGATACTTTTGGCATCGCAAATAGTACCCGAGTCAATTAGCTCAGTAATCTTACCAACTGGCACACGGACCGGTTTAATGCTCTCTGTATCTTCGGCATAGAGGGGGCTGGGAGTAAGGTCAGTCGCCATGTAGAGATGAAGATATTCGGTGCAGTAGCCTGGCGCCGAGTAAAACCCGCCTAGCCGGGTCACTTTTCTCGGTAGATAACCAATCTCTTCACGTAATTCACGACGCACCGTCGTCTCGGCGTCTTCCCCTGGTTCAATGCCACCAGCTGGTATCTCCAGTAGTTCCTTACCGGTAGGGAGACGAAATTGCTCCACCAGCAGTATATTATCCTCGGCATCAACGGGGATAGCTGCCACACATTCGCTGTGTTCGATGATCTCCCTAGTGGTTTCGTGGCCATTGTGCAGGAGCACGACGTCGACTCGTAATCTGACGATCCTCCCGTCATAGATTAGTTGACTCGAGAGCACCTTTTCTTCAGCCAAGTTGAGCCTCTGTCTTTAGGTGGTAGATTAGAGCCACCTCGTCGCAATTAGGAAATTTGGGACAACGGTAACACTCGTTCCAGACCTTATGGGATAGGGTCATTTTATCTACCCGGGAAAAGCCAAGGGCGGTAAAAAAATCTGGTTTGTATGTCAGGCAAAAAACCGTGGAGATACCTAGCTCCTTAGCTTCTTTTAGACAGGCCTTGATGAGTCGGTTACCAACCCCCTGTCGCTGGTGATCTTCAGCGACGACGACCGACTTTATTTCTCCTAGGTTAGACCAGTTAATATGGAGGGCGGCGCAGGCAGTCACCCGCTCTTCTTCATGAACTACGAAGAAATCACGGACGTTCTCATATAGCTCGCTTAGCGGACGAGCTAGCATGTCTCCCCTCTCGGCAAAAGAGTTTATTAGTTGGTGCATTTGGGGAACATCGCTAATCTTAGCTTTTTCGATTTGAGCCAATTTATCGTTCTGCCTTTAGTCTTTGTTCCAGAGAACCGTAAAACGAAGTTTCCGGATGAATTCGGAGAAACCGGACTGTTTTCGGACTGTGTCTAACCGTGATTGTAGCCCCAGTAGATAAAGTTAGGTTAATGTGACCATCGATGCTTAGTACGGCCGGTATAGTGCTGGTCAGATGCAGGTGTGCAGTATCATCGGGGGATAAGACTATCGGGTAAGTCGAACCAAGGTGAGGTGATATCGGCACGAGTAAGAATGCCCCAACACGCGGATGTAGAATAGGGCCACCAGCGGCTAAGGCATAACCGGTACTCCCGGTAGCTGTGGACATAGCTACGCCGTCCGCTCGGTAGGTAGTTAACCGGGTATCATTAATACTTACCTCGACATGAATCAATCGTACAGCGGCTCCACGGGCGACCACGGCATCATTCAGCGCATAAAATCGGTGGGGCGACTCAGCTTCGACACTGACTGGCGGAAGCTCGACTTCAAGCAAGAATCGCTCATCAAACCAGCCTTCTCCAGCTAGTAAAGCCGGTAATTTTCTTTTGACCTCGTTAATAGTGAGTTCTGTCATAAAGCCGAATTTACCTAAGTTTATTCCGGTAATCGGTGTAGCTGTCGGCACTGCTACTTGAGCCGCCCGTAAGATGGTGCCATCCCCACCGATACTCAGAATTAAATCGGCACCATTAGCTCGAGTCTTGGCCTTTTCCCATTCCCAAGCCGAACACAGCCAAACGACAAGTCCCTTGGCACTTAAAAACGCTTCTAGATTTTTACTTAGAGTACGGGCAGCCTCTTTCAGCGGATGATAGAGGATACCGACTTCTTTCATAATCATGAACAAATATTATAGCTTCAATATTACCGATAGTAAAGTATTACCGATAGTAAAATATGGCAGGTCAGATGTAACCTAATTAGTCCGCGGTAGAGCTACACCCCTATTCCAGGAGTTTGTACATGGTTTCGTAGGCTTTTCGAAAATCAGGGTCGCGCTCTTCAAATGCACTTTTTAAGGCATTCATTTTCTTGACGAACTCTGCCCGGTCTTTATTTTTGACGATATTGGCCCAAGTGGCTGAGTTTCTCCGGAATGTTTCCTCAATTTCCGTCACCATGGGTAGATTCATTTGTAGTGAGGCGTAAAATTCCGCGTCTTCGGAGACTACGCTTTCAGCTAGCGTGAGTAAAAGTTTGTAGGTACCGCCGCCGATATTCTTCGTCGGTTTTAGTCTGCCTAAGCTGAGTAGTGTCTCTGCCGAAACGATACCGATAAAGTGAGATAGCCCTAGAATCACCGCCATCATTTCATCATGTTCTTTGGGGGGCATCAGGGTAACCTTAGCACCTCGTTTTTCTAAATATTGCTTAACTTTTTCTGCCAGCGTCGTCTCTTTCTCATTGGTCGGTGTCAGAACAAAATTTTTATCGACTATGTCTTTGGCTCCAGGACCAAATACTGGGTGTATGCCTAGGACTGAGGTTGATTTGAGATACCGATGCATGATGGCCACCGGTAATACCTTGATGGAAGTGATGTCCAGAATAATCTGCTTGGGGTGAGTGTGGGGTTGGAGTTTCTTGACCACTGTTTCGAAGTTATTGATGGGTACGGAGATGAGCACTACGTCGGCACTTTTCACGGCTTTGATATTGGTCGAGGTTTCTGCACGTAATTTTTCTTTGGCTTCGAGTAGCCTCTGTTCACTACGGCCGATGATGATGACCTCTTTGCCTTCCTTTGCTAAGAAATTGGCAAACCACCACCCCATTTTCCCTGAGCCGCCGATTATGGCTATTTTCATTTGTTTATCCCTGAAAGCTTGGGACTATTTTAACCTTATTCTTTAGTTTTTACCAGCAACTTCGTCCCCTAATTCCCGGAGTCTTTTTCTAGACGGGTATGGTATATCTCGGGCACCGCACAATATTATCTTGACAATAGCTCATGCTCATTGTTAGTATGATGTGGATTTTCCCAGTTCGGCAAGCAAGCCATGACGAGATTGTTGAATGGAATCGACAGCCCGACTGATTTGTTGGCGTTAGCTCCGAAGGAGCTTAAGCAATTAGCTCTGGAGATAAGAGAGGAGCTAGTCACTGTCGTTTCCACTAACGGCGGACATCTCGCCTCTAATTTAGGTGTGGTTGAGGTTACTTTGGCTCTGCACCGGGTGTTTGCTAGTCCGCGGGATAAGATTATCTGGGATGTTGGGCATCAGGCCTATACTCATAAATTACTTACTGGCAGGAAGAGTTACTTTAGCTCTCTGCGTCAATATGGAGGATTATCTGGTTTTACCTCTCGCGAAGAGAGCGAGCATGACCCGTTTGGAGCTGGTCATGCCAGCACATCAATTTCAGCGGCGTTGGGTATGGCGGTCGCCCGTGACCTATCAGGTGATGATTATCATGTGGTGGCGGTTATCGGTGATGGGGCAATAGCTGGTGGGATGGCTTTTGAGGCCTTGAATCAGGTTGGGCACCTCGGCACTCGGCTCATTGTTGTCCTTAACGATAATGGTATGTCGATTGCGCCGACGGTCGGTGCTTTGGCTAAACTATTTGCTAAAGTACGGTTTGACCAGCGCTATGACTGGGCTAAGGAGCAAGGAAAGCGGTTACTCAGTATTCTGCCCTTCGGTCGTCAGGTATGGCAGGTGAGTAAGCAGGTGGAGAGCGGTGTCAAGGGTCTAGTCATGGCGACTACTCTCTGGGAGGAACTGGGTTTTACTTATTTGGGGCCGGTTGATGGTCATAACCTTCGGGAACTTGAAGTGGCATTCACTCAGGTAAAGGATTATCGTTCAAAGCCGGTTCTGGTTCATGTGGTGACGACTAAGGGTAAGGGCTATCTTCCCGCCGAAGGGGACGCCGTATATTTTCACGGTATACCGGCGAAGAGCGCCGATAGAAAAGTGGCCCCAAGCTACAGTGAGATTTTTGCTCAGACGGCGCTTCGTTTGCTTCGAGATGATCCTAGGGTGGTCGTAATTACACCGGCGATGCCGGAAGGTAATTGCTTGAGTATTGTCCAGGCTGAGTTTCCCCAGCGCGTTTTTGATGTTGGTATCTGTGAACAGCACGCTGTTACCTTCGCCGCTGGTCTGGCGGCTCAGGGCTATCGGCCAATTGTCGCTATCTACTCGACTTTTCTACAGCGGGCTTTCGACCAAATCATCCACGATGTTTGTCTTCAGGATTTACCAGTTACTTTCGCTATTGACCGGAGTGGTATCGTTGGTGATGATGGCAAAACTCATCAAGGTACCTTTGACTTCTCTTACCTTAGTTTGGTGCCAAATCTCGTTGTCTCCGCTCCTAAAGATGAGAATGAGCTGCAACATTTGTTCTTTACGGCAGTAAATCTTACCCATCCTATGGCTATACGTTATCCTCGTGGTACCGGCTTGGGTGTGAGATTAGATGCCAAGCTACATTCGATGGATATTGGTCAGGGGGAGGTATTAAGGAATGGGGAGGATGTTGTCATTCTTGCTATCGGGACGACCGTGACTCCGGCGCTTGGTGCCGCTCAGATATTAGCTTCAAATGGGATTGAGGCGACCGTAGTTAACAGCCGTTTTGCTAAGCCACTGGACGTAAAGTTGATAACGGGACTGGCTCGTCATATCAAGTATGTTGTTACCGTTGAGGAAAACACGCTTTGTGGTGGCTTTGGTAGTAATGTGGTGGCTCTCCTGTCTCGACTAAAGTCGAAGTCGGGTGTTGAAAACCAGATAAAGAATCTAGGGCTACCCGATGAGTTTATTGGACAGGGCGAACAAGCAATTCTCCATGCCAAATATGCTCTCGATGCGCAAGGAATCGCTCGTGAGGTCAGGAATTTATTTCCCCAACAAGCATTCCAATCTTTAGTGACGTTTGACCAGGCTGATTTGGTAGACTGAGTATATTTTGGTTCACAATTAAGTGTGGGTCCACTCCAGTAGGGTAACCAAGGGAGGTGGTGGGGGGATTTGAGTAGCTGAAGGAGACCGATGAAGAAATTGACGGTAAGAGATGTTGATGTCGCCGGGAAAAAGGTTTTCGTCCGAGTGGATTTTAATGTTCCTATTGATGAGAACACCAGAGCAGTCACCGACGAGGGACGTATACGAGCGACTCTACCTACAATTCAATATTTGCTTGACTGCCGGGCTAAGATTATTCTCTGTTCCCATCTAGGCCGGCCTGATGGTAAGGTAGTCGAGACGTTGAGAATGACGACAGTTGCCCAGAGACTATCGCAAATACTAGGGCAAGCGGTGAGCATGGCTAAGGATTGTATTGGTACAGGAGTGGAGGAGTCGGTGGCAAATTTAGAAGAGGGGCAGGTCTTACTGCTGGAAAATGTTCGGTTTCACCCGGAAGAAGAGTTTGGGGCCTCGTCTTTTGCTCAAGCCCTGGCTAAGCTGGCTGATATCTATGTGAATGATGCTTTTGGAGCCTCTCATCGCCGTCATGCCTCTATCGTCGGTATCACGGAATATTTGCCTTCGGTGGCGGGATTGTTGCTCGCGAAAGAGATTGATACTCTGAACTATATCCTGGAGGATCCGGCTCATCCTTTTGCCGCATTGGTCGGGGGTGCTAATGGTGGTGATAAGATGGGCACGCTGGAAAATATTATGAATAAAGTGGATTTTCTGATCGTTGGGGGTGGTATGGCGGCACCCTTTCTGAAGGCCGAATCCTATGAGACGGGACAATCAATAGTGGAGACCGGCCGGTTGGATGCTGCTGCTGGGTTAATTGATAAGGCGAGGAGAAATGGGGTTCGCTTATTGTTTCCCGTTGATGTCGTGGTGGCTGATGAAATGGGAGCCAGGGCTACGGGGACAGTCGTGTCGGTAGATGAGATTCTACCCCGGCACCAGATTGTGGATATCGGTTATAGGACAATCCAGCTCTTTAAAGAGGCGTTACGTCGCTGCCAAACCGTTTTCTGGAATGGACCGATGGGTATCTTCGAGTTGCCTCAATTCGCTGAAGGTACCAAGGCTATGGCGAATGAGTTAGCTTGCCTTAAGGCGACGACGGTTATCGGGGGTGGCTCGACTGCTGAGATCGTTACTAGTTTGGGATTAACTGGTAAGATGACCTTTGTTTCTACCGGGGGCGGTGCTTCAATGCAATATTTAGGTAGTCAGAAGTTACCCGGAGTCGAAGTGCTGCTGGATAAAAACTCACCAGTAGCCGCTAAATTGAGAGGCTAGTCGCTAGTAAACATGGTTAGTTTAGATTTACTGAAGTCGCTTTCGCTTGTCTCGCCAACTAAGATTATCTTACTGGTTATTGATGGTCTGGGAGGATTACCTCGGCCAGAGACCGGTAAAACAGAGTTGGAGACGGCTAAGACGCCTAACCTGGATAGATTGGCTGCCAGCGGTGTCTGCGGTCTCAGCGACCCGGTGGGTCCGGGCATAACCCCCGGTAGCTCGCCTGCGCACATGGCTTTGTTTGGTTATGATCCGGTTGTTTCTAATATTGGTCGGGGTGTTTTGGAGATTGTCGGTATTGATTTTGATCTGCAGCCGGGTGATGTCGTGGCTCGAGGTAACTTCTGTACTGCGGATAAAACAGGTTTAGTTACCGACCGGCGGGCAGGGCGTATTCCTAGTGAGAAATGTGTTGAGCTTTGCCGGTTACTCGATGGGTTGGTCATCGAGAACGTGGAAATTCTGGTGCGCCCGGTGAGGGAACATCGCTTTGCCGTCGTATTTCGAGGTGAAGGGTTGAGCTCTGAGGTTAGCGACTCTGACCCGCAGCAGGTTGGAGCCCCACCTAAGATAGTTAGTGCCTTGGCTATTAAAGCCGCGAGAACCGCTCGTATTGCTAACCAATTTGTGGCGCAGGCGGAGGTAATTCTGGTCGGGCACTTCCCGGCAAATATGATTCTTCTGCGTGGTTTCTCCCAGCGACCCGTCTGGCCAACGATGGGCGAGATTTATAAACTCACGCCGGCCGCTGTTGTTAGCTATCCGATGTATCGCGGGTTAGCTCGGCTGGTGGGTATGGATGTCTTGTCTACAGGTAATGGTATTGAGGAGGAATTTCGGACGTTAATCCAGAACTATAAAAAATATGACTTTTTCTTCCTGCATATTAAAGGGGCGGACGCCGCTGGTGAAGACGGCGACTTTGACCGAAAAGTGGCAGTGATCGAGCAGGTTGACCAGGCTGTAACCGGATTAATCCGGTTACAGCCTGACGTTATTGTCGTTACCGGTGATCACTCGACACCAGCCTTGCTCCATGCCCACAGCTGGCATCCGGTACCAGTGCTCTTATCCTCCCATTGGTGTCGTCCGGACGGGGTAAAAGAATTTTCCGAACTAGCCTGCATTGACGGTGGGCTGGGGCGGCTTCCGGCAACTAATATTATGTCTCTGGTGATGGCCCATGCCTTGAAGCTAAAAAAATTTGGAGCTTAGGAAGACTAATAAGAGAAGTTAATGCGTGTACCTCTGATTGTCGGTAACTGGAAGATGCATACCACCATAGGTGAAGCGAGACAGTTGGTCAATGAAATGCGTCTCGGCCTGGACAAGATCGAAGGTGTCGAGAAAGTGATTTGCCCGCCCTTTGTTTCCTTGGTGGTAGTAAAGGAGCTAATTAAGGGGAGTTCTATAAAGCTCGGGGCACAGAATCTCTATTTTGCGGAGAAAGGGGCTTATACTGGGGAGGTTTCACCCTTAATGCTGGCGGATCTGTGCGAGTTTGTTATCATCGGGCACTCGGAGCGGCGGCAATATTTCGGTGAGACTGATAGCATAGTAAATAACAAACTGCGTGCTGCCTTTAAGGTTGGTCTCAAGACGATTTTATGTGTTGGGGAAAGGTTGGAAGAGAATGAGGATGGAAAAACGAAGGAGGTGGTCACCGGTCAGCTAAAGTCATCTTTAGCCGGGCTAGACTATCCTCAGGATTTGGTGCTCGCCTACGAGCCGATTTGGGCTATTGGCACCGGCCGAGCTGCCACCGGTAGCAAAGCGAATGAGACGGTTAGTCTGATCCGTCAGCAGTTTGCTGAGTCGTACGGTAAAGAGAATGCCCAGGATGTGCGGATTCTCTATGGCGGGAGTGTCACGACGGATAATATCGTCGAGTTTGTTGAACAAAGTGAGATTGACGGTGCCCTAGTCGGCGGTGCCAGTTTGAGGGCCGACCAATTTGTGGGTATTGTTAAGCAGACATCAGAAATCAAGTGAATCGTCTAGTCGCTATCGTCGGCCCTACCGCCATTGGTAAAAGTCGACTGGCCCTCCGGTTGGCTCAAGACTTTAACGGCGAAATCGTCAATGCTGACAGTCGTCAGGTGTACCGCCGTATGGATATCGGTACGGCAAAGCCGAATCAGTCAGAACGGACTCTTATTTCCCATCATCTCCTTGATGTTGTTAACCCGGATGAAAATTATAGCCTAGCTCAATATCAGGGGTTGGCCTACCGAGTAATTAATGACATTCAGCAACGCGGTAAATTGGCTCTATTGGTCGGTGGTAGTGGGCTGTATGTCTGGGCAATGTTGGAAGGCTGGGTTATACCGCCAGTAGCCCCGGACTCGGAATTCAGGAATAGTCTATTAGCCAGAGTAACTCTCGGTGAGGCGGTTTCGCTTTACCAAGAACTAGCGCAGATTGACCCGATAGCGGCGCAAAGAATTGACCCGCGTAATGTGCGGCGGGTGATTCGGGCTCTTGAGGTGTCGCGGCGCGCCGACATACCTTTTTCCGAACTGCAACGGAAGAAGTCCCCACCCTTTAGCAGTCTTATCATCGGCCTTACCGCCGAACGGACTGAACTCTATCGTAGAATCGATGTCCGGATAGATCGGATGGTTGGGTTTGGACTAGTTGACGAAGTGAAGAAGCTGGTGAATATGGGTTACGTCTTCTCCTTACCATCGATGTCCAGTATCGGTTACAAACAAGTCGGCCAATATCTTATGGGGGAGATAACATTGGAAGCGGCAGTCGAGCGGATTAAGTTTGATAGCCACCGGTTGGTCCGGCACCAGTATAATTGGTTTCGACTGAGCGATAAAAGAATACGGTGGTTCGATGTACAGGAAGAGATAGAGTCGGAGATTAGAGAGCTTGTGGCGAGATTTGCTAATAAGTAGTTATTCTAAGATGATATTGTCAATTAATCTCGGTCGGCCGATCTTTACTGCTAGCGAGACTAGTGCCGGCGGTTCGATTTTGTGTAATTCTTCTAGTGTCTTAGCATCGGCGATGCTGATATAAGTAATCTCTTCGGCCAGTGGCTCTTGCTTAATCATCTCAGTCATGGCTTGGCGTATGCGGTGGACGTCTTGTTCGCCCTGTGACCATAGTTTTTGTGCTAGTTTAAGTGCCCGATAGAGAACTACGGCCGTCTGGCGCTCGTCCGGTTTGAGGTAGGTATTACGGCTACTCATGGCTAGGCCGTCAGGCTCGCGTACCGTAGGGGCAACTATTATTTCTAGGTTCATATTCAGGTCAGTGACCATCCTTTTGATGGCGATTACCTGCTGGGCATCCTTTTGGCCAAAATAGGCTTTAGTTGGCTGGACGATATTGAACAGTTTGGTACAGACCGTGGCTACGCCGCGGAAGTGGCCCGGACGAATTGAGCCCTCCAGCCGTTCCGTAACCTTTTCTATATCAACCCAGGTATTGTACCGTGGGGGATACATCTCGGCCGTAGGGGGGATGAAGACAATATCTGTTTTCACCGCCTCCAGCATTGCCAAATCGCGGGGAATATTACGGGGATAAGAGGTATAATCTTCCTGCGGGCCAAATTGTCTGGGATTAACAAAAATACTGGCGACTGTCCATGGGTTCTCCGCTTTGGCACGACGGATTAATTCGAGGTGTCCCTCATGGAGGTAGCCCATCGTTGGCACAAAACCTACGAGCTTGGGGAGCTTAAGCCTGGTGCGTTTCATAGCAGCTATTGTTTTAATGACTTTCAATTTCTATTCTCATTGTGTCTACTGGTATTCTGGCGGGGGCCTATTTTTTTAATTTTGCTAAAATATCTTCGTCCATAGTGGAGCTTTGTTTTTCTGTGGGGAAGGCGCCGTTTTTAACTTCATTAAAGTAATCGATAACTGCCTTACGGATTATATCGGTTAACTTGACGTACTGTTTGGTATGCTTAGGAATGAAGTCAGCGAAAGAGCCGAGGATGTCGTTGATTACCTGTACCTGGCCATCGCAGCCGATGCCAGCGCCGATGCCGATGGTCGGAATACTGAGCTTATGCGTAATTAGGGCGGCTAGCGGTGCCGGAACAGTCTCAAGGACGACAGCGAAAGCGCCGGCATCCTCCAGGGCTTGAGCGTCCCGTAGTAGCTTTGCGGCGGCATCTGGGCTTCTTCCCTGCACTCTGTAGCCACTAAGCTGGTGGACCGATTGCGGGGTAAGTCCGATATGCCCCATAACAGGTATACCGCATTGTACGATTCGTCTCACTTTTTCGGCGATGGTGATGCCGCCCTCCAGCTTGACTGCCTGGGCTCCCGCTTCTTGAATAAAACGACTCGTATTACGTAGGGTCTCCTCAACGCTGATATGGTAGGTCATAAAGGGCATATCGCCAATCACCAGCGCATTTTTCGTCCCGCGTACTACAGCCTTGGTGTGATGGAGCATCTCTTCTATGGTTACCGGTATGGTTGATTCATAGCCAAGCACAACCATGCCTAGGCTGTCGCCAACCAGAATCAGTGGTATACCAACCCCATCGATGATCTTGGCTGTGGCATAGTCATAACTGGTGAGCATAGTGATTTTTTCGCCCTTGTGCTTCATTTCTCTGATTTGTCTTATTGTGATACGCATTATTTCACCTCTAAATACCAGTATTGTCATTCCTACGTAACGGGTAAACCCCTACTTCCGTAGGGGTAATGGAATTGCCTGGTATTGGTTAGTTTGATTGTCTCTATCTAATCGAGCCACCAACGCTAGCTAACGGTCGCCTCAATTCCAGGTGTCACCGCTATCATCGAGCCCAATGACCCTACCACCCGGCGATGAATCACCCTCTGGCAATGAATCACCCCAAATCGGGGTGGGAACATCGCGTTTGCTCTTGGCGGTGGTATTCTTGGTATCGAGATAGACTAATTTTGGAGTAAAGCTATGAGCTTTCTCGTCTTCAACTGGGGAGTAGGTGAGGATAATGACGATATCGTCCTTGGCGGCTAAGCGCGCCGCTGCTCCGTTGATACAGATTTCATCCTTCTTCCCTTCGATGGCATAGGTGGTGAAACGGTCCCCGTTGGTAATATTGAGCACATGCACTTGTTCGTAGGGCAAGATGTCCGCTTTTCGCATCAACTTTTTATCAATGGTGATACTACCTTCGTAGTCGATATTGGCATCGGTAACACGGGCGCGATGGATTTTACTCTTGAGCATTATGCGCATTAGATTCATCCTTCTCCTTTGCTGCCGACTAGACTTGGTTTATCTAAGAGAGACTTTAACTTTTCGGCTTGCTGCTGATTGATTCTGCCCTTATCCAGAGCTATCGGGATGGTTTGGCGTCCAAGTTCCCTGTAAGTGGAGAGTAGTTCTTGGTCGATTTTCTCTAGGGTATCGAGATGTTTCTTGATGGTGCCGGTATCACCACGGGCGATCGGTCCGGTCAGACATCGTGGGATGCCGATAGTTTCAATGTTACGAATTGTTCCACGTAGAAGTGGTAATAAGGCACGTGTTGCCTCTTGCGGTGGGACACCGAAGGTTTGCCACAGATCGGTGGACAGTTTGACGAGAGTTACCAGATAGTTACAGGTAATGACAGCGGCGGCGTGGTAAATTACCTTGTCGCTAGCTTTAAGCGTGATCCAGTGGCCGTCGAGGGTGATGGCCATATCTTTGAGGGTGGTGAGTAGTGGCTCTTCCGCTTCGACACTGAAAGTTGAGGTTGGTAGATTTTCAAGCGCTTGCTGGGCGCTGGCAAAGGTCTGTAGGGGGTGAAAAGCGCCAACTCGAGCGCCTAGTTTTCGGGCTGGCTCTAGAATCGCCGTAGAATCGGCGCCGCTACAGTGAACGATACTCTGTCCGGGGCGCCACTTCACTTCGGCGACGACACGAGTAATGATATCATCCGGAGTAGTGACGAAAATAAGCTCGGCGTTATCAGCGACGGTTTGGTTATTGTTGACGGCACGGCATTTGTGGATAGTCTGAGCTAGTTTCTCGGCTGAAGTATGAGTCAAGCTGGATACCGCCATGATGGGATAACCTCGCTCGTACAGTCGGAGAGCTAGGGCTGTACCCGTTATACCCGTTCCTATAAAACCTAATTTTAGCATTCTCATTACTCTCTGAACCAGACTAAAACAAAGAGCCTTCTCTGTTACAACCAGAGAAGGCGTACTTAGCAACCCCTATTTCTTGCCGTCTCGGTCGAGTCCGATCCAAGCGACTAAACCTTTTAATGTTCGTTACCTGCGAGAGTTACCGTTACTGGTCAAAGGTATCTCGGCATTGCTCCTAAAGGGCTATTCCTTATTCCTCAGGCGCGGCGTCAACTGCTGCTGGCTTTGCAGCTACTTTCTCCTTGTTTTCGTCCTCTTCTTTCTCTGCGTCAGGATTTTTTGACGCTTTACGGAACTCTTGTATTGTCTTACCAAAAGCACTGCCAATTTGTGGCAGTTTACCTACTCCAAAAACAATGAGGATGATTATCAAGATGAGCCCAATCTCCCACGGCCCCAATCTAAATGGCATATTCCCCTCCTTTGTTATAAATAATTAATGCAAGCACCCTTTTAATGCTACTTGGAACACCCGCGTGGTTCTTCCAAGCTGATCTTGGCCCGTAGCATATCATATTACCCATTAAGTTGTCAAGTTTCCGGTTCGTTCCGAAAAGGTAAAACTTACTTCGGCCTATAAAGCTCAACGAGCATCCGGTACCGATTAAAGTCTATTACCCTATAGTATATCTGATTCCAGTAATGATGTAACCACGTCCATTACTAGAGAGAAATAAATAAAAGGAGTGCTTAGGAGTAAGAAGATAGGGCTAGGAAAAATAATGTATCCAGCGTGGGAAAATTTGAGCGAGGGTTGGTTTACAAAGCATCCTTCACTGCCTGCTCGATTCTATTGAGCCCTTCTTCTAATGTTGTCTGTGGACAGGCAATATTCATTCGTTGAAACCCGGCGCCACTAGGGCCAAAGGTATCGCCATCCTCAAGTCCCACCTTGGCTTGTTCCCTCATGAAAGTTCTGAGACTCGTTGTATCCATACCTAATCCTCGACAGTCTAGCCAGACCAGATATGTCCCTTCAGGCTTAATAACCTTGATGTCGGGGATTCTCTCTGCAAAATACCGCATCAGGAATTCCAGATTCCTCTGTAAATACTCCAAAAACTGTTCCAGCCATTCATCACCATAGCGGTAGGCGGCTTCGAGGGCGACTAATCCAAATATGTTTGGGCTAGACATAATGCCCGCACGGGCGGTATTGAATTTATCCCGTATCTTCTTGTTAGGGATTATGATGGAAGAGGTACTGAGTCCAGCGAGATTGAATGTTTTGCTGGGAGCCATACATACCAGGCAATTTTGCTCGAATTCTTCGGAGATTGCCGCAAACGGTATATGCTTAAAACCTCGGAAAAGTAACTCACCGTGTATCTCGTCAGAAACCATAATAGCATCATTCTTTATGATAATTTCCCCCACCCGACTCAGCTCTTCTTGAGTCCAAACTCGGCCTACTGGGTTATGTGGGTGACATAAAAGCATTAGCTTTATTCGAGGAGACGGCATCATTCCACCAGCTCCCGAACCGAATTTGCTCTCTAAATCCTTAAAATCGATTTCGTAATGTCTATTAATGAGCTTTAGCTGGTTGTTTGCGACAGAACAGCCATTAGCTGTAATCGCTGACCAAAACGGATGGTAAACTGGTCCCTGAATAATGACTTCATCGCCGGGATGGGTAAAAGCCCGAACTGCAGTGTGAAGTACCGGGACAACGCCGGTGGTGAAAACTACCCATTCCGGTTCAATCCTCCAGCTGTACTTTCGCTTCATTCGGTTGACAACTGCCTCAATCACCGACGGGGATGTCTGTGTGTAGCCGTAAATCTCATGCTCCGTCCTTTTCCGTAGAGCCTCGGTGATTGGTTTAGCAATGGGAAAATCCATGTCTGCGACCCACATTGGAAGGATATCTTCACTGCCAAAAACAGCTTCAACATCGTCCCATTTGGCACAACTGGTGTCGCGTCGGTTGATTAGTTGGTTAAAATCGTATTTCATCTGTCGTTACTCCATACCTGTCTATCACTAATCCCCTCTTTAATAAGAGGGCGAGGAAATCCGCTACAGGATGGGGAGATTAGCAAAAGGGGTGGCGGCTAGTCGATAAAGATAAGACACTTACGCCTGCCCTCTTTGATTAGTTCGGAATACATTAAGGTAATCAGTTGAATCTCCAAAGCTGTTTCGGAAAGGTTGGGGTTCTCCATCAATCCGGTGGCACCCGGTTGGTCCATGGTGTTTTCGGACACTGGTATCGGCGTATGTTACTTAGGAGAGTCGCTCTCCTTGGGGGACGACAAACCAACGTCCATCAGGCAAGCGTCACACATTATCTGGCCTTGGTAGGTAAAGCTGAGACCAAGATCCATGTCTTCAAAACTGATGGGCTGGCAACACCGAGTGCCTCCGGGTTGACGGAAATGTTTGTCCTCGGTTAGTTGGTGACCACACCGACTGCAATTCATCTATCCTGCCCCCTTTTGCTGTTTTGTTGTTATTGAAGCATAGTCTTAAAGTAGAGTAATGAGCCGTGCAGGGCTCGAACCTGCGACCAACAGATTAAAAGTCTGATGCTCTACCAACTGAGCTAACGGCCCAGAAACATCTCTATTTTAGCTCGTCAAAGTATCTTTTGTAAATATCACCATCTTTACAAAGCCGGCATTAATACTGTATTCTAGCCTTAAAAAAGAGGGGGCGGAAATCGGCTTGTATCAGGCACCTAGGGGAACCGTCGACGTCTTACCACAGGAACAATCTTATTGGCGCTATATTGAGGAAAAGGTGGCTCATATCTGCCAACTTTATGGCTACGAGCGCATCGACTTCCCGGCTTTCGAAGATGCTGGGCTGTTCCGTCGGAGTGTCGGCGAAGGCACGGATGTTGTTGAGAAAGAAATGTACACTTTCGATGATCGGGGGGGTAACCAGCTCGCCCTGATTCCAGAGGGGACTGCCTCGGTTTGCCGTTCCTACTTGGAACATGGTCTGCACAATCTACCGAAACCGGTTAAGCTCTATTATGTCACTTCCGTTTTCCGCTATGATAGGCCTCAAGCGGGGCGTTACCGCCAGCACCGCCAATTCGGATGTGAGGCGATTGGCGATGGTGACCCGACCCTCGATGCTGAAGTTATCGATATGGCCAGCCGGTTCTTCCAGGAGCAAGGCCTCACTTGCTTGTCCCTGCATCTAAACAGTATCGGTTGTAAAAATTGCCGTCCGGATTATCTCGCGGCTTTAAAGGACTACTACACTAGAAGTGTTGGTCGGTTGTGTTCAGATTGTAAGGTTCGTCTCACCAGAAACCCTCTTCGCCTTCTTGACTGTAAGAAAGTTACTTGTCAGCAAGTCGCTGACGCCGCACCAAAGAGCATTGACTATCTCTGCTCGGATTGTGCCGAACACTTTAGCCAACTGCAGAGATATTTAGGCTTGCTCGGACTTCCCTTTACCCTCAGTCACCGTCTGGTGCGCGGTCTGGACTATTATACCCGTACTGTTTTCGAGTTTCAGCCTGAGACCGGAGGTGGCCAGAGTACTCTGGGTGGTGGGGGACGATATGATGATCTTATTGAAGGACTGGGCGGTAAATCAACTCCAGCTATTGGGCTGGCTGTTGGTATGGAGCGGATCATTATTAACCTGAAGAAATACAATGTCACTGTACCCTCATTACCTAGGCCCCGAGTCTTCCTCGCCTACCTCGGAGCTGAAGCTGGGGACGAAACGATGAAATTAGCCTCAAGACTAAGGCAGTCGGGCGTTGAAGTTATTCAGACCATTGGCGCCAAAAGTCTGAAGGCTCAACTGAGACAGGCCAACGCTCTTGGTGTCCAACATGCTGTAATTATTGGCGACCAGGAGGTTAAGTCTGGTACGGCCATTGTCCGGAACATGACTACTGCTCAGCAAGAAACCGTGCCTTTTGCCCGGCTACCAGAGCTACTCAAGTAATCTCTTTGGATAGGGGGGGTAAAAGCGGTTACGATGCGTTACGCCATTATTGCTGATATCCACGCCAATCTTGAGGCTCTTACTGCCGTGATGGAGGATATTAAAAAGCGGGGGGGAGTCGAAAGAATATGGTGTTTGGGTGATGTTGTCGACTACGGTCCGGACCCCCACGAGTGCATCGAGCTTCTTCGCCAAAGGAATCATATTGGTGTTGCCGGTAATCACGACTTAGCAGCTATTGGTAATATTGATACTACCGAATTTCACCCCGATGCGGCTGTCGCCAGTCACTGGACAAGCCAGCAGCTAAAGATAACCGATATTGAGTATCTCCGGAATTTACCGCTGGTTATTGAAAAAGACGATTTTACCTTGGTGCACGGTAGTCCGAGAAATCCGTCTTGGGAATACGTAATATCATCGGCCATCGCCGAAGAAAATTTGCCCTACTTCAAGTCTCCGTTTTGTTTAGTCGGTCATACTCATATACCGTTCATTTCTCGGTATCAGGAAAATGGTGCTTGCTCCTTTGATCAATTCTCGGGTGACGCCGAGTTTGCCTTAGGCTCAAACCGTCTGATACTTAATCCTGGTGGTGTCGGACAGCCACGGGATGGTGATCCCCGAGCCAGCTACGCTATTTATGATAGTGAAAGTATAATGGTGCATCTCTACCGCGTGGCTTATGATATCGCGACTACCCAGGCAAAGATGCTGAAATACGGATTGCCGGTGAATTTGATTACCCGCCTGAGTTATGGCTGGTAGTAAAATATTTTAGTCAGACCTATCTTAGGCACTTCCAGTAATCCTTGAGATGAGCCTTAACTTCGGTGATGACTTTTTGTGTCACGTAAGGGGGGGTGTCTGAAATCTCGACGGAATCGGCCATGGTTTCTTATGGCGGCCTCTTTGAAATGAATGTCCGGATCCGAAATTATATTCCTTTAACTCAGGATGGTACAGGATAGCAAAAGTCGCGCCGCCGCCTCTTCTAACCACCTAGAATAAATTCTTTTCGCAATCCTGACAGGCCACAATTGGCGGGAAAAACGCAGTGAGGACTACCATTTCTGCCAACGATTTCGACTGCTCACAGAACGTGCAGTTGAAGATAGTTTCCTTTGTTTCTGACGTTGCTTTCTTCCTTCTCTTTTCTGTAGCCATTCAGTAATTCTCTACGACGCTGCTCCTTCACGACAGGAGAAACTCCCTGGAATTAATTATTTTCCTTCGGTATTGGTTTTTTTCCCTTCGGTACTGGTCTTTTTTCCTTCGGTACTGGTCTTTACCTCACCCATGCCGTCGGCAGATGGAGAATGGTTAGTATTCCGATGGTCGGTAACATAAAACCCAGCCCCCTTAAAGATTATCGGGACCGATGAGAAAATACGTTGGGGGTGACAGCCACAACGGGGACAGGAGGCAGTATCCGTCTCATTAAAATTCCGTCTTAGCTCGAACCGATGAGCACAACTTGTGCATTCGTATTCGTAGATGGGCAAAGTTCTTGGCTCCTCCCTATTCTTCAGATTAGTCAAGTCCATCTCTATTCAGTTGACTAATCTGCACGATACTAAATATGTAAGTGTGCGTGACACTATGGCTGAGAATAAAGCATAGAAACCCACCGACTGGGCCACTTATAATTATTTTAATATAATGTAGCTCCTGAGTCAAATTTTATGAGCGGAAAGGGTAAATCAAATCAAATATTTCCCGATGTAAGATGTGCTATAATCAAACTATGAAACGAGAACTGATGGCGATTCTCGCCTGCCCAATATGTAAAGGGGTATTGGAACTAACTGTTGAAGAAGAAAACGGGCAGGAGGTAATTACTGGCTCCCTCTACTGTCGGAAATGCAGTGAGCTCTACCCTATTGGGGATACCATCCCTAATCTCCTTCCACCCAGTATGCGTGCTTAGTTGAGTTGACAAGCCTATGCTCTAAATGTAGTATTACTGTGAAGATTGCGTATCAACTAATCCCCGTCCTACGGCATGAACGATATAAGCTATAAGGGGGAAGCCAATGAAAGGACGAAGCTGGATAGCCCGGGCCATATATCAGTGCCCTGAAAAAGTCGGCTTACTTTTGGCCAGTTCTTGGTTATACTGGCTACAACCTGTCGGGGATTACTGCAACTATTATCCTTGTTATCCCTATGAAACAATCAGCAAGAACTAATAAGTAACTCTAGTCGGGAATATAGGCGGCGCGGTTCTGTGGCGTTTCCCATACTTCGGTGCGGGTAATAGTGACCGAGGCATCAGCCAGTTTGGTTTGAAGTTCATTAAAAACTACTGAGGCAATATTCTCCGAAGACGGGTTTACCTTATCAAATGGGGGTACATCGTTTAGGCAGATATGGTCAAAGTGGCCTATGATTTCGCTCACTTGTCTCTTCAGTACGGTAAAATCGTAAGCCATGCCGATTTCATCAAGTGTCTTGGCTTGAAGTGTAACGATGACCAGAAAACGGTGGCCATGGATGGCCTCACACTTGCCGTGGTAGCCCCGCAAAAAGTGGGCGGCGTCAAAGTGCTGTTCGACCGTTATCTGATACATTCTCCTATTACCTACCCTCTGAGCTTAGCTACGCCGTGCTTGTCTTTCAATTCCACTAATAGGTCCCTAACCGTCTTATGATTCACCGGGTGAGCTAGGTCGGGCGCAATCTCTGCCAACGGAACGAGGACAAAGGCTCGCTCAATCAATCTTTGGTGAGGAATGACTAACTTTGGGGTTTTCACTATCTGATCGTCATATAGGAGAATATCAATATCGATGGGGCGGGAAGCACCTCGACTTGTTGGGGTTCTCCCTAACTTTAATTCAAATCCCTTAAGCAGTGCCAGCAGCTCCACTGGTGGTAAAGCGGTGTAAAACTGGCAGACTTGGTTAAGGTAATGGGGTTGATTAGTACTACCTACTGGTTCAGTTTCGTAGACCGAAGAGACCTTACCTCTACGCAGTCTTTGTTCCAAAAGTTTCATGGCCTCTTGCAGATTATCCTCACGGTCTCCTAGGTTGGAGCCAAGACCAAGATAGACCATCGCTAGTTCAAGATTCATTCGACTCCCATCGTATTTCGTATAACGGTATCTGGTGTATGCTTCTCCTGTTTTAGTCTTCTTGAAGAATCTCGTGGTGAGAGGACTCACCTTTATTGTAGCACACGGCGAATGTTAATCAAATGTTTGAGCAAGCATCATCAATTTTTCTGCATGAGAAATGAGGTAGCCGGTAGGAGTTTAGATTGTAACGAATAGGGTAATCGTCGTGAAAAGCCGTCATTTGTAACTCATGCGGTTGTCTTAAGGACTGTCGTGTGCCTCTCTTTTAGAGAATCTTTCTTTTTTCTTTTTCCCAGGCGCCTTTACCAATAAGGGCGACAAAACGGCAGCCTCCTAAATGTGCGACGTGAGTTTTTTCTTTTTGCTTGGTAAATTTGCATAACTCTTGCTGGTGAAGCGAGCCTATCGGAATGACGATACTACCCCCGATGGCTAACTGAGCCAACAAGTCGGCTGGCACTGCGGGTGCCGCGGCCGTGACAATAATTGCGTCGTAGGGAGCTCCTTCCGGCCAGCCCAGTATCTCTCCGGCCAAATGTACGCTCACATTCTGGTAGCCTAGTTCGGCTAGAACCTTCTTCGCCGCTTTGGCTAGTGGCCCTAGGCGCTCGACAGTAACGACTGACTGGACGAGCTCAGCCAGAATGGCGGTTTGATAACCACTACCGGTGCCAATCTCTAGTACTTTTTCCTCACCGTGAAGTTCTAGCTCCTGAGTCATCAGAGCAACAATAAAAGGCTGGGAGATTGTCTGTTCGTAGGTAATCGGTAGTGGTCGGTCTTCGTAAGCTAAGTGGCGTTGTTCTGGGGTGACAAAGAGTTCCCGTGGCACGCTTGCCATCGTGGCTAAAACCCGCTCGTCCTTAATTTCGGTCCTGAGGTGTTCGATTAATTGGGCTCTTGCCTTCTTAAAGTCCATGGTGATAAGTTCAACGTGAGATAAACGCGATTACGACGAGCACGACTAGCATGATGCCGGCCAGAATGGCGATGGTGCGTAGTTCCCAGGTGATATAGGGATAGGACGTCGTCGGCAGCTTGGCGGTTGGTATCGGTACATTGACTGGAGCTACGGGCGTTTCCTGATGGATAATGGGTTCTTGAGTCTGAGTTGGTACCGGCGGGCGGGTTGCGGTGGCCGATTGGATAAGACCGGTCTTTTTCTTATGCTGGGGCGAGCGTTTACTCCTTCTGTGCCGTGATCTATCTGGCATATCAGACTCCTTCACAACGCTCGATTGTTCTGTCTCCGCTCCCGTCCTACCCGGTTAGTTTCGCTCTTGGGTGAGCTTTGTCGTAGGCGCGGCGAACATGTTCCATAGTTAGATGAGTGTAGACCTGCGTTGTTGAAATATTGGCATGACCAAGTAATTCCTGGACCGACCTCAGGTCAGCCCCTCCGCTTAGCATGTGGGTGGCAAAACTATGCCTTAAGGTATGGGGCGTTATCTCGCGGCCCAGCTCGGCTGATTTCGCGTATCCCTTTAATATCTGCCAAAACCCCTGCCTTGTCAGTCTTTCCCCGCGGCGATTAAGGAATAAAGCTTTCTCTTCATCAAAAGACTTTGCCCTGGGCGATAATCGCTCCGCATTACGGACGAACTGTAGACGGGCTTCTTCTATGTATTCTTGAATTGCCAGCATCGCTGGGACGATGGGGATGAGCCGTTCTTTGTTACCCTTACCAAAACAGCGCACACAACCATCATCCTTGATGATGTCATCTAGATTTAAAGAGACTAACTCGCTTACTCTCATGCCGCTAGCGTAGAGTAGACGCAGCATGGCTTTATCCCTCTTGGCTTCGAGTGTGGTGGACTTAGCTGGTTGTTCTAGTAAGCTTCTAACCAGACTTATTGAAATCGGTTTGGGTAAAGAGCGTCCTACTTTAGGCGAATCGACATTCTCCGTCGGATTTTCTTTTAAAATACCCTCCACCACCATAAAATTAAAGAAAGACTTACTGGCCGCCACTTTGCGTGCTTGGGTAGTGGCGGTATAGCCTCTCTCCTTAAGGCTTAGCATATAACCGAGCATATCCTGGCGGTTGAAGTTAGCCCATGTTGGTATCGTCCCACGTTGATTTATCGCTTGTTCAGCAAAAGTCGTTAGGTCATGGTAGAGGTCATTACGATAAGCGGTAATAGTATTCTCGGCAAACCCTTTCTCCACAGAGAGATAGGTTAAAAAGCGCTCAATCTCTTCTTTCACGGCGTCTCCTGATGAACTAGCACTTAGTGGTATACCTCAGCATTATGATAATTCTGCACTCAAAATAGAATAGAGTTCCCTGTAGGCGACTTATCATGTCTATTATTCTCAGGTTGAGACATCTTGGGCGGTGGGGTTACTTAATTGCCGGGCAATCTGGCGACAATGAAAGCCAAGGATAGAGAGCATCACCGATAACGGAAAAGATCGTGGCCGCCTCAGTAGTGTCAAGAGAATAAGCTTCCAGTAATGACTCCGGCCTCTCTCCTTGATACCCAAAAACCATGTCGCCTTAATAAACGCGGTGATATGCCAAAGCTGTAGTTGAGATACACCTTGTTCCTTTTTTTGGGGTTTATATTCTCGGAGAAACATCCTGATTCGTTCGTAATACTGTTTGGGTGAGTAGATGGTATTGAGGATGCTCTGGTATCCGCTAACCAGCGTTGCATAGTTCATTTTGGGTATGAAGTTAATCGAACAGTCGGTATTGTCACCAGAAATATTTTGTAATATGCGATTCTCCTGTTTCAGACGCTGGTAGAGTTGGGTGCCACGTGGTGCATTGAGTAATCCGACCATGGCGGTCACGATGCCGCTCTGCTGAATGAAGTTTATTTGGCTGCGGAAAATGGAAACGGGGTCATTATCAAAACCGACAATAAACCCACCCTGTACCTCTAGTCCGTAGTTATGAATCTTCTTCACCGACTCCACCAAATTACGGCCTTTATTCTGTTGTTTATTACACTCCGTCAAACTATCTTCGTTGGGGGTTTCGATGCCAATGAAAACCTTCTTAAAATTGGTCTCAACCATCAGTCGCATCAACTCTTCGTCATCGGCCAGATTTATTGAAGCTTGGGTGGAAAAGAAAAATGGATATTTGCCTCTTTGCGACCATTCAAGTATTGTCGGTAGTATTTCAGCTTTTAACTTCTTTTTGTTGCCGACAAAGTTGTCGTCAACAAGAAAGATAGGGCCTCGCCAGCCGTGGTGGCGTAATGCATCCAGTTCATTGACCATCTGGTTGCTGGTTTTGGTTCTGGGATTATGACCGTAGAGTACGGTCACATCGCAAAAATCACAATCGAAAGGACAACCTCGAGAATATTGGATACTCATTGAGGAATACTGTTTCATATCAAGTAGCGACCATAGAGGTAACGGTGTCTGCCTGATATCCGGTGAGACGTTAGCTTTATACAGTGATTTAGCACACCCGTCGGCGACGTCGGCTAAAAATACTGGCAGTATCATCTCAGCTTCACCCAGTACAAAATGGTCGACACCGGTAAATTCCTCGTGTTCGATGGCAAAAAGCGGCCCGCCAGCCACTAATTTGGTGCCGAGCTGATTACAGCGGGCAATCACTTCTACTACCGAAGCTCGCTGGATAGCCATGGCGCTGACAAAGACATAATCTGCCCACTTGATGTCCTCGTCAGTTAGAGCGGTGATATTCATATCGACGAGCTTCTTGTCCCATGCCTGAGGCAGCATTGCTGCTACCGTTAGTAAGCCTAAAGGCGGGAGTGAAGCCTTCTTCGAAACAAATTTTAAGGCATGCTTAAAACCCCAGAAGGTATCTGGGTATCGTGGGTAGACCAAAAGAACCTTCAAACCGTACTTCCTAGCTTCATAATGTTCCAAACGGATGGACTCTCTTATTCAACGGAGCGTGATTCATACTTGTCATACCGAGTACATCCTACCCTTGTTGGGACGATATGTCAATCTTCCTGCATCTGCGAAATGAGTTTCCTTGACACTGTATTTGGCCAAAAGGTATACTTGTTCCTGTTACTACCGGGATAGGCGCGGGGTGGAGCAGTGGCAGCTCGTCGGGCTCATAACCCGAAGGTCGTTGGTTCGAATCCAACCCCCGCTACCAAATTCGGAGTAAAAATTGTTGGGAGGTCAAGAATGAAGATCAGTAAAAATCTAATGATGAGAATCGGTTTGTGCGCGGTGATACTAGTGGCTTTGCCTATGACGATCGGTTGCGCCGGGGGCACAAAAACTATTGGTATCAGTCAGGTTGTTACTCACCCGGCACTCGATGCTACTAGGGCAGGTATCATTGCTGGGTTGGCGGATAATGGGTACGTAGACGGCGACAACTTAATGGTCGACTATCAGAATAGTGAAGGTGATCCATCGCTATTTGCGTCCATTGCTCAGCAATTCGTTACAAATGACGTTGATATTATTGTTACTATCGCTACGCCGAACTCACAGGCGGCTGTTGCTGCTGCAGAAGGAACGGACATACCTGTTGTCTTTACAGCGGTAACTGATCCAGTCGGAGCAGGGATAGTAAGCAATTGGGAATCTCATGAGGATGAAAATGTCACTGGAGTCAGCGACATGATAGTGGTATCCGACGATGTTGAACTGATCACAGAGATAATGCCTGGAGTTAAGAAACTGGGTACCATATACAATGCCGGTGAATCAAACTCTGTATTCCTGGTAGAAAAATTAAATGAGGCATGTGATGCTCTGGGAATTGAGGTGGTAGAGGCAACAGTATCCACCAGCGCTGATGTAGCCACTGCCGCTCAATCGTTAGTCGGACGGGTTGATGCTATTTGGATTGGTACGGACAATACCGTTGTTACCGGACTTGAAGCCTTAATAGGTATCTGTGAGAATAATAGCATACCGTTATTCGCTGCTGACGAGGATTCAATAAAAAGGGGCAGTATTGCCGCCTATAGTTTCGATTACTATGATATCGGTTACCAGACCGGTGAGATAGTGGCTGAAATACTCGGTGGAAAAGATGCCTCAAAAACAGCAGTTGAAAAGGGTAAAGTAATTAGCCTTTCAGTGAATACAGCGGCAGCTCAGCGAATGGGTATTACTATCCCGGATAGTATTATTGACAGAGCGGAAACGGTATATACTGAATAGATTCACTGATCTTAGCCTCGGTAGCTGAAATCTCGAGACTCCAAAACAGAATATAGTTTGGGAGTAGAAGAAAGCGGAGTATTTCCGTCTAGTGCGCCTTGGACATTATAGGTAATCTGCTAAGCATCTCTCTATACGAAGGGCTGGCATACGGCCTTATGGCTCTTGGCGTTTACATTACCTTCCGGGTACTTTCATTCCCTGATCTTTCCGTAGACGGAAGTTTTCCACTCGGTGGAGCTGTTGCTGCCGTATTCATTATCAACGGTGTCAATCCATGGTTGGCAACGGTGGCAGCATTTGGCGCAGGTTGTATATCCGGGTTGGGTACGGCATTACTAAATACTAAACTCAGGATAAACGCTTTGCTCGCGGGCATACTCATGATGGTGGCTCTGTACTCTATAAACCTATTAATAATGGGCCGCTCCAATATGCCACTACTTCGTGAGGTAACCGTATTCGACCATGTAGCGGATTTTTTAGGGACAGATACGAGTTTAGCTTTGTCCATCTCTTTTATGGTAGTTCTTGCTATTATTGTTCTCGCGGTTTTGAACTGGTTTTTACGTACAGAAATCGGTCTAGCCCTCAGGGCGACCGGCGATAATGAGCAGATGGTACGTGGTCTTGGTGGTAATACCGATATGACCACGATGCTTGGAGTATCGATGTCCAATGGTTTCGTGGCTCTTTCAGGCTCTTTGATAGCTCAAAACCAGGGCTTTACCGATGTGGGGATGGGAATAGGAATGATTGTAATGGGGCTAGCATCCGTCATCATCGGAGAAGGGTTATTCCGACCCAAAGGAGTTACTACTGTTCTCTTAGCAGTTTTTGGCGGAGCTTTCGCCTACCGTCTCTTTATCAGTGTCGCGCTTAGATTAGGACTGCCCCCAACAAATCTAAAACTGGTTACAGCTTTGCTTGTTGTGGCAGCTCTATCTATTACATTAATCCGTAAAAAACTACGACACGAGTGGGTACCGCCAGCGGTAAGAATGTAAAGGGATAACATATTATGAGTGAAATACAATCTCTACTGCTACTTAAAAAGGTCGACAAAGAATTTGGGATCGGCACCATCGATAGGGTGAAAGCACTCGACAATATTAATTTAAGCATTAATGAGCATGATTCTATTACTGTAATCGGTAGTAATGGCGCCGGGAAGACCACTCTATTAAATATTATCGCTGGGGTATACCCGCCAGAGAGGGGTGGTAATATCATAATCAATAATATGGATATAACAAATCTAGTTGAACATAAACGTTCTCAGTATTTCGGTAGGGTATACCAGGACCCGCATATAGGTACCGCAGCCAAGATGACCATAGGTGAAAATTTATCGCTGGCAATAGCGCGAGGGCGATCCAGAGGACTACGAGTAGCCACCACAAAAAAACGCTTAACGTATTTTCAGGAAATTCTGGCGACACTTCAATTAGGACTTGAGGACAGATTAAATACGCTAGTAGGTACTCTCTCCGGAGGGCAAAGACAAGCACTGGCGTTGGTAATGGCTACGATAAGCAGGCCAGCCTTACTGCTACTTGATGAACATACAGCCAAATTGGATCCCAACACTGCAGGAATAGTGCTAAAACTTACCGAGGATATCGTCTCCAGCGAGAATATAACCGTACTTATGGTTACGCATAACATGGAGCATGCGTTGCGCTATGGTAACAGGTTATTAATGATGCATAAGGGTAAAATCATTGTAGACCTGAATCATGAGCAGAGAAGCGGTATTACGGTTAATGATTTACTTACTGCATTCGAACGAGCCAGCGGAGAACAACTTACCGATGACAGTATTTTACTGAATAGAAAAGGAACATCGGACAACGACGAAGTAGGATAAGTGTCTGTTATCAATCTACTGTCCTGGATTGAGATAATTCCTGCCAATAATATGGGTCGTCGTTTTTATGATCTGTTTTCACCAGTCGGCGAATAAAAGTAACGACAGCCTGATGGTAACTACCTTTAGCGGTACCATAACTTGGAGCGGTAAGGAATAAGTTGGTACCTTCCGATGTTATCTCATAGTTGCCCACAAAAGGACTAAGATAATTCGTAAAACTCTATTGTACTTGGAGACATACCTTCACGTCGGGATTTAATGAACTTTGTTAATAAACCATGCTGAAATCGTGCCCGCATCTGTGAAAATGGTGGGCAGTAGAGGACTCGAACCTCTGACCCCCTGCGTGTAAAGCAGGTGCTCTAACCAACTGAGCTAACCGCCCGTTATGGCGCGCCTGGTGGGACTCGAACCCACGACTTCAGCCTCCGCAGGGCTGCGCTCTAATCCACTGAGCTACAGGCGCCCCCATGAAAACAGAGGAGAACCCGGTAAAAAGTTAAAAAATGCCGAAGGGGAGATTTGAACTCCCATGCCCTTGCGGACACTACGCCCTGAACGTAGCGCGTCTGCCATTCCGCCACTTCGGCAGCCATAATAAACTTTATCTTATCGCGATATGTTCGTCAACTTTTCCAGGATAAGATAAATCGGCTTGATGGTAGTTGCGAAGGATAATCTTATCAGAAGGAAAGAAGACATAGTAAATGCGCCATAAAACGACAGAATTGACCTAGAGCACACTCAAACAAATTGGAGCGGAAGACGAGGTTCGAACTCGCGACCTCCTCCTTGGCAAGGAGGCGTTCTACCGCTGAACTACTTCCGCCTCTTGGTCTGGGAAAGACAGGCTGCCTCCCGACTTTACTGGTTGCCGGTATTATTATAGACGAATTACTGGAGACTGTGAAGTGCCGAGGACCAGAGTCGAACTGGTGACACGCGGATTTTCAGTCCGCTGCTCTACCACCTGAGCTACCTCGGCGCAAGGGCTATTGTAGCCCAAACCATTAACCTTTAACAACCCTCTACTATGGTTTTCCTTATCATTTCGTGATTACCTTGATACTATAGATGGAATAAATTCCTGATTTGCCGGGGCTAAGTTTTGATTGTGGGTTTCTTGGGTATGGGTGCTGTGACCAATGCTATCCCACAGGTGAGCATTAGACCAACGCTCACCCACCATATGGTGTTATAGTACCCAGTGGTATCATGGACATAGCCGGCAAGGGGAGCTCCAATCCCACCCACGAGCAAACAAATCGTTGTGGCTAGTCCAAGAATACTGCCCAGGTGTTGGCGGCCGTAGTATTCAGCCCAGAGAAATCTTGAAGTGAAAATCATTCCGCCGATACCGAAGCCGAATAAAGACATGGATAAAAACATGATGGGGAAAGTATAGGTGTAGATGGTGAGGACAGTGGCTACAGCGAGTATTAGGAAGCTAATCCCGCCGAGAAACTTAGCTGGGAACCTTTTGACGAGTAGTCCTGATATGAAGATACTAACGCCGGCAGCGACAGCGTCGAAAGCTGTGGCATAAGATACCAGACTGGGGTCAAGGCCTCGGTCCATGAAAAATGGGATACGGTGGATACCGACGCTTCCCATTGTCAAGAACATAAAACTGAATACTGCTACTAATCTCCAGAAAACACTAGTGCGGATGGTTTCCTGGACAGTCCAGGAAACCTCTTCTTGGCTTTTAGCTGACGATGTAGGGTTAAGTACCGATTTTCTGGGAGCCTTCGCTCCATCAGGGAGGAGATTCATATCCTCAGGTTGCCGACGAATTAGGGTGAGAGAGAGAGGTACAATCATGCCAACACTGATGATTGCTAGAATAATCCAGGCTTCGCGCCAACCTCTGGAGGCGATGAGAATTTGCGTTAGGGGAATAAAAATCACGGCTCCAACGGGAGTACCTAGAGAGGTGAAAGAGACTGCTTTCCCGCGGTTGCGGATAAACCATTTGAATATAGGAACTGAGGTTACTAGAGCTCCTGGCCCACCGATACCAATAAATCCCATGGCGGCGAACAATAATACTAACTGCCAGGAGTGTTGAATGAAGCCTAGGCCGAATATGGCAGCGCCAACGACAATAGAGCCGATGGCTAATATAATTCTGGAACCGAAACGGTCAACAAGTCGTCCAACAATGGGGCTAGCTATGGCACTACCAACTTGCCGCGCCGTCATAGCCCAGCCAAATATGGAACGCCCGATACCAAGCTCATTACCCATTGGCTTGATAAAGAGGCCAAAATTTAGTGTTGCCAGGGAAGGGGTGATTGCGGCGACAACGGCCATGACCCCTACGATAACCCAGCCATAGAAGAACCGTGCCCCTTGTCTAGTATGCGTCCGCCCTTCGGTATTCATACCTGGGCTTCCTGAGGTCAAATGGCACTAGTATATCACGGCGTGGCGGGAGCGACAAATATCTTTACGTGTTTGTTCTGACCTGCTAACTCAAAGCGTCTTTAAATATTTTAAGATTTGAGGCAGACAATGTTTTCGGAGATAGATGGTGAAAAGGGGGTTAATTTTTGTATTAGCAGTATTGTTGGTATTACCGGTGTGGGTCTATTCACGGCCCATGTGGTCTTCGGTGGCAGTTACCATAGACCGTCCTTTCATTTTTTTGGTTCGTGATACCGAAATGGGGGCCGTTCTCTTTGCGGGGCGTGTTCTGCATATCACCGCTCGGACATAATTTGACTCAGAGGATACGGGCTTTGCTAGAATCATTGACGTTTAGTTATTCAGGGTTTAACATGGACATGTTAATTGTAAGGGGAAATTATACTTTATAATTAGATGGATTAGATAGAGGAGGTGGTTTTCGTGATAAATTGGAGTTTGTCTCAAATAGCTAGTTCTGGTTTAATCCTGGCGGTACTTCTTTTGGCATCATGTGCTGGGGCAGCACCGGAGCGTAAAACTTACTCAGCACCACCGCCGATGGCCCTTGATACTAGTAAGCGATATACCGCTATTATTAAAACAGAAAAAGGAGACCTGGTGCTGGAGTTATTCGCTGTGGATGTCCCGGTAACAGTTAATAACTTCGTATTTCTGGCAAGTGAGGGATTTTACGATGGCACAACATTCCATCGTGTTCTCCCTGGTTTTATGGCCCAGGGAGGCGATCCCACTGGTACCGGCGCGGGTGGCCCCGGTTATTCCTTTGCTGATGAATTCACTCGCCACACCCATAGCACTGGTACTCTGTCGATGGCTAATGCTGGCCCCAATACCAATGGCTCCCAGTTTTTTGTTACCTACTCTCCTCAGCCCCATCTTGATGGTATGCACTCGGTATTTGGCCAGCTTACTAAGGGTATGGATGTCCTCGAAGCAATTAAGGCGGGTGATAGAATAATACAAATAACCATCGAGGATACCTTCATCAACGACCTTTAATTATCAAGGCAAACTAACCTCAGAGGTGACTGGTGGTACTGTATAAACTGCATACCTGATTAGATAATCGAATATAAAATTTGTCTGGTTAGATGGCGGTAGCTTGACAAAAGTCTTAACGGTCATGGGGGATTAAAAGTGGGGAAAATTATCGCTGTAGCCCAGCATAAGGGTGGAACCGGGAAGACTACCACATGCATTAATTTGGGGGCAAGTCTCTGCGATATGGGTAAGACTGTCCTTATCGTAGACCTCGACCCGCAGGCATCCTTTACGGTCAGTATGGGCGTTAATCCCTTGCAGGTTAAAAAATCTATCCACCAAGTGTTGGTTGACCCTAATGTGGATATAGGGAGCGCTATATTGAGGAGACCAACCCTTAACTTCTTTATAGTCCCGTCTCATGTGGATTTAGCTCTGGCAGAATCAGAATTGGCAGGGAGGATAGGTCGCGAGAAAATTCTCCACAAAAAGTTGGCTCTTGTGAAGAAGGATTTTGATTATATCTTCATCGACTGCCCGCCTACTTTAGGTATCCTCGTTGTCAATGCGTTGGCCGCTGCCGACAGTGTACTCATACCCATTCAGTGCGAACCCCTTACTTTATACGGCGTAAAACATCTTCTGCAGGTAATCAATCTCGTTAGGGAAGACGTGAATCGAGATCTGAAGATAGAAGGCGTGCTTAGGACTATGTATGACAGGCGGACAAAACTGAGTCAGGAGGTGTCAGAAAGTATCCAACAAACCTTCGGGGATCTTGTCTGTTCCACAATTATATATAGGCATGTAAAGTTTGCTGAAGGCCCAATCCATGAAATTCCGATAAATTTCTATGCTTCGAAGTCACCGGGGGCTGACGAATACCGGAATTTGGCGGAGGAGCTTCTTACGCATGAATCGCGAAAAGTCTAATAGGGGCGTTTCCAATATGGATGTCCTTAAAGATATCAGAGGGCTATTATCGGTGACTCAAGAACGGGAGGATGTGGCGGCAGGGGAAGTAAAAGGTAGCAGTGGTTTGGAAGTAGAGGTATCTAGGCTTGCGACTCAGATTAGAGGCTATAAGGCACTAATTCAAAAGCAGCAGGAAGAACTGGCCGTAGTAAAGAGTGAGAAAGAAGAATTTGCCGTGAGGCTAAAGGTACTGAACGACGCTAATGACCAGCTTATATCTCCGGCTTCCGGGTCTGTTGCTCTGGGCGAGGAAACTGCTCAGCTTGAAGCAAGGATAGCTGAGCTATCTGCGGCCCTGTCTCAAATTGAAAGTTTACTTAAGCTTAGAATCCAGGAATTATTAAAGAGAATGGCCAACCTTTTCAGTGAGGCTGGCCAGGGCGAAGTAGCTATAGAATTCAGAAAATCAGCCCATGGATTGGAGGTAGCAGAAAATTTCGCTCATTTCCTGCGGGTGTTTCTTGAACAATAACGAAGCCTCTCGGTATAGCTAACTTAAATCGTAATTTACTTTATTAAATTCCCTAAACCCCTTGACAAACACTACTGCTTGTGGTAGAGTAATCCCATTATTCTATATGTTGTGTGTATGTCATGAATTGTCCTTTTTGTGCTTATCATGATTCCAGGGTAATTGATTCTCGTGATGTCAACGATGGTATCCGGCGTCGGCGGGAGTGCCTGAAGTGCGAGGAGCGTTTTACTACTTATGAGCGTTTCCAATTGGTTAGTCCTGTTGTCATTAAGAAGGATGGGCGGCGGGAGGAATTCAGTAAAGAGAAGCTATTAACGGGCTTACATAAAGCCTGCGAAAAATGCCCCTTGCCGGCGGGCACTATTGATAAGATGGCGGATGATATTGAGGCTGAACTATATGATTTGGGTAAGGCGGAGATACCCAGTACTGTTATTGGCGATGCGGTTATGGAAAGATTAAAGAAGCTGGACTATATTGCCTATATCCGGTTTGCTAGCGTCTACCGCCAATTTACTGATATCACGGTGCTCAGGAGGGAAATCGATAATCTGGTTACTCATGCAGTTGAGGTGCCGGTTTCGACCAGCCAGCTACCGTTGCTTCCGTCGGAAGAATTAGCTATGGTAACCGAGGGTCGTCAGATGGAGCGGAGATGAGTGCGGATAATGTACTAGATAAGAAGCTCAGTCGCACCGCAATTCTACGGGCAGTCGTTGCCCATGCTGAGTCGATGGGCTTACGCGATAAACAGCAGATAGAGCAGCTTACCAGCCGGGTGATTGAGTGTATGGAGCAGGTGCAGCCGCTACCGGGGATGGAAGATTTGGTGCCAAAGTTCAGTCGTCAGCGGTCCAGACATGCCGGGATGCCAACAAAGTCGGAGATTCAAGCAATCGTTAAGGAAATTATGGCGAACGAAACGCCAATTTTGATAAAGGAGACTAAACCTATGGGCGAGTCATTTATGGTGAGCGGAGTCGAACCAACGATTCGGGGTAAGCCCAGGGTTCAAGATACAGGTATTGCTCTTACGGAGAATGCCTGTCACGTGCTGGAAAAAAGGTATCTAGAGAAGGATAAGCAGGGGAAGGTTATTGAAACCGCCGAGATGATGTTCCGTCGTGTGGCACGGGCGATTGCCTCGGCTGATCTGATTTATAACACTGAGGCTGATATTTCGGTGTTGGAAGAAGAGTTTTATCAGTCAATGACAAATCTGGAGTTTCTGCCCAACTCGCCGACCCTGATGAATGCAGGCCGTGAGCTGGGTCAGCTCTCGGCCTGTTTTGTCCTGCCAATCGAAGATTCGATGGAGTCTATCTTCGATGCCGTGAAGCATACCGCCCTCATTCATAAGAGTGGTGGCGGTACTGGATTTTCTTTCTCGCGGCTTCGTCCGGAGAAGGATCGGGTCGGCTCGACGGGTGGCGTTGCTAGCGGTCCGGTTTCCTTTATGCGTGCCTTTGATACGGCTACCGATGTTATCAAACAGGGTGGGATGCGCCGTGGGGCCAATATGGCTATCCTCAGCGTTGACCATCCTGATATTCTGAAATTCATTACGGCAAAGGTAGACTCTACCGCTCTCACTAACTTCAACTTGTCGGTCGCCGTCACTACCGAGTTTATGGAAGCGGTTAAGGCGGGGACCGAATATAATCTCATTAACCCACATACTGGGAAGGTGCACTCTGTGGTTAGAGCTCGGGAGGTATTCGACAAGATTGTGGATATGGCTTGGCGTACCGGCGATCCTGGCGTCGTTTTTATCGACCACATTAACAACGATAACCCAACGCCGCTTCTGGGTAAGATTGAGAGTACTAATCCCTGTGGCGAGCAGCCCCTGCTCCCCTATGAGTCCTGTAATCTCGGCTCGATTAATCTTAGTCGTATGCTGCGCACAACAAGCGACACTGCTGATTCGACAAGTTTACGGCAGGGTGAGATTGATTATGATCGGCTTACCCGGACGGTAAAGTTGGCGGTACATTTTCTGGACAACGTTATCGATGTCAACAAATTCCCCTTGTCGGACATCGGTAAGAGGACGAAATTGACTAGGAAAATCGGGCTAGGAGTGATGGGGTTTGCCGATATGATTATCCAGCTCGGTATACCCTATGATTCACAAGAAGCATTAGATGTTGCAACTGAGGTGATGAAAAGAATTTCTCAGATTACCACCGAATCGTCTAAGGAATTGGCAAGTGAGAGAGGTGTATTCCCCGCCTTTGAGGGAAGCGTATACGATGATCCTAATGGCTCTAAAGTGAGGAATGCCACCCGTACTACCATTGCTCCTACTGGTACCCTGAGTATTATCGCCGGTTGTTCCAGTGGTATCGAGCCTCTTTTTGCCCTGAGCTATGTGCGTAATATTTTGGATGGGGCCCGTCTTGTTGAGGTTCATCCTTATTTTGAAGCCGTGGCTAAGAGTCAGGACTTCTACTCGGAAGACTTGATGCGACAGTTGGCCTCAGGTACTAGGCTCCATGCTATTGATGGTATCCCGGAGAAGGTTAAGCGGGTTTTTGTCACCGCTCATGACATTAGTCCGGAGTGGCACGTTCGTATGCAGTCCGCCTTTCAGCAGTCTACGGATAACGCTGTCTCTAAAACGGTCAACTTTTCTCATGAGACGACTCGCGAAGATGTGGCACAAGTATATGAGAGGGCTCATGAATTGGGACTGAAAGGGATAACTATTTATCGGGACCGGAGCCGGGAGGCACAGGTGTTGATGACGGGTGAACCCGATGTCACCGAGATTGCTAAAACGGAGAAAGATGATTCGTTTCAGGTAAGTAGGTTGACGCCGCGTGAACGGCCGAAAATGACCACCGGGGTTACCGAGAAGGTAACTACCGGCTGCGGCAGTATGTACATCACAGTAAATTTTGATGAACGTGGTATTTGCGAGGTATTCTCCACACTAGGTAAAGCCGGAGGCTGTGCCTCCGCCCAGCTTGAATCCATTTGCCGGTTGGTCTCTTTGACCTTACGCTCTGGGGTTGACATTGTCTCTACCGTAAAGCAACTTCGTGGTATTCGCTGTCCGTCTATTGCCTGGGAAGAGGGTAAGGCGGTGCTTTCCTGCGCTGATGCCATTGCTACTGTCCTAGCGAAGCAAGTTAAGAGTAGCTCGGAGAATACCGGCCTTACCACCGATACTATAGCTAAGGTGGCGGGCAATGGCCCTGTCAGGAATCTTGCTGGCCAATGTCCGGAATGTGGCGACTTGTTGGCATATCAAGAAGGCTGTTTTATCTGTTCTGCCTGCGGGTATACGAAGTGCTAGGGGGGGTATTAACAAACTTTACGGAAGCGTGTGTGATAAACAAAAAGGTTTACCTCAGGGGTCAGCCGTAGATTTGTATTGGCGGTGGAATCAATTGGAATGCCTTGGTTCAGGCTAATTCTGGTAAACTCGAATCTAACTTAAAATAATAAAGAGAAGGTGATTGATGACGTACCGAACCGAACGAGTGATGATATTTATTGACGGCAGTAACATGTACCATTCCCTCAAGAATAATTTCCAGAGAACGGATATCGACCTTCATAAGTTTTGCGAGAAGCTCTTGGATAAGCGTCGGTTGATAAGAATCTATTATTATAATTCTACCGTGGGACGGAGAGAAGAGCCGGAACGGCATCAGCAGCAGCTAGTCTTCTTGGATAGTGTTAAGCTAACCCCCTACTGTGAACTGCGTCTGGGGCGTCTGGTTTACAATAACTGGCCCAACTCCCCACCTTACGAAAAGGGCGTTGATATAATGCTGACTACCGACCTTCTTACTCATAGCTTCAAGAATAATTATGATATTGCTATTCTTGTCTCCGGAGACGGTGACTTTGTCGGCGCCCTCCAAACGGTGAAGGATACAGGGAAGAACATAGAGGTGGCACTATTTGGTAAAGAGCGGACTTCGGTGCCGCTTAGGGAAGTGGCTGATAGAATAGTGCCTGTTGACCGCCGGTTTCTGAAAAATTGCTGGAAGTAGGTATCATTGCTTCGTGTCTATCGTCATTTCTGCGTAGGCCCGTCCGCTGCATCTTCTTTCGTAATAATCAGCTGACTTTTTGCTTACTATTTTTAACTAAAACTAGGTAGTATCGTGGCTATTTTCAGTTGACAGTGATGGGGATGTGGGGTAGGATTATTCTGTTACTCAGCGAGGGAGGTTTAGATATGATTGAGGTGATGATTGATAGTATTCGCGTGAGTCTTATGAATTATCAGCGGGTGGTGATATTAAAAGAAAAATTGGATGATCGTTACCTGCCTATCTGGATTGGCCCGGCGGAGGCTGATGCCATTGCGGTGAAACTACAGGGGGTGAAGCTCGACCGTCCTTTGACGCATGACTTACTAACCTCAATGGTCGATGCTTTAGGAGCGGAAGTAAATTCTATCAACGTCTATGATCTGAAGAATGACGTCTTTTATGCCAGGATTATTCTTAATGTCGATGGGGGGCAGATTGAAGTTGACTCGCGTCCGAGCGATGCTCTGGCGTTGGCGGTAAGGGTGGAAGTACCCATCTATGTCGAGGAGGTAGTCTTGGACAAGGCGGGTATCTTGTTAGACAGGGAGACGGGTAAGCCCCTAGTTGATGAGAAGGGTAAGATTGATGGTAAGGATCAGAAGGTCACTGAGGAAGAGCTAAAAAGAATGTCAGCCTTTCGTGATTTTATTGACCAGCTTGATTTGGATGATTTCGGCAAACGTAAATCATAGGAGTTTTAATGGCCAAGGTAAGGCTTTCGTAATGTGTAAGAAAATTGGGAACGGGCTTGTAATAAAAAGGTAAGTTTGCTATCCTGCTAGTAGGATGAGCCGGCGGGAAATGGCTTTGCGGTTGCTTGGGATGGGGTGGTATGTTGGCATCTGCATCGTTTTAGGTGTATTCGGTGGCCTCTGGTTAGATAGTAAATTACATACTAGACCCGTTCTAGTCATCATTGGTTTACTCTTGGGAATTATTGTGGCTTTCTACGGAGTATACCGGATGATATTGCCTAATATCAATCAGAAACGAAGTAAAGGAGAAGGCTAGTGCCAAAGAAGCGCGTCTTGGGTTGTTCCTTCCCGGTGCTCATTGGCTTTGCCGCCGTTTTTGTGGGCCTTCTTGTCGTTGGTGTTCTTACCGGGCCGATGGGTAATAATCTACTGGGCTTGCCTGCTTGGCTGATTCCGGCTAAGCCTCACCCTGAGTTACCGGCCGAGGTCGTTTTCCATCTGTTCAGTTTTCCCATAACCAATAGTATTATCGCCACCTGGGTTACCATCATCTTCCTGGTTGGGGTTTCTTTCCTGGTGACTCGCCGGCTGACCCTGGTACCTGGGCGGCGGCAGTCCCTGTTAGAATTTATTCTTGAGGCCCTGCTCAACTTCTGTAAGAGTGTAGCTGGAGAGAAGAACGGACGCCGCTTCTTCCCTGTAGTTGCCACCATATTCCTTTTTGTTGGTTTTAATGCTTGGATGAACCTTCTTCCGGGATATGGCTCTATTTTGATGCATACTTCTGAGGGCGAAGTGCACTTGTTGCGCGGAGCTAATACCGATATAAACACTCCACTGGCCGTGGCGCTAATTTCCTTCGTCTTCGTAGAATATTTTGGTTTGCGCACACTCGGCTTTCGCTATTTGGGAAAGTTCATCAATATTGGCGGATTGGTTAGTAGTTTACGTTTGATAATGCGCGGTAAGATGAAGGCTGGCTTTTCCGGATTGATGACCGGCCTTATCAATGTTTTCATTGGTGTATTGGAAACCTTGAGCGAGTTCATCAGAATCGTAAGCTTCACCTTTCGTCTTTTCGGCAATATGACTGCGGGCGAAATATTGCTCATGGTCGCGGTTTTCCTAATCCCGTGGTCAGCAGCCGTGATATTTTATGGTCTGGAACTACTGGTCGGTTTTGTTCAGTCGTTAATCTTTGCCGGTTTGACCCTGATTTTCATGACTATAGCAGTAGCGGCTCATGGAGAACATAGTGGAGAATCAGCTCATCACTAGCTGAAAAAATAAGACTATCTGGAAGTTAAGAGGAGGAGAAGAATGACACCAGAAGTAATGAAAATGTTGGCGGTGGGGTTGGCGGTTGGGCTGGGTATGCTGGGTCCAGCATTAGCCCTGGGTATTATTGGCTTTTCGGCATTGCAGGGTATATCCCGTAATCCCGAAGCGAGCGGTCCTATCCTGACCAACATGATACTGATTGGCGCTTTTGCTGAAGCTATCGCAATTTATGTGCTGATCGTCGCTATTATTCTGGCGATGATTGTCTAGTAACTGAGAAATAAGGAGGCAACTATGCAGGAAGGTCTACCTATCTCTATAGCAATTATTATTGCGGCAGCCATACTAGGAGCGTTTTTCCTGGTTAGCACCGTGATCGCGGCGGTACTTTCTAATGTAGCGTAGTTTTGTCACTTCAATATAAAGAGGAGTTATCATGGAAGGGGAAGGTTTGGCCGGTCTGGGCATAAGTTGGCCGACGCTGTTGGCACAGATTGTCAATTTTGGTATTCTTTTTGTCTTGCTCTATCTGGTGGCCTATAAGCCTATTCTGAGAATGCTCGATGAGCGTTCGCGGAAGGTTAAAGAGAGTATCGACCAAACCGAGCGCATTCGCGAGCAGGCCGAGCAGGCGGAGGAAGAAAGTAAAAGAAGAATCGAGGCGGCCAGTAAGGACGGACAGGAGATTATTGCCCGGGCGCTGAGAACGGGTGAAGAGATCCGCCAGCAGGCACAGCAAGAGGCGAAGCGGGAAGCTGATTCTCTGATTGTCCGGGCTCGGGAGGAGATTCAAGGGGAGAGTGATGAGGCGATTGGTAAGTTGCGTCGAGAATTTGCCGACCTGACGATACTGGCGGCAGAGAAGGTTATCGAACGCTCCCTAGATAAAGAATCTCACCGTCAGCTCATTGAGAAGACCTTGGATGAAAGCGCAACTCTGAAGAAAAACTAGAATCTTATTCGGGAGATATAATGGCAAGAAGAGCTTATGCCAGGCGCTACGCGCGAGCAGTGTTTCAAGTTGCCTTGGAGAGGCAAGAACTGGATAGATGGCAGTCAGACCTAAACAAGGTTGTTGGCTTGGGAAAAGATGATGACTTGGTAGCATTACTGGAGAATCCAAAGTTACGTTTTAGTGATAAGGCAAAGCTGTTGGCCGAACGGCTGGGTGAGATAAATCCCTTCGCCTTAAATCTGGTTTATCTTCTGGTAACCAGAGATAAGTTTAGTCTGGTGGGTGAAATTAATGAGGAATACCAGCGGCTCTTAGATAGCCACCACGGTATTGAGCCAGCGGTAGTAGTTACGGCGGTGCTTCTTGACGATGAGACTAAATCGAGGTTGGCGAAACGTCTTGAAGCTATTGTCGGTAAAAAAGTAGTCGTCCAACACGAAGTCGACCCTAATGTTCTTGGTGGGGTGGTTGCCCGGGTTGGAGGCAAGTTACTCGATGGTAGCACCCGTAGTCGCTTGGTGGCTTTGAAGAAAGAATTACGCGAGGTAAGGCGGTAATAAAATGACAACTAGAGGACAAGATATCGTTTCGGTTATAAAACAACAGATTGAGCAATTTGGTTTGGCAGCGACTATGGTTGATACTGGCACGGTGACTGAGGTTGGTGATGGCATTGCTCGGGTTTACGGACTAGCGGCCGCTAAGTACAATGAGCTACTCCAGTTCCCTAATGATATTGTGGGGATTGCCATGAACCTTGAGGAAGATAGCGTAGCGGTCGTTATCGTTGGTGACGCTTCCGGTATTAAGGAAGGAGATGAGGTGCGGTGTACCGGCCGTATCGCCGAAGTGCCAGTGGGTGAGGCTCTTATTGGCCGGGTAGTTGACCCGCTGGGTCATCCTATGGATGGGAAAGGCGTCATCAAGAGTGATAAGACTCGACCTCTGGAGCAAATCGCACCTAATGTGGCCGTACGTCAGGCAGTCAACACTCCTGTGCAGACGGGCATTAAGGCCATCGACAGTCTGATCCCAATCGGTCGGGGACAGCGGGAGTTGATTATCGGCGACCGTTCTACAGGCAAGACGGCGATTACTCTGGATACGATCATTAACCAGAAAGGCGGCGATTTACTCTGTATCTATGTCGCCATTGGTCAGAAAACTGCTCAAGTGGCTCGTGTGGTGGCTACTCTGGAACAATACGGTGTCATGGAGCATACCGTTGTCGTCGCCGCTAATGCCGCGGATTCGGTGGCTTTGCAGTATCTTGCCCCCTATGCGGGCTGTGCCATTGGTGAAGGGTTCATGGAGCAGGGTAAGGATTGCTTGGTGGTCTATGATGACCTTTCAAAACATGCTTGGTCCTATCGCCAGCTTTCCCTTTTGTTGCGTCGCCCACCAGGACGGGAGGCTTACCCGGGGGATGTTTTTTATCTGCACAGTCGCTTATTGGAGCGAGCCGCGAAGCTAGATGATGAGCATGGTGGTGGTTCATTGACGGCCTTACCGATTATTGAAACGCAGGCTGGTGATGTCTCCGCTTATATTCCAACCAATGTTATCTCGATTACCGATGGTCAGATTTATCTCGAGGCCGACCTGTTTAATGCCGGACAAAGACCAGCGCTAAATGTTGGTTTATCCGTATCGCGGGTCGGTAGTAGTGCCCAAACTAAGGCGATGCGGCGGGTAGCCGGTCGGCTTCGGTTAGAGTTGGCTCAATACCGAGAACTGGCGGCTTTTGCTCAATTTGGTACTTCTGAGCTCGACCCGGCAACTAGAACTCAGCTTGAGCGCGGACGGCGTGTTGCCGAAGTCTTGAAGCAACTCCAGTTTAGCCCGATGCCAGTGGAGAAACAGGTTATGATTCTATACGCGGCCATTAATGGTTATCTCGATGATGTTCCGATCGAGCGGGTCAGCGATTTTGAGGTTAGTTTTCATCAATTCATGGGCGCTAATCATCCGGATATCGGTCGTATTATCGCTGAGAAAAAGGAAATTACACCGGAGACGGAAGAGGCATTGAAGGCGGCTATTCTGAAATTTAAGGAAGGGCAGAAATAAACCTGGATTGAGGGGAGAGGCCTGTGGCTAATGTTCGTCTAATTCGCCGTCGAATACGAAGTGTTCAAAGTATTTCCAAGATTACTCGGGCGATGGAGATGATTGCTACCTCGAAAATGAGGCGGGCGCAGGAGCGCGGCTTGGCTGGGCGGCCATACTCGGAGAAGATCCGCCAAGTTATCGCTGCCTTGGCTGCTTTACCTCAAACGGAACAGGCATTACACCCCTTACTACAGTGCCGTCCGTTAACCAGAATTGCTATTGTGCATATTACTCCTGACCGTGGTTTGTGCGGTGGACTTAATACTAGCATTAACCGTCATACGGCGGGGTTTATTCTGAGTCAGCCGGTACCGGCTAGTCTTATTACTGTTGGTCGTAAAGGGGTAGATTTCATGCAGCGAACTGGTCGAGATGTTCGGGCGGTGTTTACTAAACTTAGTGAGCAGCCTAGTTTTCTGGACACCCTATCCATATCGCGGATTGCTATTGATGATTATACCAATGGTGTCGTCGATGCCGTCTATCTAGCTTATGCTCAGTTTGTTTCGACCATGGTGCAGAGACCAGTCGTCGAGCCACTGTTACCGGTGGCACCGGCAGTGGTACCTCAGGCGCAGAATGTTGATTATATCTATGAACCCGGCCCAGCAGCGGTATTAGCCGGGCTTTTACCTCGATTTGTTGAGTCAGAGATTTATCACGCGATTCTCGAATCAATTGCTAGTGAGCAATCAGCTCGAATGGTGGCGATGCGTAACGCCACCGATAATGCTCGCGGGCTGGTTGATGATTTAACGCTGATGTACAATAAAGCCCGTCAGGAGTCAATCACCAAGGAGCTTTTGGACATTACTGGCGGAGTTGCCGCGTTAGCCGATTAGGGGGAGGTAACTTATGGCAAAAGGGACAAAGGGTAAAATAGTGCAGGTAATTGGTACGGTGGTTGATATTGAGTTCCCGCCGGGCGAATTACCGAAACTTTTCAATGCGATCGAAATAAGGCAAGACGGGAAAAAAGCGATACTCGAAGTCCAGGCTCATGCCGGTAATAACTGGGTTCGGTGCCTCGCTTTCTCGCCGACGGAAGGGCTGGCGCGTGGTATTGAAGCCGTTGACACCGGAGCTCCTCTTAGTGTGCCGGTTGGTCGCCCAGCTCTGGGGCGCTTGTTCAATGTCTTGGGTGAGCCCTTGGACGGACTTGGTGAGGTTAAGGTTGAAGAGCGGTCTTCAATCCATCGTTCTCCGCCGTCACTTGAGGAACAGGAAACGACCACCCAGATGCTGGAAACTGGACTTAAGGTTATTGATCTGATTACTCCCTTTACTAAGGGTGGTAAGGTTGGAGCCTACGGCGGTGCTGGGGTCGGCAAGACAGTGATTATTATGGAGTTAATCCGTAATATTGCTACGGAGCATGGTGGGGTTTCGGTTTTTGCCGGAATCGGCGAGAGGTCGCGCGAGGGTAATGACCTGTGGCATGAAATGAATGATTCCGGGGTTATTGGGAAGACCGTTCTTGTCTTCGGACAGATGAATGAGCCGCCGGCAGTTCGCTTGCGGGTGGGTCTTACTGGTCTGACCATGGCTGAGTATTTCCGTGATAGCGAGCATCAAGATGTTTTGCTCTTTATCGATAATATCTACCGTTATACTCTGGCTGGTATGGAAGTTTCGGCGTTACTGGGGCGGATGCCGTCAGCTGTGGGTTATCAGCCGACTCTAGCGACTGAGATTGGTGAGCTTGAGGAGCGGATCACCTCAACGAAGAATGGCTCAATAACTTCATTCCAGGCGGTTTATGTTCCGGCGGATGATTATACAGACCCTGGTGTGGCGACTACCTTTGGTCATCTGGATGCCGTAATTGCTCTGGAAAGGTCAATTGCCGAGCAGGGTTTATACCCGGCGGTTGACCCGCTAACTTCGACCTCGCGTATTCTTGATCCTCAAATTATCGGCGAGGAGCACCACCGGGTGGCACGGGAGGTACAGCGGGTGCTCCAGCGCTATAAGGACCTTCAGGATGTTATCGCCATCCTGGGTATTGAAGAACTTAGTGACGAAGATAAACTGACGGTGTCTCGTGCCCGTAGAATACAGAGATTCTTGTCGCAACCGATGTTTGTTAGCGAGGTTTTTACAGGCCGGCCGGGAAGGTATGTGCCAATAGAGGAGACGGTGCGCGGCTTCCGTGAGATTATGGAAGGTAAGCATGATGCCCTACCGGAGCAAGCCTTCTTTATGGTAGGGACCATTGATGAGGCCGTCGAACAAGCGAAAAAGTTGGGGGCAGCTTGATGACGCCGATCCGGCTTGAGATTGTGACGGCACAGCGGGAAGTCTTCTCTGAAGAGGTGGATACGGTGGTGGTGCCGGGTATTGAGGGAACGTTGGGTATTTTGCCTCATCACGCGCCATTGATGACCAGCTTGGAGACAGGCGAGTTAAGTGTCCGGAAAGGCTCTGAAGAGTTCTCTGTAGTAATTTCTGGTGGTTTTCTTGAGGTGAGACCAGATCGAGTTATTGTCTTAGCTGATGTTGCCGAGCGGGCGGAGGAAATTGACTTGGCTCGGGCGGAAGAAGCTAAACTCCGAGCCCATGAAGAGCTTGTTAATCGCTCTCCACGAGGTGATTTGGCTCAGGCTGACGCCGCTCTGCGTCGGGCTCTCGTTCGACTTAAGGTTGGAGAAAGGCGAAGGAGACAAACTCCCCGGCCATGATCCCAGAGCAGAGTAGCCTGGCACTTGAATGTGGGGTATCGCAGCCGTTGTCTCCTCTTCGAGTTCTTTTTTAGCAGCTTCTGCTGACCGTGGAATAGAGATCTAATTCCCGGTCTTCACCAGGTAGACATCACCACCTGCGCCGAAGGACCATGTAAGGCCAGCGATAATGTAGCCACCGTCCGCGGTCTGCTGTACCGCGTAGGCAGCATCAGTG
>Ga0187833_10000075_pt1 | contig 95440 bp, 94 predicted proteins | sample ETNtaG_37_FD_167968 | JGI IMG/M metagenome (GOLD analysis project Ga0187833, IMG submission 167968) | Marine microbial and viral communities from oxygen minimum zone, Eastern Pacific Ocean - ETNP2014_SV_400_PacBio MetaG (Illumina Assembly) | ecosystem: Environmental > Aquatic > Marine > Hypoxic... | reverse complement strand
GAGTTGAGCCATCGTCCATGCGCACTGGTAATGTGACGTGGAGCTCGCGCAGCGGCCAACGCAGCATCTGGTGGGTGGCATCGTCGAGGTTGAGAATAGCGGCCGCCTCGTCCAGTTGCCGCTGGGCAGCGCGGAACGGATTGAGGTCCTCTTTCACGGCAATCTGATTAAGGGGCACAGCCGCGGGAGCAGCTCGACCAACAGCAGCGGAAAAACCACAAGCCAGCTTTCATGGCGTAGCTCATACCCAGCCACGCAACTGCATAACCTCGGCCACGCGCGCCACAGCCACCAGGTAAGCGGCCATGCGGTTGTGCACCTTGTGATCCTGCGCAGCCTGATGCACGGCGTGGAAGGCGGCCGTCATTGTTTTGTCCAGCCGCTCGCGCACCATTTCCAGTGGCCAGTAGTAGCCGTAAGCATTCTGCACCATTTCGAAGTAAGATACGGTAACCCCGCCGGCGTTGCAGAGGAAATCAGGTATCACGTAAACGCCCTTCTCGTGCAGGATGGCGTCTGCGTTGGGGGTTGTGGGCCCGTTGGCCAGCTCCGCCACGATTTTCGCCTTGATGTCCTCGGCGTTGGTTTCTGTAATTGTGTTTTCCAGCGCGGACGGAAAAAGCACGACCACATCCAACTCGAGCAATTCTTCGTTGGTGAGCGAAAGCGCTCCGGGGAAACCGAGAACGGAGCCGCTGCTCTGTTTGTGGCGCAGCAAATCCGCGTAATCCAGACCGCTCTGCGCGTAAATGCCGCCGCGCGAATCGGATACGGCCACAACCTTTATCCCGAGCATCTCAACCCCTAGTTGATGCGCGAACGAGCCGGCGTTGCCGTATCCTTGAATTGCGGCGGTTGCCCCGACCAGATCAAGACCCAGAGCCGAGGCCGCTGCGCGCGCAGTGAGGATGCCCCCGCGGGCGGTGGCGTCGCCGCGACCGGCGGAGCCACCGAGAGAGAGCGGCTTGCCGGTGATCACACCAAACTGGTTATTGCCCTGCATGAAGGAGAACTCGTCTGCCATCCAGGCCATAACCTGCGGAGTGGTGTAGACGTCCGGGGCTGGCACGTCCTTCTCGGGCCCGAGCACGCGCCCGACCTGGCGGATGTAAGCGCGGCTGAGGCGCTCGAGTTCTGTGGGTGAGAGTTCCTTGGGGTTGCAGACTACTCCGCCCTTTCCGCCGCCGAGGGGAATGTCGACGACAGCGGTTTTCCACGTCATCCACGCGGCCAGCGCGCGCACGGTGTCGATGGTCTCGTCCGGGTGGAAGCGGAGGCCGCCCTTGGTGGCCCCGCGTGCGTCGTTGTACTGAACACGGAAGCCGCGGAAGACCTGAGTTGAGCCATCGTCCATGCGCACTGGTAATGTGACGTGGAGCTCGCGCAGCGGCCAACGCAGCATCTGGTGGGTGGCATCGTCGAGGTTGAGAATAGCGGCCGCCTCGTCCAGTTGCCGCTGGGCGATAGCGAAGGGGTTGGACGTGTCGAGCATGTGCTGTTCTCCTTTTGTCCGGCGCTGATGTCGATATCTGGCCCCGGCATGAACATGCGAATGATAGGGTAGTTCAGAGCGGGGCGCAAGGGTGACAGCGGACGTCGCGGGTCGGGGTGTGTTTCACGTGAAACATCCACGGCGCGGGTTTCTGTCATCCGACACGACCGCCGCCGTCAGTATGCCCGGTTTGCATCGGCTTGAGAAGTGATGAATGTCACCAAAAGAGGCTTACGTTGCGTCATTCGTCACGCCAACTAAGTTTTCGGGGTGCGCTTTCGGGCATCTCCGTGGTAAAATCGAGAGGAAAAGACTGCGGTATTCTGACGCGATAGACGGGTTCAGCCTCTGGCGCGCCCGCACAGGAGAAAGGACATGGAAAAACAAACGGGAACCCTGGCCGTGAAGCGCGGCCTGGCGGAGATGTTGAAGGGTGGCGTGATTATGGATGTGGTCACGGCGGAGCAGGCGAAAATTGCTGAGGGCGCCGGCGCCTGCGCGGTGATGGCGCTGGAGCGGGTTCCGGCGGACATCCGCGCCGATGGGGGCGTGGCGCGCATGTCCGACCCCGGCATGATCGTGGATATCATCGCCGCGGTCAGCATTCCGGTCATGGCGAAATGTCGTATCGGCCACTTCGTGGAGGCGCAGGTGCTGCAGGCTCTCGGCGTGGATTACGTCGACGAATCCGAGGTGCTCACACCGGCCGATGAGGAACACCACGTGGATAAACACGCCTTCGCCGTGCCGTTCGTGTGCGGCTGCCGCAATCTGGGGGAGGCGCTCCGGCGCATCGGCGAGGGCGCGGCCATGATTCGCACCAAGGGCGAGGCCGGCACCGGGGATGTGGTCGAGGCCGTGCGCCACGCCCGCGCGGTGCTGGGTGAAATCGGCCGGCTGCAGCAGATGCCCACCGAGGAGTTGATGAGCTTTGCCAAAGAAATCGGTGCGCCGCACGAACTGGTGCAAGAGACGCGCGAGCTGGGCCGGCTGCCGGTGGTCAATTTCGCCGCCGGTGGGCTGGCCACCCCGGCCGATGCGGCGCTGATGATGCAGCTCGGAGTGGATGGGGTCTTCGTCGGCTCCGGAATCTTCAAGTCCGGAGACCCCGCTAGCCGCGCGAAAGCGATCGTCGCGGCGACGACGCATTACAACGACGCGGAGATTGTCGCGCGGGTGAGCAAGGGCCTCGGCGAGCCGATGGTTGGCCGGCAGGTTCAGGATATTCCCACCACTGAGCTGCTCGCCGGTCGCGGTTGGTGATACCGCAAGTATGCAGATTGGCGTGCTCGCGCTCCAGGGCGCTTTCCGCGAACATGGCGTCATTCTGCGCCGCATCGGGGTGGCGCACCGTGAGGTGCGCCTGCCGGGGCACCTTCGCGGGCTGGACGGGCTGATCATCCCTGGCGGAGAATCCACCACCATCGGCAAGCTGGCGCGTGAATACAGCCTGCTGCGCCCGATGCGCGCGCTTGCACACGAGGGTAAAGCCGTGTGGGGAACGTGCGCCGGAGCCATATTGCTCGCCAAGCAGGCGGGCTCACGGCAACCGCTGCTCGGCCTGATGGACATCGCGGTGCAGCGCAACGCATTTGGCCGCCAGCTTGACAGTTTTGAGACGCCGCTCGAGGTGGGCGCGCTGACCGCCCTCGGCGAGGCAAGCGGCGCCAACGGTAGTGGGCCGCGCCCGTTCCACGGGGTTTTTATCCGCGCGCCCTTGATTTCAAGCGTGGGTAGTGGCGTGGAGGTGCTGGCGCGCCTGCCCACCGGCGAGGTGGTGGCGGCCCGGCAGGATGGGATGCTGGCTACCGTGTTTCACCCCGAACTTACCGACGACGACCGTTTTCACCGCCTGTTTTTGGACATGATCGCGCTGCAACGCGGCGCGGTGACGGCCGGTTCGTATGATTAGAACGGGCGGCTGGCGCGACCTGAGCCTACTTCGGCGCTTGATGCCGCGCGGGGTGTGCCTGCACAGTGAAGCGGCGTTCACCACCGGCGCGCGTGTGATGCAAAAGGGTCTGGTTGGTTTATTTTCGCCGCACAGGGGCGCGACCACGCTCGTCTGGCGCGGTGATGGCGACGAAAAGGCCGCATTCGCGCAAATGCAGCTTGAGGATGGGGCGCAACGCGCGCGGGTGTACTTTATTGCCCCGGCGGGCGCGGAAACGCCATTGGAGCGCAGTGTGGCGCTTCTGGAAGGGCTGGCGAAGGAAGCGGGCGCTTGCGCAGCGCGCAATTTGATGGCCGAGGCGCAGGAGGGCAGCGCCGAATTCGCTGCACTGCGCAAGGCCGGCTTCGCGATTTATGCAAGGCAACAGGTGTATCGGCTGCTCTCGCGGCCGGAAGGGGCGAAAGCCGGCATCGAGCTACACTCGTGCGCAGCGCGGGACGAGATTGCCACGCAACGCCTTTATAGCAACATTGTGCCCGCTCTGGTGCGGCATGTCGAGCCGACGCCCACGGGGACGGATAACGGTTTCGTCCTGCGCCGCGATGACGATGTGGTCGCGCTGCTGAGCGTAAAAATTGGCCCTAAGGGCGTCTGGGTGCAACCTTTTGTGCACCCGGAGGCCGAGGGCACTATCGGCGAGGTGCTGGCAGCTTTTTTGCAATTGAAGCAAAACGACCCGCGCAGGCCGGTGTATATTTGCGCGCGCAGTTACCAGTCGTGGCTGCGTGGTGCGCTGCAAGCTGCCGGCTTTGAGCCGTGGGGACAGCAAGCCGTTATGGTGAAGCGGCTAACCGTGAGCGGAAAAAAACCGGTGCGGAAACCGATGCCTGCTATTGCCGCCACCGAAGTTGAGATTTCAGCGCCGGTCGCCGAGACCTCCCTGATTGAGGCCACAACACCGGCAACCAACTTGGAGTGACGCTCAGTGAGACAGGAAATCACCGACAACCTTGACGTGCTGTTTGCAGTTTTGCCACAGCGCATCTCGCAACAGGTGCAGGAGCTCGGCCGGACCGGGCAGCTGCTAGAGGTCATTCTCGATCTGGGGCGCGTGCCCACGGCGCGTTACCTTGACGGAGAGGTGGTGCTGTCCGAATCAGAGGTGGCCGCAGCTGACATTGATGCGGTGGTGAAGCGCGTTGGCGCGTTTGACGAGGACAATCGCGCCGGCATTCAGCGCACGCTACACCGTATTTCTGCCATACGCAATCGGCAAGGCCAGGTGGTCGGGCTTACCTGTCGGGTGGGGCGGGCGGTGTACGGAACCATTGAAATCATTCAAGATGTCATCGAATCGGGCAGCAGTATCCTGCTGCTCGGGCGTCCGGGTGTGGGCAAAACCACCATGCTGCGCGAGTCCGCGCGCGTGTTGGCCGAGAATAGACGCGTGGTGGTTGTGGATACCTCCAACGAAATAGGCGGGGATGGCGACATTCCCCATCCGGCGGTGGGGCGCGCGCGCCGCATGCAGGTTGAAAACCCAGTGTTACAGCACGCGGTAATGATAGAGGCGGTGGAGAACCACAACCCAGAAACAATCGTGATTGACGAAATAGGGCGTGAGGCCGAGGCGCTGGCGGCGCGCACAATTGCTGAGCGCGGCGTGCAGTTGATCGGCACAGCGCACGGCAACACGCTCGACAACCTGCTGCTGAACCCGACGCTGGCTGACCTTGTGGGCGGAATTGAATCAGTCACGCTTTCCGACGAGGAAGCGCGTCGGCGCGGAACCCAGAAAACGGTGTTGGAGCGGCGCTCGCCGCCCACATTCGATGTGCTCATTGAAATCTTGCAGCGTGAGCGCCTGAGCGTGCACGACGATGTGGCCGATTCGGTGGACGCGCTGTTGCGCGGTGAGCGGTTGAAACCTGAGCTGCGTTATCGCACGGAAGACGGCGAACATAAAACCGAGAAGGCTGCCGCCGCCGCAGGCCGCGTCGGCTCGCGCGGGCAGCGCGGTCGCATGCCTTGGCAGGGGGATTCGGCCCGGCCCGCGATCGCGGAGAAGCCTGCCGACCGCGATTACGCCGCCATGACGCCGGCGCATATCTTTTCGTATGGCGTCAACCGGGAGCGCTTTGAGCGCGCGGCGCGACGGTTGCGCGTGCCGCTCAGGCTGGTGGACGACCTCGGCGCAGCGCAGGGGTTTGTGACCCTCAAATCGCATTACCGCCGCCGGCAGCGCGCGGTGAGCGACGCCGAATCGCGCGGTTTGCCCATTTACGTGCTGCGCTCTAACACGCAACACCAAATGGAGAACCTGCTGCTGGAGATATTCGATGTGGCTGCAGCGCCCGGAGATGGGCAGGGCGCGCTCGAGCGGGCGATGGCGGAAGCGAGCGCGGCGATTGGCACGGTGCGCAAGGGCACCCGCTTCGTGGATCTGAAACCGCAGGATGCACGCACTCGTCGACGGCAACATCAACTTGTCAGGGGGGCAAAGTTGGTCTCCCATTCGTACGGGGATGAGCCCGGCCGGCGCGTGAGAGTGTTTCGGGGGTGAGCTTGTTCATCACATTCGAGGGTCCGGAAGGGAGCGGCAAGACCACGCAGTGCGAGCGGTTAGAGCAACACCTTGCCGGCAAGCACTACGATGTGCTTCGCACGCGTGAGCCGGGCGGAACGCCAATTGGGCAGCAGGTGCGCGGCGTGCTTTTCGACCAGAACAACGGCGCAATGACGCCGGAGGCCGAGTTCCTGCTATTCTCCGCCTCGCGGGCGCAGCTGGTGCGCGAGGTCATCTGGCCCCAGCTCGAAAAAGGCGGCGTGGTGGTGTGCGACCGTTTTTTCGATTCCAGTCTCGCTTATCAGGGTTATGGACACCGCCTGGAGCAGGGTGTGTTGCGGGAAGTAACCCGGCTGGCAACCGGCGGGCTGCAGCCCGATCTGACGCTGCTGCTGGACATCGCGCCGGAGGATGGGCTGCGCAGGCGCAAGCAGCAGTCGGAACAGTGGAATCGCCTGGATGCCTATGAATTGTCTTTTCACACCCGCGCTAGGCAAGGATTCCTGACGCTGGCGCAGGCGGAACCGGGGCGCTGGGAAGTGATTGACGCCAGCCAGACCAGCGACGCTATATTCGAGTGCGTGAGGGTACGGGTGCAGCGAGCGCTGGCGGGGTGAGGCTCAGAAACCGGGCGCGGGGCCGGCAGGTGGGCCGCCCGGATCGGGCATGTCAGCCTCGATAGATTCCGGGTCCTCGCCGGCCTCAAGGCGGCCAACCATTTCGTCGAACTCCGGACCCATGTCTTCGCCCATTTCACTGCCCATGCGGCGCATGAACTTCCCGACGGAGCGCGGGTCGTTTTCATCCACGTCGCCGAAGTTGGCCGGGTCAGCGAGCGATTCCATGCGAGAATCTTCCGAGCGGCTCACGCGCACGCGCGATATGAGCCTTTGCAACTGGTCGCTCTGGCAATGCGAGCACTTGGGGCGAGCACGGTCGAATTCGCTGTAAGACATGCGAACGGCAACGTGGCGCTTGCAACTCTGGCAACGGTATTCGTAAAGAGGCATTATTGCGCGGCCGCTGATTTCCTGGCGCAATTATAGCAAGTAAGGCTACTGGAGACAAGCATGGCACCCACCCCGCCGAAACGCGCGGCAGCGCAGCTGTTGATTGTGATTTCAGGCCCCTCCGGCGCCGGCAAGGACAGCGTGGTGCGGCAGCTGCTTCAGCGCGAGCCGGGGCTGCAGTTCGTGGTCACTACTACCGCGCGCAAAATGCGCGCAGCGGAGGCGCACGGGCGCGATTATTTTTTCGTCTCTGGCGAGGAATTTGAACGCATGCTTGCTTCGGACGAATTCATTGAGCACGCTGAGGTCTACGGCGAGCACAAAGGCATCGCCAGAAAAGAGGTGCGGGCAGCGCTGCAGAGCGGAAAGGATGTTGTGCTGCGCGTGGACGTGCAGGGCGCTGCGCGCATCCGCCAGCTTTATCCTGCGGCGCTGCTGCTCTTTCTGACGCCGGGCAATGAGAATGAGCTGCGCGCCCGGCTGGGTGAACGCGAAAGCGAGACTGACGCCGCGTTGGAGCGGCGCGTGGCCACGGCGCGCGAGGAAGCGCAGCGCCAGGAGGAGTTCGATTATGTGGTCGTCAACCAGCGTGATGACCTTGAAGGAACGGTGGGAACCATTCAGGGAATCATACGCGCGGAGCGGGCGCGCATGCGCGCCAGGGCAAAAACCCGGTGAACACAGTGCGCGCTCAGGGGCCGGCTGCCGGCCGGTTTGCTTCAGGGCAAGTGGTCTTGTTTGCGCTGTTGCGCGCTTGACGCCGCCCAAGTTCGGTGCTAAAGTCTGGTGACCGGTTCGGCTTCAGTTGCGCGGCCTCGGTGCAAGCGCCGCGCAAGCCAGCAAATGTAAGCAACTAAAGGAGAACTACGTGATGTCAGAAGAGAATGGCGCAGTGTCGGAGCAGGACAATGTGATGTCAGAAGAGAATGGCGCTGTGTCGGAGCAGGACAATGTGATGTCAGAAGAGAATGGCGCAGTGTCAGAGCAGGACAATGTGATGTCAGAAGAGAATGGCGCAGTGTCGGAGCAGGACAATGTGATGTCAGAAGAGAATGGCGCAGTGTCGGAGCAGGACAATGTGATGTCAGAAGAGAATGGCGCAGTGTCGGAGCAGGACAATGTGATGTCAGAAGAGAGTGGCGCAGCACCCGCGCAGGATAATGCAATGTCAGGGCGCGAGGTCGGAACGGTGAAGTGGTTCAACCCCTCCAAGGGGTACGGGTTTATTGAGCGCGAAAGCGGCGATGATGTTTTCGTGCACTTCAGCGAAATCAACGCTGAAGGATACCGCACGCTGGCCGAGGGGCAGCGCGTGGAGTTCACTGTCGCGGAAGGGGCAAAAGGACTGCAGGCGACCTCGGTTGTGGCGCTCAACTGAGACCGGCGCGATGAAGGTCTCCTGCCTGCACGAGAACCTCGCCAGAGGGCTGGGAATAGTTGGCCGCGCGGTGGCAGCACGAAGCACACTGCCGGTGCTGGGAAACGTGCTGCTGTCCACCGAGGAATCGCGGCTGCGGCTTTCAGCCACCAATCTGGAGCTCGGCATCACCTGCTGGATTGGCGCGAAGGTTCACGCGGAAGGCTCCACCACCGTGCCGGCGAAAACTTTCATCGACCTTGTCGGTACTCTCCCGCGAGAGCGGGTGGATCTTGAATTGACTGCGCGCACACAGACCTTGCAGGTGGCCTGCGCGCAGTTCAACAACGATGTCAAGTGCATCGATGCGCAGGAGTTCCCCATTCTGCCCTCGTCCGATGAAGCGCAGGCGCTTGAGTTAAACGTGCGCGACCTGCGTGCGATGATTGATCAGGTGGTATTCGCGGCGGCCACGGACGACGCTCGCCCGGTGCTCACCGGCGTGGAGGTGAAAATCGAGGGCGGAGAGGTTTCCTTCGCCGCCGCCGATGGTTTCCGGCTGGCGCTGTGCAACTCCGCGCTTTCAACAACCGATGCCGTGTCAATCAGCGCCATTATCCCGGCGCGCGGGCTGGCTGAGCTGGCCCGCATCGTGGGGAATCAGGATGAGCCGGTCACGCTCACGTTGCCGCCCGGGCGCGGGCAGGCGATATTTCGGGCGCAGGACGTGGAACTGGTCTCGCAGCTGATTGAAGGAAACTTCCCGGATTATCAGCAGCTGATTCCGGAATCTTATTCCACGCGCACGGTGCTGGCCACTGACCGGTTCCTCAACGCCTGCCGCGCGGCGCAGGTTTTCGCGCGCGAGGCCGCCTATGCGGCGCGGCTGAATATCAGGCCTGGCAACGGTTCAGATACTGGCAGCGTGGAGGTGAGCGCGAACGCGGCCGAGACCGGCTCGAACGAGTCGGTGGTGGAAGCGACGGTGGAGGGCGACGCGCTGGAAATCGCTTTTAACGTGCGTTATCTGACCGACGTGTTGCACGTGATTGACACGCCCAACGTGGCCCTCGAGACGAACGGCGAGGCCAGCCCCGGCGTCATTCGGCCGGTCGGGCGCGACGATTTTATCAGCGTAATCATGCCGATGCACATCGGGCGCTGATTCTTCGAAACGCGCTAATTATCTACCCCCCATTCACCAGTTAGCGGTACAAAGCGCACCGGGGTAAGGCTCTCACGCTTGCAGCGGCGGCCCTTTTTCACCCAGCGTTGCAAGCGCTGACGCTGGCGCGGCCCGATCGGGGCTACTAAACGGCCGCCCTCGGCCAGTTGCTGCAGCAATGGCGGCGGCACGCGCGGCGCCGCCGCGCTGACCAGAATGGCGGCGAACGGGGCGTGTCGCCGCAGGCCGGCGCCCCCGTCCCCCGGCGTCACTTCCACGTTTTCCACACCGAGCGCGCGCACCCGTTTGGCGGCGGCCTGCGCCAGCGCAGGGATGCACTCCACCGTGAACACGTGCCGCGCCAGCCGCGCCAGCACCGCGGCCTGATAGCCGGAGCCGGCGCCGATTTCCAGAACACTGTCCTCGGCTGTGAGCTGCAGCAATTCCGTCATGCGCGCCACGATGTAGGGCTGTGATATTGTCTGGCCGTTGCCGATGGGCAGGGGCATGTCCTCGTAGGCATCGGCCTGCAACTCGGGCGGCACAAAGCGGTGGCGCGGTACGGCGCGCATCGCCTGTAGTACGCGTGGGTCGTCGATGCCGCGCTGCATTAATTGTACGGTCACCATGCGCCGGCGTAACCGATTCCAGCTGTCTTCTTCGTCAGGTGTACCCATGTTCGCGGTTATTATCATTGCTGTGCGCCGTTTTGCAACGGTCCACCCACGGTTGGGCCAGTTGCAGTGTTTCTTGTTCCCGATTACCTATAATATACAAAGGAGTCTGCAATCCAAAGGACACTGCACTGATTACAATAGCCTTCAGTTGCAGATTCTACTATGGAAGCGCATTATGCATGCTGGATTCGGCCAAAATGCAGCGATTCGTGACGCGCGTATAGTCCATAACAATTTGAACGTTTCTGTGACCGAGGAATTCCGGTGCGCTCCCGGATGTTGCAGCTTTATTGTCTGGAGGGTGGCGGCACTGTTTCGAAGGGTATAATACTCGACATGATCAAGGCCCTCATCTTTGATTTTGATGGTCTCATCCTTGATACAGAGACTCCAGATCTTCAATCTTGGATGGAGATTTATAGTGAGTATGGCGTTTCGTTTCCCGCGTCAAGCTGGATGACCGCGGTAGGTGGTTCACGGGATCTTTTTGATCCGTGCAAACATCTAGAATCTCAACTGAATCAACCCATAGCCATGGATGAAATCCTAGCAGAAAGACGGCGCCGTGACAATGAGCTCCTGCGTGCTCAACACCCTCTTCCTGGAGTAGAGAAATGCATTGATGATGCATCAACAAGAGGTTTGATGCTCGGTGTCGCCTCAAGTGCAAGCCGGGGTTGGGTCATCCCTCATTTGTCTAGGATAGGACTATCACCGCATTTTCACTGCATCAAATGCGGTGATGATGTTAGCCACGTGAAACCGGCCCCCGAATTATATCAAGCCGTTCTACTGGAGTTGGGTGTGCTAGCCAGCGAAGCGATCGCTTTTGAGGATTCACCTAATGGGGTTGCGGCCGCTGGGCAGGCAGGTATCTATTGCGTGGCGGTGCCCAATGCGGTCACGTCACAACTGTCGTTAGATGAGGCAGATCTGCGTATCGAATCTCTGGCAGATTTGTCGTTGGATGATCTTCTGCAGTGCGTGCATCGAGGCGCTGGAAACCGAAAGCGGTGAATCGTGCCCATTCTGAAGCCTGTTGCTGGGACGTCAACAAGGCCCCTATTACATCCTGAAATAGCAATCTGCACCCCTTGAGTTGTTCCGGAATTGATCCCAAAATACCCGTTTTGGATCAGTTTTACTGTTGCGTGGACACTAATAATAGGTTGTTCTGATAACCGGCTGGAAAAGATGAGTGTTCCTCGCACATACGGTCTTCAGAATGCACCGTTCGCACTCCGGTTCGCTCATCTCTGGACATCCGCGCCGCATCTGGAAGAAGAACTGATCGACTGAAACCATATCCACACCGGAACAATCCGCTATCATCCTGATGGCCTCATAGACGCTGGACCGGATTGCGTACTCATCTGCATGACTCATCCGTCTACGGTCGATGAGCTGCTGGCGAAGCCCCGGGTCAGCCACGCTGACGATGCCTGTCCGCAGCGCGGCACGCATGAGATGGTAGTCAATACAAGGAGGCAGAGTCTCTCCAGTTGCAGGCCGTAAGAATCTTTCAGGACGGTTGACGAGGATGTAAGCGAGCAGCGCCGATTTTTTCTGCAGTGGGTCATCTTTGTAACCGCCAATTTGCCATAGAAATCGCAGGAATTCATCAAGTGGCTTCTTTGATTCATTGGCCTGTTTGAGGATTTCGTTTGGTGTAACTCCTAATTCCAACATGTCCCGGCCATAAGCTCGCGCTTCAGACAGGTGCAGATCTAACGCTGGTACTGGACAGATGCCATGATCATCCTGTAAAGCCGATCCCAGCTCCTCTTTGGAGAGATTAGCCTGTCGATCTATATGAAAGAATCCTGGGTCGGATCCCAAAACATTATAAAAAGCAGAAAGCAGGAAGTCAGACCCCTTCAGAGTTTTGCCGTCAATATCAGCAACCATAGGACGTTGATAGCGCCCATTATTCTCATCCCAGAAACCAAATTCTTGAAGTGTCAGTGCAAAATAGAAGTTCAGGGCACCAGGATGTCCGTCCGTAGGCTGCCCCATGTCGGTAAACGTATGCGGGGCAGTCGTCTTCTTCGCCTTCAGCAAGCGAGCAATATTGTGTGTTTGATCACTGTTCACTTCCACACGACTGCTAGACATTGGTTTTGCTCCAAACGCCTCACCGATAAGGCCTTTAGGTCCCAAGTGGCGGACATTGAGTGTGGCTACTTGAACCGCGTTATTGGCGGCTAGCACGGGGTGTTGCAGGCGGCACAAATATGCCAGTGTCGCACCACAGAATGAATCTCCAGCCCCTGTGGGGTCATGTGCCTCGGTCGGCCCTATATGTACACGATGAACACGACTTCCTTGAATCACACTCAGTCCGCGGTCCCCATGTGTTACGAACAGTATGGTTCCCGGTTGCCACGAATAATCCTGAGGTTGTCCCAAGAGAGGCTCCGCCTCATGTTCATTCATGAAGCATAAATCGGCTCTCGCAACCAGTTCGCGTAACTTTCCTGTCTGATCCTCCGGTAGCTCGTGTCCACCACTAACTGAAACAAAGCGCGCGCGACTGTTCCGACATCTGTCCAATAGGCTCAGCTGTAGATCAATGTTTCCCAACTGCACTATGTGGACGTAGGTATATGCTGACAGGTCATCTGGCAGTACGGATTCCGTCATCAAAGATTCAAAGCGAGGCTCGATAGATGTGTATTCGGCCCTGCCATCAGCATCATAAACAATTTCGAAGTGAGGGAGTTCGTCCGGATGCACACGCGGGCCAAACCAATTAATCAACTCGGTCACGGGGCGAAGCGATTTCGGCATGGGATTAGGGAATGGAGCAAGCATATGTGCCTGCACTCCGGCTGCCCTTGCCCCTAATGCTGTATAAAGGCCCGCTCCTCCAACGGTTTGGTGAGATTTTCCGTCGAGGTGCAGCACGTCTTGGGATGCACCTCCTATCACTAATATATTTTCCACACCATCTAATTGGGCTGCTGCGGTCCGCTCGTTCTTACCAGCTGCACCTGTGACCAACACGAGATTCCACTAATTTCCCCTTCGGCTCTTTGATCAGCACATTTATTGGGGTGGTGGATAGGTCTCCCATCGTGTCATACCGTAATACTCGTCCCATAACATGGTCTCATGTTGGACGCTTATCATGAAGATGGTTGCCATCCGTTCGCACTGCTGCGTAGTACTCAGGGCCGCCTGCCGGTCAAGCAGGTCCAGCGCCTGCTCTAGGCCTTCACGATGCTCCGGATTGCTGTGAAAAGCGAACCAGTCTCGGTACGGGTGGTCTTCTCGGAGCGGATTCTCCTTTAGCAAGCGGTGTACAGCCTCACCATATCCCCATTGACAGGCTAGTATGGCAGCTTGGATATCTCCCAGAGAACCGTGATAGGCACTGGCGAGTTGGTGTCTAGTGTAGGAATACTTCAGCGGTCCCATCGGATGGGCACGAAGTTCCTCTATTTTCATCCCCGTTCTTTCAGCATGCTTTTCATGGTCTCGCATCTCGTCCTGAACGCTTGCTACGTGATGTAACATGATGGCCACATCGGCCGGATCATCGGCTTTTAGGATGCCCAAGGCACACACTTTAATGAAATTGTGTAAATAAGGATAATCTACACGCAGCCAGTATTGGAAAATTTCCACTGGCAAATCTCCGTTGATGAGGCCTTGTAGAAATGGTTTTTTGACCTGGGCCTGCATATAGGGTTCGGCTTTGGAGAGCAGCCTACGACTAAATGACATGATTGTGTGTCTCCTTCACGCCAACAGTTGCGTCGTGTGCGGATCAGGAGGCCAGGTTCTATCTAATGCAAGCTGGAACAAATTCTCACGGAAGATGTGTGCGGATGACTGCCAAACCACAAACCAAATAGCAGGCTGTTGCTGCATAATCAAGAACAGCTTCGGAATCATACACCCACGTCTTCATTCCAAAGTTCAGGGGATTCCACCACAAAATTCTGCATGAGGTCTATGCATTCTTGTAGGTTCAGGTTGACCACTTCGACCCCATTCTCAATCAACCAGGCTTCACACAGAGTCAGGTTTTGTACAGTTCTATTTTCACCAATAACTACGCGCGGTATCTTGTACAACATGATCGTTCCTGCACACATGGTGCATGGAGAAAGGGTTGTGTAAATCGTGGATTGAGAATATGTGTCAGCTCTGAGACGACCCGCATTCTGGATAGCAACCATCTCTGCGTGCAGGATGGGGTTGTCCCCCTGGACACGCTGATTATGTCCCCTTCCGATGATACGGTCCTCTGATACCAACACCGACCCAATAGGGATACCTCCCGTCGCCCGGCCCTTTTTTGCCTCAGCTATCGCCTCGGCCATCCACGTGCTATCGGTGTCCATATTGTATTCAGATGTCTCCGCTGTATTGCTCTTCATAATCGCCTCTCGTAGTTATTGTGCCGTGTTCTGATCAAGCTGAATCAGCAGACGTACACCCTCAATAACAGTACGGCACAGTGGCTCAAGACCATCGTGGCTCCCGCCTGCGACCATCAAGCCTCCAGCCCGTTTCCCAAGCGTACGCGCGACCACAAACAGAGCAGCCGCCTCCATCTCAGAGCACAATACCCCGCCCTGTACCCACGAGTGCCACCGTTCCTTGAGTCTGTCAGACAACGGCATCCGGTCGGGATCAATTTCACCGTAGAACGAGTCTTTCGAATGTGATATTCCCACGTGGTAGGTGACCGCACTGTCTTCACATGCTTGTCTCAGACAAGCAACCACATCTAGGTCGGCCACTGCAGGAAAGGCCATTGGCATATATTGCATTGCTGTTCCTTCATCGCGTACTGCGGCAGATGCAACAACTAGATGACCGGGCAAGACCGAATCTTGTATCATTCCCGAAGTGCCGACACGAATGAAGGTGTCCGCGCCAATCCTCGCAAGTTCCTCGACTGCGATAGCTGTCGACGGCCCGCCGATCCCTGTCGATGTGACAGAGACAGGCACATCGTCTAGCATCCCGGTATAGGTTCGGTGTTCTCGATTATCCGCAACCTGCTGGGCATCGTCTAGAAAGGAAGCAATGAGCGGCACTCTCCCGGGATCACCCGGCAGAAGTACATATCTGCCGACGTCTCCTGGCCGCATTCTTATATGGTACTGCGGGTGTGTTTCGTCCGTTGTCTCAACAAACTGGCGCTGAGGTTTCGTTTTCGTAGCCATGTGGTGTCATCTTAGTTGGGCATTCCAGCAAGAACACCCGACTCCTCCCCTTCGCCTGCCCATGGGTCAGATAATTCCCAAGCAGCATCAAAAGTTGCAATCTGATGCTGCGTTGCTCTCAGGAAAAGCCAGCGCATTTTCTCGCGCTCGTAATCTGTTGTGTTTGCGCCGTACTCGTTAATACCATCCTCCGTCGCATGCTGTATGTTTCGGTAAAAGGAATCCGTCCATTGCTTAAGCCAGTCTTCCTGCAACGCCGAAAGATTCGTCGGTTGTTCCTTTTCATAGCGCACCCCGAATGTGGTATGAAAACAATAGCACGGATAGACAGCGCAGCATATGTCGCCAAATGTGCCTTGGTAGAATGCCCTGACGAAAAAATTGATAAACGCCTCTCTGCGTGGTCTAGCAGCCCAGCGAGTCAGCGCAAACTCGTCGTAATCTTCAAGCATACGCAGTTCCACTCGCGATTCGGCCGCACGAACGCCATATTCTGTTTGTAGCTTCACCCACTGATTGTGCGGTGGCACTTTGGCGAATGCCACTTGTGCGGATTCTTCACCAATGTACGGTAAGTCCTGGATCAGCCAGAATCGAAACCGATCCTTTCCCAGCTTTCCACCGAAGAGCGCTTCTATCCAGGGATGATGGAGATAACGCTCCCAAGCAGGTCCTGCGAACGAGATACAGTCTTGCACGAAGGACAACTTATCCGCTCCTCGCCTTATCTTGTTCAATTAAGAGGCTTACCGCGGACACAGATGTTTCGAGCAAACGAGACAGATCGTCGTGAGTGCCTCCGGCGAGCATAATGCCCCCGGACCGACATTCCAGTATCCTCGTAACGACAAAAATCGTTGAGGCCTCCATTTCGGAGCACAGCGTTCCGCCTTTTACCCAGGCCTGCCAGCGGTCATGCAGTCGCCTAGCGACAGGCATGCGCTCGGGTTCGTGTTGCCCGTAGAAAGAGTCTTTAGATTGAGTCAGACCAACGTGGTGCCGAAGATTGCGATTTCGCGCTGCTTGCCTCAATGCTAGGGTCACGTCAAGGTCAGCTACTGCTGGGTACTCTAAGGGCATGTATTGTTGCGAAGTGAATTCATCTCGGATGGCACCCCAGGCAATCAACAGGTCACCAGGCTCAATGAAATCCTGCATAGGTCCAGACGTGCCGACTCGAATGAACGTATCAGCGCCAGCCATTGCTAATTCTTCCACCGCTATTGCTGTCGACGGGCATCCCATTCCGGTCGAGGTTACCGAGACTTTTTCCCCTGAGAGTTTTCCAGTGTAGGTCAGATACTCCCGATTCTGTGCGATCTCTCGGGCATCATCTAGTAGACCCGCAATCATGGGAACCCGACCAGGGTCTCCGGGTAGGAGAACATACCGGCCGACATCGCCACGCCGGCATCCGATGTGATACATTACCGACTCGTTGAGCTCAGTAGCCGCACTCATACATTCGCCTTTCGCCAGAAATAAATCATTGTGCCAATAAATGTGACCGCAGCGCCCACAACCATTGTAACGGAGAGCCAGCCGGGCAAGAAGGCAATCTCACTCCAATCCAGCTGTTCGCTATAAGAGATGAGCAACCAAGTGCCGGCGATCGTGATAGCCACCCCCACAATTCCGGACACGTAGTCTTTCGTTGAGACCTTTATGTCACGAATGTTGGTCTTATGCCCTTTTGAACCAAACGCTCGGGATGCTAGGCTCATAGATAATTGCTGTACGCGATCAATGGTGCCCGCGAAAACGGGCACGATACTCGGGATTGCTGCACCGAAACCTGTCGCTTGCATTGCCCGCGATCGCTGCGCACTCAGGATGATTAAGAACTCTCGTTGGACTATCGGTACCAGTTGAATGCTCGCCGACACCATGAAATTGAGTTCGTGAGGTACGCCTAGTTTTTGCAATGCTGTGAAGAGATCACTAGGGTGTGTAGTAAGTACTAGTAGCGCCGCAAAGTTCACACCCGCCCAACTTCTGAGGAGAATTGACATGCCACTGTAAATCCCTTCCTGATAGATTGTGAATGGACCGAGGCGTGCGATCGGTATCCACGGTTGGGGGAAAGCAGGTGCTATTGCTTGAAACACTATCAGCGACAGGGAAATTGGAAGAAGGATTGCTAGCACCCGACCATAGGTCGTGAGTACGCCGGCGAGAATGACGAACAGGAGACCCAGGAAGAAAAAGCATGCGAGGAATAATGGATTTCTGGTCGAAAAAGCCAACACCAGAGCCCCGACCGCCCAGATAAGTTTTGGCGTCGGGTGCAACCTGTGAAACCATGAGTTACCCGGTACAAACGTGACGGGGATGGGTAGGTGGTGAGCCATAGGCTGTCAACTATGTGTCCGCGACCTGGGCGAGAGCATCAATCGTCTCGTCAACAGTAAGGGTGATCTGCGGCAACACTCGCCCGTGCAAGCGTTGAGATAACTGTGTCGCCTGTGGCGGCTGCAACATTGTCTTTTTCAAGGTTGTCGAATTGGAAAAAATTTCTCGAGGCGTACCAGAATCAATCACCTCTGCAGCCCACATAGCTACGACGCGGTCAGCAACTTCTGCGATCAGTGCCATATCGTGCGACACTAAAACCACGGTTTTGCCTTCACTCCGTAATTGCTGTATAAGTTTGCGCACCATGGCAGCTCCGTTGTGATCCTGTCCTGTAGTAGGCTCGTCAAGTATGAGGATTGATGGGTGCATGGCATGGATCGATGCTATGGCGACTATCTTTCTAAGGGGAAAACTCAGTCGAAGTGGATGGTCGTCGATTATGGCATGCAACTGAAAAAGCTCTGTCGTCTCCTCTACGCGCGCCAAGATTTCATCCTCCGGCAGCCCCAGGTTCTTTGGCCCAAACTGGAGTTCGGACAATACCGATGTGGCGAAGAGCTGGTGGTTAGGATTTTGAAAAACGTATCCTGCGTGTCGGGAGAGGTTGAACACCGACTCTTCTGCCGTATCGATCCCATTAATAAGCACCGCGCCGCTGCTAGGCTTGAGTAGCCCGTTAAAGTGCTTGACAAGCGTAGTTTTGCCAGAGCCGTTCTGTCCAACAATACCAACCACTTCACCTGCACTGATCTCAAGAAATGTTTCCTTAAGGGCAGTGAACCCTCCAGGATAAACATGCCACAAGTTTCGGCATTTGATCGGTTTCACGGATAACTCGCTGCTTTCTTTCATCATGCCCAATCTGAAAACTCAGCTTCAGCCTCGTCAAGTGTCACTGGAATAGTGGTGAGCGTGCAGCCACGTTTCGCAAGCCCGGATGCTATCTCGGTCACCTGGGGTGGGCGAACGCCCACGCGTCGCAAATTATCCACATCTGTGAAAACAGCGCTGGGACCGCCTGAACTCACAATGCTCCCGCCATCCATGATGATTACACGATCAGCGTAGGACGCTACAACCTCTACCTCGTGTTCTACGATCACTATAGTGATTTCATGTTCTTCATTCAATCGCGCTGCTACAGAGAACACTTCCTCTTTTCCGATAGGATCCAAATTCGATGTCGGTTCGTCCAGTACCAGCACCTGCGGGTACATGACCAAAGCTGCACCTATCGCTAGCCGCTGCTGTTGCCCGCCAGACAGTGCCATAGGTGACCGCTCTTCAAAGCCACTTAGGCCCACAATCTCCAAGGCTTCTGTAATCCGTTGAAGCATGTCTTCCCGGGGAACGCCGATATTTTCAAGTCCCAGGGCCATTTCTGACAGCACGGACGATTGCGATAGCTGGAATTCCGGGTTGTCGAACACCATTCCCACTGTCCGCGCCATCTCACGTACAGGCCCCTGTGTCGTGTCGCGCCCATCTACCAACACACGCCCTCTCATTTCACCCATCATCATGTGCGGCACAATGCCATTCATTGACAATGCAAGCGTTGTCTTACCCGCGCCGCAAGGACCTACAATTGCCAGGTACTCACCTCTGTCAACGCTAAGATTGATGTCGAGTAGTGCTGGCTTGTCAGTAAGAGCATACTGATAAGTCAGGCCTTCAATACTGATTATCTCTGCAGTCATAGCACGATGGTCGGCGCTCTCACTATCCGCGGTGCAATCCCTTATTATGAGACGTATGTTTCTATTGAGCTAAAGTACACCTTGTCTGCCATATGATAAGGCCTGCGCTGCTGGAAAAATGGAAGAGCGGGCTCCGGGGCCAAGACCACCAAAACCCGCTCATTCCCCGCCTGTCGCTATTGCAGGCGTGTCTGTTGCTTGTGACGGCGACTGCCGCGCGGGACAATCGCTTATCCTGAGTCTGTTTGTACCTGCTTACTTCGTCTCCGCTGCCCCGCAGTGCGGGCAAGCGCGATTCCGGCAACAAAAACAAGGAACCCGATGACATAATTGCCGCTCATCAGAATCCCAAACTGACCACTTGCCACCCAGGGTTCTTTTTCCAGAGCTCCGGCTGCCCAGGGCATGAAGAATTCCGCAACACCCAGGGCCATGAAAGTCCAGGCAGCAGCAGTCACATACCCTACGGTACCGGATTGGTCAGCTGCTCCGGACGAAGCTGCACTGCGCATGTAGAGAACAGCACCTACTGCGACAATCACAGCCACAATTACTAATACAGTATTCATCATTTACCTCCAGTGAGTATTCCAAAGAAAGTCATCCGCCAGATAGCCTCTAGCCTGCAGCCATGTTGGCGGCAAATACGGCCAAGCCGGCAGCGATCACCGTGCCCAGAGCGATCCATAAAACGAGCTGCATTTTTGGCGCTTTGACAATGTCTAGATGTGCCGTCAAGGCAGGGGGTAGCGCTTCAATCACTGCAAGTGCCAGGAATGAAGACACGATCTTGTCAGCCAACGAGACAACGATATTGCTCGAGAACACTGCCACAATCAGCCTCTGGCCCATCCCGACAAACGCTGCAGTCATGATGTCAGCGAAATGTCCTGTCGCTCCACCGAAGACGAAGACATAGATCGGTACGGCCATGAGAGTGACAAACAGCGCGGTCAGTAGAGAGAGTACGAAGAATTTAGGGAATGTCTTCCCTAAGCCCCAGCGCACCCCATAGCCCCACACCAACGCACCAATGACATTACACGCCGCAAATGGCAACATGATTGGCCCGGTCAGGAACCCCAGCACTGTGTTCGTCATCGCGCCAGCAAGTGCACCCCACCAGGGACCTATTGTGATCGCCACTACAGCTGTGCCGATCATATCTAGGAACATTGGTAGTTTAAGGGTGGTGTTGATGAATGATCCGACCACGTTAAGTGCAACTGCGGCAGGGATCAATGCGATCACGAAAGTGGTTGGGACACGGTAATTCTTGAACGATGTAACAGCCATAATAGTTTCTCCTAGTCTATGCATACAGTATGGGTGCTGCAACTTGGTTCTAAGCGCCTTAATCCTGCTTTTACCCGCACAAATACAGATGGTACTAACCGCTAGCAGGATATGGATATCTGGTTACATGGCTCACCTCCTCATTCGTACAAACGTGAACGTGGACCCCACTAACGTCGGCCCCTCCGACAAGACCTGTAGCGAGCTGGGAGCGCTGACAACAAGTCCCATTAGTTAGCTGTATTTCGAAATGTTCATTTGCAGTTGCTTTGGGCCGAATGCATAGGGCAGAAGCTCTTCAATCGTAGTCACAGCAACATTCGCCTTGTCAGCGGTAGCCAGAATGACCTCAATATCACATCCGGAAACCTGTGAGAACTCATAAATTACCTGCCGGCAGCTGCCACATGGACCAGCGGTTATCTCGCTTTTCTCGAAGTTATCCGAGCGTCCAGTGACCGCAATTGCAATAATGTCACGTGCCCCACTCGAGTTAGCTTTTCCGATAGCCATTCTCTCAGCGCATATTGTTGAGCCATAACCTGCATTTTCGACATTGGATGCCGAGAACACGGCTCCGCTTCTCGTAAGTACGGCAGCGCCCACAAAATATCTCGAGTAGGGATTGTATGCTGTCTCGAGGACAGCAATTGCGGCATCAACCAACTCGTCTTGTTTCTGCGTGAGATTCTCAATCGCCACGGTTTTCATTACAAACGACTCCCTTGACACCAAAGAGTTGGACAGCATTTGCTAGGATCTGCTTGTGTTTTGGGTTTGTGATAACCCAACAAGCGATACGGCAGCACCGTCAGTATACACGAGGCGTCAACCCGGGACTCAGAAAAATCACGGATGATTTCACTCCTCCCACTCCTTGCACCTTCGGCATCGTGGGCAGTTTTACGCGGTCCTTACTGCATTGGACCGGATGAGTATGGCCCATGCAAAGCGGGGCAGCGCCAGCATGCGCTGCCAGCGCCACGGCTGCATCCACAGGCGGTGCAGCCACTCCAGCCCCAGACGCTGCGCCCACAGCGGCGCGCGAGGGGTCACGCCGGCCACAAAATCAAACGCGCCACCAACGCCCATCATCACCGGCACGCGCAAATCATCGCGGTAACGGTCAATCCACAGTTCCTGCGTCGGCGCCCCGAAGGCGACCAGCAGGATATTGGCGCGGGCAGCGCGCACGCGCTCGATAATCTGCCCGGCCTGTTCTGGATGCGGTCCGGCCTCCATGGTCTCTATTTTGAGCAGGCCCGGATGCTTTTGCTCCAGAATCGCAGCTGCGCGCGCCGCGACGCCCGGGGCCGCTCCAAGGAAAAACATGCGCCAGCCGTGTGTGGCCGCGCTCCCGGCCAGCAGCCCGAGCAGGGTGGAACCGGCCACGCGTTCGCGCAGTGCTATGCCGCGCCAGCGCGCGGCCCAGAGCAAGCCCTGACCGTCGGGTAGGCACAGGTCAGCGCTCTGCAGCACGCGCCGGAATTGCGCGTGCTTCTGCGCCGCCATCACGAATTCCGGGTTGACGGTGCAAAGTTGGCAGGGCTCTCCAGCGGCGACGGCACATTCAATCCAGTCCAGCGTCTCGGCGTAGGTGACGTCGTGCACCGGGACGGAGAGGAAAAGACGATGGCCGGGAGCGGGCAGGCTGCTCACAGTTGAAATGCGCGCTCCAACACTGCCAGCGTTTGTTCGGCGGCGCGCTGCCACGGGAATTGATGGCAGCGCTGCAGCCCGGCGGCTACCAATTTCTGGCGCAGGTCGCTTTCCGCCAGCATGCGGCGGATGGCGGCCGCCAGCGCGGTCGTGTCTGCTGGCGGCACGGTCAACGCGGCATCGCCGACCACCTCGGGCAGCGATCCGGCGCGGCTGCAGATTACCGGTGTTCCCGCCGCCATGCTCTCAAGCGGGGTGAACCCGAAGCCCTCGTATAACGAGGGCAGCACCAGCATGCGCGCTTTGCTGTAGAGTGTCGGCAGCTGTTCAGGCGGGACGTAATCGAGAAAACGCACGCGGCTTCGCAATCCGAGTTTTTCAACCTGCTGCATTATTGGTGCGTTCATCCAGCCACGGCGGCCGGCGCAAACCAGGGCGGGCCGGGCGGGATGGTCGCCCAGCGCAGCGAGCGCCTCCATCAGGAACGACAATCCCTTTCGGGGCTGTAAGGTACCCACGTGCAGCAGGTAGTTCTCGGGCAGATCGTCTAGCTCCGGGGCTTCGGCGGCCGCCGCGAAAGGGGTGGGGTCAAAGCCGGGATAAACCACATTGATGCGCTCCGGGTCAGCGTGATAATGTTCAATCAGGTCGCTGCGCGTGACCTCGGAATCGGCGATGAGCTGCGTCGCGTGGCGCGCGCTGTGGCGGGTGGACCAGTGCAAGTAGGCGCGCTGTCGGCGCGGGTGCGTGCCGGGGAAATGCAGGTGGCCGAGGTCGTGCACGGTGACCACGCTGGGCGCGCGGCAGAAAAGCGGGCGCGCGTGCGCGGGCACAAAAATGCCGGCGGGCGGGCGTAGCGCCAACTCCGCGCCCAGCCGGAAATGGGTCCACAGGCGCGGGAAAGGGATGACGCGCTGCTCGATGTGCGCCACTGCTGGAAAGAGTTCCGGCGACGGCGCGTCGCGGAAGTACAGCCGCCAGCGGTAGCGCGCCGGCAGCTGCAACAATGCGCGGATGAGATGAAGCGAGTACGTTTCGGTGCCAGTGCGCTGCCGCACCGTGCTGCGGCTGGCATCGATGCCCAGCACCGTGGCCGGGCTGGCGGGTGGGGAAGCAGCAGCACTCACTGGCCAGACTCCAATGGGTAAAATAGCGGGTGGCGGCGGATGGTCCACGCCTGCTCCGCACTGATGATGAAATCCTCGAACACGCCGCTGCTCTGCCAGAACATGTAGTTGTCGGCGCCGGCCTGCGCGCATTCGCTGTCCTCCACCTCGCCGCTCGCGTCTGTGTCGTATATCTCCGCAGGGCATCCGGGAGTATCTGCAAAAAGGTCGAAAAACAGCCCATCCGACTCGGTTGTGTGGGGCAAGCCGAGAAAGTGCGAGCCCTCGTGCGCGATGGTTGCGCCGAGCTCATTATAATCACCCTCGTGCGCCTCCCAGGCTATCACGCCGCATGAGTTCAGCGAGCCCGGTGCGAAAGCGCTGCCGGGGAGCGGCGCCATGCCGAACACCGGCTCCGGTTCGCCATCCACTCCCGTGAATATCTGGTACGAATCCACCAGCGCTATGTTCCAGGCGCGCGCGCTTCCGGCCTGCAACGCCATGGCCTGACAGATCGCAGCCAGCGCGTTTTCATCGCTGCGCGCAAAGCGCGCTTTTTCGTCCGGGCCGGCCTCGAAGAAGTTCAGCGCGCCCAGCTGCATCTCCTGCTGGTTGAGGATGCGGTCTACGGCGGCGCGGATATCCGCGCCGAGCCCGGCGCGCTGCTCGGGTTGGTTGGCCTCCGGCGCGTCGCTTAGCACCCACAAGTTCAGGTCGATTGCCTGCGTGCCCTGCGCCGGCCCGCTGCGGATGACGGCGGCCGCATCGCAGATGGGCTGTCCGCGAGCGGTGTAAAGCACGATTTCATAAACTCCGGGTTGAAGCGGGCGCTGTGGCGCGGGTGGCAAATAGAATGTCAGCTCCCCTTCGTTGAGAAGCGGCTGCGAGAAGTACGCGCTGCTGAATTCGGCGCCGTTCGCCTTGCTCGACTGGTAGAGCAGCTCACCGTCTGGAGCGGTGATGGAATCCACCACCACGATGTCATCGCGGGCGGCCGTCTGGGCCGAGAACAGCAGCGAGACGTCTTCGGACTGCACGGGCACGCGCGCCAACGCATCCGCGCCCAGCGGCCCGAATGGAAAGAGACGTACATCGCTACCGGGTGCTTCGGCAAATGTGCGGTCGGGAATAAGCCGACAATCAGCCGATGCGGGCAAAGCGCGATCTTCGAAATCGGTTACCTTTAGGCTGTTGAAGGTTACGCTGTCGGGTTCGTCCAACGTCCATCCGGCTAGTCCAACCCCACCACTGCTCAGCATGTCGTCCTCCACAGTAGTGAGCAGCAAATCGTTGGCGAAAACCTGGAAGCGGTTGCCATGCACATCCACGCGGATACGCTCTGTCAGGAAAAATCCATCGGAGAGCTGCGGCGCATAGGAATCATACAGCACCTCCAGATCGCCGGGGATGACCCTGAAGACCGTGTAATTGGCGTAACCGTCCAGCGCGAAAAGATAGAAGTTCTCCTGATCCTGCACCCGAAAGGCAATGCCGATGAGCGTGTCGGCTTGATTGCCGAAAGTGATTTCGGCGCTGATGGTAAGGTCGGCGGGGAAGGGGTACGGATAGGCGCTCAGTTGCAGGAATTCCGAATCGTTTATCTGCATGCTGAAGCCATCGGGACCGTATTCTGCGCTCAGGTTAGTGTAAGTTTCCTGTGGCAGGCCGCTTTCCGCGTCGCTGAAGTCGTCCATGAACGGGAGTTCCTGCACCGGCACCGGCGTTGGGGTCGGCGTGGGAGTGACAGTGGGCGTGAGGGTTGGAGTGGCCGTGTCTGTCGGTGTGGCGGTGTGTGTGGGCGTCGGCGTGGGAGTGACGGTGGGCGTGAGGGTTGGAGTGGGCGTGTCTGTCGGCGTGGCGGTGTGTGTGGGCGTCGGCGTTGGGGTGCGCGTAGCTGTCGGCGTCGCGCTGAACCGCAGGCCCGGGACAACATCGCAACCGGCGAAGCCGGTAGTCAGGATGCACAGCGCCGCGTACACGGCGGCCAGCTGTTTTTGAGCGGCCATTTGCTCCGAAAGGCTACCCGGTTTCCCGCAGTGCTGCGCGCAGCTGCGCCACGGTTACCGGCCCCTCACGCAGCACTGCGGGTGGGTGTACGCTGCAATCCGCGATGGTGGATGGTTTTGCGCCGGAGGCCAGGCTGGTGTCGATTATCAGGTCAATGCGGTTGCCGAGCGCGGCGCGCGCCGCCTCGGCCGAGAGCGCAGGCGCTTGGCCGGAGCGGTTTGCGCTGCTGACCGCCAGCGGGCCGACTGTTTGCAGCAGCGCCAGCAGCCACTGATGCGCTGGCATTCGCACGGCCACGGTGACACCCGGCGCAACCACGGCTGGGACTTTCGCGCTGCGCGGCAGCACCAGCGTGAGTGCGCCCGGCCAGAATGCCTCCGTGAGCGCCTGGGCGGCGGCTGGAAAGGAGGCCGTCAACCCCTCCATATCAGATAGAGCGCCGACGAGAATAGGAATCGCTTTCTCCAGTGGGCGTGCTTTGACCGCGTAAAGGCGGCGTACCGCGCGGCGGTCGTCGTATTTTGCGCCGATGCCATATACCGTGTCGGTCGGGAAAGCCACCAATCCGCCCCGTTTTAGCGCGGCGGCTGCCTCTGTAAGGGCAGTTTCGTCTGAGGCCGATAGGGCCTGCGTCATCGTGCTTTTGTGGATGCGCGGCTCTCAGGCGCAATTGATGCGTAGCAGCCGCGCTCGTCCGGCCAGATCGGGCAGCACGCAGCAATGCGCCTGCGGGATGCGGGCGCGCGCGAGTTGCAGCGCCGCCGCGCCCTGCGCTGCGCCGATTTCGAGCAGTAGGCTGCCGCTAGGCCGCAGGTGCCGCCACGCGCTTGAGAGCAACCGGTCGATAACGCGCAGACCGTCATGGCCGCCATCCAGCGCCAACCGGGGTTCGTGCTGCGCGACGGCAAGGGTGTTTAACTCCGCGCCGTTGATGTAAGGCAGATTGGCGCAAATGAGATCGAATCTATCGAGGCCGGCGAGCAAATCAGCCTGCACGCAGTGGATACGGGCGCTTGCGCCATGGCGGCGGGCGTTCTCGCGCGTCAGGCGCAGGGCCGGGCGCGAAATATCGCTGGCAGTGATGAGCGCACGCGGCAGCTGCAGCGCCAGTGTGATCGCGATGATTCCGCAACCGACGCCGACATCCGCGATGGTGAATTCGCGGCCCGCGACGCGCCGCTGCCCGATGGCAATTGCGTGCTCCACCAGCAGTTCGGTTTCCGGGCGCGGAATAAGCGCGCGCGCGTCCACCCGAAACTCCAGCCCGAAAAATTCCCAGCGCCCCAGCAGGTGTGGCAGCGGCCGGCCCGCTTCGCGCTGCTTCAGGCGCTGCCGGTAGTGTCGGCGCTGTGCGTCAGAAAGTTGCTTTTCGGGGTGGGCGTGCAGCCAGCTGCGCGGTACGCACAGTGAGTGCGCCAGAAGCAGCTCGGCCTCTAGGTTTGAGTTCTTGGCGGGCAACCCGCGCGCGCCGTGGCGCAGGGCAGTGGCAACTGTGGCAGGGGTGCTCATGGGCGCGCTGTACCGCGTTTAAATCCCGGCTTCGGCAAGACGGGCGGCTTCCTCGCGGGTGGCGAGTTCTTCGATGAAATCATCAATGTCGCCGTTCAGCACGCCTTCCAGGTTGTGCACGGTCATGCTGACGCGGTGGTCGGTGACGCGGTTCTGGGGGAAGTTGTAAGTGCGGATTTTCTCGCTGCGGTCACCGGTACCGACCTGCGCGCGTCGCGTGGCCTCCTCCTCGCTGCGGCGCTTCTCCGCCTCCATTTCGTAAAGGCGCGCGCGCAGGATTGCCATGGCGCGCAACCGGTTTTGCAGCTGTGAACGTTCGTCCTGGCACTGGACGACCACGCCGGTGGGCTGGTGAATGAGGCGTACGGCGGTGGAGTTTTTCTGCATGTGCTGGCCCCCGGCGCCGCCCGCGCGATAGACCTCCAGTTTCACCTCGCTCTCAGGGATGTTGATCTCCACCTCGTCCACCTCGGCCATCACGGCCACGGTGGCGGTGGAGGTGTGGATGCGGCCCTGAGTCTCGGTTTCGGGCACGCGCTGCACGCGGTGAACGCCGGATTCGTATTTCAGGTGCGAATAGGCGCGTTTGCCTTTTATCTCCATGATCAATTCCTTGTAGCCGCCGATGCCGCTGGCGTTGGAGGAGATTATTTCGGCGCGCCAACGGCGGTTTTCAGCGTAGCGGGTGTACATGCGGTAGAGGTCGGCCGCGAACAGCCCGGCCTCATCCCCGCCGGCGCCGGCGCGGATTTCGACGATGACGTTGCGCTCGTCGCGCGGGTCTGTGGGTAGCAGCATGCGGCGGATGCGTTGCTCGAGTTTTTCGATGGCCGGGCGCAGCGCGGCGATTTCCGCCTCCGCCATTGAGCGCATTTCGGGGTCAGCGAGCAGCGCCTCGGTCTCCTTGAGTGTCTGCGTGCTTTCACGGTACTGGCTCGCCAGTAACACAATCGGCTCGATGCGGGCGCGCTCCTGCGCGTATTCGCTCACGCGCGTGTAATCGCTGGCCACTTCGGGGTCGGCCAGCAGCTGGCTCAATTCCTCAAAGCGCGCTTCGATTCCGGAGAGTTTTTTTAGCATGATTTCACGTTAATTGCAGAGCTGCGAGTTCGGCCTGATTGCTGTGGAGCAAGCGGGCAGCGCTGGCTGCGATGGCTCTGTGACAACTACTTAGTGAATAAAGAACGAGAGCAACACCAGCACCAGAATCAGCGCTGACCCGAGCATGGCGATGCGCTTCAGGTCAGCGCGAATGTGGGCGTAGTCGCTGGGGAGCGCATCGCGGGCACGGATGCGTTGCAAGGTGGGGTTGGCCGCCCTCGGTGCGGTGCGCAGGCTGCGGCGTCTTCTGCTCTGGCGTTTGCTCATGACGGAGTGCTGCCTCTCTGCGCTAAATGATACCTGCTGTGCGCGGTTTCGTACAGGGCACCGGCGTGGGGTCGGCTGCGCACGTGCCTCAAACAGCCAGCGCCCACTTTTGTCAAGCCGATTTAACGCTAGGCCGAATCTTCCAGTTCGGCGAAGACCACAATGCGCTTGGTATCCACCAGATAGGGGTAGCAGGAAATCAGTGTTGCGGTGGGCGCGCTGGTGCGTTGCATCACCTCCACCGCTGTGGGCTCCACCACGTCGCTGCCAGTGATGACATAGTTGAATCGCTCGCCCATGGTGTGGATTGTGATGATATCCCCCGGCGCGAGCCGGTCGAGATCGCGGAAAATTTCGCCGAAGATGTCGTTGTGCGCGGAGACCACCAGATTCCCGTTCTGTCCGGGACTGGCGGTGCCGATATGCTGGCCGACGCCGCGCCGTAATTGTTCCCAGCCGTCGCCCTGCACTACGGGGGCATCGATATTGATGGCCGGGATGACTATGCGCGTCGCCTGTCGCGGCCCAAGGGTGGGGATGACCACCGCCGGCAGCGCCTGCACAAGCGGGCGCAGGTTTTCGGGAATCTCAGCGTCGTTCGGGCGCGCGCCGCCGGGGTCGGTGGGGGGAGTGTGGCCGCTGGGCAGCATGAGCGCTGTTATCATCGGGGTGGGGGCAGCCGTCGGCGCGCGCTCCGCTGAAATCACCTCCTGTACCTCCTCGTTAATCTTCTCGCGCGCTTGCCAGAAGTCGTAGGCCAAATACACCAGTCCGGCCACGGCGGCCACTTCTAGAAACCAAAGCGCCCGGCTAGTCAGGCGCCCAAGGCGCAGCTCGCGGGGGGGCGGGGACCAATCTGCGGGGTCGTCCGTGGTTACCTGCGCGCGCAGCGCCCGGCCTGTATCGCGGAACCCGCGCAGGCGCTCTTCACGCGCGCGCTGTTTCTTTATCTTCAGAATGCGCTCAAGCTCATTGATGGAAAGGTCGTCCACCGAGCGGCGGTCTTTCATCATCATGCGGCCATCCGCGCGACCGCGAAAACCTCGCGCTGGAAGAACCAGCGAAACGGCGGCCAGGCGAAAAGTACCCGCCGCAACGCGGCCAGCAGCGCGTGCTCATTGCGACTCTGGGGCGGGCTTTGCAGCCACACCTGACCCCGAAAGCCGGCCCTGCGCAGCGCCAGCCAAAGGCTCAGCGCGCTCTGCTCGTTGACGTGTACGTCCACATTCGCGGCCACATTCAGCGCGCGCGGGTTGGCTGGATAGGCCGCTCCTTGCCCACACAAAACCCGGAAGAGGCGCACAAATGGATAGGCGTAGCGGTCGTACCATGCGTTCGGAGCGGTGTGCACTACGAGCAGGCCGTCGCGCTGCAGCACGCGCCGTGCTTGCTGCAGCGCCTGCTTCATCTCCCACGGGAAGAGGTGCTCGACCACGTCGAACAGCAACACGCGGTCGAAATCCCCATCAGGAAAGGGCAACGCTTTCGCGTCCGCCCGGGAGACCGGATTGGCGTTCAGCGCGTTCCGGCTGCCGTCCTTGCGGGCGATAGAAACGGCTGCCGGAGCGTAGTCCACCCCGCAGGCGCGCGCGCCCAGCCGCGCGCAGTGGCGCAGAATCTCGCCGCGCCCGCAGCCCACATCCAGGACACGCATGCCCGCGCTGACTTCCGCCAGCGCGAACGCAGCCTGCAGCCGGCGCGAAAGGCGCTCGCCGTGCGTTTCATTGAATTCGTGGAAGCCCTCGCAAGCCGCGCGGAAATATTCCTCGGTGTAAAGGTCGGGCGAGAGGGAGGGATGTTTTGCGGGCGGCGCTGCCATCACCGATGATTATAAGGGATTGCGGCGGCGAATCAGCTTTGCCGTTAGCGCCAGTTCAGGTACTTTCATTGCGTTCATCAGTGCCAGATAAACGGCCGCCCCAATTGCTCCGGGCAGCAGCACGGCTGCCAGTTCGCTCAGCAGCTGGCCCGGCCAGTTTATCTGGCCCACGCCCCACAGTGCGGCCATAGTTGGCACCGCCATCGCGGCAGCGGCGAGTACCGCTCGCGAAGTTGTGTGCCCCAGCCGCTGCCCGCGCAGGCTGCCGACGCGCCGGTGCAGCAGCAGCCACATTGTCAGTGCGTGAACGCTTAATTGAATGGCATTGGCGACAATGAGGTCACTGAGTCGCATCGGCCGGAAAAACGAGGGCGTCAGCGCGGCAGCCAGATAGATGAAGACGCCCACCAGGCCGACAATGGCCGGTGTCCATGCGTCCTGCCGGGCGTAAAATGCATTAATGAGCAACAGGTCTATGGCCGCGGCGATGATTCCTAGTAGGTACAATCGCAGCACCATGGTCGTCATTGCGGTGTCGGCGGGAAGGAAATCGCCGTGCTCGAAAATTAGTTCCACCACCGGCCGCGCCAGCACGAAAAGCCCCACCGTGGCAGGGATGATGAGCACCAGCACCAGTCTCAATGCGTGCGCCAGCGTGGCCAGAAAATCCCGGCTGTCCTCCGGCGCAGACCACCCCGCCGCCTGCCGCGCCAGCGTTGGCAGGATGGCGACGGAGATGGCCGTGGAGGTCAGCCCGAGCGGGAACTGCATCAGCGTGGTGGCGTAATCCATCCAGGCGATGCTCTGGTCGCCGGTGGTGGATGCCAGCCGGTAGGAAATTGCGCGGCTAACCATATCTACCAGCAGGCCGAGAACAATGGGAAAGTACAGCCGCGCGATGCGGTGCAGGGCCGGATGACGCCAGTCCAGAACCGGGCGCAGCTGCGTGTCCCGCAATCCGGGCAGCTGCAGCAGTACCTGCAGCGCCGCGCCTGCCAATAGACCGGCTGCCATAGCACGCACACCGAACGGCCGCGCGAAGAGGAGCGTGGCGGCCACGATGCCGAGGTTGAAAATCGCCGCGTTGAATGCGGGCAGCGTGAAGCGTTTCAGTGAATAGAGCAGCCCGGCCAGAATACCAGCGAAGTTCAGGAAGAGCATGGCCGGCAGCGTCAGGCGCAGCAGGCTGGCGGTCAGGCGCAGCGTTTCCGCGCTCATGCCGCCGCTTACCAGCCATGCGATTTGGGGAGCGAACAACTCCCCCAGCAGCACCAGCGGGGTCATCAAAGTGACGCAAAGGGTGAGTAAAAAGGAGGCGATCAGCCATAACTCGGCCCGTTTCTCAGGGCGGGCATACGTGCTGAAAACGGGCACCAGCGCCGCGCTGACCATGCCGCCCGCCAGTAAATCGTAAAACCACATCGGAACCTTTGCGGCTATGTTGAAAGCGCTGACCAGGCCGGTCGCGCCGAAGAAATATGATTTTGCGATGTCGCGCGCCAGACCGAGCACGCGCGAGACGATATTTCCGGCGGCGATTATTGATGTCGCCCGCGCCACGCCCGCCAGTCCCGCGGGGGGCGGTTCGGCGCTAGGGGCAAAACCGGGTGTGCTGCTGGGTGCGGAGGGCATGGGTCCGGATGCTTACAACAGTTCCTTGACAGACTGAGCGGCCGGGCGGGTCATCCCATCCGCCTGCAGCAATTCCGTTAAGCTCGCGGCGCGAATATGCTCGAGCGAGCCAAAATGCCTGAGCAGCGCTTTGCGCCGCGCCGGCCCGATGCCCGGCACGCTGTCCAACCGCGAGGCTAGGCCAGATTTCCGGCGGCGCTGGCGGTGGTGCGCCAACGCGAAACGATGGGCCTCATCGCGGATGCGCTGGGCGAGGAACAGCGCGGGTGAGTGCGGCGGCAAGGCCACAGGCGCGACCTGACCGGGTACGAACAATTCCTCATTCTGCTTTGCAAGAGCGGCGACGCAAACAGAATCGCTGAGTTTGAATTCGCGCAGCACCGCCAGCGCGATTCCTAGCTGCCCCTTGCCGCCATCCACCAGCAGCAGGTCGGGCAGCCGGGCAAAGGCCTCGTCCGGCTTTGGCGCCGCAGAATCCCGCTCGCCGTCTGCCTGCCAGCGGCGGAAGCGGCGCACAAGCACCTCGCGCATGCCGGCGTAATCATCCGGCCCGGCCACTGTGCGGATGGTGAAGTGGCGGTAATGTGATTTCTCCGGCGTGCCCTGATGGAAGACTACCATGCTGCCGGTGGCGGCCGTGCCCTGCGTGTTGGAGATGTCGAAACACTCGATGCGGTTAGGCGGTTCCGGCAGCCGCAGAGCGTCCTGCAGCTCGGCCAGCGCGGCTTCCTGCTTCAATGTGTCGGCCTGCCATTGCGCTCTCATCGCGCCGAGAATCTCGGATGCGTTTTCCGTCGCCATGCGCACAAGGTTGCGTTTCGCACCGCGGCGGGGCACGGTGAGCGCCACCTTGCGGCCGCCGCGCCGGTCACGCAGCCATTCCTTTATTATCCGGGCTTCGGCCAGAGGGCCCGGCAGCAGCACCTCCTGCGGCACGAAAGTGGCCTTGTGGTAAAACTGCTTTACAAAAGCGGTCAGTACCCTCTCGTTGTCCTCGTCGGCCGTGCCCTCCAACACGAAATATTCGCGCCCGATGAGCTTGCCGGAGCGGATGAAGAAGACCTGCACACACGCGTCATTGGCTTCGTGCGCGAAGGCGATGACATCGACGTCAACGTCCTTCGGGCTGATGACCTGCTGCTTTTCGACGATGCGTTCAATGGCCAGCAACTGGTCGCGCAAGCCCGCTGCCCGCTCGTAGCGCTGCAGCCCGGCGGCGGCCTGCATCTCATCCTGCAGCCGCTTCATGATTGGCTCGGTGCGACCCAGCATGAATCGGCACAGGTCGGCAATCATGCCTCGGTACTCCTGCTCGTCACAGGCGCCGATGCAGGGTGCGCTGCACAGTTTGATATCCCTGTAAAGACAGGCGCGCGTGTCCGCGCCGGTAATCACCCGGTCACAGGTCAAATACGGGAATACCTTGCGCAGCACATCCAGACTCTGGTGTACCGCCCACATGCTCGTATACGGCCCAAAATAGCGGTGGTCGTCGTTACGCTGCGCCTTGCGCCGGGTGACCGTGACCTTTGGGAAAGGGTCTCCCCAGTGAACTTTGATGTAGGGGTAGCGCTTGTCGTCCTTCCAACGCACGTTGTATTTAGGCTTGTAGCGGTTTATCAGGTTGTATTCCAGCAGCAGCGACTCAAGCTCTGTTTTTTGGATAATCCAGTCGATGTCCGCGATTTTGCGCACCAACTCGCGGGTGCGCGCGCTGTGATTGGCAGAGGCGTGGAAATAAGAGCGCACGCGCGCGCGCAGGTTTATCGCTTTTCCCACATAGAGCACCGCACCTTCGCGGTCCTTCATCAGATAGCAGCCCGGCCGGTTGGGCAGGTTTTGCATCCCCTTCTGGATTTGTTTAGAGCGGGTCATTGCTCCGATTGTAGCACGTAGGCCCAGGAGAGCGCGGTATACTCAATCCATTGCGTGTGTGTGCTATAATGCACAATCTGCGCTGCGGTGTCGTCTGAAACCCGGCGGCTGCGGGGCCGGGATGCCGGAGCGCGGCGGCGCGGCAGACTTTGAGATTGGAGTATGTGATGATTGGGATCAGAAGCACACGGATGCGATTGCGCTGGGCGTTCGCATTGGCTGCGTGCGGGCTGCTGTTGGCAAGCATGCTTCCGGCGGCGTCGATGGCAGCGCCGGCGCAACAAACTAATCTGATTGCCAACGCGTATTTCGAAGGAAATTTCGCCGCTGATGGTGTCGGCGAAAATTGGCTCAAGTGGGTGGTTGAGGGTACGCCTGTATATAAACAAATTACCAGCAGCACTGATTCCCGGCGGGTGAACGAGGGCTCAAGCGCCCAGCAGATGGAAGGAAGTGACATGTCGTATGTGGCCGGTCTGCAGCAGCCTGTTTCCGGCCTTACGGTGGGGAAAACATATCGCTTCACCATCTATGCTCATGCCTGGGTCAACACAGGCGACAATGCCGATGCATCCACTGGCACAATCACCTTGAAAGCCGGAATCGGGCCAGGCAGCACTTATGCGGCCGACCCCAACATCACCTGGTCGGGCGCATACACGTATACAGACAGCTTCGGCCTGTTGAGCGTAGAAGCTGTGGCCATGGATACCACGATGACGGTTTTTGCCTATGCGGCCACCACGGCCACGCACAAACATAATGATGTGTATTGGGATAACGCCGCTCTTGTGGAAGTCGGCGCGGCCACCAGCACGCCGGCAGCCACGGCCGCGGCGACCGCCGAGGCGACTCAAGTGACAAGTGAGCTGGTGGCTCCAACTGATTTCCCGTTTCCCACGCCTGATGACAGCGGCCAGATCATCTACTATGTGCAGCCGAACGACAATCTGGTGCACATCGCTACTATCGCCTGCGGAGAGACGATGGAATGCGTGGAGAAGCTCAAGCTTGCCAATGGCCTCACCGGAGACATCATTTATCCCGGTCAACGGCTGATTATTGGTCCGTTGGAAGGCACTCTCTCTGCGGTGGAGGCCGAGGAGACTCCTGCGCCGGCCGAAGCTGATGATACCAGCAGCGCTGCCGAGATGGCCGCTGAGGAAGGTGCAGTTGCGGGTGCGGGCGAGGTGGAAGCAGTGGCCGAGGAAGCTGCCGGTGGGGAGGCGGCCCCGCCGCAGGAGGCAACCGGCGCGATTTGCGTCACGCTATACTCCGACGCCAACGGAAATGGCGTCCTAGATGCGGGTGAACAATTGGTGGCGGAGGGCATATTCAGTCTAGTAAACCTGGACAATGGCGAGACGCTGGATAGTTACGCCACCGACGGGGCCAGCGAGCCGTACTGTTTCGCGGATCTGGCGACAGGTACCTTCCGGGTGATTTCAGCTGCGCCCGTCGGTCACACGCCGACCACACGGGTGGACTGGGACCTGACGCTGGCGGCGGGCAGTACCGCCAACCTGGAATTTGGCGCGCAGTTTACCGGCGAGGAAGTTGCTCCCACTGAAGTGCCCGAGAGCACGCCACTACAGCCGGCGCTGATCGGGGCTTTCGGGGTGGTGTTGCTGCTCTCGGCGGCAGGAATCTCCGGTTATCTGGTGCTCACCCGGCGCGGATAATTACGCAAAGCGCCGCCTGATTTGAGGAGGCTCTACACACCGAAATGGAGAGCCTTTTTTTGTGGTCGGGCTAGTCGGGCAGCAACTTTCCGTCTGCGCCGCAGAACTCGACCACTTGCCCAGTAAAGCGCTTGCGCATCACGCGGATGGCAGCTGGGTTGTGGTCCATTAGTATGAATCGCCTGCCCAATTCAAGGGCGGCCGCGCCCGTGGTGCCGCTTCCGGCGAAGAAATCGAGCACCAGGTCTCCCGGTCGCGAGGAGGCCTGCACGATGCGGCGCAACACCCCGAGCGGTTTCTGGGTGGGGTAGCCGGTCTTCTCTTTCCCGGTCGGGCTGACGATTGTGTGCCACCATGTATCGGTGGGCAGCTTGCCGCGAGCGGCTTTTTCCTTTCCCACCAGGCCCGGGGCCATGTAGGGGATGCGCTCCACCGCATCGGCGTCGAAGAAGTAGTTCTCGCGCTCCCTGACATAAAGAAGAATGTTGTCGTGCTTTGGCGGCCATTTTTTCTTTGGCCGGGCGCCGTAATCGTACGCCCAGATAATCTCGTTGAGGAAATTCTCTCGGCCGAAAATCTGGTCGAGCAGCACCTTGCAATAGTGTGCCTCGCGGTAATCGATGTGAAAGTAGAGCGAGCCGGTGGGCGAGAGGATGCGCTGCGCCTCCACCAGGCGGGGTTTGATGAACGCCTGAAAATCCTTGAAATCGTCCTCAAAAGATTCGCTGCCGATGCGTTCAGTGCGGTACTTCTCACCCTTGAAACCGGTGCGATCGCCGTGCTTGCTGCGGGTTGTGCGCATCTGCGTCCGTTTTTGGGTGTGGCCGGTGTTGAACGGAGGGTCAATGTAAATCAGCTGTACAGAGGCGGTGTTTAACTGCGCGAGCGCCGGCAGGTTGTCTGCGAAGATGACCTTGTTGGGTTTCAATTCGGCGCTCATGTGGTCATGTCTAGTGCGGCTTCGCCGGAGGCGCTGCCGGCGATGCTATAATTTTCTTGTGCCCCGGCCTGCTCGCAACTCCAACAACACGGCAATTTTACTCTCACTGGGCGCATTTGTGCTGCGCGTAGTGCGTCTGGATTACCGCGCGCTGTGGTGGGACGAGGGGCGCAACATCTTCTTTGCTCGGTTAGATTGGGTCAGCGCGGCCGAGATTTCGGTGCGAAGCGGCGACACGAATCCGCCGATATACCGGCTGCTGCTGGGAGGCTGGATGCAGCTGGCGGGCGCCTCTCCATTTTCTGTTCGCTTACTCTCAGTGTTCTTCGGGGTGCTGGCGGTGGCGCTGCTCTATCGCCTTGCGGCAGAATTATACGGTGAACGCGTGGCTGCCATCGCCGCTGCGCTTGCCGCGGTCGCGCCGCCGCTGGTTTATTATTCGCAGGAAGCCAAGGGATACCCGCTGGTTGTGCTGGCTGCTGTCTGGTCCGCCTGGCTGTGGCTGCGGCTGCACCGCCGCTTGGGGGTTGCGCGGAGCAGTGCGCTGTGGGCGTGGTTCGGGATTGCCACTCTGCTGGCGGTCGGGGCACACTATTTTGCACTGCTGTTTCTCTTCGCGCAAAACCTGTGGACGGTTGCATGGTGGCGTGACAATGCCGCCATTCGGGCGCGTGGCGGGCGGTGGCAGCATCTATCCAAATGGCTGGGCGTACAGGCTCTGGCGCTGATGCCGCTACTGGTGTATGCGTGGTGGTCTGTGGCGGCGCTGATGGGCTCTTCCGGGCGCGCTTTCTTCGGCGTCAGCGTGCCGGTTTTTCCACGGCTGACGGATGTGGCGCGCTGGGGCGCTACCACGACTGCGCAATGGCCTCACCCGACCGCGCATCTGCTGAACTTCATGCGCGCGTTCGGGCACGAAATCGCGGGCGGCCCGGCGGCCGCGCCTGCCATGGCTGCCGGCGCAGGGTTGGCGCTGGCAGTGCCGCTCTGGGTGGGCTGGCGCGATCGCGTCGCGAGCGGGCGCTTTCGCCGCGCGAACATGGCGCTTTGGCTGGGCGCGCCGCTGCTGCTGAGCGCGTTTTTTTCGCTGCGCTTCAGTTATTATTTTCCCCGATTCCTGATTTTCACCCTGCCAGCGGTGCTGCTGCTGGCTGCTGCGGGAACAGAGCGGCTGTGGCGGCGCAGCCGGGCAGCGCCGCTGCTGCTGGGGCTACTGCTATTCGGTTCATGGGCCGCGGTGTTGGGCGGTCATTACACCGACCCCAGCGATCCGGCGGAAGACTGGCGCGGGTTAGCGCAGCGCTTCGCGCGGCTGCAGCGGCGCGGCGATATTGCCGTGCATTCCTATGATTGGATACAAGGCTACCTGCACTCGTATCTGCCTGCGACTGCCGAGCCGGATTATCTTTTCTTTGCCGGTGCAGGGCCCACGGAGTTGGAGCGCGCCGCCGGCTCGCGCTCGAGGGTGTGGTTTCTGGATTATCAGACCACGCCCTTCGCGGTCGGCAATTGGCCCGGCGAGTGGATGCGGATGCGCTACGGGCTGGCCACAAGCGAGGCGTTCGGTAATGCGCAGCTCACCCTTTTTGTGCGGCCGCTGGAAACAAAGATAATCGACGAGAGTGCGCGATTCGCCAATGGAATCGGATTGCGCTGGGGCGCGATTGCAGCCGTGGCGACGCCGGGCGATGCGCTCGCGGTGGAGCTTATCTGGCGCGCACCAGCGACACCGGCCGGCGCTTATCAGGTGTTTCTTCACCTGCTGGATGGGGATGGCCGGCTGCAGGCAGGGCGCGACGGCGGGCCGGTGAATGACCTCAGGCCCACCGTTACGTGGCAGCGCGGAGAAAGGATACGCAGCGCGCATGCATTGTTGCTGCCACTCGAGCTGCTGCACGGGGAATATCAGCTGCGCGCCGGCATGTACAGTCTTGAATCCGGAGCGCGCCTGCTGACCACCGAGGGCGCGGATTCTGTGCTGCTCGGTCGAGTGCGGGTGTCATCCCCTTGAAGCAGTGCTCTCACTATAGCCACTTCGCCAGATGGATAACGCCCATCTGCGCCGGTATGCATTGCGATGACGCGTGGAGGCGCTGCGCGATTTCGGTGCGCTGCCGGCGGTCACATCTGGTTGTAAACGCGCTGGAATCATAACCTCCGGGTAGCCGTCGCATCGCACCGCAGGCCAGATTGGTACTTGACAGTTATCGCGGCGCTGGATATTCTATGGATAGTTGCCCTGGCGTGGCCGCAGTGTGCCGGGGCATCTTGCTCTGAACTCTGTGCAGATAATGCGGAAATGGACGCGCGATACAGGAATTAGTTTCCCCAACCGAGCAGGGGCGTGGATGTTGGCGCTGTGCGCTTTGGCGCGACCTCTGGGCAATGTGCGGGCGGCGCAACTGGAGCAGGGTCTGGACGCCGGCGCGCAGTGCGTCAGCGCCGGCGCGGCAGCGCAGGTGCGCTCCGGGCCGGGCACCGAGTATCCGCAGGTTGGCTCGCTCGCCACTGGAGCGGCGGTGAGCGTGGCCGAATCCGCGAGCGGTTGGTATCGGCTAGCGCAGGGCAGCACGGTGCAGGGTTGGGTGGCCGCCCGCCTTTTCGCGCCGTGCGACCTCACCGCCAGTCCCATGCCCGGCGGAAAAAGCGAAGCGGACATGCGCAGTGAGCTTGCCGCGGCCGGATACCCTTTCGCCGGTACGGCCTCGGCGGAGGAGATCCAGCGGGTGTATGCGCAGACAGCCGTTGACTACGCTGGCGGCGCGACTGCTGCGCGCAGCGGCTCCGGATATCAGCCTGCGGGCGGGCCGCTCTTCTCGCGCTGGGCTGCGCAGGTTTCGCCGACGAACTCGCTGCCCGAATACCCCCGCCCGCAGCTGGTGCGCACGCAGTGGCTGAGCCTGAACGGGATGTGGGAGTTCCAGCAGGCGCAGGCCGGTGAAGGTCCGCCTGTTGGCCGCTCTCTTGCGGAAGATATCCTAGTGCCCTTTCCGGTCGAATCGGCGCTCTCCGGGGTGATGCGCCACATTGACCGCGCCTGGTATCGGCGCGTGTTTGAGACCCCGTCAATCTGGGCCGGGCAGCGCGTGCTGCTGCACTTCGGTGCGGTGGATTGGGAGGCAAGCGTGTTCGTCAACGGGCAGCCGCTGGGAACCCATCAGGGCGGTTATGACTCCTTCGGTTTCGACATCACCGATGTGCTCCGGCCGGTCGGCCCGCAAGAGATTGTGGTGGGCGTGTTCGACCCGACCGACAGCGGCGAGCAGCCGCGCGGCAAACAGGTGCACGAACCGGGCGACATCTGGTACACGGCCTCCACCGGTATCTGGCAGACGGTGTGGCTGGAGCCGGTTCCGGCTACACGCATTGATAGCTTGCGCATTACGCCCGATGTGGACCGCGGCGGCGTGCTTGTGCAGGTGAACGTTTCCGGTGCTGCGGGGGCATGGGTGCAAATCAGGGTCAAGAAGGATGGGCTCTCGGTGGCAATGCAGTCCGGGTCGGCAGATCGCGCGTTTTTTCTGTCGGTCCCGAACGCGATTCTGTGGTCGTCGGGGAACCCGTACCTTTACGATCTGGAAGTGAAGCTGCTTGGAAACGGCGCGGTAATCGACGAGGTGGGCAGCTATTTTGGCATGCGCAAGATTTCAACCGCTCCGGTTGGAGGCGTGCCGCGCGTGCATCTCAACGGGCAACCTCTCTTTCAGGTGGGCGTGCTCGACCAGGGTTATTGGCCGGATGGCCTGTACACTGCGCCCGCCGATGAGGCCCTCCGCTACGACATTGAAACAGCGCGTGCGCTCGGCTTCAACCTTATCCGCAAACACATGAAAGTCGAGCCGGCGCGCTGGTACTACTGGGCGGACCGGCTGGGGATGCTGGTCTGGCAGGATATGCCCATGGGTAATAACTGGTCCGAGTGGGGTCGCGCGCATTATCGCGATGAACTGGGACGCATGCTGGCGCAGCTGCACAACCATCCATCGGTGATTACATGGGTGCTCTTCAACGAGCGCTGGGGTGAATTTGATGTTGCCAACATGGCTGCCACCGTCAAGTTGCTGGACCCGACCCGGCTGGTGATCGGCGCAAGTGGCTATGCCGATCAGGGTGTAGGCGATGCGATCAGTTTCCATTCGTACGAGCGTGTTGAGTTTCCCGCGGTCGGGAACGGCGCGGCGCGTGTGCTGGCTGAGTGGGGCGGGCTGGGCTGGCCGTTGAGCGCGCATCTGTGGGCGGCCGACAATCTGCGCTGGTCCGAGCCCACTTATTTGGAATCGGAGTCAAGCGCAGCTGCTCTGCTGGCGCGATACACCGATTATGCCTATCAAATCAGAGCGCTGCGGGATACTGTCGGCCTGAGCGCGGCGGTGTATTCGCAGCTCACCGATGTGGAAAGGGAAACCACCGGCTGGATAACTTACGACCGGGCGGTGACGAAAGCCGCTCCTGAACAGGTGCGCGCCATCCACAATCTGTTGCATTGAGCGGCGCCATTAGCTGGCGGCGCGCTGATATATCCGCACGGTCTCGCGCGCGGTCTGCTCCCAACTGAAGAGCGCAGCCTGTTTTAACCCGCGCGCGCGCAGGTCGCTCGCGAGCTCGGTGTCAATAATCACGCTGATGATTGCCGCGGCCAATTTGCGCGCATCGGTCGGGTCGGAAACCAGATAAGCGGCGTCGCCGACAACCTCGCCCAGTGAACCAGCCTCGGTAGTGACAACCGGCACTCCGCAGGCCATAGCCTCCAGCGGCGGCAGGCCAAATCCCTCGTAACTGGAAGGAAAGACAAAGCAGGCTGCGCCCTGATAAAGCGCCGGTTTGTCGGCCTCATCCACCGCGCCGATGAAGCGCACGCTTTCGCGGATGCCGTGCCGGACAGCGATGGCGGGCAGGTCTTGAAACAGGCGTCCATCCGGGCGCGCCGGCAGACGTCCGGCAATCACCAACTGATACCCCTCGGGCAATCCCGAGCGCGCCCACGTCCACGCCGCCAGCAGGTGGCGCACGTTTTTGCGCCGCTGGAAGCCGCCCAGATAGAGCACGTAGCATTCGGGCAGCCCGTATTTCGCGCGCAGGCTGCTGCCGGCGGGTGCCGCGCCCGCGGCGGGCGCGAAGTCCTCTGCCGCTGCCAGATGCACCGTGTGTACGCGCTCGGGGGGCAGCTGCAGGCGCGCGATGATGTCACGGCTTGAGCCGCGCGAGTCGGTGATGACCTCAGTCGCGCCCCGAGTCGCCGCCGCCGCCAGCGCGGCGTAGAGGCGCATTGGCAGCGAACTGCGATGCTCCGGGAGCAGCATCGGGATGATGTCGTGAACGGTGACCACCAGTGGCGCGGGTGACCGCAGTGGCGGCGCCCAGTAGGGGATGTGGACGATATCGGCCTGTAGCTGCCGCGCCGCGCGGGGAATCTCAAGTTGCTCAAAGCGGACTTTGGCGAGTGGCCGGCTGTCCGCCGCGCGTGTATGCAGCTGCCAGCCCGGGGGCTGCGGGGCGGGCAGCGGCGCGACTATGTGCAGGTCGAGGTCAGCCGCCAGAGCGGGCAGTTCGCGCAGCATCGCGTGTAGATATTGTCCTGAGCCGGTATCCGCGTGGGAGAGAAACCAGCCGCTGACGATTACCCGCATCGCGGCCGCCAAGGGGCGAGAGTGTATGTGTGCGGCCTAGACAAAAGCGCCGCCCTTAGGTAAAATTGGCTTCTGACGAGAATAGCTGCAGTTTCGACTGAAAGGGTAATAGTGGCCAATATTAAATCTGCGCAAAAACGCATTCGCTCCGACGCAAAAAAAACCGAGCGCAACCGTCGCCGCAAAGCACAAGTGCAAACCGCGGTGCGCCGTGCGCGCGAGGCGCTTGCCGGCAAACAGGCAGAGGCAGCGCGGGTGGAGGTGCTCAACGCGGCCAGCAAGCTGGACCGCGCCGCCGAAAACGGCGTCATTCATCGCAACAACGCCTCCCGGCGCAAAGGCAGCCTGATGCGCAGCCTAGCTGCGCTCGAGGCCGAAGACTGACGCCGCCACGGCGGATTGCGTTCTTTCGTACGGAGAAACCCGCCGAAAGCGTTGGCGGGTTTTTGCATTAATCCCGCGCGCAGCGCCGGACGGGCACGCATCTGACGGGGTTTTTCTGGCACTCAGGCAGTGGTCTCAGGCGGCCGACGCGCCGGAAAGATCGAGGCGATAACCCTGTCCACGCACGGTCTGTAGCAGCCGCGGGTGCAGCGGGTCCTTTTCAATTGCGCGCCGCAACCAGCTGATGTGCACATCCAGTGTGCGCGTGTCGCCAAGGTAGTCGGTGTCCCACACATGTTTTATCAGGTACTTGCGAGAGACCGTGCTGTCGGCGCGATTCAGCAACACTTGCAGCAGCCGGGTCTCTTTGGGCGTCAGCCGTTTTTCTTCGTCCCAGCATTGTACGCGGCGCTGCTTGACGCTAACCCGCAGCGGCCCGACCTGACGCCAGTCGCCGTCAGGGAGCGGACGCAGTCGCTTCACCGCGTTGAGTACCTTGCGCCCGGTGAACGGGTGCACAATCGTGATGTGCGCGCCCCATTTCGAGTCAGGCGTGATGTGGTTTTCTACCAGGTGGATTAAGCGGCACGGGTCACAAGCGCCGCGGATGCGGCGGCACATGCGGTTGCCCACCGTGCGCATGGAGGCCGCGTCCAGAATGATTATGTCGGGCTCAAGGCGGGGCGCACGCTCAATCGCGGTCGCGACCTTGTTTTCGACGCGTACCGTGTGCCCACCTTTCTCCAGATCATCCGAAAAGGAAGGCGCAGTTACCCTGTGCGTTTCAATCAAAAGGAGATTGGCTCCCGTCATACGGAACCCCAATGTTTTAAGAAAGTCACGCTTCTTGAAGCCGCGCCGAATCTGGGTCACGACGCGGGATACGAACGGCATTATACAGAACCATCGCCGGGGCTGCAAGTTGCAGCGCGGGCGACTTCCGGCGGTGAGCTGCGTATGGCGAGGTGTATAATCGCACGAACAGGGCATAAAGCAGCCTATGAGCGACGATTTGCGCAAGACGAGAATAATATGCACCATCGGCCCGGCTTCGGATTCTGAAGAGCGGCTGGCGGCCATGATGGCGGCCGGCATGAATGTGGCGCGGCTCAATTTCTCTCACGGGACGCATGAACATCATGCGCGGGGGATTGACCGAATCCGCACAGTTGCCGCGGCCATGGGGCTGCCGGTGGCCATTCTGCAGGACTTGCAGGGCCCGCGCATTCGCGTCGGCGCGTTCGCGCAGGGCCCCACAGTGGAGCTGCAAACGGGCGCTCAATTCACCATTACCACGCAGGCGGTGGCGGGAGATAGCGAGAGGGTGAGCACCACATATGCGGGCCTGCCTGCCGATGTGCAGCGCGGCGACAGGCTGCTGCTCGACGATGGCAATCTTGAATTAGAGGTCGAATCCGCCCACGAAACAGAGGTGGTAACGCGCGTGAAAGTGGGCGGCACGCTGCGCGCGCACAAAGGTATTAACCTGCCGGGCGTGCAGATGGATATTGGCGCGTTGACGGAAAAGGACCACGCCGACCTTGCCTTCGGGCTGCAGCAAGCGGTCGATTATGTGGCCGTTTCCTTCGTGCAGACCGAGAAGGACATTGTGGACGTGCGCACGGCCATGCGCGAAATCAACCCGGAGCGCGCGCACACGCCCATCATCGCCAAACTGGAGCGCCCGGCTGCCCTCGATAATCTGGAGCGGATACTCGACCATTGCGAGGGAGTGATGGTGGCGCGGGGCGACCTCGGGGTGGAAATCAGCGCCCAGAAGGTGCCCTCGGCGCAAAAGCGAATCATCGAGCTGGCGAACGAGCGCGGCAATTTGGTGGTGACGGCAACGCAGATGCTGGAGAGCATGGTTAGCACGCCGCGCCCCACCCGCGCGGAGGCATCTGATGTGGCCAACGCGATTTTCGACGGCACCGATGCGGTCATGCTTTCAGCCGAAACTGCGGTGGGAGAATATCCGCTCGAGACTGTGCGCACAATTGCAGAGATTATACGCGAGGCCGAGCAACACGAGGATGATTGGGGTCAGAGCAGAGAACGGGTGGTGCTGCAGACTGCGCCCGTCACCGCCGTGGCGCTGGCGATGGCGGCGCGCGAGCTTGCGCAAACACTTGAGGCCGCCGCTATCGCCGTGTTCACGCGCAGCGGCCGCAATGTGCGCCTGGTTTCCAAAACGCGTCCGCCGGTGCCCATCATAGCCTTCACTTCGGATGCGGAAACATACACGCGCATGGCGTTGTTTCGCGGGGTGGTTCCCTTTCAGGTGCCGCGCGTGATGACGCTCGAGGAGATGACCCGCTCCGCGGACCAGGTGATACTGCAGTCGTCACCATTGGAGGTAGGGGATCAGATCGTGATTATCGCCGGAATCCCAATCGCGGACATGCGCCCGGCGAACATCGTCCTGCTGCACACTATCGGTGGCGACATCTGAATGGAACGGCGTCCGCGAAGAAGAAAAAGGGGACAGGTATCTGTCCCCTTGCTTGTTAATCAGCCTGCGGCGTCAGCCCTGCGGGCTCTGGGCGGCCTCGATGCGGAAGCGCATCAGCTGCGCCTCAATCATGCCATCAATGAGATCTGGCGGCACACGGATACCGTGCTGGGCGAGATAATCTGTGGCGAGGTTGACGGCATATGTCTTCTTTTCCTCGGCCAGGTTCAAGCCGGCTTCCAGAGCGCGGCGTTTTAACCCGCTTTGCTCAGCGGCCAGTACGGCAGTGCGCACGGCTCGGGCGAGCAAATCTGAGCGTACCTGGGCTGAATCAGCCGATCCGGCTGAGTTGCGGAACTGGCGCATCACTTCTGATTCAATCAGGCCGGCAATAGAAGCAGCGTCCATCTTAACGCCGAGATTGCGGAAATAACCGCGCGCCATATCCATCGCGAATTTCTTTTTCTCCGGCCCAGACACCAATACACCATTGTTGCCATTTTGCTCGGCGGCGCGCACTACCAGTTCGGCGACGGTCTGCACCATCTGCAACTGCTCGTTGTTTAGGCGCTGCGAGAGCTCTTTTGAGCGCGTGCGCAGCCAGGAGGCGATGGAGGCCACTACGAACGGAAGTGCCGCCGTAAGTAGCCCGGCGGCAAGCAAACCGACAAAGCTCATCACGGTTTCGGATAGATTCTTAACGGTCTCAGCATTCATTGTTGTTCAGTAACGCCTGTGCCGGTGAGATTATAGCCCAATCCTGTATCGGGTTGCAATCATTGCGACAGGTTGTGTGCTCTTCAATTGGAGCGGCGGGGAACCGGTCTGCGACATCGTCCTACCGCGGCTGCCTTGCTTTGCAAGAACTGTGCCCGTCCGCGCTCAGCTGTCGAAGGGAAGCGCTGTGACTGTCGCCTGCAGCGCGGGTTCTGAATCTCCCACCGCCAATTTCACGCCCGATCCGGCCACGGTGGGTTTGAGCATACCGAGCCCGATCCAACCCAGACGCGGGGAGTGTACACTGCTGGTCACCACGCCGGCGATACTGCCGGCTGCGCGCAGCGCTGCGCCCACGGGCAGCTGCTGCTGTGCCCGCAGGCCGACAATGGTCTTAGCCAGCTTGCCGCGTGCATCCATGCGCGCGATGATTTCCTGCCCCGTGTAACATCCTTTGTTGAAACTGATGGCCTCCCGCAAACCGACTTCGAGAGGAATAAAGGATGCATCGATTTCGTGGCCCGCACCGGGCAGCCCGGCCTCCACGCGCAGCAGCTCATGCAGGCCGGCGGGCGCCACCACCGCGCCTGCTTCCATTGTTCGCGCAATACATTTTTCCATCAGTGGCGGCGTCGCGACCAGCTCGTAACCGAAACCGGCCGGCGCCGCGCCGCGCAGCAGCCACGCGCTCTCGCCGAGCGGAAGCGCGTGATGGGGCGGCAGCTTGGAAGCCGCGCCCGCCAGTTGCGAGGCGACGGAGGACGCCTGCGCGCCATAGAGACCATACTGGCCAAGTTCTGTGGTCGCAGCTTGAAGAGTGACGTCATCTTGAAAGAAAATGAAGCCGCATAGCCACTGCTGCACCGCTTCTGACTTGCCCGGACTAGTAAGTAGCAGGGCGCGCTTGTCCAGATTCAGCACCAATAGATAATCGACGATGCGCCCGAGTGGCGTGGTGAGCACGGTCGGGCGACCCTCGTGCTGGGTCATTCCATTGAGGTTGTTTGTGGAGAGTCGGTGCAGCAGGTCCAGCCGGTCGGGCCCGTGCGCCCAGATGCGGCCCACGGCGCTGCGGTCGATGATGACACAGCCTGAGCGGGCGCGATGGTAGCTCTCAGCAAGGTTTTCCGGTGAGAGTCGAACCATCTCTGTCTGTGATTCCCGCGTGCTTTTACAGGCCGGTCATTATTTTGAGGAGAGATTCTTCCGAGGGCCGCAGCTCGGCCTCCGAAAGCTGCGCCAGCGGGACGTCGGTCAGCCGCTCGGCCTCAATCAGGCTGACGCGCCCGGGGTTGTAATAGAGCAGCCCGGTCAGCAGGGTGTGTTCCTCTTTGGCGTGTTCCAGCGCCCGCAGCGCGGCGACGCGGTCTGTCGGGTCGTACGTCTCATCCAATTTCCTCAATATGATGTGGGAACCGTCGTGCAGTGTGACGGTGCTGGCAGCGCCCGGGACATAGTCCGCGGTGATTTCCTCGCGCAGCGGCACATAGGCGATATCGTGCAGTGGCGCGTCGTGGTCGCGCGCCCAATCGTAGCCTTTGGTGGAGGCGGCCGTGTTGTTGAAGGTCACGCACGGACTGACGATGTCCAGCAGTGCGGTGCCCTCGTAGCTGATGGCAGCCTTCAGCAGCGGTCGCACCTGTTTCGGGTCGCCCGCAAAGGAGCGCGCCACGAAGCCGCAATCCGCCACGATGGCCTCCAGGCACAAATCCATTGGAGGAAGCTCGTTCTTACCATAATGTTTCAGCACTTGCCCTTCATCGGCAGTGGCTGAGAACTGGCCTTTGGTGAGACCATAGACGCCGTTGTTCTCAACGATGTACACCATCGGCGTGTTGCGCCGCATCACATGTTTGAACTGGCCGAGGCCAATGCTGCCGGTGTCGCCATCCCCGCTGACGCCGATGGCTATCAAGTCTCGGTTTGCCAGCATGGCCCCGCTCGCGACGGCGGGCATGCGGCCGTGCACCGCGTTGAATGCGAATGATCGACTCATGAAATATGCCGGGCTCTTGCTGGAGCAGCCGATGCCGCTGAATTTGACCACCTGCTCGGGCTGCAGGCCGAGTTCGAAAGCGGTGGTGATTATCTGCGAGCCAACGGAGGTGTGGCCACAACCGGCGCACAGCGAGGATTCCGCGCCCCTGTAATCGTGCTTTTCCAGCCCAACGGCGTTCGTTTTATTACGTGAGGGTGCCATCTTGATCGGCCTCCTTTTCCACAATCTTTGCGGTAATCCAGCTTGCCGTCAGCGGCAGGCCGTCACAGTGCGCCAGCGACTGTAGCCGGGTGGCCAGTGCAGGCATCTGCAGCTGGATTAGTTTGTGCAGCTGCCCATCAACGTTCATTTCTATTATATAGACAGTTTCATGCACGGCGACGAAATCGCGGACGGCCATGCTTGCGGGCAGGCTGCGCAAGCGCAGGTAGCTGCTTTCAACGCCGAGGGCAGCCAGCCGCTCGCGCGCTTCTGCAATTGCCGGGTCGGTCGAGCCGAAGCCAATGAAGCCGATGCGCGCGTTCTGCGCCAGCTCTGTCACCGGAGGCGGCAACTGCTCCCGCGCGGTCTCCCACTTCCTTTTCAACCGCGTCATGTTTTCGAGATAGTCCTGCGCATCCTCGCTGTACTGCGCTGCCGCGTTGTGCCCGCTGCCGCGCGTGAAATATCCCGCGCCGGGCTGGCGGGTGCCGGGCAGGGTTCGGTAAGTGATGCCGTCGCCGTCCACATCCAGATAGCGTTGGAAACCGTTGGCGGCGACCTGTTCATCTGTGAGCACCTTTCCGCGGTCCACAGGCTGTTCCGGGTATTCGAAAGGCGCGGTCATCCAGATGTTCATGCCCAAATCAAGGTCGCTCAGAACGAACACGGGGGTCTGAAAGCGCTCGGCGATATCGAAGGCACGCCATCCGAATTCGAAGCATTCGGCCACGGTGCCGGGCAACAGGCAGATGTGTCGTGTGTCGCCGTGGCTGGCCCAGTAGCAAGCGGTCACATCGCCCTGCGAGACGCGCGTGGGCAGCCCGGTGCTCGGGCCCATGCGTTGCACGTTCCAGATGACGGCCGGAATCTCCGCGTAATAACCGTAACCGGCGAATTCGGACATCAGGCTGATGCCCGGTCCGGACGTGGCTGTCATCGCGCGCGCGCCTGCCCAACCCGCGCCAAGCACCATGCCGACCGCCGCCAGTTCGTCTTCGGCCTGCACAATTGCGTAAGTTGCGCTGCCGTCATCAGAGGTGCGCAGCATTTCCGCATAATGGGTGAGTGCGTCTGCAAGGCTGGTGGATGGGGTGATGGGGTACCAGGCCATGACGGTCATGCCGCCATAAATCGCGCCGAGCGCGGCGGCGAAGTTGCCGTCAATCATTATCATGCCTTCGGTGGCGCTGCTGCGCTCCACCCGGTATGGGTCGGTTTTGGAAAGGTTCTGTGCTGCCCAATCAACGGCGGACTTGACGACGGAAAGATTGGTCTGAATCAACTTCTCGCGGCGCGCGAAATGCCAGCGCAGCGCTGCCTCAATCTCTGTCAACTCGATACCCAGAAGGTGCGCGAGCACACCGACGTACACCATGTTGGCTATGTATGGCTGTATTGAGGTGGAGACCTGTGCCTGCTTCGATAGCTGCTTTACCGGCATGTGGTAATAGGTCAGGTCATCGCGCGCTAGTTCATGCTCGGAGCTTTCGGGGTAAAAACAGACTCCGCCCGTTTTTACTTTGGCGAGGTCATCCGCCGCTGTTTCGGGGTTCATCAGCACCACAATTTCCGCGCGCTCCCGGCGGGCGACATAACCATCCTGGCTGCAGCGGATGGTGTACCAGGTGGGCATACCCTGAATGTTGGAGGGGAAGAGGTTCTTCCCGCTGCTGGGGATGCCCATCTTGAAGAGCGCGCGCAGCAGCACCAGATTGGAAGTCTGGCTGCCAGACCCGTTACGCGTGGCGATTTGGATGGAAAAGTCATTTATTGCTGCCCCGATGTTGTTCGCGGTGGCGCTGCTTTCGGCTGCAATCTCTGTGACGGCCATGTGTTCTCCGGTGCTGTGTGTGGTGGTGCGGCCGCGCTCAGGAATCCTGGGGCCGGTCAGCATCCCGGGCGCGGAGCAACTCGGTGTGTTCGACGAGGGCGCGCCGAGCGGATTCGATGTCGCCGCTGATGATGCCACTGACTATCCGGGCGTGGTAGTTCCACACATCGCGCAGATAGTCGATGTCGGCGTACACGTTAAGTTCTACCGCCTCGTAGGCGTCCCAGTACGCTTCGAGCAATCCCTGCACGAACGGATTCTCTAATCGCTGGAAAATCCCCAGATGCAGGGCACGGTGTTCCTGATGCGGAATTCGGATGGGCGCACCCTCCAGTTTGCGCTGCGCGGCGCGCACCAGGCTTTGCAGGGCGGCTTTGTCGCCGGCGGATAATTGCGCCACCGCCTCGGCAAAGAAGCTGACTTCGACATGGTGCCGCAATGCGCTGAACGCGCTGAACAGGTTGCCGTCCACCGCCAGCGCAAAAAGCAGACTGTGTTTGATGGCGGGTAAGAAAGTGTATTCAGCGCAGCGAATGCCCGAGCGTGGTTTGACTTCCACCAGTCCGAGGTGGCGGGCTACCTCAAGCTGCTCACGAAGTTTGCTCATGCTCAATCCGAGCCGCGCCTTGAGTTTCTCCAGCGGGGGCAGCCGGTCTCCTGGCCGGCAGCTGTTGGTAACCAGATAGCGCAGGAAGTCTGAGTCAATCTTGGATGCGATCATCTTTTGTCAAGCGCTCATATTTATCTATATAATCTGATTATTCTGATTATAACGCTGTTTTGACGCTGCTGTCAATCTGCGCACCCATGCCCGATATCTCGCCAGAGCCGGCGGCGTGGTATACTCGCGGGCGCGCTGAGTACTGTGGAGGTGTATCGATGGTGAGTGAGGAATTGTTGGAAATCCTGCGTTGCCCGGCCTGTGTGCAGCAATCGGAAGGCATGCTGGAATTGACGCGCGACACCTGGCTGGTGTGCCAGGAAGAGGGTTGCAGCCGCAAGTACCCCATCCGGGACGACATTCCGGTGATGCTGATTGATGAAGGCGATAAGTGGGTGCAAACGGCGGTCACGGAGCTCCCGGTGCCGCCGCCGGCGGAATGATCGCCGCGTCACGACTTTATTGACCAACAGTTGACGCGGCGGCTATGAATCTGCGGCGCTTGCTGGCGCAACTCAATTGCGGCGACGATGAATTGGCGGAGGCGGCCGCGCGGGCGCTTCCTGATTTTGGAGAGCGTGCGCTGGCCGCGTTGAGTGAGATGTGCGCCAGCGAGAATGTAGAATCGCGCTGGTGGGCCACGCGCGCTCTGGGTGAGCTTCCGGACTCGGCAGCGACTGAACTTCTGGTCAAGCGGCTGAAAGATGAAGATGCTGAGGTGCGCGTTGTGGCGATACTAGCGCTCGGCCAGCGCGCCGACCTGGCCGCCGTCCAGCCCCTGACCGAGATGCTGCACGAATGCGGGGGCTATCTAGCGCGCCATGCTGCTGAGGCGCTTTCCCGGCTTGGCGATGGGGCCGCGCCAGCGCTTGTTGATGCGCTTGGCGGCGGCGATACCGGCGTGCGTGCAAATGCCGCCCGCGCGCTGGCGCGTCTGAGCGATAGCGAGGCCGTCCCTGCTCTGGTTCAGGCGCTCGATGACGAATCTGCAGTAGTCTCTCATTGGGCCGAAATCGCGCTCGAGCGGCGCGGGGTGGGCATGCTCTTTTTCCAGCCGTAACGTTGCCTCATCCCGGCCACACCCAAACTATCCACATCCCTACCATCACGAGCGCGGCAACGACCTCGAGCAGATAGCTGGCCCCGAACCCGAGCAGCACGCCGCGAGTGGCCTGCCAGGCTTTCGCTCTGTCCTGCGTGCGGCTGTATTCCGCGAGGTAAATACCGAGCACGCCTCCAATCAACGCGCCGATGACCGGCAACACGAAGAATCCCATCACCGCCAATGCCAGCCCTAGCAGCATGGACTGGCGCGAGGCTCCGCCACGGCTGGCACCGGACTTTGCCAGCCACAGCCGTGCGGCTCCGGAAGCTACTGCCAGCAACGCCATCGTGGCCAGCAGCTGACCGCCGTTCTCTCCGAAGCCGGTCAGCAGGCCATAACCTGCGGCCGCCAGCAGGATGAGCGTCGGGCCGGGCAGCACGGGCACAATCGTGCCCGCCAACCCGACCAGCATCACCAGTCCGGTGAGAATAAGAATCAGCAATTCTGAGATTGGCATTGGGTTCTCGCTATGCGCGAATCACTTCCTCGCCCGGCATCCACGGGCGCAGCGCTTCGGGGATTTCCACGCTTCCATCGGCCTGCTGATAGTTCTCCAACACGGCGATGAGCGTGCGCGGCAGGCCGAGGCCAGACCCGTTCAGCGTGTGCACGAATGTCGGCTTGGCGCCTTTCTTCGGCCGGAAGCGCGCGTTGGCGCGGCGCGCTTGGAAGTCGCCGCAGTTGGAGACTGACGATACTTCCAGCCACTCATCGCAGCCCGGCGCCCAGGCCTCGATGTCGTACGTGATGCGCGACCCGAATCCCAGATCTCCGCTGCACAGCTGGCGCACGCGGTAGGGCAGCCCGAGCTCGGCGCAGGTCTTCTCCACGTCGGCGACCATTTTCTGCAGCGCGTCAGCGGATTGCTCCGGCCGGGTGAAAGCGTACATCTCCACTTTGTCAAACTGGTGGCCGCGCTTGATGCCGCGCACATCCTTGCCTGCGGCCACCTTCTCGCGGCGGAAGCACGGCGTGTAGGCGGTGTAGTAAAGCGGCAGTTCGTCCGCGGCGAGGATTTCATCGCGGTGCAAATTGGTTAGCGGCACCTCGGCGGTGGTCACGAACCAGGCATCGTCCTCGGCGTCGTGGTAGATGTTGTCCACGAATTTGGGCAGCTGCCCGGCGGCTTCAAAGTTGATCTCCTTCACCATGAACGGCAGATAGCGCTCCGCGTAGCCCTGCCGCGCGTGCTGCGCCAGCATGAAGCTGATGAGCGCGCGCTGCAGACGCGCGCCGGCGTCATTGAGCACATAAAACCGCGAACCGCTTAATTTAACGCCGCGCTCGAAATCGATGATGCTAAGTTCTGTGCCAATCTCCCAGTGCGGTTTAGGCGTAAAATCGAATTCCGCTCGCGCGCCGACCTCGCGCACGGTCACGTTGTCATCGTCGCTCTCACCCAGCGGGGTGCCGGGCTCCGGCATGTTGGGTATTTCTAGCAAGAGGGCGCGCAGGCGGGTTTCGACGGCGCGCACCTGTTCATCTAGGCTGGAGATGCGGTCGCCAACGGAGCGCATTTCCGCGATGCGCTCCTCGCGGTCGGAGGCGGCCTTCATGCGGCCGATTTCTTTGGAGACGCGATTGCGTTCAGATTTGAGCGTCTCGGTTTGCTGCAGAAGCTCGCGCCGCTCGCGGTCCAGCGCAAGTACGCCCTCTAGGTCTGCTTCGGCGCGGCGCAGCGCGAGCGCGGCTCTCACCTCTTCCGGGTTCTGGCGGATGAAATTGATGTCAAGCATAGCTCCCTCCGTGTGTTCAATGAATGCGAACGGCCCCGCATCCGTGGTAGGACGAGGGGCCGCTCGTGGTGCCACCTACCTTTATCAGGCGCTGTGCGTGACCTCATTGCGCGCTAACGGGCGTTCCCGGCCAGCCTTTCGGCGGCGGCTTTGATGGAATGGAACCGCCCGGCTCCCCACTGCCTTGCAGCCACCGGCAGCTCTCTGCAGGGGTATTTCCGTGGCGATGGGTCTCCATCGACCGTTCTGTGATTTGAACTGGGCTGATTATAAACGTATCTTGGCCGGTTGTGCAAACTGCGCCGGAGGATTAAGGCCAGCCGGATTTGCGCAAGCGGGCTGTGCTCTGCAGGCGCATGCGATTGAAGGTGTAGTGCAATGAGTCACGGGCGTACTGCGCGCCGGCCAGCGAGAACTGCTCGTCAAACGGGCGCGCGATGATGTCGCCTATCTACACTGGCATGACTATCTCACTCTTTGCGGAACTGCAGGCAGTAATGGTGAAAGGTGTTGCTCACCCAGGCGCTGCCCATGCCGTAAGGCGCGAGGCGTTGATTGTCCTGACACCAGATACGTTCGTCTTTGAGCGTAAAGGTTTCGCCCAGCAGCCGGGCTAGGTCCCAAGCGAGAGGATAAATACGGCCGCCTTTCTTTATATTTTTCACCATGACGGTCAGATAAGCGCCTTCCTTCAGCAGCGGGCGCAACGAGGCGTATATGGCGCAGAGCTGTTCGAGGAACTGATCGTAACCCGCCAGGTTTCCCAGATCGCGTGGGTCGTCAGAGTAGACGACATCCAGGTCTGCGGCGGCACGCCGGTTCTTCTGTGTGCTCGCGCCGCGCATGTGCAGCATGTCCCAGTATGGCGGCGAGGTGATGACGTAATCAATGCGCGGAAGCGATTGTCGGAGCGCCGCCCGGCAATCAGCATGGATGACACGCGCGGAAAGCGCGCCGGCAGCTGAACCCAGAGCCTGCTGCTCGGCGGCGACCGCCTGCCGCGCTATTACTGCGTATTCCTCGTTGAGTTCAATGCCGATGCCGTTGCGCCCGCTGCGCAGGCATGCCACCAGTGTGCTGCCGGTGCCGACCATCGGGTCGAGCACGCTCTCTCCCACCTTGGTGAAGAACTCGATAAAGGTCTGCGCAAGCGTCTCCGGGAATTTGGCCGGATGACGCAGCACGCCCTTCTTTCTCGGCGGGGGGTTGTGGATGAACCATGATTTTTGGAACTGCAGCCATGCCTTCGGGTCGAGGTCGTTCAGCCGGTTGCGGAAGGGCTTTTTTGGCATGCCAGAGGCGGGCTGGTCAAGCGCGTGTGCTTGGGGAGGATTGTAGCATGGTTGCCATGCGCGCGGCTATAATGCGGGCGTGGTCAAGGCCGAGTTGAAACGCAAAGCCGAGCGAGTGCTGCGCACGCTGCTGAAAACCTACGGGCAGCCGGTGTGGCGGAAGCCGCTCCCGCCGCTGGATGAACTGGTTTCCACCATACTTTCGCAGAACACCAATGACAGTAATCGTGACCGCGCCTTCGATGCACTGCGCAGCGCTTTCGTGGACTGGGCTGCGGTGCGTGACGCGCCGACGGAGGCTGTGATAGCGGCCATTTGGCCGGCCGGGTTGGCCAACCAGAAAGGCCCGCGCATTCAGCAGGTGCTGCGCCAGATTACCGCGGAGCGGGGCGAGCTATCGCTTCAGTTTCTCGGCGAGCTGCCGGTGGAAGAGGCGCGGCGCTGGTTGCTGCGTTTTAAGGGTGTCGGGCCGAAGACGGCGGCGATTGTGCTGCTCTTTGCTTTTCGGCGGCCTGCTTTTCCGGTGGATACTCACGTCCACCGCGTGACTGGGCGCCTCGGCCTGCGTCCGCACTGGATGAGCGCGGCGGGCGCCCATCCGCATTTGGAGGCCCTGTTCCGGCAGCAGCATTATTACGCGGCTCACCTGAATCTTATCCGGCTGGGACGGGAAATATGCCACGCGCGCCGCCCGAGATGCGCGCAATGCGCGCTGCGCAGTTTCTGCGATTATTGGAACGTGGCCCGGGCTGCTGTCGCGGACGGGTGATTTATCCGGTGAACAGAGGTAGATGGCCGAGCGCGTATGTATGCTCCCATTGCGAGCGCTCGCCCTCGGTCAGGATGGCAGCTTCGGCGGACACCTCCGCGCCGGCTTTGGACATGAGCAGACGCATCGCCTGCAGGGTGGAGCCGGTGCTGATTACATCGTCTATCAGCGCGATGCGTTTGCCCGAAATCAGGGCGCGGTCCTTTTCATCCAGATAGAGCGTCTGCGGTTTACCGGTGGTGATTGAGAGCGTCTCCGCCCGCAGGCTATCGCCCATGTAGGGTTTGTGCGTTTTGCGCAGCACCACATACGGTTTCTCCACCGCGATTGCCAGCGCGCAGATGAGCGGGATACTCTTTGCCTCTGCGGTCACCAGCACCGCGTAATCCACGGCGTCCAGTTTTTGCGCCAGCGCGGCGGCTGCGGCCTGCGCCAGTTCGGTGTCGCCGAGTATGTTGAGTACCGCGATGCGCAGGCCGGGTTTGACCTGCATGAGCGGCAGCTCTCGACGCACGCCGGCCACTTCTATTGGATACACTCTTTCGTCAGTGCTCATGCTTCCTCCCTGGACAGCAGCGGTTCCTTGAAGTCGTAGATTCCGTCCTTGACAACACACACGCGCCCGCAGTTTGGACAGGCGAGTTCGCTCCCGGTCTCGGTGAGTTCGGTGCCGGCACAACGCGGGCAACGGAAGAAGGCTTGCGCTGCGGCGACCGGCCCGTTCGGGTGCACGTCGGCGCGCAACATCACGCTCGGAGTGAGCTGCCAACGGTCACTGGTGGGCTGCAGGGCTGCGTCGGCGCCCGCCAGCCATGCCGCTGGCACAACGCGTTTCAGGATCGGCAGCCGGAAATGGGAAAGGCTGCGCTGCTGCCCGATAGTGAAGCCCGCCTCGCGTAGCCATCTGCGCATGCTGCGCGGGTGAAAATCGAAATTGAGTCTGGCGAATTCGACCGGTTCCGGGCTGAACGGGCTCCAGCTCTGTCGACCGAGCCAGTAACGCATAATTGCCTTCGCATTGCGCTTGTTGGCGAACTCCAACACCAGTGCGCCGCGTGGACGCAAGGCGGCGCGGATGCCGGCAAGCGCGGCGGGAGGATCCACAAGGTGATGGACGACGCGCACCATCAGGGCGGCGTCGAAGAGACCGGCCACGAACGGCAGCCGGTAAACATCGGCGGCCACGTAAATGAAACGGGCGTCACGGCCCAGGCGCTCCTGTGCCTGCTGCAGCTGCGTGCGCGAATAATCCAGCAGCGCCACGCGCTCAAAGCGAGCGAGTTCGCCCGTCAGGCGCCCGGCGCCCGCGCCGATTTCTAGACACAGCGCGCCGCTCCGGGGCAGCAGATGGCGCAGCGCTATGCGCTCCACGCGGTCTTCGTATTCACGCCCGCCTTTATCCCAGAATTCGCTCTGATAACGAGAGCCCTCGTAATCACAGACAGGCTTGGTTGAGGCCGTGCTCATCATTCGGGGCTGCTGGAATCAACCTTGTGCTGCAGAGCGGTCTGCAGCGCTGCGCGAACTATCACCGGGTTTGCCCTGCCAGCGGTGGCGCGCATCACCTGCCCGAAGAACCAGTTTGCGAGCGTCTCTTTTCCGGAAAAGTAACTTTCCAGCTGCTCCGGGTTATCTTCCAGCACTTTTTTGACTGCCTGCGCGATGGCCTCCGGATTGCTCACCTGATCCATTCCGCGCTCACTGATTATGGCTTGTGGCTCTGCGCCGGTTGCCACCATCTCGCGCAGCACCTGCTTGGCGCTGTTTGCGCTGATGCGCTCTGCCTGCAGCAGCGCCAGCAAGTGCACCAATCGCTCCGGGGTTATCTGCGCCTTTTCGATGCTAACGCCGGCCGTGTTCAGCAACCCAAAAAGCTGGCTGCTCACCCAGTTGGCGATTGTTTTGGCGTGCACGGGCGGGTGCGCCTCTGCGCCGGCACGCATGGCCGTTTCGAAGAACTCTGCGACCGGGCGCTGTGCCACCAGCACGCGCGCATCGTATTCGTTCAGCCCCATGGCGCGGAAGCGCTCGGTTTTTTCGGCGGGCAGCTCGGGCAGGTCGGCGCGGATATGCTGTACCCATTCAGGGTCAATCTGCAGCGGCGGCAAATCTGGCTCGGGAAAGTAACGGTAATCGTGTGCGTGTTCCTTGCTGCGCTGCGCGACGGTCACGCCGCGCGCTTCGTTCCATCCCAGGGTTTGTTGCCGCACCGGGCTGCCGGCTTCGCGTGCGACAATCTGGCGCTCGATTTCGTATTGCAGGCTGCGTTGTAACGCGCGAAAGGAGTTCAGGTTTTTTATTTCAGTGCGGGTGGCAAGAGTTTCACTGCCGTGCTCACGTACCGATATGTTGGCCTCGTAACGGATGACTCCCTTTTCCATGTCGCCGCTGTTCACTCCCAGATAGGTGAGGATGGCGTGCAACGCCTTTGCGTAGGTTGTCGCCTCTGCTTCCGAACGCAAGTCGGGCTCGCTGACGATTTCCAGCAGTGGCACTCCGGCGCGGTTCAGGTCCACCAGCGATGCGCCGCGCTCACAGGCGCCGCTTTCGCGGTGCAGCAGCTTGCCGGTGTCCTCCTCAAGATGCACGCGGCGGATGCGGATTTTTCGCTCTGCGTCCGCAGTCGGGATGGAAATGTGACCATCCGTCGCCAGCGGCCGCTCGTATTGTGAAATCTGATAACCCTTTGGGAGATCGGGGTAAAAGTAGTTTTTTCGCGCGAAGATGCTCTCCGGCGCCACTTTGCACTTTAACGCCAGCGCGACCATTAGCGCTAGCTGCACTGCGCGCTGGTTTGCCACCGGCAGCGCGCCCGGCATTCCGGCGCAGACCGGGCAGGTGTAGCGGTTAGGCTCGTGGGTGGTGGAATCCACCACGCGGCAGCCGCAGAACATCTTCGATTGCGTCTGTAATTCGGCGTGAACCTCCAGCCCAATGACTGCCTGATAATCCATTTCTATCCGTGGCGCTGCATGAAGCGCTGCATGCGGTGGAGCGCCTCTTCAATCTTTTCATACGCGGCGGCGTAAGAGCAGCGCACGAACCCGACCCCGCTGGGCCCGAAGGCTGACCCCGGCACCACTGCGACGGATTCTTCCTTCAGCAGCCGGGCAGAGAAAGTGTTCTCGTCCATGCCGCTTTTCGTTATGGAGGGAAAGGCATAAAAAGCACCGCGCGGCTCGAAGCAATCTAGCCCGAGTGCGTTGAGGCCATCAACTATTAAGCGGCGGCGGCGGTCGTAACGCAGGCGCATTTCCTCGACGTGCTCTTCTCCGTGCTCCAACGCGTGCAGCGCGGCCGCCTGCGCCACGGTCGCGGCTGACATGATGGTGTACTGGTGAATCTTGCGCAAGCCAGCCACGATTTCGGCCGGGCCGACCACGTAGCCCAAACGCCATCCGGTCATGGCGTAATCTTTTGAGAAACCGCCCAACGTGAGTGTGCGCGCCTGCATGCCCGGCAGGCTGGCGAAGCAGACGTGTTCAAACCCGTACACTAGCCGATCGTAGATCTCGTCAGAGATGACCATCAGGTCATGCTGCTCGGCAAGGCGGGCGAGGGCCAATAGGTTCTCGCGCGTCATCACCGCGCCGGTCGGGTTGCACGGGAAGCCAATCAGAAGCGCTTTTGTCCGCGCAGTGATAGCGGCCGCCACCGCCTCGGCTTTTACCTGAAATTCGTTTTCTGGCCCGGTCGGAACGGTGACCGAAGTGCCGTGGGCCAGCGCGACTTGCGCTGTGTAGCTGACGAAGCACGGCTCCGGCACGATGACCTCGTCGCCGGGGTTCAGAGTGGCCGCGAAGGCCAGATAAAGCGCTTCCGACACCCCGACCGTGATGAGCACCTCGTTTTTTGGGTCATGCTCGATTGCATACTTGCGGAGCAGATGAGACGCAACGGCTCGGCGCAGCTCGATGGTGCCGGCGTTCGCGGTGTACTGCGTGTCTCCGCGCTGCAACGAAGCCACGCCGGCCTGCACAATCGGCGACGGGGTGACGAAATCCGGCTCGCCAATGCCGAGCGAAATCACGTCATCCATCGTGGCGGCGATGTCGAAGAAGCGCCGGATTCCCGAGGGCGGCAGCGTTTTCACGTGGTCGGCGATAAAGGCGGTCATGCTGCTGGCTTGTGGAGGCGGCAATCGCGCCGGGCGAACCGGTCAGGCATGCAAAATCTCCTCTTTCATCGCGCGGATTATTCTCGTCTCGGTGCGCGTCTGTTGCCGCGTGAGAGGGCCAGATCGCCCGCATTATCACCGTTTTCCGGCCAGAAAGCAAGTGTGCACCCGGCGGGAACGCAGGCAAGTCATGTATACTTCCGGCATGCGGCCGGCGCAATTGTACTCAAACTGGGCGGAAATTGACCTCGGTGCCATTGAAAGTAACGTGCGCTTTTTCGCCGGGTACACCGCCGCGCGGGTGATGGCAGTGGTCAAGGCAAACGCGTACGGGCACGGGGCGGTGCCGGTGGCGCAGACCGCGCTGCGAGCCGGCGCAACGTGGTGTGGAGTGGCGCAGGCTGAAGAAGCGCTTGAGTTGCGCCGGGCCGGGCTGCATTGCCCGATTCTGCTGCTGGGATTCGCGCCGCCGACGCGGCTTGCGGAACTGATATCCGAGCGCGTCTCGCTGACTGTGTGGGAGGCCGGGCAGCTGCATAAGGCCGCCGCAGCTGCCCAAGATTCGGGGCAGCCCGCCCGCCTGCATTTGAAGGTGGATACCGGCATGGGCCGGGTGGGCGTCAGTCCGGAGCGGGCGGCGGCGCTCGCACACAGCCTGACGGACACCGATGGGCTGCAGTTCGAGGGGCTGTTGACGCACTTCGCGCGAGCGGACGAGAAAGACCTTGGGCCGACGCTGCAGCAGGAACGCCGCTTTCGTGATGTTCTCGATGCGCTGGAGGCGCGCGGGCTGCGGCCGGGATTGGTGCATGCCGCCAATTCCGCTGCTACGTTGGTGCGCCCACACGCGCACTTCGACATGGTGCGCATCGGCATCGCCATGTACGGACTGGACCCCTCGGTGGACTGCCCCTGCCCGGGGGAGCTGCGCCCGGCCCTGGCATGGAAATCGCAGCTCACCCATGTGAAGGCTGTGCCAAAGGGCTCGGGCCTAAGCTACGGCCACGAATACATCACCAGTGGGGAGGAGACCATCGGCACGGTTCCGGCCGGTTATGCAGACGGTTACCGCCGCGCGGGCGAGAAAGTGGCTCTGGTGGGTGGAGAGCGCGTGCCGGTGCTGGGGCGAGTGTGCATGGATCAATTTCTGGTGCGCCTGGATGATGTGACTGGCGCGGTCGTGGGCGATGAAGTGGTGCTGCTCGGCCAGCAGGGTCAAGCGCGGCTGCCGGCTGAAGAACTGGCCCTGCGGTGGGGCACCATTAATTACGACTTGGTTTGCAGCATCGGCGCGCGCGTGCCCCGGGTTCACCTATAGGGCGCGGTTAGGTTTCTACGTTATGCTGGTTCCGGCGCTGGCCGGATTCGCCAGCGCTCATCGGCGCACACATAACTGAGTTCGATTGTCAGGTTGCCCTCAGTGCGTACGCGGAAGCGCGGGCCGGTCGGGGTTTGCCAACGAGCGAGAACAGTCTGCACCTGATGGCGCTCCCCGTTCCAATCGAAAGCGCGCGGTCGCTCCCCGAAATCGGCGCCGGAATAGCATTCGACAGTTTCCGTCATTCGAAACCCAACTCGGATTCGTCGCCAACGTTGAAGGTGCGGAAACGCCCCTTCACGCGCGCGCCGCGACCGATGAGTGATTGTGCCAGCACTGCGTCGGTGATTTGTGCGCCCTGATCGACAATCGAATCCCGGATGATGGAGCCATCGATGTGGCAGTCCGCTCCGATGGTGGCGAAGGGCCCAATGACCGAATCCCTTATCTGCGCATGCGAGTGGATGTTGACGGGCGGCACGACCACATATCCCCGCGCGACTACGTCAGCGCTGTTGTCGTGCCCGTGTTGCAGCAGGTGTTTGTTCGTGTGCAGCACGTTCTCCGGCTTGCCGCAATCCTCCCAGATGTCCACTGGCTGCACGCGCATGCGCATGCCTTCATCCAACAATATCTGCATCGCGTCGGCGAGATAATACTCGCCCTTGGTCTGCACGTTGCCGTCGATCTGTTTCTCAATCGCGTCCATCAGGCGGGCGCCATCCTGCAGGAAATAGAATCCGACGACAGCCAGATTGTCGCTCATTGAATCTGGTTTTTCTATGATGCGATTCACGAAGCCGTCCTCGCCGCGCACAGCGACCCCGAACCGGCGCGGGTCCTGCACCTGTTTCACCCATGCGACCGCATCGCAGGCCTCGGCGTGCAGCCCGGTCAGGTCGGTTTCCACGATGGTATCCGCGAAGCCGATCAGCAGCGGGCCGCTCACGAAATCCCTCGCCAGCAGCACAGCCGGGGACTGGCCGTTGAGTTCCTTTTGCTCCAGAAAGCGCGCCTCGATGTCGGGGTATTCCGCGCTGATGTAGGCCTCAATCTGCTCACCCATGTAACCGGTGATGAGAATGAATTCCTCGACCTCCACATCGCGGAACATCCCCAGCACATGGCCGAGCACCGGGGTGCCGGCCACGTTCATCAGTGGCTTCGGTTTGCTGAACGTGTGCGGTCGCAGACGCGTTCCGAATCCGGCCAACGGTATGATCACTTTCATCTTAATTCTCCAATGCGGGGGCGTGCCGCTGCCAGTCAGTGGCTTGCTGGAAAACATGCGCCACGTTTAGCAGGCGCTGCTCTGCAAATGCCGGGCCAAGCAACTGCATCCCGATGGGCAGCCCGTTGATATCCAGGCCGCAGGGCAGTGAGAGCCCGGGTAGCCCGGCCAAGTTGCATGACAATGTAAAAGCGTCGGATAGGTACATCTGCAGCGGGTCGTCCGTTTTTTCACCCAACTTGAAAGCGGTGGTCGGGGTGGTCGGCCCGGCGATGACATCGACCTGCTCGAATGCAGTGTCAAAGTCTTGTTTCACGAGAGTGCGTACTTTCTGGGCGCGCAGGTAATAATCATCGTAATACCCGGCGGCAAGGGCATAAGTGCCCAGCATGATGCGTCGCTTGACTTCAGGGCCGAACCCGGCGCTGCGCGTGTTCACATAAGTTTCCCACAGGTTGTGGTCGCTGTGGCGTTGGCCATAGCGCATGCCATCGTAGCGAGCCAGGTTTGCGGAGGCCTCGGCGTTGGCAATGAGGTAATAGGCCGGCAGCGCATGTTCAGTGTGCGGCAGTCGCACCGGGAAAATCTCTGCACCGAACTCGGCGAGTACCTCGATAGCGGCGCGCACCCGCGTTTCCACCTCCGGCTGCACGCCCGCGTCGAAGTATTCCTCGGGTACGCCGATGCGCAGCCCAGCTAAATCTGTTGCCTGCGAGAGCGCGCCAAGGTAGTCTGGCGGCGGCGTGGGCACGCTGGTCGCGTCGCGGGCATCCGGCCCGGCCAGGGTTTGCAGCAGCAGTGCCGCATCCTCTGCGGTGCGCGTGAGCGTGCCGATCTGGTCGAAAGAGGAGCCGAAGGCAATCAACCCAAAACGGGAGATGCGGCCGTAGGAGGGCTTAAGCCCGACCACGCCACATAGTGCCGCCGGCTGGCGCACGCTGCCGCCGGTATCAGTGCCGAGTGCGCCGAAAGCCATGCGGGCGGCCACCGCGGCCGCGCTGCCGCCGGAGGAGCCGCCCGGAACGCGCTGCGGGTCCCACGGATTGCGGGTCGGGCCGAAACCGGAATTCTCGGTGGAGGAGCCCATGGCGAATTCGTCCGTGTTCGTCTTCCCCAGAAAGACCGCGCCGGCCGCGCGCAAGCGCGCGCTAGCTGTGGCATCGTAGGCGGGCACGAAGTTTTCCAGTATGCGCGAGCCGGCTGTGGCGGCGAGTTCGGCCACGCAGAGTACATCTTTGATGGCGAGCGGGATTCCATTAAGTGGGGATGGTTGCTGGCTGACCTTGCCTCTGCGCCAGGCGGCCCAGGCACGATCTGCACGCCGGGCCTGCTGCATGGCTAGGTCTCCACTCACCGCCAGGAAAGCATGAAGGTCTGGTTCAGCGCTCTCGATTCGGCGCAGGCAGGCCTCGGTTAATTCGACGCTGGATACCTCGCTGGTGCGGAGCATATCCCCCGCGCGGCGCAGCGACTGCTCAATCAACTCCACGATGGAGATCCCCGGAGTGCGCCGGGCGAAAAGCGGATTTCAGCCTTCATCTAATATGGCCGGAACGCGAAAGCAGCCGGCCTCGGTTTCGGGGGCGTTGCGCAGCAGCTCTTCGCGCGGGAGCGACTCGCGCACCTCGTCGGCACGGAGCGCGCTGCGCAGCGGCGCCACACTGCGCGTGGGGGCAACGGCGGAGAGGTCGAGTTCGCTGATGCAATCCACGTAATCGAGCACCGCGGAAAGTTGCTCTCTGAACGTCTCGGTTTCGCGCGTGCTCAGTTTCAGCCGGGCGAGCTCAGCCATGTAGGTGACTTCTTCGGTGGTAAGCATGTGGGCTTTTCCTTCTCAGCCGCCACAGCGGGCGCGGATTATTCTACCACTATTCTCAGGGCGACTGCGGTTGCAGCCGACGCAGGTCGCTGGGGAAGCGCACGCGAATGCGGTACCTCGGGGATACGGACCGGGAGGTGGTGAACTCATCGCTGATGCCTGTGGCCGACTATGTCTCGCCACGGACGGCAACGGCCGCGGCGGGCAGCGCGAGGGCGGTTTGGCGGGCGGCAGCCGGCCCGAGAAACCGCGCCGCAAGAGCGAGTGCCAGCGAGATTAGTTCCGGGCGCATTCCGGTTGTCAATCGGTCGGGGCGTCGGCGGTGCAACAATGGCTTTGCTGATGTACACGCTCAGGAAATGCTGCTCACAGCCGGGCGTGGGTCACAACGCGTTAGTGCTAGGCGTCGCTCAGGCTGACATCACCGGTCGCGATGCTGAGGGCGCGCCCATCATCCGGCTGCAGGCGCAGCGCCCCGTTCGGGTCGAGCCCTAGAGCGATGCCCTCGATAGGAGTGCCCTCCGGATTGAGCCCGCACACGCGCTTTCCGCGCCAGATCATGCGCCGTTCCCACGCGGCCAGAAGAGGCGCTTTTCCCAATTTTGGGTAATGCTCCGCAAGCGCGTGCACCAGTTGCAGCAGTAATTCCACTCTGTCCGGCGCATCCTCGCACTGCTCCGCCAGGAACGAAGCCGGCTGACGCATCTGCGCATGCGCGGGCGGCCCTGCGTGGACGTTGACGCCAATACCCAGCACCGCCCATTCTGGCCCGGCTGCGCCGTGGCTGGTCTCCCCCAGAATCCCGGCCACTTTTTTTCCGTGGACGCAGATATCATTGGGCCATTTCAATTGTGCCTGCAGATTGCAGAGCGACTCAATTGCCTGCGCTGTGGCCACGCTGCCCAGCAGCGCGAGGTGGCCAACGCGGTTTCCCGGTAACGTGGGCCGCAGCACAAAGCTGACGGCCAGCCCGCTGCCCGGTTGCGTGAACCAGCGCCGACCGGCGCGCCCGAGGCCGGCGGTTTGCTCATCTGCTACCACCAGTGTTCCCTCGGGCGCGCCGGCGGCTGCCAGTCTCCCGGCCTCGGCATTTGTCGAGCCAATGGAGCGAAAAAAATGCAGCCGCTGCCCGAATGGTTCATTGGAAAGGGCGCGCGTGATTTCGGCAGGGTTAAACATGGCAGGCTGTGTGCAGCTATTCTAACGGACAGCGCCGCACCGTCAACCGCAGCCGTTCTGGTAGAATCAAGCTGCATGAAGAATCTGTGGGCGCCCTGGCGCATGAGTTATTTGCGCGGCGAGAGAGAGGCGAAGGATGGATGCCTGTTCTGCCGGGCGCTGCGAGAGGCGCACGCTGATGAGAGCAACTTGGTGCTGCACCGCGGCGCTCGTGTGCTGGCAATGCTGAACAAATACCCTTACAGCAACGGGCACATGCTGCTGGTGCCCGCGGAGCACGTGCCCTCGCTGGAGGATTTGCCTGCCGAGGTGATGAGCGAATTGGGAGGCCTGAGCCAGATTGCGTTGCGGGCGTTGCGTAGGGTGTACGCGCCGCAGGGGTTTAACGTGGGCGTGAACATCGGCGCAGCCGGCGGCGCGGGCGTGCCGGAGCACGTGCACATGCATGTGCTCCCGCGCTGGGCGGGCGACACCAATTTCATGACCACCGTCGCCGAGACGCGCATTGTTCCCGAGGAAATGGCGGTGACCCACAGGCGGTTGCGCGATCTGATGGCCTGGCTTCTAGGGGAGGGCAGTTGAGCAAACACGGCATGATGGCGGATTCCGGACAAAGCCCTAGGTATGGTCACAGGCAGCGGCGGTGTGCTTGCCGGGAGAGCTGCGGGCCTAAGACACCGCAACGAATATCAGGCGCCAGTGCATTGACAAGCAGTGCGCTTCGGGCGATCGAGGGAGGATCAATTTGAATATTATCAGTGGTCTCTTTAGGCGCCATAAAAATGATGGTGCGCTGCTGTTGGAAGTCACCTTATTCATAGCTTCAGCGGCCTTTCTGTTTGGGGTAGTATTGTCAACCACTCTCCGATGGTGGAAGGTTGTCTCAGCGGTCATCATTTTGCTGCTCGAGTTACTTGCGTGGATATGGGTGTGGCGCTCGCGTGAGCAGTGGTGGCCGCGGCTTAAGGCGCATTTGAATCGGTACACAACTTTCTTGGATGCGATCCCCGAACATCGCGTCAATTCGTCTATCTTGCTTGCCAGTGCTTTGGGGCTCTATATAGAGCTCATGGTGATACGCTGGCATGGCTCAGAACTGAGGATGTTTTCGCTATTTAAGAACATTAGTCTTATTTCCTGTTTTCTGGGGCTTGGACTTGGCTATGGGCTTGGTGCAGTACGCTTTATAGCTATGCCGTTGGTGTTGCCTGCTCTTGCGGCTCAGTTTGTGCTCCTGCGTTTAGCGCGGTTGACGCCTCTTCAGTTTCTGCTTGTTAATCCAGTCGCCGAACGCGCAGCACAAGCCATGCAGCCGGCGACATGGCAGAATGCGCTGGTTATATACGGATTTTTGGCGATTGTTTTCATGGTCAATGGCCTTACGTTTGTTCCATTGGGTCAGCTAGTTGCGCGAATCATGATGCGACGTCCTCGATTGCGCGCCTACGGTTTGAACTTGGCAGGTTCTTTGCTGGGAATTGGACTTTTTACAGGTTTGTCCTATCTGTGGGCACCACCAGCTGTTTGGCTGCTCATAGGAGGCTGCTGGCTACTATGGTTTCTCCGAGGCCATGCGCTTGCGTTATTGACGTCGGGTGCAGCGATGGCGGTCGCTGTTACTGTAGTAAGTCTACCCACTGCGGCAAATGCGGTTGAACGCTACTCGCCATATCAGGTTCTCACACTGAGGGTCGACGCGGGAGTTTCCCCGTTTCTGGAGGTCAATCATTTGTGGTACCAGCGGATGTATGATTTGCGTCCCGAGGCAATCCGGCGATTCCCGAACATGGAAGCGGAAGGACGGGGTTATGATTTTCCCTATGTGATCAAGCCCGATGCGGCCTCTGTCCTTGTAGTAGGAAGTGGTACTGGCAACGATGTCGCAGCAGCCGTACGGCATGACAATGTTTCTCAGGTTGACGCGGTTGAAATTGACCCAGTGATTCTTAATTATGGGCGCCAGTTGCATCCAGAACAGCCATATTCATCTCCACGGGTGTCAGCCGTGTTGGACGACGCGCGATCATATATTCGCAATACAGAAGAAAAATACGATCTTGTTGTCTACGGATTGCTAGATGCCCAGAGCTCCCTTAGCGGTTTTTCTTCCGTCCGTCTGGACAGTTTCGTGTATACAGTGGAGGCTTTTCAAGAAGCGCGTCAAATCCTCACCGACGAAGGCCTCCTCGTCGTTACCTTTGCCGTAATCTCGCCTGCCCATGCTCGCAAGATGTACCTGACGATGCAACAGGCATTTGATGGTCAAACTCCTGAAGTTTACGTCACAAAGGGTCGAGAGCAGTGGCCCATGTTTATCGCTGGCCCGGCATTGAGCGCGGTATCCGCTAGGGCGAATACCTAATATTATCGTCAGATTACCTCCGTTGTATCTGACCCTAGTATTGCAGCTGACGTGTCGACTGACGACTGGCCATTTCTGTACATGCCGATCCGTATCTTCCCTCTAACGTACGTGTACTTGTTGGTTATTCTGGTGGTGGTATCCGCTGTCACGATATGGCAGTTCTTACCGACAGTCACTACACCTGCGACCGCTACTTTCTTCTTTCTCGGGGCTGGGTTTTTGTTGGTGGAGACCAAGGCTATCACGGAACTAGGGCTAACTTTCGGCAACACGTGGCAGGTTGTAAGCGCGACTATTGCAGGAGTGTTAGCTATGGCCTACCTAGCAAATTTCACTGTCATAAAGATGGGTTCCGTACGGCCAGCATTTGCTTACACTTTGATAGCCACATCTCTGTTGGTCGGGATGTATGGATCGGGAGTGAACGCGTCAGGGATATTCCCGATGGGATCGGCTAAGATAGTTGCCGTGGTGTTGCTCACCTTGCCATTATTGTTCTCTGGTCTAGCGTTTTCGAGTGAACTCAACGCTCGTGGCGTTAGTGCTGGCGCGGCTCTTGGCCCCAACCTTTTGGGAGCCATGGTTGGTGGCTTTCTTGAATACAACTCCATGTATCTTGGCTACCGCAGTCTTTATGGATTGGCGTTGGTGCTGTTTGCTCTGGCCTATTTCTCGTCCCGGCGTGCCCGCGTCTAGCCCTGCATGCTGTGCAGTCATTTCTCTTCTGGTGTGGAGACGTCGTTTCGCTCTACAGCCTATGCATGTTGGTGGGCGACAAGGCGAATCGCTAGGCATCGAGGAACCATGTACCAAAGCGTGAACATCGGCGCAGCCGGCGGCGCGGGCGTGCCCGAGCACGTGCATATGCATGTGTGTCCGCGCTGGGCGGGCGAAACAAATTTATGACTACCATGGCGAAAACGCGCATCGTTCCGAGGAGTTGGCGGTGACATATCGGCGGCTGCGCGATCTGATTACTGAGTTGCTCTAGAAGGGGGAGTGAGTGAGAACGCGGTGACCCCGGGCCACGCAAAACAACCCGATGACGTTGTCATTCTTAGCGGGGCGCGCACGCCGGTGAGCCGATTCGCAGGCGCATTGGCCGGGGTCACCGCGACCGAGCTCGGCGCAGTGGCCATTTGTGCGGCTGTCGAACGCGCCGGAGTAAACGCGGACGATATCGCCGAGGTGCTGATGGGGCAGGTGGTCTCCGCCGGGTCGGGCCAGGCGCCCGCCCGCCAGGCCGGGATGGCCGCCGGTCTTCCGGCTGCGGTCGGGGCCACCACTCTGAGCAAAATGTGCGCCTCCGGCCTGAAGGCGGTGATGCTGGCAGCGCAGGCAATCCGCGCGGCGGACGCGGATTTGCTGGTTGCCGGTGGCATGGAGAACATGAGCGCAGTGCCTTTCATATTGCCGTGGGCGCGGCGCGGCTCGCGGTTAGGAAATAAGCCCGTCGTCGACGCGCTTATCCAGGACGGGCTGCGCTGCTCGTTGCAGGGATGGATGATGGGCGAGGCAGCTGAATTCATCTCCGCTGAGTACGGATTGACCCGGGAAGAGCTGGACGAGTTCGCGCTGCTCAGTCACCGGAAGGCGGTCGCCGCTATGGACGCCGGAAAATTCACGGCGGAAATCGTGCCGGTGCCAGTCAAAGCGCGTGATGGCACGACCTCTGTGGTCAAGCAAGACGAGGCCCCGCGGCGCGAAACCTCGCTGCCCGCGCTGGCCAAGTTGCCGCCCGCGTTTGTCGATGATGGCATCGTCACCGCCGGGAATTCACCCGGCGGTGACGACGGCGCGGCAGCGCTGGTGGAGATTGTGCGCGGGCTGGCCACTTCTGACCAGACCACGGCCACCGCCGTGGCGCTTTCCGAGACGCTCGGCAAGACGCCGGTGGAGGCGAATGATTCGCCCGGTTTCATCTCTAATCGCATTCTTTGTCCGATGGTGAACGAGGCCGTCTGTGCGCTGGTGGAGGGGGTCGGCACTCCGGAGGCGATAGACGCGGTGATGAAACTGGGTATTAACCATCCGATGGGGCCACTGGAACAATGCGACCTGGTCGGCATTGACGTGCTGCTGCATGTTATGGAGGTATTGCACCGCGACCTCGGCGAGGACAAGTCCCGCCCCTGCCCGCTGTTGCGCAAGATGGTGGCAGCCGGGCGTCTCGGGCGGAAGACAGGTCGAGGTTTTTGTGAATATGCTTGACCCGGAGCGAAACACATCTATGGTTTTTACGATGATTGACAGGCGATGTTGGGAGCGGGCATTACCATGCAAGAATCGGCGCGATACAGCGAAGGCAAATTCTCCGCTCCGGACGGAGCGACCCTTTACGAACAGTGGTGGCAGCCCGGTGGCGACCCCCGCGCAGTTGTGCTGATTGTGCATGGTATCGCCGAACACAGCGGCCGCCATGCGCACGTGGGTGAGCATCTCGCGCAGAATGGATTCGCGGTGTGCGCCTACGACCAGCGCGGCCACGGGTTCTCGGATGGTGAGCGGAGCTTCATCGAGCGTTTTGACGATTACCTGGATGATCTGGAGCACGTGCTCGTCCGGGCGCGCGAAAAGCTTCCCAGCAAACCGGTCTTTCTGCTGGGGCACAGCACGGGAGGGTTGATTGTGGCCACTCTGGCGGTCTTTCGAAACCCCGCCGTGCGCGGAATGGTGCTCAGCGGCCCGCTGCTCATTATCGGCGAAGACGTGCCCCCACTGCTGGTGAAAATCGCGCCACTGGTTGGCCGGTTGCTGCCGCGCCTGAAGGTAATGAAACTGGACAGCGCCTCCATCTCCCGCGATGCGGACGTGGCGGCGGCATATGACAGCGATCCGCTTGTCTATCGAGAAGGCCTGTGCGCCCGTACCGGCGCGGAGATTAACGGAGCCGTGATACGGCTGCAAGCAGCCCTGGAGCAGGCCACGTTGCCTTTCCTCATTCTGCACGGGTCGGAGGATCGCCTCTCCGGGCCGGATGGAAGTCGGCAGTTCCACGCGCGCGCGCGTTCTGACGACAAGGGCCTGAAGATGTACGCCGGCTTTTACCACGAAGTGCTCAACGAGCCTGAGAAGCATCAGGTGCTGGCGGACCTCACCGAGTGGCTACAGGCGCGGGTGTAGTTCCCAGCGCGGCTTGGCCGATGCTGCTCGGCGCCAGCGTGGGCGCTGAGGGCGTCAATTTCTGCGTTCACTCCGAGGCGGCCACGGCAGTCTCGCTGCTGCTCTTCGACCACCATTCCTCTGCGCGTCCGGCCCGAGAAATTACATTAGACCCGGTGGAAAATCGTACGGACGACTGCTGGCATGTGCTGCTGCGCGATGTAACCGCCGGGCAACTTTATGGTTGGCGCGTATCCGCCCGGCAGGCGCCTGAAGGCACCGTGAGTGCTGACGAATCCGGAGTGCTGCTCGACCCGTACGCTCTCGCCGTCATGTACTCGCCCGACGCCGAGCGCCCTTCCCAAAGTTTCAAAAGCGTGGTTGTGGACCCCGCCGCTTATAATTGGGAGGGGGATGCACCGCTGCGGCGCCCGCTGCGCGAGACCGTAATCTACGAGCTACACGTGCGTGGTTTCACGCGGCACCCTTCCTCCGGAGTCGCTCATCCGGGCACATATTCCGGGCTGGCGCAGCAGCTGCCCTATCTTCAGTCTCTCGGCGTTTCCGCCATCGAGCTGTTGCCGGTGCAGCAGTTTGACCCCGGCGAGATTGGCAGAGTCAACCCGGTGACAGGCGAGCAGTTGCGCCAGTTCTGGGGATACCAGCCGGTGGCGTGGTTCGCCCCGCATCGGGGCTATTGCGTCAATCAGAGCGACCCGCTCGCGCCGGTGACCGAGTTCCGCGATATGGTCAAAGCCTGCCATCGCGCGGGAATCGAAGTCATCCTCGATGTGGTTTTCAATCACACGGCGGAGGGCGGCGCTGCCGGCCCGACATTCAGCTGGCGTGGATTTGACAGTGGCAGCTATTATCTGAGCGACCCGCAAGACCGCGCCCACTACATGGATTTCAGTGGCTGTGGAAACACTGTCAATGCGAACCATCCGGTGATGCGGCGCATGATTCTCGATTGCCTGCACTTCTGGGTGCGGGATATGCACGTTGACGGCTTTCGGTTTGATTTGGCCGCTGCGCTCGCGCGCGGTGAGGATGGGAAACCACTTGAAAAACCGCCCGTGCTGCTAGAAATCGAAAATGATGTGCTGCTTTCCCAGACCAAAATCATCGCGGAGCCGTGGGACGCCGTCGGGTTGCATCAGCTCGGCAGGTTTCCCGGCGGCCGCTGGCTGGAGTGGAATGACCGCTTTCGCGACGATGTGCGCCGCTTTGTGCGCGGAGACGCGGGCATGGTGCCGGCTCTGGCCGACCGGTTTCAGGGCAGCCCTGGCATCTTTCTCGGGCACCGGCCGCAGCGCAGCGTTAACTATGTGACCTGCCACGACGGATTCACGCTCAATGACCTGGTCTCCTACAATCAGCGCGACAATCACGCTAACGGCGAGGACAACGCTGATGGCCACCCGGCGAGCTATAGCTGCAACCACGGCGTGGAGGGCGCGACTACCGACGCCCAAGTGCAGGCTGTGCGCACCCGTCCGATGAAAAACGCGGTCGCGCTGCTGCTGCTTGCGCAGGGCACGCCCATGCTGCTGGCCGGAGATGAATTCCGGCGCACGCAGCAGGGCAACAACAATGCGTACTGTCAGGATAACGAGATCTCGTGGGTCGATTGGGGCCTGCTGCGCGAGCATGCGGGGCTGCAACGTTTTGTGCGCATGTTGCTGCGCTTCCGCACGGAATGGCCGGCTCTGCGCCTGCCCGATTTCCCGACAGAGAAGCAGCTTCAGTGGCACGGGGTGGAGTTGCAGCAGCCCGATTGGAGCCATCATTCCCACACGCTCGCTTTCACTTTGCGGGCGGATGAACAGGTTGATGCGCTGCACATGATGGCGAATGCTCACTCGGAAGCGCTGCAATTCCGCTTGCCCGTGCTGCCCGATTGCGGCTGGCGCCGCCTGCTGGACACCGCCCGCGCCTCTCCGGACGATATCAATACTGCGGCGCATGCTTTGCGCGTGGATGGCGAGCGTTATTCTGTGAGCGCCCGCTCGGTTGTGGTTGTAATCGCGCGCTGAATTCAGCTCGACGCGGCTTTGCAGGCGAGCTCGTGCGCGTTTGCGCTTTCCTGCGGGCGCGCGCCAGACTTTGCTAGGTGCCAGCGGACTTTACTTTCTGCGCAAGCGGCCGCGATTTCATGCCACAGATCACGGTTCTTCACTGGCTGATCGGTTCTGGTTTTCCAGCTGCGCTGCTGCCACGCTGGCATCCACTGCGTGGCTCCGCGCTGGACGTAATCGGAGGGCGTGTACATGTGAATGCGCCTGCGCCTGTGCCCGTGAGTTGCGCTCAGGGCGCGCGCCGCTGCCAGCAGCTGCAGACGATTGGCTGTCGTCTTTGATTCTCGCCCCGACAGCGTGCTAACCTCGTCCCCCTGTCGCAGCACCGCCGCCCAGCCGCCGGGGCCGCGCGGGCCGCTGCAGGATGCGCCGGTGAACACATGAACAGCGGTTGCATCAGGCAGCGGAAAGTCTGCTCGCGGGATTGCCTTCCGCGCCAGGCTGTCTGCGCGTTCGTTTAGCGGGTGACCGGCGTGCCCTTTCACCCAGTGCCAGCGCATTCTGTGCGGCTGCCTCGCCTCGGCCAATCTGCGCCAAAGGTCCTGGTTGGCGACCGGTCGTTTCCTGCGCGTGCGCCATTTTTGTGCCTGCCAGCGAGGCAGCCATTCGGTTACGCCTTTTCGCAGGTATTCCGAATCCGTGTATAGTTCAACCTGACACGGACGCGTTAGTTCAGCGAGGGCTTCGATGGTGGCGCGCAGCTCCATGCGGTTGTTGGTTGTATCCGCTTCGCCGCCGTAAAGCTCTTTCTGGCGCGCACCGTAACGTAAGATCGCGGCCCAGCCGCCCGGCCCCGGGTTGGGGTCGCAGGCGCCATCGGTGTAGATGGTGACGACTGTGATTTCAGTGTTTGGCACGGCTGGAGTTGACCGCTTCAGCGCGTATCAGGCATCAGGTGATTCTGGGGATTTTGGCTTGCGGGCGTCTGTCAGGAAGCCCAGCGCTTCTTCTGAGGAAGCGTCCATCACCACACTCAAGGTCTTCCCGCCGCACGTCGCCGGCAGATTGTAAACCTGCACCACGTCGGCGAAATCGGCGTCCTCGGGGCTGAGCTGCGCGAGCAGGTTGGGCGCATCCGCGAAATGCGCGGCGTGGAAAAAACCCCTCTCATCATCCACGTTAATAGCCAGCGGGAAAATATTCGCCTCCACCAGGTCTTGGAAGAAATGAGTTCCGTAGGAGGGCTCACCGCTTTCGGCGCCGCTGCCCGGCACCAGTTCGATTAGCATGCGAGTGTTGTAAACGTCCGCATAGGTCACTTTCACGCCAAGGTCGGGGTTGTTGCTTCCCCAGCGGTGTGGCCCAATCAGCACAAAAGGCTCTCCCTGAAGGACCTGATTTAGCCGTCCAATCACGCGGCCGATGCTGATTTTCTTGACCGGATCCGCCAGCGCTTCGTACTCGTCCAGCGGTACCACTACAACGAAGGTGATGCCGTCCACGCGACCATCCGGCACCATGCTGCCGGTTCTGAGAACCTTGTCAGCTTCCTCAATTTCCTGCGGGATGGCCTCCGCCGCGCGGTCGGCCCGGAAGCTCTGGGGGCGGCACTGCACCAGACAGAGACTGACCTTTGGCGCCTTGCCCTCGTGCACGACCCGGGCGGTGAATTCGACGTCTATGGCGGTGTCATAGTGTTTGGAAAGTTGCTTCAACATGCGTTTGACCTGTGGCACGAATTCGGTCTGCTGCAGCAGCTGATCAAAAGTGAGCACAAGGCTGGCCGGGTCGATGTTCGGGTTCAACATGAGCAACTTCCGCAGATAACCATCACTGTGCTGCGTGGCCAACAACCGGACCCATGGTAGCCTGCCATGCAGCACCTCGGCTATCGGCTGGGTCTCAAGTCGATTGGTCTCCAGGTTTAGAAGGTCCATCTTTTTCTGTGAATAATGGCGGATAGCGTCCGCCCCGCTTTCAGGCCGTAGCATCGGGTGGCTGAGCGCGATCATGCGGGCGTAGTCATCTGTGCGTTCCACGGCGCGGGTGCCCAGTCCGCAGACCACGCGCACCAGTCCTTCCTCGGGTTTAATGCGGGGGGTCCAGCGGAAGGGGTTGCGGCTAAACGCCACGCCGGCGATGGAAGGGAAGAACCAGAGGCCGTGTTGCTCCCCTTCGACGAGTTGTATTAGAATGGCCATGCGTTCGCTGTAGTCTAAGAGGCCCATCCTCTGCCGGTAGAGCAGTGCGTCCGGGCTATAGACGCTGGCGTAAATCTGCGTGATGGCCAGAGTGAGCGCCTCAAGGTTATCTTCCGGGCTGCCCTGATTTGCGCAGAAATAACTGTCGTACTTGCCTGCGAAGGAGGTGCCGTATGAATCCTCCAGCAGGCTGGATGAGCGCACGATGAGCGGTGTGCGCCCGCTCTTCTGCAGCAGGTTTCGCAGGTTCTCGAGGATTTCATCCGGCAGCTGGCCGGCGGCGAAATCATGCCTGATGCCGGCATACTGCTCCCGCACCTCGGCTGCCGGTTTGTACTTCTGGTTCATCACGCTCACCAGGTCGTTGGCGCGTTTGAAGCGGTCGAACACGTCTGTGGCGATAAAATACGATTTGGGCACGCGCACTTCTTCCGAAAGCTGTTTGTCGCTCTGCAGAATTTTCCAGGCCAGCTCAATCCCGGCCGCCTTGCCGCCGATTTTTCCCTTGCCAAAACGGCGGCGGCGTATGTCCCACAGGTCCTCGATCGTGAACCATTTACGCGCGGTGCCGACGTACTCCAGCCGATCGCTGACGATGGTTTTGATGATGACCACGATTATTTCCTGCAGATGGTGGCCCATCTCCTTGCGTTTTTCCGGCGGCAGCGCCTCGATGCGTTTTCCGTGCCTCATCACCAGGGCAAGCGGCGCCATTTCGGGGTTGTACTTCAACCGGGTCACCGGAGTTTCTGTACCGGTGCGGTCTTCTAGCAGCCCCGCCACGATTTTATCGAACACCTGCGCAGGCACGTTGTGGGCGAAGTAGAACTCGGTGAGATAATCGCGGACGTGGTGGAGACGTTCGTGCCAGATGTCGGCTGGCTCCTCCGTGAATGGGTCCTCTAAACCCTCCAGTTTTTGCGAGGCGACCGCCCGCTCGTGCACCTCTTCTTCCAGACGTTCCGGCGTTATCACGCCCCGGTTGAAAAGCTCTTCCTGCATGCGCTCGCGGATGGCGCTGCCCAGGATAGGGTACTGTCTGATGCGCAGTTGCAGGGAGACTATTTTCGGCAGGCTTTGCAGATCGAAGGTCATGAGCGCAATGGTTTTGCGATGGCTGCGTCAGGATAGCTGTTCTTTCAGCCAGGTGATGGGTTGCACCGGCGAGGGGTCAACGCCGTAGGCGATTGCCAGATAAAAGCTGACATAGTCACCGAAATGCAGCGCGGATAGCATCTGCGCGAGACGCGACTCGCCGCGCGTGTGCACGGTGTCGGAGTTGAAGCCCGCGCCGATGAACATTCGGCGCGTCAGTTCGGCGCGGCGCTGGTTGCGGGGATGAGCGAGCGAGGATTCGAGAAACAGCGCGAAAGTCCTGTCTATGAGCACTTCCGGGTGTTCCAAGCCGACCACTGCGTTGTGGTTCATCTCAGGCAGCTGCTCGAATTGCGCCCATGCCTTTCCGTTTTCAGCAATCTGCCCGCGCCAGCGGCGCGCCACGGGCGTTAATGGATCGGCGGCAAAGATCAAAACCAGCCGGTCCAGCATCTGCCCGGCGAGGCGTTTGGCCGGGTTGGAACTCACGGGCGACTGGCTGGCCAAGCGAGCCTGCTGCTGGCGCAGCACCTGCGCCGCCTTCTCCACATCCGCGCTGAAATCGCGCACCATTCCCAGCCGGCAAAGCAGCCGCAGCGGTAGCAGCAGCGAGTAGCCGAGCGCAGCCCTCGGTGGACTTTCATAATCGAAGCGCCAGGCCAACCCGCCGGATTCCGCGGTGAGTTCGGCGATTTTCCCGCCGCTGGAGATGCTCACGATCTGCGCGTCGCGCTGCTGCGCAGCGGCGAGCGTTGCCAACGTCTCCTCGGTGTTGCCGGAATAAGATGAGGCTATGACCAGCGTATCCGGCCCGACGAAAGCTGGCAGCTCATAATCGCGGTTCGATAGAATGGGGGCGGGGCACTCTGCGGCAAGCAACGAGCGCAGCAGAGACCCTCCGATGGCCGAACCGCCCATGCCCAGAATGACGATGTTGGACACGCCGCCAGATTCCGGAAGCGGCAGATCCAGAGCGTGCTTCCAGGCGGCCAGCAGCTGCTCGGGCAGCCCGTCGATGTGTCCGAGCATGTTTCCTGAATCCAGCCGTTCAATCTGGGCGTGGTCGTCGAGGTTCAAGGCTTGCTTCCGATTCCAATCAAGGCTGCCGGGTGATTGCCACTCCTCATTGTAACGCAAGTACGCGCGCTCCGTGGCGGGCACGCGTGCTTGTACTCGTGTTGGTCAGACTGACGATCTATTGGCGCGGTGGTGCATCCTCTCCAACAGGCGCTCGCCTGGCCCGAGCGCCTGTCCCCTGCTTGAAATCTGTTTCATCGAATAGTCTCCACCATGCGTGCGCTCTGCCCCACCATATCAATAGCATAGTGGTTTTCCCTTGACCGTGGGGAGTGGTGTCCGTCACGGGAATCACCTGACTAGTTTCACAAAGTTAGGAGAGGCTCTGTTCGCTGTCTTCAACTTGGATCCGGGCGATTGTCTCTGCTTCTCTCCGCAACTTGCGGCTACGGGCAAGTAAAGAGATGACGTAGCCCGCGCCAAGGATGGCGAAGACCGCGTAGCCCAACAGCATGTAGAAAGAGGTGTCAGGCGTGATTTCTTGCAGAAACATGAGAAAGCCTTATCGGTCGTGTAACAGCCGTGCTTTCATAATGGCCACCCGGCAGGCTAGGCCTTCAAGCCGGACGCGGTGCCAGAGTAAAGTTGTGTACAAAACGGTGAAGGTGAAAAGCGAAAAGAAAAACGCGGAGCGCATGCGCATCGTCATGTCGAATTGTCCTTCGGCGCCGGGGTCGTTGCTGCCGATGACCACCGGATGAATTGTGCGCCAGATGCGGATTGCCAGAAAAGTAAGCGGTACGCTGGCAAAGGCCAAGATTCCGTAAACGGCGGCAAATCGGCGCTGCCGCTCAGGGTCTTCCAATCCCTGGCGCAACATCAAGTAGGCGATATACAGCAGCCACATCACGGTGGCGGTAGTCAGGCGCGGGTCCCAGGTCCACCAGGTGTTCCAGATTGGGCGCGCCCAGATAGAGCCGCTGGCGATATTCATACTGGTGAAGACTACGCCGATTTCGACCGAGGAGACGGCAATTCGATCCAATATAATATTGTTAGTAGCGAGATACAAAATGCTGACAATCAGCGTCACCAAAAACGCCAGCGCCCCTATCCAGCCGGCGGCAACGTGGTAATAGAACACCCGCTGCACAGCGCCCATGACGACCTCGCGGGGCGCGTACACAAAGACCATGTAAAGCGAAAGCAGCACCAGTAGGAAGGCGCTAATGGTCAGGATGCGCAGACTGCGGCTCGGCTGCACCGCGCTCATTCCTCTATCAGGTAATCGAAAGTCATAATCGCTATGGCGAGCATGATTGTATCGTAAATGACCACCAGATTGAACGCGCCGGCAAAACGCCCCCACTCGGCTCCGGCCAGAATGCCGGCGCTGGCGCGCACAGCGGCCATCACCACCGGCACCGCGACTGGGAAAAGCAGTATCGGCAGCATCACCTCGCGGGCGCGAGTATGGATGGCCATTGCGGCCAGCAACGTGCCCACCATCGCATAGCCCAATGTACCTAACAGCACCACCAGCAAAAATGGCGGCGAAAACAGCGAGATGTTGTACAGGACGCTGAAGACTGGAATGACGATAATTTCCACAATCAGAATAAAAACGAATGTACTCAGCAGTTTACCAAAATAGAGCGCACTGCGGTGAATCGGTGCCAGCAGCAATCCATCCAGCGAGCCGCGGTCTTTTTCCGCGGCGAAGGTGCGGTTCAGCCCCAGCGTGGCCGAAAACACGAAAGTGACCCAGAGCACGCCAGCAGCCACATTCTCGCGCGCGACCTTGTCCAGTTCCAAGGCAAAGTTGAAAATCAGTATGACCAACAACGAGAAAATAAACAGTGCGCTGACGATTTCTTTATTGCGCAGCTCGGCAGCCAGGTCTTTCCACGCAATGGCGCTGACGGCGCGCCAAAAGCCGGCGGTCGGCGGTTGGCTGTTGGTGGGATCAGGCATGGACGAGTCCATAATATTGGTCTGCAAATGCGGCCGGAGTGAGCGTGCTGCTGTCTGCTTCGCAAGCGATTTTGCCCCTGCGCAGGATGGCGACCCGGTCGCTCAGGGCCAACCCGCGCGCCAGATCGTGCGTGATCATCATTACAGTTCGGCCAGCGGCTGTTACTGAGCGGAGCACATCATCGAGCATGGTAGCTGCATCCTGATCCAATCCGGTGTGAGGCTCATCAAAGAGCATCACTTGCGGCTGGTGCAAAGTAGCGCGTGCAATGGCCAGCCGTTGCTGCATCCCTCGCGAGAAGGTGCGCACCAGATCGCGCCGCTGCCGGGCCAACCCGACCTGATCCAGAACGGCGCTGATGCGCGCCTCGGCCGCCCCTAGCCCATACATGCGGGCATAAAAACGCAGATTCTCTTCTGCAGTCAGCTCACCGTAAAGCAGGAGCTGGTGCGAGACCACGCCCAACAATTGGCGCACCGCGTAGGCATGGGTCGTCAGACTCAATCCGCCGACCTTCACTTCACCCGTATCAGGGCGCGAGAGCGTGGCGACAATGCGCAGCAGCGTGGTTTTTCCGGCGCCGTTCGGGCCGAGCAAGGCGACAAATTCTCCCGGCGCTACGCTCAGATCAATGCCGCGCAGTACCGGTTTCAGTCCAAAGGATTTTGAAAGAGAGTGGATTTCAATCACGATTCTGTCGACTACACATCAAGCTGGTAATGTGTCAGTAATGCGGCCAGTTCGCTCTTCAGCGCTTGCCGTTCTCGCATATAATCAGATTTGGGATATTCTCCGGCCGTAAAACCGAGATCTAGGTTGGCGATTTCGTGCAGTAGTTCATCACGGCGGTCAGATGCCCGCTTCGCGGGCAGCTCGCTGGGCGGGTCGGCGGCCGCAACCGGGGTCTGGCTGCGCCACCACCATGTCAGGCCGATCATCACAATCAAAAGCGATGCGCCGCTGAACAGCAGTGATCTGGTCTCACCGCCGCGCATCAGCCAGGTCGGGGTCTGCGGGCCGTGACCACTGACAGAAAAGCGCAACGGCGCATCGCGGCCAGAGCGTGTCACCTCATAAGCCACAACAGTTAAATCTGGGCGCAGCTGTTTCTCCCCCAATTCGGTGACGCCGGCGCCGGACACTGAAAGCGGTCCGGTGGGAAGCAGCACGTTGGCCGCCGCGAGCGGATAGTCAAGAGGCTGTTCGAAAAAAGTCACTTCGCCCGAATAAGGGAGCGCGAACGTGAACACCAGTTGCGTGCGGTCGCTGGCGGGCACAATTGGCCCGTGCAGCAGCAGGCTTGTGGCCGTCATTTCAACCATGTTGCGCAGCTGGCTTTCGTCCACCTGCACATGGGATGCGCCTTGCGGGAGCGCGATTTCCAGCGCCGGGCTGTCGGTTGTGGCTGTCACCAGCGTCAGGTCGCTGTTGTTTGAGAGGGCGATGATTTCAGTGATGCTCAGGTTTTGCGCGTCTTCTTCCACAATCAGATGCAGTTGCTCAATGCTGATGACGCCAGGGTTGGTTGTGGTTTCAAAAACGGCGATATCGGCTTGATATTCAATCACTTCATCCTGCACTACCAGCACATTGGAGCCGTAGGATACCCCCTGATAATCGGCGCTGAGGACGAAGGCGCGCCGTGGTTTCAGTTCGATGTTCTCGAAGAGAAAACTTCCGTCGGCCTCTGTCGCTGTCGTCAGCGTTTCTGATTCTTGGAAATCGTCGTAGATGTGCAACGACACCTCGCTTTGCTCCGCGCCGGGTTGCCCGCTAGTGATATTGCGCAGTGTACCAGACACTTGGCCGATCTGTGGTTGTTGCGCGTCGTCCTTCGCCGGGGCGGGAGTGACAGTGGCCGCAGTCGTAGCCACGGCAGTGATTTCTGCTGCTGCGGTTTGATATCCTGGCGGCGGGGTGACATCTCCGGCAAACGAGCAGCCGGCCAGCTGTATGGCTGCCGGCAACCAGCCGAGAGAGCGGAAGGTCGCCCTCATGCGCTTTCCGAGCGAGGGTCAAGCGCAAACCCGCATTGGGCGCAGAAATGGTCGTTGAGTTGTGTGACTGCGCCGCATTGCGAGCAGAATTGATGCGCTACAGCCGGAGTTGATTCTGGTTTGCGGATGTGAGCGACGGCTTCTTCGATGCGCGCGTCCAGGTCGTTGACAATGGCAGGCGCAGTTAGATCGGCTGCATCAAGTTGTTTGAGAACCGCAACGCCGTCGGCGACGAGTTGGTTGCGTTCTGATTCATAATCCCGGTGGCCAATTTTCCCGGTTGCGTGGTCAAAATCCAGGTCAGTTAGGGCGCTGAGTACGCTGGCGCGGCGTGCCTGGAGAAAGTTGGTGTCGGGATTGTTGGTGCCTTCAGGCGCGGCAGGCTGCAAGATAGGGTGCAATACAAAAGCTGCAACAATCAGAAAAAGCGCCAGCGCCAACATCAGAGAAGCTAAGTCCACAGTTCGTTTACTCGTTCAAGAGTCTGTCCAGAATAGCCGTAAGTCTGGCGTAGTCGGTGGGGCCGATGATGGTTTCAGTTACGCTGCCATCTTTGCCAACGATATAGGTTTCCGGTACGCCTTTGATGCGATAAGCCTGCGAAATCGCAGTGCGCAGGTCGGGGCCATTGGGGTAGGTCACACCCCGTTTTTGCAGATAAGCCCGTGCCTCGGTTTCGGTGTCCACGTAGTCAATGCCCAAGAACAGCACGCCGCGCTCTTTGTAGTCACGCCAGGCTTGTTCCAAATCGGCGGCTTCCAATTCGCACGGGCCGCACCACGAAGCCCAGAAATTGATGACGACTACCTGTCCCTGATAATCTGAAAGCGTGTGGCTTTCCCCTTCGAAAGTGGTCAGGGTGAAGTCGGGAGCGCCGCCGCTGGAGACCGGGCCAAGCGTGACCTGATACAACTTGACGCCCACCAGGATCATGAGCGCTGCAAATAATACCCAGACGGCGAGCTGTCCCCAGTGTCTTTGCCGGGCGCGTGTTGCCGCCGGACCGACGGGCGATTCTTCAGGCGCTGACTGAGTTATCGCCACTGCTCCAGCTCACGCTCCAGGCGGGCTACGTAGTCGTCAGCGTTTGCCTGTTCGGCAGCTGGCTGCCCGTCCGCGGGCTGCTGCTTGCGCCGGATATTGCGAATAAAGCGCAGCACGAAAAATGCGCTAACAAGAAAGGCGACCGGCGGCAGTGCCCAGAATAGCGCGTTGAACCCCTGCGTCGGCGGCTGCGCCAGCACGCGTACGCCATATTGATTGGAAAAATACTGCTTGATTTGTTTCTCGTTCCATCCGGCGGCCAATTTCTTACGGATAGTGGCGCGCCACTGGGCGCAAGCCTGCGTGCCACACACATCCAGGGGCACGTTTTCGCACACCGGGCAATAGAGCTGCTCGGCGATGGTGTTGACTTCATCTTCGGTCGGCTCATCGCCCTGCGCTGCGGTTTCCCCGAAAACGGAGAAGGTGAGCAGCAATACCAGCCCGATGATTGTTAGCGGACGAATGACGCATGACGAATCAGTGTAGCTTTTCACGGCGCTCTCCACGTCATGAAACCCCGAACGCTCCCAGCTGCTGGGAGAGCGACTTGCGCTTGACCGGCCAGGCGGCTATCAGTGTGCCAAAAATGAATACAAACCCACCCAGCCAGAGCCAGTTGACCAGTGGATTCAAATAAATCTTGAAAGTCGCGCCCTGTGCACCGATCGGTTTCCAATCGACGAGTAGCACATAGAAATCGCCTTCCAGTGTGCTGTACACGCCCGGAATGGTCATCGGCTGCTGGCCATCCACATAGAAATCGCGGCGCGGGTGCAGTTCAGTCACAAATTTACCATCTTTGTAAACACTGACCATTGCGCGCGTTACAATGCGATCGCCTTCGGTAGGAAATTCATCTAGTTCATTGTAGATCAGCACGTAATCGCCCAGCGTCATCTGCTCGCCATAGGCCAGCGTGCCCTGCGTCGAGGTCTGGAACATCTCGATGCCGATGATGCCGACTGCCATGAATATCACACCCAGATGGATCACATAGCCACCATAGCGACGGCGGTTGCGGGCAGCCAGCTTACAGAGCGCGCTGAAGAAATTATCGCCGGTGGATTTTCGGCGCACGGTTGCGCCGCGAAAAAATTCATACAGGGTAATGCACAGTACCTGAGCTGCCAGCCACAGGCTGAGCAGGGCTACTGGGTTTATCACGCCGGCTGCCAGCATGCCCACTGGCAGCAGCAGCGAAACGGCAGTCGGCTTCCAGATAGTATGCCCCAGCCGCTTGACGGTGGTCACGCGCCAGGCAGCCAGCGGAGCCACGCCCATCAGCAACAGCAGCGCGGCGAATTGCGGGCCGGTGGTGCGTTCATAGAATGGCGGCCCCACAGTCACTTTTTGTCCGGTGGCTAATTCGGAGATGAGCGGATAAATCACGCCCCAGAAACAGGCCAGCAAAATCCCCATGAAGAGCAGGTTGTTGAGTAGGAAAAGCCCCTCCCGTGAAAGCCAACTGGTAAGTATATTTTCGCTGCGCAGGCGTTCCCAGCCACGAAAGAGCAGTGTCAACGAGATGGCGAAGGTGACGCCGATGAAGATGAAGAAGAGCGGGCCGACAGCGCTCTGGGCAAAGGCATGCACCGAGGAAAGCACGCCCGAACGGGTGAGAAAGGTGCCAAAAATGACCAGTGCATAGGTGAGGATGATTAGAATCATGTTCCAGTGCTTGAACATGCCGCGCTTTTCCTGAATCATGACCGAATGCAGAAAAGCAGTAGCGGTCAGCCAGGGCATGAAGGCCGCGATTTCGACTGGGTCCCATCCCCAGTAGCCGCCCCAGCCGAGCACATCATAAGCCCAACGCCCGCCAAGCAGCAGCCCGAGCGAGAGAAAGAGCCAGGCAATCAGCGTCCAGCGGCGCGTGACACGAATCCAGATATCATCTTTGCGCCCGACTGCCAGCGCGCCGATGGCAAAGCTATAGGGGATAACAAAGCCGACAAAGCCCAGATAGAGCATCGGCGGGTGGATGATCATGCCCGGGTGACGCAGGAGCGGATTCAGCCCCTGCCCATCGCTGGGGCTAAAGGGTTGTGCTCCCGCTGGCGCAAAGAATGCGGCACTGGTTTGTCCGAAGCGGTCCATCCATAGTTTTGTAAAAGGGTTCTCGATGAAGACGTTCAGACTAACGAAGAAAGCCAGCGTAATCATCGTGGCAGCGATGACATAGGGCTGCATATCGCGCTCGTCACGCCAGTCGCGCAGCATGACCAGCGCAGTGTATGCAGACATCAGCCAGGCCCAGAAAAGCAAGCTGCCGGCCTGTCCGCCCCAGAGCGCTGTGGCTTTCAGGTACCAGGGCATTGCGCGGCTGGAGACGCTGGCGACGTATTCAATTTCAAAATGCCCATTTACGAGCAGGTATGTGAGGCTGAAACAGGCCAGCGTTAGCAGCGGCCAGGCGGCCATAGCTGCGTTGCGCGCGGATCCGAGCCATTGCCGCTGCTCCCCGCGTGCAACGGCGAGCGCCAGAACAGCAGCGTAGATGGCGCAGAGCAACGCCAGAAACATGGCGACAAAGCCAAGATTTGCGATCATGAAATGAAACTCCAGTGGGTGATGGACGGAAAGCCCGACGGACGGCATGCGCGAAAAACCACCGGGTTAGCCGGATGCCTGGTCGGGTAATTCATCATCGTATTTTGTAGGGCATTTGAGTAACAGGGTGTCGGCGCCGAAAGTGCCGTCTTCGTTCAGATGTCCATCCATGATGGCTTGCGCTTCGTTGCGCAGCAAGTCGGGCATAGGCCCATTGTGAATCACATCCAGCCGTGCTGCGTGCGGGTCAGTGATGGCCTCGCGCAGCACGGCTGCAAGCCCGCCGCGAGCGTCCACCTCGTCCTGATCTCCGGGCACATGCGCGATTGTGAAGCGTAGTTCGAGTGAATCCGGGTCATATTGAATACTGTCCCCCAATACTGCGCCAGAAATACGCACGTTCTCGCCAATGGCGGCTGCACCTTGGTTATTTAGTTCATCTACGGTGTAGAAATACTGGCTGGTACTCTGGGTGGTGCTGGCAATCAGATACACGATTGCAGCAGCGATGAGCGAGCCTCCTAGCAGGAATTTGGCGCGTTGCGGCCTCGGCGTCGGCAGCGTGTTTGCGGTTGAGCTCATGGCATCCCCTCCGGTCGGTTCAATCAACCTTCACCGTAATTGTACTTGGACAAAATTGTACTGGGAGGTGGCGTCTTCATCGCCGGTGATGATGTAACCCTCTGTGCCGATGAAGCGCGCTTTCCAATTGTATCCGCCGATGACATAGGTGATGTCATCCCAGGTGTAGCCCTCCGGCGGCGTTGTAACCCCGCCCGTCACGGAGTCGTACGGATAGGTGGGGGGCTGTCCGTCCACCACCTTGTTCAATTTGTAGGGAGGGCCAGAAAGCTCGAAATTTTCTCGTTGTTCCTCGCGCGGAAAACAAACCGGCGCTAACCTGTTAGGCCGCGCCGGTGTAGGTCTGGTCAGTTGTGGTTGGGCCGCGCCGCTTATCGCAGCGTCATCATGTAGGCAATCAGGTCGCCAACGTTTTGCGCGTCAAGTTGCTCGCCGTAGTTCATCACCATGGTGGAGGGGGGATAGCCATCGACCACAAATGCATCCGGGAGCACAATCGATTCGCGCAGGTACTGCTCTGCTGTGGCGGCCGTGCCGCTATAATCGGATGCGCCGATACGAGCGGCGGCGCGCGCGCCGATGCCCTCTCCGTTGGGGTCAGCCTCGGACAGCCAAGTGGGACCGACATCGGTCAGGGTGTGGCAGGCCGTGCAGCCCAGCGCGGTGGCTAGTTCCTCTCCCGCGGTGGTGTCACCGGGAGGAAGTTCAGGCGTGGTCAGGTCGGTGCCCACGGAGTCGACAGGCACGACTGCCACTTCGGGCGCTTTGGGAGCCGCGCCCGGCTCGTATGCCTGCCCCCAGTTAAGCATGAAATTGGTCAGGTCGCGCACCTGATCCATGCGCAGCGGCCCGCCGAACTCGCGGCTCCAGGTGGGCATGCGCAGTGGATAGGTGGTGCCGGCCGAAGGCAGCGGACGTCCGCCGGAGGTGGTGGAATAAATGAAATCGTGCAGGCTGCCGGCCCAACCGACCTCCGCAAGGCGCGTGCCGTCAAACATTTCGGGAATGTTCAATCCCGGCGCCAGCCCGGGCAGCCCTTCTCCCTTTGGGCCGTGGCAGCGCGTGCAGTTATTGTCGTAGATGTAAGCACCGGCCTCGATGGAACGACCCTCGAATCCCTCCTCGGCCGCTGCCATGCGCGCCGGCTCGTTTATCAGCCAGAATGCGGTCACAATCGAAGTGATGACGACAGCGATGGTGCCGATAGCAGTTCGCCAGGCCATGCCCTACTCTCCGTAACCCGAAGCCTGGTGTAAGAACACGTTCTGCTCGAAGGTGTCCTCCCCGCTGTTCCACAACACTCGTAAGGTCACTTTCTTCAGGCCGACCTGCCAGTCTTCTACGATCATCATGCCCTCCGAATCTGGCAGCTCATCACCGTATTTGTGCAGCTCGTGCTCGTAGAGTTCGAGTATCTCGCGCAGCCCGGCGGTGGGCGCGGACTTCCATTGCGCAGCGGCGTACTGACCGGCGGGAAGCTGCTCAAACGGGGTGCTGCGCAGCGGACCCGGGTGGGTCTGCGGCACCAGCGCTGCCACCACCTCCTGGTCCGCCGAGGATGACACTGCGTAGAATGGCGTGCCCATATAAGTCAGGGCGGAAAAAGCCACCACGCTTACCGCCGCAATCGTCAGGCCCACGCGGCGGTGAATGTATCTGCGGCTCGGACCAACCTCCAGGTACGGCATCACGAAGACCAAATTGACCAGAATGCCGGGTGCAATCACGCCCCAGAAAACCTTGTCGCCCAGCTTGAGCATGCCCTGCAGCCAGAGAAAATACCACGGCGCAGTGGTGTGCAGCGGGGTGACCTGATTATCGGCGTGCGGCTCCAGCGGCGCGTGCCAATTGCCCACCGTGACCATCAGAATGAGCAGCGCAGTCCACATGGCCACCCAATAGATTTCCTTTGTGGCCACATCGGGCAGGAAGTAGCTACGCCTGTCCATCGGCACCTTGCGCGCGGTGTCCTCTCCCACCGGTTCGTCCTCGGGTGGCAGCGAGTGGCCGTGGATAATCACTTTGTAATAATGCACGCCCACAAAGATAAAGGCGATGAGCGGCAGGGCGAAGACGTGCAACAGATAGAAGCGCAGCAGGCCGTTGGTGCCGAAGTCCGGGCCGCCGCGCACCAGCAGATTCACCTCGCGGCCAATCATGGGGGTGGCCTCGGCCATGGATGCGCCGATAGTCACCGCCCAGAGCGAGAGCTGGTCCCACGGGAGCAGGTAGCCAGAAAACGAAAGGAAGAGCGTGAGTAGCAGCAGCACCCCACCGCTGAACCAGGTGAACTGGCGCGGTTTCTTGTAGCTGCCGGTGATGAAAGTGCGTAGCATGTGTAGCAGCACCACCATCACCATGAATTCAGCGCCCAGCCGGTGCAGGTCGCGCATCATCAGCCCGAAGGGCACGTTGGCCATGATATCCAGCATGTTCTCGAAGGCGACCAGCGGGGATGGGGTGTACCACAGCATCAACACAAGCCCGGTGATGGTTTCGATCACCAGAAAGTACATGGAAAGCCAGCCGAGCCGGAAGGTGGGATACAGCGGCATCACCCTCTTGTGAAAATAGGTTGGGCGCATGTGCATCCAGAAGGCTTCGGCGTGCGGTTTGGTGCGCGGGTTCGGGCGCTTGGGCGGGTCGCCGCGCAACACCGAGCGCACGTCGCCCACGTTCAGGCCGGCCGTCAGGCGCGTGACGGTTTCATCCGTTTTAGCAATCAGGGTGGGCATCAACCCGTTAGCTTTTATGTCGTCAAGAATAGGAATGTGAATCTGGAATAAAGCCATTTACAAAGTTTCCTGCAAGCGTTTGCCGTGATCTGTGATTTTAAATGCCGCCGCCGGGTTCAGTGTTCGGGGCACCTTGCATGCGCTGGCCGGTATCGATGCACAGGGCCACGGCGCCAGCGGGGATTTCCACCGCGTCGCCTTCTTCGGTTTTGCCGCTTCCCATCAACCCGGATTTTGCCAGCACGTTACCCTGTTCATCCACAAATTCAAACGGGAAAGCATCGAGATTGCGGTTGGCTGGGCCATCTATGCGCGCTCCGGTCGTCAGGAATTTCGATCCGTGACAGGGGCATTCAAAGCGGTCATTGGTGGGAACCCATTTGTACAGGCAGCCAAGGTGGACGCATATCTTATACATCGCCTTGATGCCCGCCTTGACGGTGTACTCCTCCGGCTGGCGTTCGTCCGTCAGCCGGCCCTGCCCGAGGTTCACCACCCAGATGCGCGCCTCGGGAATATCCTTCGGCTCGGCGTCGGGGGCGGGGATGTCCGCGATGGGCACGGTGATGATGCCGCCAAACTCGCCTTCCTTAAAGCGTGGGAACGAGAACCACACCAGCGCGCCACCCATTTCCGCCATGAAAAGTGCCATTGAAGCGCCCCACAGGTAATAAAGGAACTCACGCCGTGACAACGGTGGGGCTGCACCGACTGCTTCAGCCGTCATAGAAAATTCACTCCAAAATTAGAGTTTGTAAAATCTAGCACAAAGAACGTTCCCTGTCAAATTGTAGCTGTTGACAGCAGCCTGAAAACGACCATAATCTCAGCAGCCTCATGTCTGCGTTCCCGCCGCCTCGGCTAGTCTGCTCACGGGAAGAGTTGCGCGCCATGCTGCATGCCTTGCGCGCGCAGCCGGCCGTGGCTGTGGACACCGAGTCGAATTCGCTGCACGCTTATCGCGAGAGGGTGTGCCTGATTCAGTTCTCCATCCCCGCGCAGGATTATATCGTAGACCCGCTGGCTATCCATGACTTGGCCGCGCTGCAGCCGCTTTTTGCGGACGCTGAGATTAAAAAGGTCTTTCACGCAGCGGAATACGACCTGATTTGCCTGTGGCGCGATTTCGGCTGGAAGGTGCGCGGGCTCTTCGACACCATGATGGCTGCGCGCGCGCTCGGCTGGGAACAGGTCGGGTTGGCCGCCATTCTCAGCGAACAGTTTTCAGTCCCTACCAGTAAGCGCTTCCAGCGCGCGGACTGGGGCAAGCGTCCGCTTTCGGAGGCGCAACTGGCCTACGCGCAGCTGGATACGCGCTATCTGTTGCAGCTGCGAGAACGTCAGGCGGCTGCGCTGCGCAGGCGCGGCCAGTGGCCTGAAGTGAGCGAGGAATTCGAGCGCATCGCGCGTGCTGGCGCGCGCAGCAGCCCCGACTCGGCTGCCGGCCAACAGGCAGTGGACGGCTTCTGGCGAATCAGCGGCGCGCGCAAACTCGATGAGCGCGAGCGCGCGGTGTTGCGCGAACTGCATCAATACCGCGAGGGCGTGGCCAAGCGCAAGGATCAACCGCTCTACCGCGTCATGGGCGACGCCACCCTGCTGGCGCTGGCGCAGCGTGCGCCGCGCAGCAAAAGAGAGCTGCATGGCATTGACGGTATGATCGCCGGCCAGATTCAGAGACACGCAAAAGGAATCCTGCCGGCTGTGCGGCGCGGCCTGCGCGCGAAACCGCCACCTCTACCGTCTTCTAGGAGTGGCGGCCGCCGTGTGGCGGCGCGCTACGAGGCGCTGCGCGAGTGGCGCAAGCGCCGGGCCCAGCGGCGCGGGCTTGCCTCGGACGTGATTCTTGCGCGCGATGTGTTGTGGGCGCTGGCACGGGCAGCCCCCGCCAGTATGGCGGAACTCGAGTCCGTTCAGGACTTGGGTGCGTGGCGACGCGCTGAATACGGCGAGGAGATTTTGCGCGTGCTGCGCGCGGCGCGCGCGTGAGCGTGGCTTCGCGCTGAGCGCGCCGTGCTATAATCGTCTCCCCGGGGAGAGGTGCCGGAGTGGACGATCGGGGCGCTCTCGAAAAGCGTTGTGGCCTCGCGGTCACCGTGGGTTCGAATCCCACCCTCTCCGCTGCTCAGAATCAAACAGGGTCTGCCTCACGCAGACCCTGTTTTCATTTCGCGCCTTTCTGCTTACTCCGAGGCTGGCGTCCCGGCTGTGGCTTCCAGCTCGGGCAGCTTGAAGAGATAGGGGCTGTTGGCCGGCACCAGCATCACCTGCACATCGTCGCCCAGCTCCTGCACGTAGGTGTATTGCAGCAGGTCGGGGTTGGTTGTGAGTGCATCGCCGATTGCGTGCAGCGCCGCAGCCTGGGCTTTGGCCTCAATCAATATTTTCTGCGCTTGGCCCTCAGCTGCGATCACAACGGCATCCGCCTGACCTTTAGCTTGCTGGCGCAATTGCTCAGCTTCCTGCTCACGCTGCTTCACCACGAAGGCCTGTTTCTCGACCTCTTGCTCGGCAATCTGCTTCTGTTCGATCACAGAGGCGTACTCGGGCGTGAAGGTAATATTGCGCAGCACGAACGCATCGAGCATCAACCCATTTGACTCGAGAACGCCACGCAGCTCGGCTTCAATCTCACTTGCAAGCTCGTCTCGCCGGATGCTGTAGATTTCCTGGACAGCGTACCGTGCGGCGGAGTCGCGTGCAATGCCGCGCAGCTTGGGCCGAATCAGGCCATCGACGTAGCGGTTCTGCCACTCGATGTGCACATCAACGACCTCGCTTGGATGGAGAGAGAAGATCACCGAGGCATCAATACGCACCTCTTGGCCGTCGGCTGTGCGCGCCACTATAGAATCGTCTCCGGCTATCTGGCCCTCGGCAGCGGCGCCGGACATGGTGTAGGTCTGTTTGGCAATTGGATAGGTCTTCACGCTTTCAAAGAACGGCACCACGAAGCGCAATCCGGGCTGTAGGGCTTGCGCTCGGATGCCTGTTGGCTGCAGCGCGCTGATGACCACGCCGCGCGCTTCAGGCTGGACAAATATCAACCCCTGGCTCACGGTCGATAGCACCAGCGCCAGAGCCAGTGCCCCGATCACCAGGCTAGCGAACGAGCGCGCGCGGCCGCCGCGGGCCACGCTGGCGCCCGCAAACAAAATGCTCCCAATCACCAGCAGCCACGACAGGCTGGCCAACACACTGACAAGATTTGCAACATTCATTATGGATACTCTCCCTTTATTCAGTCTGTTCCGATTATAACATACCACCGGCGCTGTGCCTACGTGATTGCGGTAGAATGACTGCACGCGGACACCGGAGAAAGCAATGCAATTCGAGGGCGCTGTCAAAATCAAAGCGGCGCGAAAAAAGGTCTGGGCGTTTCTGATTGACCCGCATGCGGTCAGTCAATGTGCGCCGGGGATCGACGGCCTGGAGATCCTGGTCCCCGACAGCAAGTTCCGTGCGCGAGTTGCGCTTGGATTGGGGTCGATCAAGGTGAACTTCGCGATGGATGTCGAGTTCTTCGAGCTCGATGCGCCATGTCACGCCAAGTTGAAAGCACATGGTAAAGCGCCCGGCAGCGCGGCCGACATGGTAAGCGACATGACCCTGATTGAAAACCGCGATGGTTCCACCGAACTCAAATGGAGGACGGATGTCCAAATTATGGGCACAATCGCCAGCCTTGCAGCGCGGTTCGCGCCAAGCATCACTCAGAAACTTGCCGGAGAATTCTTCGACTGCGTCAAACAGAAACTCGAGACATGATGCAACGTGGATCAAGTCCGCTGTGAGCGCGCTTTTCCCGCCCCCGGTATTGACATCACGGGTGACTTTGCTGTATATTGAGAGTCCTCGTACTCGGGGATGGTTCCGGACCGCGAGGGTTTATGCAGGCAGGCGCTTTTCGTCAACTTGGCGCAGAGGCGTACGCACCATATAAGGAGGCTCTCTCCCGCACTAAACTGAAGCAAGTTCTTCCTTTTGGCTGAAGCTGGATTGGACGCATAACAACACGGACAACGGAGGATATTATGGCACTGGCAGGATATGAAGATTGCATTGGGCACGTTGACCTTTCGGCGGGCAACGTGGAATACAAAGGCGTTCCCGAAGAGTGGGCACGCAAATATGTCGGCGGGCGCGGTCTGGGAGTGCGTTTCGTACTGGAAAACGGCCCGCAGGTAGATGCTCTCTCGCCGGAGAACATCATCTGTTTCATGCTCGGGCCACTGAGCGGAACGGAGATTAACATGAGCGGGCGGGTGTGCGTAGTTACCAAATCACCACTGACCGGCACGGTGGTCGACAGCCACCATGGAGGCTGGTCGGGCGCACGCTTGCGCTGGTCAGGTTTCGACGGGTTGATATTCTCTGGCAAATCGTCAAATCCGGTGTATGCATATGTTAGCGATGGCACGGTGGAATTGCGCGATGCATCCGCCGTGTGGGGTAAAGGGGTGCATGATACAGTCGCGCACTTCCGTGATAAGTATGGCGAGAAAGACCTGAGTGTGATTGCCATCGGCCAGGCGGGCGAGAACCTCTCTAGGCTGGCGTGCTGGGTCAACGAGGATGATCGGGCCAGCGGACGTGGTGGCACCGGTGCGGTGGGCGGTAGCAAGAACCTGAAAGCCATCGTCATTAAGGCCGAAAAACAGATACCCAAGGCTGGAGACCGTGATGCTTTGAAAGCAGCCCATGAGCAAGCTTTGGCTGAAATCATGGACGAACGCGTGGTGACCGCGCCACGTAAGGGAGGGCTGTCTGTGTATGGAACTAACGTGTTGATGAACATGATTAATGCCATTGGTGCCATGCCCACCAAGAACTCCCAGCTCACCTATTTCGACCAGCACGAAAACATTAGCGGTGAGTATGTTGTTGACAATGTCTTGTCCAGCAATCCTACCTGCCATGCCTGTCCAGTGGCCTGCAAGAAAGAGGTCGAGATCAAAACGGGCCCCTATGCTGGTCTGCGTATGGAGAGCATGGAGTACGAATCTGCGTGGGCTATGGGCGCCAATTGCTGCAATGACGATATTGGCTCTGTGGCCAAGTTGATTGACCAGTGTAACGATTATGGTTTCGATACCATCGAGATGGGCAACGTGCTTTCCGTCTTCATGGAAGCCACGGAGAAGGGCGCCACCAATGGCGCTGGCCTGGCTTGGGGTAACGGCGCTGACATGGTGGCTACCGTCGACAAGATTGCCGTCCGCGAGGGCATTGGCGACGCGCTGGCCGAGGGCGCTGAGCGAGCGGCCGGGCACTTTGGCCACCCTGAGATCAGCATGTCAGTTAAAGGTATGGCAATCCCCGCGTATGATCCACGCGGCATCAAAGGCATGGGCATTGGCTACGCGACTAGCAACCGAGGTGCCTGCCACCTGCGTGGTTACACGCCGGCCGCCGAGGCTATCGGCAACGTGCTGGGACCAGGGGAGGTGACCGATCCATTGGAGACGAAAGGTAAGGGCGAGTTGGCGGTGATCTTCCAGAACGTGCACGCCATGACCGACTGTTTGAATGTCTGCAAGTTCTCCACCTTCAGCGAATCTCTGGATACCTTTGCCGCCCAGTTCACGGCGGTCACGGGCATCGAGGCGGATGCGAATTATCTGCTTAACGTTGGTGAGCGCGTTTACAACCTAGAGCGTTACTACAACAACCTTGCTGGTCTCGGCGAGGGATCGGATTATCTGCCCGAGCGCTTTCTGAGTGAGCCCTCCACTGGGCCGGGCTCAGAGGGACACGTTTGTGAGCTGGAACCCATGCTGGAGGAATATTACGCGGCAAGGGGTTGGGAGAACGGGGTGGTCCCAGAGGGGAAACTACGCGAACTCGAGATCGTCGCATAGGCAGCAGTCTAGGATTGATCCGTCTGACGCTCCGGCGTTCAACTGTATGTGGAACAAACCGGGCTTCTTCAAGAAGCCCGGTTTTCTTCTAGAGAAGATTTCAGTAAAAGGCCCCGGTGCGGGTGGCCACTATGTAGGGATGCATAAGAGTGACCATGTCGCCATTCTGAATCGGCGCGTCAAGATCCCCTACCAGGTATGAAAAACGCCCGTTCACAGCTAGACGAGCATAAGGCGATATGTTTCCGTCTTCGTCGAGGAGCAGGTCTTGCAGATCAAAGCGATGCAATAGCGCCTGCAGCAGCTCACCCAGGGTGGTCCCCTCGAACGTGAAATTTACCCGGTCGGCGCCCATGCGAGCTCGTACATTGCCAGTGAACTTGAGCTCGACGTCAATCATCGTTCAGCCTCCTCCTACAGCGGGAAAAACATCAATCGTTACGTCCGCGGAAAGTACGGTTTCTTGTCTACTCTCCAAAAATGGAGTATCCCGTCCGTTGACAAACACGTGCACGTGCCCGTATAGTTGGTTTTTCTCGTCCAGCAATTCCCGGCGCATTGCGGGGTAACGCTCCACAATCGCATCAACCAATTGCCGGACCGTAGTCCCTTCGACAAGGGAGAACTCAACAGTTTTCGTGCCCGCGATCTGTCGCAGGGTTGCGTAGAAGCGTACAGCGAATGGCAAGCGTTTCTCTTTCATGTTTTCGCCTGGGAGTTGGCTAAACTTCGCCGCTGGGCATCGTGAGATGTGACATTCCGATTGTAACACCCCAGATCGCATTGTGAAAGAACATCTTCATAGCCATGAAAACGTCGAAAGCAGCGTTTAATCCCGAAGAGCAGGCTGCCACTCTTGAGAAAGCGGTCGTCATCTAAGCCGATGGCACGTGTGACTGCAGCCCTGGAACGACCGGCCGAGCGGTGATCCTGTGTTATGGGTGGCAAGAGAAAGAATTGAGGTAAAACCATGTTTGCTACACACGGAAAAACAGCAGTTACGACGCCAACCTGGGCCGAGGTCGATGAGCAGGGACGGCTGGTGCTACCATCCGAAACCACCGCTCGTTTTGGGCTGCGACCCGGTGCGCGGCTACGTTTGGACACCGGAGATAACGATATACGCCTACATCGCCCCATATCCCATTTGGCCAAGGTTTATATAGAGCCGACCGACCGCTGCAACATCGCGTGCCTGACCTGCTACCGCAATAATTGGGAGGTGGAATACGGGCGCATGGGGGACCAGATCTTCGAGCGGATTCTAGATGGCTTGCGTGAGGTTTTACCACCGCCAACGGTGTTTTTTGGCGGCATCGGCGAGCCACTGACTCATCCAGGGATTGTGGACATGATTGCAAGAGTGAAGGATTTGGGCGCTCGGGCAGAGATGATAACCAATGGAACGCTGCTGACCGTCGAGCGGTCGGAGGATTTGATCGCCGCCGGGCTGGATTCCCTGTGGGTCTCCATCGATGGGGCTAATCCGGAGAGTTTCGCAGATGTCCGTGTAGGTGCCGAATTGCCGCAAATCATTGAAAATCTGATGGCGTTTCGCCGCGCCCGCAAGTTTTCGTATCCGGCCCATCCCGAATTGGGGATAGTCTTTGTAGCGATGGAGCGCAACATCGCTGAATTGCCGGACGTGCTGGCACTGGGCCGCCGGTTGGGTGCAATGCGTTTCATGGTGACCAATTATCTGCCACATACCGCCGATGCAATAGAGCAGATTCTGTACAAACGATCCGTTATGGATATCACATATCTGGACTCGCCATGGTTGCCCAAACTCGACCTGCCCAAGATCGATATTGATGAGCGCACCGGCCCGGTGCTACTTCAGGCGCTTTCGTGCGGAATGAATGTTAATCTGGCCGGGTTGAACCTGAGCGGGGCTAATGATGTGTGCACCTTCATCGAAAGCGGTTCTATGGCGATTGCGTGGGATGGGGGCGTGAGCCCCTGCACTCCACTGATGCACACACACGGCACGTATCTCAAGGAGCGCAAGCGGCTCTCCCGGCAGCATGTGATCGGAAACGTGGGAGAGCGTGACTTGCTTGATTTGTGGAATGACCCGGACTACGTGGCTTATCGCTCACATGTACAGAGTTTTGCTTTTCCACCTTGCACATTCTGCGGTGGATGCGATATGTCCGAGT
>Ga0187833_10000073_pt1 | contig 96254 bp, 111 predicted proteins | sample ETNtaG_37_FD_167968 | JGI IMG/M metagenome (GOLD analysis project Ga0187833, IMG submission 167968) | Marine microbial and viral communities from oxygen minimum zone, Eastern Pacific Ocean - ETNP2014_SV_400_PacBio MetaG (Illumina Assembly) | ecosystem: Environmental > Aquatic > Marine >... | reverse complement strand
TACCTGGTATTGAATATGACATACAAAAAGAAGAAGCAGGCTATAGAAAAGAATTAGTCCATGGTGAAGACGATCCAATTAGAGCTGCACCACCGACTATTGGTCAATTATATAATAGAGTAAGAGGCATTCATTATAAATCTTATTTTCATTATTTATATTTTAATACTGTTAAATGGAGCTACTTTCAAGGCATGGTAATAGTTCCGTATCTTGCGTTAGCACCTACAATCATCACCGGAGCAATTACACTTGGTTTTGTTCAACAAATTACCAGAGCTTTTGGTAGAGTAGAAAGTTCTTTGCAATATTTAGTTAAAAGCTGGTCTACTATAGTTGAGCTTATATCTGTTTGGAAAAGATTAAAAGAATTTGAAGCGAAACTGAATATAGATAGTTCAGGAATAATTTTAGATAAATCCAGTTAATGTCAATTGATAATAAATATATAGATTTTTTTGTTAATGTAACTTCAAGAGCTGCTTTGGCATCATCTTACTTTATTGGAAAAAAAGATAAAATAGCAGCAGATAAGGCTGCAACTGACGCTATGAGAGCAGAGCTTAATAAAATAAATATGAATGCTAAAATAGTTATTGGCGAAGGTGAACTAGATGAGGCTCCAATGTTATATATAGGTGAATTGGTTGGAAATAAAAAAGGACCAAGTTTTGATATTGCTGTAGACCCATTAGAAGGTACCAATTTTGCTGCAAATAATTTACCAGGAGCTTTATCTGTTATTGCGGTCGCTGAAAAAAATAATTTATTTAACGCCCCGGAAACTTATATGGATAAAATTGCTGTTGGTAGCAAAGTTCCTATCGATGCTATAGATTTAGATTTTAAATTAGAAAAAAATATTAAAAATTTAGCAGACTGCAAAAATAAAAATATTTCAGAATTAACAGCTTGCATTTTAGATCGTCCAAGACATAAGAGTATAATCGAAGAGCTTAAAACCTTAAAAGTAAATTTAAAATTAATAACTGATGGTGACATTACCGGAGCTTTATTGGTTTCTCATGAAAAGTATAATGTAGATATTTTTTTAGGTATAGGTGGTGGTCCAGAAGGAGTGTTAGCTGCTTCTGCTCTAGATTCTTACAATTGTAATTTTCAAGGTAGATTTATTTTTAAAGAAGAAAATGAAATTTCAAGAGCAAAAAAAATGGGTATAGAAGATTTAAATAAGAAATATAACTTAAAAGAAATTGTATCTGGAGACTCAATTTTCTGTGCAACAGGAATAACTTCTGGAGATTTGGTTAATGGTATTGTTATTGAAGATAATAAATACACCTCGGAAACGTTAGTCACTCATAAAAGTGCCAATTTTAAAAAAAAAATAATAAGTAAAAATATTCTAACTATATGATTTCGATCTCCAATAAAAAATGGAGTGAAAAAATTCTTGATAATAAAAAGATCGATAAATGCTCACAAGATAATGATTTTTCACAAATCTTATCTAAATTGGTAATATCTAGAAAATTTAACGATGAAGAAATACATTCAATAAATAATCCTGATAGTATTGTTTTCCCAAATGTTTTTAAATCAAATCAAGATTTTTTAAATGCTGTAAAATTAGTTTTTGAAGTTATTAATAAAAAGAAAAAAATTTGTATTTTAGGTGACTATGACGTTGATGGATCATGCGCCACAGCATTGATAGTTAAATTTTTTAAAAGTATTAATCAACCACATTTTTATTTAATTCCAGATAGAATAAAAGATGGTTACGGAATAAATATTAATTTAGTTAAAAAAATTATTAAAGAGCAACCAAAATTAATTATTTTGGTAGATAATGGTTCTAATGCATCTGAAGAAATCAATTTACTTAATAGAAATAAAATTTACAGTATAATAATTGATCATCATCAAATCAGCGAACCATTTCCAAATGCAAATGTAATAATAAATCCAAAAAAGGATAATGGTTACATTAAGTATGATTATATGTGCGCTACTTTACTAATTTTTTTTTTTATAGATTTATTAAAAGAAAAAATAAGAGCAAACTTTAATTTAAAAGATTATTTAATATATCCTTTGTTAGCAACTATTTGTGATGTAATGCCATTAAGGAATATAAATAGGTTTTTAGCCATTACCACATTAAATAAATTCGATTTCCAAAAAGTTAAGGCAATAAAAATAATTTTTGATTTATTAAAAAATAATAAAAAAATTGATATTCAAGATTTAGGATTTTTAATTGGACCTATATTAAACTCCGGTGGCAGACTAGATAGATCAGAGCTTGCAACAAAGTTATTATCTTCAAACGATATAGAAGAAATAGAATTAATTGCAAAAAAACTTATTAATTTAAATAACAAAAGAAAAGTTTTTGAAGATAGAGAGCTAAGTATTATTGATTATGCTAAAATAGAAAAAGAAAATAAGAATATAATTATATATTATAACAGTTCTATTAAAGAAGGATTAATTGGTATTTTAGCTGCACGATTAAAAGATTTATATAACAAACCCACAATTGTACTAACTAATTCAAATAACATTTTAAAAGCTTCGGCAAGATCTATTTTTGGCTTTGATATAGGGTTAAGTATTAAAATAGCACTTGATAATGATTTAATCATAAAAGGTGGCGGCCATAAGATGGCAGCAGGTTTTGTTATTAAAAAAAAAAAATTAAAATCTTTTGAAGATTTTATAAATAAATATTATAAAAATGTTTCAGATAAAATAAATAGTAAAGATTTTTATTATGATGCAAAAATATCAGGTAGCGCTCTAAATAAATCTCTATTTGAAGATATTAAAAAATTAAAACCTTTTGGATCTGGAAATCCTAATCCTCTTTTTTTAATCGAAAATCTTAAAATTAAAAAAGTTAAAGTTTTGAAAAATAAACATATATCAAATATTTTTGTTACGAGAAACGGATTTTTTATAAAAGGCATCTCATTTAATATCATCAGAGAATCAATTGGAAAATATTTGTTAAATTACCAAAAAGAAATAAATGTAATAGGATATTTAAGTGAAAATTTTTGGAATAATAAAAAGACTTTACAGTTAGTTGTCAGAGATTTGATTATTTAATCTATTATAAACTTGAAAAATTATATTTTTTACAATAGAAGTTTTCATTTTGGTCCCTTCGTCTATCGGTTAGGACACGTGGTTTTCATCCTCGAAAGAGGGGTTCGATTCCCCTAGGGACCGCCACAAATGAAACATTATGTATATTTAATAATTAACCAAGGTAAAAAAAAACTAACAACATATGTTGGATATACTAATAATATACAAAAAAGATTAAAACTACATAACACTTCAAAGGGTGCAAAATTTACAAAAGGAAGATACTGGGAAATTGTATATAAAAAAGAATATAATACAAAAAAAGAAGCTATGATAAATGAATACAAGCTAAAAAAAAATAAGATTAAAAGAAATGTTCTGAAAAATATTTATAAATTAAAAAACAATATAAAATTATGAAAATTTCTATTTTATTACCTTATAAAGAAAATTTTTCTAGTAAATATGCTGGTGCTGTTTCACTTTTTGTAAAAGATACAACTATTTACAGTAGGTATAAAAATTCAATTAAAATATTTGGTCACACAACATACAAGTCTAAATTCCTTTCAAATTATATAAATCTAGATATAAAAAAAAGTATATTACAAAGTAACAGCAAAATTTATGTTGATAAATTTTTAGAATACGAAAAATATTTACCTTCTGATCTAATTGAAATTCATAATAGACCTAATTATATAAAGCATTTAACAAAAAAAAATAATGCTAAACTAATACTTTATTTTCATAATGATCCTTTAACAATGAATGGATCTAAATCACTTAACGAAAGAAATGAATTGTTAAACAAAACTCATAAATTAGTTTTCAATAGTAAATGGTCACGTAGCAGATTCCTGCAGGGCTTTAGCAAATTTGAAATTGAAAAAGATAAATTATTTGTAATTTACCAATCTTCAAAAAAAGTTAAAATCAATTTCAATAAGAAAAAAAAAATTATTTCATTTGTTGGAAAATTAAATTCAGCAAAAGGCTATGATTTATTTGGCAAAGCTATAATTAAAATATTAAATAAATATGAAGATTGGAAAGGTGTAGTAATTGGAGACGAACCAAGAGAAAAACATATATTTCATCATAAAAATTTAAAAATTTTAGGATTCAAAAATCATAATTTTGTTTTAAACAATTTTAATATTGTGAGCATCTGTGTAGTTTGCTCGAGATGGGATGAACCTTTTGGCAGAACAAGTTTAGAAGCTTCTAGTAGAGGATGTTCTTTAATCATAAGTAATAAAGGAGGTTTGCCTGAAACAACGAATCATGCTCTGATTCTTAAAAAACTTACAAGTAATGAAGTTTATTCTAAAATTGATTTTTTAATAAAAAATACAAATATAAGAAAATTGTTACAGAAAAAAAATTATAATAATTTTAAATACTCTCATAAATTTATAACAAATTTACAAGATAATGTTCGGTCTGATATTTTAGGATCTCGTATATTTTTTATCAATAAAATAAATAAAAATACGAAATTTAAAATATTACATATTACAAATTTTAATGAACGACACAATGGAAGGCTTCATTATAATACTGGAAGAAGAATAAATAATGGTTTTATTAGATCTGGTCACAATGTTTTGCCATTAAGTGATCGTGACATTTTAAAACAAAATAAGAGTATTACTGATATTAAAGGTAAAAATTATTTAAATGAAAAGTTAATGAAATGTTATGAGAATTTCAAACCCAATTTAATAGTTTTAGGACATGCAGATAACATATCAAATGAAACTTTAGAACACTTAAAAGATAAAAATAAATACTTAAAAATTGCTCAATGGTTTCTGGATCCAGTAAGTAAAAAAGGTCCTGATTATAAAAGAAATAGAGAACGCATAACTAAAAAATCTAATATTTGTAATTTTAATTTTTTAACAACTTCTCCTTCAGCTCTAGATTTTAATCTAAAAAATGCTCATTTTATGCCAAATCCTTGTGATGAAGCTTTTGAAATATTAAGCAATTATAATAACAATTGCAGATCAGATATTTTCTTTGCCATGAGTCATGGTGTTCATAGGGGCAGTCTTAAAACTGGAAAAATAGATCAAAGGGAAAACTTTATAAAAAAACTTATTAGAATGAATAAAAATATAATTTTTGATTTATACGGAATGAATTATACACAACCTATTTGGGGTGATCAATTTGTTAATAAAATTTCTAATTCAAAAATGGGTCTTAATTTGAGTAGGGGAGAACCAATTAAACATTATAGTAGTGATAGATTGGCTCAATTAATTGCTAATGGCTTATTAACTTTTATAGATAAAAAAACTTGTTATGATGATTTTTTTTCAAATAAAGAAATGATTTTTTATAATAATTTAAATGATTTGACCGAAAAAATTCAAAAATATAAAAGAGATAACAAAGAAAGAAAAACAATTGCAAAAAATGGTAAAAAAAAATATTTCAAATATTTTAACTCCAATATAGTTTCTCAGTACATAGTTAATAAAACTTTTGAATTTAAAAAAGTAAAAACTTTTTGGGAAAAATAAACTTAAACTTATGCACATTTTTATTACAGGTATAGCAGGATTTTTAGGATCAAGTCTAAGTGATTATTATTTGAAAAAAAAATATAAAGTTTCAGGATGTGACAATCTAATTGGTGGAGATTTAAGCAATCTTGATGTTAAAAAGATTAATTTTTACAAAGGTCACTGTGAAAATTTAGATTTTATGACTAAAATAACAAAGAATGTTGATGTTCTTTGCCATGCCGCGGCTTATGCGCACGAAGGTTTATCTACGTTTTCACCAACTTTGATTTGCAATAATAATGTAACTGGTAGCACTTCAGTTTTTACAGCTGCTATACGAAATAAAATTAAAAGAATTGTTTTTTGTTCATCAATGGCAAGATATGGAAATATTGATAGTCCTTTTTATGAAAATAATACAATTAATCCTGTTGATCCATATGGTGTTTCAAAAGTTGCTGCTGAAAATATTTTAAAAATTCTGTGTTCAACTCATGATATTGAATACAATATAGCAGTTCCACATAATATAATTGGTCCGAAACAAAAATATGACGATCCATATAGAAATGTTGTTTCAATAATGATAAATCTTATGCTCCAAAAAAGACAACCGGTTGTTTATGGCGATGGTGAGCAAACAAGATGTTTTTCTGACATTGATGACTGTATTTATTGTTTGGATAAATTGTTATTTGATAAGAATGTAAAATCTCAAATTGTTAACATAGGTCCTGACGAAGAATTTATTACTATAAATAAATTGTATGAGAAAATATCTAATTTGATGAAATTTAATTTAGATCCTATCTATGTTGAAGATAGACCTAATGAAGTTAAACATGCTTATTGCTCGTCAGAAAAAGCAAGAAAAATATTAAATTATAAAACGCAAGTAAATCTTGAAATATCCTTAGAAAAAATTATCAAATTTATCAAAAAAAAAGGTCCTAAAAAATTTGAATATAATTATGAATTAGAAATAATTAACGAAAAAACCCCAAGTACTTGGAAAAAAAAATTTTTTTAAAAATAATTAATGTTTTCAATAATTATTCCAACATATAATAATTTAAATTATTTATCTTTATGTCTAAATAGCATTCATAAAAATTCAAAATACAATCATGAAATAATTCTACATGTTAATGAGGGTAGTGATGGAACTATCGATTTTGTAAAATCTCATAAAATAATTCACACATATTCCGCAGATAATGTCGGTTTATGCTCTGGAGTTAATCTTGCTGCAAAAAAAGCTACTAAAAACTATATATTATATTCTCATGATGATATGTATTTTTGTCCTGGATGGGATATTGCATTAGAAAACGAAATTATTATAAATAATACTAAATTATTTTATCTTTCGTCCACAATGATTGAGCAAAATTCTGGACACATTCAGTTTGATTGCGGTAAAAATTTTGAAGAATTTAAAGAAAATAAATTATTAAATAACTTAAGTAATCTTAGTTATTATAATCACCAAGGTAGTCATTGGGCACCTCATTTAATACATAGGGAAATTTGGAATAAAATTGGAGGTTTTAGCGAAGAATTCAATCCGGGTATGGGTTCTGATCCTGATTTAAATATGAAATTATGGAATGAGGGTGTTAGAATATTCAAAGGTCTTGAAAATTTTAAAGTTTATCATTTTGTATCTATTTCATTAAGAAAAAAAAAAGATTTAAAAAAAAATAATGGTGCAAGAACTTTTTTAAAAAAATGGGGAATTAGTGTAAAATTTTTTAAAAAACATTATTTAAAAACAAATACTGAATATAAAAGTGAACTTAAAGACCCAGTTAGAAATTTTGTCTATTTTAAAGATTATTTTATTACTAAAATTTATTATTTTGTAGTTAAATATTTCAAATAATAATAAAATAAAACTTTATTTAGCCAATTTATTTATTACAAGTTATTTCGAAATGTCTAAAAAATTAATTGTAAGAATAGCAAACGGATTGGGAAATCAACTATTTTTATACTCATCAGCATATGCAATTTCAAAAAAAATTAATAAAAAATTAGAAATTGATGATGAAAGTGGATTTATAAGTGAAACTAGAAAAATTAAATATGAATTAGATAATTTTAATATTACTTCGGAAATTACAAGTAAAAAATTTAAATTTAATACACCTTTTAAAAAAGTTTTGAGAAAAACGTACAAAAAATTTGATCGACTCGGAAGTAATAAAAAATTTTTACTTGAAGATAAAAATAAAAAATCATTCATTAACTACTCTCAAAAATATTTTAATAGGCAATATCAAGATGTTGTTTTCATGGAAGGATATTTTCAATCTGAAAAATATTTTAGTGATTATCAAAACGAAATTAGATTGGAATTATCATTTAAAAATCATATTATTCAAAATAACCTTGAAATTCAAAAAGATTTATTAAATACAAATTCTGTGCTTTTACATATTAGAAATCATGTTTTTAGTGAAACTGCTCAAAAAAAAAATAAGCTAAATAATTTAGAACAATCAAATATTTATACTAAAAAAACTATCGAACATTGTAAAAAAGCTATTAATTTTTTTAAAGAAAAGCTAGTAGATCCGAAATTTTTTATATTTTCTAATGATTTTTCTCTAATAAATCAAACATTTGTTGGTAGAGAATTCAAACTTATAAATAATAATAAAAATAACAATCCAATTGATGATTTTTATTTAATGACATTATGTAAACATTTTATAATTAGTCCTAGCACATTTAGTTGGTGGGCTGCGTGGTTATGTAAAAATAAATACAAAATTTGCATAAAACCTCCAAAAGATTTACTAATGTCAAATAACTTGGATATCTATCCTAATGAATGGATTTCAATTTAATTATTCATTCCTAATTGCGAATAAATAAATGATCTTTTTAAGTTATTTATTGTGTTCCAACAATCCACAATAGCTTTAGTTTTTTTTAATTTAATTCTATTAATTTTATAAAATTCTTTATCATTATACATTATTAAAATTATATCTGAGCAGTTAACTAGTTGTTTTAAACTTTTTTTAGAATAAATTTTATTTTTTCCAATTTTGTAATTTTTTCTTCTAACATATTTATCATAATAGTTTATTCTATGAACCTTTAGTTTTTTTTTATCTATTTTTTTTATTAAATCGTAAGATTGACTATCTAAAATTATATCTGTATCAGGTTTATAAGTTATACCTAGTATTCCTATATTTATTCTCTCTTTAAAATTATTTTTTAAAATTTTAATTTTTTTAATTATTCTGTTTGATTGCAAGTTATTAATTTTATCAACACTTGTTGGTAAATAACTTTTAACTCCTATTTTCTTTGAAAAAAAAGCTAAAGCCTTATTATCTCTTGGAAAGCAGGGACCCGAAAACTTCGTTCCTAATTTTAAATATGATTTTCCAATTCTTGTGTCTTGTCCTATTGCATCAAGTATATTAACTGCGTTTACATTATTTAAGTTTTCTGAAATTTCTGAAATATAATTAGCAAAAGATATTTTGTTTGTTATATAAGAATTTATTGCTATTTTTGTAATTTCCGCTTCAGTTAAATTTAATATTTTGTATATTTTTTTTTTTTTATATATTTTTTTATATAAACTAATTATTTTATTTGTACTTTCTAAATTATCAGTACCAATTAATAAAACATCTGGTTTTCTTAAATTATAAAGAGTTGTTCCTTGTGCAATAAAATGCGGATTATAAATAATAGAAAAATCTTTATTATTTGTTAATCCATTTTTTTCTAAAAGTGGAATAAATATTTTTTTACAAGAATTTGGATTTACAGTGCTTGTTATGTTTATGAAATGTTTTTTCTTTTCATGTTTAATTATTTTAGCAATTTTTATTAATATTTTTTCAATATATTTGTTTGAAAATGATCCATTTTTCAAACTTGGTGTTGGTAAAACTAAAAATGTTATATCTGTATTTTTAATAGTTTCTTCTAATGAATTTTTAAATTCTACTCTTTTATTGAATTTTTTAATATATTTTTTTAATTCAGGCTCTACAATATTATTTTTTTTTTTAGTTATTAATCTTGAAATATTTGGATTTTTATCGAAAGCAAGAACTTTATTGTTATATGAGGCAATAAAAAAAGCGAAAGGCAATCCCAATTTTCCTAAACCTATAACTGAAATATTCATATTTTAATTTTATTTAATGCATTATTTTTAAATAAATTTGCTTCTTGTATATATCTTCTTACCATTTGGGTGGTTTTGTGACCAGTCATGGCCATTATATTGCGTTCTTCTGCTCCAGATTCTGCAGTCGATGTTGCAAAACCTGATCTTAAGCTATGTCCTCCATATTTTTTTGGATCTAATCCTGCTAAAGAAGCATATTTTTTTATTATTAAAGCAACGCTTTTATCTGAAATATCAAATAATTTACCTAATTTAATTTTTGAGATATCAATCCAATTCTTTAATGCAAGAACTGGACAAAAAACTTTGTTATCAAAGTAGGGGATAGCTTTAATCATACCTTCTCCGGATTGATCTGTTTTTGATCTTTTAATAAAAATTTTAACTCCTTCACTCACAAATTCAATATCGTCATAATCAATATTTACTAATTCTGACCTTCTAAAACCTCCTGAAAATCCTACCAGTATTATTGCTTTATCTCTTATTTTACTTCTAATTTGCTTTGAAACTTCTAGCTCAGGTAATTTCGTATCACTTATAGATTGATCTATAACATTAATTATTGATTTTAATTCATTGATTAATATAGGTTTTTTTCCTTTTTGACTTGTGCCTTTAACCCTTTTTATACCATGTAAATTTTCCATAATTATTGGATGTTTTGTATCTAAATAATGTCCTTTCATCTTATGAATTACACTGATTGAAGCTATTCTACGCTTTAAAGTGCTGAATTTTGAGGTGGCTGACAAGTGGGTTAGATATAATGAGAGTATTTTAGGCTCTGTTGGCATAGAACTTAAACTATTTCTTACACAGAATGCTGAAAAATCCTTAAAATCAGCCTGATAAGCTCTTAAAGTGTTTGGGGCTTTAGAATTCTTTAAGTTCTTTAAAGTTTCCAATTCAAGACTTTTTATATCTGTTATTAATTCATTCATAATATTTTCCGATAACCATTAATTATCGGAAGTTATATAATAAGTGATTTTTAATGTCAAGCGTTTAAGTTAATCTGTATATGGAGATAAATTATGAAAACAATAAAATATGACGTTAAATTAGAACGTTCAGTTAAAATAATATTAGGAGTGTTAGCGGTTGGTATACTGTTTAATGCTTTTTCTACGTCTATTGCTATAGAACTTTTTGGTATAAAAGAAGCATTATCAGATTTCACTAAAATAAGCGGCTACTTAACAGTTGATTGTATGGGGTGTAATTAAATGGTTCTTAAAGGTACCAAATTTCAGGTAAAAGTGTGGAAATACCTTAAAACTATACCTAAAGGTAAAGTAAAGACCTATAAACAGGTGGCTATAGGCATAAATAGGCCTAAATCAGCCCGTGCAGTAGCCAATGCCTGTGCTAAGAACCCATATGCCCCTCAAGTACCGTGTCATAGAGTAATTAGATCTGATGGTACCTTAGGTGGTTTTTCGAGTCCTGGAGGGACAAAAACCAAGAAAAAGCTCCTAAAAAAGGAAGGTTTTACGCTCTAAAAGCTAGCAATACAAACGTTTTTTACGCATTTGAGTCCTGTATTCTCAATATTTTGCATTTTCCCCCTTCGGTTGTGCTGTATAGAGATATATCACTGAATATACCCCTTCTATGGCCGTTTAAACACTATATTCGATTTGTGCAATGCTCTAGAATGTAAGTTTATCAACCCCTATTTAATGTTTTAAAATGTCTCTTTTTATGCCTTTTTCTTACAATTAATAAATTTTATTCAAAATTTTTATTCTATCATATACCACTTGTAATAAACTACATGTCTTTAAAATGTTATAATTCCTTATTTTACTTGCTTTTTTAACTTTCTTTGATTTCTTGTATTTGATATTGTTCTATATTAAGTGCTATAATTAGTTCTTAATCTCTATATTACTATTTACTTTAAGTATTTTAATTTATTCTATAATTTCAATCATTTACAAGCAATAATTAATGTTAAAGATTAATAAATAGGTAAGCTTTCTTTACTATATTAAATAGACTTATGCAAAACCTCTCTTCTAAATACATAGATTCCTGAGCTTACAATTATAAATAAACCAATGAAATGCCAGTGATCTGGAAAGTTATTAAAGAAGAAAAAACCAATAATTATGTTAGTAACTATCTCAAAATAGCCAAATGGAGCCAATTTAGAGGCATCAGCGTACCTTAAAGACAGTATTAGGAGCAAATGACCTATGGAAGCAAAAAAACCAATAGCAAACATCATGTACCATTCAGTGATAGTTGGTTGAACCCATACAGTAGGCATAATCATTGTGCCTATAATAGCCCCTACTACACCTGTTAACAAAAGAGTTAAAAGTGGATGATCTGAATTATGCAATTTTTTAGTAACAATTAAATAAAAAGCGTACAAAACTCCTGTTCCTAAAGCAGCAATGCTTGCTAAATTTATTTCAACAAAACCCGGTCTAATAACAATTAACGATCCAATAAATCCAGTGATGACAGCAGCCCATCTTCTAATGCCTACTTTTTCACCCAACAAAAAAGGAGACAATACAGTAACAATTAAAGGCGCTATAAAAGCTAATGTAAGAGCTTTTGCCAAAGATATTACTGATATTGAATAAAAGAATAGAATATTAGCGCAAAATAATAGAAGTCCTCTAATTAATTGAAGTTTTGGTTGTTCGGTCCAAGTAAGATTTTTTCTAAAAAAAATTAACATGATAGGCAAAACAATAACAACAGTAAAAAAATACCTAGACCAAGTAATTTGTAACACTGGCAATGTTGAACTTAAATATTTAGCAAAGCCATCCATTACTGGCAGCATTACCCATGCAGATAAATTTAGAATAATAGCCTTCATTAAGAAAAGTATTTTAAGGCTATAAAAACTATAATTGGTACAGTTATTAATGACATTAGAGTTGATGCAACAATCATACTAGATATGTTATCAACAATTTTTTTTGAAGAATACATTGAGGCTATTAAATAAGTCAAAATAGCACTTGGCATAGATGATTGAATTAACAAAACTCCTGCTGCAAATCCTGATAAATTAAATATTTTTATTATAGTAAAACCTATAATTGGACCAATAACCACTCTTCCAATAGAAGAAATTACAGAATCTTTAAATGAAAATACTTTTAGCTGAGTTAAAGCGACACCTAATGACATTAATACAAGAACAATCATAGCGTAGGCTAATAACATCACTGTATTTAAAACAAATGTTGGAGTTTCAATTTCAAAATACAAAAAACCAACAGCGGCTAAAATTGCATAAAAAGAAGGACTTTTGATAATAATATTTATATCAAATTTCTTACTTGCCAAAAAAACATTTAAAGTAAAATGTAAAACTACAACTAAAGATGAAATTGCTGCAGCAACACCCATTCCTAGTGAGCCATAGGCAAATAAGCAAATTGGGATTCCCATATTTCCGGTATTAGGTAGGATAAAAGGAGGTAATTCTCTTATATAATCTTTTTTCATTAGAGCTAAAAAAATAATGCCTGTTATTGAAAAACAAATAATCGCTATTAATGCGTAAATAAAATATTCAGCAAAAATATCAAAATTGACCCCTGAAGAAGTAAGGGCAAAAATAATTAATGCGGGAGTGCCAAAATTTGCGGCATAATTAGTAATGAAAGAAGTATCTAGATTTGGGCTTTTTTTACCTAAAAAATAACCTATTCCAACAATAATGAAGACTGGAAATAATACTTCAAAAAGCTTGATATATATTTCCATTTAAAGAAGTCTAATTAAAGTGGGCGACTTAAGCACGTTTTTATTGGATTTAAACGATTTTAAACACTTATTAGAATTTAGTTCTTTAGCTTTATGAGTGATTATAATAATTGATGCAGTTTTTCTTTTATGGTCAGGATTCTGTATTAAACGAGCAATTGAAATTTCATACTTTGCCAATTGTTTAGTAATTTGGGATAAAACACCAGGTTTATCTTTTACTTCAAGCCTCAAATACAAAGAATTAAAATTTTGATTTTTATCATAAGATCTAACTTTTTTTCTCTTGTTGGAAGGAATACCAAATGGAAATTTTATATTGCCTCTTAAAATAGACAAAAGATCTGACATTAATGCAGAAGAAGTAGGTCCTGGTCCCGCTCCTTCTCCTTGCAAAATGCTTTCACCTACAGGTGATCCGTTAAGAACAACTGCATTCATTACACCATTAACATTAGCTATATATGTGTCTTTTTTAAGTAAGCATGGATGTACTCTTTCATAAAGTTTATTATTTATTAATTCGGTAATACCTAAAAGTTTTATTCTTAAATTTAATTGATTAGCTATATCAATGTCTTTTGTTTCAATATTCTCAATTCCTTCCATTAAAACTTTTGTGTTTGATATTTTTTTATTGAAAGCTAATGAAGACAATATCTTTATCTTTGCCATAGCATCATATCCATTTAAATCTAGTTTAGGATTAGTAGGTTCAGCGTAACCTAAATTTTGAGCTTTTTTTAAAACATTTTTAAATGAATCTTTAGTAGCTTCCATTTCAGATAAAATATAATTACAAGTTCCATTCAAAATTCCATAAACCTTTGAAATTTTATTTGTAGCAAGACCTTCTTTAATAGTTCTCAGCACAGGTATTCCACCACATACAGCAGCTTCAAATTCTAAATTAACTTTATTTTTTTCTGCTATAGAAGTTAAATAATCACCATGTTTAGAAATAAGAGCTTTGTTAGCAGTAATAACATGTTTTTTATTTATTAATGCGCTCTCAACAACTCTTTTGGAAATACCATCAGATTTTCCAATTAATTCAATTAATATATTCACTCTTGGGTTTTTTGCTATATGTAAAGGGTTTTTAAAAAAAATTTTTCTTCTAATTTTAAAACTTCTTTTTTTATTAATATTTTTAGCTGAAATAGCTACAATATTAATATTTGTATTGGTTTTTATACCAATATCTTTTTTTTTGGATATTATTTCTTTATATAATCGACTACCAATATTTCCTAATCCAACAATTCCTATACCAATCTTTTTCATAGTTTATTAATTTAATTTTGGAAACTCTTTTCTATCATTATATAGATCTAAAATCTTGACATAATCATCAAAAGTATAATTTTTATTATACACAAGTTCTTCATATTTCAAATTTGAACTTTCATTCCAATAAGTGTTATTACTATTAAGTGAGCAAGAAGTTAACAACAATAAAAAAAAAATTAACTTTTTCATATCAAGCCTCTCGATTCCGGAAAATCATAAATAATATTCATATTTTGAACCCCTTGTCCTGAACCACCTTTAATTAAATTATCAATTGCCGAAAGTACAATTATTTTATCTTTATACTTACTTTTGCATACAGAAATTAAACAATTGTTTGAATTAATTACATCATCAGTGCTAATTGGAGAATTAAATTTTGCAAACTTAATAAATTGCTTATTTTTGTAAAATTTCTTTAATTTTTTATATATTTTAATCGCATTCATTTTTTTTGGTATGTTGAGATAAATGGTACTTAGTATTCCTCTAAACATTGGAGTTAAATGTGGTGTGAAATTAAATTCAATTTTTTTTCTACATACTTTTCTTAGTTCTTGTTCTATTTCTGAATTATGTCTATGGAAACCTACGCCATAAGCACTTAATGAATCGTAAAGATTATTTTTTGCGTATTTTTTATGAACACTTCTGCCCGCTCCTGAAAAACCTGATTTAGAATCTATAATTATATTTTTTTCAGAAATTAAATTATATTTTAAAAGTGGTAATAGAGGCAAAAGTATAGATGTTGGATAACACCCGGGACAAGCTATAATTTTAAAATTTTTTAAATATCTTTTGTTTATTTCTGGTAATGCATAAATACTATTTTGAATATTCTTTTTAGCTTGATGATTAATCTTGTACCATTTTCTATATTCATTAGGATCATTTAATCTAAAATCAGCGGCAAGATCTATAAGTCTGTTATTTGGCAAAAGATGTTTAGATAGTAATTGAGCTTTTCCATTAGGTAGTGCTGAAAAAATAACATCAACATTTTTTAAATAAGATTTATTAAATTTAACTATTCTTGGAAGTTTTTTATTTCTTAATATTTTATCATAGAAAGAAATTCTTTTTCCTACAGAAGAATTACCACATAAATATTTAATATTTATATTTTGATGTTTGGACAACAATTTTACAAGTTGAACACCCATATATCCAGTGGATCCAGTAATTAGTACATTTAGCTTGCGCATTTTTTATATATAACAGTAAAAAGGTTAAAAAGGTATTATCTTTTAGAAAACTGAAAACTACGTCTGGCTTTTCTATGGCCGTATTTTTTTCTTTCTACCGACCTAGAATCTCTAGTCGTTAGTTTTTCTTTTTTTAAGATTGATTTAAAGTTTGAATCAAACTGAATCAAAGCTCTTGCGATTCCAAGCACCATTGCTCCAACTTGTCCGGTAATACCTCCCCCTTTGACATTACATTTGACATCATAAGATGTACTTTGATTTATTATTTCAAAAGGTTTTAATAGTTGCATTTTATGAGTATTTCTTTTGAAATAGGAATCATAATTTTTTCCATTAACATGAATTTTTCCAGTACCTTTTTTAAGCCAAACTTTTGCTATTGACTTCTTTCTTCTACCGGTAGCATATTTACTATCTTTGAAATCTAACTTTATTTTTTCGAATTTGTTTGATGATGTTTGATTAGTTTCCATTTCAGTTTCTTGATAAGTTTTTTGTGTTTAATTTAGATAGCTCTAGCACTGTTAAGTTTTGTGCTTCATGTGGATGTTTATCGCCAGTATAAATTTTCAACTTGGTCAATTGTTTTTTTGCTAATGGTCCTCCTGGTAGCATTCTCTTAACTGCAAGTTTTAGTGCTTCACCAGGTTTTTTATCATGAAGTTTTTCTGGAGTAGTTATTTTTATTCCCCCAGGATATCCTGTGTGTCTGTAATATTTTTTATCTGTAAATTTTTTACCTGTAAATTTAATATTTTCTACATTTTTAACCACAACAAAATCTCCATTATCCATATGAGGAGTAAAAGTTGTCTTATGCTTACCTCTAATAATTTTTGCTATAATTGCTGCTAATCGACCTACAACAGCATTATTGCCATCTATGAGGTACCAGTCATTCTTTAATTCACTTTTCTTAACAAAATTAGTCATAAAGATGCGCATAAATACTTAGATTTGTTCATAAAGTCAATTTTTTTTAAATCAGCATTGACTGTTTTTTTTTGAACGATTAGCTAATTTGAACTATATTGTGCGCCTTGATAATTTAATACGCTAAAAAGAAAGACAAATTATGACAAAAACAATAAAAAATCCAGAAACAATAGCTCTACATGGTGGTGATTATAGAAGTGATCCTGCCACAACAGCTGTGGCAGTTCCCATTTATAGAACTACATCGTATCAGTTCAATAATACTGAACACGCTGCGAATTTATTTGCATTAAAAGAATTTGGTAACATTTATACTAGAATTATGAATCCAACAAATGACGTGTTGGAAAAAAGAATGGCTGCAATTGAAGGTGGTTTAGCTTGTGTCACCGTGGGATCTGGTCAAGCTGCATCTACATTTGCTTTGGTAAATTTATGTCAAAGTGGAGATAATTTTATAAGTTCTACTGATCTTTATGGAGGAACAGTAAATTTATTTACTCATACATTAAAAAAACTTGGACTAGAATGCAGATATGCTGATCCAACAGATCCGAAAAATTTTGAAAAACTTATCGATGATAGAACAAGAGCTTTTTATGCTGAAACACTTCCAAATCCTTATTTAAGAGTTTTTCCAATTAAAGAAGTTGCTGATATAGGAAGAAAACATAATATTCCATTAATTATGGATAACACAGCAGCTCCTATTATTTGTAAACCAATTGATCATGGTGCAGCGATAGTTGTTCATTCTTTAACTAAATACATAGGCGGTCACGGAACGGTAATTGGAGGATGTTTAGTTGATGGTGGAAATTTTGATTGGACTGCTGATCCAAAAAGACAACCTTTGTTTAATGAACCAGATTTAAGTTATGGCGGGGCAGTCTGGGGTCAAGTCGTACCACAATTAACAGGAGCAAATGTTGCTTTTGCTGTAAGAGCTAGAGTTTGTTTATTAAGAGATCTTGGAGCAACTTTAGCTCCAGATAATGCTTGGGGTATTATACAAGGTTTAGAAACTGCGCCATTAAGAATGAAACAACACTGTTCTAATGCCGAAAAAGTTGTTCCATTTTTAACAAAACATAAAAATGTAGATAGAGTTATCTACCCTACTCTTCATAAAGGTGAAATTGGAGATAGAGTTAAGAGATACTTTAAAGGTGGAAATGGTGCTTTAATTGGAATTGAAGTTAAAGGTGGTGTTGAAGCGGGTAAAAAATTTATTGAATCATTAAAAATGTTTTACCATGTCGCTAATATTGGAGATGCAAGAAGTCTTGCTATTCATCCGGCTACAACAACTCACAGTCAATTAACTGAAGAAGAACTATTAGCTGCAGGAGTAACACCTGGATATGTTAGACTATCTATAGGTATTGAACATCCCGATGATATTATAGCTGATTTAGATCAAGCCTTAACGGCTTCGGGCAAAGCTAGTTTAAAAGCTGTTAGCTAGAACTATTATTTAAGTATAAAAAATAAATACTTGAACTAACTAACAAGATCGAACTTATTTGGTGCATAGAAGCAATGATTATCTGTGCACCAAATAATAAAGTTAAAATTCCAAGAATAATCTGCAAAAATAATAAAAAACCTATAACTTTAATCGTGGTAAATAATCCAGATAATTTATTTTTGTAAATTTTTATGAAGATAAATATAAAAAATAAAAAAATAAAATAAGCTAAGGTTCGATGCATAAATTGAACAAGAGATGGATCGTTAAAAGCTGTAAGGTGAAATAAATTCTGAATTGAATTATCATCAGGAAAAAAACTAGAGCCCATTAAAGGCCAAGAATTATAAATTTTTCCTGCATCCATGCCAGAAACAAAGGCGCCTATAGCGATTTGAAGAAAAATTATCAACATAAAAATAATTGGTATTTTTTTATTTATTTTTTTAAAAGATAGATAAATATTTTGTAAAGATAAATAATTCCAAAAGATTAGTGAAAGTATAATAAAAGCCAAAACCAAATGTAGTGAAAGCCTATAATGGCTTACATCAACTCTATCTACCAAACCGCTAGAAACCATGTACCAACCAATAAAACCTTGAAAACATATAAGAATAAAAATTAAATATAAACCTAGTATATTTTTAAACTTTAATTTGAATGTAAAATAAAGCAGTGGTACAAAAAATAAAATTCCAGTTAACCTTCCTAACAATCTATGAATAAATTCCCACCAGAAAATAAATTTAAATTCATCAAGGGTCATTGAGAGGTTTTGCAAGTTATATTCAGGAATTTCTTTATATAACTCAAAATATTGATTCCATTGTATCTCATTCGTTGGTGGAAAAATTCCAGAAAATAATTGCCATTGGGTTATAGATAAACCCGAATCTGTTAATCTGGTTAAACCACCAACAATAATTATTATGGCTATAATCCAAAACATAAAGATTAACCATAAAGAAATATATTTTTTTAATACTTTATTCTCTATATACATATAAGAATAAATATATTAATTATTAATAAATCCAATTGAATAAATGACGCCAAAAAACAAAATAAAACTTAATTTATTTAGAAAAAAATTAGATAAATTGGATTATCAATTGTTAAAAACTATTAAAAAAAGAACTGAAATTGTAAAAAAAGTAATAGCATTAAAATCATATAAAAGTGAGATTATTGATAAAAAAAGAATCTCAACAATATTAAAAAAAATTAAAAAAGAATCATTAAAGAAAAATATAGATCCAAATATAACTAAAAGAATATGGAAGAATATGATTTGGGCCTATGTGAACTTTGAAAAACGAAATTTTAAAAAAAAATAATTATTTACTGTGAGGTGGAAGCTTCTTCTCGATAAAAACTTCATGCTTTCTAGTTGCTGGATTATATTTTTTTGCTTTTAACTTAACTTTAGCTTTTTCACCGCCAGCAGGTTTTTTAACATAATAAAAAAAAGGACTGTCGGGTTTAGCTTCGGGAACTAATCGAACTTTTACATGTGTTTTTTTAGCCATATTATTTTAAATTTTTAATCTCTTTAATTAGTTTTGAAATTTTGGTGACCTTTTTTTTTAAAACTAAATTTTTTTTATCCTTGTTTATAGATTTATTTATTGAATCGTCAAGATTAAATGGATCTTGCGTTCTTAAAGCTCTTTTTGCACCTTTTATAGTCATACCTTGATCTTTCAATAAAAATTTGATTTTTTTTAAGACTTCAATAGATTTTTCATCATAATATCTCCTTCTGCCTGCTAATTTTATTGGATTTATACTCTTAAACTCTTTTTCCCAAAATCTTATTGTGTGGGTATTTAGAGATCCATTTTTTTTGTTTATTAAATTCAAAATTTTTGCTACTTCTCCTATTGATTTATATGCTTCATTAAATTTTTTCATAGTTGTTAATATAATTTTTTAAATCATTAGATGGTTTAAACAAAACTACATTTCTCACGGAAATTATTTTTTTTTCTTTTGTTTTAGGGTTTCTACCTAACCTACTTTTTTTTAATCTTAAAGAAAATGTTCCAAAATTACTTATTTTAATTTTTTTATATTTTTTTAAATTAAAAAGAATAATTTCCAAAATATCTTCCAATAATGTTTCTGATATTTTTTTGGAAAAACCAATTTGCATATATAAAGAGTTTATAATCTCTTTTTTTGTCAAATTGATTCTCATATATCAATCTATACTTTGTTTAATTTTATCAATCAAATTTCCTGATATTATTTTTGTACATAATTGAAGAGAATTAGCGAAACCAATATAATCGCTTGATCCATGGCTTTTAACAACAGCAGAATCTAATCCCAAAAGTATTGCTCCATCGTACAATCTTGGATCTAATCTTTTTTTGAATTTATTTAAATTGTTAATGTTTAAAATCGAAGAAAGTTTGCCCAATAAATTATTAGTCATAGCTTTTTTAAGTTCACTAGTAATAAAATTTGCAGTTCCTTCCGCTGTTTTTAAGGCAACATTTCCAGTAAATCCATCGGTAATAATTACATTGGACAAACCATCCATAATTTCATTTCCTTCAATATATCCGTTAAATTTAAAGTTTGGATTTCTGTTTAAATTTAGTATTTCGAAAGCATTTTTTATAATTTCATGACCCTTAATTTCTTCTGAACCAATATTTAAAATTGCAACTTTTGGATCTTCTTTGGGAAATAAAGCTTTAAAAAGTGCCGAACCCATAATTCCAAAATCAACTAAATTTTTTTCACTACAGTCTATACTTGCACCAAGATCCAAAACTATATTTATTCCATTTTTATTTGGCCACAATCCTGCTAATGCTGGTTTATCTATATTTTCAATCATTTCTAAATTTAATTTAGCAATTACAAAAAAAGCTCCAGTATTGCCAGCTGAAATTACAATATCGGATTCTTTATTTTGGACACTATCGACGGCTAACCACATACTTGAGTTTTTACTTCTTGCAGCACTGAGAGGGCTATCTGTACTTTTTACTTCATCATTTGTATGAATTATTTCGTACGAATTTGTTGTAAGCGACTTTGGAATAACTTCTTTGATTTTTTTTAAATCACCAAATATTTTGTAATGGACATTTTGGTCTTCTTCTGAATGAAGGGAAATTCCTTTGACAATTTTTTCTGGAGAATTATCACCTCCCATTGCATCAACTGCAATTGTAATTTTTTTTAACATTAATTTATTATAGATTATTTATTCCTTAGGGTCCAAAACTTGTCTACCTTTATAAATACCAGTTTTGATATCCATATGATGTGGCAATCTATACTCGCCAGATTTTTTATCTTCAACAATATTTTTAGTTGAAAACTTAATATGAGATCTTCTTTTGCCCGATCTTGAGGGAGTTGTTTTGCGTTTAGGTACAGCCATAATTAAAATTTAGGTTTAATTACACCTTTTAACAAGGAATTAAAAGTATTTTTTTTTAAATAATTTCGATATTTTTCAAAATATTCAGGTAATATAAAGGATTCTTTTTTAATATTTAAATAAAATTTAAAAATATATTTTTGTCTTTCACGATCTAAATTTTCCCAATCGTCAATTTTGGTTAAAATTGAATAAAAAAGATTTACATAATTTTTCATTTTTTTATTAATTGATGTATCTCCATAACCAATTTCTCTTAGACTTGCTTCCAATTGATTGAATATAAAGTCAAAAACTATTTGATGAATATTTTTTTGAGAATTCGACTTAAAAACATTTAAAAAAAAGGCAAAATGAAATAAAAAAACTATCAATCTATCGGAAAAAGTATCCTGATCTGTAAAATCTTTGTATAATATTTTATTTCTAGTTAAATCTACTAAATTGTTATAAAAATTAATATACTTATTATCCATTATGAGAATAGTATTATTAGTAATTTTTTTATTCGTTGTAAATTGCAAATTTAATAAAATTGTAGATAGTCATGGGTCACACTATCTTGAAAAAAAAGAAAAAGAATTAACGATAAATATATCTAATAAAAATGACATAATTAGTATACTGGGACCACCATCCACAAAAAGTAAATTTGATAATGATCTTTGGATATATATGGAGAGAAAAAAAACAAGAATCTCTTTATTGAAACTTGGTAAAAAGAAAATATATATAAATAATGTTTTATTATTAGAGATTAATAATAAGGGGTTGCTTGCAAAAAAAAAATTTTTTAACATTAAAGATATGAATGAAATAGAATTTGTTGATGACGAGACTGAGATCACATATTCTAAAAGATCTTTCGTTTATGATTTTTTATCTAGCATGAGACAAAAAATTAATGACCCTTTAGGTGTACGTAAAAAAAAACGAAAACAAATTAAGTCCCAGCAATAACAGCTAATAATAGCAATGCTACAATATTAGTAATTTTTATCATTGGATTAATTGCAGGACCAGCTGTATCTTTATATGGATCACCTACAGTATCACCTGTAACTGCTGCTTTGTGCGCTTCAGAACCTTTTCCACCGAACTTACCGTCTTCGATATATTTTTTTGCATTATCCCATGCACCTCCGCCAGCTGTCATAGAAATAGCTACAAATAATCCGGTTATAATTACTCCCAAAAGCATAGCTCCAACAGCAGATAAAGCGGCAACTTGGCCACCAATTGGTAAAATAATTAAATATAAAACGATTGGTGAAAGCACTGGCAATAAAGAAGGCACAATCATTTCCTTAATAGCTGCTTTGGTTAATAAATCTACAAGTTTACCATAATCTGGTTTAGCTTTTCTTTTCATTATTCCTGGAATTTTTTTAAATTGTCTTCTTACCTCTACAACTACAGCACCACCTGCTCTACCAACAGCTTGCATTCCCATTGAACCAAATAAATATGGAAGCATTCCTCCAACGAGCAATCCAACAACAACAAAGGGGTTAGAAAGATCAAAAGTAACAGTAACATTTTCTAAATTAGATCCTGAAACTTGTGAAAAGAATTTTATGTCTTCTGTATAAGCGGCAAATAATACTAAAGCACCTAAGCCTGCTGAACCAATTGCATAACCTTTAGTTACAGCTTTAGTCGTATTTCCAACAGCGTCTAATGCATCTGTTGTTTTTCTAACTTTTTTTGGAAGATTAGACATTTCTGCAATACCTCCTGCGTTATCTGTAACTGGACCATACGCATCTAAAGCAACAACCATTCCAGCCAAAGCTAGCATAGTTGTAACAGCAATTGCTATACCATAAAGTCCTGCTATTGAATTAGTAAAAAGTATACCAGTAACAATAATTAATGCAGGTATAGCTGTAGCTTCCATGGAAACTGCCAAGCCTTGAATAACATTGGTACCATGTCCAGTTGTTGATGATGAAGCAACACTTTGTACAGGTCTGTATTTTGTTCCAGTATAATATTCTGTTACCCATATAATTAGACCAGTAATTATTAAACCAATTATTCCACAATAATATAAATTCAAACCACTAAAATTTTTATCACCCACATTATAAACTGTGTTAAAACCAATTACCCAGTCTGTAACTGGATATAAAATAACTAAGGAAGAAATAGCAGTAACAATAAATCCCTTATATAATGCTGCCATTATATTTTTTGATTTACCAAGACTTACAAAGAATGTGCCAAGTATCGATGTAAGAATACATGCTCCACCAATTGTTAACGGGTAAATCATCATATTCATATCTCCGTGAAAGAAAATTGAAGAAAGAACCATTGTTGCTACAATGGTTACAGCATAAGTTTCAAATAAATCGGCAGCCATACCAGCACAATCACCTACATTGTCTCCAACATTATCAGCTATAACCGCTGGGTTTCTTGGATCGTCTTCTGGAATACCAGCTTCAACTTTACCAACTAAATCTGCTCCAACATCAGCGCCTTTAGTAAAAATACCTCCTCCTAATCTTGCAAAAATTGAAATTAGAGATGCACCAAAACCTAATGCTATAAGAGCATTTATCAATTCTCTTTCTTCAACATTAGCTTTTAATAAAAAATAATAATAAACAGAAATAGATAAAAGCGCTAAACCTGCAACCAACATTCCAGTAACAGCTCCAGATTTAAAAGCAATTGATAAACCATGTGATAAACCTTTTCTTGATGCTTCTGCTGTTCTTACATTTGCTTGAACTGAAATAAGCATACCAACATAGCCAGCAGTACCTGACAGAACAGCACCAATTAAATAACCTAAACCAACTAAAATACTAAATGTGTAACTAATAATTATTAAAACAATAACACCCACAATAGCAATTGTTTTATATTGTCTGTTCAAATAAGCTTTTGCGCCAACTTGAATAGCAGATGCAATTTCTTGCATTTTTGAATTTCCTGGACTTAAACTTAAAATATGTTTACCGGTAAAATAACCATAAACAATTGAAAGAATGCCTGCTAAAATTGTGTAAAGTAAAATAGTTTCTACTGATAAATCCATAAATTCCTTATAATTATTAGTTATTAAATTTTATTATTTAAAAGCAGGACATTACAAAAAAAAAGATAAAAGGCAATATATAACTTAGTCAAATCTATGAATGTAACCTTTGTTATTTATTTTAATTTGGCGCCTATTTCTATCTATAATTGAGCTTTTGTGCATACTATTAAATATTTTACCTATTCGTGTAATTTTAATCTTTTTAGTAGATGAAATTTCTTTTATAGAACTTCTATTTTTAAAGTTTGAAGTAAATAATATTTGATGGTCATCACCTTTAGATATGAAGTTCTTTTTTAATAATTTTTTTAAATTAATAACTGAATTTAGATTTTTAGACACAGGTATTTTATCAAAAAATAATCGATATGAATTTTTTTGTTTATTAATCAGCTTTTCTAAATCAGAAATTAATCCGTCAGATAAATCTATTGATGAAGTAGCAAATTTATTAAGATGATCAGTTATGGAATATTTAATTTCTGGCTTATAATATTGATTAATAAAATAAGTAGATAATTTACTATTTAGCCTGATTTTATTTTTTAAAAGCAGTAGTCCTAAAAAACTGTCACCTAAATTACCAGTTACATATATATCGTCATTAATTTTTGAACTATTTCTGTATATAATTTTGCTCGAAAAGCCAATTGATGTAACAGTAAAACTCAATTTAGTTGAATAAATAGTATCACCTCCGCCTAAAATTATATTATATTTTTTTTGCTCCTCTTTAAGAGATTTGCTAATTTTTGATAAATTATTTTTAGAAAAAACTTTGCTATTTCCAGAAGCTGACAAAAAATAATATTTTGGTTTTACACCTTTACAAAATAAATCTGAAATTGAAGATCTTATTATTTTTTTTATTACTAAGTCAGGCTTTTTAAAATTAATAAAATGATTTCCTTCAACATATGAATCTACAGAGACAACTAATTTATTAGATTTATCAAAAAAAACATCATCATTTAAATTTAATGAACCTTTTGATTTTTTTGCAAGATTAGAAAAATATTTGTTAATTAATTTAAATTCATCCATTAGGAGTTCTAATTTTTTTTGAAATTTTATCTAATAAAGCATTTAAATATTTAGTTTGTGTGTCTTCTAAAAAAGCATTTGATGCAGCTAAATATTCTTTGATTATGATATTTTTTGAAGTTTTGGGTTTATACAATAATTCAAAAACAGCACATTTAATGATAACTTGAAATAATTTATCAAGATGAGACAATACAAGATCTCCTTTTAGATGCGTTTCTAATTCTTCAATAATTAAATCATTTCTTTCTATAGTGCCATTGACTACATCTTTAATAAATTTCTTAAATCTATGTTTACCTATTTTTAAATCTTCATTTTGATTATAAAATTTTCCATATAATTTTTGTATAGCAACAACTCGTGGGTTATTTTTTAGTAGATTTTGAGTATTCATTAAAAACTATTTAAAACTGATAATACTGCTTTAGAGGCTTCTAATCCCTTGTTTCTTTTGCTGCTATAATTTGATCTTGCAGTAGCCTGCTTCATGTTTAAACATGTTATAATTCCATTTGAAACTGGTTTTTTATTTTTAATAGATAGATTCATTATTGCATTAGTTGTGGCCTGAGTGATAAAATCAAAATGTGGTGTCTCACCTTTTATAACGCAACCTAAGGCAATAAAACCATCAAATTTTTTTATATTCTTTGAAATAACTACTGGAATTTCGAATACACCCGGAACATCAATTATTTTAATATTTGCTTTATTTTTTAATATGGATTTAGCTTTTTTCAGTAAATTACTAGAAATTTCAGCATAATAATTAGCGGTTACTATTAATATTTCATATTTCATTTTATTATTTCTTGTTTGGTTATTTTAATTCCATAGCCATCTAATCCAACAACTTTTTTTTTAGATCTAGTTACCAATATCATGTTTTTTATATTTAATGCTTTAATAATTTGAGCCCCAATACCATAATTTTTGATCAATTTATCTTGTCCTTTTTTATAAAATTTATTGGTTTTATAATCTCTAAGAGTTTGTGAAACAGATTTAAGATTTTCATCTCTTACAAAAATTAAAACGCATTCTTTATGGTTTTTGAAGTGTTTTATAGTTAGATTAAATGAATTTGGTAACTTTTGTCCCATCAAGTAATTTTGAATAATATTTGATGAAATAACTCTAACTCTAGGGTTATTATTTTTTTTCAAATCACCTTTAACTAATGCAAAATTTTCTGAACCATCTAAAAGATTTTCAAAAATTTTGATTTGATATATTTGATTTTTAATTGAAATTTTTTCAGTTTTTTTAAACTTAATAAATTTTTCTATTTTAAGTCTATAAGCAATTAAATCGTTTATTCTACCAATCTTAAGTTTATGTTTTTTTGCAAATCTAAATAATTCTGCGCCTTTAGCCATAACACCTTCGTCATTCATTATTTCACATATAACTGCGGAAGGATTTTTATTTGCCAATCTTGAAATGTCCACGGATGCCTCGGTATGACCTGCTCTAACCAATACCCCGCCCTCTTTTGAAATGATTGGGAATATATGACCTGGTGAAATAATATCATTTTTTTTAACATTAGATCTGATTGCTGTTTTAATAGTAACCGATCTATCTTTAGCTGAAATTCCTGTGGTCACTCCTCTTTTTGCTTCAATTGAAACTGTAAAGGCAGTTTGGTTTCTTGATTTATTAATTGGCGACATTAAGGATAAATTTAGCTTTTTTGACTGTTTATTTGTTAAAGACAAACATATTAAACCTCTTCCATATTTAGCCATAAAGCTTATGCTTTTTTGAGAAACATTTGATGCTGGGATAACTAAATCTCCTTCATTTTCCCTATTTTCATCATCAACGAGAATGTAAATACCACCTTTCTTTGCGACTTTAATAATAGATTCTATAGAGCTAAAATTTTTATTTTTCATTAAAATAATTTCTCACATATTTAGATAATATGTCTATTTCTATATTAACCAAATCATTCTTTTTTGATTTTGATAAATTTGTTAATTTTAAAGTATGAGGAATTATCCACACTTGAAAACCTTTTTTTGTTTTTTTTGAAATAGTTAAGGATATACCGTTAATTGCTATCGAAGCCTTTTCGATTAAATTTTTTCTTTCCTTTAGATTGACAAAAAAATTGAACAAATATGATTTATCAATTTTTTTAATTGAGGAAATTATACCTATACAATCAATATGGCCTTGAATGATATGCCCTGATATTTGTTTGCCAAATTTCAATGGTGTTTCTATATTGATGATATCTCCTACTCTAATTTCATTAAATTTTGATCTTTTTATAGTTTCGTTAGATAAATAAAATTCCATTAATTTATTATTAATATTAATTAATGTTAAACATACTCCATCACATGAAACTGACATTCCAATATCTTTTTTTGATATTTTTAATTCTGAATAAATAAAGATATTTATTCCTTTTTTTCTCTTGATTATTTTTCTAATTTTTCCTTGTTTAAAAATAATCCCACTAAACATTTTATTTTGAATATATGTTAATTATATCGTTTCCAGTGAACGAGTTTAAGTTGGACTTATTTTTATATTTAAAAGCTAATTGATGCAACTGAGTCGAAACATTAAATTTTCCTGTTGATCCAAGTTTATTAGAGTTTTTAAATAGATAAAATTCATTAAAAAGATTATTTTTTAAGAAACTATTCGTTAGATTTTTTCCACCTTCAACCAATAAATTTCTACAACCTATAGAAAAAATATTTTTTAATACCAATTTTAAGTCAAATAAATTATCTTTATTAACAGTGAGTTTTATTAATTTTATTCCTTTTTTTTTTAATAGATTTATTTTTTTTTGTTCACCTTTATTATAAAATATAATTGTGTTGTTGTTAATTGATGTTAAATAAATTTGAGAATTTTTTTTAATAGATAAATGTCTATCTAAGATTATTCTTTTTGGTGAAAAATTGGACAAACCTCTTAACCTGCAATTTAACCTAGGATTATCTGCATTTAAAGTCTTGCTAGAAATTAAAATTGAATCATTTACATATCTTAATAAATGTACAATTTTTTCAGAATATTTATTTGTAATTCTTAATTTTTTCTTAGAATAAATAAAATTATCCTTAGATACTGCTAACTTTCCAGTAACAAATGGTAAATTTTTAGTTTTGTTATATATATATGGTTCATAAAATTTATTTCCTTTTTTTTTTAAAAGACCATTTTTCACTATTATATTTTTTGATTTAAATAACTTAAAAGACTTGCCATTAGTTCTTTTGTCAATATCAGTAATTGAAAATATAACTTTTTTAATTTTTGATTTAATTATTAAATTAGAACAAGGTGGAGTTTTACCATAATGTGTACATGGTTCTAAACTTACATACATAGTAGATTCTTTTAAATTTTTTTTACAAGATTTGATCGCATTAAATTCTGCATGCGGTCTACCTTTTAATCCAGTCTGACCTGTTGATATAATTTCATTATTTTTAACAATTACACATCCAACAGGGGGATTCTCTCCAGTTAAACCAAATCTATCTCTTGCTAGATTAAAAGCAAGATTCATAAAAAAACTATCTTTTTGGTTAAATTTATTTTTTCCTGTAGACATCTAGCCTGTCCACAAATTGAACAAAATCTTTTTCTTCTTTAAAATTTCGGTAAACTGAAGCAAATCTAACATATGCGACTGGGTCAAGTTCCTTTAAACCTTCCATAACCATTGTTCCAATTGTATTAGTCGGGATTTCAGCCTGACCTAATTCTTCAAGTGATCTTGAAATTTTACTTATGAACTTTTCAACAGTATCTGTATCTATAGGTCTTTTTTTTAAAGCAATATAAATAGACTTGGCTAATTTATCTCTATCAAAAGATGATTTTCTTCCATTTTTTTTGACAATCATAAGTTCTCTAAACTGGACTCTTTCAAATGTAGTAAATCTGTATCCACACACACACTGTCTTCTTCTTCTAATTGCTGTGCCGTCTTCTGTGGGTCTAGAATCAACTACTGAAGTTTCGCCTTTTTTACATGAAGAACAAATCATATTATCTTAAATTTTTATATATTGGAAATTTAGAGCAAAGTTCTACAACTTCTTTTCTCACTTCATTTTCAACTTTTGAATTATCACTTGGGTTAGAAGATAGACCTTTTATAGTTTTAGTAATTAATTCTCCAACTTTTTGAAATTCTTTTAATCCAAATCCACGTGTGGTAGCAGCTTGTGAGCCAAGTCTAATACCCGAAGTAATCATTGGACTTTCTGAGTCAAAAGGAATACCATTTTTGTTGCAAGTAATGTTTGCTTTAGACAAGCTTTCTGCAGCCATATTTCCTTTTACATTAAATGGTCTCAGATCAACAAGCATTAAATGTGTATCAGTACCACCAGAGTATATCTTGAAACTGTTATTTTTTAATGTTTCAGACAAGATTTTTGCATTAGCCAAAACTGATTTTATGTAATCTTTAAATTCTACTTTTAAAGCTTCTTGAAAACCAGCCGCTTTAGCGGCAATAATATGCATTAATGGTCCACCTTGATAACCTGGAAATACAGCAGAATTTATTTTTTTACTTAATGACTCATCATTAGTTAAAATAATTCCTCCTCTTGCACTTCTAAAAACTTTATGCGTTGTTGAAGTTACCACATGAGCATGTTCACATGGATTGGGATAGCCTTTTCCTGCAACTAGTCCTGAAAAATGAGCCATATCAACCATAAGGTATGCTTTAACTTTATCTGCAATTTCTCTAAATTTTTTAAAATCAATAATTCTAGAATATGCACTACCACCAGCTATAATAAGCTTTGGTTTTTTTTCTAAAGCTAATTTTTCAACTTCATTGTAATTAATTAGTCCACTTTCTTTATCGATGTCATAAGCAATTGCATTAAACCACTTTCCTGATACAGATGCTTTTGATCCATGAGTAAGATGTCCGCCAGAATTAAGACTCATTCCCATTATAGTATCACCTGGATTTAATAGTGCTAAATAAACTGCTCCGTTTGCCTGAGCTCCGGAATGTGGTTGAACATTAGCAAACTTGCTATCGAATAATTTTTTTAATCTTTCAATAGCAAGTGTCTCTGCAACATCAACGTGTTCACATCCATCATAATATCTTTTTCCAGGATATCCTTCTGCATATTTGTTAGTTAGAACTGAACCTTGAGCTTCTAATACAGCTTGAGAAACAATATTTTCCGAAGCTATAAGCTCTATATGTTCTTGTTGCCTATTTAATTCGTCTTTAATTGATTTAAATAATTCAGGATCAGTTTTTGACAAACTATCTTCAAAAAAACCTTGATACTGGGCATTTATGTATTCACTTTCACTAGACATAATTATATTTTTCTGACTCTTCTTAAATGTCTTCCGCCTTCAAATTTTGTACTTAAGAAAACTTTAATTAGATTGAATGCTTTTTTTTTATTTATCAATCTTTCGCCTAATGTAATGATATTTGCGTTATTATGCAATCGTGATAATTTAGTATTTTTTACACTGTAACATAATGCTGCTCTTATATTTTTTGTTTTATTTGCTGCGATTGCCATTCCCATGCCTGATCCACATATAAGTATACCAAAACTTCCTTTATTAAAGATTACTTTTTTTGATAATTTTTTTGCAAAATCTGGATAGTCAACAGAATCATTTGTTTTTGGACCAAGATCAAGAATTTTTTGTATTTTAGAAAATCTTTGGATAATATTTTTTTTTAAATTAAATCCAGCGTGATCTGATGCAATAAAAACTTTTTTCAATTTAATTAAATTTAAAATCTAGAACGCAAGCTACCAAATGAACTCTTCCTTCTTCTCCACCATTAAATGCATTATGGTATTTTGTATTATTTGTAATCCAAGCTGATCCATCTGCAGGCATATGTTTAGCCGTATCTTCAATGACCATTAAACATCCGGGATTTGTTATAATTGGTATATGTAATCTTGGTTCTGGATCTCTATGCCAGCTTAAAGTTGATCTTGGTTCTTTTAATAAAATTCTAACTCTACCTAATTTATATCTCGTAGAAAGTTCATCGTAAACTTTTTTGAAATACGTATCTGCTAAATCTTCTACAAATTCAGTATATGCAGATTCATTTATTCTCTTTGCTCTAACCACTTCTTTTCCCGTACTATCCGGTTTAGTCCAATAAATTCCTTTTACATTCTCTCCGGAAACCGAATTTGGATCATTTGGTATTTGATTTAATGAAATTCCTGCTATGTACTTTGTTCCTCCTGCATCATCGTAAGTTTTTCTCTGTAGAACTGTCTCCAAAGCACTTCTAAGTTTAGAAATATCAAAATTTAAGCCTTCTATTTTATGAAAGTCTGTAGACATAGTATCCTTAATTAAATACTTTATATAATATATTATTATATATAACTTTTGTCGCATATAAATATTATTATAATTGAGAATGATTATCACTGGTAAATTTCCTAGTCTAAGGTTGCGTAGAAATAGAAAATTTGAATGGACACGAAGATTAATTCAAGAATCAACACTATCTTCAAATGATTTAATTTTACCAATTTTTTTAATTGATGGAAAAAATAAAATTCAATCCATTAAAAATATGCCTGGAATTTATAGATACAGTATTGATAAAATTGGAAAAATTATTGATAACGCCTTATCTCAAAAAATACCCATGGTTGCTCTGTTTCCATATACTAACATTAAAGTCAAAGATAAATTTGGTTCTGAATCATTAAATGAAAATAATCTTATTTGTAAGGCAACCAGATACATAAAAAAAAAATACAAAAATCAAATTGGCATAATGTGTGATGCTGCTTTAGATCCTTATACATCGCATGGCCATGATGGTATTATAAAATCAAATTACGTTGTAAATGATGATACTATTGAAGTTTTAACAAAACAAGCTTTGCTGCAAGCACAAATGGGTTGCGATGTCATAGCTCCGTCCGATATGATGGATGGAAGAGTTGGAAAAATACGAAAAGTTTTAGATAAAAATGGTTACGAGTTAGTTCAAATACTTTCGTATGCTGTTAAATATGCTTCAAACTTCTATGGTCCATTTAGAGATGCTATTGGGTCAAAAAGATTGTTGAAAACAGATAAAAAAACTTACCAAATGGATTTTAGGAATAGCGATGAAGCTTTACGAGAAGTTGCTTTAGATATTAAAGAAGGTGCTGATATTGTAATGGTTAAACCTGGTCTGCCATACTTAGATGTTATTAAATTAGTTAAAGAAAATTTTAAAATACCCGTTTTTGCTTATCAAGTATCTGGTGAATATTCTCTCTTAAAAAAAGGTATTAACCAAGGTTTAATTAATAAAAATGCAATTATTGAAAGCTTAGTATCTTTTAAAAGAGCTGGAGCTAATGCTATAGTTACATATTTTGCTGAACAAATATCTAAAGATTTATAATAAGAAATATTTTTATTTAAATAAATTGATAAAATTTGTTCTTGCTATTGGATAATTTATATTATTCGGTTTTAAAACATTCTTTTCCAAAAAATCTCCTACCAATTTCAATCCATTAGATAAAGTATTCTTATCAAGATTTTTTTCTTCACGATCAATTAAAAAATTAGGAATATATTTTTTTTCGGAATTAGATTTAACAAAATATTTTTTTTGATTATTATTTATTTCTAATTTTGCAATTTTACTTAATTCAAGATTATATCCAACAAGAGCAAGTAATTTAAGTTCCCAAAAAATATATTCTTTAACCCAATCATCACTATTAATGATTAAATATAATTGATCAATGAGTTTTAAAATTTCTTCATTTACTTGATAATCAACTGTGAGTAATTTAATTAAATTCATAGCTGAAATTATACAAGATAATTTTCTATTCTGTTCAAAGTATAGGGGGGAGTAAGCTTTAAATATTTCAATATTAAAATAACCAATTTTAGTTTCATTTTTGTAGTTGTAATTTAAATGTAATTTATTACCTATTTGTAAGTAATTTTTAATTTTTTTTGATGTGGCTCCAAATATAATTCCTGAACATTTGCCATGATGTTCAGTAAAAAATTCGGCTATAATGGAATTTTCATTATATTTATTTTTTGCAATAAGATATCCAATATCATCCCAATGCATTATAAACCAAACTGTTTTAGAAAAAGTTTTGCTGCATTTTGTTCAGCATCTTTTTTTGAATTACCACTAGCATAAATAATTTTTGAATTTTGCACGCTAACACCAATTTTAAAAGTAGGTTTGTGATGAGGTCCCGTATTAGAAAAAAGTTTGTATTTGGGTAATACTTTATATTTTTTTAATGAATATTCTTGTAATCTTGTTTTTGCATCTATTTGATCCACGATATTCATATTCATGTGATTTTTCCAAAATTTAATTATGAATTTCTCAACAATGTTAAATCCATGATCTAAATAAATAGCACCAATTAATGCCTCACATGCGTCAGAAATGATTTTGTCTTCTAATGTATTTTTTTTTGATTTAACATTTCCGGTAATTATATATTTACCTAAATTTAATTTTTTACTAATTTCACAACATTTTTTTCTATTTACTAATGAAGCAAGTTTTTTGTCTAAAATCCCCTCTTTGTCATCTGGAAAAATTTCTAACAATTTTTTTGTAATAACTAAACCCAAGACTCTATCACCTAAAAATTCTAATTTTTCATTATTGTCAATAGAATTAAAACTTTTGTGTGTTAAACTTTTGATTAAGAAGTTTTTATTCTTAAAATTTATTCCTATTTTTTTTTCTAATGTAGAAATATTAATACTCATTTTACTTGATTACCTTAAAAAAACGATTAAATCTTAAAATATCATTCCATTTCCAAAATTTAAATATACTTCCAACTTTTCGATCTGAAGAAAAAAAAATTATTCTTGCTTTTCCAACTAGGTTATCCTTATGTACATATCCTACGCTACCTAAAAATCTACTATCTTTTGAACAATCTCTGTTGTCACCAAGAAAAAAATAATGATCTTTTGGAACCGTAAATTTATCAGAATTTTGAAAGGTATTATTTTTATCATAAACAGCTGTATATTGAATGCCATTAGGTAATTTTTCTTCATGTGCAATAGTATTTAAAAAGTTATTACCACAATTAATTTTCATTAAATTTTTTATTTTTGTTTTCAAAATTTGATTTTCATTCAAATAAATATCACCATCAATAAATTGGACTGTATCGCCAGGTAAACCAATTAATCTTTTTATATAGTCTGTTCTATTATCTGTGGGCGTTTTAAATACAATTACATCTCCTCTATTTGGTTTATCATACAATATTCTCCCACTAAATAAATTAGGACTAAAAGGAAAAGAATGTTTGCTATACCCATAAGTATATTTTGAAACAAAAAGCCTATCTCCCACAAGAAGATTTGGCTCCATTGAAGATGATGGTATATAGAATGGTTGGAAAAATAACGATCTAATTAATATAGCAATGATCAACGCAAAAAATAAAGTTTTTGCATTTTCTATAAAAAATTTTTTATCCAAAGTCATTTTTTTTCTAATATAACAAATGCAATAGAATGTTTCTTTTCATCAGAAATTGATAAAAATACATCTACTTTTAACGTTTTAAATTTTTTTTTAATAATATTTTTAAGCTGGGTATTTAATTTTATAGATGGTTTCCCATAACGGTCTTTAACAACTGAAATATCGTTAAAATTCAAACCATTTCTGAATCCTGAACCCACAGCTTTTGAAAAAGCTTCTTTTGCAGCAAACCTTTTGGAAAAATAGTTAGATTTATTACTGATATTTCTCGAATTTACAATTTCTATTTTTGAGAAAACTCTTGATAAAAATTTTTTATTTTTAATAGATTTTTTAATTCTAGAATTTTCAATTATATCTACACCCACTCCTAAAATTTGCATTTTTATCTAACAATCCTAATAAATTTTTTAATTGTGGTTCTAAATCCATTAAATATGGACTCTCCTATAATAAAATGTCCAATATTAAATTCTTTAATTTCATTAATTCTAGCTAATATTTTAGCAGTTTTGTAGTCTATACCATGGCCTACATGAACTTCCATGCCGATATTAACAGCTTTTTTAGCGCATTTTTTTATTTTCTTTAGTTCGTTTAAATAGTTTTGTTTCTTTTTAATTATATTTGAAATCTTTCCAGTGTGAAGTTCTACACATTTAGTTCCTAGATTCTTGGATAAAATTACATCTGATAGATTTGGATTTATAAATAAAGATGTTCTAATTTTTTTTTTATTTAATTTATTTAAAATCATCATCAACTTATTTTTATTTCGATAAAGATTTAATCCTCCTTCAGTGGTAATTTCTTTTCTATTTTCAGGAACTATACAAACAAAATTTGGTTTATGTTTTATCGCTATCTTTGTCATTTCATTTGTTGCCGCCATTTCAAGATTAATTGGTATATTTTTAATTTTTACTATATTTAAGAAATCTTTATCTTTTATATGTCTTCTGTCTTCTCTCAAATGTAATGTGATTGAATCAGCGCCAGATTTAATAGCTATTTTTGCAGCTTGTATAGGACTGGGATGAATTTCACCTCTAGCATTTCTTAATGTTGCTATATGATCAATATTAACTCCTAATCGTTTCATTTAATATGCCTACTACCAGGTTTTGTGATTGGTATAGATTTTAAAAAAGTAGGTAATTTATTTTTAGAAAATGTTGGCACAACAATTCTCAAATGAGAAATAATTTTTTGTTTAATTTTCAAAGTTTTTTTATTTGATCTATCAATAATGCAGGCAAATCCAACAATCATGGCTCTTGATTTTTTAATTAATTTAACGCATTCTAGACTAGATTTTCCTGTTGTTATTACATCTTCAATTATTAAAACTTTTGATTCTTTTTTAATTTTAAAACCTCTTCTAATATTGAATTTACCATTTAGACGTTCACAAAAAATTGTCTCCTTTTTTAACAATCTACCAATTTCATATCCAATAATGATGCCACCAATTGCAGGAGATAAAATTAAATCAATTTTTTTGAATTTTTTCTTAATTTTTTCACTTAATGAAAAACATATATCTTTGGCTAAATGTGGATAGCTTAATAGTTTTGCGCATTGAATATATTTTGGGGAATGAAGACCAGAGGATAGAACAAAATGTCCATCTAATAATGCATTAGTTTTTTTTAAAATATTTAAAGATTTTTTGTGTGAAAGCATTCCTTTTTTTATTTTCGTGTCTAATAATTTTAAATTTAAAGTCTCTTTGTTTTAACTCACTAATTAGATTTGTAAAGTTTTTCAGGTCTCTGATAATTAAATTAAACTTAAAATTTATGTATTCTGCGCCTCTTTCAGTCATTTCGACGCTAGAAATGTTAAGATTATTGCTCCCTACTAATGTTGTAACTTCACCTAATTTTCCAGGTTTATCTGGTAACGATATCCATAATGCAGAATTATACTCTTTTGTTTTTGGGGTATTAGAATTTCCTCTTGCTTGCCAATATCGTCTTATAGCAGCTCTAGCCTTTCCAGTTTTTGTTACTGGTAACCAATGTAGTGATGGCGAAACTTTCTTAGAAGTAATAATTTCAACTATATCACCATTTTTTAAATTACATTGTAATTGATTCTCTCTACCATTTATCAAACAACTTATCGCCGAATCTCCTACTTTGGTGTGAACAGCATATGCAAAATCTATTGGGGTAGCATCTTTTGGTAACTTAATTATGGATCCTTTTGGAGTAAAACAAAATACATTTTCTTGAAACATTTGAAGTTTGGTGTATTCAAAATAATGTTCTGGATTTTTATTTTTCTCAATAATTTCCACTAAATCTTTTAACCAGTCATATTCTTTCCAAGTTAATGAATTAAATTTTTCAGAAGATTTATATTTCCAATGAGATGCCACTCCTCTTTCAGCAAATTCATGCATAGGCATAGTTCTTATTTGAATTTCAATAGGTCTATTGTTTGGTCCTATTATAGCAGAGTGTAAAGATTGGTAATTGTTTATTTTTGGTGAAGAAATATAATCTTTAAATTTACCGGGAATGCAATTGTACTTTGAATGAAAAATGCCTAAAGCTTTATAACAATCTTCCACTCTATCCAATATTATTCTAAAACCAATAATGTCAGTAATTTGTTCTAGAGAAACTCTTTTTTTTTGGACCTTTCTCCATATTGAAAAAGGTGTTTTTTCTCTACCGAAAATTTGAGCATTTATTTTGTTTTGATTTAATAATTCAATAAACTCAAAAGATATAGATTTAAAACTATTAGTTCTATCTTCTTTAATCTCATCTAATCTTTTTTTAATTAACTCTCTAGCATCATTGTTTAAAACTTTAAATGAAAGATCTTCTAGTTCGTCTCTAATTCTATTCATTCCCATTCTATCTGCAAGCGGAGCATAGATTTCCATTGTTTCTTTTGCTTTTCTTATTTGTTTGTCTTTATTTTTTACAAAATTAATTGTTCTCATATTGTGAAGTCGATCAGCTATCTTAACTAGTAAAACTCTAATATCTTTTGATGTAGCTAAAATTAATTTTCTAAAGTTTTCAGCCTTTGAATTTTCACTAGCTTTTTTTTGAAATTGAGAAATTTTCGTTACACCATCAACTAAGTCTGCAACTTCCTGTCCAAATTCTTCTTTGATTGTATCATATGTTGCGTGAGTATCTTCAATAGTATCATGCAATAAACCTGTAGCTATAGTCGCGCTATCAAGTTTTAAATCTGATAATATATCAGCTACAGCTATTGGATGTATAATATAAGGTACGCCCTCATCTCTTTTTTGAGTCTTATGAGCTTTTAGAGCAAATTCATAAGCCTTTGTTAAAGTTTCTGGATTTAAAAACTTATTATAAGATTTAACCTTGTTAATTAATTCTTCAGAATTAAGCATTTAATATTATACCATCAAATTAAATAAGTTTAATAGTTTTCAAATCTTCAACATCTAGTGCGTTAATTAAACTTCTAACACTTACCTTCTTTATTGGGTGAATCCATGTTTTTGCAATTTCAAATAAAGGCAATAAAACAAAGTTTCTTTTATGCATTTTTGGATGGGGAATGGTCAAATTTTGATTAATCGTACTTTTTACTATCTTTTTATCATAATCTATTATGTCTATATCGCAAGTTCTTGGTTCATTTTTCTTATTTCTTAATCTTCCTAATTCTTTCTCAATAAAAAGGCATTTTTTCATTAAAGCATTTGGAGAAAGAAATGTTTTAGTCTTTAGAACTATATTTATAAATTTTGGTTTTTTTTTATTTGGCCAAGACAAAGTTTCATAATTTTTAGAAGATTTAATTATTTTTATATTATTTTTTTCCAATTTAAATTTAGCAAATTCTATATTTTTCCTTTTATTTCCTAAATTTGAACCGATTGATAAAAAGACAATTTTAGCTCGTTTTTCTAACATATCTAGATCTATCTCTATTCCAGTCTCTGGTTTTTTTTGTTTGACGCTTATCAAAATGTTTCTTTCCTTTTGCAATTGCAATTTGGATTTTTGCTTTTCCTTTTTTAAAATACATTTTTGTTGGAATTAATGTAAATCCTTCTCTGTTAACTTTTCCAATCAATTTATTAATTTCTCTTCTATTAAGTAATAACTTTCTATCATCTGTGGGGCTGTGATTTGTGTAGCTGGCTTGTTTATATGCAGGTATATGAGAATTTATTAAGATTATTTCTCCATCTTTTTCGATCGCATAAGATTCTGCAATATTAACCTTTCCTGCTCTAATTGATTTAATTTCTGAACCTTTTAGAACAATACCTACTTCAATCAAATCTTCAAAAAAATAATTAAAACTTGCTTTTCTATTCAAACAAATGATTTTTAAACCAGAATTGGTTTTTTTTTTCATTTTAAATCAACTTTGCTGATACCAATGCCTTCTTTATTGATTCTTTAGTTGAATCCATAACTTTTACTAATGGTAATCTTACATCGTCATCACATAAATTTAACAATTTTGCTGCATATTTAACAGGGCTTGGATTGCTTTCTACAAACAAAGCTTTATGGACGGGCTGTAATAAATCGTTGATACGTTCTGCTTCTTTAATTTCATTGCTATTTTTTGATTTAGAAAAATTTTGAAAATTAGAACATAATTTAGGAGCAATATTAGCTGTAACACTTATACATCCCACTCCTCCTTTTTTATTAAATTCTAAAACATTGCCATCTTCACCAGTCAACTGAATAAATTCGTTTCCCATTTTTTCTTTTTGTAAAGTTACCCTATCTAAATTACCAGTTGCATCTTTGACACCAACAATATTTTTTAATTCAAACAATCTTGACATTGTATCAACTGTCATATCAATAACTGATCTTGAAGGAATGTTATAAATTATTATTGGAATACCGCAGTTATCATTAATTGCTTTGTAATGTTGATATAAACCTTCTTGAGTTGGTTTATTATAATACGGCGTAACAACTAGTGCTGCGTTAGCTCCAACTTTTTCCGCATGTTTTGTTAATGATATAGCTTCTTTAGTAGAATTAGACCCAGTTCCAGCAATAATTGGTATTTTACCATTGCTTTCTTTAATACATAATTCAATAACTTTTTGATGTTCGTCATGACTTAATGTTGGCGATTCACCTGTGGTGCCAGCTGGTACAAGACCATGCGTTCCATTTTTTATATGAAAATGTATAAGCTTAATATAATTATCAACATCTAGTTCATTATTTTTAAATGGAGTAATTAATGCAACATTTGAACCTTTAAACATAAATACTTATAACATAGTTTAAAGATTCATTTACTAATTTTTTATGGTGAAAAAAATAACATTTTTGACAAAAATAATAGGAATATTTTTCTGTGCCACAATAATATCGTACGCCGTAGATTTAAAAATAATACCTTTAAAAAAACCTGAACTTAGTAAAGAAATTAAAGAAGAAAAAATATCAAAAAACATTGTAAAACCTAAAAAAAAACCAGTCAATGAATTAGAACAGAAAAAAATTATAGATAAAAAAATAATCAAAACTCAAAAAAAAGAACAACTTCTTCCTAAAAGTAAACCTGTATTAGTAAAAAAAAAACTTGATAAAGTTGATGGAATAATCATACCAAAAAGTAAGCCCTTAGTTGCCAAGAAAGAAATAGATAAAATAAAAAAGAAATCTAAATATTTCAGACAGAGAGATTTTCAACTAGCAAAATTAGCCATTAGACATATGGAAAAATCAAAATGGACTAAAGCATTGTCGGCAGCTAAAAAAGCTAAAGATAAATCAATTTATAATTTCATTCAATGGAAACATCTTTTAACAAGAGGAAATAAAGCTAGTTATTATGATTATAAATTGTTTATAGATAAAAATCCTAATTATCCAAGAATTAATAGAATTAAATATTTATCTGAACACAAACTATCAACAGAAAGAATTTCGCCAAAACAAATTGTTAGTTGGTTCGATAATAATGAGCCATTTAGCGGATATGGCAAAATGATATTAGGTGAAAGTTTAATTTCACGAGGTAGTTCTAGTAAAGGCTTAAATCTTATTAAAGAAGGATGGATTACTGCTGAATTAAGCAAATCTGATCTTAAATATTTTAGAAAAAAATACAAAAAATATTTAAATTCAGATGACTATATTAAAAGAGCTGACTATTTGGCTTGGGAAAATAAATATTGGGATTTAAAAAGAATACTGAGGTATCTACCCAAAGATTATCAACGTCTTTATAACGCAAGACAGCTATTAATGAGCAAATCTTATGGTGTAGATTCTGCAATAAGCAAAGTTCCAGACAAGCTTAAAAATGATGCTGGATTAAATTATGATCGTTTAAAATGGAGAAGAAAGAGAGGTAGAGTTGATGGATCTTTAGAAATCTTACTAAAAGTCAAAAATACAAAAAAATATTTAGTGAGACCTGACAAATGGTGGGTGGAAAGATCTATTTTATCAAGATCTCTTATTTATAAAAAAAAATACACTCTTGCGTATAAGATTGCTAGCAAACATGCATTAACTGAAGGTCCTGAATTTGCCGAAGCTGAATGGATGAGTGGATGGATAGCACTTAGTTTTTTAAATGATCCAATAATTGCAATTGATCATTTTAATAATTTCTACAACAATGTTGGTTATCCAATAAGCTTATCTAGAGGGGCATATTGGTTAGGCTTATCTTATGAAAAAATAGGTAATAAAGATTTGTCATATGATTGGTATAAAAAAGCTTCAAAATTTCTTACTACTTATTATGGCCAGTTAGCTTATTTAAAAATTTATCCCAACAAAAATTTTTCATTAAATGAAATTCCAGAAGTGAATGTAAAATATAAAAAAACATTTCATGAGAAAGATTTGGTTAAAATTGTTTATTTATTAGATGAATTAAACAAAGATAAATACACTAAAGACATTTTAAAACATCTAGCTAATGAGAATATTGAAAATGGAAGCGAAATTTTATCCGCAAAACTTGCTACTAACATATCAAGATATGATTTTGCAATTCAAATAGCAAAAATTGCGTCCTATCAAAAAAGATTTATTAATAATTATAACTATCCAATAATAAGTACTCCACGATATGTAAATAAAAGAAAAATACCAGATCCTGCTTTTATTTTATCTGTAATAAGACAAGAAAGTGAATTTGACATGGAAGCAAACAGTCATGCAGGGGCAAAAGGTTTAATGCAACTGATGACGTACACGGCAAGAATAGTTGCTAAACAAGCTAAACTTCTATATTCAAAATCTCGTTTAACAAAAGATCCTGATTATAATATTAATTTAGGATCTTTCTATATTGCAGGCTTGATTTTAGAATTTGAAGGTTCATATCCTTTTGCTATAGCTGCCTATAACGCCGGACCAAAAAGAGTTCGGTACTGGAAAAAAATAAATAAAAACCCACAAAAAAAACAAATCGATTATGTTAATTGGATCGAACTAATTAAATTTAAAGAAACAAGAAATTATGTTCAGAGAGTTTTGGAAAACTACAATGTCTACAGATATATTCTTGAAAAAAAACCAATAAAAATGAAAAATTTCTTTAAAAACGAAACTTTATATTAGTTTTTGTGGCGGAAGGAGAGGGATTCGAACCCTCGGTAGGTCATTATAACCTACGGAAGTTTAGCAAACTCCTGGTTTAAACCAACTCACCCATCCTTCCATAATAATGGTGTAACTCGAAAATATTGAATATTCAATCTTTATAAAGTAGTTTTTGAAAATTATGAAAAATAAATATTCTGTATTTTCGTTAATAAAAAATGCATTTACATATCACGAAAACTGGCAAAAAGCTTGGGGAAACCCTGAGCCAAAAAAAGAGTATGATGTAGTAATAGTTGGTGGAGGTGGTCATGGTCTGGCTACTGCATATTATTTAGCAAAAAAACACAATTTAACAAATATTGCTGTTTTAGAAAAAGGTTGGATTGGTGGAGGAAATACAGGAAGAAATACAACAATAATTAGATCAAATTATTTGTGGGATGCTAGCGCTGGTATATATGAACATGCGCTTAAAATTTGGGAAAATTTATCACAAGAATTAAATTATAATATTATGTTTAGCCAAAGAGGTGTAATGAACCTAGCTCATAACTTGCAGGACATAAGAGACTTAAAAAGAAGAACTCATGCTAACAGATTAAATGGTATTGATGCTGAATGGTTAAGCACCGAAGAAGTTAAAAAGTTCTGTCCTATTATTAACACATCGCCAAATATTCGTTACCCAGTATTAGGTGGAACTATGCAAAGAAGAGCTGGAACAGCTAGACATGATGCTGTCGCATGGAGTTATGCTAGAGGCGCAGATGCAATGGGTGTTGATATAATTCAAAATTGTGAAGTTAATGGAATTAAAAGAAACGGTGATAAAATAGAAGGTTTAGAAACAACAAAAGGATATATAAAAACAAAAAAAATAGGTGTTGCTGCTGCGGGACACTCAAGTGTGATTGCGAATATGGTAGGTATAAGATTACCACTTGAAAGCAAACCTCTACAAGCATTAGTTTCTGAACCGGTTAAGCCTATTATTGATACTGTGGTTATGTCTAACGCTGTACATGCTTATATTAGTCAATCTGATAAAGGAGAACTTGTTATAGGTGCTGGAACTGACTCTTATGTTTCATATTCACAAAGAGGTAGTTTTGATATAGTAGAAGGAACTCTTAAAGCTATTTTAGAATTATATCCAATTTTTAGTCGTATGAGAATGTTAAGACAATGGGGTGGAATTGTAGATATATGTCCAGATGCTAGCCCTATTATAAGTAAAACATCTATAAAAGGTTTATATTTCAATTGTGGCTGGGGTACAGGAGGATTTAAAGCTACTCCTGGTTCAGGAGATTTATTTGCTCACACAATTGCAAATGATGAACCTCATAAATTAAACACTGCATTTAACATTAACAGATTTATAAGTGGTAATCTCGTTGATGAACACGGTGCGGCCGCAGTGGCTCATTAAATGTTTTTAATTAATTGTCCTTTTTGTGGAGAAAGAGACCAGAGTGAATTCTCTTCAGGTGGAGAAGCACATATAGTAAGGCCTAACCAACCAGCTAAATTAAGTGATGATGAATGGGCAGATTATTTATTTATGAGAAAAAATATTAAAGGAATACAATTTGAAAGATGGAACCATGCTCATGGATGTAGAAAATGGTTTAATATGGTTAGAGATACTTCAAATGACAAAATTCACACCGTCTACAAGATGGGTGAAAAACCCCCAATAAAATAATTCATGTCAGAAACTTTAAGAGTCAAACCTAGTTGTTTTATTGATGAAACAACAAGAATTTCATTTAAATTCAATGGAAAAAAATATTTTGGTTACAAAGGTGACACTTTAGCTTCTGCTTTATTGGCAAACAATATTCATTTAGTAGGTAGAAGTTTTAAGTACCATAGACCTAGAGGCATAATGACTTCAGGATCTGAAGAGCCTAGTGCGCTAGTTCAAATAGGAACCGATAAAGCATTAACAGAACCCAACATCAGAGCTACTGAGGTTGATATTTATGAAGGTTTAGAGGCAAATAGTCAAAATTGTTGGCCCAACGTTAATTTTGATATTGGTAGTATCAATAATTTATTGTCCCCTTTTATACCTGCAGGATTTTATTACAAAACTTTTATGTGGCCTGCTAACTTTTGGAAAAAATATGAATTTTTTATAAGAAGTTCAGCTGGATTAGGAAAATCCCCAACAAAACCAGATCCTGACATTTATGATCATAGATATTTACATTGTGATGTTTTGGTTGTTGGTGGAGGAATATCTGGAATAATTGCTGCAAAAATAGCAGCTAAAAATAATCTCAAAACAGTTCTTATTGAGGAAAAAAATAATCTAGGTGGTTCAACAATTTATCAAAATTCAGAGTTCCATAAAATTGATAATAAAAAATCTTCTGATTGGTTAAATGAAGAAATTAATGATTTGGAAAAATTAGAAAATCTAGATATCAAGACAAAAACCAGTGTTGCTGCATTCCACAGTTATAATTATTTATTAGCACGTGAAAATATAACTGATTACTTGCCGCAATATGAAAAAAAAAATAAAATTAGACAAAGACTTTGGAAAATTAGAGCCAAAAAAGTTATTATTGCTACTGGGACTATTGAACGTCCTTTAATATTTAATAATAATGACAGACCAGGAATATTGCTTTCCTCGGCTATTAAAAAATACATTGATTATTTTGGTGTTATTACAGGTAAAAATTCTGTAATTTTTACTAATAATGATAGTGCTTATGAAGCAGCGATAGCTCTTTTTGATAAAGGTGTAAAAATTAATTGCATCATTGATATAAGAAAAAAATGCTCATCTGAATTAATAAACAAAATTGAAAATCTAGGAATCAAAATTTATTGGGAACATACTGTCGTTGATACGGATGGATACAAAAAAATAAATAGAATTAGTATTATGCAATTATCCAAAGAAACATCTTCAGTGGTTGGAAATAGAATTGATATCACTTGTGATTGTTTGGGTATATCTGGGGGATGGACTCCAGCAGTTCATTTATTTACTCAATCAGATGGGAAATTAAAATTTAAAGAAGAGGATAATGTATTCATTCCAAATAAAGCTCAGTCAAAACAAATTAGCATTGGTTCTTGTAATGGAAGTTTTGAGTTAGATGATTTGATTAATAATACGATTGATAATGTAAACAAGTTTTTAATTTGCGAAAAAAATATATATTCAAACACTAATGTAATCTGTTCTAAACAGTCAGTAAGAAAAAATATTTGGTTACTACCTTCAGATAAAATACTTGGAAAAACAAAATCTTTCGTTGATTTTCAAAATGATGTTACAGTAAAAGATATAAAACTTGCCTTAAGAGAAGGTTTTAGATCAATTGAACATATAAAAAGATACACGACAACAGGAATGGGTACAGATCAAGGTAAATTAGGTAATATGCATGCTTTAGGAATAATAGCTGAAACTGTTGGAGTAAAAATGAGTGAACTTGGGACTACTACTTTTAGACCTCCTTATACACCTTTAACGTTTGGAACTATTGTTGGAAGAAATGTTGGTGAATATTTTGATATTTTTAGAAAAACACCAATCCACGAATGGCATTTAAAAAATAATGCCGAGTTTGAAAATGTAGGACAATGGAAAAGAGCTTGGTATTATCCAAAAAATAAAGAAGATATGCATGCTGCCGTTCAAAGAGAAAGTAAAGCTTCAAGAGAAAGCGCAGGAATTTTGGATGCTTCAACTCTGGGAAAAATAGATATTCAAGGAACAGATGCTTCTGAATTTTTAAATAGAGTTTATACAAATGCTTGGGATAAACTAGCCATCGGTAAGTGTCGCTATGGTCTAATGTTAAATGAAGATGGTATGGTTTATGATGATGGTGTTACCACTCGCTTAGATGAAAATCATTACATAATGACAACAACAACTGGTGGTGCTGCTAATGTAATGGGTAAGTTGGAAGATTATTTACAAACAGAGTGGCCTGAACTTGATGTTTACTTAACATCAGTTACTGATCATTTTGCTACAGTTAGTATTTGTGGACCTAATAGTAATAAAATATTAAACAAAATTATACCTAATTTAGATTTATCTAATGAAAGTTTTCCTCATATGTCTTTCAAAAATGCTTTAGTTGACGGAGTTAAATGTAGAGTAATGAGAATAAGTTTTACCGGTGAACTCAGTTATGAAATTAATGTAGATGCAAGCTATGGAAAAGCTATTTGGGAAAAATGCATGGAAGCCGGTAAAGAATTTAATATAACGCCGTATGGCACTGAAACTATGCATTTATTAAGGGCTGAAAAAGGATTTATTATTGTTGGACAAGATACAGATGGAACTATGACACCAATTGATCTTCAAATGGATTGGATAATAAGTAAGAAAAAATACGATTTTATTGGGAAAAGATCATTATATAGATCCGATACTATTAGAGAGGATAGAAAACAACTTGTTGGATTGACAACAGAAAATCCAAAAGAAGTTTTAGAAGAAGGTGCACAAATAGTTACTGAAACCAATAAATTACCTATTGAAATGTTAGGACATGTTTCTTCAAGTTATTATAGTCCAAATTTAAATAAATCAATAGCTCTAGCAATTGTAAGAAATGGAAAAAAATTAAAAGGAACAAAATTATTTGTTCCAATGAAAGACAAAATAATAAATGTTGAAGTTACTGATACTGTTTTTTTAGATAAGGAGAATAATAGATTAAATGCTAAATTATAATACTACATTAAAAGAAAAAAAATCTTACAGTAATCTGAAAATTAGTCCAATAAGTCCAATTGCAAAAATAAACTTAAGAGGAAATAAAAGAGAATTTTTAGCAGCTACAAGTAAAACTATTGGTCTAATCTTACCAAACGAACCTAATACATCCAGTTCAAGTGAAAAGTTAACAGCAATTTGGCTTAGCCCAGATGAATGGCTTGTTGTTACGAATAGCATTATTGAAAAACAAAGTAATATCTACGAACTAGAAAATTCGTTAAAGGATACTATTACTAAATCAAAATTAGGTTCCGTAGTTAATGTTACAGATCAATTTATTATGATAAATTTAGAAGGAAATAACATTTACGATCTTTTGGCCTCTGCGTGCCCTTTTAACTTTAATAAATTCATGAAAAATAAATGTGCTGTTGCTCAAACAGTATTTGCCCACATAGATATAATTTTACACCACAAAGATACAAATAATTTAAATTTATTTGTTAGAAGGTCTTTCTCTGAACATTTATTTTCTTGGATGAATGATGCTGCATCAAGAATGTAATTTGTTCTTTATATAAATACTTACAAAAGTTAGTAACAAGACAACAAAAATCCAATTAAATAAACAATAGCTCCAGAAAAAATTCTTGTAACTCCCCCCTATAAAATTAGCAAATAATATAGTTGGTATAGGCAGTAAAGCATTTCGAATTATATTTAAGTTCATTGCATAAGATGCTTTTTTTAAGGCCATAAAAAAACCATTACTAATAAAATAAACTGGATAAGCTGGAAAAATTAAAGCAGAAATTTTTAAATAAATTGTTCCGTAATTAATAACAACAACATCGTTAGTAAAAATATTAACAATCTTATCAGCGCTAAAAAATATTATTGAAGCTGCTACAAACATAATTATTGTTCCATATGCTATTGCTTGATAATAAGATTGTTTAACGCGTAAATGCTCTTTAGCACCAAAATTTTGACCTACTATTGATATTATTGCTGTATTTAAACCTAATACAGGAAGTAGTAAAATTTGTTCGAAACGTGTTGCCAATCCATAACCTGCTACGGCAAGCTCACCAAATCTAGAAGCATAAATAAGAATAATAAAATTTCCGATTGAAATCATGAATAATGCTGCCGATATTGGGGCAGATTGAAATAAAATTTTATTAAGAAAAAAAAAATTTGGATAAAAATATTTAAATGATATGTTTTTTAAAGTTTTAGACTTAACGATTTTGCTTAAAATTAGCAAGAAAGCAATAAACTGACATAAAATTGTAGCCAATCCAATACCGGCCATTCCCATTGAAGGAATTGGCCCATAACCAAAAATGAATAATGGATTTAAAATTATATTTAAAAAAAAACTTAATATAAGAACGTTTCTGAAAGTTTTTGTATCTCCTTCGGCATGCAATAAAGAATTAAGAGCAACAACAGAAATGAAAATTATAGAACCTGAAAATATGACATTTGTATACTCTAATCCTAAGTTGATAACTATTAAAGTTGAACCCATCAAAGAAAAAATATTTGAGGAAAAAAAAAATCCAACAAAAGTAACTATAATTGATAAAATGATGCCATAAACTATAGTTTGTCCAAAAAAACTTAATACATTTTCTTTATTTTTTTCACCTATGCTATTTGCAATTAATGAAGTCCCGCCAACTGTTACCCCAACAGAAGCTGCTACTAATATAAAATATATTGGAAAAGATTTAGCTAAAGCTGACAAGGCGTCAGATGAAATTTTTCCAGCAAAAAAAGTATCAACAATGTTAAAAAGTGTTTGAAATAACGTTGCAACACTTGCAGGAACAGCTATTTTTTTTAGTAAACTTGAAATAGGATCTTTTATTAAATTCATTTTTAGATTTTCTAGAATAAATTAATATTCTTTTTGAAAAATATGTTTTTTATTCATTTTATTTGCAATTAAAATCTGTTTTTGTCTCATTGCAAATACGTAAAACATTTATATTTTTCTACATATAGTTATGCCATCACCTAGTGGCAAGATTGTTTTTTCAATTCTTTCGTCTTTCTTTACAATTGAATTAAAATCTCTAATAGTAGATGTTAGTCTATCATTTTTACCTGAATTTGACACTTCACCTTTCCATAAAACATTATCTATTATAATCAATCCATTTTTATTCAAAAGCTGAAATGATAAATTATAATAATTTTTATAATTTTCTTTATCTGCATCTATAAAAATTAGATCAAATTGCTTTCTTTCATTTATTAAACTTTCCATAGATTTTAAAGCATTATTTAAAATTATTTTAATTTTACTATCTAAATTTGCTTTTTTAAAATAATTATCAGCATCATTAGATGTTTTCTTGTTATTATCTAGGCATGTAACTGTGCCATCTTGAGGTAATGAAAGCGCCATTGTTAATGCACTATAGCCGGTGAACGTACCTATTTCTAAAACATTTTTAATATTGTTTAATCTGATTATTAATTGAAGAAAGTAGCCTTGAGTAACAGAAATCTGCATTATATTTAGATTTCCTAATTTATTATTGTCTTCAATAATTTTTTTTTGGATAGGATGTAAGTCATAACTATTATTAGATATATATTTCTCTAAAGCTTCATCCATAGTGATATTTTTAGTCACTTTTTTAATTTTTCTTTAAGGATATCATTTACTAGTTTTGGATTAGCTTTGCCTCCAGAAATTTTCATAACTTGACCAACAAAAAAACCAAATAATTTTTCTTTTCCTAATTTGTATTGATCAACTTTATCTTGGTTTTTAGATATTATTTCTAAGATAATTTTTTCAAGTTCTTTAGGATCGCTTTGTTGTTTAAGATTTTTTTCTTCGACAATTTTTTTAGGATCTTTATCTCCAGCGGCCATTAATTCAAATACGGTTTTTGCAATTTTTCCTGAAATTGTTCCATTTTTTATCAAATTTATCAATTTTGAAAGATTTTCAGCATTTATTGGGCTTTGAGTAATTCCAAGATCTTTCTCATTTAATAATGCAAATAATTCACCGGTAATCCAATTTGTTGCTAATTTAACATCTGAATTTTTTACAACTTTTTCAAAATATTCTGAGGTTTCTTTGTCAGAAACTAAAATATTTGCTTCGTATGGTGATAAGTTAAATTTATCAATAAATCTTTTTTTCTTTTCATCTGGTAATTCAGGAATTTCAGATTTTATTTTTTCTATAAAATCATCCTTTAGTTCTAAAGGTAATAAGTCAGGATCAGGAAAGTACCTATAATCGTGTGCATCCTCTTTTGATCTCATCGATCTAGTTTCATTTTTCTTTGTGTCAAATAGTCTTGTTTCTTGGTCTATTTTTTTACCTTGTTCAATGAGATCAACTTGTCTATTAGCCTCATAACTTATAGCCAGTTGCATAAATTTAATTGAATTAACATTTTTAATTTCGCATCTTGTACCAAGATTTTTAGAATCTTTTTTCTTAACAGAAACATTGACGTCAGCTCTAAGTGAACCTTCTTGCATATTTCCATCGCATGTATCTAAATAACGCATTATTGATCTTAATTTTTTTATATAAGCATTAACTTCATCTAAAGATCTTAGATCTGGTTTGCTAACTATTTCCATTAAAGCTACACCTGATCTATTCAAATCTACCAGTGTATTTTCAGGATCTATATCATGAATACTTTTTCCAGCATCTTGCTCCAAATGTAGTCTTTCTATACCTATTTCTCTTTGTCCATAAGGCATATCTAAAACAACTTTACCTTCGCCAATTATAGGATGTTTATATTGAGAAATTTGATAACCTTGTGGAAGATCTGCATAGAAATAATTTTTTCTGTCGAAAATAGATCTTTTATTAATTTTCGCTTTTAGCCCTATGCCAGTTTTGACTGCTTGTTTTATACAATACTTATTTATTACTGGAAGCATACCTGGAAAAGCAGCATCAACTAAGCTTACTTGGGTATTTGCTTCAGCACCAAATTTTGTTGCTGAAGATGAAAATAATTTAGAATTTGAAAGCACTTGAGCATGAACTTCTAAACCAATAACAACTTCATATATATTATTATCTCTAGTTATTAAATATTGACCTGTATCCGTACTCAATTAAACCACCATTCTTTTATTGTATTCTTGAAATTAATTTTTTCTTCCATAGCGTATGCTATATTTAATAAATTTTGTTCATCAAAAGCTTTACTGATAATTTGTAATCCTAATGGATAACCTTTTTTATCTAATCCTGCGGGAATAGAAATTCCTGGTAGACCTGCTAAATTTGCTGGAACTGTAAAAATATCATTAAGATACATAGAAACTGGATCGCTAGTTTTTTCTCCTATTTTAAATGCAGAACTTGGTGTGGATGGTGTTAGTATAGCGTCTACTTTTTTATATGCTTCATCAAAATCATTTTTAATAAGTTTTCTCACTTTTTGTGCTTTAAGATAATAAGCATCGTAATAACCTGAAGACAAAACATAGGTTCCAATCATTATTCTTCTCTTGACTTCATTTCCAAAACCTTCAGATCTAGTTTTTTCATACATATCAATTAAATTTATGCCCTTAGATCTAAAACCATATTTAACTCCATCATAACGAGCCAAATTAGATGAAGCTTCTGCTGGAGCAACAATATAATAAGTTGGTAAAGCATAATTTGTGTGTGGTAAAGATATATCTATTATTTTAGCGCCACATTCTTTAACAAAATCAATACCTTTGATCCATAAATCTTCTATTTCTTTTGGCATGTTCTCTACTCTATATTCTTTTGGAATTCCTATTTTTTTTCCTTTAATATTATTCGTTAGAAGTTCGCTATAATTATTTCTTTTAAAATTAATAGAAGTTGAATCTTTTGAATCATAAGAACTAATAATTTCTTGAAGCAAGGCACAATCTTTAACATTTTTCCCCATTGGTCCTGCTTGATCTAATGATGATGCAAAAGCAACTATTCCATATCTTGAGCAACTCCCATATGTAGGTTTAAGTCCAACTGTACCTGTGAACGAAGCTGGTTGTCTTATTGATCCGCCAGTATCTGTGCCAATAGTTATTGGCGTCAGATTAGATGCTACTGCCGAAGCAGATCCTCCTGAAGATCCTCCTGGAACTAAATTCACATCTATAGGACTTTGAACATTTCCAAAAAAACTAGTTTCATTTGATGAGCCCATAGCAAACTCATCACAGTTTAATTTTCCAAGAAGTATTCCTCCTTCATTCCAAATATTTTGAGTTACTGTTGACTCGTAAGTTGGTACAAAGTTATTTAATATTTTGCTTCCAGCAGTCGTTCTAACTCCATTTGTACAAAATAAATCTTTAACGGCTATTGGTATGCCTGGTAATTTACGATTAAAGTTTGGTTTGTTGTCAAATTCCTTAGCTTTCTTTATTGCTGATTCAAAATTTTCAGTAATATAACAATTTAAAGCTCTAGATTTTTCTGCTCTTTCAATAAAGCTTTTAGTTGCTTCTTCGGATGATATTTTTTTATTTTTAATATTTTTAATTAGTTCAGTTAAATTTTGTGAAGTTATATTACTCATTATTCAACAACCTTTGGTACAACAAAAAAATCTTTATTTTCGCTTGGTGAGTTTTTTAATATTTGATCTCTTATATTTTTTGATTTTACTTCATCGCTTCTTAATTTAAGAGTAGTTTCAGCAATTGAAGTTAAGGGTTCTACTTTATCAGTATTCAATTTATTCAGTTTTTCAATAAAATTAAATATCGAATTTAAATCACCTGCTAATTTTTTGGCTTTTTCATCATCTATAGAAATTCTCGCTAATTTAGATATATGTTTTACTGTTTTAAGATCAATTGTCATGTGATAGTTAAATATCAGGCAAATTACCACTTAAGTTTGAAAGATACAATATGATCACTATTGAGGAATTAAAAAATAAAATAACTAAAAAATCAAGATTATTGGGTTTAGATTTAGGGTCAAAAAGAATCGGCGTAGCTATATGTGATGATTGTCAATCCATAGCAACACCTTTGAGGACTATAAATAACGAAGGCTCAATTCAATTCATCGATGAGTTAAAATTAATAATTAAAGAAAATAACATAGAAGGAATTATTGTTGGTAATCCTATTAATATGGATGGATCTTTAGGTCCTAGTTCTCAATCAACAAAAGATATCTGCAAAAATATACTCAAAAACATAAATATTCCTCTTTGTCTTTGGGATGAAAGATTATCAACTGTTGCTGCCTTTAATTTATCTAATCAATTAGATGTGAATGTTACAAAAAAAATTAAAAACATAGATAAAAATGCCGCTGCATTCATATTGCAAGGAGCTATAGATTATTTAAAAAATTAATACTTGCGTTATTGAAGGTTAATAGTTATAGAGTTAGTTTTAATGGCAATTAAATCAGGCAAGGCTGTTAAAATATCACAAAAACATCTCTTAGGAATCCAAGATTTATCGATATCAGACGTAAATTATATACTTTCTGAAGCAAAACAATTTATTAAGTTAAATAGAAGTAAGAATAAAAAATTAGACACTTTAAGAGGTAAAACTCAAATAAATCTTTTCTTTGAACCTTCTACAAGAACTCAAAGTTCTTTTGAATTGGCAGGAAAAAGATTAGGTGCAGATGTAATGTCTATGAACATAGTTAATTCTGCAATTAAAAAAGGAGAAACTTTAATTGATACTGCAATGACATTAAATGCTATGCATCCAAATTTAATTGTAGTAAGACATCAAGACTCTGGTGCTTGTAATTTGTTATCACAAAAAGTTAATTGTGCTGTAATAAATGCTGGTGACGGAAGAAGAGAGCACCCTACTCAGGCCTTGTTAGATGCTTTAACAATAATTGAAAAAAAAGGAAAAGTTCAAGGTTTACGAATTGCTATATGTGGAGATATACTTCATTCTAGAGTGGCTAGATCAAATATTCATTTGTTAAATATGTTGGGAGCAGAATTAAATATAGTCGCTCCGACAAACTTAATGCCAAAAAATCTTGAAAAGTTTGGTGTTAATAAATTTTCAGACATGAAAAAAGGTTTAAAAAATTGTGACATTGTTATGATGCTTAGACTTCAAAATGAAAGAATGAATAGTTCATTCTTGTCATCAAATCGAGAATATTATGAATATTATGGTCTTACACCTGATAAATTAGATTGTGCAAAAAGTAATGCTTTAATTATGCATCCAGGTCCAATGAATAGAGGTATAGAAATAGATACAAATCTAGCAGATGATATTAATAAAAGTGTAATTCAAGAACAAGTTGAACTAGGTGTTGCTGTTAGAATGGCCTGTCTTAAAATTTTTTGTGAATAAATGAAAAAAAAATATTTTTTAAATGCAAATATTATTGACCCTCAAAATTCATTGGATGAAGTTGGAGGGTTAATAATTAATGAAGAAGGTAAAATTGAAGCTATTGGAAAAAAAGTTAATGAAAACAACATTCCTTCTAGAGAAAAACATATTAATCTAAAAGGAAATTACATATTTCCAGGAATAGTTGATATGAGAGTTTTTGTCGGTGAACCAGGTTATGAATATAAAGAAAATTTCAGAACTTTGAGCAATGCTGCTTTGTCAGGTGGTGTAACATCTGTCGTTACTATGCCAAATACAAATCCAATTATTGATAATGTCTCTATGGTAGATTTTATTAAAAGAAGAGGCAGAGACAAGTCTAAAATTAACATTTTTCCTACCGCTTCATTAACAAAAAATTTAGAGGGTACCAATATGACAGAATTTGGTTTGCTTCAAAAAAAAGGAATTGTTGGTTTTACAGATGGTATAAAAACAATTCAAAATACACGTGTAATGTCTAGAATAATGAACTCTGCTTATGATTTGAATTCGTTAATAATTCAACATGCAGAAGATTTTTATCTAGCTGAAAACGGAATGATGAACGATGGAATAATCTCTACTAAATTAGGTTTACAAGGTATTCCAGAAGTTGCTGAAAAAATAATAATTGAAAGAGATTTAGCTTTATTAGATGAATATAGATGCAGATACCATATATCGCAGATATCTTCAGCAAAATCAGTTGCTATTATTGAAGAAAAAAAGCAATTTTTAAAATTTTCATGTGGCGTTTCTATAAACAATTTATCTTTGAATGAAAATGATATCGGTGATTTTAGAACTTTTTTAAAATTATCTCCTCCACTAAGAACAGAAGAAGATAGATTGGCTTTAGTTGAAGGATTAAATAAAAAAACTATTGATGTTATTGTATCTGATCATAAGCCTGAAGATGAAGAACAAAAAAGACTAACATTTGCTAAGGCAGCAACTGGTTCATCTGGTATTGAGACTTTACTTTCTTTATCTTTAGAACTTTTTCATAACGGATCAGTTAAATTGAGTACAATAATTGAAGCTCTAACATGTAACCCTGCTAAAATACTTAAAATAAACAAAGGCAACCTAACAATTGGAAATGACGCAGATTTCTGCATTATGGATATAAATAAACCTTGGATTGTTAAAAATGAAAATCTTCTTTCAAAATCAAAAAATACATCTATAGAAAATAAAAAACTTCAGGGTAAGGTAATAAATACTTTTGTTAATGGTGAAGAATTATATAAAGTATAAAAATGGAATTACCAATAATAATATTATGTTCATATTTAATTGGATCTATTCCTTTTGGTTACATTTTAACTAAAATATTTTTAAAAAAAGATATAAGAGATATTGGATCTGGTAATATTGGAGCTACAAATGCTTTAAGAACTGGTAATAAATTAATTGGCTATAGCACGCTAACGTTAGATGTGCTAAAAGCCGTCCTGACAGTATTTTTTATTAAATTAAATTATCCTGAATATATTTACGTTTCTTCTTTATGTGTTTTTATTGGTCACGTTTTTCCCTTGTGGTTAAAATTTAAAGGAGGGAAAGGTGTTGCAGCATATGTGGGTATTTTATTTAGTATAGATTTGTTGCTTTGTGCAATATTCATTGTCACCTGGTTTTTGTTATATTTAATTTCTAAATATTCTTCTTTATCTTCATTGTTTGCGAGTTTAAGTGTTCCTGTTTACTTGTTATTATTTCTAGAAAGCAAAAATATATTTTTTTTTCTAATTATGTTTGTTTTAGTTTTTTTCACTCATAAGGAAAATGTTAAAAGATTGATAAATAAAGAAGAATCTAAGACAAAAATTTATTAATTTGACTATCTAATTCATTTATGTAGTTTTCAAAATTATGAATTTAGTAATAGTTGAAAGTCCTGCAAAAGCTAAAACTATAAACAAATATTTAGGATCGAATTATACAGTTTTAGCTAGCTACGGTCATATTAGAGATTTACCATCGAAAAATGGATCCGTTGACCCGGAAAATAAATTTAAAATGATTTGGGAGGTTGATGGTTTTTCAAAAAAATATTTAAAAGAAATAGTTTATGTTGTTAAAGATTCAGAAAAAGTGATTCTTGCAACAGATCCAGATCGTGAAGGCGAAGCTATTGCTTGGCATGTTAAGGAATATCTAAATGAAAAAAAATTATTAAAAGATAAAAAAATTGAAAGAGTTGTTTTTAATGAAATTACTAAAAAAGCTGTTACTAATGGAATAGAAAATCCAAGATCTATAGATCCTAGATTAGTTGATGCGTATATGGCTAGAAGAGCCTTAGATTATCTTGTGGGTTTTAATATTTCTCCAATTTTATGGACAAAACTTCCAGGATCAAAATCTGCTGGAAGAGTTCAATCTGTAGCACTGCGTTTATTAACACAAAGAGAACATGAAATTGAAATTTTTAAATCTGAAGAATTTTGGACTTTAAATGTTATTTTTAAAACAAAAGAAAATAATTTAATTACATCAAATATTAATCAATTAAATGGGAATAAAATTGAAAAATTCTCATTTAGAAATAAAGAAGAAATTAATTCAGCTGTTGAGAACATTAAAAATAATAAATATGAGATAATAGATATTAATTCAAAAATTTATTCAAGAAGTCCATTCGGTCCATTTACTACATCTACACTTCAACAAGCAGCATCCAGTAAATTAAGTTTTGGCGCATCCAGAACAATGCAAATTGCTCAAAGACTTTATCAAGGCATAGATATTGAGGGTGATGCGGTAGGTTTAATAACTTATATGAGAACTGATGGAACTAATATTTCTAAAGATGCTGTGGATACTTTTAGAAATTTTATTACTGAAAATTATGGAAAAAGTTATTTACCAGACATTCCATTGAATTATTCTGAAAAAAAAGCTAAAAATGCTCAAGAAGCACATGAAGCAATAAGACCAACTGAAATTACCAGAAAACCTGAGGATATAAAGAAATATTTAAGCACAGATCAATTTAAATTGTATAATTTAATTTGGACAAGAGCTCTCTCTTCACAAATGCAATCTGCACAATTTGATAGAAAAACAATTACAATTTCTTCTCCTGATGGAAAAAATATTTTTAAAGCTAATGGCTCAGTAATAAAATTTGATGGATATCTAAAAATATTGAATATAGATGATGATAACAATGATACCAAAATACTACCAAATGTAAATAAAGGCGATATTCAAATAAATGAATTCAAAGATGAACAACATTTTACACAACCTCCACCTAGATATTCAGAAGCTAGTTTAGTTAAAAAATTAGAAGAACTAGGAATAGGAAGGCCTTCAACTTATGCAAGTATAATTTCCGTTATTGCCAATAGAGGTTATGCAGATATTAACAATAAAAGATTTTTTCCAACTGATAGAGGAAAATTATTATCTGCTTTTTTAGAAAAATTGTTTTCAAAATATGTTGACTATGATTTTACTGCTAAATTAGAAGATCAATTAGATGATATTACTTCTGGTAAAGAAGATTGGGTAAAAGTTTTAGAAAATTTTTGGAAAGATTTTAATTTAAATGTTTCAAATGTTAAAGAAAGAAGAACGAGAGAAGTTCTGGATTTATTAAATGAAAGTCTTGGATCTTTAATTTTCGAAATAGATAAAGATGGAAAAATCGATAGAAAATGTAAATTTTGTGATAGTGGTCAATTAAGCTTAAAAAATAGTTTTAAAGGTGGAGCTTTCATAGGTTGTTCAAATTATCCAGAATGTAAATTTACTAGACCTCTATCCAAAGCAAAAACTGCTCAACAATTTAATTTAGCTGAACCGAAATTTATAGGTAAAAACAATAATGGAGATGATATTTTTTTAAAAAATGGAAGATTTGGACCATACTTACAATATGAAAATAAAAAAACTGAGATAGAAGAAAAACCTAAAAAAAAAAGAAAAGGAAAAAAAAAGGAAGATAATTTGAAAAATGTTTCTATACCTAAGGGAATAGATATAAAAAAGATAGATTTAGAAAAGGCAAAATTTTTATGTTCTTTGCCTATTTCATTAGGCAAAAATCCAGATAACGATCAAGACATTACTCTAAATGTTGGTAGATTTGGCCCTTATCTTAAATGTGAAAATAAATCAGCGAGATTAGATAATGTAGATGAAATATTTTCAATAGGTCTAAATAGAGCCATCACGTTAATAGCTGAAGCAAAACCTGGACGAATCTCTTCATTATTAATTAAGGATCTTGGCGAACATCCGGAAGATAAAAAACCTGTGAGAATTATGAAAGGACAATACGGTCCTTATATAAAATACAAATCATTAAATGCAACAATACCCGAAGAAAAAGATCCTGCAGAACTAAATATGGATGAAGCATTGATATTGATTGAGAAAAGAAAAGAATACGATAAAAATAAAAAGAATAAAAACAAAAAAAAATGAAAATTATTAAAATAGTTATTATTTTGTCCTTTTTTTACACTACAAGCGTTTACTCTGATGTAAAAGATTGTTCAGTCATAAATAAATTAAGTCAAGAATATGCCAAATGTATAGCTGATCTAGCTAAACAAAAAGGTAAAGAAGTTAAAGAAAAAGCAAAGAAAAAAGGTAAAGAAGTTAAAGAAAAAGCAAAGAAAAAAGGTAAAGAAATTAAAGAAAAAGTTGCAAATGACGAAAATAAAAAAAAATTATCAAAGTTTAAAGAAAAATTAAAAAAATTTAAAAATAGCAAAACAGGATCAGAATTTCTCAAAAAAGAATGACAGTAGAAGATAATATAAAAAAACTAAATATTAATTTGCCAGCTGCTCCAGAACCTGTGGGATCTTATGTGGCAACTAAAATTGTAGGCAAATTACTATATATATCTGGACAAGTATCAATTAATGAAAAAGGTGAATTTATAAAAGGCAAAGTTGGTGAAGAATTGAATTTAGATGAAGGCTATGAAGCTGCTAAAAGATGTGCATTGAATATTATTTCTCAAGCAAAAAAGGCTTGTGATAATGATTTATCTAGAATTAAATCATGTGTTAAATTAACAGGGTATGTAAATTCTACAAATAATTTTACTGACCAGCCAAAAATTATTAATGGTGCTTCAGATATAATTACATATATTTTTGGAGAAATCGGGAAACATACTAGAGCTGCTGTAAGCACCAATAGCCTTCCCTTAGGCGTTGCTGTTGAAGTTGATGCAATTTTTGAACTTAATTAAATTTATCTTCAGATTCTAAAATAATTAATACCACTATTGGTCATTTTTTTTTGAGAATAAATATTTCTCATATCATATAAAGAAAATTTATTGTGTCCAACCAACTTTTTAAAATTCAAATTTCGAAACTCATTCCATTCAGTATGTAAAATTAATAAATCACTATTTTTGCAAGCAGAAGATATTTTATTAAAAAAATTTACATTTTTGTATATTTTAAATACACTTTTTAATCCAGATGGATCGTAATATGAAATTTTAGCACCTTGTTTATATAATTTTGGTATCAATTTTAAGGCAGGGGACTCTCTCATGTCATCAGTATTAGGCTTAAAAGTTACTCCTAAAAAAGTAATTTTTTTTTTAGAAATATTATCTTTTAGAATTTTTTTAATTTTAGCAAACAAAATATCATGTCTTTTTTCATTAGATTTTACTGCAGAATTAATAATAGATAATTTTGTATTAAATTTTTTAGCTGTACCCAATAATGCTCTGGTGTCTTTAGGAAAACAAGACCCACCATATCCTGGACCAGCTCTTAAAAAACGCGATCCTATTCTTGAGTCTAATCCCATGCCAATTGAAACATCTTGAATATCTACATTTACTTTTTCGCATAAATTAGAAATTTCATTTATAAAACTAATTTTTGTGGCTAAAAATGAATTAGAAGAATATTTGATTAACTCAGCAGCTCTTCTTGAGGTGTTTAAATATTTTCCACCTCTTTTAATCAATGGTTCATAAAGGGTCTTTAAAATAATATTAACTTTTGGGTTATCTGTACCTACTATGATTCTATCAGGGTACATAAAATCTCTAATGGCCTCACCTTCTCTCATAAATTCAGGATTTGAAACAATTGAAAAAATTTTCTTAGATTTTTTGTGAGAAATTAATTTTTCAATTTTATCACCTGTTGTAACTGGAACAGTTGATTTGGTAACAATAATTTTAAATTTATTTATATTTTTACGAATTGTATTAACAACGCTATAAATTTGGCTTAAATCTGCTGAATAAGATTTTTTTTTAGTCGGTGTACCAACGCAAATAAATATTAAATTAGATTTTTTTATTGAATAGCTTAAATCAGTAGTAAAATTTAATCTACCAGCCTTGTAGTTTTTTTTTACTAATTCATCTAAACCGGGTTCAAAAATTGGTATTAGACCTTTTTTTAAATCTTGAATTTTCTTTAGATTTTTATCCACACATACAACATTGTGACCAAGATCAGAAAAACATACTCCAGTAACAAGTCCAACATATCCCGTTCCTATAATGCAGATTTTCATATTTTTGAAATTTTAATTGAAGATTTAATATATCCATTCATAGTTCCACAGTCTAAATATCTGCCGGCAAAATTATGACCAATAAATTTATTATTTTCCAAAATAAGAGATTGAATTGCATCTGTGATATGAATTTCTCCACTTTTTCCTTTTTTTTGTTTCTTTAATTTGGCAAATATTTTTTTCGGTAAAATATATCTTCCTATTATTGCTTTGTTGGAAGGAGCTTTTTTAATTGAAGGCTTTTCAATAACATCTGCAATTAAAAAATTGTCTTTATTTAATTTTTTTTTAATTTTATATATTCCCCATCTAGATACATTGTTTTTATTAACATTAATACTCGCCATTACAGATGAATTGTACTTTTTATGAACTGAAATCATGCTTCTTGAACAATTACTTTTAATAATAAGATCATCTGGTAGCAATATTAGAAAATATTTATCTTTGATCAAATTTTTTGTTTTTAAAATAGCATCTCCAGTTCCCGACGGGGAGTTTTGATAAACAAATCTGATCATTTTTTTATATTTTTTAATTTTTTTATATTCTTTTAAAATTCTAGTATCTCTTTTTCTTTTAAAAATTCTTTTATAAATGTCATCTCTTTGAAAATAATCTTTAATCATCATTTTTTTCTTTGAGATAATTAAAATTATTTCTTTTATGCCAGCATCAATACATTCATCTAATATATACTCTAGACCAGGTTTGCCATTTATTGGAAGTAGCTCTTTTGGAATTACGCTAGTTAAAGGTAGCAATCTAGTACCTAAACCTGCTAAAGGAATTATTGCTTGTTTAATCATTTAAATGTTTTACTTATAAAACTAAATTATTACAAATGAAAATAATAAGAAGTATAAAAAAATTAAAAACAACTATTCTCAATATCAAAAAACTTGGATTTGTTCCAACCATGGGAGGTCTTCATAATGGACATTTGTCACTAATCCAAAAATGCAATAAAAAATGCAGCAAAACTTTGGTATCTATTTATATTAATCCCTATCAATTTAATAGTAATAAAGATTTTTCAAAATATCCAAGAAATTTAAGCAAAGATTTAAAGATATTAAAAAAACAAAATGTTGATTTTGTCTTTATTCCGAAAACATCAGAAATTTATAAAAAAAAAAGAGCAAAAAAAATATTAATAAATAGTAAAAAAAAAATATTATGTGGAAAATTCAGAAAAGGCCATTTTGAAGGTGTAATTGATGTTATTGATAGATTGCTAATCATAATAAATCCTAATTATATGTTTTTGGGAGAAAAAGATTTTCAACAACTTTTTTTAATTAAAAAATATGTAAAAAAAAAATTTAAAATTATAGTAATTTCATGTAAAACAATCAGAGATAAAAACTTTGTAGCTTTATCTAGCAGAAATTTCTTGTTATCAAAAAAAAATCTTATTATTGCTGGTAAAATAGCTAGAAAACTAAATCTTTTAAAAAATAAAATTAAAAAAAATTACAAAATAAAAAAAAATATTAATTTCATAAAAAAATATTTAACAAATAGTTATTCAATTAAGCTTGATTATTTAGAGTTAAGAGATGAGAAAAATTTATCGAAAACTATAAAAAATAATAAATTTAGATTATTCATAGCTTACCATATTAATAATGTTAGATTGATTGATAATTATTAATTTAAGAAAAAATAAGCACCTATACCTAAAAAAGATAAAAACCCTATAACATCAGTTATTGTCGTAACAAAAACACTTGATGCTATCGCTGGATCTATTTTCATCCTTTTTAGTGTAACAGGAACTAATATTCCGAATAGTCCAGCTACTATCATGTTTAGTATCATTGAAATTGAAATAATTAAAGAAAGTTTAATATCTTTAAACCACAGTTGTACAATTAAAGCACTTATTAAAGCAAATATAATTCCATTTAAAATACCTATAGTAAATTCCTTAGTGACAGTTTTAATAAAATTATTTTTTGTTAATTCGTTTGTGGCTAAAGTTCTAATTGTTACTGCTAAAGTTTGCATACCAGCATTTCCACCCATTGAAGCCACAATTGGCATTAAAAAAGCAAGCGCAACCATTTGCTCTATTGTTGCACCAAATATACTAATAACCCAAGTTGCTAAAAAAGCTGTAAATAAATTTAATAACAACCAATTAAATCTTCTTTTTGTTTTCTTTATTACTCCATCTGTAATTTCTTCATCACCAACACCAGCTAATCTCAAAGCATCTTCTTCTGCTTCTTCTTTTAATACTGTTAAAACATCATCACTTGTTATCATTCCAACTAACTTATTTGATTTATCGACAACGCAAGCAGAATTTAAATTATAATTTTCAAATATATGTCCAACTTCTTCTTGATCCATATCAACAGGAATTGATAGTTGGGTTTCTAACATTATTGATTGCATTTTTGTATCTCTTGGTGTTCTTAAAACTTTAGAAGATGGTACTGTGCCTATAGGTTTAAATTCATTATCAACTATAAAAATTTCTAAAAATTCTTCGGGCAGATCTTTATTTTCTCTTAAATAATCTATTGTTTGTCCTACTGACCAATTATTTGGAATTGCAGTAAATTCTCTTTGCATTAATCGAGCAGCAGTATCCTCTGGATAACTTAAACTTTCTTGAAGAGCAAAACGATCTTTTGGGGGTAATAAATTTAAAACTATTTCTTTGTTCTTTTCGTCTAAATTTTCTAGTATTTTAATAGCATTATCAGATTCTAAGTTTCTCAAAATTGAAACAATTGAATCTGATGATAGATATTTAATTAATTCTGACTGAATGGCTTCATTTAATTCAATATAAACTTCGGGATCAATTTTAAAACTATTAAGTTTAATTAATTTTTCCCTGTCAACTTCGTTAAGATGCTCGATAATATCTGCTGCATCAGATGGATGCATTTCTCTAAAAAAATTTGTAATAAATTCTGCATCATTGTTTTGAATTTTATCATTAACTACCTTTATATATTCCTTATTAAACTCAAAGTTAGTTTTTTTATCTTTTATTTTTTTTACTAAAGTCATAAAATTACATTAAAATTAATTAAGCACTATTAATACAAAATTCAGATAATACAATTCTTAATATGAGTATAGATATAAAAAAATCAAAAAAACCAGTTAAATATATTGAAGCTATTGAATTTCTTGAAAAAAGAGTAATTGATGTAAGTTTAAAAAAAAAAAATGAATTAATATGGATTCTAGAGCATCCTTCAACATTTACAGCTGGTAATAGATTCATAGAAAGTGAAATATTAGATAAAAAAATTAAATTAATAAAAACTTCGCGTGGCGGTAAAATTACCTGGCATGGCAAAGGCCAATTAATTTGTTATTTTGTAATTGATTTAAGTAAAAGAAAAAAAGATATACGAAGATTTGTAAATTTAATTGAAAATGTAATAATTGAATCTTTGAAAAAATACAACATATATTCATTTAGTGATCGTAAAAATATAGGTATTTGGACTAAAGATAATAATAGAATTAAAAAAATTGGAGCTATTGGAATTAAAATAAAAAATTGGGTTGCTTTTCATGGTTTTTCTTTAAATATTAATAATTCTTTAAATGGATATAAAAAAATAATTCCATGTGGAATTAAAGATAGAGATATAACTAATCTACAGTTGATAAAGAATCAAAATTATAAAAAAATAAAAGATGAAATTATTCGTAACTTTATTAAAAGTTTGGAAGCTTAAGTTTTTTTGTTATTAATAATTTTCTAAAATATTCAGGTAAAAGCGCCGTGTAAGTATATTTTTTATCATTGATCATAAATCTAATTTGATAAGAATGTAGCATTAAATTTTTATTAATAGACTTGTCATTATTGTTAAATTTATACTTTTGGTCTCCATAAATAGGGTTGCCTATTAAATGTAATTGCTTTCTTAATTGATGCTTCCTTCCAGTTATTGGTTTCATTTCCACTAAACTGCAAACAGAATTTTTATCTAGGACTTTATAAATGGTTCTAGCTTTTTCAACAATAGGTTTATTTTTTTCATATCTTGTTAATTCATTTTTCCATTCACCGGAATCTTTTAAAAGTTCACCATGACATATAGCGAGATAAGTTTTGTGAACTTTTCTTAATCTAAACAATGATGTTAGTAACTGTGCTGACTCTCGATGTTTTGCCATTATAAAAACTCCAGATGTATCTTTATCTAGTCTATGAACTGAAAAAGGTTTGGCATTCTGAAAAATTTCACTTTTTGCGAATATATCTACTAAATTTTTTTTTGATTTTGTGCCTCCTTGTACAGAAATTCCTGCGCTTTTGTTTAACACAATAAAATCTTCATTGTTATCAATTATTAAATCCTCATTTGCTTTTATTACTTTTTTTGACGGTTGAAATTTAATTTTTTTTTGCGTTATTATATTATTAAATTCAAAATTAAAAAAATCTACTTGATCACCTGTTTTGACTTTATGTGAACTTTTAATTTTTTTTTTGTTTAACTTAATCTTTCCTTTTCTTAAATTTTTTTCAATTAACCCTTGGGGTAAGTTACCAAGATTATTTCTTATCCATCTATCTATACGGATATCATTGCACGTCGGATCAACGTTAAAGATCTTTTTCATTATTTGGTATTTTAATATAAAAAATTACGCTGTTGCTAATTTTTTTTCTTCTTTGGTATCTTTTGTTGTGGTTTTTTTCTTTATATCTACTTTTTTTGCGTCTACATCTCTATCAACAAATTCAATGACTGCCAAGGGAGCTTTGTCACCGTATCTAAAACCTGCCCTTATAATTCTTGTGTAGCCACCTTTTCTATTTAAATATCTTTTTGACAAAGTTTTTTTAACTTTATTGGCGGAATTCTTATTTTGAAGTTTTGAAATTAATATTTTTGTATTTTGTAGAGTGTCATTTTTTCCTAAAGTTATAATTTTATCAGCTTGCGGCCTTAAAAATTTCGCTTTGGGTAATGTAGTAGTAATTTGCTCATACTTTATTAAAGAATTTAGCATATTTTTTAATAAAGCCTTTCTGTGCTCTGAGGTTCTGTTAAGTTTCTTATGGCTTTGACCGTGCCTCATTTTTAAATTGTTTCTTCAAGTTTTTTAGATAATTCTGCAATATTATCTGGAGGCCAATTAGGTATTTCCATTCCTAAATATAAAGACATACCGGTTAGCACTTCTTTAATTTCATTTAGAGATTTACGTCCAAAATTAGGTGTTCTTAACATTTCTCCTTCGGATTTTTGAACTAAATCACCTATATAAATTATATTATCATTTTTAAGACAGTTCATTGATCTAACAGACAATTCAAGTTCATCAACTTTTCTTAGTAAATTTTTATTAAATTCAGGTTCAGAAGGTTTTTCTCTAACTACAACTTCTTGAGGTTCATCAAAATTTATAAACATTCCTAATTGATCTTGAAAAATCCTTGCTGAATAAGCGATCGCGTCTTCTGCAGAAATTGAACCATTTGTTTCAACTTCCATAATCAACTTATCATAATCAAGTGCTTTTCCTTCTCTAGCTGTGCTAACAGAATAAGATACTTTTTTTACCGGGCTAAATAGGGAATCTATGGGAATTAAACCTAAAGGAGGTTCTTCAGGTTTGTTTAGTTCGGCTGATGCGTAACCCTTGCCTGTATTAACATTCATCTCTATATGAAAATTAGTTTTTTCATCTAAATTGCATATAACTAAATCAGGATTCAATATTTCAATATCAGCTACTGGTGTAATGTTAGCTGCTTTAATCTCGCCAGGTCCTTTGGCATCTAAGATTAGTTTTTTAGTTCCCTCGAAAGAACTTTTTAGGTCGAGAGATTTAATATTTAACACAATATCAGTAACATCTTCTCTAATGCCTTTTATAGATGTAAATTCATGTAGAACTCCATCTATTTGAATGCTAGTTACAGCTGCTCCTCTTATTGAAGATAATAAAATACGTCTTAAAGAATTCCCTAAAGTAAGACCATAACCTTTCTCTAAAGGTTCAGCCACTATTTTTGCATATGACTTATCATCACTTAATTTAACATCTAATTTAGTTGGTTTAATTAATGACTTCCAATTTTTTATATTAACCTCTGTACTTTCCATTTAAACTCTCCTTCTTTTTGGCGGCCTGCTGCCATTGTGAGATAATGGCGTTGTATCTTTAATTGATAAAATTTTAAATCCTTTAGCTTGTAAAGCTCGTAACGCAGTTTCTCTTCCTGAGCCAGGTCCTTTTATCTCAACAGATAAAACTTTCATTCCACATTCAATCGCTTTAGCTGCTGCTGAGTCAGCTGCTATCTGAGCAGCATAAGGTGTTGATTTTCTAGATCCTTTAAAACCTTTTTGTCCAGCAGAAGCCCAGGATATTACATTTCCACTAGTATCAGCAATAGAAATAATAGTGTTGTTAAATGTTGATTGCACATAAGCAATACCATTTGTAATGTTTTTCTTAATTTTTTTTTTTTTAAAATAGGAACTTTTCTTTACAACTTTATCTTTTTTTTCTTCAGTGATAATTTTTTTATTCTCTTTTTTTTCTCTAGTTTCCATATAGCCTATTTTTTAAGTGGAGTTAATTTTTTTCCAGCAATAGCAATAGCTTTACCTTTTCTTGTTCTAGCATTACATCTTGTTCTTTGTCCTCTTGCAGGCAATTTTTTTTTATGTCTCGAGCCTCTGTAAGTGGCCAAATCAACAAGTCTTTTAATGCTTAAGGATGTTTCTCTGCGCAAATCACCTTCAACAGTAAAATTTTTATCTATATATTCTCTAATTTTCAAAATCTGATCATCGGTTAATTCATTTACTCTCATAGCTTTTGATATTTCTAGAGCTTCACATATTTGGTTTGAAAATTTATTACCTATTCCATAAATATAAGTTAAACCAGTTTGGACAATTTTGTTTGTTGGAATATTTACACCTGCTATACGAGCCATATTTTTTGAGATTAAATTTAGCCTTTTATATAAGAAGTTTATTCAAAGTCAATGTATTATACCTTAAGAATTTGTTCAATTTTCTCAGTAATTGCTTGAATTTTTTGATTACCATCTATTTCATGAAAATTACTTCTTGACGAATAAAAACCCAAAACGGGATTGGTTTTCATCTTATATTCTTCATATCTTGTAATTATAGTTTCTTGATTATCATCTTTTCTTTTTTTTAAGTAATTTTTTCCACATTCATGTTTATCAATTTCTTCTTTATTTAAATATTCATTCATAGTTTTATTGCATTTATCACATATAATTCTGCCTAATATTCTTTTTTTTATAGTTTCTCTAGATACTTTTAAAAATAAAATAAAATTTATTGATTGGTTATCAGAATTTAGCATTATCTCTAAAGTTTTAGCTTGACTGATATTTCTAGGGTATCCGTCAAAAATAATTCTATTTCTACAATTATAATTAGTAATAACTTTATTTAATAGATTGTTAACGATATCATCACTAACAAGATCACCTTGCAAAATTATTTGCTCAATTTTATTACCAATTTCAGTTTTTCTTTTAATTTCTGATCTTAATAAATCACCTGTTGATACTTGATAAAGATTAAATTTATTAACTAAATTCTGAGCCTGGGTACCTTTACCAGCACCTGGGGGACCAAAAATTATTACATTCACCTCTATCTTCCAAATTTAGTTTTTTTAATTAACTGTTCGTATTGAGCGCTCATCAATCTAGTTTGAACTTGCGTTACAGTGTCAATTGCAACAACTACAACTATTAGTATTGAAGTTCCTCCTAAATAAAAAGGTATAGGATAATTAGCAATTAAAAATTCAGGCATCAAACAAACTAATGTTAAATAAATTGCTCCAATTGTTGTTAGTCTTGTTAAAATAGTGTCTATATATAATGCTGTACTTTCTCCTGGTCTAATACCAGGTATAAATCCACCATACTTTCTTAAATTTTCAGCAGTCTCTGTTGGATTAAATGTTATTGATGTATAAAAAAACGTAAAAAATATTATTCCTGAAGCATATAAAATCATATAAAGAGGTTGGCCTTGAGAAAAGTATGATGAAATATTTAAAAAAATTTCATTATTTGATAAATTAAAATTCGAAAAAGTTACTGGTAATAATAATAGAGCCGAAGCAAATATTGCTGGAATAACTCCTGCTTGGTTAATTTTTAATGGTAAATGAGATGATTCTCCACCATAAATTTTATTACCCATTTGTCTTTTTGGATAATTTATTAATATTTTTCTAAGTGCTCTTTCCATAAAAACAATAAACATTATTGTTAATATCAACAATATAAATAATGCAATTATCAAAAATGTTGAAATAGCTCCTGTTCTTCCAAGTTCAAAAGTAGTAACAAGTGCTCTAGGAATTTCAGCAACAATTCCAGAGAATATTATTAATGAAATTCCATTGCCTATTCCTCTTTGGGTGATTTGTTCACCTAACCACATTAAAAAGATTGTTCCAGCAACAATTGTTGTGACTGTTGAAACTTTAAAAAAAAATCCCGGGTTTATAACCAAATTGGCTGAAGATTCAAGACCAACTGATAAACCATATCCTTGAACAGTAGCAAGAAGTACAGTTCCATATCTCGTTATCTGTGAAATTTTTTTTCTTCCTATTTCGCCTTGACTCTTTAGATTTTTAAAATAATCAGAAACTCCTGTTAATAACTGAACAATAATAGATGAAGATATATATGGCATTATCCCTAAAGCAAAAATTGCCATTCTTTTAACAGCTCCACCAGCAAAAACATTGAACATCCCTAACAAACCTTTTTGATTTCCTTCCATCAACAACTGTAATTGCTGGGGATCTATACCGGGTAAAGGTATAAAGGTTCCTAATCTATATATTGATAGTATAAAAATTGTAAACAAAACACGATTTCTTAAATCGTTAGATTGGGAAGTTATACTCATATGTGAACCTTATTTTTTCAAAATTTGGATTATTGAACCAATTTTTTCTAATTTATCTTTTGCTGACTTAGAAAAAAAATCTGCTTCAATAGTAATTTTTTCTTTAATTTCACCTGAGCCTAAAATTTTAAGTTTTATCGATTTTTTATTAACAATATTCAATTTTTTTAATAATGTTAAATTTATTTTTTCTTTATAATTAATTGAATTTTTCTTTATAAAATACTGAATTTTACCTAAATTGATTTTTCCTATATTAATTTTTCTAATTGAATTAAATCCTCTTTTAGGCAATCTTCTATACAATGGCATTTGACCACCTTCAAAACTTTTAATCGCTACACCTGATCTTGATTTTTGTCCTTTAAAACCCCTGCCTGATGTCTTGCCTTTTCCAGATCCTATTCCTCTGCCGACTCTTATTTTTTTTCTTTTGACTTGCTCTAAATTATTTAATGTTGACATTATCCTCTTTTTTCAATTATTTCTGATATTTTTTTACTTCTTATCAAAGATATATGTTTTGGTGAGTGTTGTTTTTTTAAAGCTTTTAGGCACGCTCTGATAACATTATGTGGATTAGCAGTGCCCATAGATTTTGCAACAATATCTTTAATTCCCAAAACTTCACATACAGCTCTTATTGGACCACCTGCAATAATACCTGTTCCTTTTGGTGCAAATCTTAGTTTAATCTTTCCAGCTCCATCTTTTCCTAATGAATCATGGTGAATTGTTCTGCCTTCTTTTAATGGTATTTGTATCATGCTTCTTTTTGCTAGATCGTTTGCCTTTTTAATGGCATCTGGAACTTGTTTTGCCTTTGCGTGAGCTATACCAATTTTCCCATTTTGATTACCTACTACTACCAAGGCTGAAAAGCCAAATCTACGACCACCCTTAACAACTTTCGTAATTCTATTAATATGTACTAATTTTTCTACGTATTCATTATTTTTTTCCATAACTTAAACTTCCATCCCGTTTTTTCTTAGAGTTTCTGCAAAAGCCTTGACTCTTCCATGATATTTATAAACACCTCTATCAAAATAAATTTTTGATATTTTTTTTTCTTGAGCTTTTTTAGCCAATTTTTCTGCAACTATTTTTGATAATTCAATTTTGTTAGTTTTTTTTAATGATTTAATATCTTTTTCTATAGAAGATACTGATAGTAAAGTAACATTTTCTCTGTCGTCTATTATTTGAGCAGAAATATTTTTTGTTGAACGAAAAATAGTTAATCTGAATCTATCTAGACTTGAAACTTTTTTTATTTTGTTTCTAACTCTAAATTTTTTTCTAATACTCGTATTAATTTTCATTACTTTTTCTTTCCTTCTTTTCTTAATATATATTGACCAACTTCTTTAATTCCTTTGCCTTTATATGGTTCTGGAGGTCTAAGAGTTTTAATTTTTGATGTAATCATTCCAACTAACTGTTTATCAACTCCATTAATTTTTACTAATGTTTGTTTTTCAACAATTATTTTAATACCTTCGGGAATGTCAAAATTTATATCATGACTGTATCCAAGTTGTAAATTTAGCTGCTTTCCTTTTAATGCTGCTCTGTATCCTACTCCGGTTAATTCAAGTGTTTTTTCGTAACCTGAATTCACACCTAATATAGCATTGTTAACCAAACTTCTATTCATTCCCCAAAGTCTTTTAGTTTCATCGTTAATTGTTTTTGGTTTAATGCTTATTTCTTTACCTTCTTTTATATCTAGATCAAAAATTCCTGTATCTATGTTTAGTGTTTTTTTTCCTAAAGGTCCCTCAATATTTAATGTATTTCCTGCCATTGCTACTTTTATTTTTTCAGGAATTTTAATATTTATTTTTCCAATTTTAGACATTAAAAAACCTTGCAAATTATTTCGCCACCTAGTTTTTGTTTCCTTGCATCTATATCTGTCATAACTCCCTTAGGGGTAGATATTATAGCAATACCCAGACCATTATTTATCTTTGGTAGACTTTGTGCGCTTGAAAATATTCTTCTACCAGGCTTTGATACTCTCTCTATAGTGTTTATAACTGGCGTACCTGAATTATATTTTAAATTTATTGACAAATCAAAAGTATTTGATTCTTTGGTTTCAATTTTATAATCAATTATAAAACCTTCTTTTTTTAAAACTTCTGCAATTTTAGCTTTAAATTTTGATGACGGTAATTTTAATATTTTGTGATTTCTCAGTTGAGCATTTTTTATCCTTGCTATCATATCTCCAATTGGGTCACTTAAACTCATATAAAATCCTTTCTACCAACTTGATTTGATCATTCCTGGAATTTTACCTTCAAGACCAAGTTTTCTTAAGGCTATTCTGGAAATTTTTAATTTTCTATAAACACCATGTGGTCTCCCAGAGATTTGGCATCTATTTCTAACTCTAATCATTGCTGAATTTCTTGGTAATTTTGATAATTTTTGTTGTGCGCTAAATCTTTCTTCGAGTGATATTTTTTTATCCATAATAATTTTTTTTAAAGCAAATCTTTTTTTGTAAAATTTATTTGAAAGTTTAATTCTTTTATTGTTTTTGTTTATTGAGCTAAGTTTTGCCATTTTAATTTGCTTCCTTCATTTTAAATGGAAAGTTTAATTTTTTTAATAATTCGAAACTATGTACTTTTTTCAATGATGTAATAACTATTGTTATATCTAAACCTCTAATCCTATCAACTTTATCAAAATTAACTTCTGGAAAAACAATATGTTCTTTAATACCAAAAGTGTAATTACCAAATTTATCAAAACCTTTTTCGGATAAACCTTTAAAATCTTTTATTCTTGGTAAAGCAACATTTATTAATCTATCGACAAATTCATACATTTTATCTTTTCTCAAAGTTACTTTTAAACCAGAGTTAGTCCCTTTTCTTGTTTTAAAATTTGATATTGATTTTTTAAATTTTGTTATGACAGGTTTTTGTCCTGTTATTTTACTTAAATCTTCTTCACATGATTTAAGAATTTTATTATCGTTTCCGTCAATACCTAAACCCATGTTTAAAACTATTTTTTCAATTTTCGGTGCCATATATGAATTTTTAAAACTAAATTTTTCTTTTAGTTCAGGCCTAATTTGTTTTTTATATAATTCTTTTAATCTTGGTATCATTTTTTAATTTCACTCTTTTTTTCTTTTTTTTTAGAATCAATCACAGCTAAATTTGAAATATTAATAAAATTTTCTTTTTCGACTATCCCACCTTTTTTTTCTTTTGTTGTTTTGATGTGTTTTTTAACAATATTAATCCCTTTTATTTTTGCTCTATTGAATTTTCTGTCAATTTCAATAACTTCACCTTCCTTTTTTTTATCTTTTCCTGCAAGAATTTTTACCTTTATGCCTTTTTTAATTGTTGTCATAAAACCTCTGGTGCTAAAGAAATAATTTTCATTTGTCCTCTTGTTCTTAATTCTCTTGTAACAGGACCAAAAATTCTTGTGCCAACAGGTTCCCCTTTATCATCAATTAGCACAGCTGCATTATTGTCAAATTTAACTTTTGAACCATCCTGTCTCTGAATACCTTTTTTAACGCGAACAACTACAGCTTTATGTACAGATCCTTTTTTAACTTTCCCTTTTGGTATAGCTTCTTTTACAGCAATAACAATAGTATCTCCGATGCTTGCATATCTTCTTTTTGACCCACCTAGTACTTTGATACACTCTACAATTTTTGCTCCAGTATTATCTGCAACAAACAATTCTGTTTGAATTTGAATCATTTATTTTCTCCCATAGCTTCAAATTTTTTATTTTTCGAATAAGGTCTGCTTTCAATAATTGAAACTCTATCTCCATTTTTAAATTTATTATTTTCATCATGTGCATTATATTTTTTTTTTACTTTTATAATTTTTTTTAGCACAGGATGTTGATATTTGCGTTCAACTAAAACTGTTATTGTTTTATTGGGCTTGTCACTAACAACTATCCCTGTTAATATTTTTTTAGGCATTATATTTGCTCTCTATTAAATTTTTTATTCTAGCAATTGTTCTCTTTGTTTCCTTAATTTTCGAAGGACTTGTGAGTTGCCCATTTGATTTTTGAAAACGAAAATTAAATAAATCTTTTTTTAATTTATCAATATTTTTTATTGCTTGATCTTTGGTTAGTTTTTTTACTTCATTCTTTTTCATTTTAAGAAAACCTCTTTATAAATTTTGTTTTAATGGGAAGTTTTGCTGAAGCTTTATACAGAGCTTCTTTGGCTATACCTTCAGACACGCCGTCGATTTCAAATAATATTCTTCCTGGTTTTACTCTGCATACATAATATTCTGGAGATCCTTTTCCTTTTCCCATTCGAACTTCAACAGGTTTCTTTGATACAGGTATATTTGGAAAAATTCTTGTCCAAACTCTTCCTTGTCTTTTCATAAATCTTGTTAAAGCTACTCTTGCAGCTTCTATTTGTTTAGAAATTATTCTATCAGGTTGAATTGCTTTTAATCCATAAGCTCCATAATTCATTAAATTAGCTCTTGATGCTTTTCCATGAATTCTTCCTTTATGTGCTTTTCTATATTTAGTTCTTGTTGGTTGTAGCATAATTATTTTTTATTTGTCTCCTGATTAAATTCTCTTATAAAAATTTCACCTTTGTAAATCCAAACCTTAATTCCTATAATTCCATATGTGGTTAAAGCTTCTGCTTCAGCATAGTCAATATCAGCTCTTAATGTATGAGATGGAATACTTCCTTCCCTAAGCCATTCGGTACGTGCAATTTCATTTCCACCTAATCTACCACTTATAGAAACTTTTATTCCTTTTGCTCCTAATCTTAACGCTGATTGAATTGCTCTTTTCATAGCTCTTCGATAAGAAATTCTTTTTACAAGTTGTTGAGCGATATTTTCGGCTACTAAATAACTATTTGTCTCGGGTTTTTTTACTTCTTTTATATTTAAAGTTATAGAGTTAGTTGTGAATCTAGATAATTTGTTTTTAATTTTCTCAATATCACTACCCTTTTTTCCAATTACAAATCCTGGCCTAGAAGTATAAATCGTCACAAAACATTTTTGAGATGTTCTTTCTATCATAACCTTAGAGACTCCAGAATTAACAACATTATCTTTTATATATTTTCTAATTTTAAAGTCTTCAATTAGATAATTTCCAAAATCTTTTTTTTTTGCATACCAAACAGAATCCCAACCTCTGTTTATTCCCAATCTTAAACCAACTGGATTAACTTTTTGTCCCATGTTTTTCTACTTTCTTTGTTTCTGACAATATTATTGTTAAATTTGAATACGGTTTTTTTATAGGCGAAGCTCTACCTTTTGCTCTTGGTCTAAATCTTTTCATTACAACTTGTTTACCGCAATATGCTTCTTTTACAACTAATCTATCAATATCATATTGAAAATTATTTTCTGCATTAGCGACTGCCGATGATAAAGTTTTTTTTATATCTTTTGTTATTCTTTTGTCAGAAAATGTTAAATTTCTTATTGCTATATCAACTTTCTTTCCAACTATAGCTTTTAAAATAGGATTAAGCTTTCTGGTGCTAGATCTAATATTTTTATTAACTGATCTAACAAGTTTAATTTTATCTTCTATATTTTCTTTTGTTTTTTTCATACGTTATTTTTTATCTCCTACCGTTGGAGCTGCAGCCTTTTCCTGAGCTGCTTTTTTATCTGCAGGAGTATGACCAGAAAATTGTCTTGTTGGAGCAAATTCTCCAAATTTGTGTCCAACCATATCTTCAGAAACAGTAATTGGAATAAATTTTTTTCCATTATAGATTAGAAAACTTGTTCCAACAAAATCTGGTATAATGGTTGATTTTCTTGACCAAGTTTTAATTGGCTTTTTATTAGTTGCGTTTTTTTGATTTTCAATTTTTTTAATCAAACTCTCTTCTACAAATGGTCCTTTCCAAATTGCTCTTGCCATAAATTATGCCTTTTTATTTTTCCTTCTTCTAATTATGAATTTATCTGTCCTTTTATTATCTCGTGTTTTTAAACCTTTTGCGGGTACTCCTGTTGGTGATACCGGATGTCTTCCTCCGGCGCTTTTGCCTTCACCTCCACCTAGAGGGTGATCAACAGGATTCATAACAACTCCTCTTGTATGTGGTCTACGACCCAACCATCTCGACCTTCCTGCCTTGCCAATGCTAATATTTTTTTGATCAGGGTTAGATAAAACACCAATGGTTGCCATTGATCTTGAATTAATTTTTCTTACCTCTCCTGAAGACATTTTTATTATTGAATAATTTCCATCTACACCTGAAATAGTTACTGATGTTCCTGCTGATCTAGCAATTTTTCCTCCTCCTCCTGGGTAAATTTCCACATTATGAATGTTAATACCAGTAGGTATTTCTTTTAAAGGCATGCAATTTCCATTTTTTACCTCAATATTAGATCCGTTTTCTACACTGTCGCCAACTTTAATATTTTGTGGTGCTAGATAATAAAAATTTTTACCATCTTCAAATTTAACTAACATAATGTAACAAGATCTGTTTGGATCATATTCTATACGCTCAATTTTTGCTGTCATGTTTGATTTTTTTCTATAGAAATCAACTTGTCGATATTTTTGTTTATGACCACCGCCAGTGTTTCTAGATGTAATCCTGCCCATATTATTTCTTCCTTTTGATGATCTTTTCTTTTCAATAAGTGCTTTAAAGGGTTTGCCTTTCCATAAACCAGATCTATCAACTTGGACAGTAGTTCTTTGAGATTTCGTATAAGGTTTAAAAGTTTTTAAAGACATAATCTTATATACCTGTAGTAAGATCAATATTTTGACCCTTTTTTAATGTTATTATTGCTTTTTTATATCCCGGTACTCTAATTCTTCTTCCTCTAGTTATTTTACTTCTAGGTTGTTTATTTATTATATTGACCTTAATAACATTTACTTTGAAAATTTTTTCAATATTTTTTTTTAAAATTTTTTTATTTGATTTAAATGGAACTTTAAATACAATTTTATTTTGTCCAGATATATTTGTAGTCTTTTCAGTAACCACCGGTGATAAAATTTTATCGTATAAGTGAATTTTTTGCATTTATGAATATCTCTTTTCTAATTCTTTTATTGAGCTTTCTGTAAATATTATCTTTTTGAATTTAATTATATCAAATGCGCTAAAATGATTAACGTCAGTAACTTTTATATTTGGAATATTTTTTGCGGATCTATGAATCTTATCTTTTGATGTTTTATCAAGAATTAATAATGAATTAGTAGCTTCAAATTTTTTTAACATGTTGCACATTTCGTTTGTTTTTTTAATTTCTTTTTTAAAATCAGCAAAAATAATTAAATTATTCAATTTATTTTTTTCTGTTATTAGTGAAGCTATACTCATCTTTTTTTCACCTTTATTTAATTTTCTTTTCTTATAACTTAATTCACCTTTTGGTCCATGCGCAACTCCACCACCTACGAAAATAGGTGCTTTTCTACTTGCGTGTCTAGCGCCACCGGTACCTTTTTGGGCATAAATTTTTGAAGTAGATCCAATAATTTCATTCTTTTGTTTTGTTTTAGATTTTCTACCTTTGTAATTAGTGTTTGTTTTATATAAAACTAAACTGACTAATTTTTTATTTATTTTACTAGATATAATTTTATCAAGAACTTCGATTGTGCTCTTTGTTCCATCTATATCAATTGTACTTATTTTCATAAATTACTTTTTCTTTTTTTTATCAGGAGTTTTTTTAAGTTTTTCATTAACTTCTATTTTTTCTTTTATAGTTAGTTTTTGTATGTTTTTTACTGCTTTTTTTACTAAAACTTCACAATTTTTTGATCCTGGTATCGAGCCTTTAACAAATAATAAGTCGTTATCTATATCAGATTTTATAATTTCTAAATTTTGCATTGTTCTAATTTTATTGCCCATATGACCAGCCATTTTTTTTCCTTTAAAAACTTTTCCTGGATCTTGTCTTTGTCCAGTTGATCCATGAGATCTATGTGAAACTGATACGCCGTGAGTTGCTCTCAAGCCTGAAAAATTATGTCTTTTCATTACGCCTGCAAATCCTTTTCCAATAGTTTTAGATCTTATGTCAACAAACTTGACATCTTTAAAAATTTCCAAACCTAATTCATTACCTGATTTAAAATTTTCTATATTATTAACTCTAAATTCTTTTAATTTTTTTTTTGCTTCTGTATTTTTTTTTAAAAAAAAACCTTTCATTGCTTTGGAAATTTTTGAAGTTTTTATGCTGCCGAAGCCAATTTGTACTGCTTTGTAGCCTCTTTTAGACTCTTCAATAACATCAATAATCCTTGCTTTTTCAAGCTTTATCACAGTTACAGGAACTGACTGGCCACTTTTATAAAATTCTCTAGTCATTCCAACTTTTTTTCCGATTAAACCTATTTCAATCATAATTAAATTTTTATCTCCACATCTACTCCTGATGCTAAATCTAGTTTCATTAAGGCTTCGATTGTTTGTGGAGTAGGTTCAATTATATCTATAAGTCTTTTATGTGTTCTGGTTTCAAATTGTTCTCTGCTTTTCTTATCAATATGTGGTGATCTTAAAACTGTATATTTTTCAATTTTTGTAGGCAAAGGAATTGGACCTTTTATGTTGGCGCCAGTTCTCTTAACTGTGTTTACAATTTCTTCTGTAGAATGATCTAGTATTTTATTATCGTATGCTCTTAGTTTAATTCTAATATTTTGATTTTCCATAAATTAACCTACTTTTTTTATAACTTCATCTTGAACGTTTTGCGGTACTTTTGCATAATGATCAAAAAACATTGAATATTGAGCTCTACCTTGAGACATTGATCTCAAACTATTTATATAACCAAACATATTTGCTAATGGAACCATCGCAGTAATAACTGTAGCATTACCTCTTTGTTCTTGAGTATTTATTTGTCCTCTTCTACTATTTAAATCTCCAATTACATCTCCCATATAATCTTCTGGAGTGACTACTTCTACTCTCATCACAGGTTCTAATAACTTTAGTGTTGCTCTTGTACAGGCCTCTTTAAAACATTGTCTAGAAGCAAGTTCAAATGCTAATACACTTGAGTCTACATCGTGATGTAAACCGTCTAAAATTGTTACCTTGTAATCAATAATAGGAAAGCCTGCTAAAATTCCTGAATCTGATACTGTTTCAATTCCTTTTTCCACACCAGGGATAAATTCTTTTGGTATAGCTCCACCTTTAATTTTACTTTCGATTTCTCTACCCTTTCCTGGTTCTAATGGTTGGACTGAAAGTTTAACTCTAGCAAATTGACCAGCACCACCACTTTGTTTCTTATGTGTATAATCAAATTCCATTGTATTTTGTATTGTTTCTCTATATGCAACTTGTGGAGCACCAACATTTGCTTCAACTTTAAATTCTCTCTTCATTCTATCGACTATAATATCTAAGTGTAACTCGCCCATCCCTTTAATAATAGTTTGTCCAGATTCTTCGTCTGAGGTAACTCTAAAAGAAGGATCTTCTTTAGCTAATCTTCCTAATGCTTCGCCCATTTTTTCTTGGTCTGCTTTAGTTTTTGGTTCAACTGCTATTTCAATTACAGGATCAGGAAATTCCATTGGCTCTAAAAGTACAGGTTTATCTTCATCTGCAAGAGTATGTCCTGTTATTGTGTATTTTAATCCAGCCAAAGCTACAATGTCGCCTGTAGTAGCTTCTTTTATATCTTCTCTAGAATTTGCATGCATTAAAAGCATTCGACCAACTCTTTCTTCTTTATCTCTTGATGTATTATAAATACCCGTTCCAGCTTTAATTGTACCAGAATAAATTCTTATAAATGTTAAAGAACCAACAAAAGGATCGTTCGCAACCTTAAATGCTAAAGCAGAAAAAGGAGCGCTATCTTCAAATTTCATTTCTAATTCTTCTTCAGAACCTGGCTTGATTCCTTTTATTGAACCTATGTCTACTGGACTAGGAAGATAATCGACAACAGCATCCAATAATGGTTGAACACCTTTGTTTTTAAAGGCTGAACCAGTTAAAACTGGAACAAAGTCAAAATTTAAACATCCTTTTCTAATACATTTAATCAAGTCTTCTTTTTTAATTTCATCTCCATTAAGATAATTTTCCATTAACTTTTCATCTTGTTCTACTGCTGTTTCAACTAATTCTTGTCTATATTTATTTGTAATTTCTTTTAAATCTTCAGGTATATCTTTTATCTCAAATTCTGCTCCAAGAGTTTCATCTTTCCAAATAATTGCTTTCATTTTAACTAGATCAACTACTCCTTGTAAGGAAGATTCAATGCCTACAGGAATCTGCATGATTAAAGGTTTTGAACCTAACCTATCTCTAATCATATCAACACATCTAAAAAAATCTGCACCTGTTCTATCAAGTTTATTCACAAAGCAAATTCTAGGTACTTTATATTTATCTGCTTGTCTCCAAACAGTTTCGGATTGAGGTTCTACACCTGCTACACCATCAAATACAGCTATAGCTCCATCAAGGACTTTTAATGATCGCTCAACTTCAATCGTAAAGTCAACATGACCAGGTGTGTCAATGATATTTATTCTATTTTCTCTCCAAAAACATGTAGTAGCAGCAGAAGTAATTGTAATTCCTCTTTCTTGTTCTTGTTCCATCCAATCCATAGTAGCTGCACCATCATGTACTTCACCTATTTTATGACTCTTTCCTGTATAATAAAGAACTCTTTCAGTTGTTGTAGTTTTGCCAGCATCAATATGAGCCATGATGCCAATATTTCTGTATTTATCTAATGTATGAGTTCTAGGCATAGTTTTTTACCATCTAAAATGTGCAAAAGCTTTGTTTGATTCTGCCATTTTATGAGTGTCTTCTTTCTTTTTAATTGCAGATCCTCTGCTCTGATAAGCGTCATAAATTTCATTAAAAATTTTATCTGACATTTTTTTATCTTTTCTTTTTCTTGAAGCATCAATTAACCATCTAATTGCTAATGTCTGAGATCGATTAGCTTTAACTTCAACTGGAACTTGGTAAGTTGCTCCACCAACTCTTCTTGATCTAACTTCCAGAGTTGGTTTTATATTTTTTATAGCTTCATTAAATATATTTATAGGTTCTTCTTTAGATTTAGTTTTAATTTTTTCCAAAGCATCATATATAATTTTTTCTGCTATAGTTTTTTTTCCATCATACATAATTGAATTAATTAACTTTGGAATAATTGTTGATTTGTATTTTGGATCAACAATAATAATTTTTTTAGGTGCGCTTCTTTTTCTAGACATTGATTATTTGCCTTTCTTTGCACCATACTTAGAACGTTGTTGCTTTCTTGCAGTTACGCCCTGGGTATCTAGGTTTCCTCTAAGTATATGATATCGAACTCCCGGCAAATCTTTAACTCTCCCTCCTCTTATAAGAACAACTGAGTGTTCTTGGAGATTGTGTCCTTCTCCTGGAATGTAAGAAGTTACTTCATGTCCGTTGGACAATCTAACTCGAGCTACTTTTCTAAGTGCAGAATTAGGTTTCTTGGGGGTTGTAGTATACACTTTTACACATACGCCTCGTTTTTGAGGAGATTTTTCTAAAGCTGGAACTTTGTCTCTGCTTTTTGGTCTTATCCTTTTTCTTCTTAACAATTGGTTAATCGTTGGCATATGTTTTAAATCTTTAATTTATTATTTTTAGATGAAAATAACTGACAATATATCAATATATTTTATGGCAGTGTCTAGTACTCAAGGTACTACATTCCAACCAAAAACACGGACAAAATACTATAGAATTAGTTTTTGTCAAACTTAAAACACTATAAAAATAGTGCTTTTTTTACTGATTTGTTTGAGTTTCTATTGTTTCTATCTTTTTTCGTTCAGCAAGAAATTTTTGGTCATCATTAACTGCTTTTCTGTTCCAATTATTTTTTACATAGCCAGTTCCAGCAGGAACTAATCTTCCAACTATCACGTTCTCTTTAAGACCTCGTAAGGTATCAATTTTTCCTTTAATTGCAGCATCCGTTAACACTCTTGTTGTTTCTTGAAATGAGGCAGCTGAAATAAAAGACTCTGTTTGAAGTGAAGCTTTGGTAATGCCCATTAACATTCTTTCACCTTTAGCAGGTTTTTTCCCTTCAGATTCTAATCTTTCGTTAATAGCTTCAAATTTAATTCTATCAATAATATCTTCTTTTAGTAAGTTGCTGTCACCTTCTTCTATAACTTTAATTTTTTTCAACATTTGTTTTAAAATTGTCTCTATATGTTTATCATTAATTACAACGCCTTGAAGTCTATATACTTCTTGGACTTGATTAACAAAGTACTCTGTTAATTCTTCAACACCCAATATCCTTAAAATATCATGTGGCAAGGGTTGACCATCTAATAAATATTCACCTTTCTTAATTTTCTCGCCTTGGTTAAAATTAATATGTTTTCCTTTTGGAATTAAATAGTTTGAAGTTTCTCCGTTATCAGATGATATAGAAATTTTTTGTTTGCCCCTCACTTCTTTTCCAAAAATAACCTTTCCATTGTTTTCTGCAATAATAGCGCTGTCTTTTGCTTTTCTAGCTTCAAATAACTCAGCAACTCTGGGTAGGCCTCCAGTTATATCTTTTGTTTTTGAAGTTTCTTTTGGAAGCCTTGCTAATACATCTCCAGCAAAAATTTTTTGTCCATCTTTTACTGATAAAATTGAATCAGGAACTAAATAATATCTTGCTTCATTGTCATCAGCTTTCTTTATAACGTTACCTTTATCATCTCTTAAAGTTATCCTTGGTTTAAGATCAGTATTTTTTGACTGGGATCTCCAATCTATTACTGATTTGGATGAAATTCCAGTTGCGTCATCTATAGTTTCTGTTAGAGATATCCCATCTATTAAATCAACAAAACTTACTGTACCACTTTTTTCTGCTATCACGGGAGTTGTGTAAGGATCCCATTCACAAATTTTTGTATTCTTTTTGATTTTATCTCCATTTTGAAAAAATAATTTTGATCCATAGGGAATCTTGTATAAAGCTACTTGCAAACCTTTTTCATCTTCAATTGATAGCTGTGTATTTCTTCCCATTACAACAAGGTTTTTTTTAGAATCTTCTAATAGGTTTGTATTTATAATTTTTAAAATACCTTCGTTTTTACTAACAATTTGAGATTCTTGTTTTATTTGCGCTGTTCCTCCAACGTGAAATGTTCTCATGGTTAATTGAGTTCCTGGTTCACCAATTGATTGTGCTGATATCATTCCTACAGCTTCACCTACGTGTACTATCTTTCCTCTAGATAAATCTCTACCATAGCATGTTGCACAAACACCTTCTTTTAAACTGCAAGTTATTACTGAATAAACTTTTACAACTTTTACTCCGGCCGCATCAATTTTTTCACATGCAAATTCATCTATCATGTTATCTTTTTTAATAATCAAATCTCCCGTGATTGGATTTTTTATATCATCTGCAGATACTCTGCCTAAAGCTCTTTCTGACAAACTAACAATGACATTTCCACCTTCTATAATTTCTGAAAGTTTTAAATGTTCTGGATTATCACATTTTTTTTGTGTAATTGTTAAGTCTTGCGCTACATCGCAAAGTCTTCTGGTTAAATAACCAGAATTAGCAGTTTTTAAAGCCGTATCAGCTAAACCTTTTCTTGCTCCATGGGTTGAGTTAAAATATTCAAGAGCTGTTAAGCCTTCTTTAAAATTTGATGTAATGGGAGACTCAATAATTTCTCCAGAAGGTTTTGCTATTAAACCTCTCATACCAGCTAACTGCTTCATTTGAGCAGCAGAACCTCGTGCACCACTATCTGCCATCATAAATACAGAATTTATCTTTAGGCCTTCTTTTGTGATTTTTGTAGCTGAAATTCCTTTCATCATTTCCACAGCTACACGATCAGTGCATTTTGACCATGCATCAACAACTTTATTGTATTTTTCTCCTCTAGTAATCAAGCCTTCGGCATACTGATTCTCATAGTCGGATATTAATTTTTTTGTTTCATTTATTAACTGTTCTTTATTTTCTGGAATAATTAAATCATCTTTTCCAAAAGATATTCCTGCTTTAAAAGCATGTTTAAATCCTAATTCTTTAAGTTTATCACAAAAAATTACTGTACTTTTTTGTCCTGTAAATCTAAAAACAATATCAATTATTTCTGAAACTATTTTTTTTGGTAGCAATCTATCAATTAGTGAAAATTTAATATCTTTGTTTTTGGGTAATATGCTGGCTAAAATAAATCTTCCAGCTGTACTTGTATATTTTTCAAGCTTTATGTTTCCATTTTCATCTACAGTTTCAAATCTTGAAATAATTCTCGAATGTACTTTAATTTCGTTTGTTTCTAAGGCGTGTTCTATTTCTGAATTATTTATAAAATAACCTTCTATTTTATCTGTTTGATATGGAGCTTGAGACAAATAATAAATTCCGAGTATCATGTCTTGACTAGGAACAATTATTGGTTTCCCGTTTGAAGGACTTAATATGTTATTTGTGGACATCATTAATACTCGCGCTTCTAATTGCGCTTCTAAACTAAGAGGTATATGTACTGCCATTTGATCTCCATCAAAATCTGCGTTGAATGCTGCGCACACCAAAGGATGTAACTCTATTGCGTCGCCTTCAATTAATTTTGGTTCAAATGCTTGAACACCTAATCTGTGAAGAGTTGGAGCTCTATTTAATATAACAGGATGTTCTCTTACAATTACTTCTAAAGCATCCCATACTTCATTTTTTTCTTTTTCAACTATTTTTTTTGCTTGCTTAATAGTAGATGCTAAACCTAATTTATTTAATCTTGCATATAAAAAAGGTTTAAACAACTCTAATGCCATTTTTTTGGGTAATCCACATTCATGTAATTTTAAATCTGGTCCAACAACAATTACAGATCTGCCAGAATAATCAACTCTTTTGCCTAAAAGATTTTGTCTGAATCTTCCTTGTTTTCCTTTAAGCATTTCAGCAAGAGATTTTAAAGGTCTTTTGCCAGAACCTGTAATCACTCTCCCCCTTCTTCCGTTGTCGAATAGCGCATCAACTGATTCTTGAAGCATTCTTTTTTCATTTCTAATAATTATATCTGGAGCCTTAAGATCAATTAATCTTTTAAGTCTATTATTTCTATTAATAACTCTTCTATATAAATCGTTTAAATCAGAAGTGGCAAATCTACCTCCGTCTAATGGAACTAACGGTCTAAGTTCAGGAGGAATTACTGGAACAACAGTAAGTATCATCCATTCGGGCTTGTTGCCAGTTTCAATAAAAGAATCTATTAGTTTTAACCTTTTGATTGATCTTTCTTCTGCTACTTTAGATTTTGTTTCTTTAATTGTTTTAATAAGCAAATTTTTTTCTTCTTCTAAATTTATAGATTTTAATATTTCATGAATAGCTTCAGCCCCTATACCAGTAGAAAATGATTCTTCTCCGTATTCATCTTGATATTTAGTTAACTCTTCTTCGCTTAATAATTGTTTTTTTTTAAGACCAGTAAGTCCAGGTTCTATAACTATGAAATTTTCAAAATACAAAACTCTCTCTACTTCTTTTAGCTTCATGTCTACTGCTAATGAAATCCTGCTAGGTAAAGATTTTAAAAACCATATATGAGCTACTGGCGTAGCTAAATTAATATGACCCATTCTTTCTCTTCTGACATTTGATTTTGTAACTTCAACACCGCATTTTTCGCATATAATTCCTCTAAATTTCATTCGCTTATACTTCCCACACAAACATTCGTAATCTTTTATAGGTCCAAAAATCCTTGCACAAAATAATCCATCTTTTTCAGGTCTAAAAGTTCGATAATTAATAGTTTCAGGTTTTTTTATTTCTCCATAAGTCCATGATTTAATTTTTTCGGGACTTGCTAATGTTATTTTGATGCTGTTGAAATTTTGAGATTCTGATATTTCAAAATTTTTAAATAAATTTGTAATTTCTCTTTTCATATTTAATTTAACTCAACATTTAGAGCTAATGCTTTAATTTCTTTAACTAAAACATTGAACGACTCTGGTATTCCAGATTCAAAATTTTCTTCACCTTTAACAATAGTTTCATAAACTTTAACTCTTCCTGCTACATCGTCAGATTTAACTGTTAGTATTTCCTGCAAAGTGTATGATGCCCCATAAGCCTCAAGAGCCCAAACTTCCATCTCACCGAATCTCTGTCCGCCCAATTGAGCTTTGCCACCAAGTGGTTGTTGTGTAACTAAACTGTATGGGCCAGTAGATCTTGCATGAATTTTATCTTCAACTAAATGATGTAATTTTAACATATATATTGTTCCTACAGTAACCTCTCTGTCAAATTTATTTCCAGTTCTGCCGTCCCATAAAATTGTTTGTCCAGAACTTGGTAATTCTGCAAGTTCTAACATTTTTGTAACATCTTGTTCTTTAGCACCGTCAAAAACAGGGGTGGCTATTGGTACACCATTTTGCAAGTTTTTACATAAATCACTAAATTCCGATTCATTAAGATTATCTATAGTTTCTTTAAAAATTTCCTTCCCATAAACCGATTTTAAAAAACTAGATAATTTCTCATTTTTTTCAATCATTTTTTGATTTTTATTTATTAAATTTTTAATTTTATCTCCAAGTTCTGTACATGACCAGCCTAAGTGAGTTTCTAAAATTTGACCAACATTCATCCTACTTGGAACACCTAAAGGATTTAAAACAATATCAACTGGTTGACCATTTTTTCTATAAGGCATATCTTCGACGGGAACAATTTTGCTAACAACACCTTTGTTGCCATGACGACCTGACATTTTATCACCAGGTCTTAACCTACGTTTAATTGCTACAAAAACTTTAACCATTTTCATAACGCTAGGTAGCAGATCATCACCTTCTCTAATTTTTAAAACTTTATCTTCAAATCTTGCTTGTATATCTTTCGTTGCATTGTTGTATTGATCTTTAAGTTCTAATATAGATAAATTCTTCTTTTCGTTGTCAACAGATAATTTAAATACATCAGAAATATTTAAGTTTTCTATTTTTTCTAAACTTAATTTTTCCCCAACATTCAAATTTTTTACTTTTTTATTTAAATTAATTCCTTTTAATATTTGATGAACTCTTTGTTTTATACTTCTTTCTAAAATTTCTTCTTCCACATTTTTATCTTGTTGGACCGATTCTATTTCAGCTCTTTCTATAGTTATAGATCTTTCATCTTTCTCAACACCATGTCTATTAAAAACCCTTACATCCACAACTATTCCACTGCTTCCGCTTTGCATTTTTAATGAGGTATCAGTAACATCAATGGCTTTTTCTCCAAATATAGATCTTAATAATTTTTCTTCTGGTCCAGTTGCTGAATCTCCTTTAGGAGTTACTTTTCCAACAAGTATGTCGCCAGGTTTAACCTCGGCTCCTATATAAACAACTCCAGATTCATCCAAATTTTTTAATTGTTCTTCATTAACATTTGGTATGTCTCTAGTAATATCTTCTTCTCCAAGTTTGGTATCTCTTGCCATAATTTCATGTTCTTCTATATGGATTGAGGTAAAAACGTCATCAGTTACACATCTTTCAGAAATTAAAATTGAATCTTCAAAATTATAACCTTGCCAAGGCATAAAGGCTACTGTTACATTTTTTCCTAAAGCTAATTCTCCAAGTTTAGTTGAGGGGCCGTCGGCAATTATATCTCCAGCTTTGACAACATCTCCAACTTTAACAAGTGGTTTTTGATTGATACAAGTGTTTTGATTTGATCTTTTGAATTTTTGTAAATTATATATATCAACAGCTGATTTTTTTAAATCAGTTTCGCTTGAAGCTTTTATCACAATTCTTTTACCATCAATTTTATCAACTACACCATCTCTTTTAGCAACTATCGTAACTCCTGAATCTAAAGCTACATCTCCTTCAATTCCAGTTCCTACTAATGGAGATTCTGGTTTTAAAAGAGGAACAGCTTGCCTCATCATATTTGATCCCATTAGTGCTCTGTTAGCATCATCATTTTCTAAAAATGGTATTAAAGATGCCGCAACTGAAACCAATTGTTTTGGAGATACATCTATATAGTCTATGTTTTCAGGTTTAGATAAAATAAAATTTAAATTTTGTCTGCAAGAAACTAGTTCTTCGGTAAATTTTCCATTTTTATCAATTATTGAATTTGCTTGAGCTATGGTAAACTTGGTTTCTTCCATAGCTGATAAATATTCAATTGTATTTTCAACAACTCCACTTTTAACTCTTTTATATGGGCTTTCTATAAAACCATATTTATTAATTTTAGAATATGTAGATAAACTATTAATTAAGCCAATGTTTGGGCCTTCTGGTGTCTCTATAGGACATATTCTGCCATAATGTGTTGGGTGAACATCTCTGACTTCAAATCCTGCACGTTCACGCGTCAGTCCTCCTGGACCTAAAGCGGAAACTCTTCTTTTATGCGTGATTTCAGAAAGAGGATTTGTTTGATCCATAAATTGGGATAGTTGCGAAGTGGCAAAAAAATCTTTTAAAGAAATTGTCAGTGGTTTTGCATTAATTAAGTCTTGTGGCATAGCAGACTCAATATCTAAAGTTGTCATTTTTTCTTTTATTGCTCTCTCCATTCTATAAACTCCAATTCTCGCTTGATTTTCAACTAACTCGCCCACTGACCTTACTCTTCTATTTCCTAAATGATCTATATCATCAACTTCATCTTTTCCATCTCTGATATCTAACATTTTTTGAATTATTGCTAAAATATCGTCATTTCTTAAAATGGTTATTTTGTCTGAACATTCTAAATTCAATCTTGAATTCATTTTAACTCTACCGACATCGGAGAGATCATATCTTTCAGAGCTAAAAAACAAATTTTGGAATATTTGATTAGCTATATCTTGAGTAGGTGGTTCGCCCGGCCTTAAAATTTTATAAATTTCTGTTATTCCATCATTCTTAGTTTTGTTTTTATCATTAAATATTGTTTGTAATAAATATGGACCTTTGTTTATCGAATTTGTTATAGCAACAGAAATAGTGAAAACATTTGCGTCGATTATTTTTGAAAAAATAGTTTCATCTAATTCAGTACCTATTGGAAAAATATCATCTCCAGCAACTATTTCTTTTTGAATAAATCTTCCATATAATGATGGATTGGTCACATATATTTCTTTTAAACCGTCATTGGCTAATTTTTTCGCTGTAACAAAATTTATTTTTTCACCTAGTTTTACGACTATTTTTCCTGTCTTTGCATCAATAATTTCTTCAGAAAAATTTTTTGCTTTGTAATTTTCTGGATAAAATTTAGTTTTCCATTTATTTAATTTAGTATCGTAGGTAAGAGTTTCTGCTTCATAAAATTCGCTAACAATATCATTTTTTGTATAACCCAAAGCCAATAACAATGTTGTAGCCAAAAGTTTTTTTTTTCTATCAATTCTAAAATACAATAAATCTTTTACATCAAATTCGAAGTCAAGCCATGATCCCCTATTAGGTATAACTCTACAATTAAACAAGAGTTTACCGCTTGCATGAGTTTTTCCTTTATCATGATCAAAAAATACACCTGGGCTTCTATGCATTTGATTAACAACAACTCTTTGGACACCATTCGTAATAAATGTTCCACTGTAAGTCATCATGGGAACTTCACCCATATAAACTTCTTGTTCTTTTGCAGATAAAATATCTTTGGTATTGTTTTCTTGATCAATTTCATAAACAACAAGTCTTAATATACATTTCAATGCTGATGAATAAGTCAGTCCTCTTTGTATACATTCTTCAGTATCAAATTTTGGTTGTTCAAGTCTATAAGACACATATTCCAAAGTGGCTTTTTCATTTAAATCTTCTATTGGAAAAATACTTTTAAAAACTCTATTGAATCCCTTAACTAAAGTAATATTTGGATCTTTATTGTATTCCGTTAATTGTTTATAAGAATTTTTTTGTACTTCTATAAGATTTGGTATTGATAAACTTTCTTTAAGTTTGCCAAAATTTTTTCTAATATTTTTCTTTTCTGTAAAAGATAATTGCATCCACACATTGATGCCAACTAGCAATTAATTGGCATTTAAAATTTGTTAATTAATTTACTTAAGTTCTACTTTTGCACCAGCTGCTTCTAATTTTTTCTTAATTTCTTCAGCTTCTTTTTTGTTTACACCTGATTTAACTTCTTTAGGTGCTCCTTCAACTAAATCTTTTGCTTCTTTTAATCCTAACGAAGTAACAGCTCTAATTTCTTTAATGACATTAATTTTTTTATCACCTGATGTTGCTAGTACAATTGTAAATTCATCTTTTTCTTCAACTGGTGCTGCACCTGCCGCTGCTGGTGCTGCTGGAGCTGCTGCTGCTGTAACTCCCCATTTCTCTTCAAGTTGTTTTGAAAGTTCAGCTGCTTCTACTACAGTTAAACTTGATAAGTCGTCGATAATTTTATTAAGATCTGCCATAATATTTTTATTTTTAAAGGTTATTTTTTTGATTTTTCAAGCGCCAAAATAACGATTTTTGAAGCCGGTGCAAGCAAAATACTTATTATTTTTTGTGCTGGAGATCTCAAAATTCCTACTATTTTAGCCCTTGCTTCATCTAAAGTTGGTAAAGCTGCCATTTTTGCAACTCCTGTGACATCTAAAATATCTTTCCCCATGATGCCACCTAGAATCTTCAAATTATTATTCTCTTTAGAAAATGTAGTTAGTATTTTTGCAGAAGATATAGCATCTTTGGATAAAGCCACAGCTGTAGGACCGGTAAATAAATTTGCCAAATCTTTGCATCTTGAGTTTTGTAGAGCTAATTTTGTAATTCTATTTTTTGTAATTTTAAATTGAATTCCTTGTTCTCTCATTTTTTTTCTAAGGTCATCTAGTTGTTTCATATTTAAACCCTGATAATGAGCAACTAAAACAGCTTCATTATTTTCAAATTGAGCTGTCATGTTCTTTATATAGATTTGTTTTTGTTCTTTATTCATCGTAATTAAATACTTTTTGGTAGCTTGATTTTGTAAGATACCCCCATTGTTGATGTTAAATAAGAGTTTTTAATTAAATCTCCCTTAACAGTGTTGTTTCCTTTTTCTCTTTCTAAAATTTCAAAAAAAGCTTGAAAATTTTTTATTAATTTATCGTCTGAAAAACTTTTTTTACCTATGCTTAATCCTATGTTGCCATCTTTATCATTTTTAATTTCAACTTGACCTGTTTTTGCATCTATAACTGCTTTTTTAAGATCATTCGTTACAGAACCAAGTTTGGGGTTGGGCATTAACCCTTTTGGACCCAAAACTTTACCAACTTTAGACAATTTAACCATCATTCCTGGTGTACATATAAGTTTATCAAAATTTAAATTTCCTTCTTTAATTCTTTCTATAAAATCATCACCACCAATTATATCTGCTCCTGAATCTTTAGCATCACTTGATTTAGCTTCTTCGCATACTACAGCAACTTTAACTTTTTTACCCGTTCCTGAGGGCATGTTAACAACAGTTCTTAAATTTATTTCATTCTTCTTTTGTTTGTTATAAATTTGTAAATTTAAATCAATTGACTCATCAAATTTAGTTGTGCAATTTTTTTTAATAGTAGGTAATAATTTATCGATAGTATCTGATGAAATAGATTTTGTACCTAGTGGTAATTTTTTATATCTTTTTGAAGACATTATTCTTTAACCTCTATGCCCATTGATCTTGCAGAACCTGATATAATTTTTACTGCTTGTTCTAAATCGTTAGCATTTAAATCTGTCATTTTTTTTTTTGCTATCTCTTCGGCCTGTTTTCTTGTAATTGAAGCAACTATTTGTCTACCTGGTTCACTAGAACCACTTTTTAATTTAGCAGCTTCTTTTATAAAATGAGATGCCGGTGGTGATTTAATTATAAAATCAAATTTTTTATCTTTATATACAGTAATTATTACTGGGACAGGTTTTCCCATAAAATTTTTTGTTTTTTCATTAAAAGCTTTGCAAAATTCCATAATATTAATTCCCCTTTGGCCCAAAGCCGGGCCCACAGGAGGGGCGGGATTAGCTTGACCTCCTTTAATTTGCAATTTTACATATCCACTAATTTCTTTTTTAACCATTAACTTGTTTTCTCCACTTGGTTATATTCTAAATCAACTGGTGTTGGTCTTCCAAAAATTGAAACAGAAACTTTTAATCTTGATTTATCTTCATCTATATCTTCTATTAGTCCATTAAACGATGCAAAAGGTCCATCAATAACCTGGACTTTTTCTCCGACAGTATATTCTATAGCTGATTTTGGTTGTGCGACACCATCTTTTATTTGTCCTAATATTTTTTCAATTTCTTCATCAGAAACTGGTACTGCTATACCTTTAGTTCCTAAAAAACCACTCACTTTCTTAATATTTTTTATCATATGATATAAATCATTATCCATTTCTGACCTAATTAAAACATAACCAGGAAAATATTTTTTTCTTCTTTGCACTCTCTTTCCTCTTCTAACTTCAGTGACATCATGCGTGGGAACAATAATTTCTTCAATTTTATCAGAAAATTTTAATTTTACTGCTTCTTCTCTTATTAATTTAGCTACCTTGTTTTCAAAATTAGAATGTGATTGAACTATGTACCAATTCTTCATTATATACTCACTTTTAATAAAATTTCTAATAAAAATTTTAGTACTTGATCTAATAATAAAAAAAATATTGAAGCAATTATTGCCATAGCAACAACCATTAAAGTTCCTTGCAACGTTTCTTTGCTTGTTGGCCAAGTGACTTTGAATGCTTCTTGTTTAACTTCTTGAATAAACTGTAAAGGATTTTTCATAATATTATACTTCTTGGCAGGAGCGGAGGGAATCGAACCCCCAACCTCCGGTTTTGGAGACCGGCGCTCTACCAATTGAGCTACACTCCTAAAGGAGTCTACTCTAAAATTTTTGTTACTACACCTGCTCCTACTGTTTTACCACCTTCACGAATTGCAAAATTTAATTTTTCATTCATCGCAATAGGTGTAATTAATTTCACAATGAATTTAGCATCATCGCCAGGCATGACCATTTCTGTACCTGTTGGCAATTCCACTTCGCCAGTTACATCAGTTGTTCTGAAATAAAACTGTGGTCTATATTTTGTAAAGAAAGGAGTATGTCTTCCGCCTTCTTCTTTTTTTAAAACATAAGCCTGAGCTTCAAATTTAGTATGAGGTGTTACTGAACCAGGTTTCGCTAGTACTTGACCTCTTTCGACGTCTGTTCTTTCCACTCCTCGTAGTAGTGCACCAATATTATCGCCTGCTTCTCCAGAGTCCAATATTTTTCTAAACATTTCAACACCAGTGCAAACTGTTTTTTTTGTATCTTTAATGCCAACTATTTCAACTTCTTCTCCAGTTTTAACAATGCCTTGTTCAACCCGCCCAGTTGCGACTGTTCCACGGCCTGATATAGTAAATACATCTTCAACAGGCATTAAGAATGGTTTATCTTTTGGTCTAGTAGGTTGAGGTATATGTTCGTCAATAGCTTTCAATAATTCTAAAATTGAATTTTTTCCAATAGCTTCGTCTCTACCTTCTACCGCTGCTAAAGCAGAACCTTTGATTATTGGTATTTTGTCTCCTGGAAATTTATATGAAGTTAACAATTCTTTAATTTCTTCTTCAACAAGTTCAAGTAATTCTTTATCTTCAACTTGATCAACTTTGTTTAAATAAACAACAAGAGCAGGAACTCCAACTTGTCTTGCTAAAAGAATATGTTCTCTTGTTTGGGGCATTGGTCCATCTGCTGCATTAACCACAAGTATAGCTCCATCCATCTGAGCAGCACCTGTAATCATATTTTTTACATAGTCAGCATGGCCTGGACAGTCTACGTGAGCATAATGTCTTTTTTCTGTTTCATATTCGACGTGTGCGGTTGCAATAGTTATACCTCTCTCTTTTTCTTCCGGAGCCTTATCAATTTGATCATAGGCAATAAATTCTGCTCCTCCAGCTTCAGCTAAAACTTTTGTTATAGCAGCCGTTAAAGTTGTTTTTCCATGATCCACGTGGCCAATTGTACCTACGTTAGCATGTGGTTTTGTTCTCTCAAATTTTTTCTTCTCAGCCATTTCTTTTTACCTTTATATAATATTTGTTCATTTTTCTCTTTGGAGCGGGTGATGGGAATCGAACCCACGCAACCAGCTTGGAAGGCTAGTGTTCTACCACTGAACTACACCCGCATACCCAAGTGTGCACTCCATTGTTGAATAAAATTTTACCAATGGTGGAGGGGGAAGGATTCGAACCTTCGAAGACCGAAATCAACGGGTTTACAGCCCGCCCCATTTGACCGCTTTGGTACCCCTCCTAAATAGTCAGGGGAAAGCGTCCCCTTGTTCAATAAAGCTTTAAACAACAGGGGTTTTATATATTTTTATTGCATAAATGCAATACGAGAATTAGAGGTAAAATACAGAGAAAATGTGTAAAAACAATAAAAAATAATGAACAATTCAGCTTTTTTCATCGTTGGCAAACATCCTGTGATAGAAGCATTAAAAAATCCTAGTAGAAAAGTTTTAAGAGTTTTTTTAACTGAAGAATCTAAAAAAGTAATACATAGAGAAAATCAAGATAAAAATTTATTAAAAAATTTAAAAATCATTTATAAAACAAAAAAAGAACTTGATAATTACTGCAAAAATGACGGCATTCTACATCAAGGTTTTGTTGCAGAAATTGAACATCTAGAAAAATTAGAATTAAAAGAATTTATTAAAAAAAAAGATAACCTTACATTAGTTTGCTTAAATGATGTTACAGATGCAAGGAACATAGGTTCAATAATTAGAAGTGCAGCTTCATTTAATATAGATGGTTTAATATTTAAAGACAGACATTTTCCTTCTACCAGCAAGTTAATGTACAAATCTTCAAGTGGTTGTATAGAATATATTAACATATTTACTGTTTCAAATATAAATACAACTTTGAAATATTTAAGAGACAAAAATTTTTGGATATATGGGTTTGATGCTAAGAGCAATGAAGATTTTACTAAAATAGAATGGAAAGGAAATACTGTCTTGTTATTTGGTTCGGAAGGACATGGTATAAAAAAACACACAGAAAAATACACTGATTTCTTAGTTAAGATAAAAATTAATAAAAAAATTGAGAGTTTAAATGTCTCTAATAGTGCATCTATTGTTTTTCATTATATAAATCAACATAAAAAATAACTTGATAATATTTAAATTCTCTTTAAAAAACTCCTACGCCCCTGTAGCTCAGCTGGTAGAGCAACTGATTTGTAATCAGTAGGTCCGCGGTTCGAGTCCGTGTGGGGGCACCATCATCCGATAAAATCAACAATAATTATTTTTGCAGAATTAAGATTTAACTAAAATTTAGAATAAAGTGTGGTCATAGTGTGGACGGATTTGCGGTCTGATCAAGTAGTCGTTTTATTTTTATTTAAACCCAGAACAACGATCCCTAAAAGTTTTTTCATTTAATTCAACATTATCTAAAACTTGATAGATCAATAATTGAAAGAGCTTTATCATATAGCTTTTTATTATTTCCATCATGCTCAAATTTTATATATTTCGAAACAGTTTGTGAAGTTAGAGATTGACAGATCTCCTTATTTAAAAGTTTATTACATGTTTTTTCTGCCTTTA
>Ga0187833_10000072_pt1 | contig 97007 bp, 89 predicted proteins | sample ETNtaG_37_FD_167968 | JGI IMG/M metagenome (GOLD analysis project Ga0187833, IMG submission 167968) | Marine microbial and viral communities from oxygen minimum zone, Eastern Pacific Ocean - ETNP2014_SV_400_PacBio MetaG (Illumina Assembly) | ecosystem: Environmental > Aquatic > Marine > Hypoxic... | reverse complement strand
TCCATGGCGTCAAAGGCGACAAGCCGGCCGGACAGCCCGTCGCCAAGGCCCAGGATCAACTTGATGGCCTCGAGCGCCTGGATGGAGCCCACGATTCCGGGCAGCACGCCCAGCACCCCGGCCTCGGCGCAACTGGGTGCGAACTCGGCGGGTGGGGCCTCGGGGAGCATGTCCCGGTAGGTGACGCCCTCCCTGGGGTCGAACACCGTGACCTGGCCCTCAAAGCGGAAGATGGAGCCGTGCACGACCGGTATGCCCAACTTCACCGAGGCGTCGTTGAGCAGGTAGCGGCTGGGGAAGTTGTCGGCTCCGTCGACGATCACGTCGTAGCCCTCGAGTATCTCCATGATGTTGTCGGCACCCAGGCGCACGTCGTAGGTGACGACGTTGACGTCGGGGTTCAGGGCCGTAAGGGTCTTCTTTGCCGAGTCGACCTTGCGATCACCGATGCGCTCCTGGTTGTGGAGGATCTGGCGCTGCAGGTTGGACTCGTCGACCACGTCCATGTCGATGATGCCGATGGTGCCAACCCCGGCGGCCGCCAGGTACAGGGCCGCAGGTGACCCCAGGCCACCGGCGCCGAGCAGCAGCACCTTGGCCGCGAGGAGGCCCAGCTGGCCCTCCTCGCCGACCTCGGGCAGCAGCAGGTGACGCTGGTAGCGGTTGCGCTGTTCGGCGCTGAGGGTGCGCGGCGTTGTCCACTCGCGGCCCTCGTCCTTCCAGCGGTTGAAGCCGCCGTCCATGGAGACCACGTCGGTGTAGCCGAGCTGGGCCAGGGTGTCGGCGGCGAATGCCGAACGCACGCCGCCTGCGCACATGACCACGATGGGCTGGCTGCGGTCGGTGAGGCGACCCTCGATGCCGCTCTCGAGGGTGCCGCGGGGAATGTGCATGGAGCCCGGGATGGCTCCCTGTTCGTACTCGTCGGGCTCGCGCACGTCGAGCAGCAGGTGACCCTCGGCCAGCAGGGCCTCGGCCCCGGCCGGATCGGTCTCTTCGATGCGGCCCTTGGCGGCCGTGAGGAGTTCTCTGAAGGATGGCATGATCGAAAGCCTACCTAGTTGGTCGGGATTAGCAATGCCTGAAACCCGGGCCCGATCGGGAACATTCCCTTCGGCCTGTCCCCTGCCGGCCCCGGCTCAGGCTGAACCCACCACGATACCGAGCACCTCGCTGATCGAGCCCAGCACCAGCACGTCGGCCAGGTCGTCCATGGCGGTCGGCTCACCGTTCACGATCACAACCCCGGCGCCGTGCCTTACCGCCAACGGCACCATGGCCGCCACCGGATACACCGACAGGCTGGTTCCCACCGCCAACACCAGGTCACACGAGATCGCCGCCTGCTCGATGCGCTCGACATCACCGGGAAAGAGGCTCTGACCGAAGCTCACGGTGGCCGACTTGAGCAGGCCCCCACAGACGCCACAGTGAGGGTCGTCGTCGCCAGCTCGGACCCGCTCCAACACAACCTCGATGTCGTCGCGCCACTCACAGTCCAGACACATCGCCTGCCGCGTGGTGCCGTGGATCTCCACGATGCTGTCGGGGTCACTGCCCGCTGCCTGGTGCAGGCCGTCCACGTTCTGGGTCACGAGGGTGTGGACCAGGCCCCGCTGCTCCAGGTGCACGAGCGCCCGGTGGCCGCTGTTTGGAGCGACGTCGGGCCAGAGCTCACCGGACGCACGAAGCGCCCACCGCTGCCTCCTGATCCCGGGATCGGACACGTAGTAGCGGATGTCTGAAGCCTTCTCGGCCTCGGGGTTCTTCGTCCAGATCCCGTCGGGCCCACGGAAGTCGGGAATTCCACTGTCTGTGGAGATGCCAGCACCGGTCAACACGACAATCCGGCTAGCGGTATCCACGAGGTGGGCCGCCCTACCGGCTGCCTCCAATGCCTCTATTGACGCTCCGTCAGTTGTCGCTTCCGACTCCATCCCACTGAGCCTCGCGCATCTGCCGGGCAAACCCCATGCCGGTGCGTTGGTCAACGGGTAGGGGCCGCTGCCGGGCGTGGAACTACTCAGCTTCCACCTTCTCAAACGAGGATGCCAACTCCACGAGCAGGCGCACACCAAAGCCGGTGGCACCTTTAGTCCATTCGCCCTCATCGGCATCGCTCGAGGAAGGCCCGGCGATGTCTATGTGTGCCCATGGGATGCCATCACCCACAAACTCTGCCAGCACCAGTCCGGCGGTCAGTGCTCCCCCGTAATGGCCGCCGATGTTCTTCATGTCGGCGACCGTTGAGTCCAGCATCTTCCTGTAGTCGGACGGCAGCGGCAGACGCCAGACCCGCTCACCCGTCTTCTCAGAAGCGGCCTCGACCTGTGACAAGAACCTGTCGTTTCGACCCATCAGGCCGGCAATACTCGGCCCCAGGGCCACCATGCAGGCACCCGTCAGGGTTGCCAGATCAACTATGGCGTCAGGCCTGCCTTCACTCGCGATGGCCAGGGCGTCGGCCAATACCAGGCGGCCCTCGGCGTCGGTGTTGAGCACCTCAATGGTTTTGCCGTTCCGGATGGTGAGCACATCGCCCGGGCGCGTCGCATCACCGCCCAACATGTTGTCAGTCATCGGCATGTACGCCCGCACACGACACTTCGGCGCGAGGGCCGGCAGGACCGACATGGTGCCAACCACGGCGGCGGCACCGGCCATGTCCTTTTTCATGTCCATCATCCCGTTGGCCGGCTTGATGGAGAGGCCACCCGAGTCAAAGGTGATTCCCTTACCCACAAGGGCGATGGTTCCAGTGCGCCGCGCAGCCGCCACGCCCTTTGGCGTGTAGGTCAACTCAACGAACCGAGGTGGGTTAGACGATCCCCTACTGACACCCAACAGGCCACCCATGCCGGCCCGCTTGATGGCCGCCTCGTCAAGTACCTTGACGGTGATACCCGCATCCCTGGCCATACGCCTCACGCGGTTGGCAAAGGCAGCAGCCGTGAGGGAACCACCTGGTTCGTTTGTCAGGTCACGGGCCAGGGTTACACCACCTGCGACTGCCACGGCCGTCTCGACAGCCACCCGAATGCCAACAGCGGTGCTGCCAACCAGTGTCACCTTTGCCAGGGTGTCCGTGTCACCACCTGATCCAGTCTTTGAGCGGTAGCCGAACCTGTAGAGAGCCAGGGATATTCCCTCCACTACAGCCTGAGTGGCGTCAGCTGCATCAATTCCCGATACTGCAGCAAGGTCTGTTGCCAGCGTCTTTTGTTTCCGCACTGCCCGGGCCAGGTCCGCTGCAGCGTTCCTGACCACATCGGTCGTGACGTCTCCAGCGGGCCCAAGGCCAACGGCCGCCACTAACCGGTCGCCGGAAGGGACTATCTGCACCTGGCCGGCCCCGGCGGCAAAGCCGAGGCGCTTGAGTGAACCGGAGTCGAGGCCGTCGGGCAGGTCGTTACCGAGGGCCTCTTCGGTCAACCCGTGGGCCACAACTGCGACCTTGGAGGGGACGCTTCGAGCAGCGGTGAAGGTTGGCGGAGCGGGGGTTGGCACTTGTGTTCTAAGTCTCGTTATCTCGGCTTTGACTGTCAGGTGGTCGGATCGACTGGAACCGACCGGGCGGCAAAGGGGCTTTCATCTTGCCAGCGGGCAAGCGTCCACAACAAGTCCGAAAGACGGTTCAGGTAGGGCACTACCGCTGAGCTATCGGCTGCACCGGCCAAAGATGAACGCTCAGCGCGGCGGCAAACCGTCCGGGCCATGTTCAGGCGGGCAGCAACCTCGTTTGGGCCGGGCAACACGAACTCGGTGGGAGGGTTGAAGCGGCCTGAAACCTCGTCGATCAGGTTTTCGAGGTGGCTGACCATGGCCATCGTCGGGCGACCATCGGCATCGTCCAAGCGGGAGAGCTTCTCAGGGTTGCAAGCCAGGTCGGCCATCACCACCCACAGGTCGCGTTCCAGTCCGAGCAGCATTTCGGCCAAGCCGATCCGGGCCTCGTCGCTGGCAGCGGCCCGCGCCAGACCGATGCAGGCCTGGAGTTCATCGACGTCGCCGTAGGCGGCCGGTTGGGTGGAGTCCTTTGACACCCGGCCGCCGTAGAGCAGGTCTGTGGAACCGTCGTCTCCGGTGCGGGTGTACACACGCCGTGCATCGACTACATCCGCTTCGGGGAAGGTTTCAGATGAGTCCTGCGCCATGGATCGATGAGCCTACCGGCAGACCTTGTGAGGGAACCCCGGCCGGCTCAGACCAGAACTGCCCTGGCAACTAGGTCCATTCCAAAGGCGGTCAGGATCGCCAGGTACAACAGGCCCGTGGCGGCCATGACCGCGCTGTACTGTCGTTCACGCAGAGCAGCCCGGGTCAGTCCGACAAGCACGATCGTCGAGACCGCGCACGCGGCCCAGAACCAGCCCAGCAGGCCGTTGTAGCCGTCGTCGATGGTTCCATTCAGCACAGACACCATGCCCGTCGGCCAGAGAAGCACAGCCAGTTCGAACGGCCACGCCAGGCCCGTCCACCAGACCAGTTCAACGAGCGGCCCCCGGGCCAGGCCCGGCTGCACCAGATACCAGTGGCCCAACAGCATGGCGTCGCTTACCGCCCCCAGGAACAAGGCGCCCACCAGCGTGCGGGCAACAGACAACAGGGCCGGATCCCCGGCGTCGATTCCAGCGGCCAGCAGCGCAACGAGCCCCACAACAGGCGCCACCAGGTCAAGGATGGGCGGGAACTCGGGAACGTCGGGGTCGAACCTGCGGGCCTTCTCACGGACATCCACGTCGATGCCCGTCATCTCGGCAACCCGGGTGCTGCGCTGCTCCTCGACCACCCTCTGGCCCGCCACGCCGGCACGACGCCGCAGGACCGATACGACAAAGGCAACTACCGTCGCCACGACAACCCCGGCTGTGGCCACCTCCCTCACGAGAACCGTGTTGAACATGAGGCCCACCACCAGCGAGCCAACTGCCATCAGGCCAAAGGTGATCCGCATGGTCCAGCCGTAGCCAACGCCCACCTCGCGGCGCCGGGCGGTGACCCACAGCAGGAACAGGCCACCAACAGCCCACTGCAGGAGGACCGTCGCCGGATCAAGGTCGATCACGTTGGAACCCGGTTCAGCCGTCGACCACGGCCAGGCCGTGGTCGACCAGGTTCATGGCGTCGGGGCCGTCGACCGCCGCAACCACGATGTCCTCGAGGCGTGCGCCCCACTCGCCCGGCACATAGATACCCGGCTCTATCGAGAAGGCGTGCCCGGCCACCAGCGGAAGGTCGTTGCCGACCACGATGTTGGGGTGCTCATGGGCCTCGACGCCGATGCCGTGGCCGGTGCGGTGGATGAAGAACCCGCCGTAGCCGGCATCGTCGATCACGGCACGGGCCGCAGCATCGACAGCCTCACACGGCGTGCCGACCGTGGCCGCAGCCACACCCGCCGCATGCGACGCTAACAACACCTCGTAGAGTGCAGCAAGGCCCGGAGCGGGATCACCGATGTGAACGCAACGGGTGATGTCGGAGCAGTAGCCGACACCGTCGGCATCGGCCATCGTGCCACCGAAGTCAAAGAGCACCGCCTCGCCCGCCCTGATCACCCGGTCGCCGGCATCGTGATGGGGGCTGGCGGCATTGGGCCCAGAGGCCACGATGGCGAAGTTGACCTTCTGGTGGCCCTCCTCGATGATGCGGCGCCCTATCTGGGCCGACACCTCGGCCTCGGCCCGTCCTACCAACGGGATCTCCCCCGCCTGGATCTCGGCGGCTATACGATCCACGGCCGAACCGGCGGACCGCAGGGCCTCGACCTCGGTGGTGTCCTTGACCGAGCGGATAGGAGCGGTCACCTCCGACGCACGGCTGAACCGGGTGCCGGGTAACTCGGCAACCAGGTCAACGAGGAACCCGGCCCATGTCTGGTCCCCCACCGCCACCCTCCCCGCAGGTCCGATGAGATCGGCAGCAAGGCCGATCGGGTCATCACCGTCCCTCCAGGACACGACCTCGAACACACCGACACGCTCGACCACACGGGGAGCCTCCAGGAACGGAACGATAAGGCTGGCATCGCCATCCCTCGGGACCACCAGCAGCGTCAGGCGCTCCAACGGCATTGCCTCGTAGCCACAGAAGTAGGGAAGGTCGGCCCCCACCGACAGGACCATCACATCAACGTTCTGGTCGGCCATGACAGCCCTGGCGCGGTTGAGGCGGTCGGCGAACACGGCGTCAGGCTAGGGGGCGGCGGCTACCGGCGGGCCCGGGAGCTACCGGGACGCCAGCACCACCGGCACAGCACCTGCAGCGTCAGCAGCCTGGCGGGCGTGGAAGCTGGACCTCGTAAGCGGGCCAGCCTCGACGTGGGCGATGCCGAGGGCACGCCCCACCTCGGTCCAACGCTCGAACAGGGCCGGTTCCACCCACCGCTCAACCGGCAGGTGGTTGGTGGTGGGACGCAGGTACTGCCCGATTGTCACGATGTCGCAGCCCACCGCCGCCAGGTCCGCCAGGCAGCCATCGACCTCGGAATCGGCCTCACCCAGCCCCACCATGATCGACGACTTGGTCGCCAGGCCGGCCGCTCCGGCAAGGGCCAGCACCGAGAGGCTGCGGGCGTAGCCGGCCGACGGCCGCACCCGACGTTGAAGCCGGGCCACGGTCTCGATGTTGTGGTTCAACACGTCGGGTCGGGCATCAAATATCGTTGCAAGGGCATCTGGGTCGCCCTTGCAGTCGGGGATGAGCACCTCAACGGCCGTTCCAGGGTTGGCCTCCCTGACAGCGGCGATCGTGGCCGCAAACGCCGACGCCCCGCCATCGGGAAGGTCATCGCGGGCCACGGCCGTTACCACGGCGTGCGCCAGGCCCATCTCGGCCACCGCAGCCGCCACCCTCCCCGGTTCAGACCCATCCAGGTCGCCGGGCCGACGGGTGTCGACCAGGCAGAACCCACACGTCCTGGTGCAGCGCTCACCGTTGATCATGAACGTGGCCGTGCCGTCGTTCCAACAGTCGAAGATGTTCGGACAGCCGGCCTCCTCACAGACGGTCACAAGCTTCTGCCGGCGCATCAGGCCCTTGAGGCGCCGGTACTCCGGACCCGTCTCAAGTAGCACCCGCATCCACTCGGGTTTGCGCCCGACCGGTGGCCGCTCCCCCGGCCCCTCCCCACGGCTGAAGGCGCTCAGGTCGCTGGCGTCGGAACGCCACGCCACATCGGCGCGCTCAACGGGACCCCTCGCCCACTGCCCCGCAGCACGCTCAACAACCAGGTCCACCACCTCGGCCATCGTGGCCTCGACCCCCTCAGAAGCCAGAGAGGTGACACCAAGCCCGGTGATTCCACACGGGACCATGCGGTCAAAGAACGAGAGGTCCGGGTCCACGTTCAGGGCAAAGCCGTGCATCGTCCTGGCACGGGTCAACTTGACGCCGATGGCCGCCACCTTGCGCGGGTTGCTCCCCCCTGGATCCACCCAGACACCGGGGTAGGGCTCGAGCCGGCCCACGTCAGCAAGGCCCAGGCCACGACACACCCCGATCAGCAGGTCCTCGACCGAACGCACGTAGGCGACCGTGTCGGCCATGCCCCCACCACGCTTTCCAGGCAGGTGGAGGAGCGGGTAGCCCACAAGTTGGCCCGGACCATGGAACGTGATATCACCGCCCCGGTCAGCCACCTCCAGATCGGCACCAACCTCCTCAGGAGGAGCCAGGAGGTGCTCGGTGGTTGCCCGCACCCCCAGGGTGTACACGGCATGGTGCTCCAGGAGCAGAAGGTGGTCGTCGCCACCGTGCTCGTGGATACCCCGCTGCAGGGCCAGCGCATCGCGGTAGCGCACCCTCCCCAGCCAGCGGACACGAAACGGCCGGGCAACGGGTGGAACGGCGCTGCTCAGAACTCGGACTCCCAGTCGCGGGTCTGGATGACCTCACGCACCTTCGCCAAGAAGGCCGCCGCGTAGGCGCCGTCAAAGGCCCTGTGGTCCCAGGCCAACGCCAGCACACCCACCGAATGGATCGCCATCGACTCTGCACCGTCCTCGTCAACAACCACCACGGGCTTGCGGCTGATGCCGTCCGTCGAGAGGATGGCCACCTGAGGCTGGTTGATGATCGGGAACTGGAACATCGTTCCGTACTGCCCCGGGTTCGTGATGGTGAACGTGCCACCAGCCAGGTCGTCGGGCACCAACTTCTTCGAACGCGCCCGGCCCGCCAGGTCCACGATCGCCCGTGCCACCTCGGTCAGCGACATGTCGTCGATCCCGCGGGCGACCGGAGCGAGGAGGCCCTCAAAGTCCAAGTCGACAGCCACCGCCAGGTTCACGTCGCCGTGCACGATCAGCTCACCGTCCCCCACGCTGGCGTTGATCCGCGGGAAGTCGGCGAGTGCCGTGACCACCGCACGCACGATGAACGGCAGGTAGGTGAGGCTCGAACCCTCGGCCTCTTTCCAGGACGCGCGGTGCGCCTGTCTGACGACCTCGACACCCTCGAAGTCGACCTCCATGGCCGTGAGCACGTGCGGCGACGTGGACTTGGAGGACACCATGTGCCGACCGGTGCTCCGGCGGATGGTGTTGAACGGTTCGGCCCGACCGGGGTTGTCGCGAAGGAAGTTCTCGACATCGGCCCGGGTGATGCGGCCGCCCAGGCCGGTTCCCGTGACCCGAGCCGGGTCAACACCGTTGTCGGCCAACAGGGCACGAACCACCGGCGAAAGCAGGCGTGAGGAACCGCTGGAGGAAGGAGCCGGCGTCGGCGCCGCAGCGGCAGGCTCAGACTCAGACGGCGAATCGGCCCTAGGCATCGGAGCAGAAGCAGCAGGAGCCGCTACTACCGGAGCAGGTGAAGCGGCCGAACCGTCGTCGGCCTCAAACCGGGCCAACAGGTCACCCACCTGCACCAGGGCACCCTCGTTTGCAACAATCTCGATGAGCACACCCGACATCGGTGACGGAACCTCGGAATCCACCTTGTCGGTGGACACCTCGTAGAGCGGTTCATCAAGGTCCACGTGGTCACCCACCCGCTTGAACCACTGCGTGACCGTGCCCTCGGTGATCGCCTCACCGAGTTGGGGAAGGAACACATCGGCCATCAGGTCACCGCCTCAGCCATGCAGGGAACGACCCGTCAACGAGAGCACCGTCTCGCCGAACAACTCGCTCAGGGTCGGATGGGGCTGGATGTGGGCCGCCACATCGTCGACGGTGGCCTCCCAGTTCACGGCCAGATACCCCTGGCCCAACTGCTCGGTCACCCACGGGCCCACCATGTGCACCCCCAGGATTCGACCAGCCCGGCCATCGGGACCAACCTCGGCCACAACCTTCACGAGGCCATCGGTGTCACCCACGATCATGGCCCGGCCGTTGCCCGCGAATCTGTGCGACGACACGACCACCTCGTGACCCGCCTCCCTGGCGGCAGCCTCGGTCAACCCGGCAGACGCCACCTCGGGATGGGTGTAGATGCACCACGGCACGGTTGCCGCATCCAGCGGCAGCGGAGCCTCGCCGAGGAGGTCCTTCACGACGAACATGCCCTCGGCGAACGCCACGTGAGCCAACTGTGGCGTTGCCACCACGTCGCCCACAGCGTAGACCCCGGGCTCGCCGGTCACCAGGCGGTCATCGACAGAGATGAAGCCCCGCTGGTCGACCTCGACCCGGGTTCCGACAAGACCTGCGGCGTCGCCACGCGGGCTACGTCCAACGGCCACGACCACGAGGTCCACCTCGACCTGGTCATCGCCGAAGCTGACCACGGTAGAACCACCGGACGGCTGATGCCCTGAAACCGAAACACCCGTGTGCACGCTGATGCCACGGCGGCGGAACGAGCGCCGCACCACCTTGGCCACATCGGCGTCGCACTCCGCCAGGATCTCGGGCAGGGCCTCGAGCACCGTGACCTCGGACCCCAGGTCCGAGAGCATCGAGGCGAACTCGCAGCCGATCGCGCCGCCACCGATGACCACCACCCGGGCAGGCACCTCGGTGATCGACAAGAACTCGTCGCTCGTGACAACCAACTCACCGTCGACCTCGAACCCGCCGATCATCCTGGGCGACGACCCCGTCGCAAGAACCACGTGATCGGCCTGAATCGTGGAGGTTCCCTCCCGGTCGCCCCCCGGGGCATGCTCGACGGTGACCGTGTGGTCGGGACCCAGGCGACCCGTTCCGTCATAGACCGTGACACCGCGCCCCGACAGCAGCGACCCGAGGCCCTTGAACAGGTTGTCGATCACCCCACGCTTGCGTTCCTGGCTGACAGTCAGATCGACGCTCGGCTCGCCACCGCCAGCATTGACGCCGAAGTCAGAAGCCCCCTTCACCGCCCGCAGCACCGAAGCCGTCTCAAGCAGTTCCTTGGCAGGAATGCAGCCCACATGCAGGCACGTGCCACCGATCAGGTGCTCCTCGACCAGGCCCACGTCGAGCCCGGCCGAAGCGCCATACAGGGCAGCCGCGTAGCCAGCGGGCCCACCACCGATGACAACCAGGTCGTGGCGCGTCATGCCGACACCAGAACCTGAACAGCAAAAGCCATCAACAACGCCATACCGCACACTAGTGCTGCAAGGATCAACAGGCGCGTGCTCATCCGGTGGACGGTAACGGACCTAGGGTCACGACGTGCACCGGAAGCCACATCCCACCGCCCTCCTGGCAGCCCTCCTAAGCCTGACCCTCGCGGTAGCAGCCTGTGGAACCGGCGCCCAGACGACCACACCCGATACGACACCGCCAGCCACCGCCTCGCCCGTCACGACCTCACCCGTGACGACCTCAGCTACAGGCGTGCCGCAGATCCTCGACTGGGAAGCCACCCTCATCGGAGGCGACGCCATCAACGGTGCCGACCTGGCCGGACAGGACACCCTCTTCTGGTTCTGGGCACCCACCTGACAGATCTGCAGGGCCGAAGCCCCGACAGTCGTCGAGGTCGCAGCAAAGTCAGACTTCACCCTCATCGGCGTGGCCGGCTTGGCCCCCAACGAAGACGGCCTGGCCGCAGTCGAGGAATGGGGCATCGGCACGTTCCCCAACATCGCCGACCGTGGCCCGATCTGGTCACGCTTCGGTGTCTTCGGACAGCCGGCTGCCATCGTCGTTACGGCCGACGGGGGGGCTCTCGGCCACATGGGTGCCCTCGACAAAGCCGGCTTCCAGGACCTCGTCGACCGGGCGCGCGCTGCCTGATCCTCGTTTCCTCAAGCTTTCTGGCCCTCCACGGCTGTGGGCGTCGCCGAGCACGGTTCGCTCGCTAGATGCTCGCTCATCCGTACCCGACACCGCCTTCTCCCGGACAGCCAGCACCAGTACCCAACCGTGCAGGCCACGACTGGCCCCACCAACTGGCAGACAGCCGCCCTGCCTCATTGTTGGCTGGGGAGGTGCCGGGTGGGAGCTGGCTGGTTGAGAGCGGGGCGCCGGGAGTGGGGCGCAGCGACTTACGCCAGTCGAGCAAGCCACGCCGGCGGCGCCCCGCCCGGCAGACAGACACGCGAGAAGCCCTACCGCCGCTGCGACAATCGAGGAGTCGTGGCCGACCAAGGTGAGAGACAGGACCAGGTGGCGAAGGCGGCAGCTTGGTAGGCGGTGAGAACCCGTGCTGGAGGATGGCGGCGACGGCCGTAGCCTGTCGGGGCGATCGACAACGGGAGAGCAGGAATGTCGGGAAAGACCCTCAGCCAGAAGGTGTGGGACCGCCACGTCGTGCACGCGGCAGAGGGCGAACCCGACCTTTTGTTCATAGACCTGCACCTCGTCCACGAGGTCACCTCACCGCAGGCCTTCGACGGCCTCCGTGCAGCGAGTCGGGCCATCCACCGGCCGGACCTGACCGTCGCCACCGAGGACCACAACGTCCCCACAGCCGACGTCGACCAGCCGATAGCCGACCCGGTCAGCCGCCGCCAGGTCGAGGCACTGCGTACCAACTGTGTCGAATTCGGTGTTCCCCTCTACGGGATGGGCGACCCCGGGCAGGGAATCGTGCACGTCATCGGACCCGAGATGGGCCTGACCCTTCCCGGCATGACGGTGGTGTGCGGCGACAGCCACACCAGCACCCACGGGGCGTTCGGTGCGCTGGCGTTCGGCATCGGCACCAGCGAGGTCGAACACGTGCTGGCCACCCAGACCCTCCCCCAGCAACAGCCGGGCACCCTGGCGGTGACCGTGAACGGGGAGTTGCCGGAAGGTGCGACGGCAAAGGACGTGATCCTGGCGATCGTGGGCCGCCTCGGAACGGGTGGCGGCATCGGATCGGTCATCGAGTATCGGGGTGATGTGATCCACAACCTCTCCATGGAAGGGCGCATGACGGTCTGCAACATGTCGATCGAGGCCGGTGCACGTGCCGGAATGATCGCACCCGACCAGACCACCTTCGATTACCTGGCCGGCCGGGCCCACGCTCCAGCGGGCGCCGACTGGGAGGTAGCCGTGGCCGACTGGGCAGCGCTGGCCACCGATGACGACGCTGTGTTCGACTCAGAGATCGTGCTGGACGGCGCCGACATAGTGCCGCACGTCTCGTGGGGCACGAACCCCGGACAGGTCGTGCGCCTCGACGGTTGGGTTCCTGATCCGGCCCAGATGGCCGATGCCAGCGAGAACGAGTCTGCGGGCCGGGCCCTCGACTACATGGGCCTCGCTGCCGGCACCCCCATGCGGGACGTTGCCGTTGACACCGTGTTCATCGGATCGTGCACCAACGGCCGTATCGAGGACATGCGGGCCGTGGCAGCCGTCGCCGAGGGCCGCCGGGTGAAGGACGGGGTGCGCACGCTGGTGGTTCCAGGTTCAGGCGCTGTCAAGGCCCAGGCTGAGGCCGAGGGCATCCCAGCCATCCTGCGGGCAGCCGGATTCGACTGGCGCGAGCCGGGATGTTCGATGTGCCTGGCAATGAACCCCGACAAGTTGACGGCAGGCGAGCGCTGCGCCAGCACCAGCAACCGCAACTTCGAAGGCCGTCAGGGCCGTGGCGGACGCACCCACCTGGTGTCGCCAGCCGTGGCCGCCGCAACCGCAATCGCCGGACGGTTCGCCTCGCCGGCCGACCTGGACTGAGGAGAAGAGATGGAACCGGTCGAGATCGTCTCAGGCACCGCTGTTCCGCTGCGGCGGGCCGACGTGGACACAGACCAGATCATCCCCAGTGACTGGCTGAAGCGGGTGGAGCGCACCGGGTTCGACAAGGGCCTCTTTTCGGAATGGCGCGACAGCCGGGACTTCGTCCTGAACGACGAGCGCTTCGAGGGTGCCGTCGTGTTGGTGGCGGGCCCCAACTTCGGCACCGGGTCGTCACGCGAACACGCTGTCTGGGCCATCCAGCAGTACGGGTTCGCTGCGGTTGTGTCACCACGCTTCGCCGACATCTTCCGCAACAACTGCACGAAGAACGGCCTGGTGCCCGTGCAGGTCCCGGCCGAGGTGGGCGAGGCACTGCTCTATGCCATCGAGGCCGACCCGGGGCTGGTGGTGACGATAGACGTGGCCAACCTGACCCTCGAGGCCCCCGATGCCGGTATCTCGTGTTCCTTCCCGCTGGATTCCGCGACCCAGGAGCGCTTCATCGAGGGCCTCGATGACATAGGGATCTCGCTGCGCCACGAAGATGCCATCGCCGGCTACGAGGCGGACCGCCCCGTCTGGCTCCCGACGACCTCCTGACCGGCCACCCACCGGAACAAACATGCGGGACGCTGCGGTTCAGGTCACCGCTGCTGCAATGCTGTGGCCAATGAACACCCCGAAACGACGCCACGCCACCCTGCTCGTAGCAGTCACGATCCTCGCCGCTGCATGTGGCTCAGCAGACGCAGTCGGGCCGATTCAACTCACTGGCGTCACCTCCACGACCCCGTCCGACGCTTTGCCGACCACCACCACGACCCCACCGCCGTCCACCACCCTGCCCGCGACGACCACGACCCTCGTGACAGTCGACATCGGCGACGTGGAGTTGACCAGCGGCCTGATCCCGTTCACCGCATGTCAGGACCTGCTGGTGCACCTGCGGGCCGAAGCCACCAAACGCGTCGGGCCCTACGGACTGGGCGAGGGTGGCGGCTACTTCGGCGGACCGGTCATGTTCGCCCGCGAGGAAGGCGAAATGGCGATGTCGGCTCCGGCAATGGCCATTGACGACGCAGCCTTCGGCATGGACATCGAGGAGTCGGCCGCAATGGCCATGGTCCAGGGCGTCGACTTCTCCGGCACCAACGTGCAGGAACTGGATATCGACGAACCGGACCTCATCAAGACCGACGGCAACCGGATCATCGTCATCCAGGGCGCCGAACTGCACTACATCGACATCTCAGGACCCGAGGCCGTGCTCACCGACACGCTCAACCTGGAGAACCAGTGGAGCAGCGACCTCCTCCTGTCTGGCAACCGCCTGCTTGTCATGGCCTCCACAGAGCCTCCCTGGGACCTCTACGGTCCCGACGGGGGCGACGGCGCCGCCAGCCCGCTGAGCCGGCTGGTCCCGCCCGGCCAGTGGCGCCAACTGACAAGCATCATCGAGGTGGACCTGAGCGACCCCTCAAACCTAGTGGTCGCCAACACGCTCACCCTGGGGGGCCGCTACCTGAGCGCCCGCGTGGTCAACGGTGCGGCCCGGATCGTCACCACCTCGGCACCCGACGACCTACCGTTCGTCTATCCGGCCAACGAGGCTGGCGAGGAACGTGCCGAGGCAGCCAACAGGGAGGCCATTGCACAGACCGAGATCGCCGACTGGATGCCGCGCTACGTCCACAAGGCCGGTGACGGAACAGTCACAGACGGCATGCTCGTCAACTGCCGCAACGTCGCCCACCCGGTGGAGTTCTCGGGCTTCTCAACCCTCTCGGTCCTCACCGTGGACCTGGGCGCCCCCCTGGGTATTCCGTCGAGCATGGGCGTCCTGGCCGATGGCCAGACCGTGTACGCCGGCAACGAACACCTCTACGTGGCCACCAACCGGTACGTGGAAGCCGACGAGGACCCCTGGAACGAGCCCAACAACGACTACGCCACCTCCATCCACCAGTTCGACGTGACCGACCCGACCGCCACCCCCTACACGGCCTCTGGCACGGTTCCCGGCTACCTCCTGAACCAGTTCTCCTTGTCCGAACATGCCGGCCACCTGCGTGTTGCGAGCACGCTCGGCAGCCCGTGGTGGTTCCAGGAGGAGAGCGAGTCGCTGGTGACAGTGCTCGCCCACAACGAGGGCGAACTGGCCCAGGTGGGCCAGGTGGGCAACATGGGTCGCGGTGAGCGCATCTTCGCGGTGCGCTTCATGGGTGGCACCGGTTACGTGGTGACCTTCCACCAGACCGACCCCTTCTACACCCTGGACCTATCCGACCCGACCCAGCCGGCGATCATGGGCGAGCTCAAGATCGCCGGGTACAGCGGCTACCTGCACCCCGTGGGTGACGGCCTCATCCTGGGCATCGGCCAGGACGCCACCGACGAGGGCCGCACAACGGGCGCCAAGGCAACCCTCTTTGACGTGTCGGACCTATCAGCCCCGGCCGTGCTCGACTCCTGGGAGGCCGGAGGCGGCAGCACCTCGGTCGAATGGGACCACAGGGCATTCCTGTGGTGGGCACCCGAGAACCTGGCCGTAATGCCGTTCATGGACTGGCGCAACGACACCAACGCCGCTGTGGTCCTGCGCATCGGCGACGGAACCATCACCGAACTGGGCCGTGTCGACCACAAGCCCGATCCGAGCGGCCCAACCGAGTTCCCCTGTCCGACGATCGACGCCAACCTCCTCACCGGAGGTGCCCTTCCCGACGGTACCAAGGCCGAGCTTGCACTGTTCCTGCCAGAGGACATCACCCTCATGCTCTGCGTAGCCGACGACTCATCTCCCGACAAGGACCTCTACCCCTGGGTCGACGGCTACACGTGCGAGTTCCTGAACGCTGCCGATGTGGCCGAGTACGGCATGGAGTTCGGCATTGAGGCTCTTGACGTACCTGAAGGAGCCACCATCGGCGCCTGCTTCCCCGAGAACTACTCCTGGATGCCACCGATCGAACGAGCGCTCGTCATCAATGATGACCTTTGGTCATACAGTTGGGGCCAGGTGCAGGCCAATGACCTTGCCAGCTTGGAACGCCTGGAGACTGTCAGGTTCTAGAGCACCTACTGAGAACCATCGGTATGGCAGACCTCGTCCCACCTTCTCGATAGAAGCCCCCAGAAGCCGAATCCGTCGATCAGGTTCTAGGTGCTGGCGGAGCCCTCCCAGTGACCTGGGAAAGGCAGCCAAGGTAGGACTAGGCGAAGATCACGTACCTTTCAGGGGTGTTCTGTCCCTGATCGCTTGAACGGCACCGTCTGCGTCTACCGACGAACCCCTGTTGTAGGGGAGCATCCCGAGGGCAACCGCCATGGGGCAGATGTTGAGCGCAGCGGTGGTGACCAGGGCTGCACCTATGAGCAGCGAAAGCACCCAAAAACCGGAAACGGCCGCATTCAGGGCGAAGCCAACAACCACCAACAGGCCGGCGGTGAACCTGACTTGCCGGTCCATGGCCCAACGCGACTTGCCGAGGACCAGGTCGCCACCGGCCTCATTCCATGCGATGACACCACCGTCGAGCACGCTGGCGGCCCGGCACCCGGCTGCCGCCAGGCGCTCACCGGCCTGGCCGGCGCGCTGGCCCGACTCACAGATCAGCACGATCGGGCCGATCGCCTCGGCAAACTGCTCGCAGCGCCCTGCAAGCAGATCCAGCGGCAGGTGCACAGACCCGGCGATGTGTCTCGTCTCGTACTCGGCGCTGGTGCGCACGTCGACGAGCGTCACAGCGGGCCCGGCCTCCAACTGGCTCATCAACTCGTGGGCGTTGACTGTCGTGATGTCCATGGCGTCCCCATTTCGTCGGCGGTCCCTGCAGGTCCAGTGTGCCCCAACGAACGGACGATTGGCACCCCACGGCGGGGTCGACCTCAGCCCAGGTGCCCGGGCCGTTCGACGGCGTTGGGGTCCTCGCCGGTGTCGCGTACGCGGGCGATCTTGTTCAACGCTGAGATGAACGCCCTCGCCGACGCCTCAACCACGTCGTTGGCCAGGCCCCTCCCGGAGACCTTCAGGCCGTCGCTGCTCTCAAAGGACAGGGCCACGTCAGCCAGGGCGTCGACGCCACCGGTCACCGACATCACGTTGTAGTCAGTGAGGTGACCGTCGATGCCCGTGGCGATCTTGACCGCCGTACACGAGGCGTCGACCATGCCTGAACCCTCGACCGAGACCGACTTCTCCTCGCCACGTACCCGCATCACCAGGTCGGCCGACGGCGTGGTCTGACTGCCGGCCCTGACATCGATGCTTACAAGTGAGAAGGTGGCCTCGACCCTGTCGCCCATCTCCTCAGCTACCAGCGCCTCCAGGTCGGCATCGGTGAGCTGCACCTTGCGGTCGGCCAACTCCTTGAAGCGGGTGAATGCGGCGTTGAGTGCATCACCCTGGATCTCGATACCCATCTTCTGAAGGGTGTCTTTGAAGGCGGCGCGACCCGAATGCTTGCCGAGCACCAACTGGCTCTCACCCTGACCCACCACGGAGGGATCCATGATCTCGTAGGTGGTACGCTCGTTCAGCACACCGTGCTGGTGGATGCCAGCCTCGTGGGCAAAGGCATTGCGACCCACCACGGCCTTGTTGAACTGCACCGGATAGCCGGTGAGGCGGCTCACCATCCGCGACGACCTGGCCAACTCCTCGGTCCTGATGCTGGTCTCGACCGTGTCATAGGTGTCGGGACGGGTACGAATGGCCATGACGATCTCCTCCATGGCGGCGTTGCCTGCCCGCTCCCCGATGCCGTTCACCGTGCACTCCACCTGTCTGGCGCCAGCCTGCACGGCTGCAAGAGAGTTGGCCACGGCAAGCCCCAGGTCATTGTGACAGTGCGTGCTGATCACGTAGTCACCCGAGACACGCTCCCTGATGGCACGAATGCGCTTGGCCCACTCGGCCGGAATGGCGTAGCCGACGGTGTCGGGGATGTTGAGCGTGCCGGCACCATTGTCCACCGCCGCCTGGAGGACATCGCACATGAAGTCGAAGTCGGATCTCGAGGCATCCTCGGGGCTGAACTCCACGTCGTCGGTGTAACCACGGGCCCACACCACCGCCGACACTGCCTCGGCCAGCACCTGATCGGGGCTCATCTTTAGCTTGTGCTCCATGTGGGTCGGACTCGTGGCGATGAACGTGTGGATCCGACGCTTCTGTGCCGGCTCGATTGCCTCCCAGCAGCGGTCGATGTCCTTGTGGGCGGTACGTGAAAGACCGCAGATCACCGGACCCTTCACGGACGAGGCAATGGCATGCACGGCCTCGAAGTCGCCCTGGCTGGCAATGGGAAAGCCCGCCTCGATGTAGTCCACACCCAGGCGCGCCAACTGCTCTGCGATCTCCAACTTCTCGCCCGTGTCGAGGGAGATGCCCGGCGACTGCTCGCCGTCGCGGAGGGTTGTGTCGAAGATGACAACCCTGTCTCTGGTCGGTGTGTCGCTCATTGCCTGCTCCGGTCGTGTGTCGAGTTCATCTGGCTGGTCGGGTCGGTCAGTTCCTGCTGAAAACGAGAGAACCTCCCGGCCCTTCGGGCTCAGGAGGTTCGGACGAACGCGTATGGGTGCGCTCGCCCTAGGTAAGCAGCAGGATGTTGAGGTCGGTACGCATCAGCCGACAGTGTAGTCACGGTCCACGCCGTGCTCACAACCCGTTAGTCGGCTCAGGCCGAGCCAGGTCAGGTCAGGTCGATTCCTTTGGCGCTGATAATGCCCTCGTGCCCCTCCAGACGTCGGACCACGTCCGCCCCTACTGGCTGGTCGGTTGCCAGCACCATCACGGCAGTCGAGCCCCCCTCGTAGTGCCCGACGGTCATGTTCGCCACGTTCACCCCCGCGTCGCCGACCACGGTCCCCACCAGACCGATCATCCCGGGTCGGTCGTCGTTACGCACGACCAGCATGTGGTCACAGGGCGGTACGTCGACCGGGTGGTCGTCGATCATCACGATTCGCGGCTCTACCGACAGGCCGACCAGCGTGCCCGACAGCGCCAGCCGGTCCGAGCGCAGCGTGATGGTGTTGAGGTAGTCAGTTGCGGTCGACGAAGAGATCGTGCGCACGTCGAGACCCCGCTCACGGGCCATCTCGTCAGCGTTCACGTAGGTGACCGCCTCGGCCACCACCCTGTCCAACAGCCCCTTCACTACCGCAAGGGTGGCGAGACGATCATCGACCTCTCCGACCTGACCCCGGAACTCCACGTCTATGCGATCAGGAAGTTGTCCTGAGAGAGCCCCGAAGACCTCGCCCAGCTTCTCGGCCAACGGCACGAACGGCCTGATCACCTCTGGGGCGACGCCCACGTCGATGTTCACCGCGAACGGCACGTACTCACCGGCCAGTGCCAGGACCACCTGTTCGGCGATCGCGGTGCCGGCCTTGTCCTGGGCCTCTGTGGTACTGGCGCCCAGGTGAGGCGTCACCACCACCTGTTCCAGGCCGAACAGGGGCGACTCGGTGGTTGGTTCCTCGGCGAACACGTCGATGGCGGCACCGGCGATACGCCCGGACCGGACTGCATCGGCCAGTGCCTCCTCGTCGACTATCCCTCCCCGGGCCACGTTCACGATGCGCTGCCCCGGTTTGGAGACAGCCAGCAGGTCGGCACCCACCAGCCCGACAGTGTCAGGGGTCCTCGCCAGGTGGAGGGTCAGGAAGTCTGATCGTCGGGCCACCTCGTCCAGGTCAGCCATCTCGATGTTCAGGTTCCTGATGCTCTCCTCGACCACAAAGGGGTCATGGGCCAGGATCCGCATGCCGAACGCAGCTGCACGCTCGGCAACCAGCCTCCCAATGCGACCCAGGCCGATGATGCCGAGGGTCTTATCGCACAACTCGACACCCTGCCAACGGGAACGGTTCCAGACCCCGCCCACCAGGTCGGCGTGTGCCTGGGGTATACACCTGGCCTGAGCCAGCAGCAGGGCCATGGTGTGCTCCGCGGCCGAAATCGAGTTGGACAACGGTGCATTGACCACCATCACACCACGCAGCGTGGCCGAACGCACGTCGACGTTGTCAAGGCCGATTCCGGCCCGACCGACGACAACAAGGCCCTCGGTGGCCTCGAGCACCGCAGCCGTCACCTGCGTGGCCGACCTGATGATGAGCGCCGACGCACCCTCAAGAGCCGCAGCCAGATCGGCTCCGTTCAGGCCCGACTGCATGTCGACGTCGTGACCGGCACTGCGCAGGAGGTCAAGGCCGGATTCGGCGATCTCCTCGGTTACCAGCACCCTTGCCATGTGTAGAGCGTGCCCCAACCCGCCCCGGCCCGCAACCGTGTTCCGGCAGCCGTCACACGGCGTTCACGTTCCCGACGGCTCAGGCACCATCCACGTCAAGTGGCGACAGGTCGTCAGCCGGGTCGAATCCGAAGCGCTGGGCGAAGAACGACAGCTCGGCCTCGAGTGCACGCACAATGTTGGGGGCCCTGCGAAAGCCGTGCCCCTCGTCGGGGAACTCCAGATAGGCGAACGGAACACCCTTCTCCCTCAGAGCATCGGCCATGCTACGAGCCTGGTTAGGAGGCACAATCGGGTCCTCGGCCCCCTGGAGTAACAACATCGGCGTGGCAAGCAGGTCGGTGTGGTGGATCGGAGACCTCGCCCGGTACACCGCCTCGTCGCCGGGCCACGCACCCACCAGGCGGTCCAGGTAGCGAGCCTCGAACTTGTGGGTGTCGGCCGCCAGCGCCGCCAGGTCGGCCACGCCGTAGCGGCTGGCTCCGGCGGTGAACACGTCGTGGAAGGTCACTGCTGCCAGCACCGTGAAGCCGCCGGCGCTTCCCCCCTTGATAGCCATGCGCTCCGCGTCCACATCACCCCGGCCAGCCAGGAAGCCGGCAACCGCCACACAGTCCTCCACGTCAGCGACACCCCATTCCCCCCAGAGTCGGTGCCGGTAGGGGCGGCCGTATCCGGTCGAACCCCGGTAGTCCACGTCGGCAACCATGAAGCCACGGCTGGTCCAGTAGGCGATGGAGAGCTGCAATTGGGTCCGTGCCGAACCCGTGGGGCCACCGTGGGCGAGCACCAGGAGCGGCGGGCGCTCACCTCCGGGCACCCGGTGGTCCGGGCTGGTCGGTGGGTACACGAGGGCATACGCCTCCTCGCCCTGCGACGTCGGAAAGCAGACCGCCTCTGGCACCGGGAACCAGCCATGCTCGAGGTCCAGGTTGCGGCGGAAGCTCAACTCATCGACCCCATCCGGGCCAACTGCCACTACCGCCGGCTCGTTCACCCAAGAAGCCACGACCGCCACAACCCCGTCGTCGAACTCCGACACCGACCCGATCGAAGTCGCATCCAGGTCCAGGTCACTGATAGCGCCGTCGACAGCCAGCACGGACATCTTGTCCACCCCCCCGACGCGTCGGGCGAACCAGACCTCGTCGCCGACGAACGCGTACCTGGACAGGCCGAACACCCACTGTGGTGTCGCCACCTCGAACCTGCCCGAGGTGAGCTGCTCCAACGACCCGTCGCCCCCCAGCCTGTACAGGTGCCACCAGCCGTCACGGTCGGTGACGACGTGGAGCACCCCGCCGGCGTTCCATTCAGGCTGGAAGAACGACTCCCCCGATCCCGCCTCTCCGCCAGCCACACCGTCGACACGACATCCACCTGAGACGACGCCGTCGTCGAAGTCAGCCACCCACAACTGGGTGTCGTCCCACGGCAGGTTCGGGTGGTCCCACTGGACCCATGCCAGATGGGCACCATCGGGCGACATGCGCGGCGAGGACACGAAGTCTGGGCCCGACACCAGGGCCTTGACCACCAACGATCCGTCCAGCGCCACGGCCACCAACTCGTTGGCCGGCTCACTCCCCTGCCCGTGCGACTCCCGAACGCAGACGTACCAGTTGCCATCCGGCGTCGGCCGCCCGTCCGCATACCGCAACGCCCTCGCCGACTCCGGCTCCGGTGTCAGGGCCGTGGGCGATCCACCCGCATCCAACCGGTAAAGGCGCTGGTCCGAGTGGTCGCTGTAGACGAGCGTGCCGCTGTAGGACCACCAGGCCCCGCCGCCGTACTCGTGCACCAGGGTCCTCACGTTCACCTCGGCAGGAACGGCGTCAACCCCGTCGCACACGACAACGGTGCGGCCGCCCTCGCCGGGACGCGCCTCGGACCACCACACCCGGCCACCGTCGACGACAACCTCGCCCGGCGACGCAGCACCGGCAACCAACAGGCCTGCAGTCAGCGGCGACCCCCAGCTACCGCAGGGAGCCTCGACAGCTACGTCCCCCATCCAAGCAGGTCAACGACCCGGCCTCCGAGGGTAAACGGGTCATAGGGCTTCGCTATCAGACCGGCACACCCGAGCGAGTCGTAGGCATGCCTGTCCAGTGGATTGGCCTTCGCTGTGAAGAGGACGACCGGGATACCCACCAGCGCATCGTCGCCGCTGAGCTGTTCCAGGACCGCCCTGTCGTCCATCACGGGCATCATCATGTCCAACAGGATCGCATCAGGTGGGTCCTGTGCTGCAAGCCGCAACCCCTCGGCACCGGACGCGGCCTCAGCCCCGGCAATGCCCCCTTCAGCGGCGCTGGAGCCATACAGCCACCAATCCGTTGGCCCTCTGGGGCACCCTTGTCGGACACCCTCTACCGGGTTGCAGGGGCCTCACCACGACCCGGCCTGACCAGACCCTAGTGCAGTCTCCGATTCCGGTCCCCTGGCTCGTGCCTGTCGCCTACCCGTTCAACAGGGAGACCACGCGGGTAAGGCCCTCTTCGAGGTCGTGGTCGCCCAGGGCGAATGAGAGGCGGGCGTAGCCCGGGGTACCGAACGCCTCACCGGGAACGATCGCCACCTTGGCCTCGTCCAGGATGATGCCAGCCAACTCGTTGGTGGTCGAAGCGGTACGCCCGGCGATCTCACGGCCCAGCAGCGCTGACATGTCCGGATAGGCATAGAAGGCACCCTGTGGCTCCAACAGTTCGAGGCCCTCGATCTGGCGGAGCAGGCCAGACATGGCAACCCGCCGCCTGTCGAAGGCCTCGCGCATGGCCACGACATCGCTCAGGTCACCGGCCACCGCCGCCAGCGCCGCACGCTGGGACACGTTGGCCACGTTGCTCGTGGCGTGCGACTGGAGGTTCGCCGCAGCCTTCACGAGGTCGGCTGGACCGATCATCCAGCCGACGCGCCAGCCGGTCATGGCATAGGTCTTGGCGACGCCGTTCAGCACCACACAGGTGTCGGCCAGGTCAGGAACCAGGGCACGGATTGAGTGGTGCACGTGTCCGTCGTAGGTGAGGTGCTCGTAGATCTCGTCGGCGATGACCCAGATGCCGTGCTCGTGTGCCCACTCCCCGATTGCCCTGATCTCGTCGGCCGGATAGACAGCCCCCGTCGGGTTGGACGGCGAAACGAAGAACAGCGCCTTGGTGTTCGGGCTGCGGGCCGCCTCCAACTGGTCGACGGTGACCCGAAAGCCCGAGGCCACGTCGGTCTGGAGAACCACGCTCGTTCCACCGGCGAGGGCGATGCACTCCGGATAGGTGGTCCAGTAGGGGGCCGGAAGGAGGACCTCGTCGCCGGGGTTCAACAAGGCTGCACACGAGTTGTAGACGGCGTGCTTGCCGCCGTTGGTCACCAGCACCTGGGAAACCTCAGGGCGCCACCCAGAGTCACGTTGGGTCTTCTCCACCAGTGCCGCCTTCAGTTCCGGCAGTCCGCCCGCCGCCGAATACTTGTGGTTGACCGGGTCCTCACAGGCCGCCACGGCAGCGACAACGATGTGGTCCGGTGTGGGGAAATCGGGCTCACCAGCACCGAACCCGATGACAGGCTCACCGGCCGCCCGCAACTCCCGGGCCTTGTTGGTCACGGCCATGGTCGCCGACTCGGCGATGGCACCGACACGGGTGGATAGGCGTTGGGTGGTCATTGGGGCTCCCGGCTTGGCTGGTTGCCGCCAGTCTGCCAGCAGCGGCCCACCGATCGCTGCCCTATTCAGCCACAGGCGGTGAAGTAGGGCGCCAGGTACTCGAGGGCCAGGTCGCCCTCGGCCTGCTGGGCCAGGCCCTGGTAGGCGAGGCATGCTGCAACCTCCAGCTCACCGCGGCCGCACCCCAGCTGCCGGGCCCTGTCCTCAAACTCGGATGTACGCATCAGCCGATCGACAGCAGCGAAGGGATGGTCCGGGTCATCGGCCTCGAGGCTAGCGAGGGTCCGGCCCGCGAGGCTGTCGAGGACCTGTTCGGCGACGACACGACCCGCCCTGGTCAACTCAACGCAGGTCGTGGCGTCGGATGGTTCCGTGACAGGACCGTCGCCACACGAGGTGAGCACCATGGACACGAGGGCGAGAACGAGGAACAGGCCGGGAAGACGCATCACGGGCGAAGGTAGCGGTCGGATCCGACCAGGTGTCGTCAGCCGGCGACGATCATTGCCACGACCACGAAGTGAATCGCCACAGCGACGGTAACCAGCGCATGCCAGACCTCGTGGTAGCCGAAGACCCTGGGAGACAGATTGGGCCACCTGACACCCAACATGATGGCACCGCCGCTGTAGAGGATCCCCTCAACGGCTATCAGCACCAGCACCGTCGTGTCGAGTGCCCTGAACAGGTCAGGCGCCACCACTATCGGAACCCACCCCAGGGACAGGAAGAGGGTGTTCATGAGGCCGCGTGGCGGGTGGAACGGAAGCATCCGCAATGTCACGCCGATGGCGGCACCAATCCAGGTTGCCCACAACAGCAGTTGCGCTGATCGACCCTCGAGGCTCGACACGGCGACAGGGGTTGCGCTGGTGGCGATCAGGATGAAGATCGCCGCATGGTCGAACCGGAACAGGGCCTCCCAGACAGGTATCGGCCAACTCCTCAGATGCACGAGGGCGCTGGCAACAAACATGAGCAGTGCACCCGCAGCGAACACGCCCGCCCCCAGACGGGAGGCACCCGGAGGCGTCGTCCAGACCAGCACGCACCCGCCAGCGATGGTGAGGGGCACGGCCGTCCGGTGCATGACACCGCGCCACAGTGGACGCCCGTGCACCAGGGACCGCCTGACCGACTCGGAAACAGTGCCGGGAACCTCATCGTGCGCGTCCACCACGGCGACGAACCTAGACGCTGGACCTGACCTCATCGGGCCGGTCGGTGACGGTCACACCAGCAGGCGCAATCCGGCAGTCGCAGCCATGGCCGCCACGACCACGACAATGAACGGCGCCCGCCTCCATACAGCCACCGCTCCCACCGCCACGCCGACCAGGCGCGCGTCCAGGGCCAGTTCGGAACCGTCGGTTACCGACATCATCACCAACAGGGCCGAGAACAGAGCCGCCGGCAACAGCGACGCCACCGGTGCGAGCGGCCGGCTGAACCGCTCCCCCACCGAGATGCCGGCCAACTTGAACAGGTAGGCGCCAGCCGAGAGCACGAGGACCCCAGCCCAACTCATCGGAGACCTCCATCCTCGTCGCCGACCGGGGCCGACCGGGCAGCCACCCACAGGCCCGGCCCCACCGCCGCCGCCGCCAGGAGCATCGGAAGGCCCACCGGCATGGTGGGGACGGCGGCCACCGCAATAGCCGCCCCCACGAGTGCCGTGACCCTGCCCGGGCTTGTCCGCAGGTGCGGCACCAGGAGGGCCACGAACGCAGCCGGGAACGCAGCATCAAGACCCCACGCCCCAGGATCCTCGAGCACCCCACCCAACAGCACCCCCAGGACCGTGCCTGCGTTCCAGAACACGAACAGCCAGAGCCCCGTGAACCAGAAGGCGTCCCGGCCGTGTTCCTGCTGCTCCTGTGCTGTGGCCATCGCCGTCGTCTCGTCAATAAGGAACTGCGCCGCCACAAGCCGTCGGCCCGGGCCACCCCCCAGCCTCGGCGCCATGACCGGCCCGTAGAGCGAGTTGCGCGCTGCCAGCAACAGACCGCTCGCCACCGCCGCCGCGGTGCTCCCCCCACCGGCCACCACCGAGACCACCGCAAACTGCGACGCACCGGTGAAGGTGAGCACCGAGAGTGCCGACGCCTGTGACAGGGAGAAGCCGGAAGTGTCCGCAAAGACACCGAACGTGACTCCTATGAGGCCCGTGGCCGCCGCCAACACGAACGCCTGACGACGGTGGGCCACCAAGCGCCTCACCGGAGGAGGCCGACCAACTGATCAATCAGGCCGTCCAGCTCCTCGGCACAGGCGTGGAAGGCGTCCTGGTCGCCCGAAGCCGGATCCACGACCTCCTCCCACTCCCCTACCTCGACAGACGCAAGGTTCATGTCGGCCAGACGCTCACCGAGGGGCCCTCCGGGAGGCAGGTGGCGCACCAGGCGGGGAAGGGTGGCGGTTCGGGCCGCCACCTCGGGATGGTGCCGCCTCATCCAGGCCACGTGACCCGGCTCCATGGCCACCACCAGATCGGAGTCCACGTGGTCGTCGCCGAACTGGCGGCTCCTGTGGCCCATGTCGGAGAGGTCGAAGCGGGCCAGGGCAAGACGGGTGCGCTGGCTCATCGGATGCCCCTCAAGGACAAGTGTCCCGGCAGCGACCGCAGTGAAGTCGGGAGCCCGGTCAGCAAACATGACACGGGCCATCACCGACCTTGCGGCGTTGCCCGTGCACAGGAAGCAGACGACCGGCCTGTGGTCAGACACGTTGCTCAGCCTCCGCTCCCCTGCCCCTGAGCCCTGGGCCTGTGTGTCACAGATACGAACAGCGCCTCAGCCTCGGCCGTGACCTCGCCCTCCACCAGGCACCTGGCCCGGGCAATGAGACGACGTCCTGACTGCTTCTCCACCCAGGCCTCGAAGCGCAGGTCGGCATCTACCGGCGTGGCCTTCCGGTAGCGGACCGCGAGACGTGCCGTCACCGTCGGGCCGACATCCACGAGGCCCGGTGCACCGCTCAGGATGTCGTCGAACAGCCCGGCCAGGAAGCCTCCGTGGAGTCGCCCCGGTGGGCCCTCGCGGGTCCTGCCCGTGCGGAGTTCGCCAACGACGATCTGCCTTCCCTCGGAATCGGTGTCACGTGTCACGGTCATCGGTGGCGCCAGGGGGTTGTGGCCTCCCCGGTAGAGGCTGTGCTCGCGGTGCTCGTCACGCAGACGCTCCCTGGCGGCATCGTCGAGGTCCCCGTCTGGTACCTCGTACCAGCGCAGCCTCACCGAGTCACCCAGCGCCTCCCTTGCCTCGGCCACCTGTCGACTGGCCTCCTCCAGCTGCTGCGGCGATGACTCCAGCCGGTGCAGGTCCTCGACTAGGCCCCTTACCTGGTCAGCCAGGCGTCGTGCCGGGTCACAGGTGTCCTCCGCTGCGGAAGGGCTCTCAGGAATCGGATCAGAGGTGACCATGGCCCCTCTGTCTAGCGGCTGGACATCAGTGGACGGTCAGTGACCGGGCCCCTCGCCCATTTCCGCAAGGGCATCGTGCAGTGATCTACGTAGCCGACGGGCGATGTCGGGGCCCAGGTGGGCGACCAGCCCCCGACCGGCACTTCCAACCTTCTCAACGGTGAGAAGGGCCCGCGGCATGGCATCGTCGTAGTCGTCGCTGATGGCCACTGCCCACGAGATCGGCGTCAGGTCGGCCTCCTCGAATCCCGGTGGATAGTCGGTGGAGTTGAACGGATGGTCGTCGATGGAGCGGCGCATCCCGGGAGTCTGGCATCGGACGTCACGACTGGTTAGACATAATCCTGAGTAATCTGATCGGAATAGTGTTGATTCTCGTAACAACCCTCTGTAGGTTGTCCTCCTAATCCCGACCAAACCTATCAGCTTTGCCAGAACCAGAGACATGACACCATCTGACACCACCGTTCAGATACACAGCAGGCCCGCCCTGTCGCGTTCCGAACTGGACACCCTCAACGAGAACTTCGAGACGGCCCACCCCAGCCGGGTCATCCAATGGGCGGTGGATACCTTCGGAAGCCGCTTGGCACTGGCCACCTCCTTTTCGGACACACTCCTCGTGGACCTGGCCCTCGGGGTCGACCCCGACATTGAGGTGGTGTTCCTGGACACCGGCTTTCACTTCGCCGAAACCCTTGACGTACTACGCCGCGCCCAGGTCCGCTACGAGATGAACCTGCGCGTCGAACGACCCGACCCGGCGACAGTAGACCTCTGGGCGCAGGGCAGCGACGCCTGCTGTGCCGCCCGCAAGGTTGCCCCGCTCGATCAGGCACTCTCCGGCAAGGTGGCGTGGCTGTCGGGCATGCGGCGAGGCGACAGCGCAACCCGGTCTGAAACACCCATCGTCTCCATCGACCGGCGAGGCCTCGTAAAGGTAAACCCCATCGCCGCCTGGCCCACACACGACGTCGAGTCACACATGGAGGCCAGAGGAATCATCGTGAACCCCCTCGGCGATGACGGCTACGACTCCATTGGCTGCTGGCCATGTACCGAACGCTCAGCAGCCGGCTGCGACATCAGGAGCGGCCGCTGGGCCGGCACCGGCAGAACTGAATGTGGGATCCACCTGTGAGCCCCTCCCCCTACCCGGTGAATCTGGACCTGACGGGCCGACGCGCCCTCGTCGTCGGCGCCGGACCCGTCGCTGCCCGCAAGGTATCCGGTCTTCTCGAGGCCGGCGCCGATGTCACCGTTGTCGCCCCCACCGCCGTGGCCGAAATCGCCGGCGAGAGCGGGCTGCGGTGGCATGAACGCCCCTACAGACGCGGCGAGGTGGCCTCATACCGCCTCGCCGTCACCGCCACCGGCGACACCGAGGTCGACAGCCAAGTGCACCGCGACGCCGAGGCAGCCGGAGTGTGGCTCAACAGCGCAGACGACCCCGAACGCTGCACCTTCACGCTCCCCGCTGTCTCCCGCCACGGCGACCTGCAGGTAACCGTGTCCACGAACGGGAACAGCCCCGCGATCTCACGCTGGCTGCGCAGGAGTCTCTTTGACGACATCGGCCCCGAACACTCCACCCTCCTGGCCCTTGCCTCAGAGGTGCGCGCCGAACTGTGCGAAGCGACCGGCACCAGCGAGTCACCAGCCTGGGACACCGTCCTGGACGACGACCTCGTGGAAACCGTTCGTCGAGGTGACCTGGACGCCGCCCGACAGGCCCTCCGGTCCGGCCTGGGTCTTACAGAAGGCCCAACCCTGGAGCCGGCACCATGACCGTCCACCTCGTCGGCGCCGGCCCCGGCAGCCCCGACCTGCTCACGCTGCGGGCAGCCAGGCTTCTCGACACCGCCGACATCGTCGTCCACGATCGCCTCATCGATCCCGGTGTCCTGACGCTGATCGCCCCCTGGGCCGAGGTCATCGACGTGGGCAAGCGACCCGGCGGACCAGCCGACGCCCAGGAACGCATTCACCAGATTCTCGTGGATGCAGCCGGCCGCGCACACACCGTCGTACGCCTCAAGGGAGGCGACCCCTTCGTGTTCGGACGTGGCGGCGAGGAGGCCGAGGCCCTTCGGGCAGCCGGCATCGACGTTGAGGTCGTACCCGGAATCACCTCTGCCATAGCCGGACCGGCATCGGCTGGGATTCCCGTCACCATGCGCGGACACTCCAGCGGCTTCACCGTCATCACCGGACACCAGGACCCCGCAGCCGACCGGGCAATCGACTGGGAGGCAGCGGCCCGCCTGGGAACCACCCTCGTGGTACTGATGGGAGCGACCCGGACGGCTGTGATCGCCGAACGCCTGCTGTCCGGCGGCCTCCCACACGACACACCCGCCGCCGCCGTCGAATCGGCAACCACACCACACCAGCGGGTCCACAGGACCACTCTCGCCGGCATGGTCGACCTCGCCGTTCACCCACCGGCCGTGCTTGTGGTCGGTGCTGTCGCCGGCCTCGACGTCACCGACTCCGGCACCACCGACAGGGGATTTGACGACCTGATCGCCCAGCTGGCCACCGAACACGGAGGCGCCCGATGGCCCAACTGACCAGCCCCACCGCGCCGACCAGCCCCGCCCCACCCATCGACCCCGAAATCGAGGCCGACATAGCCAAGTTCGAGGAGATGCTGGCCGACTACCAGTCCGGACGCGTCGACGATGACGTGTTCCGCGTCTTCCGCCTCAACAACGGCATCTACGGCCAACGTCAGGGAGGCACCAACCAGATGGTGCGCGTCAAGGTGCCCTACGGCTCCATGACCGCCGACCAGCTGGACATGCTGGGCTCCCTCGTAGAGGACCACAGTCGCGGCTGGGGACACATCACCACACGCCAGAACCTCCAGTTCCACTTCGTGGAACTGACCGAGGTCCCCGATGTCATGAAGAAGCTGGCCTCCGTCGGCCTCACCACCCGGGAGGCCTGCGGCGACACCGTCCGCAACGTGCAGGGCTGCCACCTGGCCGGTGCATGCCCCTTCGAGGTGCTCGACATCACCGCATGGGCCGAGGCGGCCTACAGGCACTTCGTGCGCAACCCGATCGCCCAGCGCCTGCCCCGCAAGTTCAAGATCAACTTCTCTGGATGTGCCACCGACTGCGGTCAGGCCATGTTCAACGACGCCGGCATCGTCGCAACCAGCCGCACCTTCGACGACGGCAGCATCGAACATGGCTTTCGCGTCTACATAGCGGGCGGGCTCGGCACGACACCGTTCCCCGCACTGGCACTCGAGGAGTTCACCACCAGAGAGGACCTGCTCCCCACCATCGAATCCATCCTGCGGGTCTTCGACCAGACCGGCAACCGCGACAACAAGCTGCGTGCCCGCATGAAGTGGGTCGTGGACCAGCTCGGCATCGAAGAGGTCCGACGGCGCATCTTCGCCACCCGCAAGCTCCTACCCGCATCGGCAACGTGGCCCGGCGGAATACCCAACGTCGTCACCGAATGGGGCGACACACCAGCCGGCACTGCACCGGGCGCCACACCAACCCCGGTTGGCCACGGCGTTCCCGTCAGCATCGGCGCCCGAACCCCCTACGACCGCTGGGCCGAGGCCAACGTGGTCCGGGGAATCGGCAACGGCACCGTCTCCGCCTACGCGTGGTGCGCCCTGGGCGACATCACCGGCGACCAGTTCCGCGCCATGGCGACCGTCGTGCGCCAGCTGAATGTCGAGATCCGCGTCACCAACAGGCAGAACTTCATCGTCCGCAACCTCGACGAACACCAGCTACCGGCACTGTTCGACATGCTCGAAGCCGCCGGCATGGCCAGACCCGGCGCAGAACTCTCACGCGACGTCGTGGCCTGCCCCGGCGCAGACACCTGCAACCTGGCCGTCACCCAGAGCCGGGGTCTCGCCCAGGCGATCGGCGACGCCCTCGACGAGGCAGGCCTCGCCGAGGTGGGTGGCGTACGCACCAACATCTCGGGCTGCACCAACAGCTGTGGTCAGCATCACACCGCCGACATCGGCTTCTTCGGGGCTGAGCGGAGGGCACACGGAAAGGCTGCGCCCGGCTACCAGATGCTGCTGGGCGGACACGTGGGTGACGATCAGATCCAGTTCGGCCGTAAGGCCCTGCGGCTGCCGGCGAGGAACGCCCCCGATGCCGCCGTTCGCGTCATCAGCCGCTTCGTTGACGAACGAGAGGCAGGTGAACCGTTCCACCGGTGGCTTGAACGATCGGGAGGGGCACCCGCCGTCGCCACCGGCCTGAAGGGCCTCGACGAGTTCCCCACCCCTGACGAGGGTCCCTCCTACTACGTGGACTTCGACGAGACCGGCCCCTACGTGGCCGAGATCGGCGACTCCGAGTGCGCCACCTGAGCGTGCGCCGGCTCCAACCAGCCTGACCTGGATCCCGCCCGTCGCAGCATCAAGCCCCTCAGGCGGGCAGGATCTCGGCCATGGACGTACCGATAGCACAACTGCTGCTCCAGGAGGACCCACCGGAGTACGGACGGGTCGAACAGGTCTCAACCCTTGTTCGACGCATCGTCGCCGACAACCCCTCCCGCTTCACCTACCACGGAACCGGCACATTCATCGTGGGGCCCACCTGTGGCGGCGATGTGGCGATCATCGACCCCGGACCCGACGACGAGGCACACGTGGCCGCACTGCTGGCAGCGGTCGACGACCAGACCGTCACCCACATCCTCGTTACCCACACCCACCCCGACCACTCACCGGCCACCGCAGCCGTCAAGGCCGCAACTGGCGCAACCACCTACGGTTTCGGACCCCACCCCGAGGCGGCCATCAGGGCACACGAGGAGCGGATCAGACGGGCCGTCGAAGCTGGAGAGGACCCCGAATCAGACGACGGCGAGGGCGGCGGCGACACCAACTTCGTGCCCGACGTCGCCGTGGCCGACACCGACGTGGTGGCCGGCGAGGGCTTCACCTTCGAGTGCCTCCACACCCCGGGCCACATCTCCAACCACCTCTGCTTCGCCCTGGCCGAGGAACGGACCCTCTTCACCGGAGACCACGTCATGGGATGGTCCACAACGGTCATCCCCGCACCCGACGGCGACCTGGCCGACTACATGGACGGCCTAGAACGCCTCGTCACCCGTTCAGAGACGACCTACCGCCCCACCCACGGACCAGCGATCACCGAACCCGTCCCGTTCGTAAAGGCCCTCCTGGCCCACCGACAGCACCGCGAGGACCAGATCGTGGCGGCCCTCGCCGACCAACCACGGTCCATCGCATCCCTTGTCGCCGAGATCTACGCCGACGTCGACGAGAAACTGCACAAGGCAGCCGGGGCCTCCGTATACGCCCACCTGCTGGCACTCAACCGCAGGGGCAGGGCCACAGCCGACCCCGAACCCGACCCCGAGGCCGAGTGGTCCCTCGCCTGAAGGCCTCCGTCCGGCTCAGGCAGGGGTGAACGCGCAGGGCAGGTGTTTGACCCCGTTCACGAAGTTGGACCGCAGGCGGTCAGGCGGAGCCGTGGCATGGATGTCCGGCAGCCGTCGAAGCAACTGCCGGTAGAGCACCGATATCTCCCGCCGGGCCAGATGGGACCCCATGCAGAAGTGCGGACCCGGGCCACCAAATCCGACGTGGTGGTTGGGATCACGGGTCACGTCGAACCGGTCCGGGTAATCGAACACCGCCTCGTCGCGGTTGGCCGAGTTGTACCAAAGCACGACCTTGTCGCCGGCCGAAAACTCCCGGTCGCCCAACCGCGCCCCATCCGTCGTGACGGTCCTGCGAAAGTGGATCACGGGGCTCGACATCCTCACGATCTCGTCAACAGCCGTCGACATGATCCCGTCGATGTCGGACAGCCACAGCTCGCGCTGGTCCGGGTTGGCCGTGAGGAGCTCGAGGCCCCAGGTAATCGCGTTGCGCGTGGTCTCGTTGCCCGCGACGCAGAGCAGCACGAAGAACGACGCCATCTCGTCGGCTGTAAGGCGCTCACCCTCCACCTCGGCATTCACGAGGATCGTGGTCAGGTCCTCGCCGTCGCCTCCCCGACGGGAATAGGCCGTCTCGTGCATGATGGCGGCCAGGCCTGCTCCCGCTGCGAGGAACACACCGAGGGGGTCCTCGATCTCGGCGAAGTACTCGGGGTCTCCCTGGCTGAGGATGACGTTGGAGAGCCGGAACACCTCGTCGTAGCAGTCAGGGTCAATGCCCATCATCTCACAGATGATCACCAGCGGAAGCCGGGCGGCAATGTCGTTGACGAAGTCGCACTCCCCCCGGTCGGCCACCAAGTCGATCACCGCGGCAGCGGTCTCCTCGACATGCTCCTCCAGTCTCTTCATCATCTTGGGTGTGAACCCCGCCGACACGATCCTGCGAAGGCGAGCGTGACGAGGGTCGTCCATGCTGATCATGGATCCGAAGAACTCGTTGAACTCCGGCGGCACGTCGGGAATAGTGGTCCCGTTGCCCGAACAGAACAGGTCGGCGCGACGGCTGGCCTCGACCACGTCGGCGTGCCGGGTCACCGCCCAGTAGCCGGGCCCCGCCGGCAGGAACTCGATGTCCCGCTCCTCGAAGAACCTGATCGGATCCTCGCGTCGCAGCGTTGCAAAGGCAGCCTCACGGTCGACCATCGGCTTGGTCCAGAAACCCTCCATGTCCGAAAGGTCAATGTCTCCCAGTTCCATTGCATCGACCATAGGAGCAGTGAGAGTTGATTGCCGAACCGTTCGAGGGTGGCTGGTCAGTCGAGTGCCCCTTCTCCCGGGGTCGGATTCCGGCCTGCCTGCAGGTCCTCGAAGCGCCTCATGGCCTGGGGCAGCGTGACGTCGTGGGTGAACACCCAGAACCTGTCAGCCTTCACCGCATCCACGACAGCGTCTGCCACGTTCGAGGCGTCGATCCCGTGCGCCGCCAGGTACTCCAGAATCTCGGGGTTGGGCATACCGGCCGGTTCCTCCCCCGAGAACTCCACCCAGTCGGGGCAATTCCGCTGCGACGAGAAGATGTTGGTCAACACCAGTTCCGGGCACAGACACGAGACACCCACGGGCGTGTCCTCCAGTTCCCGGTAGAGGGACTCCGACAGGCCCACGACAGCGTGCTTGCTGGCGCAGTACATGCCGAGCCTCACCGTTGTCATGAGGCCGGCCTGTGAAGCCGTGTTCACGATGTGCCCCTCACCGGCCTCGACCATCAGAGGGGCGAAGGTGGTCACCCCGTAGGCCACACCCAGCACGTTCACGCCGATCAGCCACTGCCACTCAGACGGTGTCGTCTCAAGCATCGGACCCGACGGTCCGATCCCGGCGTTGTTGCACAACAGGTGCACGCCACCGAAGTTGTCGATCGTTGCATCAGCCAGAGCCTGAACCGCAGCAGGGTCGGTTACGTCACAGAGGACACCCAGCACCGGTGCCCCCGCCGCCTCCAGGCGCGTCGCCTGCGCGGCGAGAACATCCTCTTCGACATCAGCCATCACGACCTTCATTCCCTGGGCCACAAAGGCCTCGGTCATGGCCAGGCCAATTCCGCTGGCCGCACCGGTCACCACCGCAACCCGACCCTCCAGTTCCTGCATGTCTCCAGCGCCTCCCTGTCACACGTCGGCCGGACGGTCGCATCAGCCTGCGCAACCGTCTAGCACACCCGCTGGCAACTCCATCGATCGGACGGAGTACCTTCGCCCCATGCCGGGGCCCCTTGAAGGAATACGAATCCTGGACCTGTCGGTAGCGCTGACCGGCCCGCTGGCAACAGGAATGCTCGTCGACCAGGGAGCCTCCTGTGTGAAGGTGGAACAGGCACCCACAGGTGATCTCATCAGGTGGATAGGCACCTCGGTTAAAGGCATCTCCGCCATGTTCCAGGTGGCCAACAGGGGAAAGCGTTCCATCGTTCTCGACATCCGCCGCGAAGAGGGAAAGGCCATCCTCTCGGACCTGGTGGTCGATGCCGACGTGCTGGTACAGAATTTCCGACCCGGGGTGGCCGAACGGCTGGGGGTCGCATACAGCGACATGGCAGCGCTGAAGCCGGACCTGATCTACGCGGACCTGACCGGATACGGCCCCTCAGGCCCCTACAGTCACAGGCGCGTCTACGACACGGCGATCCAGGCCCAGTCGGGCCTGACCGACAACCAGACGGGCCTGTACGACCAAAAGCCCCACCAACTCAGGCAACTGGCCGCCGACAAGATCACCGCCTACACGGCATCCCAGGCGATAACGGCCGCACTGTTCGCACGCCAGAATGGAGCCGGTGGCCAGCACATCCAACTCTCGATGCTGGATGCCTGCATCGCCTTCCTTTTCGTGGACGGAGCCGACCACGAGGTGATCCTGGACGGTGACCACTCCGGTCCCCAGTCGGTGGCATCCCAGGTCACACCGGTGGCGTTCTCCGACGGCCACGTAGCGATAGCCGCCCCCGATGACACGGGCTTCCACGGAATGGCTGCCGCATTCGGCGTTGACAGCTCGGATCCGGATGTAGCCACCGCTCCGGATCGTGCCCGCAACCGGGAGAAGCACATCAGGGTGCATCTGGAGGTGCACGCGAGTGCCACCAACTTCACGGTCGAAGAGGCCGAGGAACTGCTCGAGGCCAACAACGTTCCCTTTGGCACCATTCGACGGGTCGACGAGGTTCCGACCGACCCACAGGTGATCGCCAACGGGCTGTTCGTTGAACACGACCACCCGGCTGCGGGGCGGGTACGCCAACATCGCCCACCTGCACAATTCCTCGGCACTCCTACCCAGATGACCGAGCCGTCGGCTCCGACGCTCGGCCAGCACACGGACCAGGTGGTCGCCGAAACCGGGCGGGGCGACGAGGTCGCCCGCCTCAGGGAGGCAGGGGTGATCGCGTGACCGAGCGCATCGACAGCCGACGCTACGAGGCCTGGGCACGCCACTACGCCGAGCACGGCGCAACCGAGTTGATCCCGGCCGCAACCGTCATCATCCTGCGCGACGGGGATGACGGTCTTGAAGTGCTGATGCTGCGACGCAACTCCAAGATCGCATTCGGCGGTATGTGGGTGTTCCCCGGCGGCCGCATCGACGATGCCGACACCGTCAAGGGAACTGGTGGTGAACCGGACGAACTTGCCACTGCTGCGGCAGCGGCGGTCAGGGAAGCCTCCGAGGAGGCCGACCTGACCGTTGATGTCGGCTCACTCGTCTGGTTCTCGTACTGGGTTCCGCCACCGATCACCCCCAAGCGCTTCTCCACCTTCTTCTTCGCAACCCGCGTGGCGTTCGGCGAGGCCGGCGAGGTCTCTATCGACGCCGGCGAAATAACCGAACACGCATGGATGTCGCCCGCCACCGCCATGGAACGTCGCGACCGGGGCGAGATCGAACTGGCGGCGCCCACGTGGATGACACTCCACCTGCTCCAGACATGGAACTCGACCACATCGGCCCTGGCGGCGCTCGACGACATGACGCCGCTCTTCTACGAGACCCGCATGGCCCTTGCCGACGACGGGGTGGCTGCCATGTGGTCGGGCGACGCCGGATATGAGGCCGAGGACCCGTCCATCCCCGGACCACGCCACCGCCTGACCATGAGCAGTGACAGCTACCGGCTTGACAGGTCGGATGGCTGAAGGGGCCACCGACCCCCTCCCACCTCGTACCATCAGCCCGGTGAACAGGCACCTGGCAACCCCATCCGGGCTGAGCGCCGCCGAAGTTGCCGAACGGATCGCCGACGGCCGGGTGAACGACGTACCCGACGCACCCGTCCGCACGACCCGGGAGATCCTCAGGGCCAACGTCCTCACACCGGTCAACGCCATCATGGGAACCCTGCTGGGCCTCATCCTGGTAGCCGGCTTTCCCGGCGATGCCCTGTTTGCCGGAGTCATCGTCTCCAACAGCGTCATCGGCGTGATCCAGGAACTGAAGGCCCGACGCACCCTCACCGAACTGGCCCTCCTCTCGGCCCCCAGAGCCCGCGTCGTGCGTGATGGAACGCCACAGGAGGTGACCGTCTCCCAGGTGGTCGCCGACGACGTCATGGAGCTGACACCGGGCGACCAGGTGGTCGTCGACGGTGACGTGCTCTCAGGCCTGGGACTCGAAATAGACGAGTCCCTCCTGACCGGTGAGGCCGACCCGGTCGACAAGGCGACCGGCGACCCGGTGCTCTCGGGAAGCTTCGTCTCGGCCGGCTCGGGCCACTACCGGGCAACCAGGATCGGCGCCGACTCGTACGCCGCATCGCTGGCCGAGGAGGCCCGCAGGTTCAAGCTGGCCGACAGCGAGCTCCGCTCCGGGGTGAACACCATCCTGGCCTGGCTGACCGCCATTATTCCGCCTGCCGCCGGCCTCCTTCTGGTACGGCTGCTCATAACAGAAGACCTCTGGGAGGAGGCCCTGAGGGGCACCGTCGCAGCCGCCGTGGCAATGGTCCCCGACGGCCTCGTCCTGCTCACCAGTCTCTCGTTCATCGTCGGCGTGATCGCCCTTGCCAGGCGACAGGCCCTCGCAAAAGAACTCTCCTCGGTGGAACTCCTGGCGCGGGTGGACACCCTGTGCCTCGACAAGACCGGAACCATCACGACCGGTGAGATCTCCTTCGGCAGGGTCGAGACCATCGGCTCCACATCCGAGGCCGATGCCACAGCAGCTCTCGGTGCCATGGCCGCAGCCGACCCGTCACCCAATGCCACCCTGTCGGCCATTGCAGCGACCTGTCCGGACCCCGGCTGGACCACCACGTCGGTCACGCCCTTCTCATCAGCCCACAAGTGGGCCGCTGCCGAGTTCGAGGGCCATGGCGTATACCACCTGGGTGCCCCCGACGTGCTGCTGCCGGAGGGCGAGTGGGCCGCAGCCAGGACACGCGTGGCTGAACACGCCGACACCGGCTACCGGATCCTCGTCCTGACACGGGCATCGAGCCCTGTAGACGACCCCGACGCCCTACCGAGAGCCCGGGCACCGCTCTGCCTGATCCTCCTCGAAGACACTGTCAAGGAGGACGCACCTGAAATCCTCGAATACTTCACCCAGCAGGGGGTCGACCTCAAGGTCATCTCAGGTGACCACCCGGCAACAGTCGCAGCGGTGGCCCACCGTGCCGGCATCCCCGACGCCGACACCGGCTTCGACGGCCGCGACCTACCCACCGACCCCGACGAACTGGCCGACCTGCTTGCCGGCGAATCCGTGTTCGGGCGGGTGACACCACACCAGAAGCGGGCCATGATCACCGCCCTCCAGTCACGCGGTCACACCGTGGCAATGACCGGAGACGGGGTGAACGACGTGCTCGCCCTCAAGGACGCCGACATGGGAATCGCCATGGGCTCAGGAAGCTCGGCAACCCGCGCCGTGGCCCAACTGGTGCTGCTGGACGACCGCTTCTCCACCCTCCCCCGGGTTCTGGCCGAAGGCAGGCGCGTCATCAACAACATCGAGCGGGTCGCCAACCTGTTCATCTCCAAGGCCACCTACGCGGTGCTGTTGACCGCCCTCGTCGCCATCATCGGCTCCCCATTCCCTTTCCTGCCCAAGCAACTGACCCTCATCGGAACGGTCTCAATCGGGGTGCCCGGGTTCTTCCTTGCCCTGGCACCCGACACGTCGCTGGTCGACACCGGCTTCCTCCGAAGGGTGCTCAGGTACTCCCTGCCCGCCGGCGCGGCTGCAGCCATCTCCACCTTCGCCTGCTACGAGATCGTGAGGCGAGGTGATGCCGGCCTGGCTGAAGCCCGCACCGCCGCCACGATAGCCCTGCTGGTTGTCGGCCTCGTGATCCTCGTCTCCATCAGCCGGCCACTACGCACATGGAAGCTGGGGCTGGCCGCAGCCATGGCCGCCTCCTACGCGGGCGTGCTGGCACTTCCGACCGGCCGCGACTACTTCGAACTGGTGACACCCGACCCATCCACCTGGGCAGTGGTCGCCGTCTGCTCCGTTGTCGGCGGATTGCTCGTAGCTGCTGGCCCCCGCCTTCTCGAGGGCCGGGAGTAGTAGCGTTCCGCTGCAACCCACGATCAACCTGGTCGAACGCCTGTCCTCTGACCGGCACCAACGATGATGCAGGGGGTGAGCACCGATGACCGATGAAGGCAACGGGCTTTTCGCGACAGCCCTCGCCCAGTTCAACCGTGGCGCCGACCTGATCGAGCTTCCCGACAGCATCCGCTCAATCCTGTCGCAGCCCAAGAACGAGATCATCGTGAACTTCCCGGTGCTCATGAACACCGGCGAATACCAGGTCTTTCGCGGCTACCGCATCCAGCACAGCAACATCATGGGCCCCTACAAGGGAGGGGTCAGGTTCCACCACGCCGTAGACCTCGACGAGGTCAAGGCCCTCGCGTCATGGATGACATGGAAGTCAGCGCTCTGCAAGATCCCGTTCGGCGGTGCCAAGGGCGGCATCGCATTCAGCCCAAGGGATGTCGAATCCGAGGAACTGGAACGGATCGTCCGCCGATTCACACACGCCCTCGGTTCCAACATCGGCCCCGACCACGACATTCCAGCCCCCGACCTGGGCAGCAACCCCCAGGCAATGGTCTGGATGATGGACACCTACGCAAACTCAACAGGTGCCACCGAGCGACAGAACGTGAAGCGCATCGTCACGGGCAAGACCCTCGAAACCGGCGGCAGCCCCGGACGAGACAAGGCCACCGGCCAGGGCGTCATGTTCTGCCTTCAGCATTGGGCCGACGAGACGGGCTTCGACCTGAGTAGCGGAACCGCCATAATCCAGGGCTGGGGAAACGTGGGTGGGGCCACGGGTCGCATCCTCCAGGTTCACGGCGCACGTGTGCTGGCCGCCTCAGACCACCTGGGAGCCATTGCCGACGAGGATGGCATCGACGCCTTCGACCTGACCGACTGGGTCAACGAACACGGCACGGTCAGCGGGTACCCCAACGCCGACTGGATCGAGCCCGCCGACCTGTGGGGGGTCGATGCAGACATGGTGATCCCGGCGGCCCTCGAGAACCAGATCACGGCCGACAATGCCGGACAGATCAAGGCAAGGGTGGTCGTCGAGGCCGCCAACGGCCCTACAACGCTCGAAGCCGAGGCCATCCTGGCCGACCGGGGCATCGATGTGCTTCCCGACATCCTCGTCAACGCCGGTGGCGTCGTCGTCTCCTACTTCGAGTGGCTGCAGAACCGGTCGGCCCAGACATGGAACCTCAACGACGTGGACCACAAACTGCGCGACATCCTCTGGAAGGCGTCGGACTCCGTATGCGAGATCCGCGAAGAGCTTGATATCGCCTCGCGCCGCGATGCCGCCTATGCGATCGCGCTACGCCGCCTCAGGGTCGTATACGAACAGCGTGGGATCTTCCCGTAGGGAGAACCCGGTCTGACTGGTGTCAACTGGCCTCGGCCAGGGCCGCAGCAGCCCGCTTGGCCGCCACCTGGCGGCGTCCGATGATCGGCGTGGTCGGAGCAAATCCGGCAGTCGCCCGTTCAGACTCGGACTCTGCACCCCAATAGCCCAGTTCGCGGTTGTCGCGTGCATAGGCCTTGCACTCGACCGTCGATGCACAGGACTCACAGAGTCCCTTCGCCTTGGACTCACGTCGAACCCGGGCTTCGGGTCGCTCTGCGAACGGAGCGAAGAAGAGGTCGCTTCTACCCGCACAGAGGCCGTCGGTCATCCAGGCCTGCGTCTGCCAGTCGACGTACGTGTTCGCCGCTGTTATTGACATGGTCTCCCCGTTTCTGATTCCCTGGCTGTTCCCCACAGCCCCTCCAGACCGGTGATAGTAGGAAACCGGCCGCTGGCTGAACAGGGATCAACGATGATTGTTACAGAACCCATCCATCTCTACTAGCGATGCATCAAGGCGTCAAGCATGCCTCGCCACGATGACTACCCGGTAGCAACATGTCCGGATGTGGTGACCCACCCCCCGGTGCTGGCATGCTCGCACCCGTGAACCGGCCCACAGGACCATTCTTTGACGACCTGGCAGTCGGCCAGGTGCTCGACCCGGCACCCGCCATGACCATCGGGCCCGGTGAGGCCGCCACATACCAGGCCATCTGCGGTGACCCGCTCGCCACCTCCCTGAGCAGACCCCTGGCAGAGGCCGTCACCGGCACAACCGGCACCCTCGTGAACCCGGCGCTGGTGATGCACACCTCGATCGGCCAGAGCACCGTCGCCACCCGGGCGGTCATCGCCAACCTCTTCTACCGGGGCGTGGCACTCCAGCGAGCGGTACGCCAGGGCGAAACCCTCGAGACAACGGTCCAGATCCTGGGCCTGCGACAACTCACCAGCCGACCCGACCGGCCTGCCAGAGGACTCGCCCTGCTCGGCATCAGCACCACCTGCGCCGACGACGGCGAACCCGTCGTGGAGTACGAACGCTGCGCCATGCTCCACATGCGTGACCCCGAAGCCGAAACAGGAAACAGCGACGACCTGGGCAACGTGGACCCCGAGATCCACCTGGCTGCCTGGGCCGGCCACGCCCCCACAAACTGGAACCCGTCACCGCTGGCACACGACAACCGGTGGGAGCCCGGAACGACACGCACAGATCCACTGCGGGACACGGTCACCTCAGCACCCGAACTCGCCCGCCTCACCCAGAACCTGGCACCGGTCCACCGCGACCCCGCCGCCGGAGGCGGCCAACGCCTCGTCTACGGAGGCCACACCATCGGCCTTGCCCAGGCCTCCCTGAACCGGGTGATGCCCGCCAACGCAACCATCCTGGGATGGCAGGCCTGCGACCACACCGGACCCGTCCACGAGGGCGACGTCCTCGGCTTCAGCCACACGCTCATCGACGAACAACCGGCGGGTGCCGGCAACATGAGGGCTGTCCGGGTCACGGTCGAAGCAGGCCGCGATGGCGACGCCTTGCCCGTGCTCGACTGGCACCTGGTGGCCTGGGGGGCCTGAACACCCCCACCGCTCCCCGTCAGGGGCCAGCTACCACACCCCTGTCGAAGAGCTCACCCACCTCGGCCGATGAGAGACCCAGGTCCTCGCTCAGAACCTGCTCAGTGTGCTCACCCAGCAGGGGCGCCGTCGCCGCCCCCCGCTCAACGGCACCAGGACCCCCGAAGGCCAACGGCGAACCCGACACAAGGTGGGCCCCAACCCCGGGCTGATTCAACTCGGCAAACAACGGGTTCGCAGTCGAACAACGCCCATCCTCGTCGAGCATCTCCAAAAAGGTCTGGTAGGGACCCCAGCAGACACCGTGTCCGTCTAGAACCGACGCAACCTCGCGAAGGCTCCGCTCGGTGAACCACGGAGAGAACAGGCCACCCAGCTCGCCACGGGCGACGAACCGGTCACCCTCGTCGGCAAAGTCCAGCCCCATTTCAACAGCCAGAGCCGCCACCTCGTTGGTCGTACCAGTAGCCGCCAGCAGGCCCCTCCACTGCTTGGGGCTGATGGCCACGACCATCACACGCCGGCCGTCAGACGTCTGGAAGTCGCTCCCGTAGGCGCCGTAGAGGTCGTTTCCGATGCGCTCCCTCTGGGTTCCGTTCACCTGGGCTTCAGCCAGGTTCCCGAGCGCACCCACGGCCGCCAACGCCACATCGGCGAGTGCCAACGACACCAGTTGCCCCTCACCCGTAATCGACCTGTGACGATCCGCGGCCAACAGGCCCAGGGCGGCCATCTGGCCACACACCAGGTCCCAAGCGGGAACCACGTTGTTCACAGGCCTCGGGTCATCGGCGTGGCCCGTGACCGCCGGATACCCCACCGCACAGTTGACCGTGTAGTCGACCGCCGTGGTGCCATCGTGACTACCCGTGATGGCAACCATCACCAGATCATCGACACCCTCGCTCAGGTGCTCCCACGACAGCCACCCGACAGCCGGAAAGTTGGTGAGGAAGTTGCCCGCCCCGGCAATCAACCCACCCAGAAGTTCCTGCACCCTGCCGTCGGACAGGTCCACAGCCATCGACCGCTTGCCGCGGTTCAAACCATTCCAGTAGAGGCTGACACCGTCGTCGGTCAACGGCCACCGCTTGTGGTCGATCCCACCACCGATCCGATCGAAACGGACCACGTCGGCACCCAACTGAGCCAGGGCCATACCACCCGACGGCGCTGCCACGAACGCCGACCCCTCAACGACGGACAATCCCTCCAGCGGCCGGACGGAACTACCCGCAATGCTTGCGCCCATCAAGGTGTCGTCCGGTCAGAGCCTCAGGACCGGAACAGGATGTCGGCCAGCACCACGTCGGCATGCTCATCAAGGGACTGTGACAAGTTCAGGTCATAGGTGGCCGCAATCGTGCCGTCGGGAGCAATCAGGTACGAGTAGCGATACGGCAACACGGCCAGAGGATCATCAGCCGGCCGGACAGCCTCGTAGGCCGCACCCATCACCCTGTCGGGATCCGACAACAACGAATACGTAAAGCCCTGCGCGTCGGCAAAGACCTTCTGCTCCTCGACCGTGTCAAAGCTTGCACCGACAACCACGGCACCGACCTCCGAAAATGATGAGGTTCGATCACGGAACCCCTGGCCCTGAACCGTTCAACCAGGCGTCGAGGCCTTCGGGTACCACCACAGGGCCACCCACGAACCAGCCAGGTCGTCAGAACTGACCCTGATGCCGTTCTGGTCGGGCGCCGAGAACGCCGGCGCGACAGTTCCTACCTCGAGCATGGATATCCCCTTCTCGTTGCTGATCCGGATGTCGTACGCCGACCATAGCCGTGGAGACACAGGCCGATGGGGCCCCGGCCGCGTCGATGGCTAGGCTCCGTCCCCATCAAGAAATCGCCAGACATCCCTAGGGAGCCCCACAATGCCCGAAGCCGTAATCGTCGCAACAGCCCGCACCCCGATCGGACGGGCCAACAAGGGCAGTCTCGTCGACGCCCGACCCGACGACATGTCCGCCTTCATCATCAACGACGTCCTCGGCAAGGTTCCGGACCTACCACGCGACGAGATCGAGGACGTCATCTGGGGAACCGGCCAACCCGGCGGCGAACAGGGCAACAACGTGGCCCGCATAGCAGCGGTCCTGGCCGGCCTCGACTCGCCAGGAGTAACCGTCAACCGGTACTGCTCCTCATCACTGCAGACCATCCGCATGGCAGCCCACACGATCATGGCCGACATGGGCAACGTCTTCGTCTCCGGAGGCGTTGAGTGCGTCAGCCGCTACCAGTACGGCGCAGCCGACAACGGCCCGCACAACCCCCTCTTCGCCGATGCCGAAGCCCGCACCGCCAGCCGCACCACAGGAGGTGCCAAAACCTGGGCACCACCCGAAGGCCTACCCGACATCTACATGGCAATGGGCCAGACAGCAGAAAACGTGGCAGCCTACAAGGGCGTGTCACGCCAGGCCCAGGACGAATGGGGCGTCCGCTCACAGAACCGCGCCGAAGCCGCCCGCGACCGCGGCTTCTTCGAACGCGAGATCACCCCCTACACCCTCCCCGACGGCACCGTGGTCAGCACCGACGACGGCATCCGCGCCGGAACCACCTACGACAAGGTCTCACAACTGAACCCCGTGTTCCGCCCCGACGGCACCGTCACCGCCGGAAACGCCTGTCCCCTCAACGACGGTGCAGCAGCGGTAGTGGTCATGAGCGCAACCCGGGCAGCCGAACTGGGCATACCCCCGATCGCCAAGATCATCTCCTCGGGCGTGTCATCACTCAGCCCCGAGATCATGGGCCTCGGCCCCATCGACGCCATACGAATAGCCCTCGGCCGCGCCAACATGACCATCGACGACATCGACCTCGTCGAGATCAACGAAGCCTTCGCCGCCCAGGTCCTGCCGTCAGCCGATGAACTCGGCATCGACCACGACAAGCTGAACGTGAACGGCGGTGCCATAGCCCTCGGCCACCCCTTCGGCATGACCGGATCACGCATCATGGCAACGCTCCTCAACGGCCTCGAAGACTCCGACAAGGAATTCGGACTGGAGTCCATGTGCGTGGGCGGCGGCCAGGGAATGGCGATGATCGTCCAGCGCCTCAGCTGAGGGTTCTCTTACCTGTTCTGCCCGGGCGGGCCGCCCGGCACGTGTCCGCTTCTCCTCAGAAGCAAAAGTCGTGAACGGCCAGCACCGGGCGTCCCTCCCTGACGGGAGGTAACCGAAACCTCAGCTCCCACTCACAGGTTCAGGCATTCCCGGCCTTTGCTGGGCTGAAGGGATGCGCGTGCGCGGTCGCCTTCGGCGCTCCGCCCTACAGGTACTACCCCTGGCCTCCTGAGGCCTCCTGCACGGAGACCCTTCCGGCACTGATCCACGGCATCATCTCACGCAGACGCGAACCCACCTTCTCGACGCGGTGCTCGTGGCCGGCATCCTCGAGGCGCTTGAAGTTCTCACGACCCGAACGGCTCTCAGCCACCCACTCCTCGGCGAACTGACCCGACTGGATCTCACCCAAGATGACCTTCATGGTCTCGCGGACATGGTCGTCGATGACCCTCGGACCACGCGTCAGGTCACCGTATTCAGCAGTGTCGGACACCGAATAGCGCATGCCGGCGATCCCCTGCTCGTACATGAGATCCACGATCAGCTTCACCTCGTGCAGACATTCGAAGTAGCAGATCTCCGGCTGATAGCCGGCATCCACCAGGGTGTCAAAGGCGCTTCGGACCAACTCGGTGAGGCCACCGCACAACACGACCTGCTCGCCGAACAGATCAGTCTCACACTCCTCTGTGAACGTGGTCTCGATGACACCAGCACGGGCACCGCCCAGGCCATCGGCGTATGCGAGCGCAAGGTCACGTGCACCACCTGACGGGTCCTGCTCGACAGCGATGAGGCACGGAACACCGCCACCCTCAACGTAGGTGCGCCGCACCAGGTGACCGGGACCCTTGGGGGCGACCATGATCACGTCTACGTCGTCGGGAGGGTTGACCAGGTCGAAGCGGATGTTGAAACCGTGGGCGAAGGCAACGGCATCGCCCGCGTTCAGGTTAGGGGCGATGTGGTCCTCGTAGACCGCCGCCTGCTCGGTGTCCGGCAGGAGGATCATGATCACGTCAGCCCAGGCAGAAGCATCAGCAAGCGACCGGACGGTCAGGCCGGCCTCTGAGGCCTTGGCCGCAGACGAAGAACCGTCGCGAAGGCCGACGCAGACGTCTATGCCGGACTCCTTGAGGTTCAAGGCGTGGGCGTGGCCCTGAGAGCCGTAACCCAGCACCGCAACCTTCCGGTCGGCGATGGCCGCCCGGTTCACGTCGTTCTCATAGAAGATATTTGCCACGGGGATGTCTCCTGGTCTTGTCGTATTGCGAATAGTGATTGGGAAAGGGGTGAAGAAGGTGTTCAGTCGTCCTCGTCGAGATTCGCCAAAGCCACCCTGCCGGTGCGCTGAAGTTCAATGATGCCGTACTGGCCCAGCAGTTCCTCGAACTCGTCAACCCGAGGGGGTGGCCCGACCAGCGAGAGCATCATTGCGTCGGCGCCAACTGACAGGACCTTGCCGCCGGCCCGGTCCAACTGCTCGACCAGTTCGTCACGACGGTCCGGCCCCGCTGCGACGGTAACGATCATCAGCTCTCGCTCGACCGCATGGCCTGGGTGCAGCTCGCGGATGTTGACGACGTTCACCAGCTTGTCGAGCTGCTTGATGATCTGCTCCAACGGAGCGGACTCCAGGTCGACCACCACGGTCACCCTGCTGAAGCGTTCATCGTCGGTCGGTGCCACGGCCAACGACTCGATGTTGAAGCCGCGGCGGGAAAACAGGGCAGCCAGGCGTGCCAGCACACCCGACTTGTTCTCAACGGTCACCACGAGCGTGTGGTACCGGTAGTCGGGCACATGGTGCTGGGAAGTCGAGCCAGCTCCTCTCTGTTCGTTCATCGCTGCTGGTCCTGCTGGGAAGGCGGCACGACCAGGTCGGAGTTGGAGGCACCCGGGGGAACCATCGGATAGACCTTCTCAGCGGCGGCCACCCTGAAGTCAATGACAACGGGGCGGTCGTCGACCTCGTTGGCCTTGGCGATCGCAGCGTCGACCTCCTCAGGGCTGTCGACCCTCATCGCGACACAACCCATGGACTCGGCCCACCCCTTGTAGTCCGGAACGTCCTTTGACAAGGAGACCTCAGAGTAGCGCTCGTCGTAGAACATCTCCTGCCACTGGCGGACCATGCCCAGGTACGAGTTGTTGAGCAGCGCCACCTTGATCGGGATCTTCTCGACGGTTGCCGTGACAAGTTCCTGGGCGGTCATCTGGAAGCAGCCATCACCGTCGACCGCCCAGACCATCTTGTCGGGACAACCCGCCTTGGCACCGATTGCAGCCGGAATCGAAAAGCCCATGGTTCCCAGACCCCCCGAGTTGATCCAGGTGTAGGGGTACTCAAAGGACCAGTACTGGCTGGCCCACATCTGGTGCTGACCAACACCTGAGGTCACGATCGTGTCGTCGGGCGTGGCGTCGCGGAGGCGCTCTATGACCATCTGCGGTTTGAGCGCATCACCTGCCTGAGCCTGTTCGTAGGACAGCGGGAAGCGCTCCTGCCAACCGCTCACACGCGACCGCCAGGCACCCCGGTCGGCCCCACCGACACCGTTTGAGGCCAAATCGGCGACAAGTGCCTCAATCGCCACACGGCAGTCGCCCAGGATGGCCACGTCAGGGCGGCAGACCTTGCCCAGTTCGGCGGCATCGATGTCGACATGGATGACCTTGGCGGCCTGTGCAAAGCCGTCGAGGCGGCCGGTGATCCGGTCGTCGAAACGGGCGCCCAGGGCAATCAGCAGATCTGACTCCTGCATGGCTGTTACTGCGGTGAAGTTACCGTGCATACCGGGCATGCCGAGGCAGAGATCATGGCTGTCCGGGAAGGCCCCCCTGGCCATGAGGGTCGTCACTACGTGGATGCCGGTCAACTCGGCGAGTTCCTTGAGGGCCTCGGCTGCACGGGCCTTGAGGATTCCACCACCCACGTACAGCACCGGTCGCTCCGCGGCACGGATCAGGTCAGCCGCAGCGGCAATGGCAACAGGATCAACATCGGCCTGCGGGCTGTAACCGGGAAGGTCCATCTCGACATCGTCTGTCCACTCGAGGGTGGACCGGGGGCTGTCGGGATCGACGATGTCTTTTGGTATGTCGACGAGCACCGGGCCCGGACGACCGGTGGTGGCAATGTGGAATGCCTCCTTGATGGTGCGGGGAATGTCCTGTGCGTCTGAGACGAGGAAGTTGTGCTTGGTGACCGACTGGGTGATTCCAGTGGTATCGCACTCCTGGAATGCATCGGTCCCAATGGCTGCATACGGAACCTGGCCGGTGATGACGACCATCGGAACTGAGTCCAGGTGGGCGTCACACAACGGTGTGACGATGTTGGTGGCACCGGGGCCGCTGGTAACCATCGCCACGCCCGGACGACCCGTTGCGTGTGCGTAGCCCTCGGCCATGTGCCCGGCACCCTGCTCATGCCTCACCAGGATATGGCGGATCGAGGAGTCGATGATGGGGTCGTAGACCGGCAGGATCGCACCACCGGGCAGCCCGAACAGCACATCGACGCCCTCGAGCTCGAGGGCTCGGATAAGTGCCTGTCCGCCATCCATCTTCATCGGTGGTTCTCGCTTATCACTGGTCGGTCGAGTATCTGGTTGGCCCGGGAATCTGCGTGAAAAAAAACAACAACCTCCCGCTGAGGGAGGTCGGGCACGCAGCTGTGGGACCGCGTGCCTAGCGCAGTACCTGTACCTCTGAGGTGGGCATGTGCTTCATTGGAGGCAATTATGCGCCGTCAGGGGGTCGCTCCACAACCCGGATTGCCATGGGCCACCTTCTGGCCCCGACTCATGCCACAACTCAGGCCTGGGTGACAGCACCCTTTTCGGCCCCCTGGGCCAGCGCCGCATACTTGGCGAGGAAACCCGATGTGTACCGGGGCTCATGTGGCTTGAGGTTGGCCCGGCGCTCCTCGAGCACGGCCTCGTCGACCATCAGGTCGATGGTGTGGGCCCGCACGTCGATGACGATGCGGTCACCCTCCTCGATCAGGGCAATGGGGCCACCATCGACCGCCTCGGGCGCAACGTGGCCGACGCAGAAACCGTGTGTCCCACCCGAGAAGCGTCCGTCGGTGATGAGCGCTGCGTCGCCGCCGCGACCGGCACCCTTCATGGCACCTGTAATGGCCAGCATTTCCCTCATGCCGGGGCCACCCTTGGGGCCCTCGTAGCGGATGATCACGATGTCTCCGGGCTCGATGCGGCCGGCCATGACCGCATCCATGGCGTCGTCCTCGCCGTTAAACACACGGGCCCGACCATCGAAGGTGTCGACGTCGAGGCCTGCGACCTTCACGACAGCGCCATCGGGAGCCAGCGAACCCTCGAGCACAGCGATACCGCCGATGTCGTGGATTGGGTTGTCGAAGGCATGGATGACTTCGCCGTCGGGGGCGGGAACGTCGAGCATCGCCAGGTTCTCGGCGACGGTCATGCCTGTGACGGTGATCTCGTCCCCGTGAAACAGGCCCTCTTCGAGCAGCATCTGCATGACAACCGGGACACCACCGATCTTGTCGATATCGATCATGTGGTAGGCGCCGTGCGGCTTGGTGTCGGCCAGGTGGGGAACCTGTGCTGCGACCTTGTTGAAGTCGTCCAACTCCAGTTCGACTCCGGCCTCAAAGGCGATCGCCAACAGGTGGAGCACAGCGTTGGTGGAACCACCCAGAGCCATCACCAGGGCGATTGCGTTCTCAAACGCCGCCTTGGAGAGGATGTGACGGGGTCGGATATCAGCGGCCAGCAACTGCATCACCGCTGTTCCGCTGGCGTAGGCGACGTCACTGCGACGCTTGTCGATCGCCGAGGCCGAAGCCGAACCCGGAAGGGACATGCCCAACCCCTCTGCCACCGACGCCATGGTGTTGGCGGTGAACATGCCGGCACACGACCCAACTGTCGGACATGCGCTGCGCTCGATCTCCAACAACTCGGCATCGTCGATATCACCCACGGCGTGGGCACCGACAGCCTCGAACACGCTCACGATGTCAAGCGACCGGCCCTTGTGTTCGCCCGGCATGATCGAACCGCCGTAGACGAACACCGACGGGAGGTTGATGCGTGCGGCTGCCATGAGCATCCCGGGGAGCGACTTGTCACAACCGGCGAAGCTGACGAAGGCGTCGAAGCGCTCAGCGTGCATCACCGCCTCGACCGAGTCGGCGATTATCTCCCGGCTCACAAGGCTTGCGCGCATGCCCTCGTGGCCCATGGCGATGCCGTCGCTGACGGCGATGGTGTTGAACTCGATCGGGTAGCCACCGGCATCGGCGACACCCACCTTGGCGCACCCTGCCAGGTCACTTAGCGGCATGTTGCATGGCGTTACCTCGTTCCACGACGACGCCACCCCGACCTGGGCCTTGGAGAAGTCGTCGTCGTCCATGCCAATGGCACGCAGCATCGCCCTGGCAGGAGCACGTGCGGCCCCCTCGGTCACGTCGCGGCTTCGGGGCCGGTTTATCTGGGAGGAGTCTGTGGCATCACTGGAAGTCATACCTGCAGACTAGAGGCCAACAGGCCCGGTCACCCAGCGGGACAGCCCGGAATGGAACAGGATTGAACAGACACGGTCTTCTAGCCTCGCCGGATGGCCGGCCCAGCAGACACCAACCGGGAGATCCTGCGCCTCGCCGTGCCCGCCCTGGGCGCCCTCATGGCAGAACCCCTCTACGTGCTGGCCGACACCGCCGTGGTCGGGCACCTTGGAACCGAACCCCTTGGTGGCCTGGCGATCGCCTCGGCCGCCCTCCTCGTCGGCTACAACGTCTGCATCTTCCTGGCCTACGGGTCCACCGCCGCCGTGGCCAGGCTCATGGGCGCCAACAAGAAGGCCGCAGCAGCACGTCAGGCGGTCCAGGGCCTCTGGCTTGCGGTGGCACTCGGCATCGGCCTTGCCGCGCTGGGGATGGCGTTCACCGAACCCTTCCTGAGGCTTCTCGGCGCCGACGACACCGTCCTCCGACAAGGCACCACCTATTTCAGGATCAGCCTCCTCGGCGCACCGGGCATGCTCTTGATGCTGGCCGGGGTCGGCTACCTGCGGGGAACCAAGGACACCCTCCGACCTCTCTGGGTGGGCATCGGAACCGCCGTGGTGAACCTTGCAATTGAGCTGGTGCTCATCTACGGGCTCGACATGGGCATCGGTGCCTCGGCAGCCGCAACCGTCACAGCCCAGTGGCTGGGTGCCGGCTTCTACCTGACGTGGATCAGCCGACAGGTCAGGCAGCACCAGGTGAGCCTGCGCCCTGACCCGGCCACGATCCGACGCCTTCTGGTCGTGGGTGCAAACCTCCTTGTCCGAACGGTATCCCTCGTCGGGACCTTCACGCTCGCCACCGCCGTCACCGCCCGCATTGGAACAGTCCAGGTTGCTGCACACCAGATCGCCTCCCAGACCTGGTTCCTGCTTGCAATGGCGATGGACGCAATGGCAATCGCAGCCCAGGCCATGGTCGGAAACCTGCTCGGGTCGGGCCAGGCCTACGAGGCCCGACGGGTGGGCAACCGGGTGATCGCATGGTCCATCGGTATCGGCCTGGCCCTCGGGGTGGTGTTGGTCGCAGGCGTAACGGGAGCAGGCGACACGGTTCCGGGAATCTTCTCCGCCGACCCCGCCGTCATCGCCCTGGTCGGCTTCCTGCTGCTACACGTGGCGACAATGGCGCCACTCTCGGGCCTGGCCTTCGCCCTCGACGGAATCCTCATTGGGGCCGGCGACCAGCGGTTCCTGGCGCAGGCCATGGGGGCCTCATTCGCCATCTTCGTTCCAGCCGCGGTGATCGGACACACCATGGGCGCCGGAATCGGCTGGCTGTGGGGAGCCATCTGGCTGTTCATGACCGTGCGCTCGGCACTTCTGTTCGTCCGCTTCCGCGGCACGCAGTGGCAGGTGCTCGGGACGGCCAACTAGGCGTTGCCCGCACGCCTCTCGAGGATCTCGTTCACCACACGACCATCGGCCTGGCCCCTCGTGGCCTTCATGATCTGCCCCACGAAGAACCCCGACTTCTTCTTGCGCTCGCCCTCGTCGCCACCCACGAAGGCCTCCCAGTCGTCGGGGTGCTCAGCGATGAGGCCATCAACGAGGCCTTCCAGTTCAGAGGTGCCCATTGCCTCAAAGCCGTGGGAGGCCGCCAGCGAAGCCGGATCACCACCCGAATCAACCAGGTCGGCGAGGACGGTCTTGGCCTGGGTAGCTGTGAGGTCACCACCGGTCTCCATTGCCACAAGGGCTGCGAAGGCGTCGGCGGTGAGGGCGCCCTGCCCGTCAGCGAGGTTGTTCTCGACATGAACGAGCACCCGTGCCGGATCTGCATCGAGATCCATCGCAGCCAGCGCCAGGTCATCGAGACCACGCTCTACGCTCAGGGCAGCCGCCGCCGGCTGAACACCGGCCTCCTCGGCCAGACGGTTCCGGCGCTCTCCGGGCAACAGCGGCATCGCCGCCCGGATCTCGTCGATCCACTCAGCCGACGGTGCCACCGGGACCAGGTCGGGCTCGGGAAAGTACCTGTAATCGAAGGCCTCCTCCTTGGAGCGCAGGGTGTGTGTACGCCCATCCTCCTCGTTCCAGTGGCGTGTCTGCTGCTCGACCTTCTGGCCCGAGGCGATCAGGTCGACCTGGCGTCGCGACTCGTAGGTGACGGCCCGACCAAGGGAACGGAGTGAGTTGATGTTCTTCACCTCGCAGCGTGTGCCCAGTTCGTCTTCGCCGACCGGACGGACCGACACGTTGCAGTCCACCCGCATGGACCCCTCCTCCATCTTGCCGTCGGAGGCCCCGATAGCCACGAGGATGGCCCTCAGCTCGGAGACGTACGCACGGGCATCCTCGCCCGAACGCAGGTCAGGCTTGCCCACGATTTCGATGAGGGGGACCCCTGCACGGTTGTAGTCGACCAGCGAGTAGGACGCCTCGTGGATACGACCACCACCACCCACGTGGGTACTCTTGCCGGTGTCCTCCTCGAGGTGGGCCCGCTCGATGCCGATGCGGCGCCCGTCTGGCAACTCCAGCCAGCCCTCACCATTGATGGGCTGATCGAACTGGGAGATCTGGAAGTCCTTGGGCATGTCCGGGTAGAAGTAGTTCTTGCGGGCGAACTCCGAAGCCTGCACAGAGCAGTTCAGGGCCAGGCCCACCCTGATAGCCAACTCGACGGCCTTCTCGTTGAGAACCGGAAGAGAGCCGGGAAGCCCCAGCGACACGGGATCGACATGGGTGTTGGGTTCACCGCCAAACTCGTTCCGGGCCCCGGAGAAGAGCTTCGTGGCAGTAGCCAGCTCGGCATGGACCTCCAGCCCGATGACGACCTCCCAGCCGTCCATCTCAGATGTCGTCTCTGAGGTCATGGCATGGCCCCCGTAGGACCACCGGCGACAGCCTCGAGCACCGCTGCCGCCCGGAACATGGACGGCTCACCGTTGGCCGGCGCCAGAACCTGCACGCCCACAGGCAGGCCGTCGTCACCCACACCGAACGGAACCGACATGGCCGGATGGCCCGCCAGGTTGGACGGGATGGTGCACACGTCGTTCAGGTACATGAGCATCGGGTCATCGACCTTCTCGCCAATGGGGAACGCCGTGGTCGGCGCCGTCGGCGACAACAACAGGTCGAACGACTGGTACGCCCTGGCAAAGTCCTCAACGATCAGGGTGCGGACCTTCTGGGACTTGCCGTAGTAGGCGTCGTAGTAGCCGGCAGACAGGGCGTAGGTGCCGAGCATGATGCGCCTCTTCACCTCGTCGCCGAAGCCCGCCGTGCGGGTAGCCGTATTCATGTCAACGGTGTTGTCAGCGTCAACCCTCAGGCCGAACCGGACACCGTCGAAACGTGCCAGGTTGCTCGAGGCCTCGGCAGGAGCAATCACGTAGTAGGCCGACAGGCCAAATACGGTCGACGGAACCGACGCCTTTTCAACGACGGCACCAGCCGCCGCAAGTGCCTCGGCAGCCTCAGCCAGGCGCGCCTGGACATCGGGTGCAAAGCCCTCGAGGCCGGTCGGCCCGCTACCGGAGATCTCCTCGATGATCCCTACCCTGAGGCCCTCGACACCCCGGTCGAGCACCCCCAGCAGATCAGGGGCGGCAGCCGGAATCGACGTTGAGTCCAGCGGATCGTGGCCTGCAACCACCTCAAGCAACAGGGCAGCGTCAGCCACGTTCCGGGCGAATGGCCCGATCTGGTCGAGGCTGGAGGCAAACGCCACCAGGCCGTAACGCGACACCGCTCCGTAAGTCGGCTTGACCCCGACCACGCCACACAGCGCCGCCGGCTGGCGGATCGACCCACCGGTGTCGCTTCCGAGGCTCAAAGGGGTGAACCCCGCCGCCACCGCTGCCGCTGAACCGCCAGAGGAACCGCCGGGGACCCGTGTCGTGTCACGGGGGTTGAGCGTCGGACCGAAAGCGGAGTTCTCCGTGGAGCTACCCATGGCAAACTCGTCCATGTTGGTCTTGCCGATGATCACGGCGCCGGCGGCGTCAAGGCGCTCGACGACCGTTGCGTCGTAGGGAGGCCTCCAGCCGTCGAGAATGCGCGACCCGCAGGTGGTGGGCACGCCCCTCGTGCACATGTTGTCCTTGAGGGCTACCGGCACCCCCGCCAACGGGCCCGAATCGCCGCCCTGGGCGACCACGCCATCGATACGGTCGGCACGATCCAGAGCAGCGTCGGCAGTCACCAGGTTGAACGCGTTGATCTCGCCCTCAGCGTCAGCGATAACGGCAAGGTGCTCCTCGACGATGCTCCTGGCTGAGCGCTCACCCGACCTGACCGAGCCAGCCAATGAAAGAGCACTCATGGTGCCTCCCCCAGGACCGGAGGGACACGGAACCGGGACTCCTCGACAGCAGGCGCTGCAGCCAGGACCTCGTCGCAGAACAGGCGGTGGTCCGCCTCGTCAGCCGGACCCACACCTGGCACGTCGGCCCGGAGGACGTTGGACAGCGGCAACGGATGCGAGGTGGACGCAACACCGTCCAGGTCCAACGCCTCAATATCGGCGGCATGGTCGAGGACATCGGCCAGCTGCCCGGTGAAGCCGTCCAACTCGGAATCGGTCAGGTTCAGGCGCGCCAGGCGGGCCACATAGGCGACATCGTCACGGGTGATGCGACCGGGCGTTGAGGTATCGGCGTCAGGTTCCACGGACTCAGAGGCTAGAGGCCGGTCCCCCGGCTCGCTCAGGGATCACCCCGGGACTACTCGGAAATCAGGGTCACTCGGGTCTGTGGAAGGCCCAGGTAGCCGGACGCCGGGTCCTGGGAGGTGACACGACCGTGGTCCGGGCCGACAACGTCGACCTGCCTGAAACCAGCTGCCTGGAGCCTGGCGTCGGCAGCTACGACCGAGAGCCCCTCAACTGCCGGCACCGGGCGCGGCTCGGGCCCCGATGATACGAACACCTCGATCTGGCCGCCCACCGCCAGACGTGTTCCGGGGAGGGGCATGACGCCCACCACGGTGCCGATTTCGAGCATGCCCGGGGAGTCCAGGAGGATCGGAAGAAGCTTGAGGGCCAGAAGCGAGGCCTGAACGTCGGCAGCCTTCATGCCGACAAGCCCCGTGGGCACCGAACGAGGTGCAGGGCCCTCTGACAACACCAGGTCCACAGCGGATCCGAGCGGAAGGCTGGTAGCGGCACCGGGAACCTCGATCACGAGGCCCGGGAGGGTCTCTTCGGAGAAGCCGCGGGTGACCTCACCGGTAGTCAGGCCGGCCTCATCCAGGAGGCGGGCCGCCTCGGACGCTGTTACGCCGACGAGACCGGTTGGAACCGCAACACGGTCTGCCCCCAGGGAGATGACGATCACCACGGCCTCGCCCTCGGCGAGCGCCGTACCACCTTCGGGGATCATCTCAAGCAACTCGCCCTGGACCGAACCGTCCTGCCTGTCAAAGCGCTCCTCGACCACCCATCCCAACTGGGTGAGAAGGGTGCCGGCGCTCTCACCGGAGGAGCCAACCAGCGACGGCAGGCGACGGGTCACGTCCCTGGTGTTCTCCCAGAGAACGGTGCCGCCGACCACGGCGGCCACGACGAGCGCCACGGTCAGCACGGCTGCAGGCCAGCGCCGGCGCGGGCCAACCGGCCGCTGTAGCGGCGCCGGTGCAGCATCGGGGAACACACTAGGCGTCACCGAGGCCGCCTCACCCGCCAGCGGAGAGGCTCCGATCTCGCCCGGACCGACAAGTTGCAACGGCTCGGGACGCGGCATGCCCTCGGCCATACTCAAAAGCATCCGGCCGAACTCGGCCGCTGTCGGCCGCTTGTCGGGATGGGCCGAACCTGCCCTGGCAACGACGGGGGCCAGCGGCCCGAGGACATCGGGGGCAGGAACGTCGCGGCCCTCACGGGCCCTGAGGGTGCCGGCCACGGTGCTCTCCACGAACGGAAGGTGACCGGTTACCGCCTCGACCATGCACAGCGCAAGGGCGTACACGTCGGACCTGCCGTCGACCACCTTGCCCCTGGCCTGCTCAGGTGACGCATAGCGGGCAGTTCCGGCGTGGCCTGAACCCGGCTGCTCACCGGCCATCGCAGCCGCCAGGCCGAAGTCGGCGATACGGAGACGGCCATCGTCGCCGAACAGCAGGTTGGCGGGCTTCACGTCGCGGTGCACCAACCCCTTGCTGTGGGCGTGATCGAGGCCACGACACGCATCGAGGGCCAGCACCAGGACCTGTGAGGGGCTGAGCGTGCGTCCCGAGGCCAGGATACCCCGCAGGCTCCCTCCGCCCAGGTACTCGGTAACCAGATACGCCTGGCCGTCAACACCCCAGTCATAGACATCGACCACGTGTGGGCTGTTCAACGAGGCGACAGCCTGCGCCTCGGCACGGAACTGCCTGACAAACGCCGGGTCACGCGAGGCGACCGTGTGCAGGACCTTCACGGCAACCCGTCGACCCAGGCTGATGTCCTCGGCCAGGTAGACGGTGCCCGAACCGCCCGTACCGATGGCCTCACTCAGGCGGTACCGGCCATCGACAAGCTGCCCGATGGGCGACAACGACGCTGGACCGCCCGAACCACCTTCTCCACCGGTGTCACCACCGGACAACTGGCCATCCATCACGGAGCGAGGCTACTGCGAAGCGCCCGCCCAGCGAAGCAGCCCCACGGGCCGACGGGTCCGACCCGCCTGTCGGGCCTCAGGGGCCGACCTCCCGGTAGCCTGCCGCCGTGAGCCGCCGCAGCGCCATCGTGATCATCACGCTCCTGACACTCGGCATCGGCCTCCTCGTCACGGCCGCACTGATCAAGGACGGCAGCGGCGGAGACATCACCGTCGACTCAAACCCGGCCATCATCGAACTGGTCCCGCCCAGAGGAGACCAGGTAATCCACCAGGCCTCCGTCGGCGTGATCCTGGCACCGGGCTGGTCGGGTGAGATCGTGCAGATCGGCGACACGGTCATCCCCCTCGACCAGCAACAGATACAGAACGCCCTCAACTCGGTGCTGTTCCGCCCCGGTGAGGGCCTGACGCTCGAGGCCCTCCCGCCACAGGACGTCTGCGCGACAGCGCGCTACTGGCCTGTCCAGACCCCCGACAGGACCTCCACCATCAACTGGTGCTTCAGGGTCGACGGCTGACGCCCTACTGACCGGGAAGGCTGCCGGTCTCAAGCAGTCGGGCAAAGGCAGCCTCATCGAGCACGGGCACCCCGAGCTGTTCAGCCTTCGCCAACTTGGATCCAGATCCCTCACCGGCTACCAGCGCTGTCGTCTTCGCAGAGACGCTCCCGGGTGACCTGCCACCGCGTGAGGTAATGGCATCTCTGGCCTCATCACGCCCCATTCCCTCGAGCGTGCCCGTGACCACGACGGCCATGCCCTCGAGCACCTGGGGCACGCCTGTCGCATCCGGAACGGACGCCTCCGGGTCGACCCCGGCAACTCGTAGGCGATCAAGAAGGCCTGCGTTAGGCCTGTCGTGCATCCAGCCGTGCACGCTGGCGGCGATCACGGGGCCCAGACCCTCAACGGCCTCGATCTCTTCGACACCGGCTGCCTCCAGGTCACCAAGGCTTCCGAATGCCCGTGCCAACTGGTCGGCAACCGTCGTACCGACGTGGGGAATCCGCAGGCCGAACAGGAGCCGACCGAGCGGCCGCTGCCTCGACCGGTCAATGGCATCGCGGAGGTTCTGGACCGACGTCTCCCCGAACCCCTCGAACCCGGCTATCCGATCGAAGTCAAGGGAGTAGACACCGGCCACATCAGCCATCAGGCCCTCGGTCACGAACAGGTCGACCCGGGCCTCGCCGAAGCCGTCGATGTCCATCGCCCCGCGGGAGGCAAAGTGCTCGATACGGCCACGAACCTGACGGGGACACGAGCGGTCCACGCAGAACGTGGCCGCCTCGCCCTCAGGGCGGACCAGCCTGGATCCACACACCGGGCAAAGGGTCGGGAACTCCCACGGAACCGACCCCGCCCGGCGCTCAGAGAGAACAGGTCCCAGCACCTCGGGAATCACATCGCCGGCCTTGCGGACGATGACCATGTCACCGGGTCGGACATCCTTCATACCCACCTGGTCGGCGTTGTGAAGGGTCGCTGCCGCAACCGTGGACCCACCCACGAACACGGGCTCCAGACGTGCGAACGGCGTCGCCTGCCCACCGGGACCGATGGACACCTCGATATCGAGCAAACGGGTGGTGCACTCCTCGGGTGGAAGCTTGTAGGCGATCGCCCACCGGGGAGCCCGGGCCGTACTGCCCAACTCCTCCTGGATGGCGAGGTCATCGACCTTGACCACGACCCCGTCGATCTCGTAGTCAAGGTCGTGCCGGGAGGCCTCGACAGCCACCACATGGTCGACCACGTCGTCAAAGTTGGTCAGCCTCACGGCCCGGTCGTTCACCGGCAGGCCGAGGTCGCCGAGCCACCGGAGCGTCTCGTGGTGACCGGTCGGCTCCGCTCGACCACCGTCACCTGCAACCTCACCGACCTGATAGACCCAGAACGAGAGGTCGCGGGTGGCCGTTACCGCAGGATCCTTCTGCCGCAGGGAACCCGCCGCAGTGTTGCGCGGGTTCACGAACGTCTTTTCGTCGGCCGCCTCACGGGCGCGGTTCAACTCTCTGAAAGCAGGCTTTGACATGTAGACCTCGCCACGCACCTCCAGGACCGGCGGAGCACCGGAACCCAGTTCGTCGGGCACGTCGGCAATGGTCGCCACATTGGCCGTCACGTCCTCACCGACACGGCCGTCTCCACGTGTGGCCGCCTGCACCATGCGACCGTCCTCGTAACGCAGTGAAACAGCCAGGCCATCGAACTTGAGCTCACACACCCACGCAGGTGGGACCTCGCCGAGGCGCCTTGCAACCCTCTCGGACCAGGCCCGCAACTCATCCAGGTCGAAGGCGTTGTCAAGCGACCTCAGGGGGAGGGCGTGCACGACCTCGGTGAAGGCGTTCAGCGCCCGCCCGCCGACACTGGAGGTTGGCGAACCGTCCACGGCCAGGTCGGGGTCGGCTGCCTCGAGGTCGCGCAACTCGACAACCAGCGCATCGAAGTCAACATCGGGAATCTCAGGGGAATCCAGGGTGTGGTACAGCTCGTTGTGGCGGCGGATCAGCCCTCTGAGCTCTTCGATCCGGGCCAGAGCCCCCTCAACCGGCCTTGTGCCCACACACCGATTCTACCTGTGCCCCGACCCGGCCCCCGGAGAAGCCCCGGAAGCCACACCTGCCCCTAGCGTGGCAGCCGTGGCCAAAGGCATCTTCCAACGGGAAAACGGCACGGGTGCGCGCCGCTCCGAGACGGCAACGGCCTGGATCCTGCGAGCAGCCTGGCTGACACTGCCCCTCACGCTCGGGCCTGCGCTGGCAGACAGCCTCGACTCCAGGGCGGCCGGGCTGCGGACCACGACATCGGTCGGACTCTGGGCGCTCTGGTCGGTCGGACTGCTGGCCACACTCATCCCCCACCCGGTCACCTTGACCGTTGTGCGCATTGGTGGCCCTGCCACCACAGCGGCAGCGGCCTGGGCAGCCGTCACTACCGACGAGCCCGTTGGAGCCGTCATCGCAGTGGCAGCCGGACTGCTCGTCGGGGCAAGTGCCCTGTCGGCACCGGTCGGAGACCTGTTCGTGGACGGTGCCTCCTACGGCGACGAACGCAGGTTCCTGCTCAGGGGTCCCGGCCCCGTGGCCCTCCTGCTCGGACCACTTGCATGGGTAATGGTCGTGACCGGCACGATCACCGGTCCTCTCCTGTTGGCCGACTCCCGCTGGATTCCCGGAACAGCCGCCTGCATCATCGGATTACCAATCGCGGTCCTCGCCGTGAGGGCAACCAATCAGTTGACCCGCCGGTGGGTGGTTCTCGTTCCGGCAGGGCTCGTGCTCCACGACCACCTGGCGCTCGCCGAACCCACGCTCCTGGCACGGTCCAGCATCTCGTCGATCGGACCAGCCAGACAGGACACCGACGCCCTCGACCTGAGCCAGGCGGCACACGGTATGGCGCTGGAGGTTCGCTGCACCGAACCCCACGAGATACTCCCGGCCACCAGGAACACGGTTGCAGAGGTGCAGTCGGTACCTGCATTCCTGTTCACCCCGACACGACCCGACACCCTGTTGGCCGAGGCGGCACGACGCAGGCTGCCGGTGGGCTGAGACCCGGCACACGGGCCCGACTCAACAGGCCAGGGCACCCCCGAGCACAAGATCACCGTCGTAGAAGGCAACGCTCTGGCCCGGCGCCACCCTCCGGTGGGGCTCATCCCAACTGACGGACATCTGCCCTTCATCGGCTGAACCCTCCACCCCGAGGAATGCCGCAACCGGCTCGCCGTGGGCGCTTGTCTGGACCAGCACGGAACCCTCCACGGGCCCGTCGGCCCAACCCGCACGATCAACCGTGGTGGTCTCGACAAACAGGTCTGCAGCCGACCCCACAGTCACAGTCGCGGTCACAGTGTCGACGGCGGTGGCGTACCTGGGGCCATCGCCACCAGCCAACTCCATGCCCCTGCGCTGGCCGAGCGTGACCATCTCGACAGCATCGACCCGTCCCACCTCGGTCCCTGACCCATCCACCACGCGTCCCGAGGTGAGGGGGATCCGACGGCTCAGGAACTCACGCCTACCGCCATCACCGCGGGATGCACTGGTAATGAAGCAGACGTCCTGACTGTCGGGCTTGTCGGCTGTACGCAGGCCCACGGCTGCCGCCCTGGCCCTGACCTCATCCTTGGACATCTCCCCGATCGGCAGGTCGAGGCGGGAAAGCACATCCTGGTCGAGCATGTGGAGGACATAGGACTGGTCCTTGGCCGGGTCCGCCGCCCGGGCAATGCGCCGGGTCCCGTCAGGCATGTCGACAACCCGGGCGTGGTGTCCCGTTGCCAACCGATCGAAACCGAGCGACCGGGCACGCCGTAACAGGCGGTCGAACTTGATGTGACGGTTGCACTCGATGCACGGATTGGGCGTTCGACCGACAGCATGGTCAGCCACATAGGGCTCAACCACGTGACGGTCGAAGTCCTCGCCCATGTTGAACACGTGGTGGTCAATGCCCAGGGCGTCGGCCACCCGCCGTGCATCGTCGACATCGGAAACAGAACAGCACCCCAAGTCGGACTCGCCACCCCACAGCCGCAGCGTCACCCCGACAACATCGTGGCCGGCCTCCTGGACAAGGACGGCGGCAACAGACGAGTCGACACCGCCCGACATGGCGACCATTACCCGCTGGGAACCCATCAGGCGTACGCCGAAAGGCGGCCCACGATTCCGGGGATCACCGACAGGGCATGGTCAACGTCCTCGTCGGTGGTCGCACGTGCCAGGGACAGGCGCAGGGACCCTGCCGCCACGGCCCGGTCGATTCCCATGGCGGCCAGGACGTGGCTCGGGTCCTGGGCTCCGCTCGAACATGACGAGGCGGCGCTGGCACAGATCCCCTCCTGTTCCAACATGAACAGGAGGGCCTCGCTCTCGATCCCCTCAAAGCAGAGGTGTGCCACTGCCGGGGTCCGCTCGACACCATCGGGTACCGTGCAACTGGCACCCGGCACTGTGGCCACCAGGCTCGCCTCCAGACGGTCGCGCATGGCCGCCACCCTCTCAGCCGTCGCCTCGCGGTCAGCCACGACCAACTCCGCGGCACGACCCAGGCCCACGATGGCAGGCACGTTCTGGGTGCCGCTCCGGCGCTCCCGCTCCTGACCCCCGCCACGCAGCATCGGCGATAGCGGGACGTCTCCGTCGACCACCAGCGCACCCGCTCCCTTGGGGCCACCGAACTTGTGACCCGTAATGCTCACCAGACGGGCACCCCGGCAGGCACCGGCCAGATCCAGCCATGCCGTGGCCTGCACGGCGTCACAGTGGACAACGGCATCTGGTGCCCGCTCGGCGACCAGTGAGGCGACCTCGGCCACCGGGCTGACCACACCGGTCTCGTTGTTGGCTGCCATCACCGACACCAGCCTGATGTCGGCCACGGACTCGAGGGTCGCGGCCAGTGCGCCCAGGTCGATCCGCCCACCTGCATCCGCCGGAAGTACCACACCGCCGAATTCCCGGACCGGTTCCAGAACCGCCGCATGCTCGGCTGCACAACAGACCGCAACACCTGAACTGGCCCCCAGCACACCGTCAACCGCCAGATTGTCGGCCTCCGTACCTCCGCTCGTGAACACGACACCACCGGGATCCATGCCGACCAGCGCCGCAACGGCGTCGCGGGCGTCATCGATCGCCCTACGAGCATCACGCGCCATGCGATGCGACCCGGATGGGTTTCCCGGGTGCTCACCCAGCCACGGCAGCATCGCCTCGACCACCTCGGGGCGCGCCGGCGTTGAGGCCGCATGGTCCAGGTAGACCTGCCGGTTCAACTGCTCCTCCACTCCACGGAGGCTACGGGGAACCCGTGCCCAGCGCTTGGCCACGATGGGCCAGACTGTGTCAATGGACGGCTACGGGCCCGGCACCTACGGTGACCGCCACGCTGAGGTCTACGACGACTGGTACGGCGACGACGGCGGAATCGCCGTCAGCCACATCGGATCACCCGAGGCAGTGGCCGAGGTCATCGCCGGACTCGCCAACGGGGGCCAGGTCCTCGAACTCGGCGTCGGAACCGGTCGTCTGGCGCTCCCTGTAGCGGCAATGGGATTCGACGTGACCGGCCTCGACGCCTCACCAGCGATGCTCGACGTTCTTCGTGCGAAGCCGGGCGCTGATCGCCTGACCCTCATCGAGGGGGACATGGCCGACCCCGTGGGGCTCGACGACGCATCGTTCAGCGTGGTCCTGATCGGCTTCAACACCCTGTTCAACCTGACTACCGAGTCGGCCCAGGCCGCCTGCATCGGCCACATCGCCAGACTGCTCGAACCCGGAGGACGCTTCGTCATGGAGGCATTCGTACCGGACCCGGGTGCCCACGACGGAATGTCGATGAGGGCCGTCGAACTCGACCGGGTGGTCATGGACGTGACCGTCACAGACCTAGAAACCCAGCAGATAACCGGCCAACGCATCGAGATCACTGAAGCCGGCAACCGGATGTTCCCCTACCACCTGCGATACGCCACTCCTGAACAGGTCGGCAAGATGGCAGCCGCGGAAGGGCTCGAGTTGGAACACCGGTGGGCCGACTGGTCGCGCTCGGAGTTCACCGGGGACTCCGGCTACCACGTGTCGGTCTGGCGCAGGCCCACCTGACCTGATCAGGTCAGCTCAGTCGGGGCGACCAGTCACCACGGGAAGGTCAAGCTGGAGCCTGTCAGAACGCTTCAACTCTGAAAACGTCGAGAAGCGGGCGAGGGCCAGCGCAGCATCGAACAACTCCAAGCACTCCTCGTCGGTCTCGGGAACCGATGAGATGACAGGCCCGAAGAACGACGGACCGTCGGGCGGGTCGATGCTCAAGATCGGTGTGCCCACGTCACGGCCGGTACGACCCACCGCGTCCTCGGTCCCAGCCCGCAGGATGTCGTCGAGCGAGGAATCATCGGCAGCAGCCGCATACGACGTGTCGAACCCCGCAGCCTCCAGAACCGCGCAGAGGTGCTCCGGGGTTCCGACGTGTGACCGCAGGTCCTCACCCGGTTCGGGAACCCTGTGCCAGATAGACCGTCCGAACGCCTCGTAGAGCGGACCCATCGCCTCAGCGCCATGGTCGGCCCTGACCGCTGCAGCCACCCGCAGCATCCGCCGGCCACGGTTGTGGCCCTCCCTGTAACCCTCGGGAAACTCGGTCTCGTAGTCGCGCTCCTCGTTCAGGATCGACAGGTTGATGAACCGCCACTCCACATCGATATCACGAAGGGCCGCCACCCGACGCAGCCACAGCGAGGTCATCCACGCGAAGGGACAGATCGGATCCCAGAAGAACTCGATCTGGTTGACTGTTCCTGTTTTGTTCATGTCTGTCCCCTTCTCCGGCAGCCCCACACGGTATTGCCGTCACCGGCCATCCCGAAACTCCGGCCCGCTCCGGAATATTCCCCGAGGCCTCTCGCCTGCCTGCCCCCAAGGTGGGGTACCGGCGTGTGCCCCGACCGTTCAACTAGCCAAGGAGCGGGTCTGCCCAGTTTCCAGCCGCCCAGACGGCTGCTGCAGCGAACACGACCGCTGACACGACTGTGAGCACAGACCCAACGGACCGTGACGCCCTGCGGCGGTCGGCCTCGTCAATCATCCATGCCACAACCGCACCACCGATCAGACCACCCACATGCCCACCGAGGCTGATGCCCGGTCGGCTGACCGTGAACACGAGGTTGATGACGACCAACCCGCCTACACCTGAGCTCCACGGGTTGATGCCTCGCCTGAGCTGATGGACGAGCGTGGCCCCCATCAGACCAAAGACCGCTCCGGATGCACCCACGGTCAACGCCAAGGGGTCGAGGAGCATCACGCCCAGGGACCCGGCGGCCAACGACGCTGCGTACAGGCCCACGAACCGACCAGAGCCGTGCAGTCGTTCCAACTGGTGGCCGAGCATCCACGCCAGGAACATGTTGAACACCAGGTGTAGCAACCCGCCGTGCAGGAACGCTCCCGTGGCGAGCCGCCACCACTCCCCCTCGGCGATGCCGATGTGGGCAATGGTGAAGCCGTCGCGGACCCGGCCATACCCGAGTAGTCCAAAGTCGATCGTGGCGTTTCCTCCACCACCGGCCAGCGAGCCTCCTGAGACGAGGGTCCCCAGGAAGGCGGCGATGTTCAGGCCGATGATCGCCGTCGTTGCGCTGCGGCCGTCATCGTGGTGCATGCCCGTGGAACCGGCTGTGCGCCTGTGTCGGCGATGCGGCCTTCCGGTGACGATCGGTCCGGCGCACTCGGGGCAGTGGAACCCGACCGAGGCCGTGTACATGCACTCACCGCAGATCACCCGGTTGCACCGTTGGCAACTCACCCCGGCCCGCCGATCAGGGTGCCAGGCGCAGGTGTCGCCGTCCGTCGGGTTGCTCACCGGCCGCACGGTACCGGCAGCGGGTCTCCACCCGATGTCGGTCGGGTCGTGGAATCAGAGCCGGACGATGACGGGTATCGATCGGGGATCGGTCACCCAGGCGAACATCATCAGGATCGCCTCGTCACCGGTGGTGGTGGCATGTCGCACCCCGGCCTCGTGGAGGATGGTCGCTCCAGGCCCGTGACGACTCCAGACATCACCCTTTTGCCAGCCGGCTGTGCCACTTGCCGCCCAGTAGACCTCGACAGCCCGGTGTACATGTGACGGATACACGATGTTCGGCCCCTGCAGGACGGCACCAACGAACACCTCTTCGCTGCCATACAGGGGGAACGCGTCGCCCCGGTACGAGTTCTCAGGTGAACCAACGACAGGTGCGTATCCGAAGCCGGCCCTGAACACGTCCATGTCCGGTTCACCTACATGCTCTGGATATGGCTGAGCCCACCCGGCATCGGGAAGGATATTCCTGAGGAGATCGCCCACTGGGCCCTCCGCCACGTCCAGCGCAGCGGCCAGATGGTCGTCGACGACGGGCAGGCTCAGTCGTTCAGACTGCTCCAACCGCGACACCCGTCCAAGAGAGTCCGCTAGGAGCGCCATCGGCTGTTCCAACTCGGGAACCCGGCTACCCTCGGATTCAGCAAAGGAACACAGGTCTGTGATGAAGGGATCCACTTCAGACCTCAGGCCCAGTTCAACGAACAGGCAGAATCAGGTGCCGGTGAAGTCGGCTCTGCCGGGGCCGTGTTCGAAGAACGAGGCCACACCGGTTGTGGCGTCGTCGGTGTCGAACAGGCCCACGAACAGGCCGTACTCGAGGTTGATGCCGTCGGCCTGGCTTCCCTCGAGGCCATCGGTGATGGCCCGCTTGGCTGCACGAATGGCTACACGCGGCCCCTTCGCATAGGCCGCTGCACGCTCGACGGCCCGGTCCAGTACCTGATCGTCGGGGACCACCTCGTCGACCCAGCCGATGGCGAGTGCATCGGAGGCCGGCACCTGTGTTCCGCCAAGAATGAGTTCCTTTGCCTTGGTTGCTCCAACGAGACGGGCCAGACGCTGGGTGCCGCCGCCGCCGGGGATGATGCCGAGCAGGATCTCGGGCTGTCCCAGCACCGCTCCCTCGCCGGCAATGCGGAAGTCACAGCACATGGCAAGTTCGGCGCCACCACCCAGGGCGAATCCGTTGACGGCAGCGATGGTCGGACACGGCACCGCAGCCAGGGCGTTGAACGAGGCGAGGAAGGCCTCGGCCAAGGGCACCCGGGTTGCCTCATCGGTGAAGTCGCTGATCTCGGCACCGGCGGCAAAGTGGCGGCCACCACCGGTGACAACCAGCGCACCCGGAGGATCAGCGATACAGGCCTCGGCAACCTGGGCGAGCTCACCGAGCAGGTCGGCGTTGAGGGCGTTCACCTTCGGGCGGTTGAGTGTCACGACCACCACGTCGCCACCCCAGCCACGCTCCCCGCCGGGCTCACCGGCCGGGTGACGCTCGACGCCTATCAACTTGAGGTTGTCCATGGTCATAGGCTCACTGACGTGCCGTCGTCGACCAGGGTTTCGCCCATGTTGACCACGGAGGTCACCGCGGGAACACGATCCTTGAGGATCCGTTCGATGCCCGCCTTGAGGGTCTGGTCAGAGGCCGGGCAGCTGACACAGGCACCCATCAGCTCAACGGTCACCTCACCGGTGGCCTCGTCGACCCCGTGAAGCTGGATGTCGCCCTCGTCGGCCTGAATGGCCGGCCTGATGATGTCGATGACCTTCTGAACGGCAACAAGGAGTTCGCCGGTCGGAATCTCAGCTGTGGTCCCCAGGCTCATGACCGCAGTCTCGCAGCACCGGTCACCGTGCCCACCCTCGGGCCGCACCCGAAACCGGCTGACCTAGATTGGCTGCATGATCCTCGAAACCACCGGCCGGTTGGGTGTTCTGGCCCACGAGGGCGGCTGGGACGAGATCCTGCTCGTAGCCCTACCCATGTGCGTACTTGCCGGCCTGCTCTGGATGGCCGACCGTCGGGCCCGCAGGCTCGGAAGGATCCCGCAGGATGGAACCGGAACCGATCAGCCCGACCCGGAGTAGCTTACCTCTGCACCCAGGGACGCAAGGTTCCCAACCAGGTCCTGGTAGCCGCGTTCAACGTGGTGGGCGTTGCCGATGAGCGTCTCACCATCGGCAACCAGTCCGGCAATCACGAGGGCTGCACCGGCACGAATGTCAGGTGCACGCACCGGAGCACCCGACAACGACCCCACCCCCCTGATGACGGCGTGGTGACCCTCGGCGCGGATGTCGGCCCCCATGCGCATCAACTCGTCTATGTAGCGGAAGCGGCCACCGAACACGTTCTCGGTGACGATCCCCACGCTGTCGCCAACGGCCAGAAGCGTCACCAGCAGCGGTTGGTAGTCGGTGGCCACACCCGGATAGGGAAGCGTCGCCACGTCGACGGAGCGTGGGCGACCCAGTGCCGTCACCACCAGGCCGTCGGTAGATGGCGAAATGTGGAGGCCCATCTCCCCCAGCTTCACGAGCAGCATCTCCATGTGCTCGGGCCTGGCGCCGGCTACCTCGACCTCACCACCGGCCATGCCGACGGCCGCCATGTAGGTGGCGGCCTCGATCCGGTCCGGCACAACGATGTGTTCCACCGCCTCCAGCCCCTCAACGCCCTCGATCGTGATCGTGGAGGAACCGGCACCCCCCACCTGGCCGCCCATGGCGTTTAGGAAGGCGGCGAGGTCGGCGATCTCGGGTTCGCGGGCGGCGTTCTCGATCACCGTCGTGCCCCGGGCCAGAACCGCTGCCATCAACAGGTTCTCGGTGGCGCCGACACTCGGGTACGGCAGAAGCACCGTGGTTCCCACAAGGCGATCGGCACGACCCTCTATGTAGCCGTGGCTGGTCGTGAAGGTGGCCCCCAGTTCCTCGAGGCCCCGAAGGTGCATGTCGATCGGGCGGTGGCCGAAGTCGTCGCCGCCGGGAACCGAGACCCTGGCGGTGCCGAAGCGGCCCAACAGGGGACCCAGAACCACGATGGAGGCCCGCATCCGCTCCACCAATTCGTAGGGCGCCTCAGGCGTGACCCTCTCGGGCACGTCAAGGGTGAGTACGTCTCCCTCCTGGAAAACGGTGACTCCCATCTGCTCGAGCAGCTCACCCATCCACCGGACGTCGGCGATCCTGGGTACACCACGGAGCGTGAACCGCCCACTGGCCAGAAGGGATGCCGCCATCAGCTTGAGTGCCGAGTTCTTGGCACCCGAGATCCTCACGGTCCCAGACAGCGGCCCGGACTGCCGGACACGTATGAAGGTTGGCCCGTCAACCGGGGAAGTGCCATTCACCACCTAAGTATGCTGCGCCCCCGACCTGACCGGAAGGCAACCCCATCAACAAGCCAGCTCACAACCTGGTGGTGGAACACCTCGTGGACGATGCCGGGCTGGCCGAACTGCGCACGCGGCGCGACGACCTGGTTGGCGAGATCGACCTCGGCGATGATGCCTTCGGTCTGGCAGACGGGCCGTTCGAGCACTACGAACGCACCCTCGAGGTCCAGCCCGACGGTGCCGGCCATCGCGTTACCGAACGGTTCAGCTACGCGATGGCCATGCCCGTCTGGTGGATCGCCTTCTGGTGGCCCATGCGCCACGGCCTGCGCCACCGCTCAAACCCGTGGTGGGCGCCACCCGACCGCCTGGACGCCCGCGCAGCCAGGGTCCTCAGCCTCCTGGCGCTGATACAGGTGGTCGACGGCTACCTGGGAACCGTCATCACCCAGACCATCACGTTCGCCGCCGACGAGTTCGACCGCGGTGACGCCGCCCAGGGCCTGACCCTGGCCCTGGTTCGCCTCGGGATCGTCGTTGCCCTGGCCGTGGTGGCGCTGGCCGACCGGAGGGGGCGACGCAACCTGCTCGTGGGTGCCGCTGCCATAGCCGTTGTGACGACCGCTCTGGGTGCTGCCTCGCCCGGGCTCTGGTTCCTCGGTGGCACACAGATGGTCGCCAGGGGTCTCACCATGGGAATGGGAATCCTCATAGGCGTGTTCGCTGCCGAGGAACTACCCCGCGGTTCCCGTGCCTACGGGGTGAGCATCCTTGCCCTCGCCGCCGCCTTCGGGGCCGGCATGGCCGTCTGGGTCCTGCCGGTGGCCGACCTCTCCGAGCGGGGCTGGCGGATCGTGTACCTGGTGCCGCTGCTGGCACTTCCGGGCCTTGTGGCAGTTGCCCGACGCCTACCCGAGTCCAGGCGCTTCTCGGCCAACAGGCCGACCGCTGGTCCAGCCAGGCTGCTCCGGCCGGCAAGCCGGTCAGCTGAACACCACCGGCTGCTGCTCCTGGCGGTCACGGCATTCCTCCTCCTGGTGTTCGCCGCTCCGGCCAGCCAGTTCCAAAACGACTTCCTCAAGGACCACCGCGGCTACAGCGCCTCAGGAATAGCCCTGTTCACGCTGTTCACGTCCACCCCGGCCGGCATCGGGATCTTCGCAGCCGGGCGGCTCGCTGACACCCGTGGACGAAGGGGCGTGGGTGCCGCAGGCCTCGTTGGCGGCACCGTGTTCATCGTCGCCAGCTACTACCTGTCAGGCGGGCTCATGTGGGCCGGCCACCTGGTTGGTGTGGTACTCGGCGCCCTCACCGTGGCACTCGGCGTCTACGGGCCGGAACTGTTCTCCACGACGCATCGGGCCAGGGCCAACGGGATCATCGTGACCCTCGGCGTTCTCGGCAGTGCAACGGGCCTGGTACTCGTCGGCATCATCGTCGACCGCCTCGACAACTACGGGCACGCCCTTGCAATCGTGGGTATCGGCCCCATGCTTGCCGCCGCTCTGGTGATGGCCCGGTTCCCCGAGACGGCGCGGGTCGAGTTGGAGGCGCTGAACCCCGATGACGTACCCCTGGCCGAACCGCCCGACTAGAGACCGGACAGCCAGCCCTCCACCTCGTCACACACGGCCTCCTCGGCGTTTCGCAGGTCGTGACGCCTTCCGGGGACCCAGACCGTGGTCACCCGACCCGAGATGGCCGGCAGGTGCTCAGCGAACTCGTCGGGTGAACCGAACTCGTCCCGGTCACCGGACACGAAAAGGCACGGCACCTCGATGTCGGGAAAGTGTTCCACCCTCAGGTTCTCAGGCTTGCGGGGAGGGTGCAGCGGATAACAGATCAGCACCAGGCCCGCAGCGGGGAGGCCGCCGGCGACAGCCATCGAGCAGATCCTGCCGCCCATGCTGCGCCCCCCCAGCACCAGGGCACCGGGGTCAACGCCCAGGCCTGATGCCATGGCTGCAACCCCCGCACATACCTCGTCGACCAGCTTCGGAGCCCTGTCAGGAAAGGGCCTACCCGCTGTCCGGTAGGCAAAGTCCATCCGCTCGACCGGCAACGGCGACAGGCGTTCCTCGAGGGCGACGAGGCCCACCTGATCGCGGTTGGACCCGGCACCGGGGGTCAGGAAGAGGCCGGCTGGTGGCATCCGGCGATGGTAGGCGCGACTCGGCGCCGTTCCGGACGCACGGGTAGCCTCGCCACATGGCCGATACCGGTGACCACGACAGGTTGGTCTCCACCATGACCGGGGGCATGGCACCCGACCCTGCGCCCTTCACCGGAAGTGACCGCCTCCACTCCGACGGCCGCCCGAAGGACACCTTGCGTGACGAGCTGAGGCACGTACCTGTTGTTCGCAACATCGTCACCGTGGCTACAACCGCTGCCCTGCCGGTGCTCGTGGTCTGGGCTGCGGTCACCCTCAGCCACCCGGTCGCCTGGGTGCTGGCCGTGCCGGCAATGGCACTGGCCCAGAACCGCCTGTTCATCCTCCACCACGAGGCAGCCCACCGGATGCTGTTCCCGAATCGGCGCCTCAACGACCTGGTCGGGATCACCCTCATCGGCTGGCTGACCTTCGGAACCGGCAGCCACGGCTACCGCCTGGGCCACGTCAACCACCACCGCGACGAGTTCGGCCCGAAGGAACCCGACTTCCTGCTCTACGCCCTCTACCCCGTCAGCCGGCAGTCGATGCGTCGAAAGCTGGTGAGGGATGCCACCGGAGTCTCGGCCTTTCGAATCGTACGCCCACGGTTCCAACGGCTGGGCAACGCCCGACACCGGCGCCTGACCCTCATGTTCCTTGCCGGCCAGGCGCTAATCGCCACCGTGTTCTGGGCGACCGGGCACCCCTGGCTGTACCTGTTCCTGTGGGTGGTGCCGTGGGTGTTCCTCTACCAGGTACTGAACCGGATCCGGGCAATCGCCGAACACGGCGGTATGACCCGGTCGTCCGACCGCCGCCGTGCAAGTCGCCACGTGTGCCAGACCCCGCTGGCACAGGCGCTGCTGGTTCCCTGCAACGTCGGCTACCACGTCGCCCACCATGTGGACCCGACCGTGCCAATGAGACACCTACCGAGGCTCCACCGCGTGCTCGTCGAGGACGGCTACCTCACCGAGGACCTGGTCTGGCCCTCATACAGGGACCTCTGGCGGGCGCTGGCCGCCGGCCCGGGCCCACAGGGAACCGCCGCCTGACCGGCACCCGTGCCGAACCTCAGATGTCGACCACCTCGACAACGTCAAGGTTCCTGAACGTGACACCACCCGTCGATTCCTCGATCTTCGCAGCCTCATCCTGTGTCGTCTTGTGATCGCTGTTGGCCATGGCCTCCTCGTAGGAGTCGAACTCGACGATCTGGACGATCAGGCCCGGGTCGTCCCGGTCTACGCATACCGTGGCCCGTCGTGCGGTCGTCTGGTCGCCCATCAGGTCCTTGAAACGTTGGAGTTCGGCAACCGCTTCACCTGCGGTCGATTGGAACTCCATCAACTGGTAGAAGCGCATTGGCGTGTCCCCCTTGTTGCCATCTGAGGGACCAGTTCTTACCACACGCTCGCGATGGCCCATTCAGATGGGCGCTGCCCAGTAGCCCCTCAGGTGATCTGACGGAGGGTCTCGGCCAACTCGCCAGCCCGGACACTCAGGTCGTCGTGTTCCACACCGCCGTCGGCAAGTAGGCCTGCCAACTCCGCTGACCTCTCCCCCAGCGAGTTCCACAGGCCGGGATCTATGCCGAACGGTGGCCTATGACCGGAAAGCACCGGAGCAAGGTCGACCAGGTTCTCGACGCCGGAGTTGTCCCGGGCATCACGCCGGAGCCTGTCGCAGGCAACGAACAGGTCGGTCAGCAGGCTGTTGGCGTCAAGACCCTCCAACTCCGGACGGTCATCGGCAGCCCCCTGGAAGGCATCGATCGCCGACTCCACGGTGTCCTCGTCGGCAGCCATCACCACCAGGTCGCCCTGGGTATCGAACTCGTGTGCAACCGCCAACCTGCCGAGCAGTTCGCTGAACGCCGTCTGCTCGTCGGCACCCCACCCCGACATCTCGTATACCAACTGCTCGCCATCGGAGTCCAACTTGGGCAGACCCGTCGACTCGGCCTCCTCGACCGCCAGGTCAACGGCTACCTCATCAACCTCGGACACGACGAGCGTGGCGCCCTGCCACGTGTGGGCAATGCCCGCAACGGTGAGCAACTGGTCCAGGATGCGGCGACTCTCACCGGCCCACTCGTGGAGTTCATACGCCAACTGATCCTGCAGCGTCGGCCCAGCCTCAGCCGACGGGACCTCGTCGACCAACTCGACACCGCATTCGACACAGTCGGACACTCCGTCCGCATACTCGATTCCGCACTGGAAGCACCATCTCACGGCCGTCATCCTGACATCTGCAGGCCCAATCCGATACCACCCCCTCGTTCAAATCGGCGAGCCGGCCCCCAGGGGGTCCGCATACCGCTGCCCGGCCGCTAGCGTCGTAAGCCATGACCGACCAGCCCATGGCCCCCGACCGCAACCTGGCACTCGAGTTGGTAAGGGTCACCGAGGCAGCGGCACTGGCCGCCTCCCGCTGGATGGGCCTGGGCGACAAGGAAGGCGCCGACGGGGCCGCAGTAGACGCGATGCGCCACGTCCTCAACTCGGTCAACATGGACGGCATCGTCATCATCGGCGAGGGCGAGAAGGACGAAGCGCCGATGCTCTACAACGGTGAGACCCTCGGCAACGGAAGACCCCCCAGAACCGACATAGCCGTCGACCCGATCGACGGAACCACCCTCACCTCGCTCGGCCGTGCCAACGCCATCGCCGTAATCGCTGCAAGCGAACGCGACACCATGTTCGACCCGGGACCGTGCGTCTACATGGAGAAGATCGCCGTAGGTCCAACCTGTGCCGACGCCATAGACATCACCAGAACACCCACCCAGAACCTGCATTCGATCGCCGAGGCCAAGGGAGAGGACGTCAGGGACCTGACCGCCGTCATACTCGACCGCGACCGGCACTCAGAACTGATAGCCGAGGTGCGCGAGGCCGGAGCAAGGATCCGCCTCATCCCCGACGGCGATGTCGCAGGTGCCATTTCGGCAGGCTGGTCCGGCGCCGGCGCCGACGTCCTGTTCGGCATCGGAGGCACACCCGAGGGGGTCATTGCGGCAGCCGCCCTGAAGTGCCTCGGAGGAACCCTCCAGGGAAGGCTCTGGCCACGCAACGAGGCCGAACGCACCGCAGCAGTCGAACAGGGCTACGACCTCGACCAGGTGCTACACACCAACGACCTGGTCTCAGGCGACAACTGCTTCTTCGCCGCCACCGGAATCACCGACGGAGACCTCCTCAAGGGCGTCCAGTACACGACCGGTGCGGCACACACGCAGTCGATCGTCATGAGGTCCATGTCGGGCACCGTGCGCGTCATCGATGCCCACCACAAGCTGGACAAGCTGGAGACCTACTCCTTCGGGTACTGAGCTTCTCTTCCTGTTTGCTACACAACATCTACCGGCGCTCCACCTCTTGGCCATCGCCGGGCATCGCTCGCTCGCAGACGGCACTCGCTCGGCGACACCCAACACTGGCCCTCCCTGCACCTCCTACATGAGAGAAGAGCCTTGACGAGCACACGCTCCAACCGGTGATCCCAGACTGCTGGAAGCAGCCATTTGTGCGTGAGCGATATCGGGTCGAGATTCGGCGGAGCCTGCGCAGCCGAACCCGGCCCGGCGGCGCAACCATTAGAGAAGAATCAGCAGACGCAGGGACGAGTGCGACTGGCTTCGGTCAGGCTTCGGCGTTGGCGACCGTCAACCGCACGTCGGCCCTGGCCAGGGCCTCGGCCGCCGCAGCGTCGTCCTTGTCGGCGGCAAGTGCCGCCTCGGCGACCTCTCTTGCGGCACGGGCACGGTCCACGTCGATCTCACCTGAGGCCTCGGACATGTCCGAGAGAATGGTCACCTTCGTTCCCGCAACCTGCACGAAGCCGCGGTGCACCGCAAGGGTGTCGCGGCCCCCGTCGGGATGGACCACGTCGACAGACCAGACGGCAAGCACGCCGATGAACGGCACGTGGCCCGGCTGGAAGGCGATCTCGCCACCGCCCACGGTGCGGGCGATAACCATCTCGGCCTCGCCGCTGTAGGCAATGCCCTCCGGGGAGACGAGCTCCACCTGGAACGTCATGGTGGGCTCTAGCCCTCGAGCTCGCGTGCCTTGCGGCGTGCGTCGTCGGCGCCGCCGACGTTCAGGAAGGCCTGCTCGGGAAGGTCGTCAAGGTCGCCGTCGACGATGGCGGCGAACGAGTCGACCGTCTCGTCGACCGGAACCGTGACACCCGGCAGGCCGGTGAACACTTCGGCCACGTTCATTGGCTGGGACAGGAAGCGCTGGACCTTACGGGCCCTCGACACCGTGATCTTGTCCTCTTCGGAGAGCTCGTCGAGGCCCAGGATGGCGATGATGTCCTGCAACTCCTTGTACCGCTGCAGGATCTCCTGGACGTTGCGAGCCGTGTTGTAGTGCCGCTCTCCTACAACCTCCGGAGTGAGAATCGTCGACGTGGAGGCCAGCGGATCAACAGCCGGGTAGATGCCCAGGGCTGCGATGTCGCGGCTCAACTCGGTTGTGCCGTCGAAGTGCGTGAACGACGTGAACGGCGCCGGGTCGGTGTAGTCGTCGGCAGGCACGTACACGGCCTGCATGGAGGTGATGGACCGGCCGCGCGTGGTCGTGATTCGCTCCTGGAGCTGGCCCATCTCGTCAGCCAGGGTGGGCTGGTAGCCCACAGACGACGGCATGCGGCCGAGCAGGGTCGACACCTCGGAACCCGCCTGGACGAACCGGAAGATGTTGTCAACGAACAACAGGACGTCCTGACCCTGCACGTCGCGGAAGTACTCGGCCATCGTCAGCGCCGAGAGGGCCACACGGAGGCGCACACCCGGTGGCTCGTCCATCTGACCGTAGACCAGGGCGGCCTTTTCGAGAACACCCGACTCGCCCATCTCCAGGTAGAGGTCGGTGCCCTCGCGGGTGCGCTCGCCGACACCGGCGAACACCGACACACCACCGTGGTTGGTCGCCACGCGGTTGATCATCTCGGTAATGAGAACCGTCTTGCCCACACCGGCTCCGCCGAACAGGCCGATCTTGCCGCCCTGCAGGTATGGGGTGAGCAGGTCGATGACCTTCACGCCGGTCTCAAACATCTGGGCTTTGGGCTCAAGGGTGTCAAATGCCGGGGCCTGGCGGTGGATCTCCCAGCGCTCGGTGATCTCACCAAGCGGTTCGTTGTCGAGTTGGTGGCCGGTGACGTTGAACACGTGACCGAGGGTCACATCGCCGACAGGAACGGTGATGCCGCTTCCGGTGTTACGGACCACGGTGCCACGGGTGAGGCCATCGGTCGGCTTCATGGCGATGGCACGCACGCGGCCGTCGCCGATCTGCTGGGCTACCTCGGCGACGATCGTGACGCTCTCGCCGTCTACGACCACGTCGAACTCAAGAGCCGTGTTGATCTCGGGAAGTTCCCCTGGCGGGAACTCGGCGTCGATCACAGGCCCGGCGATGCCGACGATGTGTCCATCCTTGAGTTGGACGGCCTCTGCGGCTTCGGTGACGGTCATTGTTGCTCCTGGCTCTCTCTTCGGTTCTGAAGCGATCTGGTCGGTCAGTTCTGGACACCCACGGGCACCGGCGTGTCGGTCTTGTCGTCGTCGCCGCTACCGAGGGCCTCGGCGCCACCGACGATCTCCATGATCTCTGTCGTGATGGCGTCCTGGCGGGCCTGGTTCATCTCACGTGACAACTTGACGATCATCTCCTCGGCGTTGTCTGTGGCGGCCTTCATGGCCCGCTGGCGGCTGGCGTGCTCAGACGCTGCTGACTCGAGCAGCGCACCGAAGAGGCGGGCCTCTACGTATCTGGGAAGCAGTGCCTCGAGCACCGCCTCGGGTGAGGGCTCGAACTCGAAGGATGCAACGGCACCTGCCTCGCCGTGGCCCACCTCGGCCATGACCTCGGTGCTCTCGAGCGGCAGGAACCGCCTGACAACGACCTTCTGGCTGCCGATGCTGATGAACTCGGTGTAGACCAGCTCGACCCTGTCGATCTCGCCGGACTCGAACAGCTGGGCCACGGTGTCGGCAACTGCCTTGGCATCCTCGTAGGTGGGGTTGTCGCTGATGCCCTCGGTGAACGAGTCGATCCTGTAGTTGCGGAACCGGAAGTAGTCGCGGCCCTTCTTGCCGATGATGATGAGTGCGTAGTCGGCACCCTCGGCCCGGGCGTTCTGCACCTGGCGCTCGGCCGCCCTGATGATCGAGGAGTTGTAGGGACCGGCCAGGCCACGGTCCGAGGTGATCAGAACCACGCCAACCCGCTCGACCTTCTCGGCCTTGCGCAGAAGCGGATGGTCTACCTCGGTGCCCGCGGCAGCCAGATTCTCGATGACCTGAGTTATCTGGCGCGAGTAGGGCGCCGACGACCTGGCCCGCTGCTGGGCCTTCATCACCCTTGTGGCGGCGATGAGCTCCATGGCCCTCGTGATCTTCTTGGTCTTCTGGACGCTCGTGATACGGCGCCGAAGAACCCGCTCCCTACCACCTGCCATGGTCAGCTCCAATTGCAGTCGCAACGCGCGCCTTCGGCGCAGCGCAGGTGCCCATGGCACGGTCGGATCGGGTGGCTCCGGTCACTCGGAGTCGGCCTCAGAATCGCCGGCGGTGATGTCCTCTTCGGGGAGGGTCGTGTCGGCATCGACAATGTGGGAGCCGGTCTCCTCGGCGTCGGTGCCGGGTTGTACGGCTGTGTCCGCCTCTGACGACTGGAACTGCTCGGCGAAAGCGGTGATTGCCGCCTCGAAGGCCACCTCGTCGGCGATCTTGCCGGTCTCGCGGATGGCGTCCAGCTGGGCGATCTCGCGGGTGCGGAACCAGTCCAGGAGTTCGGCCTCGAAGCGCTGTACGTCGACAACGGCCACGTCGTCGAGGTGGCCACGGGTTCCGGCCATGATCGACACGACCTGCTCCTCGACCAGCAGCGGCGAGTTGAGGCCCTGCTTGAGGAGCTCGACCAGCCTGTAACCACGGTCCAGTTGGGCCTGCGACACGGCGTCCAGGTCGGAACCGAAGGCGGCGAAGGCCTCGAGTTCCCTGAACTGCTGGAGATCGGACTTGAGCGTGCCAACAGCTGTCTTCATGGCCTTGATCTGGGCGGCGGAGCCGACACGTGACACCGAGATGCCGACGTCGACAGCCGGACGCACACCCGACTTGAAGAGGTCGTCCTGGAGGAAGATCTGGCCATCGGTGATCGAAATCACGTTGGTGGGAATGAACGCCGAGACGTCACCGGCCTTCGTCTCGATGACCGGCAGGGCCGTCATCGACCCTGCACCCAGGTCGTCGCTGAGCTTGGCTGCCCGCTCCAGCAGGCGACTGTGCAGGTAGAAGACGTCGCCCGGGAAGGCCTCACGGCCCGGTGGGCGGCGCAGCAGCAGCGACATCTGGCGGTAGGCCTCGGCCTGCTTGGAGAGGTCGTCGTAGACGGCGAGGGCGTGGCCCCCGTTGTCCATCCAGTGCTGGCCCATTGCGCACCCGGCATAGGGGGCCAGGTACTTGAACGGCGCCGGCTCGGAAGCCGGGGCAACCACTACAACCGTGTACTCCATGGCACCGTGGGCCTCGAGGACGGCCACGTTCTGGGCGACGGTGGAGGCCTTCTGGCCGATTGCCACGTAGACGCAGTTCACGCCCTGGCCAGCCTGGTTGATGATGGTGTCGATGGCGATCGTGGTCTTACCGGTCTTGCGGTCGCCGATGATGAGCTCGCGCTGGCCACGGCCGATCGGGATTAGCGAGTCGATGGCCTTGATACCGGTCTGCATCGGCTCGTGCACGGGCTTGCGGCCCATGATGCCCGGAGCCTGGATCTCCATGCGGCGCTGCACCGTGTTGGTGAGCGGGCCCTTGCCGTCGATCGGCTCGCCCAGGGCGTTCACTACACGACCGAGGAGGCCGTCGCCGACCGGAAGGGACAGGATGTCACCGGTGGCGCGCACCGTCTGACCCTCTTCGATGTCGTCGACCTCGCCGAGCACCACCGCACCGATGGCGTTCTCGTCGAGGTTCAGCGCCAGGCCGAACGTGCCACTCTCGAACTGGAGCAGTTCGTTGACAGCCGCGTCGGGCAGGCCCGACACGCGGGCGATGCCGTCGCCGACCTCGATCACGTGGCCAACCTGGCTCTGCTCGAGGCTGGGCTCGAAGCCAGCCAGGTTCTTCTGGATCGCAGCGGCTATGTCTGCCGTGTCAATCGTGAGTTCAGGCATTTTCTCTCTCGTCTCTTGTGCGAATGTGTCGTCCGCTGCTCAGCGGAAGCTCTCTCGGAGCTGGTTGAGGCGGCGGCGGACGCTGCCATCGATGATGTCGTCACCGATCTCGGTTACCACACCGCCCAGGACGGACGGATCGATGACCACCTTCACCTCGACCTCCTTACCGGTTGAGGTGTGGATGGCAGCCTCGAGGCGACTGCGCTGATCGGCGCTCAGGTCGATTGCCGAACGGACCGTGGCGACCGCCCTGTTGCGGGATGCGGCGCCACGCTCGACAACGGCTGCGACGATTGCCGGCAGGTCGGCGGCGCGGCCGGCTGCTACAACCATCGATACCAGCGCCGAAGTGGTTGCCGACGCCCTTCCGCCGAGCAGGTCCTCGACGACCTGTTGGCGGCGTGCGGCTGGAACTGCCCCGTCGGCAAGCGTCGCCCGCAGGTCGTCGTTTGAACCCAGTGCCTGGGCGAACTGGAACAGCTCGTCCTCGACAGTGGCCAGGTTGCCCTCGGCCGCCGCAACGGCGAACAGGGCGTCTGCGTAGGCGTCAACCCTAGGATCAGCCATTGCTCCCGGCCACCTCGTCGATGTAGGCGTCGATCAGGCGGCCCTGGACCTCGGCATCGAGGCTGGACTGGACAACCCGCTCGGCTGCGCCCAGGGCGATTCCGGCGACCTCGGCGCGGAGGTCGGCGATTGCCTGCTGGCGTGCCGATTCGATGTCGGTTGCCGCACGATCGCGCATGTCGGCGATGTCTGCCTCGGCACGGGCCGACAGGTCGGCCTTGAGCTGGTCGGCGGCACCGCGTGCCTCGTCGATCAACCTGGAGGCCTCACCCTTGGCATCGCCCAACCGGGCCTGGTAGTCGGCTTCGACCGCCCTGGCATCGATCTTGGCCTGCTCTGCAGCATCGAGGTCACTGGCAATCCGCTCTGCACGGGCATCCATCGCCCCCTTCACGGCCGGGAAGCCCTTCTTGGCCATGAAGAAGAACAGGAGACCGAAGGACAGGGCGCCCCAGATGATCTCGTTGGTCTCGGGGAGGATCGGGTTCGGGGCCTCGAAGCACTTCTCGAGGTCCTTTTGGACCTCTTCGTCGTGCAACGTGTGCTCGAGGTCGCCGTGGTTCTCCTCAACGGCCTCTGCGAGGTGCTCGGCCATACAGCCGCCGACGCTCTCGCCGGACGCCCCGGCGGGGCCGGCGAAGGCAACAAGGCCCAGCACGGCGATCAGCGGCGCCGCTGCCAGGCGGTTCCGTCGTTGGCTCATGGGTTCAACTCTCTCTCAGTCGATTGTCTCAGTTGCTCGTCTGTTCCGTATCCGCCGACTGCCTAGGGCAGCAACAGGATGAAGACGACGAAACCGATCAGGGCCAGCGCCTCGGTGAAGGCGATGCCGAGGAACATGGTCGTACGCGCCATACCGGCGGACTCGGGCTGGCGGGCCATCGCGGAGATGGCATTACCGACCACTGTTCCGATACCGATACCCGGGCCGATGGCCGCGAGGCCGTAACCGAGGCCGGCGCCGATGGCCTTGAGGCCCTCGACCATTTCACCGGCTGCCGTCTGCGCCAAAACGTTCAGCACTTGGTTTCTCCTGTGTTTGATGTGTTGTCGAGCCGGAGTGTCCGACCCTCTTGGTTATTGAACTTGTGGATAGAGCCTGAAGGCCAACTGCGGATCAGTGGGCCGGGTGCATCGAGCCGCCGATGTAGACGGCGGTGAGAATCGTGAAGATGAAGGCCTGCAGGACCGAGACCAGAATCTCGAACCCGGTCATGAGGACGAGCATTGCAAAGGGCCCGACGGCTCCGATGTAGGTGGAGCTCCACAGGACCTGGGTGAGCACGGCGAAGGTGACCAGCAGAAGGTGACCTGCGACCATGTTGGCCCAGAGCCGGATTGCCAACGAGAAGGGCCTCACCACGAACGTCGAGACAAGCTCGATGGGGGTCACGATCAGGTACAGCGCAACGGGTACGCCCGGAGGGAAGAGGGAGTTCTTGAGGTAGCCGCCGAGGCCCTGGGACCTGATTCCGACGAAGTTGTAGATGACCCAGACCACTATGGCCAGGGTGATCGGTACGGCCATGCGGCTGTTCGCCGGGAACTGGACGCCCGGGATCACCTCGAAGATGTTCGAGAACATGATGAAGAAGAACATCGTGGTGAGGAACGGCATGAACTTGCGGCCCTCGGGCCCAATGGTCTGCATGACCACCGAATCCTCGATGAAGTCGATGCCGGATTCGGCGACATGCTGGATTCCGGCTGGCACGAGGGATGCCTTGGGCCTGCCGGCCAGGGTGAATATGACACCGGTGATGACCACGGCAGCCAGATAGATGAGCGCCGTCTTGTTGACGGCGTACGCCGTTCCGGAAAAGAAGATGTCGGGCCACTCGAAGAGATGGCTGACAGGCGGGAATTCGAGCGCTAGCACGTTCACTTGGCGTGGTTCTCCTCGGGAGTGACCTGTTGGACCGGTTGGGGCGCCAGGCCGGGAAAGGCCAGCGACGCAGAGACGTGCCTGGTCTCCCAGGCAAGGAGGCCCAGGTGGGTGACCAGGAGGGTGATGGCGAACGGCACGGCGGCGAACCAGTCGCCGCTGCCCTTGAGTACCACCGCGATAACGCCCAGCACACCGAGGCGGACGAGGTAGCCGAACAGGACCGCTCCGTAGAGGGCATTCAGCGAGATGCTCACCGCTCGGGTGATGATGGCGGCGCCGATCAGGAAGTTGGCGACCACCAGAACTAGGGCGATCGCGGCAGAAGCGGCCCCGGTGACTCCCCAGCCGACGGCACCGACCAAGACGAATGCCGGTGCAACCCACAGGGCCCGCCTGGCCAGGTCACGGGCGATGTCACGCTCGGGTGTGACCTGTGTGTGGTCGGCCACGAGGGCGGAGGTGCCGGACATGCTCAGGCGCCCGCCCGCCATGCGGCACGACGCTCGACTGCCGCACGGTCCATCCGGTCGCTGTAGCTGCGGTACAGCTTCCAGGTGGCGTACCCGGCCGTAACCAGTGTGAAGGAGATCGTGAAGACCGGGAAGAGGTTCAGTTGGCGATCGACAAGCCAACCCAGGAAGCCGAAGATCGCCGGTGTGACCGCCAATTCGAAGGCAGCTGCGAGAGCATCGCCGAAGCCCTGCTCCAACTCGCGCGTTCCGACCTGTTGCATCCGCAGATCCCTCCGACCGGAGCGTCTCCGGTCACCATCGTTGCCCCCGCGACGACGGCCGTCTGGAGCGCTTGTGAATCTAATCACCAATGTGGGGAGCGACAACCCGGCAGGCGTGTGACGGTTGACCGATTCAACCCACCCCATCTGAGTGATCATCGGGCGACCCGGTCAGGACCGAATCTCTCAGCCTCGGGTGGAACACGGTGAAGAGGAGCAGACACACCGCCGCTATCCCGATGGGGACGATGGCGTCGCCGGACCCGGTGTAGGTGGGCCACAGCACGAACCCCGACAGCAGTGCGGTCCACGCCCACAGGATCCAGACGGCCCGCCGGTGGCCGTAGCCCAGGCGGAGCAATCGGTGGTGGAGGTGGTCCTTGTCGGCGTGGGTCACCCGGATGCCGCGGGTCGCGGCGCGGCGCACGATGGCGAACGCCATGTCGAACAGGGGGACGCCCAGGATGAACAGCGGAATGAAGACGGGGGCGAAGAAGAAGAATGCCTGGCCGCTGAACACCGCGTCGGTACTTCCCCCCACCGACATCGTCGAGGCCGCCATGAGCAGACCCAGCAGCAGCGCGCCGCCGTCGCCCATGAAGATGCGTGCCGGATGCACGTTGTGGGGAAGGAAGCCCACGCAGATGCCGACCACCAGGACAGCGATCAGCGCACCCGGACTGCTCGCGGTCAACACGCCCGCATCGCCCAGGCGGATGGCGTAGAAGAGGAAGGTGGCGGCGGCGATGGCCACGATCCCGCCCGCCAGGCCGTCGAGGCCGTCGATCAGGTTGACGGCGTTGGCGATGAGCACCACCCACACAACGGTCAACAGGGCCGACATGTTCGACGAGAGGATCACAGTCTCGAAGAAGGGAATTCGCAGCACGACCAGCGACACCCCGACGACGCTGAGGACCACCCCGGCCACGACCATGCCGGCCACCTTGGCCGGGACCGACAGTGGCGAGATGTCGTCAACCACCCCGACTGCGCAGATCACCGCAGCTGCAACCAGCACACCGATCATTTCGGACGGTGCAGCGAACACGGATGCGAAGTCACCGAGCAGCCAGGCAGTGGCGGCACCGACGAACAGGCCGAACAGCATCGCCGTGCCACCCAGCGTGGCCGTCGGCGACTCGTGGACGTTGCGGTCGTCGGGTGCCACGAGGACACCCGACCGGATGGCGAGGCGGTGAGCCACCGGCGTGGCTGCCGCGGTGGCAACCGCTGCGGCGCCACCCACCAGGGCGAAGGCGAGTCCCCCGGGCAGGAGCTCGGACCCCGTCACGCTCATCGGCCCATCAGCCCCCGTACGGCGTGAACCGACCACACAGTTCGACCACCTCGGCCCGCACGGCGTCGACAGCGGCATCGTCGTCAACGCTGCTGAGGGTACGGGCAATCAGGTCGGCGATGACGGCCATCTCGGGTTCACCCATCCCCTGGGTCGTGGTTGACGGTGTGCCGATGCGGACGCCACTGGTCACGAACGGCGAACGCGGGTCATCGGGAACGGTATTCTTGTTCAACGTGATTCCCGCCCGGTCGAGTACCGTCTGGGCCACGGCACCGGTGAGTTCCTCATCGAAGGTGCGCAGGTCGACGAGCAGCAGATGGTTGTCGGTGCCACCCGAGACCATGCGAAAGCCGTGCTGGGCAAGGGCGGCGGCGAGGGCCGATGCGTTGGCCACGATCTGGCGTGCGTAGTCGGCAAACGACGGATCGGACGCCTCGCGGAACGCCACGGCCTTGGCGGCGATGTGGTGTTCGAGCGGGCCACCCTGGGAACCGGGAAAGACGGCCTTGTCGATTGCCCTGGCGTGTTCGGATGTCGAGAGGATGCAGCCACCCCTGGGACCCCGCAGGGTCTTGTGGGTGGTGAAGGTGACGATGTCGCAGTAGGGCACCGGACTGGGATGCACGCCACCGGCAATGAGCCCGGCGATGTGGGCGGCATCGAACATGAGCATCGCGCCGACCTCGTCGGCGATCTCGCGGAACGGTGCCGGTTCGATGACCCGCGGGTAGGCAGTGGCACCCGCCACGATCAGCCTGGGTCGGTGCTCGCGGGCCCTGTCGCGCAACTCGTCGTAGTCGATGCGCTCGTCACTCTTCGTGACGCCGTAGGACACAAAGTTGTAGAGGATGCCGCTGGCATTCACAGGGGAGCCGTGGGTGAGGTGGCCACCATGGTCGAGGCTCAGCCCCAGAACGGTGTCTCCGGGCTCGAGCAGAGCCTGGTAAACGGCCATGTTGGCGTTGGCTCCCGAGTGGGGCTGGACGTTTGCGTGGTCGGCGCCGAACAGGGCCTTGGCCCGCTCGCGGGCCAGGTCCTCGACCTGGTCGACGTGGACGTTGCCACCGTAGTAGCGCTTGCCCGGGTAGCCCTCGGCGTACTTGTTAGTGAGCACCGAACCGCTCGCCTCGAGAACAGCCGGCGAGGCGAAGTTCTCGGACGCAATCAGCTGAAGTGTGGTGTTCTGGCGTTCGAGTTCCCGGTCGATGTAACCGAACAGCTCGTTGTCCCGTGAGGGTGGCCAGGTCATGTCGTACCGCCTGTGCTCAGGTGGCCCGGTCGGGGCCAGGATTGTCCGTACCCGTTGCCGGGCTGATTGGCCGAGAGGCTACCGGCCATGACCGGACCGCGATGCCGGTCACCTGCCGGCTCCGGGCCCGATGAGGACGACAGCCAGGGCGTCCGCTGCCGGATCGGGCGGCGACCCTTCGCGTCGACCGACCACGAGATGGCGGTGGGCCACCGGCTCCGACCTGGCGGCAGCCATTCCACTACCGGCTGTCGTGCCAGCCACCGGCGGCAGCACCGTCCAGCCCAGGCCGAGGCGCACCATCTCACGGAGAACCTCGGGCTGATTCGACTCGGCAACGACGTCGAACGGTGCTCCTGCGTTCGCCAGGCCGGATGCGATAACCGCCCGGGTGTGTGAATCAGAAGGGAAGGTGACCCACGGGCCCCACTGGGATGGGGGACGACGGAGCTCGCCTTCGGGGGCGTAGACGTGCAGGGGCTCGTCGAAGCAGTGTGTGAACGCCACACCCTCGGAAGCTCTCACCGGTTCGACGCAGACGATGAGGTCCAGATCTCCACCGACCAGTCCCTCCAGGAGGCTGCCGGACGGGGCCACCGTGAGGTGCAGGTCAACCTCGGGGTGATTGCTGTGGAACGCCCGGATGGCCTCGGCCCGATGCTGGACTGCGACCGCATCGATGGTTCCGAGCCTGACCACACCGGCGGATCCGGAGCGCTGGGCCGCTGCCCAGCGGGCAAGGTCGCGGGTCTCGGCGACGACCCTGCGGGCGTGGGTGAGGACCTCGGTCGCCTGATGCCTCAACTCGGTGTGGCGACCGTGCCTTTCGAAGAGGGGCAGGCCGACCCGGCGCTCGAGTTCGGCGAGGCCCTGGGTGAGGGCCGATGGTGTGACACCGAGGGTGGCTGCTGCCGCTGCACGGGTGGGGTGGTCCGTCGCTGCAACCAGGTACTCCAACTGCTGCACGGTGAGGTTGGGGAGGCTCTGCAGCCCGGTTTCCAACATTGCGGGATCCTGTCTATTATTTCAGTATCTCTGAATCTAACACCTGATTCATTTCTATCTACTTATGCTTCCCTCCATGACAGAACCCACCACCATCACCCCGGCGACCGGCCGCCTCGGAATACTCACCCCCGGGCTCGGCGCCGTCTCATCCACCTTCATCGCCGGCGTCATCTCAGCCCGCAGGGGCCTGGCCCCGCCCATCGGATCAGTCAGCCAGATGGCCCACATCCGCCTCGGCGCCCGCGACGAGGACCGCAACCCCCTCATCCGCGAGTTCGTGCCCCTCGCAGAACTGGACGACCTGGTCTTCGGCGGCTGGGACCCCATCTCAGCCAACGTGCTCGAAGCCGCACGCACCTGCGGCGTACTCGAAGAACGAGACCTCGCACCCATCTCCTCTGAACTCGAGGGCATCGTGGCCATGGACGCTGTGTTCGACCAGCGATGGGTCAAGAAGCTCGAGGGCACCCGCGTCAAGACCATGACGCCAAAGTTGGAACAGGCCCAGGCGCTCATGGACGACATCGAACGCTTCCGCACCGAGAACCAGTGCGACCGCCTCGTAATGGTCTGGTGCGGATCCACCGAGGCCTACCAGGAGGCCAGCGACGTTCACCAGAGCGTCGCCGCCTTCGAACAGGGCCTCAGGGACAACGACGACAACATCTCCCCCAGCCAGATCTACGCCTACGCAGCACTCTCCAGCGAGGTTCCGTTCGCCAACGGCGCACCCAACCTGTCAGTCGACCTGCCCTGCATGCTCGAGCTGGCAGCCACCCGCGGCGTACCGATCGCAGGCAAGGACTTCAAGACCGGCCAGACCCTCATGAAGACGCTCCTGGCCCCCGGCTTCAAGGCCCGCATGCTGGGCCTTCGCGGCTGGTACTCCACGAACATCCTGGGGAACCGCGACGGCGAGGTGCTCGACGACCCGGAGAACTTCAAGACCAAGGAGGTGTCCAAGCTGGGGGTGCTCGACACCATCCTCCAGCCAGAGTCGTACCCCGACCTCTACGGCAACATCGACCACGTCGTGCGCATCAACTACTACCCGCCCCGCGGCGACAACAAGGAGGGCTGGGACGCCATCGACATCTTCGGGTGGCTCGGCTACCCGATGCAGATCAAGGTCGACTTCCTGTGCCGCGACTCCATTCTGGCCGCACCCATCGTCCTGGACCTGGCCCTGTTCCTGGACCTCGCCTCCCGGGCCGGCCAGTCAGGCGTACAGGAGTGGCTGTCGTTCTACCTCAAGGCCCCCCAGGCCGCAGGCGAGGCCGACGCCGAACACGACCTGTTCATCCAGCAGACCAAACTCAAGAACACGCTCCGCGAGTGGATGGGTGAACAGCCCGTGACCCACTCCGAAGCCGGCTGAACCCGGCCCGACGCGCTGTCGGGCTCAGATGCGGGCCTGGTGGCCCTGCCAGTACTCGTCCTTCAACAGGCGCTTGTAGAGCTTGCCCGTCGGGTGCCGGGGCATCTCGTCGCGGAAGTCGATGCTGTGGGGGCACTTGACATCGGCCAACTGCGACCGGCAGTAGGCGATCAACTCCCGCTCGAGGTCGGGGCCGGGGTCGGCACCGTCGGCAGGTTGGACCACGGCCTTGACCTCCTCACCGAACTCGTCGTTGGGCACACCGAACACGGCCACGTCTAACACCGCCGGATGCATCGTCAGAATGTTCTCGGCCTCCTGGGGATAGATGTTCACCCCTCCCGAGATGATCATGTAGGCCCTGCGGTCCGTCAGGTAGAGAAAGCCGTCCTCGTCGACACGACCCACGTCGCCCAGCGTGCTGAGGTTCTCTCCGAGCCTCGAACCGGCGGTCTTCTCGGGGTCGTTGTGGTACTCGAACTGGGAGTCGCTGCGAAAGTAGACGTCCCCCTCCTCACCCACCGACAACTCCCTGCCGTCATCGTCGACGATGACCAGCTCGCCCAGGATCGCCCTACCGACAGATCCAGGGTGTTCCAGCCAGTCGAGTGAGTTCGTGTAGGTGAGGCCGTTTCCCTCGGTGCCCGCGTAGTACTCGTGCAGCACCGGCCCCCACCATTCGATCATCGAGTGCTTCACCTTGACCGGGCACGGCGCAGCCGCGTGGATTGCGGTCACCAGCGATGAGGTGTCGTAGCGGGACCGCACCTCCTCGGCGAGCTTGAGCATCCGCACGAACATGGTCGGAACCCACTGGCTGGTGTGCACGCTGTGGGCCTCGATGGCAGCGAGTGCCTCCTCGGCGTCGAACTTCTCCATCACCACGATCGTGCAACCCAGCCGCTGGTAGCCGAGGCAGAAACGCAGCGGAGCGGAGTGGTAGAGCGGTGCCGGAGAGAGGTACACGGAGCCCTCCTCGGCAGCGAACAGGATCTTCGCCATCATCGTGATCGGGTTGATTCCGCCCAACGGTGAACCCGACATCGGGGACCTGATGCCCTTGGGTCGGCCGGTGGTACCAGACGAGTAGAGCATGTCCTGACCCTCGACAGCACCGGGGAACGGTTCGGCCGAATGGCTGGCAACGGCATCCTCGAAACAGGCATGGTCGGCGAGCGGACCACCGATGCTGAACCTCGCCTCAACGTTCGGCGTTGCAGCCGTGACCTCGGCGACAGCGTCAGCCTTGTACGGCGACGTGACAAAGACCCTGGCACCACAGTCGTCGACGATGTAGGCGATCTCATCGGCAGTCAGGCGCGACGAGATCGCTGTGTAGTAGAGACCCGCGTAGTGGGCCCCCCAGGCAAGTGCCAGGAACTCAATGCGGTTCTCCAGACAAAACGCCATATGGTCGCCCGGTTCCAGACCCAGGCCGCGGAACAGGTTGGCGATGCGGTTGGCCTCGGCATCCAGTTCGGCGAAGGTCATGGTCTTCCCTGAACCGTGCATGACGATTGCCGGCCGGTCCGGAGCGTCCTGCGCCCAGCGACCCGGGTACTCGGGCCTTGGATCGTCTGGTACTTCAGTCCCCACGTCGCTCATGTGGTTGGACAGTACCGGCCGGCCGTCCTGCGTGACTGATCGGAAACAGGGTTCCAGGCGTAATTGCGAGGTGTCACATGGCGTACATACTCTCGTCTGACAGTGGCTGCCAACTTCACCTTCACCTCATACGGCCCTGAGGCCACCGCCGCTCTCAGCGACGCCATAGCGACAGCCAAGGGCGGCGACCCGCTGGCACCGGTGACCGTGGTCGTGCCGTCCAACCTGGTGGGCGTTGCCGCACGCCGCTCGCTGGCAACAGGCCCGGGCGTCGCCGGAGCCGTCGGGCTTGCCGCCGTACGCTTTGAGACCCTGCTCGGCCTGGCCAGGTTGCTGGCCGGCACGGCCCTGGCCAGTGACCAGCGGCGCCGCGTCTCCGACCCCGTTGTTGGCGCCGCCGTGCGCACCACCCTCGCCGACTCCGCCGACCTGCTCCGCCCCGTTGCACACCACCCGGCCACCGAGCGGGCGCTCGTGCGGGTACACCGCGAGATGAGGGAACTGGACGACCCCACCCTCGACACCGTGGCCGCAACCGGTGCTCAGGCACACGAGGTGGTCAGGCTCCACCGCCTCATCCGCGACCGCCTTGCCGAACGGTTCATCGACGAGGTCGACCTGCACCGGGCAGCAGCCTCAATCGGACACGAAGACCCCCTGCTCGATGAACTGGGTACCCTGATACTGCACATCCCGGGCCGAACCCCCGCCTCGGGTCTGGCACTGCTGGCCGCCCTCTCCGACACCAGGCCTCTGACGGTCATCGCCGCCCGCACGGGCGACGATGCGGCCGACCAGCCTCTCAATCATCTGGTCGAACGTCTTGGTGGCAACCCGCCATCGGACCCGCCCGGGCCAGTGGCTTCAGATCTCGCCGTCCACTCGGTGGCCGACCCCGATGAGGAGGCCCGAGTGGCCGTCCGCGAGGTCGTGGCCGCAGCCGCCACCGGAACATCGTTCACCCGGATGGCCATCGTCCATCCCGGCGGCGAGCGCTACGCCAGACTCCTCCACCAGCACCTGCGCTCAGCCGACGTGCCGTTCAACGGCGCGGCCGGCCGCCGTCTCGACGAATCACTCTCCGGCCGGATCCTGCTCGCACTGCTCGACCTCGACGACAACGACTTCTCACGGGCAGCCGTCATGGCGCTCATCTCCTCTGGCGCGGTCGTCAGTGCCGACGGAACAGCCGTACCGGCCGCCGCATGGGAGCGGGTGGCCCGCAACGCAGGCGTGGTCGCCGGACCAGACCAGTGGCGCTCACGCCTCGGGCAGGTGATGTCCGACCAGGAACAACGCCGGGACGACCTCGCCTCACAGGGCGCCGAACCCGGCCGCATCGACGCTGTCGACAAGAAGATCAGACAGGCCCATGACCTCCTCGGTTTCGTCGAAGAACTGATCGCCAACGTGAACACCGACCCGACACCGTCCGACTGGCCCGGGCTGGCCAACTGGGCCACGGGCCTACTCGACCGCTACCTGGGTTCGGCCGCCGACCGCACCGACTGGCCCGACCACGAGGTCGAGGCCCACACCAGGGTGCGAGACCTCCTCACCGGCCTCGCAAGGCTTGCCACCATCGAGCCACGACCCGGAGCGGGAGCCTTTCGCCGAGCCGTAGTCGACGGCCTTGACCACGACCTCGAACGCGAGGGCCGCTTCGGCGACGGTGTGCTGGTCGGTGGGTTCGGAGTCCTCACAGGCATCGACCTCGACAACATCGTCATTGTGGGTCTGGCCGAGGGCACCACACCATCCCGGCGGCGCGACGACCCACTGCTTCCCGACTCGTCCCGTCTCCTGACCGGCGGAGCGCTCACGGTTCGAACCGACCGCATGGCCGACCTACACCACCGCGTGCTGGCGGCACTCGCTGCCGCACAACACAGGCGCGTCCTCGTGTTCCCCCGGGGAGACCTGGGCCGAAAGAACGAGTGGGTGCCGTCACGCTGGCTGCTCGACCAGGCAGAGGCCGAGCTGGGTTTTCGGCCTTCGCCCACTGAACTGGAGAGCCTGGACCAGCCCTGGTTCTCCACGTCACCGTCGTTCGTGGGCTCCCTCGAACGCCTCACCTCCCCCGCCGACGAACAGGAGTACGCCCTCGCCGAGCTCCTGCGCGAACGGCACCGGGGCCTACCAGTCGACACCTCCGAGCGTCGAACCACCGACCCAGTCCTCAACCGCGGCATCGACCTGGTTCGTGGGCGCCAGCAACCCGTGCTCACCCGCTTCGACGGCAACCTGGCCGGAGCGGCGGTTCCATCCCCCGCCGATGGTCGCACCGTGCTCTCAGCCACCCGACTCCAGACATGGGTGCGGTGCCCGCACGCCTACCTCATGGAACACGTGTTGCGGGTAGGCGTGGCCCACGAACCACAGGACGACGAGGGCATCACCGCGATCGACCGCGGCACCCTGGCCCACCAGGTACTCGACCGATTCATCGGCGAAAACCTTGACAACAACAGCCTCCCTGCACCTGACGCAGCCTGGAGCCGGGCACAGCGGCAACGACTGGCAGAGATCTGCAACGAGGAGTTGGCCCTTGCCGAGGCCAGAGGCCTCACCGGGCGCGCCCTCCTGTGGCGGCGCGACTCCGAGCGACTGCGCCGTCACCTCGAGTCCTTCCTCGTCGACGACCACGCCTGGCGGGCCCAGAACCACACCACCCCGGCTGCAGTCGAGATGTCGTTCGGGCTAGACGGCACGGATCCGCTGGTTCACGTCCTGCCAGACGGCCGGAGCCTCAGGTTCCGTGGCCGCATCGACCGGGTCGACCGCGGAACCGACGGCGCCATCCACGTAATCGACTACAAGACCGGCGGCATGGGCCCCTACAAGAAGATCTCCGAGGCCACCCCCGACGACCACGGCCAGTACCTGCAGTTACCCATCTACGGCCTGGCAGCCAGGGCCGCCATTGCCACACCCGACACCGAGGTGCACGGCCAGTACTGGTTCGTCACCGATACCGGAGTCCACATCGGACACCCCCTTACCGAGGCGGTGCTGGCACGCTTCGACACCGTGCTCACGACCATCATCAACGGCATCGAACAAGGCCTGTTCCCCGCCCGTCCACCCAAGAGCCCGAGATACGGCATCGGCTGCGACTACTGCAACCCCGACGGAATGGGCACCGACCCCGTCGCCGCCTCCTGGCAGGACAAGCGCATCGACCCCGCGCTTGAGCCCTACCGCCGCCTCATTGGCGACCTCGACGAGGTCGCCACCATCGTGGTCAGCCTGGAAGACGACGATGCCTAAGACCTCCGACCAGGTGGCACGCAACCGCATCGGCACCGACCTGGGGACCACCCTGTTCGTCGAGGCCGGAGCCGGAACCGGAAAGACCAGCGCCCTCGTGAACCGGATCGTGGAACTGGTCGCAAGCGGGGTGTCCATGGAACACATCGCAGCCATCACGTTCACCGACCGGGCAGCCACCGAACTGCGCGACCGGGTGCGGCGCCGGCTGGAGCACCTGGCCGACGAAGGCACCCATACCGGGGTGGCTGCCGCAGCCCTGATCGAACTCGACGGTGCCGCCCTGTGCACCCTGCACGCCTTCGCCCAGCGGATACTCATCGAGCACCCGATCGAGGCCGGCCTACCCCCCGCAGTCGAGGTAATGGACGAGGTCTCGTCGCTCGTCGACTTCGATGAGCGCTGGGACTCCCTCGTTCACACGCTGCTGGGCGACCAGGACCTGGCGTTCACGATGCTGGCAGGGCTGGAGTTGGGCATCTCGCTCGATCACATCCGCCGGATGGTCGTTCGTTTCGACGAGAACTGGGACCAGGTCGAGGAACGCCTGGTTGAAGCCCCCGACCCCATACCGATCGACGTCCCCGCCATCGTCGATTCCCTTCGACCCCTCGTCGACCTCGGCGACCACTGCATCGAGGCCAACGACAAGATGGCCATCCAACTGGAACTGGTCGAGGCCTACGCCGACGAACTGGCAGCGGTGGCCGACGACCCCCTTTCGGCGATCCGGATCCTGGGAGATCGCAAGGTGGTGTCCAACAGCACCAGGCTCGGCAACCAGAAGCACTGGACAGGCGCCGTCCCCATCGACGACGTCCGAGAACAGATGCAGGACGCCCGTGCCCTCCTCGATGCAGAGGTGACCCATCTGACCGACCAGGTAATCGACAGGATCGTCTCGGTAGTGGGTGCCGCTGCGGTCACTGCGGCTTCCAGGCGTCAGCGACAGGGACAGCTCAGCTTCCACGACCTGCTCGTGTTGGCACGTCGCTCGCTCACCAACAAGGCGACCGGCCCGGGCGTGCGTGCCGCCCTCCATGACCGCTACCGCCACCTCCTGCTCGACGAGTTCCAGGACACCGACCCGATCCAGATCGAGCTGACTGCGCTCATCGCCGACCCCGACACCTTGACCGACGACTGGCGCCAACTCCGACCTCCTCCGGGGTCCCTCTTCTTCGTCGGCGACCCCAAGCAGTCCATCTACGGCTTCCGCCGGGCCGACATAGCCCTCTACCTCGATGCCCAGCAGGCATTCGGCAAAGAGGGTGTCCGGCTGGAACAGAACTTCCGGACCACAGGCCCAATCCTGGACTGGGTGAACGGTGTGTTCTCACGCCTCATCGCAGAAGAACCCCACGCCCAACCCGAGTACGCGCCGCTCACCTCGACTCGACCCGCGGCAACGGTAGGTCCCGCTGTCACGCTTCTCGGCTTCGACTCGGACCACAAGCGAGCTGCAGCCCAACTCCAACTCGACGACACCACCGATGTGGTCGCTGCGGTAACCACAGCGCTGGCCGAGGGCTGGACCGTCTGGCGGGCCGAACCGGACCCGCACGGCGGACCACCCATCGAGGGCTGGTACCCCTGCACCCCCGGCGACATCGCAATCCTGGTGCGCAGCCGAAAGCCGGTGGCCGACCTGGCGGCGGCGCTCGCCGAGGCCCGGGTACCCCACCGCATTGAAGCCGGCACCAACCCGTGGGCGGCCAACGAGGTTCGCGACATCCTCATGGCGCTACAGGCGATAGACGACCCGACCGACGAACTGGCCCTCGTCACGGCCCTGCGATCACCCCTCTTCGGCTGCGGCGACGACGACCTCCTGGCATTCCACCTGGGCGGCGGCAAATGGGACCACCAGCAACCGGGAACATCGGGGTTGCCGTCAGACCACGCGGTAGTCGAAGGCATGACCTGGATGGCAGACATGCACGCCCGACGTCCGTGGACCGGTGCCGCCAACCTGGTCGAACAGGTTGTTCGTGACCGCAGGGCAATGGAGCTCGCACTCTGCAGCCACCGACCACGCGACTCATGGCGACGGATACGCACCTTCCTCGACACGGCCCGTCTGTACGGCGAGGCCCGCGGAGGCGACCTGCGGTCCTTTCTGGCATGGTGCAGGCTGCACACAGCCGACGACGTTCGCGTCGACGAGGTGGTTCCACCGGAGCCAGACGACGATGCCGTGCGCATCCTCACTACGCATGCTGCAAAGGGCCTCGAATTCCCGATCTGTGTACTTGCAGACCTCGGAGCGAAGCGGCCGACCGGCAACCACACGATTGCGTTCCCGGGTGCCGTTGGCGCAGGCACCAACCCTGTCGAACGGGCAGCAATTGCCGTGGCCTTCAAGAAGGACCTCACCAACTCGGCACACCGGGCACACTCCGAGTCGGCGCTCCGGCTCGAGCACCTGGAACGGCTACGCCTGCTCTACGTGGGTGCCACCCGCGCACGTGACCACCTGATCGTCTCGCTTCACCGCAGCACACCAAAGTCAGACCCGGAGCATCCGGTCAACGTGACATCGGCCGAGGTTCTCCACGGAGCGGCCACGGGCACCAGCCCGACCGACACCGTGGCCCACCTCAGGCCGACCATGAGCGATCTGCCGATGCCGGCCACACCCGAAACCGCCCCAATGCCCACCCCGACCGAGTGGCGCGCCGATGCCGAGAGGGTGAGGTCCCAGGGTGCCCGCCGACGCACCGTGGCTGCCACAACCATCGCCGTCGAGGCATCGCCGGCAGTAGACGAAGAGTCCGAGCGGGCACGCCAGGGCGAAGCCGGACGCCACGGCACCGGCGTGGGCCGGGCCGTGCACTCCGCCCTCGAGGTAGTCGACATGGCGGGCACCGGCGAGTCCGAGGCCCGACACGCTGCCGCCACCGAAGACGTCGATCCCGACCTGGTCGTCTCCATGGTCGCCGCCGCCCTTGCCTCTCCATCGATTGTCGAAGCAGCAACGTCCGAGCACTGGCGGGAACTCTTCGTCGCGGCACCACTGTCAACCGACCTGCTGCTCGAGGGCTACATCGACCTCGCCTACCGAACCGAGTCGGGTCTGGTCGTGATCGACTACAAGACAGACTCCTGGAACGCCGAGCAGGACCTGTCCGCCAAGGTCGCCCGCTACCGCCTGCAGGGGGCTGCCTACGCCCTCGCCCTCCAGAAGGCCACCGGAACCCGGGTGGAGCGCATGGCCTTCTGCTTCGTCGGAAGCGGAGCCGCCGTCGAGCACGAAATCCCGGACCTTGAAGCAGCCATGACCGAGGTGGAGACCTGGGCCGAGGCGGCTACTTCGGAGGAAACCTGAGTGCCCCGTCGAGCCTGATGACCTCACCGTTCAGATAGGGGTTCTCAACGATGTGGCCCACGAGAGCGGCGAACTCGTCAGGTTCACCCATTCGCTTCGGGAACGGGATCGTCGACACCAACTTCTCCTGCATCTCCTCGGGCATCGACCTCATCAGCGGCGTTCCCATTGTCCCCGGGGCAATGGTGTTGATGCGTATCCCCAGGGGTGAGAGATCACGGGCCACAGGGAGGGTCATGCCGATTATCCCGGCCTTGGCCGAACCGTACGCGACCTGCCCGGTCTGGCCCTCCAGCCCGGCGATGGACGCAGTGTTGATGAACACGCCGCGCTGTCCATGCTCATCGGGCTCATTGCCCGCCATCGCCACAGCTGCCAGCCGCACGACGTTGAACGTGCCGACGATGTTGAGGTTGATGGTGCTCTGAAAGAGGTCCAGGTCGTGAGGGGTCCCGTCGCGGTTGACGGTGCGGCCGGCAACCCCGGCGCCGTGCACGATCGCGACAGCAGACAACTCGCCGAGGCCTGTAGCCACCTCTACGGCCTCTCCTACAGAGGTCTCGCTGAGAACGTCACCGACCACCGCCAGCACGGAGTCGCCCAACTCATCGGCCAGCTCGCGGGCACGATCTGCCGCCGCATCAAAGATCACCACGGATGCTCCTGCGGCGGTAAACAACCGGACCACGGCCTCGCCAAGACCCCCTGCCCCACCGGTAACAAGGGTGGATCGGCCATTCAGATTCATCTGATACCTCCCTATCGAGGTTGAAACAGTTTCGAACGTAACGGCCCAGGAGGGTGGGAGTCGCCTTCGGAACGGCAATCATGTGGGGCATGGTTCAAATGGACGACGACACCAGGCAGGCTCTGCTGCTGTTCAACCGGCGCGCAGCGGCCGCTGAGGCGGTAGCCGAAACGGCGCGGCGCCTGAAGAAAGCGGTCGCTGCCAAGGATGAGGCAGCCGATGCGCTCAAGGCCGCGCAGGACGGAGGCGGCGGAGCCGAGGTCGTGGCCGAAGCCGAGGCCATCTGGCGTGCAGCCGTGGAGACATGGCAGATGACCCGGGACGGCAGGGAACCGGA